>Ga0163152_10000035_pt1 | contig 204423 bp, 208 predicted proteins | sample OliLakLV19MP8IB2_FD_148635 | JGI IMG/M metagenome (GOLD analysis project Ga0163152, IMG submission 148635) | Freshwater microbial mat bacterial communities from Lake Vanda, McMurdo Dry Valleys, Antarctica - Oligotrophic Lake LV.19.MP8.IB-2 | ecosystem: Environmental > Aquatic > Freshwater >... | reverse complement strand
GGGGGTGGCGGCGCGGGGATAGCAAAACCGTCGGATGAGCCGTAAGCGCGCCGATTGCGCTCAGCCGCGGCGCGCTGAAAATCTTGCAGGTAGCGCTGGAACTCGGCTTCGCTGGCAAAGCGTTCGAGTTGGTCCCAAACCGGCGTCTCTACCGGTTGTTGCGGTCGCTTGGTCTGCGCGACCGCCGAGGTTGCCAGAACAAGGACAGCCGCAGCCGCCAGCCAACGTACGCTCATGGTGGTTCTCCCCTATTGGAGAGAACGCACCACAATTATGGCGCCGATGCGATCAGAACTTTATCAAAACGGGTTGATGCGACGTCGGCGCGAATAGGCCAGATAGCCAACATTGGCGCCGAGGCGGAAGCCAACGCCGGCGCGGATCGGGGCCAGTGTGATGTTGTCGCGGCGCTGATAGTTCACGCCGACGCCGCCGACAAAATAAGCCGAGCCGTCGACGCCGGGATAGCGCTGGAAGATTTGATCCGGATTGGTGATGCCGTAAGTGAGCGTGAACACCCGCGAGGCGTTGCCGCCGGTGTCAAAGCCAAGCGACGGGCCTTGCCAATAAACGCGTGTGACGCTGCGCCGGCCCTTGAGGCGCAGACGGCCGTCGCCATAACGCAGGCCAACGCCGATAGCGCCAGAGCCTTCATTGCCCTCGATGTAGCCGTTCGGGCGGCCAAGGTCGTCGAACACGCGGCTGACAACTGTCGCGAGCCCTTCAGCGCCGGCGCCCAAGAAACGCTGCGCCGCCGCGAGAATCTCGTCCTCGGAATAGGTTTGCTGCTGTTGCGCAAACGCGGCGCCGGGCGCAAGCGCACTCGCGGCAATGCCAAGCGCGGCGGCGCGGCGGGAGATGGAGTGGTCTGAAGGTCTGTCGGACATGGGCGGCCTCCGTGGGGATGCTGCGTATCTGAGCACCACACGGGCTGAGCGCAAGACGAATGGTTCAAACCCCCGGGCTTACGCCGTCTTCGAATCGTCCGATCGCCAGAAATCTGTCGCGGCGTTGGTGGCGGATTTCGGTTTGGGTTTGGCCGTTGAAGCCATCGAGGGCGGCGGCGACCGCGGCGCCGACACTGGCTATGGCGGCGGCGGGTTCGCGGTGTGCGCCGCCCATCGGCTCTTCGATGATGTCGTCGATGACGCTCAAGCCAAGCAAATCTTGGGCGGTGATCTTCAGCGAATTGGCGACATCCTTGACGCGATCGGGCTTGGGCTCGTCGCCGTCTTTTTTCTTATAGAGGATCGACGCGGCGCCCTCGGGGCTGATCACCGAATAGATCGAGTGTTCGAGCATCAGCACTTTGTTGGCGGCGGCGATCGCGATGGCGCCGCCGGAACCGCCCTCGCCCGCGATCACGGCGACCATCGGTACGCCGAGCGTAAGGCAGCGTTCCGTGCTGCGCGCGATTGCTTCGCCTTGGCCGCGCTCTTCGGCGCCGATTCCGGGATAAGCGCCGGCAGTATCAACGAAGCTGACAACAGGCAGCGAGAAGCGGTCAGCCAAATCCATTAGCCGCACGGCTTTGCGATAGCCTTCGGGGCGCGCCATGCCGAAATTGTGCTTCAAGCGCTCTTGTGTGGTGCGACCCTTTTCGTGGCCGAGCACAACGATGGGGCGGCCCAAGAATTTGCCGGTGCCGCCGAGAATGGCGGCGTCTTCGCCGTACTTTCGATCGCCGGAGAGTTCGATGAAATCGGTGATCAAAGCGGCGACGTAATCGCGAAAGCGCGGGCGCTCGGGATGGCGGGCGACTTGGGTTTTCTGCCAGGCGTCCAGCTTCGAATAGATGAGCGCCAACTGGCTCTCGGCTTTGGTCTTCAGGCGCGAGAGTTCGACGCCCTGGCTGATTGCGTCGGCGCCGGAAGCTTCGGCCAGCGCCTGAAGCTCCTCGATCTTAGCCTCGATCTCGGCGACTGGCTTTTCAAAGTCGAGATAGGTGCGCAACACGGTTTGGTGGACCCACGCGGCGAGAGCCCGCCGGAAGCGCCGGACAATAGCCGCCCCGCCCCTTGCTTCAAGGTAAAGCGCCCGGGCGAAGTGCTGGATTGCGCTGAAGGGCGGCGCATATCATGCTGCGGATGCGAACAGAACAGGATCAAGCACAGTGAACAAGCCGCCCCGACAGTTTTTCGCCCCCCTGGCGAGCGGCGCCCCCGCCCCGCTGCAAGAGCTGCCGGTGCGGCTGGAGCGGTCGATCCATTTCGTGCCGCCGCATCAGGAAAAGCTTCGCGCCAAGGTCCCCGAACTAGCGACGCAAGTCGATGTCGTGCTGGCCAATCTGGAGGACGCGATCCCCGCCGACGCCAAGGACGCGGCGCGCGCGGGCGCCGTCGCGATGGGCAAGAGCTTCGATTTCGCCAAAGCCGGCGTCGGCTTTTGGTCGCGCATCAATGCGCTGAATTCACCTTGGCACCTCGACGACGTGACGACGTTAGTCGGCGAGTTGGGAGACCGGCTCGATGTGATCATGGTGCCGAAGGTCGAAGGGCCGTGGGACATCCACTACATGGATCAGCTTCTGGCTCTGCTCGAAGCCAAGCACGGCCTGAAGAAGCCGATCCTGCTGCACGCAATTTTGGAGACGGCGCAGGGTGTCGCAAACGTCGAAGCCATCGCCGGCGCAAGCCCGCGCATGCACGGCATTTGCTTAGGCCCCGCCGACCTCGCCGCGTCGCGGAAGATGAAGACGACGCGCGTCGGCGGCGGCCATCCGGGCTACCGCGTACTCTCCGATGCGAATGCGGACGACGCGCCGCGCGAAAGCGCGCAGCAGGATTTGTGGCACTACACTTTCGCGCGCATGGTCGATGCCTGCGTGATGCATGGGCTCAAACCCATGTACGGCCCGTTCGGCGATTTCGCTGACGCAGCCGCGTGCGAACAGCAGTTCCGCAATGCTTACCTCATGGGCTGCGTCGGCGCCTGGACGCTGCACCCCAGCCAGATCGCGATTGCGCGCAAAGTGTTCACGCCTGAAGCAGACGAAGTAAAACTCGCTCTGCGCATGATCGCGGCGATGCCGGACGGTACTGGCGTCGCACTTGTCGACGGCAAGATGCTCGATGACGCAACCTGGAAGCAGGCGAAGGTGATCGTCGATCTCGCCAAACAAGTCGCCGCGAAAGATCCGGAGATGAAGGCGGCGTACGGGCTCTAGCGCCCACGTGACGACCGTCACGCGGTCCTTCTAAATATCTCCCCACCTCAGCAGCATGAGACCGCTGCATGCCCTTGTTCTGGCCGCCGCCATATTGAGCTGTTTGGCGCTGACTGCGCTGATCGCGGCGCCGGAACTCTTTGGCTTTTAGGGCGCGTGACACTCGTCACGGCGCTTCACGCGCAGCGGTCCTAACATTGAACTGAGGGCTTTTGTCTTTCGGAGAAAAGCGATGAAAACGTCTACCTTCGCCTGCATCATGATTGCTGCAGTTTCGTATTTCGGAATCAGCGTCGCGGTCGCCAACGCGCAAACCATCGCGCGCACGCCGCCGCCCGCTGCTTCGGGCCGCCTGGTTGCGCGCACGATCGATCTCATCCCGATCCCGTCGCGCATCGCGCATGGCGTCGTGTCAGTGCGCAATATCGGCACTTCGGCGTCGCTGCCGTCCGTGGTGACGGTGAACTGTCACCGCCCGAACCAGGAAGGCGGCTGCGCCGACATTCCGGCGGCGTATCTGGCGCAATACACGGACGCGGCCTATCCCAACCGCCTTGTCGTGCAAGTGCCGGCAATCCAGCCGGGTCACGTCCACAATCACACGCTGCCATGGTTTGCGGGCGCCGGTTGGACGGCGGGCCAAACCTATGAGTTCGACTTCGTCGCAGACGCTGGTGCGACGAACAATGAAAGCAACGAAGCCAACAATACCGGCTCGCACTCATGGGTCGCGCCGTAAGCGAACCAAATCGGGCGTGATGGGGTGACAGTGCGTGGCGCGTTGAATACCGTGCCACGCATGCGCCTCATCTCAATTCTCGCCGCCCTTGCCCTTTTCGCAACGCCAGCCTTCGCGCAAGTCGCGCCGCCAACTGCGGCGGAACTGGCGCGCCTCGATCGCATCGTGCGCATCGCGCCGATCATTGACGGCCATAACGATCTGCCATGGGGAATCCGCGACGATCACGGCAACGACCTCGCCAATGTCGATCTCAACAGCGATACGCGGCTGCTGACGCCACCGCTGCACACGGACATTCCACGTCTCCGCGCCGGGCGCGTCGGCGCGCAATTCTGGTCCGTCTATGTGCCGGCCTCATTGCAGGGTGAGGCCGCTACGCAAGCGGTGCGCGAACAGATCGCGCTGACGCGGGCGATCATCGCCGCTTATCCCGAGACGTTCGAATTTGCCGGCAGTGCGGCTGATATTACCCGCATTCATCGCGCCGGCCGCATCGCTTCGATGTTCGGCATGGAAGGCGGCGAGGCGATTAATGGCTCGCTGGAGACGCTGCGCGAATTCCGCGCAGCCGGCGTGCATTATATGACGCTGACGCATTCGACGACGATTGCCTGGGTCGATAGCGCCACGGCTGCGCCCCAGCACGGCGGGCTGTCTCCGTTTGGCGAAGAGGTGATCCGCGAGATGAACCGGATCGGCATGCTGGTCGATTTGAGCCACGTCTCCGCCGATGCGATGCGCGACGTGTTGGTCATCGCGCGCGCGCCGGTGATTTTCTCGCACTCGTCTGCGTTTGCCGTGACGCCGCATCCGCGCAATGTGCCCGATGACGTGCTGCAACTGGTGCGGCGCAATCGCGGCGTGGTGATGGTGAATTTCTTTCCGGCGTTCACCTCGACTGAAGTTTGGCAATGGGGTGCGGCGCGCACTGGCGAACAAGCGCGGCTGCGCGCGCTCAACCCTGCTGACGAAGCCGCGGTAACGGCGGGCTTGGCGGCTTGGACCGCAGCCAATCCGCGCCCTGAGATCGACGCCGGCGTGATCGCCGATCACATCGACCATATCGCGCGCATCGCCGGGCGCGGCGCGGTTGGGCTCGGCGCCGATTATGACGGCGTGCCGTTCCTGCCGGTCGGCATGGAGGGCGTCGATGGTTACGCAATCCTGTTTGCCGAACTGATGCGGCGCGGCTGGAACGACCGCGATCTGGCTGGCCTCGCCGGCGGCAATGTGTTGCGTGCGCTGCGCGAAGCCGAACGCGTGGCGGCGCGCTCGCGGTAAAAGATCACGCTTGCGCTGCGGCGCGGCGCGTGCGGGAGTGCGCGTATGCGGATTTTGTCCCTCATTCTGACGTTGGCGCTGACAGCGTGCGCGACAGCGGCGCCGCCGATCAACGCGCCGCTGGGCGGCTTGCGCGCGGATGTGGGCGGGCGCGCGCCGATCGGCGAAGATTTGATCGTGCTAGCGCTTTCAGGCGGTGGGGCGCGGGCGGCTTCGTTTCATCTGGGCGTGCTGCAAGGGTTGCGCGCTATGCCCGGGCGAGACGGGCGGCCGCTGACCGAGCACATTGCGCTGATCAGTTCAGTCTCGGGCGGCTCTGTGCTGGCGGCGCATTACGGGCTGCATGGCGATGCGGGCCTCGACACCTTTGACGCGGCGTATCTCGCGCGCGATTGGCGCGTGCGCGGGCCGTCTTCACCGCTCGGCTTAGCGGGCGCGTTTCGGGGCGGGCTGAACGGGCCGACGCAAGTGGCGGCTTGGCTTGATGAGAATGTGTATGGCGGCGCGACCTTGAGCGATTTCGGCGCCGGCCCGCGCGTGATCCTCAATGCAACCGATCTTTACAATTCGACGCCATTCGCCTTCACGCAGTTTTTCTTCGACGGCATTTGCAGCGATGTGCACGCTGTTCGCGTGGCCGATGCGGTGGCGGCGTCGATGGCGGCGCCTGTCGCGTTTCGGCCGGAACTGGTGGAGAGCTTCGCTGCGCGCTGCGAAGGGCCGCCGGCTTGGACGTCGCGCATTCTAGCGGATCGCGCTGCATCGGAGAATGTGCGCCAGACGGCGCGCGCATTTCTGAACTATCGCGGCGATACGCGCGCCGCGCAGCGTTACGTGCATCTGAGCGATGGCGGCGTGGCGGATAATCTGGGGCTCTTGAGCTTGCTTGTGATGCGCGAGGCGGAGGGCGCGCCAGCGCCGCTGCTGCCGCGCGATGTGTTGCAGGCGCGGCGGATCGTGTTTGTGGTGGTGAACGCCGAATACATCCGGCCGCGTACATTCCAGCAGGAAGGCACAGATGCGATCGGCGCTTATGAGATGATGTATGCGCCGGTTGATGTAGCGACTGACGTGGCCAAGCGCGCTTCTGTGGATGTGTGGCGCGCCAGCTTGGCCGAGTACGAGCGCGCGTTGCGCCAATGGCGATGCGCACAGGCCCCGGGCGCGGGGTGCGACGACATCAGCGTCAGCATGGACGTGATCACGTTCCGCGACATGACGCCGGAAGAATACGAAGCGCTCTACGACGCGCCGACGGCAGTCTCACTGCCGCGTGAGGTGGTGGATGCGCTGGTCGCGGCGGGACGCGGTGTTGTGGCGCGGAATGCGGCGTTGGCGGGGTTTCGCAACGATGCCGGCCTCTAGTATCTCTTTTTCGTACGAGGGTGAGCGATGAATTGGGAAGCGGCGGGGGCAATCGCTGAAACCATCGCGGCGCTTGGCGTCGTTGTGTCGCTCATCTATTTGGCAAATCAAGCACGCAGCGAAGCACGCGCAACCACCGTCGCCAACAAACTCGCTTCGACTAAGTTGCTCACCGATTTCATGGACCCGCTGATCGCAAATCCAGAACTCATGGATTTGTTGATGCGGGGTCGTACGGGAGCGACGCTTACCGAAGTCGACCGCTATCGTTTCTCGAATATGTGCCTTAAGGCGTTCTGGTTTTTCTCAGCAATTCAGGTTCAATTGCGTATGAGAATGCTGAGCGACGAGGATTGGACGGAGGCGCAGGCGGTCCTTCGCTTTTGGCTTGATGGACCCGGCGTCCGAGCCTGGTGGAGGAACGGCGCGCGTACACGCTTCGGCGGCGCGTTCGTGGCATTCATCGATGACGAAATCGGACGCATCGAGGCGTCAGCGCCTGCCGCGACCTAGAGCGCAGCGTGGCGGGAGGGGTCTCAACGCTTATCCCCGCAGCGTTCCGCCCGTCGCTTTCGCCACCGCCGTCACGATTTTCGCGCTCGCGGCCTCGATCTCCGCATCGGTCAGCGTTTTTTCGCGCGGTTGCAGCGTGACTTCGATGGCGAGGCTCTTCTTGCCGGCGCTCATGCGTTCGCCGCGATAGACGTCGAACAGCGCGACATCGGCGATGAGCGCTTTGTCGGCGCCGTAGGCGGCGCGGACGACGTCTTGGGCGCTGACGCCATCATCGACGACGAACGCGAAGTCACGCGTCAGCGGTTGTAGATCGAGCTTCTCTAGCGGCGGCTTCGTTCTCCCCTTCGCACGCGGCGCCGGTAACGCGTCGAGGAAGATCTCGAACGCCAAAGCCGGCGCTTCTACGCCAATGGCCTTCAGCGCGCGCGGATGGATTTCGCCGAAGTACGCAATCACCTTGGGGCCGAGCTTCAGCGCGCCGGTGCGGCCGGGGCGCCAGTGCGCGGGGGCGTCGCTCGTGGTTTGCAGCGAGCCGACAGGCGCGCCGAGCGCCTCTAACACGATCATCAGATCGCGCTTGATGTCGAAAATGTCCGGCTGCGGCGCGGCGCGCCAATGGCGCGGCGGGCGCGCGTGCCAGACGGCGCAGACGGTGCGCTGCTGGCCGCCTTCATTGGTGTTGCCGTAAGCGGGCCCGGCTTCGAACAAGCGCGCATCATCGAAGCCGCGATTGGCGTTGGCTTGCGCGGCGGCGAGCAGTTGCGGCAGCGCAGTGGGGCGCATGCAATCGAGATCGGAGGCGATCGGGTTGGAGACGAGCATCTCCTCTGCCCCGCCGCCGAAGGCTTGCGCTTGCGTGCGCGAGCAGAAGCTCCAGGTGATCGCCTCAAAATAGCCGAGCGACGCAACGGCGCGCCGCGCCAAACGCGTGCGGCTTTCGCCGACGCTGGCGGGCGGCGGGCGGAAACCGGCGGCGCGCGGCGGCGCAAGCGACGGTAGTTTGTCAAAGCCTTCGATGCGCGCGACCTCTTCAACGAGATCGGCGCTGCCTTCGACGTCGCGACGCCATGTCGGCGGCTGCACGATGATGCGCTTGGAGCTTTGGCCCTCGGCGCTCGTCTCGAAGCCGAGATCCTTCAGCACAGCGCGCACGCGCGTCGGCTTCACATCAATGCCGGCGAGTTGGCGCACGCGGTCGGGATCGAAGGTGATGGCCGGCGGCGGCGCTGGTTCTTCGCCGGCGATGACGATTTCACTCGGCTCGCCGCCGCAGAAATCGAGGATCATGCGGGTTGCGAGTTCGAGGCCGGGCACGACGAAGCCTGAGTCCACACCGCGCGCGAAGCGATATTGCGCGTCGGAGGTGATGCCGGTGGCGCGGCCGGTGGCGTGCGTGCGCGCCGGATCGAAATAGGCGCTCTCGACCAGCACATCGACGGTCGCTTCCGAACAGCCAGTCTCCTCGCCGCCCATGACACCGCCAAGGCCGAGCACTTTATCATCGTCGGCGATGACGCACATCTCGGGCGTCACGTTATAGACGTTGCCGTCGAGCGCCTTGAAGCTCTCGCCTTCGCGACCGAGGCGCGCGCGTACTGTGCCTTTCAGCTTGACGGCATCGTAGACGTGCAACGGACGGGCGCGATCGAGCGAGAGGAAGTTGGTGATGTCGACCAGCGCGTTGCGCGGACGCAGGCCCACGGCGCGCAGGCGTTGTTGCAGCCATGCCGGCGACGGGCCGTTCTTGACGCCACGAATGAGGCGGCCTGCAAACATTGGGCACGCTTGCGCGTCGTCAGTCGCGACTTTGGTTGGCGACGGGAAGCGGCCGGGGATCGGCAGGATGGGCTTGGTCGTCTGCTTGCCGATGCCGGCGGCGGCGAGATCGCGCGCGATGCCGGCGACGCCCAACCAATCGGGGCGGTTCGGCGTGACTTCGATATCGACCACCGGATCGTTGAGGCCAAGCGCTTCGGCGAGCGGCGTGCCGACTTTCAGATCAGCGTCGAGTTCGAGAATGCCGTCAGCATCGGTATCGAGTTCAAGCTCGGCGCCGGAGCAGAGCATGCCGTTCGAGACAACGCCGCGCACCGGTTTCGGCTCAAGCGTAATGCCGCTGCCTGGAATATAGGTGCCGATCGGCGCGAACGCGGTGACGAGACCAGCGCGCGCATTCGGCGCGCCGCAGACGATTTCGAGATTACCAAGTGCGGTTTCGACTTGGCAGACTTGCAGCTTGTCGGCGTTCGGGTGCTTCGCCGCGCTGATGATGCGCGCGACGGTGAACGGCGCAAGCTTTTCGCCAGCGTTCTCGACCGATTCAACTTCGAGACCGGTCATGGTCATGGTTTCGACGATAGCGTCGATGCTCGCGTCAGTGGCGAGATGCTCTTTGAGCCAGGAGAGCGTGAATTTCATTGGCCTTCACCGCGAGCGCAAAAATGTGGAACGAGAGGGAAGATCAAGTCAGACGATCCGCCGGACAACGAAGCACCGGGAAACTCGGCGTACGACACCAACCCTCTCAGCCGCTGGCCCGGCTCGATTCGATGCGAACAACGGCTGCCGATGCAGTAGCCGAAGTTTTGATCTCGAATGGCGTAACGCTGCTCACCCACGCGGGCGAACACGTGGCCTGACGAATAGTGCATCTCGCCTAGCCCATTTGGCCAATCATCGACGGACAGACATAACGGCTTCGACGTCTGGGACTCCAATTCGATGTCGAACCGTTGCTCAGCATCGTTCGCAACGATGCTAAGTGAATAATCAGAGGTGGTCACAGCGGCGGAGGTGGTTGCGCACGCAATAAGCGCGAACATCAAGGGAGCCGCGAGAGCGGCACGCATCACCCTACTCCCTGCGCGAGACCGGGCAGTAAGTACGGCGAGAACCCATAATGTTTCAGCCACCGCGTATCGGCCGCGAAGAAGTCGCGGAGGTCGGGCATGCCGTATTTGAGCATGGCAAGGCGATCGATGCCCATGCCGAAGGCGTAGCCTTGGTATTTCTCGGGATCGAGGCCGCACTGTTTCAGCACGTTGGGATGCACCATGCCGCAGCCGAGAATCTCCAGCCAATCCTCTCCCGTGCCGATTTTGATCTGACCACCGGAGCGATCGCAGCCGACATCGACTTCCGCGCTCGGCTCGGTGAACGGGAAATGGTGCGGGCGGAAACGCAGGCGCACGTCGTCGACTTCGAAATAGGCTTTGATCGCGGCGATCAGCACGCTTTTCAGATCGGCCATCGTTGACGTCTCGTCGATGACGAGGCCTTCGATCTGGTGGAACATCGGCGTGTGCGTGGCGTCTGAATCTTTGCGGAAGGTGCGCCCCATGCAGATCATGCGGATCGGCGGCTTCTGCTTCAGCATGGTGCGCACTTGCACCGGCGAAGTGTGCGTGCGCAGCACTTTGCGTTCGCCCTTCTCGTCGCGGGCGTTCATGAAGAAGGTGTCGTGCGTTTCGCGCGCCGGATGCTTCGGCGGGAAGTTGAGCGCGGTGAAGTTGTTGAAGTCGGTCTCGATGTCGGGGCCTTCTTCAAGCGCAAAGCCCATCTCGCCGAAGATTTGCGCGAGCTCTTCCATGACCTGGCTGACCGGATGGATTGTGCCGAGGCGCGGCTTTACCGGCGGCAGCGTCACGTCCACCGCCTCAGACTGCAGCTGACGATCGAGTGCGGCTTCGGCGATGCCGGCTTTCTTGGTCAGGATCGCTTCGGTAACGCGATCCTTCAGCACGTTGAGCGCTGCGCCATAGGTCTTGCGCTCATCCGGGCTCATCGCGCCCAGATTACGCATCAGCGCAGAGATCGAGCCTTGTTTGCCGAGCGCGTCGACGCGCAGCGCTTCGAGCGACGCTTCGTCATTGGCGGCGTCGAGACGCGCCATGAGATCGCGCTCGAGAGAGTCGAGGTCGGTCGTTGTGGTCATTCTGGGTCCTCGCCCACACACCACCAATTCCCGGGGCGCGGCGCTAGCCGCGAGCCCGGGACCCATATCCGCAAACGGTTGTGTTTATGGGCCCCGGACTTGGCCTTCGGCCAATCCGGGGATGGGTAGAAATTGAACCGGCTTCGCGACCGTCAGATCGCGCGCTTACTTCAGAGCTGCTTGGGCTTGAGAGATCAGGCCCTTGAAAGCCGCCGGCTCGTTCATGGCGATATCGGCCATGACCTTGCGGTCCAGCGTGATACCCGCCTTGGCGAGCCCGCTCATAAATCGCGAATAGGTGAGGCCCTCTTCGCGGACCGCCGCGTTGATGCGCACGATCCAAAGCGCGCGGAAGCTGCGCTTCTTGTTCTTGCGGTCGCGGTAAGCGTAGAGCCCGGCCTTTTCGACGGCTGCGTTCGCGGTGCGGAACGTGGTCGAGCGGCGGCCGTAATAGCCTTTCGCCTTCTTCAGAACTTTCTTGTGGCGGGCGTGCGCGGTGACGCCCCCTTTGACGCGTGCCATGGAATTACTCCGTCAGATCAAATGGAAATCGGGAAGCGCGGGGCTTATTTCAGCCCGTACGGAATCCAGAGCTTCACGCGGTCAGCATCGGGCTTTGCGAGCTCCGACATGCCGCGGTTCTGACGGATGTATTTGCCATTGTGGCCGAGCAGGCGGTGACGCTTGCCCGCGGCGCCGGCCATGACTTTGCCGGTCGCCGTGAGCTTGAAGCGTTTTTTGACGCCGCTCTTGGTCTTCATCTTCGGCATTTGATCCTCGTTTGGATAAGCGCGGGACCGAAATCCCACGCGAAAAGGTCGCCACGGCATGCCGTACAGGCCGGGCCACCCAAGAAGGCGGGGCTGATAGCAGAGGGCGGGTGCGGCGGCAAGGTGGGGCGCGCTGCGGCGCATAATACCACACGACTGGAGCCGCCGGCCTGGGGCGGTTAAGGTGGCTGCGGTGGGAGAAGCCCGATGGTGCGACAGCCGAGAGATTTGGCCGAGGCCAAACAGATTTTCCGGGAGGAGAAGACGAAAGTCACCTCCTCGCTGGCCGCGATCGCTGGGTCGCGCTGGCTGATGGCGATTTTGGCGACTTTGGTGATCGCGTTCGGCTCGCAGGCCGTGTTCGCCCCGGCCTATCTGCCGACGCCGGGCGGCCTGAGCATCGCCAGCCTGGGGCTGCCGCCAACCGTCGATTTCGGCGCCGTCGGCGAACAGGCGCAGCAGGCGGCGGACGCAGCCGCACGCAGCGACGGGCGCAGCCAGTTAGAGGCGCGCTTGGCGGCGGAAGCGGCCGACAACGCGCAGTTCATCCCAATGCTCAACCTGATCGGACTAGGCGTCGCCTTCGCGCTGCTGCTGATCAACATGACGATCATGACCAAGCGGCGGCGGATTTCTAGAGGATAGCGTGCGCGTCGACGAGAGCCGACTGACCGCCACGTACATGATGGCGAGCAAGCGGCACGGCACGCTCTATCTAGGATCGGCGCTGGATTTGATCACACGTGTTTGGGATCACAAGCAGGGCGTCGGTTCATCGTTTGTCGCGAAGTACGGCGTAACGAGACTGGTGTGGTTTCAACCATTCATGCTCGTCTCGGAAGCGCGCGACCGGGAATACGAACTCAAGAAATGGCGGCGCGACTGGAAGGTTGAGTTGATCGAGCGCGACAATCCCGATTGGGACGATCTGTTTCCAGTGCTGTCTGGTTCGGTGTTGGTCAAACCCAAGAAGCCCTAGCACCCATTCCCGGATTGGCGCGCAGCGGCAACTCCGGGACCCATTGACTCAAACCACCGACGGTTCGTCCCGAAGTTAAATTCTCTAACCGCTTGCGATAATGGGTCCCGGGTTCGCGGCGTTGCCGCGCCCCGGGAATGGGTGGGGAACTAGCCCCGCCTAAACCCAAACCGATAAGCAGGCCTTGGCCCCAGTTCTTCGCGTGGCCATTCGGCCCAGGCGCCGGGTGATGCGATCTCGAAGTGGACGACGCCCCGGGCTGATTGATAATAGCCCTCGCCGAGCGTGAGTTCGGTGTCGATGCCCGACACCATGGCGCGGATACGCATGCGACCCGCCCACAAGCACTGAACGTTTTGCGGACAGCGGCTGTCTTCAATGATGGCGAGCGGGCGCACGGTGAGCCCGCCGCCGAGATCGGCGGTTTGACCAATTTCCGCTGTGACGATGCCCGGCTCGCTGAGCGCCGCATCGAGCCGCGCCATGTCGGCGTGGATTTGGCGGCCGAGCTGCGAGGTCGGTTCCGGCATCGGCGCGGGCGCAGACGGCGGTGTGGGCGCTGGGGCGGGAGCTGGGCTCGCGCAAGCGGTCAGTAGCAAGGCGGAAAACAATAGAGCGCGCATGATCATCGGAAATCCCCCACCCTCCTTATAGCGCTAGCCGCGGCAAAAACCGAAGCGCTTGCTGCACGCGCGCCATACGGTCTCCGCCAATCGCGCCGCCACTGTGGCAAAGCAAAACGCGCCGGCCTTTCGGCCAGCGCGTTGATGGTCTCGCGACACGACGCCCGGCTTACGCTCTCGGCGCCATGACCATGACGACTTGCCGGCCTTCGAAGCGTGGCTCGTGTTCGACCTTGGCGATCGAGTCGAGCTCGTTGCGCATGCGGTCGAGCAATTCCATGCCCAAGTGCGTGTGCGCCATTTCGCGGCCGCGGAAGCGCAGGGTGACCTTCACCTTGTCGCCTTCTTCGAAGAAGCGATGAATGGCCTTCATCTTCACTTCGTAATCGTGGTCGTCGATGTTGGGGCGAACCTTGATCTCTTTGAGTTCGACGCGCTTGGCTTTTTTGCGCGTCTCCGCCTTCTTCTTCTGCTCCTCGAAGCGGTACTTGCCGTAATCGAGAATTTTGCAGACAGGCGGTTCAGAGTTCGGGGCTACCTCGACGAGATCGAGGCCCGCTTCACGCGCGGCGTCGAGCGCCGCTTGAATCGGCATCTCCCCCTGCTTTTCTCCTTCAGCGTCGATGAGGAGCACGCGGGCAACGCCGCGGATGTCCTCGTTCACGCGCGGGCCATCCTTCGATGGCGGTGGCGCGGCGTACGGTCGTCTGGCTATCGGGCCTTCTCCTGTAGCTGTTGATAAGACGTGCGCAAGCCGCGCCTGTGCAGGCGCGGACTCACTGGATCAATATTGCTTGTGCGCGGCCGGGTATCAAGCCGTCGCGGCTTGGCGATAGACGCCGCAATTGCGCAATTGGGCGTCCACCTGCTCAACCGGGAGGTCAGCGATGACGGCAGCGGTCAGCGCCACCACCCCGGATTGGCCGCGTGGGGCGGCGCGCTCGGGATGGTTGAGCGAGCTTAGGAAGACGAGGCACGGCGCGCCAGCGGCGGCGGCCACGTGCATGAGTTCGACATCATCGCCTACCGCGAAGGCGGCGCGTTCGGCCAAACCGACGCATTGGAAGAAGTCCGGGCGGGTGACCAAGTTCTTGGCGGCGGTCTCAGCCTTGGCGATGGCGGCGCCGATCGGGCGCTCCTCCGGACCGCCAAGAATAACTGGGGTGACGCCGCCGCGCGCGATGCGGCGGGCGAGGTCGATATACTTTTCCTCGGGCCAGCGACGGCTCGGTTCTTCGTCGCTGCCGCGCGGCAAGAGCAGAACGTAGCTGCCGCGAATGCCGAAAAAGTCCGGCTTCAAGCGCGGCGGATCGCGCATCACCGTGCGCACCCAAGAGAGATCGGACATGAGCGGCGCGGCGCTGGTGTCGATGCCGGCGGCGGCGAGTTGGCCGGCATAGCGATCGAGCGGATTGAGGTGAGCGCGGTCGGCGTCGAGATAAGCGTAGCTCGCGCCGGCGACGGGGCCAGACCATTTCGGCGGCCACGGGCGCAGGCCTTGAAAGTAGTTCCTGGTGCGGCTCGAACCTTCCAGATCGTAGACCACGTCATATTTGGCGGCGCGGATGCGGGCGATCAGCTTGGTGATCGCCTGCGGCTCTTGCGGCTTGCCGTCGGCTTCGACCGTATCGAAGTACGGGCACTTCTCGGCCAGCTCTTTGGTCGTTTCGGTGGTGAGCAGATTGATGCGCGCGCCGATATGAGTTTCGCGGATGATCTTGGCGGCGGAGAGCGCTTGTACAAATTCGCCAACCCCGCCGAGCTGGATCACCAGAACGCGGTTTGCGGCTTCGCCGTCATTGGACGCATTGGCTTTGCGCCAGGGAATCATTTCGCCTCTCTCGCTCTTCTTATAGCACGGGCTTGGCCGACTGGCGGACCGCGCGCTTGTTCGCTGCTTCGCGCAGAACGCGTTGGTAAACCGCTAATGTGGCCGATTGCAGGGCGGCTTTTGAATAGAGTGCACGGACGCGGTCATAGCCGTTCTGGCCCATTTCAGCGCGCTTTGGCGCGCCTAGATCGATCATGCGTTCGATCGCGGCAGCGAGTGCGGCGGCGTTGCCCGGCGGAACCAGAAAGCCGGTCTCGCCGTCGCGCACGGTTTCGGTGAAACCGCCGAGATCCGATGCAATAACGGGAACACCCATCGCCTGCGCCTCCACCGCACCGCGCCCGAACGCTTCCGGTTCGATCACCGGGAACAGTGCGATGTCAGACGCGGCAAACGCTTCAGGCATTTGACGCAAGTGGCCGGCTAGCGCCACCGTCTCGCGCAGTCCGTGTCTTTCTATCGCCGATGTCATTTCATCGACGTAAGCGTTGCGCCCTTGCGCATCGCCGGCAAACACGAGTTTCACCACGCCGGGCCTGCGTTTTTCGATCAGCGCAATCGCTTCAATCAGCACCAGCTGACCTTTCCAACGCGTCAGACGCGCTGGTGCGAATAAGATTGTGCGCGCATCGTTGGCCGCGACATTCCATTGCGCGCGCAGCGCTGCAACGTCGTCAAAATTGACGTTGGCCTCATCGAAGAGATCAAGATCGACGCCGCGCGGAATGACGACGACGCGGTCGGCTTTGACATCGTAGTGCGCGAGGATGTGTTCGCGTGTGTATTCGGAATTGGCGATCACAACGTCGCCGCGCGCCATCACCGAATTGTAGAAACGCTTCGGCGCCGAGTGCGCGTTATAGATGCCGTGAAACGTTGTCACGAACGGCACGCCTGCCAGCCGCGCCGCGCCAAACGCGCTCCAAGCCGGCGCGCGCGAGCGGGCGTGAATGACATCGACGCCGCGCGCTTTGGCCAAGCGCCACAGCTTCCAGCTGTTGATAAGCGCCGTGATCGGATTTTTAGTTTGGACCGGAAGCCGGATCAGTTCGCCGCCGGACGCCTCGAGGTCCGGCTCGAGGCGTCCGCCGGCGCTAGCGATCAAAGCGAGCCCCCCGGCGCGGCTGATCGCTTCCGCCATTTCAAGCGTGGTCCGCTCGACACCGCCAGCGTTTAGCTCAGGTGTGACTTGCAGAACTGAAAGGATGTGACCTTCTTGCAATGCTTTTTGCCGCCAGATTCCGGACCGTCAGGCTAAGGCAATGTTTGATAACGGTTTTGCTTAGCGAGGCGCTAACATTCGTTCAAAACGCCTCGAAACTGCCGGTTTTCGCCTCGGAGTAGAGCCATGCCATTCGGCCAAATCGAGGCTTTCGATCAGGACGGGGTGCGTTTGGCTGTGGAACGCCAAGCGGGACGAGCGCCGACCTTCGTCTGGCTGGGCGGGTTCAAGTCGGACATGGCGGGCACGAAAGCCGAAGCGCTGGCGCGCTGGGCCGAGGCGCGCGGGCAAGGCTTTGTGCGGTTTGACTATTTTGGCCACGGCCAATCCGGCGGCGCGTTCGAGGACGGTACGATTTCGCGCTGGTTGGCTGACGTTCTGGCGGTGATCGACCGGGCGGTGGAAGGCCCACTGGTGCTGGTCGGATCGTCCATGGGCGGCTGGCTGGCGCTGCTGGCGGCGCGGGAAAGGCCGGCTCGGGTCGCCGGTTTGCTGCTGATTGCGCCGGCGGCGGACTTTACCGAGCGACTTATCTGGGACGGGATGAGCGCCGATGAGAAAGCCCTTCTCATGGCTCAAGGCCGGCTCCTGGAGCCCTCGCAATACAGCCCAGAGCCCAACGTGATCACGCGGGCGCTGATCGAGGATGGGCGCAAGCATCTGCTGATGGATCGCCCCTACCGATTCGACGGCGCGGTGCGCATTCTCCAAGGCGGGGCCGATCCGGACGTGCCTGAGGCGCACGTGCGGGACTTGGCGGCTTTGGTCGAGAGCCCTCACGTAGCCTTCGATCTCATCCCCGACGGCGACCATCGGCTCTCCCGGTCGCAGGATTTGGCGCGCCTTCTGGCGCATGCGGAGGCGCTCGCGCGCTGAGGGAACGGCTTGGATTCGCGCGCCGCTTGGGGCATCGCTCAAACCGTGCTTGGGGACGTTCGCGGGGAGTACGCGGCAAATGATGATCGCCGCTGCTTTGTTTTTGCCGTTCGCGCTGATGCAGGCTGACCTCTCGGCGGCGGGCGATGACCGCTACGCGCGCTGCCTCGCACTTGTCGATGAAGACGCGCCACGCGCCTACGAGGAAGCGATGGTGTGGGCGACCGACACCAACGCGGTGAACGCCTATCGTTGCGCGGCCGTGGCGCTGTTGGCGCAGGGCCGGACCGAAGACGGCGCACGGCGATTGGAATCGCTGGCGACGGCGGTGAACCCGGTGCAGGCATCGTTGCGGGCCGAGTTGCTTTCGCAAGCGGGTAATGCGTGGCTGTTGGCGCGCGAGCCTGGCCAAGCCCGCAGCGCCTTCACGCGCGCCATCGCCACGATGGCGCCCGGCGCGACCGAATTGCCGGATCTGCTGATCGACCGCGCGCGCGCCTTTGCGATGGAAGCCGATTACCGGCTCGCCGAGGAAGATCTCTCCGCCGCCTTGGATCAACGTCCGAACGATCCGCTGGCGCTGCGCCTGCGCGCCAGCGCGCGTCTAAACCAGCGCGCCTTCCCGTTGGCCGAAGCGGATGCGCTCGCGGCGCTGAATGCGGCGACCACGGAAGACGATCGCGTCGACGCCGCGCTGGTGCTCGGTCACGTGCGCGAAAGCGCGCGGACCGGCGTGGTGGTGGAAGCGCAGTAGTTGGGGATTAGGGACTAGGGACTAGGAATTGGAGAGCCTTCTCGTCCCTCATCCCAATCCCCAGTCCCTAATCCCGCATCGGCGACGGACTTCCCCGCCTACCCCGTTAGAGCCAAAGTGAGGGCTCGCGGCCTTGGGAGGCGAACGTGAAAATGAAAGCTCTAATTGCGGGTGCGGCGTTGGCGCTGATGGCGTGCGCGAGCCCGGCTCAAGCGTGGGACGTGATCGGCGTACGCGAAGTGCGCGACCGCACAGATCGAGACACAATCGTCGTTGAAGGCCGGCGCCAGTTCGAGCGCATTAAGCTCTGCGTCTATCGCAACCCGGTGCATTTCATCGACGTGGACGTGCACTACGCCAATGGCGGCCACCAAGACGTGAGCGTGCGCGAGCGCATTAACGCCGGCCAATGCACCCGCGCCATCGACTTGAACGGCGACGACCGCAACATCACGCGCGTGGTGATGGTCTACGAAGAAACCAGCTTCCGCCGCCGCACCGCCACCGTGCGTTTGTTGGCGGAATAGTTAGCCAGCGGCAATCGCGCGGAGATCCCATCGGCTGGTGCGGACATTGTCAACGCGCCAGCCGCCATTCTCCCAAACCAGATCATAGATGATCTCCGTCTGGGCGCCGCCATTGGCGAAGCTGGCGCGGGCGGTGGCGTGGCTGTTTTCGACGACGCTATCGGTCGTGACGTTGAGATTGGTCAGCTGATAATCCTGCGCGTCGATCAGCGGATCGAAATCGAGGATCGGCTCACCCGCGGCCTGCGAACGCGCCATCATCGCCTGCAGCGCCGCAAGCATCGCTGCCGACCATGGCGCTTGCTGTTCCAAGCCAGGGAATTGCGCGCCCTCGGTGAGATAGCGATCGTAGAGCGGACGGACCGTATCAGCCGGATCAGGGGCGGTGCTGGCGGGCTCTGGCGCCTCTTGCGCCGGCGGCGTGCACGCTGCGAGCGCTGCGTCGAGCGCGCCAATCACAAATGAACGGCGATATGTGTTCATCTCTTCCCCCAAATTACGGCGTTGCCTGAGCCTAGTGGCTCAATGCTCTCGCTGCAAATCAGAGGCAACTAGCTCCGCACCCAGCGCACGACCGGATCGTTGAAATCGACGATGTCTTCGAGTTCGTAGACGTTGCGATAGCCGTAGCCGTAGAGGTTGATGAAGGTCTGGATGTTGAGCGCGAGTTCGACGCGCTTCAGGATCACCGGGGCCGCATTGTTCGAGAAGTTGTTGTTGCAATAGATCAAGATACGCACGTTCGGATCGGCGAGCGCTTGGCGGAGGCTCGCGTCGGTGAAATCGGTGAACGGCAGATTGATCGCGCCGTCGATGTGGCCGGCTGCGTATGCGTCGGCTGAGCGCGCGTCGAGCACGATGGTGTTGGGTTCGCGCGCCATGCGCTGGAAATCGGCGAGCGAGACTAAGCGATTTTCGCGGTAGGCTTCGACTTCGCCGGTGAGATCGCGGAAGCCGGCATAGTTCACCTGGCCATTGGTCGCGGGCGCGCCTTTATCCTGCGCGAGCGCGATGCCGGTTACGGCTAAACTTAAAACAGCGATGGCGGCGAGTGCGGCGCGCATGATGAACTCCTCCCATAGCGAGGAGGCGCGCGCGGTTTGTCGTTATTGAGGCGCGTTGTTGACGGCCGCGACCAGCGCCGGAAGGCCAACCATCCAGACGCCGCCAATGAGAAAGCCGATCGGCATGCCCATCAGCGCGCCGACATAAGCGTTGCCCAGCCGCTCGCCCCAATCGAGGCCACGTCCGGGAAGGCGCAGGAGAAAGCCGAGCGCGCCGCCGATCAAGCCGCCGACGCCGCCATAATTCCAGCCGACCACACATAGCGCGATCATGCCGGCGAAGACGCCGAACGTTAAAAGTGCCCTGAGCCCGATCACGCCCTGCTCCGTCCCCCCGCCGCCTGTAAGCAGCGCTTCACCGCCACCTCATGACAGCGCCGCCACGCTTTACGCAAGCGCGGGCGGCGCCGCAGGGCCAATCTCACGTGCGTGTTTCGGCCTGGCGAAGGCCGCCATTTGGCGGCGGTGAGGCGCCCTGGGGCTGATCAAGGCGGGGGCGATTGAGCATCGCGTCGCGCTGGGCGGTGGCGCCGAGGAGGCCAAGTTCTTGCGGCGTGACGACGATCAGTTGACCGGAAGCAGCGAGCGCTTCGGCGATATTCTGACGCGTCTGCATCTCCAGCATCGACAAGATCGCCGCCGTCGCCGCGGGGTCGCGGCCTTTGAACACGTCAGAAAGCTGATCCAGCTGCTGCGGGCGCAAGGAGAGCACGCCTTGTCCGCCCTGTGCCGCGCGTTGCGCTGCGGCCGCCCGGACGATGGCTTGCTGCTGTTGCTCGGGCGTGGCGTTTGGCGGCAACGCAATATCTGGGGCTGCGAATTCGTCCGGCTGGCTGTAGGTGAAGTTGGCCGTGTGGAAACGCACGCCAAGCGCCATGCCGCGTTCGCCGGCTTCGTCGCCCTCTTCTTCGGCGCGGCGTAAAAGCTCAATCACCGCGCGCTCGACCTCAGCCAAGCCGCGACGAAGATCTTCATCGTTACGTTTGCCGATTTCGGAGCGGAAAGCGCTTTGAATGCGAGTTTCCAGCGCCAACGCGAATTCTTGAATCTCGTAGACATGCTTGAGCAGGTCACGGTTCAGACTGAACTGAACGCGCACATCGACGATGACTTTGTGACTATCGTTGGTGATCGCGTCGAATGGCAGGGGCGCGCAATATTGCGGGCGCAGATTGATGGCGCCGGTCTTGACGTCCATCAATTTGACGGTGCGTCGTCCGCCCGTGGCGGGATCGAGCGCAACATACTCGATGTGCGGGGCGCTGGGGCCTTTGACGACGGATTCTTCGTAATCCCACAGCACCACCTTGCCCGCCAGCGCGCGCTTAAAGCCGCGATCATCCTGGGTCATGAACGTGCGATCGGCGCGCGCTTCGTAATAGCGCGTCCAGATATAGAACCCGATGCCGAGCAGCACGACGCCGACGAGCGCCGCGATTGCAATGATAAGCGCCATAGACATGCGCTTCTCCCCTTTAGTCCCACTCAGGCGAGAGCATAGCGCAGACGCGTGACAATCACACCCCTTAGCGGGGGAATTGCCCTCACCGCTCCGCTTCGGGGCGGTCCATGATGAGGGCGCAGGCGGCTAAGCGTTCGTTGCGGACGACGCGGGCGCGCTGAACGATGGCGGCGGCGCGGCGGCGGACGTAGGGCCCGGGGCTGTCGGCGCTCCAACGATTAGGGCTAGGCAGAACAGCGGCAAGACGCGCGGCTTGCAGCGGCGTCAGATCGGCGGCGGAGACGCCGAAACGTGCGCGCGCGGCGGCCTCGATGCCGAAATTGCCGTCGCCCCATTCGGCAACGTTGAGATAGTGCTCCATGATCCGACGCTTGGGATACATGAACTCGATGAGCGCCGTGAAATAGGTCTCAAAACCTTTGCGCACCCAAGAGCGCTGCGGCCACAGGAAAAGGTTCTTCGCGGTTTGCTGACTAATCGTGGAAGCGCCGCGCGTGCGGCCGCCGCGGGCGTTGGATTCCATCGCTTCCTGAATGGCTTCGACATCAAAGCCATCATGCTCGCAGAAACGCGCATCTTCCGCCGCGATCACCGCGCGCACGATGTGCGGCGACATGCGGTTGATGGGGATGGGATAATGACGAATGGTCTCGCCTTCCGCGGCCCGCTGCATCATCAAAAGCGTCGACGGCGCATTGATGAAGAGATACGCGCCGGCCCACGTGACCGGCATGAGCACAAACGCAATGAAGAGCACGCTGATCATGGTGATGAACAGGCCGTAGCGTTTGCGGCGCTTGATGCGGCCGAGATCGAGATCGAGATTCACGCGCGCATCGCGCGCACGTTGGCGATCGACGCGCGTCGGCGCGGGACGCGGCATCGGAATTTCAGCATCGGCGGGCGGCGTGTATGCCGACGCACGTGCACGCGGGTCGTAGAGCGGTTCGGGCTCCGGCTCTGGTTCGGACGACACGTACACCGTTTCCGGCTCAGGCTCTGGCTCGACCGGCTGCTCGAGCGAATCGCCGAATATGGCGTCTGGCTCACTTTCGTTCGGCGGCTCTTGCACAGGTTCGGACGCCGGCGCCTCGGCGCGCGGTTCTTCCGGGAGTTCCTCCGGCTTTTTGTCTTCGGGTTCGTCCGCACTCATGCGTCCCATTCCTCAGCCACGCTCGCGTCCCGCTCGCGCGGCGCCCAGGCGGATTTGAGGCGTTGAAACGCCTCCGCGTCAAGCAAACGCGCCAGCGCCCACACCGCCATGCCGCGCACTAGGGGAGAACTATCCCCAAGCCGCGCCTCGGCAACCGGCGCGAGTGCTGAATCCTCTGAATTTCCGATCGCACAGAGCGCGTTGCGAACAAACCGGTCGCGCCCGGTGCGCTTAACCGGCGTCGCCGCGAACCGAAGGCGGAATGCCGCGTCATCGAGCGACACGAGTTCGGCGAGCGGCGCGAGGCGCAACTCGTCCCGCATCGCCAGGCGCTGCTCACGCGCGTCCGCCGCGAATTTGTTCCAAGGGCAAACGGCGAGGCAATCGTCGCAACCGAACACGCGATTGCCGACGGCGGCGCGAAACTCACGCGAGATTTGGGTTTTGGATTCAATGGTGAGGTAAGCGAGACACCGGCGCGTATCGAGTTGGTACGGCGCCGGGAAGGCGTTGGTCGGGCAGATGTCCAAGCACGCGCGACACGATCCGCAATTGTCGGCGTGCGGCGCGTCCGCTTCGATCGCGGCGGCGGAGAGAATGGCGCCCAGAAAGAGCCACGAACCGTGTTCACGCGAGACGAGATTGGTGTGCTTGCCTTGCCAGCCGAGACCAGCGCGCGCAGCCAGCGGCTTTTCCATCAGCGGCGCGGTGTCAACGAAGACCTTCACCTCCTCCCCGCTCTCGCGCGCCAGCCATTGGGCGAGCTGTTTCAATTTGCCTTTGACGACGTCGTGATAGTCGCGCCGCGCCGCGTAAGCGGAGACGAGGCCGCTTTGCTTTTCTTTCAGCAGCGCGAGCGAGTCGTCAGCGGGGGCGTAGGATTGGCCGACGAGGATGGCGCTGTGTGCTTCGGGCCATAGCGCGGCGGGGTGGGAGCGGCGTTCGTTGGCCATCCAACCCATATCACCCTGGCGCTGTTGTTCGAGAAACTCCGCCAGCCACGCTTCATTCGGCCACGGCGCACGCGCATCGGCGACGCCGATGGCGTCGAAGCCAAGCACGCGGGCCTGGGCCAGGAGAGCAGGCTTTGAGAACACGCCTGCGATATGGCGCAGGCGCGGCGCCGCGTCGATGGTGCACTACGGCGCGGGCGTTAGACTCTGGTGGCCGGGATGAACAATGACGCCAGGGATTTGCGCGGCGATACGCTGCAATGCGGCGCGCGAGCTAAAGATTTGCGGCAGATCGGCTTCAAAACCCGTCGCCTCCTCCAATTCACCCGTCCAGGCTTCGCGACTGTGGACGGCGTCGCCGGTTATGAGTTGTGGGCCGGAGGCGGCGTTGACGAGATAAGCGGTGGAGCCAGGCGTGTGGCCCGGAACGTGGAGCGCGAAGATTGAGCCATCACCGAAAATGTCGATGGCGGCGACTTCACCGTCCGGCGCCGGCGCGAAACGCCAAGCGTGAACGGCGCGGTCGCGCAGCGCGTCACGTGTGGGCTGATTGATGAAGCGGTAGAAGAAGTTCGCATGGGCGCCGTCATTCGGGCCGATATAGGCGGGAACGGCAGAGTCGAGCGCGGCTAAACCTAGCACGTGATCGTAGTGCAAGTGCGTGACGAAAACGCCGCGCGGCGCGCCGTGCTGCACGGTCCACACCTCCGTCGCAATGTGCGGCGCGAGTTCGTAGTCGTTGCGCACGACGCCGCGAAGGATCGGGCCCATGTACGCCTCGTAGTCGGCGGGCATGCCGGCGTCGATGAGATAAAGTCCGCGCGTCGGGTGGCGGATGGCGTAGAAGTAGATTTGCGCGTCGAGTTCGCGGATGCTCCAATCGGCGGCGCCAGGCCGGCGCGTCGAATTGGGAAAATGCCAATCGGCGACGGTGACCTTCTCGAAGGTCACGGCGCTCGGCCGCGCTAGAGCCAAAAGCATTTGCGCTTCGCTCACCGGCGCGCCGAGGTCGGCGGGTGTGGTGCGCGTCGTGCTGAGGCGGCTGGCGCAGGCGCTGAGCGCCAGCAGCGCGGCGAACGCGACAAGTGATCGTCTGTTCAACATGGCATGCGTCTCCGTTCGCGCGGAATGACCCCGCGCGCTTTGTGTTTCGGGTGTGGATTGGCTCAGGCGCTGCGGCGCGCGGGCTTTTTGGTTTTGTTGGGGACATGCTCCAGGATGTCGCCCGGTTGGCATTCCAGATATTGGCAAATTGCGTCGAGTGTTTCGAACTTCACACCTTTTACCTTGCCGGACTTGAGCAGGGACAAGTTGGACGGCGTGATGCCGATCGCGCGCGCCAGATCGTTAGAGCGCACCTTGCGCTGAACGAGAACGAGATCGAGACGGACGATGATCGCCATCAGATATAACCCTCGCCTTCTTTCTCGATTTCGCGCCCGAGTGCGATGACGCGCGCCAGGACGAATAGCGCGCCCCCGACTAAGAGTGCGGCGATCGTGTGCCCATGCAGCCAAGCGCGGTCCATCAGACCGGCGGCGCGCACGAGCGGTTGAAACAAGCCGGGCGCAATCGCGAAAACGATAAGCAACGCGCCGGCGCGACGCATCCAGCGCACCGGCTCTTCAGCAAATACGACGCCCCGGCGATAAGCGCCGAACAAGCGGTGCAGGCCATAAAGCGCGCCAATCAGCGCGCCCTGGATGATTGTGAGCGGCACAAAGCCAATGAGGCGCGATGCCAGTGGAACGTCCGAGATAGCGACGCTGCCAGTCGCGAAAGCATCATTGCCGAGGTAAAGCGTCGGGCCTTCGGTAGTGAGGCGGAAGTTCTCGCCTGTGTAAAAAAGCGCGACGAACAGCGTCGCCAAATAAACGAGCGCGACCAACCCAGCGAGCGCCGCGAACAAAAGCTCGAACGGCAAGCTAAGGTGCTTGATGCGCGTAAGCGCCGGCGCTTCCGGCTTAGGGGTTGCGTAAAGTTGCTCGATAGCCGCCATGGCAGCGCCTCCCTTGGACGCTGACCCTTGATATACTCGCAATTACTTTCTGTCTAACAGAAAGTTTTTGAGGATTTTCTGTGGCGGCTGAATCAAACGCCGGCCGTGAGTCCGAGCGCACCGATGGTGAGGCGGGCGGCGGTTAGCACGACGAGCAGGAGCAGTAGGACACGTTTCATGGTTCTCCCTGACGTTCGGGAGATGCGGGCGCAGGCAGACTTGGATGCGCTGCGCGACGAGCGCTCAGCCAGTCGCGACGGATGACGTGCTCAGGCTAGCCGGCGCCTTGCGCTAGAGGCCGTGGCGGCGCCCAAAAACCGATGGTGCCGCGCTTGGTCGTCTTGGCTTGGTAGAGCGCCTCGTCCGCGCGCGCGGCGAGGTGATCGAGATCGACGCCATCCTGCGGCGCGAGCGCGATGCCAACGCTGGCGCCTATAGAAAGATCACGGCCATCGACGCGGTACGGCGCGCTGATCTCGCGCACGATGCGGCGCGCCAGGATCGCGGCTTCACTGGGCTCATTGATGTTGATTTGCAGAATGACGAATTCGTCGCCGCCGAGGCGGGCGGCGGTGTCGCCTTCGCGCAGAACGTGGGACAGGCGCCCGGCGACCATCTGCAATAAGGCGTCGCCCGTCGGGTGGCCGAAATTGTCGTTGACCGCCTTGAAGCGGTCGAGATCGAGAAAGTGCAATGCGATGAGATCGCCGGACTGGCGCGCTTGCAGAATGTCTCGATCGAAGCGTTCGCGCAGCGACAGGCGGTTGGCGAGGCCCGTCAGCGGATCGCGGTGCGCCAAGTGCGAGAGCATCGACTTGGTCATCAGCTGCTCAAGCGTCGTGCTGTAGAGGTGATTCACCATTTCGCCGGTGCCGAGCGCAAACACCAGGATCAGCAGCGCCATACTTATGTACGCGAACCGATCTTGCACATCGCTATTGTCAAAGTGGAGGGCAAAACCGCACAGAGTAAGGCCGACTGCGGCGAGCAAACAGAGACCAGCCGTGACTGGGCGCACGGACAGACGGATCACTGCGCCAGCAGCATATCCGAACATGAGCCCGCTTGCCAACAACGGCACAGCACCATCACCCACCGCGATCGCGCGCCAGATCAGGGCGCCAAGTGCGGTCGCGGCGATGACGCTGCTTATCGTGAACATCAGCTCCCAGCGCTTCACTTCGGAGAGCGCGAGCGGAAGCGCCCTGCGCCGGCGCTTGTAGGCCGAGTTCAACGCCACGCGCGCGAGCGTGATTACCAGCGAAGCCGCCGTCAGCGCCGCGACGGCGATGTCCTCAGTCATCGTGTAGAGCAGAGCCCCGACGCAGGTGACGACGACGCCCATATTGATGAGCGGCGACATTGAGCGATAGAGGATGTCCACGAGCTCCGCATAGACGTCGTCTGGGAGGCGCTGGCGAGGCGGCGATCCTCGCGCGCGGAACATGGAAGCACCCCTTCTCGACGCGCGGATGCGCCCGGTCTTGAGGCGAGACCATGCGTGAACGCGGTTAAATCGCGGTGCGCGAACGGGGTTAAGAGCTGTAGTTCCCTACGCCACGGCGGCGATGGCGCCTTGATCGTCCAAAGCGTACGCCAAGCGCGGCAGCATTTCCTTCGGGCAGATTTGCCAGAAGCGGCCGCGGGCGACGCTCCAGTGCGCGAGCAGTTCGGCGGCGCGCGGCGAAGCCGTGCGCTTGGCGTGTTCTTCGATAAGCGCCTTCAGCACCGCTTCCCAATGCTTGGAAGCGAGACGCTGCCAAACGATGGTGTCGCCATTGGCCATGGCTTCGAAGCGGCCATCCTCGTCATAAACGAAAGCCATGCCGCCCGACATGCCGGCGCCGAAATTCTCGCCGACGGCGCCGAGGATGACGGCCGTGCCGCCCGTCATATATTCGCAGGCATTGGCGCCGGCGCCCTCGACGACGGTGGTGGCGCCCGAGTTACGCACGGCGAAGCGTTCACCGGCGAGGCCGGCGGCGAAGAGCCTGCCGCTCGTTGCGCCATACAAGCAGGTGTTGCCAATGATGGCGCCGGTGGGTTCGCCCGGCGCGGGCTTCAGCGTGATCAGGCCGCCAGAGAGGCCCTTGCCGACATAATCGTTGGCGTCGCCGGTCACGTGGAGCGCAATGCCTTGCACCATGAACGCGCCGAGGCTCTGGCCGCATGAGCCGCGCAAGTTCACGCTGAGCTGGCCTTCGGGCAAAGCGTTTTGGCCGACGCGGCGCACGACGTGCGCGCTCGCGCGCGTACCGATGGCGCGCTGCGTGTTGCGCACGGTGAAATCGAGTTGGCGCTTTTCGCCGCGCTCAAAGAAGCCCGGCGCCTGCACGAGAAAATCGTGATCGAGCGCTTGCGGCGGCTCGTTGCGCGTGAGCTGCGTGCAATAGGGCGGGTAAGGGCTATCGACGCGCACCAGCAGCGGATTGAGATCGAGATCGTCGAGATGCTCGGCGCCGCGGCTGATTTGTTCGATGAGATCGGTGCGGCCGATGATGTCCTCAAGGCGCCGGAAGCCGATCTGCGCCAGGATTTCGCGCACCTCCTCGGCGATGAAGGTCATCAGGTTGACGACCTTGTCCGGCGTGCCGGTGAACTTCTTTCGCAAGCTCTCGTCTTGGGTGCAAACGCCGACCGGGCATGTGTTGGAATGGCACTGTCGCACCATGAGACAGCCCATGGCAACGAGAGAGGCTGTGCCGATACCAAACTCTTCGGCGCCGAGGATCGCGGCGACGACGACGTCGCGGCCGGTGCGCAAGCCGCCATCAGTGCGCAGCCGCACGCGGTGGCGGAGATTGTTGAGCATCAGGGTCTGATGCGCTTCGGCCAGGCCCATTTCCCATGGGATGCCGGCATATTTGATCGAGGTTTGCGGGCTGGCGCCTGTGCCGCCGACATGACCGGACACCAGGATGGTGTCAGCGCCCGCTTTCGCCACGCCCGCCGCGACCGCGCCGATGCCAGACTGGGCGACGAGCTTCACGCACACGCGCGCCACTGGGTTGATCTGCTTCAGATCGTAGATCAGCTGGGCGAGATCTTCGATCGAGTAGATGTCGTGATGCGGCGGCGGGCTGATGAGCGACACGCCGGGTGTCGCGTGGCGTAGACGGGCGATCAGGTCGGTGACCTTAAAGCCAGGCAGTTGGCCGCCCTCGCCGGGCTTGGCGCCTTGGGCGACCTTGATTTCGATTTCGCGGCACTGGTTCAGATATTCCGCCGTGACACCGAAGCGGCCGGAAGCGACTTGCTTCACGGCGGAGTTCTCATCGTCGCCATTCGGATGCGGCGTGTAGCGGGCGGGGTCTTCACCGCCTTCGCCGCTGACGCTGCGCGCGCCGATGCGGTTCATGGCGATGTTGAGCGCGCCGTGCGCTTCGGGGCTGAGCGCGCCCATGCTCATGCCGGGCGTCAAGAAGCGCTTGCGAATTTCTGTGACGCTTTCGACTTCCGAGATCGGCGTCGGGCGCAGCTTTTCTTCGCGGATTTCCAAGAGGTCGCGCAGCTGGATCGGCTGGCCAAGACGGCGCTCGCGGATGACCTCGGAGTATTTGCGGTAGGCTTTGTAATCGCCAGTGTCGCACGCCGCTTGCAATTGGTGGATCGAGTTGGCCTCGAGCGCGTGGCGTTCTCCGCTGGCGCGGTAGCGGTACTGACCGCCGAGCGGGAGCGCCGTCAGCGTTTCATCATAAGCGCGTTCATGTTGCTCGGCGGCTTCGAAAGCGATGCCGTTCAAGCCGATCCCGGAAACGCGGCTGACGAGGCCGGGGAAGAACTCATCCACCAGCGCGCGCGACAAGCCGATGGCTTCGAAGTTCAGGCCGCCGCGATAAGATGAGATCACTGAGATGCCCATCTTCGAGATGATCTTGAGCAAGCCGGCTTCGAGGGCGGCGCGATAATTGGCGGCCGCTTGTTCGCGCGTGAGATCACCCGTGAGCCCGCGTGAGGCGCGGTCGGTGATGGTGTCGAACGCGAGATAGGGGTTCACCGTGGTAGCGCCGCAGCCGATCAACACTGCGGCGTAGTGCGGATCCAGGCATTCGGCGCTGCGCACGCTGAGCGAGCAGAACGTGCGCAGGCCTTTCTTGGTGAGATGCGCGTGAACGCCGCTCGTCACCAGGATCATCGGACACGCAATGCGGTCGGCGCTTTGCGCTTCGTCAGTCAGCACGATGTGGCTGCGCTGGTTGAAGCCGACGGCTTGCTGCGCTTCGGCGCGGATGCGCTCGAGCGCTTTACGCAGCGCCGGCCCCTCTTCGCCGGGCGCGGGCTTTTCGTACGTGCAATCGATGCGCGCGACTTCGCTGCCGAGCTCGTCGAGCAAGCGATCGTGCATGCCGTTGGTGAGGATCGGACTCGACAAAACATAGACGTTCGCCTGCGTTTCGTCCTGCGCCAAGATGTTGCCGAGATTCTTGAAGCGCGTGGTCAGCGTCATCACCCGGCCTTCGCGCAAGGGATCGATCGGCGGGTTGGTGACTTGGCTGAAGTTCTGGCGGAAATAGTGCGACAGCGGACGGTTTTGCTCCGAGAGCACCGCAAGCGGCGCATCATCGCCCATCGAGCCGATGGCTTCCTTGCCCTCTTCCAGCATCGGCTGCAGCAAGAGTTCGACATCTTCCATCGTGTAGCCGGCGGCGGCTTGACGTTGCAGCAGCTCGGCGCGATCGGCGAAGAGGCGTGGCTCGGCGCCGATCAGCGTCTTGTCGAGATCGACTATGTTTTCAAGCCATTCGCCGTAAGGGTGCTGCGCGGCGAGCGCATCGACCAACTCTTCGTGATGATAGAGCCGGCCTTCGCGCGTATCGACGGCGATCATCTGCCCCGCGCCGATACGGCCGCGTTCGAGAATCTTCTTGCCATCGAGCGGGCACATGCCGGTCTCGCTTCCGACCGCGAGCAAGCCGTCTCCAGTCAACGCGTAGCGGAGCGGGCGCAAGCCATTGCGATCGAGGCCCGCGACCGCCCAGCGCCCATCAAACATGGCAAGCCCCGCCGGGCCATCCCACGGCTCCATCACGGCGTTGCAATAGGCATAGAGCGCGCGGTGCTCGTGCTTCATCGTGCGCGACTTCGCCCAGGCCTCCGGGATCAGCAGCGATTTCGCCATCGGCGCGTCGCGGCCAGCGCGGACGAGCACCTCAAATACGTTATCGAGCGCAGCGGAATCCGAGCCGCCGGGTTGGATGATTGGCTTCACGTCGCCATCCGCATCGCCGAACGCATCGGACGTCATGCGGATTTCGTGGCTCTTCATCCAATTGATGTTGCCCTTCAGCGTGTTGATCTCGCCATTGTGGGCAAGCATGCGGAAGGGTTGCGCCAAGCGCCATTGCGGGAACGTGTTGGTGGAATAACGCTGGTGATAGATCGCAACCGACGAGACGAAGCGCTCGTCGCGCAGATCGGGATAGAACGCGTCGATCTGCTGGGCCAGGAACATGCCCTTATAGACGAGGCGCTTGGCCGAGAGCGAGCAGACGTAAAGCTCGGTCACGTTTTCGGACAGCGCACGCTGTTCGATGCGACGGCGGCAGATGTAGAGATCGCGATCGACGATCTCGCTGGCGCGGCCTTGCGGATCGTAGAGCAGGACTTGCTCGATCTCGGGCCGCGTGGCGTTGGCCTTTTCGCCGATCTGGCTGATGTTCACCGGCACCTGGCGCCAGCCATAAAGCGTAAAGCCGGCTCGGATGATTTCGCTTTCAACGATGACGCGCGCCCGTTCCTGGGCGCCGAGATCAAGGCGTGGCAGGAAGATTTGGCCGACGAAGATCGGCGCGTCCTTTGGCGTGTGGCCAGTGCGCGCGACCGCTTCGCGCAAGAAATCCTGCGGCGCTTCGACCAGGATGCCGGCGCCGTCGCCAGTCTTGCCGTCGGCATCGACGGCGCCGCGGTGCCAGACCGCTTTCAGCGCGGCGATGGCGAGCGTGACGACTTCACGGCGTGGCTTGCCGTCGATTGCGGCGACGAGGCCCACGCCGCACGCGTCACGCTCATGCTCTGGGAGGTAGAGGCCGTCGCGCTCGAGCTTCGCCCGTTCACGTAGGTAGCGATCTACATCACCCATTCCCGGATTTGCCGGAGGCAAAGTCCGGGACCCATAAACACCGCTGTCGGCATGCAACGACGAAACAGTCGTGTTTATGGGCCCCGGACTGCGCTGCGCGCATCCGGGGATTGGTGGAAGGTGAGAGCGCGAACGACTCATTCCGCCGCCACCTTGGCTTGCGCTTGAATCCACTCGTGCATGGCATCCGATGCGTCGCGGCCTTCGCGGATGGCCCAGACGACGAGCGACGCGCCGCGCACGATATCGCCGGCGGCGTAGACGCCGGGCAGATTGGTTTCATAGGTCAGCGGATTGACGTTGAGCGTGCCCCAGCGCGTGGTCGCCGCGCCCCAGGAACTCAAATCTTCAGGATCGAAGCCGAGAGCCGCGATGATGAGATCGCCGGGGACATCGTATGTGTCCTTGGTTTCTTCCGGCGTTTGCCGGCCGCTCTCGTCGGGCGGGCCGAGTTGCATGCGCACGGCTTTCACGGCGGGCGCCTTGCCGGCGCGCACGCTCTTTGGCGCGGCGAGCCAATCGAAGGCGACGCCCTCTTCTTCGGCGTTCGACACTTCGCGCTGCGAGCCCGGCATGTTGGCGCGGTCACGGCGATAGAGGCAGGTGACGCTGGCCGCGCCCTGGCGACGCGCGGTGCGAACGCAATCCATCGCCGTATCGCCGCCGCCGATGACGACGACGCGGCGATCCTTGGCGTTGAGTTTTCCGGAGGCGAAGTCCGGCACGTCGTCGCCAAGGCCGACGCGATTGGCGGCGATCAGAAAATCCAGCGCCGGAATAATGGCGCGCTCGTTCGGCGCGTTGAGCGGCTTGGCCTTATAAACGCCGGTCGCGATCAGCACGGCGTCGTGCTTGGCGCGCAGATCGGCAAAGCTGATCGTCTCGCCGACATTGCAGTTGAGTTCGAATTTCACACCGCCATCGATGAGGCGCTGCGTGCGACGTTCGACGACATCTTTCTCAAGCTTAAAGTTCGGGATGCCGTAAATCATCAAGCCGCCGACGCGGTCGTGGCGGTCATAGACGGTGACTTGGTAGCCGCGCAGGCGCATGCGCTCGGCGGCGGCGAGACCCGCGGGGCCGGCGCCGATAATGCCGATGCTCTCGGCGCGCTCGGCGCGCGGGCGGATCGGCTCGACCCAGCCTTCGCGCCAAGCGGTTTCGGTGAGGTATTTTTCTACCGCGCCGATCGTCACCGCGCCGTGGCCGCTTTGCTCGATCACGCAGGCGCCCTCGCAGAGGCGATCCTGCGGACAGATGCGACCGCAGATTTCGGGCATCGAGTTGGTCGAGGCCGAAAGCCGGTAGGCGTCTTCGAGCCGGCCTTCGGCGGTGAGCTTCAGCCAATCGGGAATATTGTTCTGCAGAGGGCAATGCGTCTGACAGAACGGCACGCCGCATTGCGCGCAACGCGCCGACTGATCGGCGGCCTTTTGCGCAATGAATTCGCGGTAGATTTCATGGAAATCCTCCGCCCGCTCGTCAGAGGGGCGCTTATCGGGCCACTTTTGCCCGACAGACACGAATTTCTGCATGCGTTCGGCCACGAACGCCCTCCAATTGGCGCGAGAGCGGGAGAATATTCCCATATGCCTAGATTCACAGCGCGTTCAAGGTAAGAGCTGCCTTAGCAGCGCTAAAGCGTCGGTTTGCCGCTTCCGAGAGCGGGCGACGCACTCCATTGTCGGCGGCCTCGGCATTTGGGGGCTGCTCTTGGATTTCGCTGATCTTCTGCGCGCGGCTTTGCTCGGCATTCTGCAAGGGCTGACGGAGTTTCTACCCGTCTCCTCCACAGGGCACCTCCTCATTGTCGGGCGCGCGATCGGCTATGACGACCCTGGCGGCGTCTTCACGGTGATGATCCAGCTGGGCTCGATCCTGGCGATCATGTGGCTCTATCGGCAACGCATCATTGATGTGACGCTCGGTCTGTTTTCAAAGCCGGATGCGCGGCGGTTCGCGCTGATGCTGTTCCTGGCGTTTCTGCCGGCGGCGTTCATCGGGCTCATCGCCAACAATTTCGTACGCACCGAGCTTTATCTGCGGCTCGATATCATTGCCATCGCACTAATACTCGGTGGCTTCGCGATGCTGGCGCTGGAGAAGTGGCCGCCGAACGTTGAAGTGACGGAGGCGGCCGAGACGCCGATCTGGCGCGCCATCGGCGTGGGCGTGTTTCAGACTTTGGCGTTGATCCCCGGCGTGTCTCGATCGGGCGCAACGATCTTTGGCGGCTTGGCGCTGGGCTTGGATCGGCGCGCGGCGGCGGAGTTTTCGTTCTTCCTGGCCATGCCGACCATGGTGGCGGCGTTCATTCTCGATTTTCTGACCGTGAAGGATCACATCACGCCGGACCGCATCGCAGAAATCGCGGTGGGCTTTGTGTTTGCGTTTATCTCGGCTTGGATCGTGGTGAAGCCGTTCCTCGACTTCGTGACGCGCGTGGGCTTCGGTCCGTTTGCCTGGTATCGCATCGTCTTTGGCGCCGTCATCCTGGGCGTTGTGACGATGGGCTGGCTGTGAGCGACGAAACCAGAGACAGCAACGGCGCCATCCTGAAGGATGGCGACACGGTCACGCTGATCAAAGACCTGAAGGTCAAAGGCACGTCGACGACGCTAAAGCGTGGAACTGTCGTCAAAGGCATCCGTTTGACCAACGATCCCGCCGAGATCGAAGGCAAGGCCGGCAACATTAAGGGCCTCGTGCTGCGCGCGGAGTTCTTGAAGAAGGCGTGAGCGATGGCGGCGAAAATCTGGACCATCGGCTATGAGAAAGTCGGCCAGGCTGATTTCGTCGCGGCGCTGAAGGCGGCGAATATCAAAACGCTGATTGATGTTCGCGAAGTCGCCAATTCGCGGCGCGCGGGGTTCTCGAAAAAATCGCTAGCGGCGGCGCTCGATGAGGCGGGCATCGCTTACGTGCACATGAAGCCGCTCGGCACGCCGAAGGCGGGGCGCGAGGCGGCGCGCAAGGGCGACAACACAACCATGCGCCGCATCTTCGAAGCAAAGCTGGTCGAGCCTGAGAGCCAGATGGCGCTGTCAGAAACGGCGGAGATCGCCGGCAGAGGCCGCGCCTGCATCATGTGCCTGGAGCACGACTGGCGCGACTGCCACCGCACAATCGTAGCGGAGCATTTAGGCGCCGCGTTCGGGCTGGAGGCTGTGAACCTTTCGCCGGAGGCGATGGCCTAAGCCGCCGCCCGCTTGCGGAACAGCTCCGCTCCAGCAAGCACGAGCAACGTCACCCAATAGAGCCCGAAGGCGCCGGCGAAGATGCGCGTGCTGAGGAGGTCAGCGTAGGACGCGACGACGAGCGGCAAGGGCAGCAGCGCGATCACGGCGAGGATGATGCGGCGCTTCTCCCCTGTGAGCGCGATGCTGGCGACGGCGACGCCGTTGAGCGCCAGCGCCAGATATTTGAGCCAGTGCCAAGGCGCGATCGGGAGATGCGCTTCTGCATTTTCAATGTCGGCGGTGACTTGCAGCTGTTTCCACGTCTCCACTGCGTCGGCGGCGGCGCCGATGAGCGCGAACAGAATCGCCGCTTGCGTCCAGCGGTTCTTCAAACCGCCCAACATGATCGCGGCGGCGGCGAGGAAGAGCCCGTAGGCCGGGATGAAGCCCCAGAGATCGAGCGTGTTGATGGCGTCCTGCGCAGCGACGACGCGTTCATCCACTGGCGCGCCGAACACTTGCACGAGATCGGTCGGCGTTTCGGCACGCTGAAAGAGACTGACAGCCGCGCTGACTTCCGTGCGATCGTAAATCGCCATCACCGCCGGTTGCGAGCCGAGGGCGACGAAAAAGCCGAGCGTTGCGAGCCCGAGGATCAGAGTGGCCAGCGGCCAAGTGCGCGCGTTCATGCCGGGTTCTGCTTGGTTTGAAATTGCCCGTACGGGCGGAAGCGCCAGAGATAAGCCGGCACGATCGCTTCGATCGATTCCAATTGCGTGACGCCGAGATCTTGGATCGTCAACGCTGTCGGATCGTCACCCACGACATTATCGCGCCTCAGCATGGTGACTTGATCGCCGGTCAGCGGCGGCGCCCAGGGCGTCAGGCCAAAAAGCCCGCTGAGCAGCAAGCCCATTGGGTGGGCGATGAAGAAGGGCAGCGGGATCAGCGGTACGTTGCGCTGCGTCTCGGTGCGGACGAACTGGAGCAATTGCTTGAACGTGTACGTGCCCGGACCGCCGAGTTCATAGATGCGGCCTTGCGCTGCGGGCGTGTTGAGCGCGGCGACCACGGCTTCGGCGACATCGCCGACGAAGATGGGCTGAAACTTGGTCTTGCCGCCGCCGATCAAGGGCAAACCGCCGAGCGGTAGCGCCGACATGGTTTGCGCCATAGCGGCGAAGCGGTTGAAGAACGCGTCCTCAGGGCCAAACACGATGGACGGGCGCAGGATGGTGGCGCTCGGCACGGCCTCCCGCACGGCGCGCTCACCCTCGAACTTGCTGCGCGCGTACTTTGCGCCCTCCTCGGCCGCGCCTATTGCGGAGATGTGCACCACGCGCTTGATGCCGCGCTTGGCTGCGGCTTCGGCTACGGCGCGCGCGCCACCGATATGCAATGCTTCGAAGGATTGCTTGCCGCTGGAGTGAAGCACCGCGACGAGATTGACCACCGCGTCCGCATCTTCAAGCGCCGCATCGATCGATTTCGGAAAGCGCAGGTTTGCTTGCACGAGTTGAATCTGTCCGACATCGCCCATGACGCGCAGTTCGTGGCCCAAGTGCGGACGCCGCATCGCGATGCGTATGCGGTGACCGCGTTGCGCCAGCGCGCGCACGACTTGTTTGCCAATGAAACCCGAACCGCCGAACACAACGACGAGATCGCCGCTCATGAATTGCTCCATCACCGCCGGTTCAGCGCGCTCACGCCATAACAGCGCTCGAAGCCCGGAATGCATGTCGATGTGTGTCGCTATGGATCGTTTGACACAGGTTGGCAACAGGAAGGGAACCGAACGGGTCGCGACAGCTTGGCTCACGTTCCCTGGAACGAGGCTCTAGCGCCCCGGTTGTTCAGTCAGAGGGCTTTCAAGCTCTAATTTGTGAGGAAGGACCTTATGAAAAAGTTTCTAGCACTTGCAGTGGCCGCCGGCGCGCTTGCGATCGCCGCTCCTGCTTCGGCGCAGTCGTGGCAAAACATCAACCAGCGCCAAGCCAACCTCGATCAGCGCATCGACGCTGGCGTCCGCAGTGGCGACTTGACGCGCGCTGAAGCTGCACGCGTCCGCGCCGAGTTCAACGATCTGGCGCGCTTTGAAGGACACTACCGTGCGAGCAACGGCCTCTCCAACGCCGAGCGCGCCGATTTAGATCGCCGCTTCGACGCCCTGAGCGCGCGCGTTCGCTTCGAGCGCAACGATCGTCAAGATCGCAATGACCGTTGGGTGCCGATCAATCAACGCCAACGTCAGCTCGATCAACGGATCGACGCCGGCATCCGCGACCGCACGCTCTCGCGTCAAGAGGCATACGCTCTGCGGGCCGAGTTCCAGCAAATTGTCCGCCTCGAAGCCACGTATCGGCGCAACGGGCTCGATGCACGCGAGCGCAACACGCTCGACCGGCGCATGGACCGGCTGGGCGCGATGATCCAAGCCGAGCGCAACGACCGCAACAACCGCTTCGGCTAATTCACATTAGCTCTGCGTAAGACGAGCCGCCGGTGTGCAAGCATCGGCGGCTTCGCCTTGCGCTCGCCGCGATTTTGCGCGAACGCGGAGCGATGCCGCGACCCGAACCTGTCCGTCTGCGCGAAGCGCCTGGCCGCCCGGCGCCGGACGCCGAAGTGATCGACGTGAAGTTCGTCGAAGTCGGCCGCAAACGGCGCGGGATTTTGAGCAAGCTTTGGTTCGCGCTGGTGACAATGTTCTGGGCCGCGGTGATCGGGTTTCTGATCCCGCCGGGCTGGATGCTGATCCAGGAGATCGGCGCGACTTTTGCGCCGCGCTAGGCGCTCAGCCGCGCCAGTTCTTCTTCGCTGATATCCTCGTTGGAATAGACGTCCTGCACGTCGTCCAGATCGTCGAGCTGATCGAGCAGCTTCATCAGCGCCTCGGCGCTTTCGCCTTCGATCGGGATGGCAATGTCGGTGCGCCAGACGAATTTGGCCGACGACGGATCGCCGAACTTCTTTGACAGCGTTTGCGCGGCGCCGGCGAGCGTGTTCATCTCGCAGGTGAGCACGTGATGCTCTTCCTCGGCCACGCAATCATCGCAGCCGGCTTCGATGGCCGCTTCCAGCATCGCGTCTTCGCTGCCCGCCGCGAGCGGAAAGCGGATTTCGCCGACCTTCTTCCAAGCGTTCGCCACTGAATTGCTCTCGCCCAGATTGCCGCCGTGCTTGGCGAAGGCGGAGCGGACTTCGCCGGCTGTGCGGTTCTTATTGTCGGTCAGGCATTCTACGATGACGCCGACGCCGCCCGGGCCGAAGCCCTCGTAGCGGATTTCGTCCAGCTGTTCGGCGCCGACGCCGCCGCCCTTATCGACAGCGCGCTGGATGTTGTCCTTCGGCATATTGACGGCGCGGCCGGACGCCATGGCGCGATAGAGACGCGGATTTGCGTTTGGGTCAGGCCCGCCGAGCTTCACCGCGGCCTGGATTTCGCGCGCGATTTTCGTGAACGCCTGGGCGCGCTTCTTATCCTGCCCGCCTTTGCGGTGCTGAATATTCGCGTATTTGCTATGACCTGCCATGATCGGCGGCTTCTAGCGGGGCGCCTTCAATTTCTCAAGGCGGCACGGACGCCCTAAGCATGAGGCCACAGCGCGGCCTCGGCTTTCGCGGTCGTTTCGGGCGCGCCCGGCGCGAGAATCAGATGCGCGCCCAGCCGCGGGAGGCCGGACGCGCATCCTGTCACCTCAGCGCGAGGCGATTTCGATCTCTGCGTTCGGCTCGTTCTGAGCGAACATGCGTTGCGGGACGGCGCGGTCCAGTTCGGCCAGTGCGCGGCGCGTGAATTCGTTGGCACACACCCGCTCCTGCTGGCGCAGCGCGGTGGTGAGGCCGTTCGTATCGCAGACGTCGCGCGCGGCCGCGCCGATGCGCTGAAGCATGCGATCCGCGCCGGCTTGCGTGGAGAGATCGAGATCGCCGTAGACGATGCGGACTTCATAGCGCTCTTGCGCGGCGGCGGGCGATGCGACGACGGCGAGTGCGGCGGTAGCAGCGAAAAGAATACGGTGCATGGTTTACTCCGATGCGTTTTGCGTCGCGGGGAGGTGCGACGCCGCGCGCAGTAGGAGCGTTCGATGTCGGCTGCATGACTGTCATGAGCGCAAAAGCGCATGGCTCGTGCGCGTATGAAAAACGCAGGGCGCGATTGCGCGTGTCGCGAAGCAGTGACTCATTGCGATGCGTTAAATTGCATTCATCGGCGCAAGCGGGCGCCAGAAGGCGACGTGCTGGTGATCTGGCGATCGATGGCGAGAAACCCTGAATCCGCCGAAGCGCTTCTCCGGCGACCGATTTTTTGTCAACGCCTCGCGAAAAATAGACAATGGTCGTTGCCAACAAGCCAGCCCCGACCTTCAATGAGCGCCAATAAAGCGGGCCCGAACAGGGCCCGGGAGAAGATCCCGATGGACACTGTCAAAGATGCTCTGGCCCGTAAGCATGGCGCCCTGATCCATGTTCGCTCCGACGACATGGTCGTCGAAGCCTTGCGCCACATGCGCGACAGCCGGGTCCGATCGGTACTGGTGCTTGACGATGACATACTGGTCGGAATCGTCACCCAGGGTGACTGCGCCATAAAAGTGCTGTTGCCCGGGCTTGATGCGAAGCTGACTCCAGTCGGCCAAGTGATGACCGCCAATCCGGTGACCGTTAAACCAGACGATAAAGTGCAAAACTGCATGGCGCTCATGTCAGCGCGCGGCTTTCGTCATCTACCGGTGCTTGACGGGAACAAGGTTGTGGGCGTGATTTCGATTGGAGACGTCGTCAAGGACGTCGTGCGAGATCTGGAACTCAACGTAAGCGACCTCATGGGCTTCATCATGACGGATGGTCCAGGAGGCTGAAGCGAGAATGTGGTCAATCAGCCGCTTCGCCCACGCAGCCCTTCGCCGCGAGCGCATTTGATCGGTTCTTTCGGCGTGATCACCCAATCCAGAAACGCGTCGTGCGGGCCCGTGGGCACGACGCCCATTTCCTGTTCGGCGTAAGCGAGGCCGACGGCGACGGCGCCGTGGGCGCGGTAGAGCGAGATGATGCGGTCATAGTGTCCGCCGCCTTGGCCCAAGCGCCGGCCGGCGCGGTCGAAGGCCAGCAGCGGCGTAAGGATGAGGCGCGGCGAGAGATCAGCGCCGGTGGCTGGCGGCGATGGCACGCCGAACGCGTCGGCCGTGAGCGCTTCGCCGCCGCGCCAAGCGAGAAAGCGCGCAGGGCCAGCGCGCGATTCCATGCGCGGCAACGCGACGGTGCGGCCGGCTTTGGCGAGCGCCGCAAGCAACGGGCGGCCATCGATCTCGCCGCCGACCGGCCAATAGCCGGCTACGGGCGAGAGCTTCGCTAGTTCGAGCGGGAAGTTCTCAATGAGCTTGAGCGCTGCGTCGCCGACTTCGACCGCGTTACGCTCAGCGCGCATGAGCATGCGCGCATCGGCTTTGTCAGCTTCGAGATCGGCGGCGGTCATCGCGCTCCCCCACGCGAGGGGGAAGAAAAGGTTGGGCGGAACCACATACGCCGTAAGGTTTGCTCATCCTCTCGAACCCTAACAAGTGTAGGTGGGCGCCAGGTGCTGGGGACCAGGGTCCCCGACAGAGCCAGCTCCCGAGAGAGATGATACGGTCCCTGGGATGAAAGCGCCTCTCGAACGCCGCAGTAACCGCCCGGAGTGAATCTAGGCGCGGGGGCGCATCTTCTCAAGCGGCGCCTTCTGCGAACCGTTGCAACGCGCCGACACGGCCGCGCTCAGGGGTATCGGGCGCAGCGGCGGCGGCCTCGATCTTGGCTTCCACGACCATGTCGCTGAGCCGCTCGATCTCGCAGCGGGCGCGGGCGAGTGCGGCATTGGTGGTTTGCGCCTCGTCCATCAGCGAGAGCGCCGTGAGCGCCAGGCGGCGGAGCGCGTCAGGCTCGCCGGTGAAGCCCGCGAGCCGCGCGTCCAGGGCGCGGGCGAGATCTTCGAGGCGGCGCTCTTCGTGTGGCTGGCACGGGAGATCAATATCGTGACCGAGAATGGTGATGCGCATCAGCGGAGCGCCTCCTTGGCGGCTTCGGCGAGTTGATTCAGCGCCGGCAGCAAGAGTGGTTCGATCGTTTCGGGACGGCCCGGCTCAATCTGGCCGAGACGGGTTTCAAGCTCTGAAACCGCCTGCTCCAGGCTGGGCGTGCGGCGCTCGCGCGGCGCAGTGGGGGAATAGCTCGCCATTGTGACGAAATGTTACGGCCAGCGGCGATTCGATGAAAGGCTGGAATGCGGTTCCGGCGCTCGACGCAAGCAGGCTTTACAGTTATGCGAAGGCCATCAAATCCAATCATTTTTCCGAGGGAGCCGGCCGATGGGCGTGAAGGTTGCGATCAATGGGTTCGGACGTATTGGCCGCAACGTTCTGCGCGCGATCCACGAGAGCGGCCGCAGCGACATCGAAGTCGTTGCGATCAACGATCTGGGCCCCGTCGAAACCAACGCGCATTTGCTGCGCTTCGATAGCGTCCACGGCCGTTTCCCGGGCGAGGTGAAATCCGGCGAGGACTGGATCGATATCGGCAAAGGCAAGATCAAGGTTACCGCCGTTAAGAACCCGGCAGAGCTGCCGCATAAGGATTTGGGCGTCGATATCGCGCTCGAATGCACCGGCATCTTCACGGCGCGCGATAAAGCGGCGCTGCACCTGGAAGGCGGCGCGAAACGCGTGATCGTTTCGGCGCCGGCGGATGGGGCGGACTACACCGTGGTGTTCGGCGTCAATCACCAAGGGCTGACCAAGGATCACGTCGTCATCTCGAACGCCAGCTGCACCACCAACTGCCTCGCACCAGTGGTGAGCGTGCTGCACAATGCGATCGGCATTGATCACGGCATGATGACGACGATCCATAGCTACACCGGCGACCAGCCGACGCTCGATACACTACACAAGGATCTCTATCGCGGCCGCGCCGCGGCGCTGAACATGATCCCGACTTCAACGGGCGCTGCGAAAGCGATCGGCCTCGTCATCCCGGACTTGAAGGGCAAGCTCGACGGCATCTCGATCCGCGTGCCGACGCCGAACGTCTCGGTGGTCGACTTCAAGTTCGTGGCGAAGAAGGCGACGTCGAAGGAAGAGATCAACGCGGCGATCAAGACGGCGGCCGACGGCCCGCTGAAGGGCGTGCTCGGCTACACCAACGCGCCGAACGTCTCGATGGATTTCAACCACGATCCGCACTCGTCGGTGTTCCACAACGACCAGACCAAGGTGATGGAAGGCAAATTCTGCTCGATCCTCAGCTGGTACGACAACGAATGGGGCTTCTCGAACCGCATGGCGGACACGGCTGTCGCGATGAGCAAGTTGATTTAATGACTGACTACCGCGAGCAGGTTGAAGGCGACATCGCTCCTGGTCGCGGTTTCGATATCGTACGTGTCCTGAGTGAACGCAAAGGGCTGGCGACACACCTTACGCTGCGCTCCGGCGAGGCCTTGGTAGTCACAGCTATCAGTTTCGGTCGGGACATCGGCGCGGCCTGGGAACACCTCTATTTCGACGCGGACGGAAAGAGCTACTTTTTGAGCACGTCAGAAGTCGCGGCGCTAACAGAACCAGAATCCGGCGCTGTCCTTTATAAGAGCGCGTGAATGAGAGCGCCTGCTTGTTGGAACGCCCCTCACCCCCTGCCCCCTCTCCGCAAGGGAGAGGGGGTTCGCGCATGAGACTCCCCCGCCTCCCTCACCTCTCGCCCACCGCGAAAGCGCAGCTGTTTGGCTTGTTAGTCGGCGGATCGCTGGCGGTGTTGTTGGTGAATCGCTCGGATTTGAGTTGGGGCTTGTTCTTTATCGGGTGGGCGGGCGCTTGGGCGCTCGGTGAGAAGCTGTTCGGCGCGCGTATTACCGGGGTTTCCGATGGCAATGCGATGGTTATCGCGCTGGTCAGCGGCTTGATGTTTCCGTGGGTGGGCGTTGGCTTTGCGGCGCTTATCGAAATGCTGCGCCCGTAGGGCGAAGTCTGCGCCAGCGGGTTGAGCGTGGAAGCGTAAACGGCGCCGGCTCTGCAAGCTTGGCGTCCCATGAGACGCCGCCGCTCCTACGACATGAATGTCGCGGCCATTGAGCTCGCGTTCGCCATCGCCGCCTTCGGCTGTGGCCTCTTCGACGCACCTCTGTGGATGGTAGGGGTGGCGGGGATCGGCATGCTGGCCTATTGGAACTGGTCGCGGCGCGTGGTGCTCAATCGCCTGCGCGGCGCGGCTTGGCTTACGGTGTCCGCCGTCGGCACAATCGCCATCATCGCCATCGTCGCCGGCGCCTATTGGCTCGGCCTCGCCTCCGGGGGTTTCATCTAGCTTATGGCCAAATGTACGATGCACGCCGTGAGTGCGCCGGTTTTCGCGCGCATGCTGCGCAATCTCTCGGCGATTTTGACCAAGGCCGAGGCGCACGCAAAAGCCAAAGGCGCCGATCCGGCCTCGCTGCTGAACGCTCGCCTGGCCCCGGACATGTTCCCGCTGACCAAGCAAATCCAGATCGCCACCGATCACGCCAAGGGCTGCGTCGCGCGCCTGGCCGGCGATACGCCGGAAACACTAGAAGACAACGAAACCACGTTCGCCGATCTGCAAGCGCGGATTGCGCGCGTGCTCGCCATCGTTGACCGCTACAAAGCCGATCAGTTCGAAGGCTCGGAGACGCGCGAGATCACCATCAAGATCCCGAACGGCGAACTCAAATTCACCGGCCTCGATTACGTGACGCAATGGGCGATGCCGAACTTCTATTTCCACCTCGTCACCGCCTACGACATTCTGCGCGCCAATGGCGTGGAATTGGGCAAGCGCGATTTTCTGATCAGCTGAACTTGAGAAATAGATCATGAGCTTTCGCCGTATCGAGGATGCACCAGCCAGCAAGACCGCGCTGGTGCGCGTGGATTTCAACGTGCCGATGGCCGATGGCGCGGTGAGCGACGATACGCGCTTACGCGCCGCGTTGCCGACCATTCAAGCGCTGACGGCCAAAGGCTGCAAGGTCGCGCTGCTGGCGCACTTCGATCGGCCGAAAGGCAAACGTGTAGCGGCGATGTCGTTACAGCCGATCGCTGCGCCGCTCGCTGCACTGCTCGGCGCGCCGGTGGCGTTCGCGGACGACTGCATCGGCGCAGCAGCAGAGAAGGCGATAGCGGCGCTGCCTGCGGGCGGCGTGGTTCTCCTGGAGAACACGCGCTTTCATGCCGGCGAAGAGAAGAACGATCCCGAACTCGTGAAAGCGCTGGCCAAGCTCGGCGACTTCTACGTCAACGACGCCTTCTCCGCCGCGCACCGCGCTCACGCCAGCACCGAAGGCTTGGCGCACGCGCTGCCGGCGTACGCGGGAAAGGCGATGGAAGCGGAGCTCGATGCGCTCGAGGCCGCGCTCGGCAATCCGCGCCGGCCGGTGCTCGGCATTGTCGGCGGCTCTAAGGTGTCGACCAAGATCGATCTGTTGAAAAATCTCGTCACCAAGCTCGACAAGCTGGCGATCGGCGGCGCGATGGCGAACACCTTCCTGCACGCGCAAGGTTGGGACGTGGGCGCTTCGTATTGCGAGAAAGATTTGGACGAAACCGCGCGCGAGATCATGAAACTCGCCGGCAAGCACAAGTGCGAGCTGCTGCTGCCGATCGATACGATCGTGGCGGAAAAGCTCGACGCGCGCGCGCCGGCGTTTGTGCGCGGTTTGGGCGACATCGACGATGACGAGCGCATCCTCGATGCCGGCCCCGAAACCATCGCACGACTGACCAAAGCGATGGACGAGTCCAATACGCTGATCTGGAATGGCCCGCTCGGCGTGTTCGAGACCCCGCCCTTCGATCACGGCACCGTCGCGGCTGCGCGTCACGCCGCGGCGCGGGCCAAGAACGGCAAGCTGATCGCCGTGGCCGGCGGCGGCGATACGGTAGCGGCACTCCACCATGCCGGCGTGGCGGACGACATGACGTTTGTCAGCACCGCCGGCGGCGCGTTCCTGGAATGGATGGAAGGCAAGCCGCTGCCGGGGGTCGAGGCGCTGAAGCGGTGAGCGAACCGAAGTCCATCGGCAAAACGGCGCGCAACGAGCAGATCAAGCTGCGTGCGACGACGTTTAACGCCGTTGGATTGGCGTTCGTGGCGATAGGTTTTGTGCAGCCCGTAGTCGCCGGCGTCCTCACCTACGAGGCCGTCGCGTGGGTGGTCATTGCGATTGCGATTGGCTATATTTTGAGAAGACACGCTCTCAACCTTCTGGCGCGCCTGGAGGATTAAGATGGAAGGCTGGACGCCCTTTTTGTTCATGACCGGCAGCTTGCTGGCGTTCGCGCTGCTCATGTGGCTAGGCGACCGCGGCGACGACCGCCGTTGGCGACGCCAGAAAGAGGCTGAGGAAGCCGCGCGCCGCGCCGCCGCCGAATAGCGGTACTCGCCGCATAACAGCGTTGCTGGGAAAGATTTCCCCCAGGCCCATCGCGGCGTGGTGTTTTTCTGACGGCTGGGTTAGACACCGGCCATCTCATAAGAACCTATTCCAACGCGGGGAGCGGACGTGAATCTCGACGCATTGAACAAGATCGCCAACCGTCTCGTCGAGCCGGGGCGCGGCATCCTGGCGGCGGACGAATCCAACGCCACCATCAAAAAGCGCTTCGACGGCATTGGCGTCGAATGCACCGAGGATAATCGCCGCGACTATCGCGAGATGATGTTCCGGGCCAAGGACGCAATGAGCTTCGTTTCCGGCGTCATCCTCTATGACGAGACGATCTGGCAAAACACCAAGGACGGCACGCCGCTGGTCAAGCTGATCGAGGACGCCAACTCGATCCCGGGCATCAAGGTCGATGAAGGCACGCGCGAGCTTGCCGGCGCGCGCGGCGATCTGGTGACGCGCGGTTTGGACAAGCTGCACGAGCGGCTGCCGAAATATTACGAAAAGGGCGCGCGCTTCGCGAAATGGCGCGCGGTGATCGATCCGACCAATGGCCGCCCGTCTTATGCTGGCCTCGTCGCCAACGCGCACGCGCTCGCGCGCTATGCCAACCTCTGCCAAGAATTCAACATTGTCCCGATCGTCGAGCCGGAAGTGTTGATGGACGGCGATAACGATATCGACACGACCTACGCCGTCACCGAATGGGTGCTAAAAGAGACCTTCCAGCAACTCTACTATCTGAACGTCGCCCTCGAAGGCATCGTGCTGAAGCCGAACATGATCGTGCCTGGCAGACATGCGGCGAAACAAGCGAGCGTCGATGAGGTCGCCGAGAAGACCATTCGATGCTTGAAGGCGTGCGTGCCGAGCGCGGTGCCGGGCATTGCCTATCTCTCCGGCGGCCAATCGGATGAACTGGCGACGGCGCACCTGTCGCGCATGAACCAGATCGGCGGCTTCCCGTGGAAGATGACCTTCTCCTACGGCCGCGCGCTGCAAGCGGCGCCGCAGAAAGCGTGGAGCGGCAAGGCTGAGCAAGTGGAGGCCGCGCAAAAGGCTTTCCTGCACCGCGCGCGCATGAACGGCCTAGCGAGCTTGGGCAAGTGGAACGAGACACTGGAGCGCGAAGCCGCTTAAGTGGTTGAGCGAGGCGCTGCCAATCGAGCGTACGCCTCGCCCACTGCTTGCACGATGGCGTCAAGCTGGCCGCCAGCGAACCCTCGCGCGGCGGCTTCGCTTATCAGGCGCTCGCTCTCGGCTTCGGCGCCTTCAAGCTTGGCGATGACAGCGAGATTGTAGAGGGGGATGGGATAAGCGCGATCCGCCGCCCGTGCACGGTCCAGCATTGCTCGCGCCTCAGCAAAACGCCCCAACTCGAGCAGCGCCGCACCGGCATTGTTCGACGCCATTGCTTCAACGCTCAATGTGTACACGCCAAATTGAGTCCAAATCGCATGACGAATCCATCGGCTACGCGCGAGCTGATCTAGGAATCGCTCAGCGGCTTCCAGCGCCTTCTGATGCTCGCCGCCATTCAGGAGGGCGCGACTTGCAAACAGGTCGCCCAGCAAGCGCCGACCAATAATGCCGGGAAGCAACAGGAGCGCGATCGCCGCAGCGACAACAAATAGCCTCTGCCGTTCCGGGGCCAGCAGCACTACCGCAGCCGCGCCGCCGAACAATATCAGCAGCAACGGCGTATAGAGGTATTTGCGAAATCCAACCCAAGTCATCGCGATGCATTCTACCCACGCAATTTTTGCCACATCTGCGCCAGCGGTCCGACGTGAGCCTCGGCTTGTCAACGCCGCGCGACGCAGCGACAACTTCAAGCATGTTCTTTTCCGATCCCGTCAAAAAGCTGAAACCTTGGGCCGCGCAGCACGCGCGCACCGCCTATAAGCCGGTGACGCGCGAGGGACATGGACCGGATCGCGGATCGCGCTTCAACGGCTCGCCTTTCCTGGCCGAGGGCGAAGCGTGGCCGGCCTGTACGATCTGCGCCAAGCCGATGCCGCTTTTTCTGCAACTCGATCTCGATAGTCTGCCGGGCGAGTATGCGGGGCGATTTGGTTCGGGGTTGCTGGAGCTCTTTTATTGCGTCGACGATTGCGAGATCAACGGTCCGGAAGGATGGGCGCCGTTCGATCACCAGACGAAGGCGGTGCGCATCGTGCCAGCCGATGCAGCCGGCGCGGTCGCCGCGCCGCGCGATGTTGGGCTGGAGGCCAAGCCGCAAGCGATCGTGAACTGGACGCCGCATAGCGAGTGCTGCAACAGCGAGGAAGCGGAAGAGTACGGCATCGCCGTCGACTATGAGCGCGAGCGCGCCGGCAATAAGACGCGCTTCCGCTGCGACGCTCTGAAGATCGACACGGGCTGGATCGGCCAAGACGCCGAAGACCGGCTTAACCTGGAGATCTTCAATCCGTCAGGCGGCGATAAGCTCGGCGGCTGGCCGCAATGGATTCAGAGCCTGGAATATCCGAACTGCCCCGAATGCGGCGGGCGCATGGACTTGGTTTTTCAGATCGACAGCCAAGACCACGTACCGTTCATGTTTGGCGATGTCGGCACCGGCCACATCACGCAATGCCCCACACACAAACACATCGTGACCTTCGGCTGGGCCTGCACTTAAGCGCACTTTTTTAACCGCGCTTTCTGCCCGGTGCTTTAAGCAAACGGCGCCATTCTCCCCATGCAGATTTCGAAGCGTGGGGCGAGAACGTGGTTAGTTTTCTGTTTAGCTATCGCGGACGCATAAACCGCGCGCAGTATTGGCTTGGCAGCATCGGCGTTGGTGTCGCCGGCGCGGTTCTGATGCTGTTGCTGGGCGCTTTGGCCCCACAACCGGCTGTCGACAAAACCGGCGCAGGCGTCATTCAAGCGCTCACCGTCATGGCGTTCGTCGCCGTGCCCGTGTGGCTTTTGATGGCGTGGTGCGGGCTGGCGCTGCAGGTGAAGCGCTTCCACGATCGCGGCCGCAGCGGCCTGTGGACGCTTCTTCCGCTCGTACCGATGGCGCTGATGATGGTGTCGCTGGTCAGCGGCATTCTATCTGGCCAACAGCCGATGCAGGTTGCGGCGTCGATCCAACTCTATCTGCTGCTGCTGTTTCTGATCAATCTCGGCTTCTTCATCGATCTGGGCTGCCTGCCGGGCAAACCAGAAGCGAACAAATACGGCGATCCGCCGGGCTCTGGCGGGAGCTACACGCCTGCCCCGCAAGCCCCAGCCGCGCCCTCAGCCGCGGCGCCCGCCACCACGATGTCATCGCTGTTTGGCGCGCAGACGGCGATGGAACGTGCAATCGCCGAACAACAAGCGCGACCGCAGCCCGCGCCGCGTCCGGCAATGGCGAGCGCTGGCGCGGCGCCTGCTGCCGCCCCCTCGTTCGGGCGCAAGTCGCGCTGAGTTGCGCGCGCGGCGGCGCGCGCTATTGAGGCGCGATGACCCGCCGCTGCCGCCTCTATCTGATCACGCCGCCCAGTTTTGAGCTGGCCGCGTTCGTGGACACGCTCGCCGATGCGCTGAGCGGCGGCGATGTCGCGTGCGTACAACTCCGGCTCAAGGACGTGAGCGACGCTGAGGTGTTGCGCGCAGGCGCTGCGCTAAAGCCGATTGTGCAGGCGGCGGGCGCGGCCTTCATCCTGAACGATCGGCCCGATTTGGCCGCGAAACTGGACGCCGACGGCGTTCATGTCGGTCAAAGCGACGCCTCATATCAGCAGGCGCGCGCCGTGATGGGCCGAGACCGCATCGTCGGCGTGACCTGCCATAATTCTCGCGATCTGGCTTATGCGGCGGCGGAGGCCGGCGCGGACTATGTGGCGTTCGGCGCTTTTTATCCGACCGGCACCAAAGAGCCGTCGCACTGGGCCGAGCCAGAACTCCTGGAGATTTGGCAGGAGACGATGGAGACGCCGTGCGTCGCCATTGGCGGCATTGCGATCGAGAACGCAGCGGACGTCGTTCTGGCAGGCGCGGATTTTATTGCGGTTTCTGCCGGCGTGTGGGGTTATCCCGCCGGCGCGCGCGAAGCGGTTGCCGCGTTCAATGCGTTGTTCGATCGCTTGGTGGTGTAGGCTCCGCGCGCCTTCGCCGGAGCACCCGCATGACCAGCACTGCCCAGGACTTACTCGATCAATTGCGTGAGCGCGCCCGAGATCGGGCCCCGCCGCCGGAACTGATGGCGCCCAAGGGGTTCGGCGAGCGCGCCGCGGATACTGTTGCGAGCGTCATCGGGTCGTGGCGTTTCATCCTGATCCAAACGTTCCTGTTGGCCGCTTGGCTCGCCTTCAACGCCGTCAGTTCCGACCGGGTCGATCCCTACCCGTTCATTCTGCTCAACCTGCTGCTCTCGTTTCAGGCCGCTTACACCGCGCCCGTCATCATGATGAGTCAGAATCGGCAGGCGGATGTCGACCGACGACGCAGCATCGACGACTACGAGGTCAATTGCAAAGCTGAGCTGGAGATCGAGACGCTGCACGAGAAAATCGATCTGTTGCGCGAGCAAGAGATCGCGCAGCTCACGGCGGCGGTGGAGCGGTTGACGCGGATGCTGGAAGACAAGCGCGTTTAGGCGCTGGTTTTTCGGCCACGCCGAACTGCGTCTCTGCGTTCATGTCGCGGAACAGCGCCGGGACATGGCGGTTGGGTCACGACAGCACCAACCACGAAGGACATGAACCATGGCCAAGTCGCTTGCCGGCAAGAAAGTCGCCGTCGTCGCCACTGACGGCTTTGAACAATCCGAACTCACCGAGCCGCTCAAGGCGCTCAAAGACGCCGGCGCGGAGACGCATGTGATCGCGCCGAAGGCCGGCAAGATCCAAGGCATGAAGCACGATGAGAAAGGCGACAAGATCGCCGTCGACTTCACGCTCGATCAAGTGCGCGCCGATGCGTATGACGCGCTGGTGCTGCCGGGCGGCGTCGCCAATCCCGATTCGTTGCGCATCGAGCCGAAGGCGATCGCGTTCATTCGCCATTTCGTCGAGAGCGGCAAACCAATCGCCGCCATCTGCCATGGGCCGTGGACGCTGATCGACGCGGGCGGCGTCAGCGGACGTACGATGACGTCGTGGCCATCACTGAAGGCCGACTTGACCAATGCCGGCGCCGCTTGGGTGGACCGGGAGGTGATTGTGGACCAAGGCCTGGTGACCTCGCGCAAACCCGACGACCTGCCGGCCTTCTGCGCCAAGATGATCGAGGAGATCGCCGAGGGACCCCACGCCAACGGCCGCGCGCGCGGTCGCCGGGCGGAAAACCACGCCGAGCGCGGTTAACCCACCGGCCCGTTGGGTAACGGGGCGCCGGCTGGACTAGGAAATCCGGCCGAACGGCCCTACGTGAGGGCCTTCCAGTTTTATTCGGGAGCCCTGCCCTCCAATGATGCACTCGTTCCGCCTCGATGACGAAGACGACAAGGACAAGAACCCCGCCGATGGCCGCAACGCCCCGGAGGTGATCGAAAAAGCGCTGCTCGAGGCGCGTGTCGTCATGCTGACGGGCGAAGTGAACGACATCCAGGCGCGGCGCGTGACCGAGCGGCTGTTTGCGCTGGCGGCGCAGAACTCAAAGCCGATCACATTCGTCATCTCCTCACCCGGCGGCCACGTCGAGAGCGGCGACATGATCCATGACGTCGTCCGCTATGTGGACGCGCCAGTGCAGATGCTGGGCACGGGTTGGGTCGCGAGCGCTGGCGCGCTGATTTATTGCGCCGTGCCGCGCGAGCGCCGCTTCTGCCTGCCGAACACACGCTTCCTGCTGCACGAACCGCGCGGCGGCGTCGGCGGCATGGCCTCGGACGTGGAAATCCAAGCGCGCGAAATCCTGCGCATGCGCGAGCGCCTGAACAAGATTTTCGCCGACGCAACTGGCCAGCCGCAAGAAAAGATCAAGCGCGACGTCGATCGCGATTACTGGATGCTGGCGGAAGAAGCGAAAGCCTACGGGCTTGTCGGCCGCATCGTGAATAGTCAGAGCGAGCTGCGCTAAACGCACTCAGAGTTCCGAGAAAAGGCGTCGCCGTTGGCGGCGCCTTTTGTTTTCGCGCATCCATCCGAGCGGAACTTCGCGTGTCAGGATGTGTCGCGCGCGTATTCTGACTGAATGCTAAGGAAAACGCGGCGGAAACCAGTGTGCTCGCCGCCCGCGCGCCGCATTCTCGCCCTGTGGAAAAGGTGAAACACAGCCGTGTCCGCCGCTCCGCGGTGCGGGCGCGTCCGATTTTGTTTTGAACATGACGTCAGTGCAATGCGCGGCGTTGTTATGAGAGAGACTGAATGGCCAATCGGTGGGTGGGACTGACACGGTCCCAGACGAAAACACGCGCCGCTGCGCGCTGCGTGAAGAGCGCTGTGCACGAATCGCGTCACGCCATTGGCGCGATGGGCGTTCTTGTCATGGCGGCGGCGATGAACTTCGCCCTCTATCCCGACGCGCTTGCCGAGGTGGTGCGCGGTGAACGGGCCATTCTCAGCTTCGTTCCGAGCGAGACTGCGTTTGGCGGTATCTTCGGGCCCAGCCAGGCAGACGCGACGCCGCAGGTTGTGCTCGATGAAACCGAAGTGCGCTTGCTGGCGGCGACTGCGTGGGGCGAAGCGCGCTCGGAAGGCGAGCACGGCATGCGCGCCGTGGCGCACGTCATGGTGAACCGCATCGGCCCGCGCTTTGGCGAGAACTTGTCGACCGTAATCCTGTCGCCGCGCCAATTCTCGGTCTGGAATCGCGGCGATCCGAACCGGCGCGTGGTGCTGAACTTGGTGGCCGATCCCGCACCCTACACGTCCGGCGAAAACGCAGCCGCTTGGGAAGCGGCGCAGCGCATCGCGCGCGAAGTGCTCTCCGGCCAATCGGCCGATCCCACCGGCGGCGCACTCTTCTATCACACGCGCGCTGTGCGCCCACGCTGGGCCCCGCACGGCGTCGGCCGCCAAACCATTGGCGCGCACATCTTCTATGCGGACGTGCCCGATCCGGGCATTCGCGAAACACCGCGCCTGATTGACATCGCCCAAGTTCTGCGGCTGCCAATCGACGACGAGACGCAAGTCGCGTCGGCGGAGCCGCAGCGGCGCGGGCCGCGCGCCGGACGCGTCAATGGCGTGATCCAATACGCACCGGCCAACAACGCGCGCGCGCCACTGCCGAGCGAAGCGGATGTGAACGCCGCCGCGGCGCCTACGATCGGTGACGTGGCGGTGAGCGCCGGCGGCGCGCCGTAAGCAGCGTGTTGGCGAAACAAAAAGGGCGCTCCTTCAGGGAGCGCCCTTAATGTTTAGCGGCTGAAGCGCTTAGTGGCTCTCACCGCGCCAGACTTGTTTGTAGGTCAGGTACATGAGGCCCGCGAGTACGATCAGGAAGGCGAGCACGACAATGCCGGTGCGCTTGCGCTCTTCCATGTGCGGGTCTGCGGTCCATTGCAGGAAGTGGGCGACGTCAGTGGCGTATTGCTCCGGCGTCTGCGGCACTTCCGGATCGGTGTACGGCACAACGCCTTCGCCAAGCGGCGCCGGCATAGCGATCCAACCGCCCGGGAAGTAGCTGTTGCCATAGAGTGTGCCGTTGATTTCACCGTTATAGCCGATCAACAGTGAGCGGACGTAATCGGCGCCGCCATGGCGGGCCAGATTGATGACCGAGAGATCCGGCGGATAAGCGCCGCCATTGACGGCGCGCGCGGCGATCTCGTTCGGGAACGGATTGCGGAAGCGATCGGAAATGCGGCCGGGACGTTCGACTGGCTGACCGCTGTTCGGATCGATGTCGTTGATCATCGCGGTTTCAGCGATGGCGCGGACATAAGGGTTATCGACGACGTCAACGAAGGTGCCGCCGTGCGCCGGCTTGCCGATCTCCATCTCCATTTCGCCGGTCTCGTGGTTGCGCACGCGGTAGAGCGCAAACGGACCGCCCTCCTCGCCGAGATTGCGATACGAGAGATGGTCAAGCCCGTGACAGGCGGCGCAGACTTGATTGTAGACCTGAAAGCCGCGCTGCACCGAAGCCATGTCGTAGGAGCCGACCGGGCTGTCGAAGCTATACGGATAATCCTGCGGATGATCCGCTTCCGCCGCAGCGAAGGCGACGCCGACGGCGGCGATGACAACCGCGGCCGCTGCTGACAAAGCACGCAACATCAGGCAGCCCCCTGCTCGGTCAGAACCGGCTTGGCGATGGTGTCCGGCACGCGACCCGGCTTCTCGCGAAGACCAAGCAGCGGCAGAAGCACCAGGAAGAAGAAGAAGTAATAGAAGGTCGCGAGCTGCGAGAGCGTCGTGACCGTGAACGTGTACGGCATGCGGCGCTCGATGCTGAAGAAGGCCGCGCCGGCGCCGATTTCGGTTTTGGCTTCTTGGATCGCCGTTTCCATTTCATCAGCGGTATGGCCGCTGACCGTGCGCGACGAAGGCGTGCCGCCGATGACGCCGGTCGCCGTGGCGGTCGTTGCGCCCTCGCGGGTCACGGCCGTCATGGTCGCGCCCTGCGCGGTCAGCGCCTCACGCGCGGCTTGCGCGGCGTCATCGAATTGCGCTTCGCCGGCGGCGGTGACCGGCTGGGTGATCACCGTGCCGCCCTCGACATAAGTCAGCGTCGCGGTGAAGTCGGAGGCCTTCGCCAGGATCAGGCCCGGGTTTTGACCGCCGCACCAGCCGAGGATGAAGCACACGACCACGAAGATCAGGAAGAACTGCCGCGCGATCGGACGGTAGCGCATCGAGCGCACGCGCGAGGTATCGATCCACGGCAACACGAACAGCACGCCGATTGAAGCAAACATGCCGATGACGCCGGCGAGCTTGGAATCGATCGGGCCGATGTTGAAATCGAACGCACGCAGGATGGCGTAGAACGGTAGCAGGTACCATTCCGGCACGATCTCCGGCGGCGTCTGCAGCGGGTTGGCCGGGATGAAGTTATCGGCGTGACCAAGCGCGTTCGGCATGTAGAACACGAAGGTCGCGAACAGGATCAAGAACAGCACGACGGCGAAGAGGTCCTTCACCGTGGCGTGCGGCGTGAACGGCACCGTGTCGGCCTTCGATTTCACGTCGACGCCGGCCGGATTGTTCTGCCCGGCTTCGTGCAGCGCCCAGACGTGCAGCGCGACAACGCCGGCGATCACGAACGGCAAAAGATAGTGCAGCGAGAAGAAACGGTTGAGCGTTGGTTGGTCGATCGAGCCGCCGCCGCGGATCCAGACCTGAATGCTTTCGCCAACCAGCGGCACCGCGCCCAGAATGTTGGTGATGACGGTGGCGCCCCAGAACGACATCTGGCCCCACGGCAGCGTGTAACCAAGGAAGCCGGTGACCACCATCAGGAGGTAGATGATGCAGCCGAGGATCCAGAGAATTTCGCGCGGCGCTTTGTACGAGCCGTAATAGAGACCGCGGAACATATGGATGTAGACGGCGAGGAAGAACATCGACGCGCCGACGGCGTGGATGTTCTGGATCAGCCAGCCGAACGGCACATCGCGCTCAATGCGCTGCACCGACGCGAACGCCATGTCGACGTGCGGGATGTAGTGCATCGCCAGCACGATGCCGGTGACGATCTGCGTCACCAGGCAGAGCGACAGCATGGCGCCGAAGGTCCACCAATAGTTCAAATTGCGCGGCGTCGGGTAGGCGACGAAGCTATCATGGGCGAGCCGAATGATCGGCAGGCGCTTATCCAGCCAGCGCGTAAAGCCGGATGCCGGTTCGTAGGTAGAAGGTCCGCTCACTTAATGGCTCCCAGAGTCCGGCAATGCCTCAGCCGATGCGGATGGATGTGTCGTTGAGGAAGAGGTACGGCGCGACCACGAGATTGGCCGGCGCTGGCCCGCGGCGAATGCGGCCCGAGGTGTCGTAGTCCGAACCGTGGCACGGGCAGAACCAGCCGCCGAAGGACGAGCCTTCCACGAACGTCGGCACGCAGCCCAAGTGGGTGCAGCTGGCTTGCAGGATCAGCCACTCGGGGCGGCCCGGCTGGCCATCTTCCTGCACGAGGCGCTCTGCGTCGCTTTGCGGATCCTTCAACGACGCGAAGTCGTCGCGCTGGGCGCGTGAAATTTCGTCGGCGGTGCGGTGACGCACAAACACCGGCTTGCCCTGCCACATCACCTTGATCTGTTGGCCGAGCACGATGGCGGAGAGATCGACCTCAGTGGTCGAGAGCGCACGCGTGTCGGCGGCGGGATTCATCTGATTGACGAACGGCCAGATCGTGGCCGCGGCGCCAACCGCGCCAACGGCGCCGGCTGCGATGTAAATGAAATCGCGCCGGGTTGTGTCTTCTCCCGCGTGCGCGGATGCTGCTTCAGCCACCGACTTGATCTCCCGGCCTTGGTTCGACGCCGAAGCTAGGCTAGTCCGGGTCGCGAAGCGCGCGGCGCGTCGCCGCAGCGCACCTACTCTGTACCCGATTCAGCCCAATTTCTCCGGCGCCGAGGCCTTACCGTGCGGCTCGCACTCTATCAACCGGACATCCCCCAAAATCTCGGCGCGGCCATTCGCCTCTCCGCCTGCTTGGGCGTCGGCCTCGACGTGATCGAGCCGTGCGGCTTTCCGCTGACCGACGCCGCGATGAAGCGCGCCGCGCTCGACTATGGCGACAAGGCCCGCCTCGTCCGCCACGCCAGCTTCGCCGCATTCAGAACGGCGCCGGAACGAGAGGGCGGCCGCCTGGTGTTGGTCGAAACCGACGGCGCGCTGCGCTTCCAGGATTTCCAGTTCTCAACAGGCGACACGTTGATCCTCGGGCGCGAGAGCGCCGGCTCGCCCGGGGAACTTTACGCAGCAGCGCAGGCCAGCGTCCGGATTCCGATGACGGCCGGCTTGCGCTCGCTCAATGTTGTGACGGCGGCGACTGTGGTTCTAACCGAGGCGATGCGGCAAACTGGGGCGTGGGAGAAATTGAATTGAGCGAAGAACGGAAAGCCCGGGCCAAGGCGTGGTTCGAGAGCCTGCGCGACCAAATCTGCGCGGCGTTCGAAGCGATCGAGGATGACGCGCCGGCAGGGCTTTATCCGGGCGCGCCAGGGCGGTTTGAGAAAACACCGTGGCGGCGCGGCGATGGCAGCGCCGATCATGGCGGCGGCGTCGCCGGCATGATGCGCGGGCGGTTCTTCGAAAAGGTCGGCGTGCATGTGAGCACGGTGCACGGCGAATTTTCGCCGGACTTCGCCAAGAACGTGAAGGGCGCGGCCGACGATCCGCGCTTTTGGGCGAGCGGCATTTCGCTGATCGCGCACCTGCGCAATCCACACTGCCCCGCCGCCCACATGAACACGCGCCACATCCGCACCACCGAATGGTGGTTCGGCGGCGGCGGCGACCTCAATCCCACGCAACACTATCAGCGCAATGAGGCCTTCGAAGACGCGGTGACGTTTCACGCCGCATTCAAAGCCGCCTGCGATGTGCACGGCGACGATCTCTATCCGAGCTACAAAAAGTGGGCCGACGAGTATTTCTGGCTGCCGCATCGCAACGAGCCGCGCGGCGTCGGCGGCATCTTCTACGATCATCACAATAGCGGCGGCGCCAGCGGCGATACTTGGGAAGAAGATTTCGCGTTCACGCAGGACGTGGGGCGCGCGTTTCTGGCGGTGTATCCCGAGCTTTTGCGCAAGCGCATGCATCAAGCTTGGAGCGAAGCGGATCGTGAAGAGCAACTCGTCCAACGCGGGCGCTATGTGGAGTACAATTTGCTCTACGACCGCGGCACGACGTTCGGGCTGAAGACGGGCGGGAACGTCGAGAGCATTCTCTCTAGCATGCCGCCGGTGGTGAAGTGGCCTTGAGGCGCTAGCGTGGCTGCACATTATCGCGCAGCCACGCCGCGAACTCGCCTTCGTCGATCTCGCTAGCGGCGAGCGACAGCATCATTGCCAAGCAATCCTCGTCGGACGCGACAAGGTCGTACCCGTTAGCGGCAAGGAAAAGTTCACATGCCACGAACGCCGTGCGCTTATTGCCATCGACGAAAGGATGGTTCTTGGCGATGCCGAAAGCATACGCGCCCGCCAGCGCCGCAGGATCGCTTTCGCCATAGGCGAAGAGATTCTGCGGCCGAGCCAACGCGGACTCCAACAAGCCTTCATCTCGAACACCCACACCGCCGCCATGCTCGGCCAGTTGGCGATTGTGAATGTCGAGAATGAGGTGCTTCGGGAGCCAACGCGGCTCCGTCATTGCGCCAACGCCTTCAGCACGCGGCGGCGTTTTCGCATGATGTCCTCCGCCAGCTTCATGAGTTCGGCGGTGTCCTCGTCATTGGCTTTCAGCGTCACGCCCTCGGACGTCTCGCTGACACTCAGCTCATCGCCCTCGCCGACCTTGAGCTTCGCCAGCACGTCCTTCGGCAGCACGACGCCGAGCGAGTTGCCGATCTTGCGGACTTTCAGGGTGCGGCCGGCCGGCTTCGCGGCGGGCTTTTCCGCTTCGAAGGGGATGCGCTCGCCATCGGCGACGCCGGGTCTCTTGATCTCATCGGTCATGGCCCCACTAACCTAAGTTATAACTTGAGTTATAACAAGCCGACCTCGGCCTTTTTCTTGCGTGAGGCGAGCGATCATGCCTCAACTCGCCTATCCCCAAGAGCTTAAACCACTGACTTCGCTGCGTTTTATCGCGGCGTTTTGGGTTCTCTTGTACCATTTCAAGGACCATCTGGGCCTCGGGCTGGGCCAAATTGGGCTGATCGCGGACGGGTATCTGGGCGTCGATCTCTTTTTCACGCTCTCCGGCTTCATCCTGGCGCACGTCTATCTGTCCAGCGTCGAGGACGGGCGCTTCGGCTATGGCGGCTTTCTGAAAAACCGGATCGCGCGGGTTTACCCGATGCACCTGGCGGCGCTGGCGGCGATGGTTCTGCTGTTCGTCGGCGCGAGCGCCATGGGCACCGGCGTCAGCTCGCCGGAGGCGTTCAAATGGAGCGACCTGCCGGCGCACCTCCTCATGGTTCACGCCTGGGGCGCGACGAGTGCGGTGGGTTGGAACTTCCCGTCCTGGTCGATCAGCGCTGAGTGGGCGGCGTATCTTCTATTTCCGCTGATCGCGGCGGCCGTCGTGCGCGCGCAGGCTTGGTCAGGCTGGGTGCTAGCGGGCGCGCTGGCGCTTTGCGTGTGGTCGTTCTGGGCGCTTTCAAATTTGCATTACGCGCTGCCGTGGGTCGGCAACGATTTCTCGCAGATGACGGCGCAAATCGGCGCGCTGCGGATTCTGCCGTCCTTTCTGTTGGGCGTGGCGCTCTATTCATTCGGCCGTAATCACGCCGCACCGAAGAGCTGGGCTTGGCCGATGGTTGCCGTGAGCGCTGGCTGGATCGTGGCGACGACCATGCTTGGTTGGTGGGAAGGCTTCGTGTGGTTTGGCCTCGCCGGCTTGCTTTACGGCTTGGCCGAAACGTCACGCCATGGCGTCGATGCGCCGATGAGCGGGCGCGTGTTCGTGTTTCTGGGCGCCGCGAGCTACGCGCTCTACATGATCCATCTGCCGATCGACATTGTCTGGTTTCACGCGCTGGAGCGGTTCGGCGTGACGGAAACGTCTGATCTGATGCTGCGTATCGGCGCAGTGGTCGGCGTGTTCATGGTGAGCGTTGCTGCTTCGGTAATCGCGTACCTTGTGATCGAAGAACCGGCGCGGAAGTGGATACGCAAGATCGAATTACCAGGCTTGGGTAAGGCGCAAACGGCCTAGCTAAACTCACCCATTCCCGGATTGGCGCGCAGCGCCAAGTCCGGGACCCATAAACGCTGCTGCTTCGCCGTTCGCGCCTTCCCCGACACATGTGTGTTTATGGGTCCCGGGCTCTCAGCTCCGCCGAGCCCCGGGAATGGGTGAGTGCCTAGCTCAGCCCCTGCGCCACAGCCTTCAAGCGTTCGATCACTGACAGCTTATCATCCGGGAAATCGGCGTCGATCCACCAGTCTTCGACTTCGCGAAGGATGAGGCCCACCTTCGGGCCCGCGGGCACGCCGGCGGCCATCACTTCGTCGCCGGTGAGCGGCAGTTTCGGCGGCGTCCACATCTGGCCGTGCGCGACCAGCGCGCGCCAAGCTTGCGCTTTGTCGCCGCCGCTAGCGGCCCAAGCGAGCTTGACGCGATCGCCGAAAGCTTCATTGCCGAGCTTGTAAATGGCGCGGCGCATTTCGCGCAGCGACATGTACGATGTGATTTTCACGTCGTCGCCGAGGGCGGCGACCAAGCGATCACGCTCTTCATTTGAAAGCTTGAGCCGGCGCGCCAGCGCTTTGGCGCTCTCTTGATCTGGTAGCGCGGCCGCCACGCGGGTCATCGCATCGACCGGAAGCATCAGATCGGCATCCAGCGTGCAGAGCGCATGCAAACGATCATCGTTGCTCAGCTCCGGCAACGCACGCGCACGGACTTCGATCGCTTTCATGCCTTCCCAAGACGCGCGCGGATCGAGCGCGCCGAGCATCTTCTTGGCTTCCTTCCACACGCGCTCGACCGAAAGCGTATCCAAACCAGCAACGAGATCGGCGCAGGCGTGCAGGCCTTGCGGATCGACCGGGCCGCGTGCGTACCAGGCGTTGAAGCGGAAGAAGCGCAGGATGCGGAGATAGTCTTCCTTGATGCGCTGATGCGCGTCGCCGATGAAGATAACGCGGCCGGCGCGCACATCGTCGAGGCCGCCGCCAGTAGGATCGTGAATGGCGCCGGATGCATCGGCGTAGAGCGCGTTCATGCGGAAGTCGCGACGTGCCGCATCCTCCTCCCAGCTTTCGGTGAAGGCGACGGTGGCGCGGCGGCCGTCGGTGCTGACGTCGCGACGGAGCGTGGTGACTTCGAACGGTTTGTGATTGACGACAACCGTGATGGTGCCGTGCTCGATGCCTGTCGGGTGCGCGGCAAAGCCCGCTTTGGTGGCGACGGCGATGACCTCCGGCGGCGTCAGCTGCGTGGCGACGTCGATGTCGTCGACCTCGCGCCCCATCAAGGTGTTGCGCACGCAGCCGCCGACAAAACGCGAGCCGCCCGCGCGCGCCGCTTCGAGCGCGGCGATCAGCTTTTGAGTTTCAGCGGCTTTGAGCCAAGCGGCGTGGGTGATGGCGGTCATCTCCCCCTCCTCTCGAGAGGAGGGGGTTGGGGGGTGGGGTGAGGCTCGATGTCGGAAAGTGGGTGCATTCGAGTCATCGCTAGCATTGAACGCGCGGCGCTTCACCCCACCCCCTGCCCCCTCCTCTCAAGAGGAGGGGGTTCTCACAACTTCTCGCCGGGCAGCTTCACGGCTTGTTTGACCCATTTGGTGAACTGCGCTTCGTCGAAGGCGCCTTCGTGGATGTCGTAATAGCGCACCCTTGGCGACTTTGACTTGCCTTCAGGCGGCGGCTTCAGCTCGGCGCCGTCGAAGAACGTCACTTTCACGTAGCGCGTGAAGACGTGGAAGGCGAGGAACCAGCGCCCCTCCTCGACGCCGTAAAACGGCGAGTTCCATTTCACGGCTTTCTTCACGCTCGGCACGACTTGCGAAACTATGGCGTCGATGCGCTTGCCGACATCTTTCTTCCATTCCGGGATCGCGGCGATGTAAGCCTTCACCGGCGCATCGCCGTAGCCCTTGGCGATTTGCGGATTACCGCCGGAGAGCAGCTTCGGCTTGGCCTTCTTCGCCGGCGCTTTCTTCGCTGGCGCTTCTTTCTTCACGGCTTTCTTCGCCATCTGCATCACCCCGTTTCGCGTTTCGACAAATATGGCAGCGCGAAAAGATAAAGTCCCGTCAGCATCAGAAAAAACAGCGGCAGCAGTGGCGCGTAGTAAATCCACTGCGCCGGCTGTTGGCCGAGCGCTAGCATGACGAAAATGGCGACGACGACCAATGCGAATGTGATCGACGTCCAACGGTGAAACGTGCGGATGAACTTGCTCATGCGAGCCTCCTTCGACGCAGCATAAAAACGCGCGTACATTAGCGAGCTTGAACCATTTTCCAGGCGTTGCCGGAGGGATCGCGGAAGTTGGCGTCGACGCTGCCGAAACGCGCGATCGGCTCTTGCGTGAACTCGACACCCAGCTCGCGCAACGCTTCATACGCGAAGCGGCAATCGTCAACGGTGAGCACGAGCGGCGGCATTGCGCCTTTGGCGACCATTTCGCGCATGGTTTGCGCGGTGGCCGCATCGAGCACCGGCTCTTGCGGCAGGAAGAGACCGAGTTCGAGGCCGGGCTGGTTCGGATGCTTCACCGTCAGCCAACGATAATTGCCGTTGGTGTGATCTGCGTGGACCTGGAAGCCCAGCTTGTTGACGTAAAAATCGAGCGCTTCGTCTTGATCGAGCACGTAGAGCCCGAGAACACCGATACCTTTGCTCATTGCCGTCTCCTCAAATGTCTTCGGCGTCCTTCTTACCGGCGGCCTCCTGGCGGCGCTTCTCCGAAACTGCTGACTTGAGGTTGGGCCGGTGAGCGGCGCTGACGAAGCAGTGTGGAACATGGGCGAGCGCATGCGCGCTGGCCTGCTCGCGGGCGCGCAGTGCGCTGGGGCTTTCGCCTGTGATGTCGCGAAACACGCGGCCGAACGTGCCGAGGCTTTGCCAGCCGGTTTCGAGCGCGACCTCGATGATCGGCATATCCGTATCGCGCAGCAGCGCCTTGGCGCGTTCGATGCGGCGCGTCAGCAGATAGCGATGCGGCGGCGTGCCGAAGGCGTCTTTGAACGAGCGCGCGAAATGCGCTTCGGAAACGCCGCTGACGGAGGCCAAGCGCTCGACCGGCCAATCCTCATGCGACGCCGCGTCCATGCGATCTTTGGCGCGCAAGAGGCGGCGGAGGAGTGCGGGGTCTTGAGTCACTTCTCGCCGATCAAAAAGGACACGAACTCCTCGGTGAAATTGTAGCGGCGCACATTGTTGAACGTCACATCATAAATCGCTCCTGCGTGCTCCATGATTGTCATGAGCGATGACAAATATTCATGATCTTCGTAGTGATAGGTGAAGATCATGGTGCCGGAACCGTTGTAGATCGCCCCCTTCTCCATGAGAATGAACTCTCTTACCAACGGGTGATTGGTTAGGTCATCTCGCATCTCGGCGATTAGCTTCGGAGCCTTTCTCTCGAGGTCAGGAAAGGGTGCCGCTCGTTGAACCGCGAAGCCGCGTGTTTCCAAGGCGGCCATGTGTTCAGCCGTCTCTTTCCATTCGCGAAGAACAATTGTCGTGTAGACTAACTCGTCGTTGTCAACGAGCTTCGCATGAGTTTGGCAGAGCCAAATTCCATTGGTTATTTCGACTCGCTGCTCCGACGTCAGAGTGTCGTCGTATCGTGCGCCACCAGGCGAAGCTGCTGAGATGTGTGCCGCAACACCAATGTTCGTAGTGCCGAGTTCAGCATCCGGCCCAGAGGTAGGCGCCCTACAATCTGGATTGGAACATTTCATGCCTACTCGTTTGGCCAACCGCTCCACAACTGACTTGTTGAAATTATCTCGCGCCATGCCACGTCCGCCGAATCGCTGCTCTACCGACTAACCATACAACCGCTCCCACAACGCCCGCACCATGCCCGCCGTCGCGCCCCAGATGTTATGGCCTTGCCACGGCATCGCGTAATAGTAGCGCGTGCGGCCTTGCCATTGGGCTTCGCGTTTTTCGTGGTTGGCGGGGTCAAACAGAAAATCGAGCGGCGCTTCGAACACGCTCGCCACTTCGCGCGGATCGAGTTTGAGTTCGAAGCCGGGCTCGACCAGGCCGACGATCGGCGTGACGCGATAGCCGGTGATGGTGTCGTAGCGATCCCAGGCGCCGATCGGCTCGATGAAGCTGCGCGCGAGGCCGATCTCTTCGAAAGTTTCGCGCAGCGCGGTGTCGACGGCGTCGGCGTCGCTCGCCTGCACGCGCCCGCCGGGAAACGAGATTTGCCCCGGATGCGCCGGCGTTTCGACGGAGCGCTCGGTGAAGAGCATCGTCCACCCCGACGCACGCTTGATGATCGGCGCGAGAACCGCGGCGGGCCGCTGTTCGGGATGGTTGTCCCAGTCCGGGTTCAAGTCGTTATCGCTGCGCGTGCGCGTGGATTCCTGCGCGACGGCGGAGAGCGGATCGAGCTTCGTTCTCAGCAGAATTTCGAAGTCCGCACTCACGACTCCCCCTCCTCTCGAGAGGAGGGGGTCGGGGGGTGGGGTGAGGCGCCGATGTTTGATGCGCCTCGCAACGGCCCACGCACTGCACATCGAAAGGATGCGGGCCGGAGGCCCGCGCTCCAACTTACATGCGTCAGCGCATCACCCCGCCCCCTGCCCCCTCCCCTCAAGGGGAGGGGGTCCAGAGCGCGCGCGCCGACGATCCATATTCCGTTCACTGCGTTCCCAACTCCCACCAAGCACCCCAACTCCAAACACCAAGCGTCCCCTCCCGCGCCTCGGCCCACTCCACCAATTCATAAAACGGCGCGCGCAAAATTCGCGCTTCCAGCCTTCCGCGCACGAGCACATACGGTCGCGGTTCTTCGCCGTGGCGCTCTACGCGGATTGGGTTGGCGGGGCCGGCGGTGACGATGTCGCCGACGTTGGTGGTAAAGACGATGGTTTGATCGCGGCCTATCCCATGCCGATCGGCGCGGATGGCGACGAAGGGCGCGTCCTCCACTTTGACGACGATCTTCTCGCCCGGCGTCACGAGATAGGTTTGGCCGTCTTCGTCCTTGCGCAGGATCGACGCGAAAAGCCGCACCAGCGACTCGCGCGTGATGCGCGCGCCCTCGTGCTTCCATGTGCCGTCGGCCAGGATTTCCATGCCGATGTCGCCGCAATGGGCCGGGTTCCATTTGTCGACAGGCGGCAGGCTTTTGTCGCCGGAGGCCGCTTGCTGCTTGAGCGCAGCCAGCAATTGCTCCAGGGACGAGGTGTTTTCAGGGTCTGCCATAATGTGGCCCCCAACTAAGCGAGCTTCGCCCCATGAGCAATTCGGACAGAGAGTTGGCGGCAGCCCTGGTCGGCGAGGCCGAACAGGCCGGCGAAACCTTGGCGCGGGTGCGGGCCGAGATCGCCAAAGCCGTGTTCGGGCAGGAACGGGTGATCGAGCTGACCCTGGCGGCAGTGCTCGCTGGAGGTCACGTGCTGCTGGTGGGCGCGCCGGGCTTGGCGAAGACGCGGCTGGTTGAAGCGATGGCGCTAGTGCTGGGGCTGGACTGGGCGCGCGTCCAGTTCACGCCGGACCTGATGCCGGCGGATATTCTGGGCTCGGAAGTTTTGGATCAAGACGATGCGGGGCGCCGGCACTTCCGCTTCGTGAAGGGGCCGATCTTCACGCAGCTTTTGATGGCGGATGAAATCAACCGCGCGTCGCCGCGTACGCAGTCTGCTTTGCTGCAAGCGATGCAGGAATATCATGTGACGGTGGCCGGCGTCGGCTATGACGTGCCGCGCCCATTCCATGTGCTGGCGACGCAAAACCCGATCGAGCATGAAGGCGCCTATCCGTTGCCGGAAGCGCAGCTCGATCGCTTCCTGCTGCAAGTCGATGTGCCCTACCCGGACGCCGAGATCGAACGGAAGATTCTGATCGAGACGACGGGCCTCGGCGATCAACAGCCGCAAGCGGTGTTGAACGGCGCGGCGTTGATGCGCTTGCAGGAATTGGTGCGGCGCATGCCCGTCGGCGAAAAGGTGCTGGCGGCGATTTTGGAATTGGTGCGCTCGGCGCGGCCAGGCTCGAGCCACGATCCGCGCGTGAACCAACACGTCGCGTGGGGCCCTGGTCCGCGCGCGGGCCAAGCTCTGATGTTGGCTGTGCGCGCACGCGCGCTGTTGCGCGGCCGTTTGGCGCCGGCGGTGGATGATGTCGCCGCATTGGCGCGGCCGGCTTTGGTGCATCGCATGCAATTGAGCTTCGGCGCGCGTGCTGAAGGGCTGGATATCGACTCGCTGGTTGACGATCTGGCTGAGAAAGCGGCTTGAGCCAGCAAGCGCGCCTCGACGCGCTCGCGCTCGCGGGCGATCTGCCGGGCGTGTTGCTCGACGCCAAGCGCCTCGCAGCGAGCGCGCCGGGCGTGCATGGTCGGCGGCGCAGCGGCCAGGGCGAAGCGTTCTGGCAATATCGCGATCACCGGGCCGAGGATGGCGCGCGCATGGTCGACTGGCGCCGCTCCGCGCGCGGCGACCGCTATTTCGTGCGCGAGCGTGAACGCGAGGCGTCACAAACGGCGTGGTTCTGGGTCGATCCCGACGCCGGCTTCAACTGGACCAGCGACCCCGCGCGCACGACGAAACTGCGTCGCGCGCAAACCATCGCACTGGCGCTGGCGACATTGCTGACACGCGGCGGCGAACGCGTCGGCGCCATCGGCGTTGCGCCGCGTGCGGGGCAGCGCGCAGTAGAGCGGCTGGCGATGGATTTCACTACACCCGCACGCGAAGCGCCGCCGCCGCCGCGCAGCTGCATCGTTTTTCTCTCGGACTTTTACGCGCCGGTGGAAACTTGGCGCGATCGGCTGACTGCATGCGCGGACGCGGGCGCTTCCGGCGCGCTGGTGATGGTGGCCGATCCGGCGGAGGAAGATTTTCCGTTCCGTGGGCGGACATTGTTTCTCGAACCGGGCGGGCGCCGCGAAATGTTGCTCGGCCGCGCGGAGGCGGCGCGTGAGATTTACGCGGATCGTTTAGAGACGCATCGCCGCGCCATTCGCGCGCTTGGCGCCGAGTTTGGTTTTCCGGCGCTTCTGCACCGCACCGATCATGGCGCCGCACCGGCGCTGGCGATGCTGATTTCGCTCGTGGCGGAGCGGTTCGCGTGAGCTTTGGGCCGTTCCTGTTTGGCGCGCCATGGGCGTTGTTGGCACTTGCCGCGCTGCCGGCGCTCTTCTTCATCATGCGCGCGACGCCGCCTGCCCCGCAGCGCGCGCAGTTCCCGCCGACACGCCTGCTCGAAGGCTTGCGCACCGAAGAACAAAGCCGCGAACGCGCGCCGCTCTGGCTCGTCCTCTTCCGCATGCTGGCGGCGGCATTGTTGATCCTCGCATTCGCGAAACCGAGCTTGGCGCCCAGCGCTGCCGAAAGCGCGCAAGGCGGGCGCACGCTGATCGTGATCGATGATGGCTGGACTTCAGCGCCGTTCTGGAGCGACACGCGCGCGGCGGCGATCGCGGCGGTATCACAAGCTGAGCGCGCGCAAGCGCCGGTGTTTCTGCTGCCGACAGCGCCGGCGATCCCCGCGCGCGATCCTGGCGAAGCGCTGACGGCGGCGGACGCGAAAGCGCGCATCGGCCGGCTGGAGCCACAGCCCTGGCGGCCGGATCGCGCCGACGCGGCGCGGCGGCTCGCGCAAACGCGCGGAAACTTCGATCGCATCGTCTGGATCAGCGACGGCTTGAACGATGCCGGCGCCGAAGCTTTGGCGGCGGAGTTGCAGCGGCGCGGGCCGGTGACAGCGCGCGTGCCGCCAAACACGGCGCGGGCGATCGTTTCCGCATCGGTGACGCCGCAAGGCGTGGTGGCGGAGCTGCGGCGCGCGACGACGGGCGTCGGCGTTGCGGCGATTGCAGCCGAGACGGCGGAAGGCCGTTCGCTCGGCGCGGCCGAGATCAGCTTCAACGGCGACGCCTTGACGGCGACGGGCCGCATCGAACTGCCGCCGGAGATCGCGGCGCGTGCTGCGCGGGTGCGGATTGTTGGCGAACAAGGCGCGGGCGCCGTGCGACTGCTGCCGGCAGGCGCTGGGCGGCCGTTTGTCGGCTTGGTCGATCCCGGCGGCGCTGGGCAGCCGCTGCTTTCGGAATTGTTTTACGTCGATCGCGCGCTGCAACCTTATGCGAGCTTGCAGCGCGGCGGCATCGCGGCGCTGATCGACGCGCGCGCGCAGGCGCTGATTCTGCCGGATGCCAGCCGCATCGCGCCGACGGATCGTGCGGCGCTGGAGCGCTGGCTCGATGATGGCGGCTTGCTGGTGCGCTTCGCGGGACCGCGCCTGGCGAACGATGCCGATGAGTTCATGCCTGTCCGCTTGCGCCCCGGCACGCGCACATTAGGCAGCGCGCTCGCCTGGGAGACGCCGCTCGGCATTGGAGAATTTCCAGCGGACTCTCCGTTCGCCGGCATCGCGGCGCCGACGGATGTGAGCGTGCGCCGGCAAGTTTTGGCGGAGCCCGCGTCGCTCGAAGAAGCGCGCGTGTGGGCGACGCTGTCGGACAACTCGCCGCTGATCACAGCGCAGCCGCGCGGGCGTGGGCTGATCGTGCTTTATCATGTGAGCGCCGGGCCCGAATGGTCCGACGTGCCGCTCTCGGGTCTGTTCGTGGAGTTGCTGCGCCGAACACTGGCGTTTGCGGCGCGCAGCGATGGCGCGGGCGAACGCGAAATCGCCGGCGGACCGTATGCGGCCACGCGGTTGCTCGATGGCTATGGATCGCTCGCGCCAGCGCCACCCGATGCGACGCCGATTCTGGCGGAAGCGTTCGGCGCAGCGCGCGCTTCGCCGGCAACGCCGCCAGGCTTGTACGAGCGCGCGGGCGTCTCGGCGGCGATCGATGCGGCGAATGCGGCCGAGACGCTTGAGCCGCTCGCCCTGCCCGCAGGGATCGAGCGCGCCGGTCTAGGTGCAACGATCGAGCGGCCGCTTTCGGGTTGGTTGTTTGGCGCAGCGGCGCTGTTGCTGGCGCTTGATCTGCTGATTGCACTCGCGCTCGCGGGCCAGTTGCCGCGCTTCGCGCGCGCTGGCGCAGCGGCGCTGGCGGCGCTTGCGATGTTCGGCGCACACGAGGCGCAAGCGCAGAACATCAACGATCCGACGCAGAATCTGCGCCTCGCTTATGTGCGCACCGGCGATGCGCGCATTGATCGCGCTTCCGAGCAAGGCTTGGCGGCGCTGAGCGACGTGCTGACGGCGCGTACATCTGTTGAGCCCGGCTCGCCCGTCGGCATCGACCTCGCGCGCGACGATCTGTCAGTTTATCCGTTCCTGTATTGGCCGGCGCCGGCCTCGCCGCGGCGTTTGTCGGATGAAGCGCTCGCCAATCTCGATCGCTATCTCGCTGTCGGCGGGCTGTTGCTTGTCGACACGCGCGACGCAGGCGCTTCGGGTTCGCGGCCTGCTGTGCAGATGCTGGCGGGCGTGGACGTGCCGCCGCTTGAGTTGGTTGGCGCCGAGCATGTTCTGACGCGTGCGTTTTATTTGATGCGCTCCTTCCCCGGCCGCACGCAATCAACGCAATTGTGGGCCGAGAGCGCCTCTGCCGCCTCGGCGCGCGACGGGGTGGCGTCGCTTTTTATCGGCAATGGCGATTGGGCGGCGGTGTGGTCTGGCAGTGGCGGAGTCGGCGATCGGCAGCGCGAAATGGCGCTGCGCTTTGGCGTCAACCTCGTCATGGTGGCCCTCACCGGTAACTACAAAGCCGACCAAGTGCACGTGCCGGCGCTGCTTGAGCGCATGGGCGACGAACGATGATCGCTGGCGCGCGCATCGGATTCGATCCGGCGCTGCCGTGGAGCGTGATGATCGCGCTCGGCGTGCTGTCGGTGCTGGCGCTTGCGTTTTATGCGTGGCGCGGCGGCGGCGCGACGCTGTGGCGCGCGGCGGGCTTGGCGCTTTTGTTCATCGGCCTGATGCAGCCGCAATGGGTGCGCGAAACGCGCGAGCCAGCCGACGATGTCGCGCTGGTCGTGGTCGATCAAAGCGAGAGCCTAGCGCTAGCGGGACGGCGCGAGGCTGCACGCGCGGCGGGCGACGCCATGGCGGAGCGACTCGCACGCGAACAAGGCCTCGACGTACGCGTGCGCGAAGCGCGCGGCGGACCAGATGGGACGCTGATCACCGCCGTGATCGAAGACGCGCTCTCCGATGTGGCGCGCGATCGCATTGGCGGCGTGATCGTGGTGACGGAAGGTCAAGCCGTCGATCCGCCGCCAGAGCCGAACCGCTTGCGCGACCTCGGCCCGACGCATGTGCTGATCGTCGGCGATCCCGAGCGCGGCGACCGGCGCTTGGAGCTCATTTCGGCGCCCACATTCGGTATCGTGAACGAGCCGATGCAGATCACTGGCCGTGTGATCGATGATAGCGGCGACGCACAAGTTGCGCTGACCGTCAGCATTGATGGGCGGCGCGTTTCGCAAAGCTTGGTGCGCGCCAATCGGGAGTTCACGCTGTCGGTGAGCCTGCCGCGGCGCGGGCGCAACATGGTGATCGTGGAGGCGGCGGCGGGCGCACAGGAGATCACGCTCTCCAACAACCGCGCCGCCTTCGCCGCCAATGGCGTGCGCGACCGGCTGCGCGTGCTACTCATCACGGGCGAGCCGCACGCGGGCGCGCGGGTGTGGCGCAATCTGCTGAAATCCGATCCGGCGGTAGACGTGGTGCACTTCTCGATCCTGCGACCACCGGACAAGCAAGATTTCACGCCGCTCAACGAATTGGCGCTGATCCCCTTTCCGACAGAAGAATTGTTCGAGCGCCGCCTCGGCGAATTCGACCTCATCATCTTCGATCGCGCGCCGCAGCGCGGCATTTTGCAATCGTACTACTTCTCCTCGATCGCGCGCCGCATCGAGGAAGGCGGCGCATTGTTGATCACGGCGGGCGAAGCGGAAGCCGGACTGGACGGGCTCTATCGCACGTCGCTTGCGGGCATCCTGCCGTCGCAGCCGACAGGCAATGTGATCTCACGCCCCTATCGGCCAACGCCAACGGCGTTGGGACGGCGCCATCCCGTGGTGCGCACGCTGCCAACGCCGGAGCGATGGGGGCGGTGGACTCGGCAAGTCGAAGCGAATGCGAGCGCGGGGCAGACATTGCTGTCCGGCGCTGATGGGCGGCCGTTGCTTGTGCTGGATCGCGCGGGCGAGGGACGCGTTGCGCAATTGTGGTCTGATCAACCGTGGTTGTGGGCGCGCGGTTATGATGGCGGCGGGCCGCACGGCGAATTGCTGCGCCGGCTGGCGCACTGGCTGATGCAAGAGCCGGAGCTGGAAGACGAGCGGTTGACGCTTGACGCCGGGCCGCGCGGTTTGGAAGTGGAGCGCAGCACGTTGGGCGCAGCGCCCAGCGCGGTGCAGATCATCGCACCGTCCGGCGAAAGCAGCGCGATAGCGCTCGGCGAAGCAGCGCCTGGTTTGTATCGGGGCGAAGGCGCAGCGGCGGAACAAGGCTTGTACGAAGCGCGCAGCGGGAATTTGCGCGCATTCGCTGCGGTAGGCCCGCTCAATCCGCGTGAAGCGGCGGCGCTCGCGGCGACGCCGGAGATCTTGCGCCCGTTCGCGCAAGCGACGGGCGGCAGTGTCGTGCTGACCGGCGAAGATGGTTCGCGCTTGCCGGAAGTTCGGCGCGTCGATCGCGGCGCCAATGCGGGCGGCAATGGCTGGATCGGCATCGAGCGCAACGGCGCCTATGTCGTGCGCGCCGCGCAAGCGACGCCGCTCGGACCCGGCTGGGCCTGGGCGTTTCTGGGCTTGGCGCTGCTGATGCTTGGCTGGCGGCGCGAGAGTTTGTGAAATCTCTGAGTTTCGCGTCGTTGCGCGCGACTCGGCGGCAATCTGCGTGCTAGCGTCCTGTTGAGGGACCACAGTGCGGAGGACGGCGATGCGCCGAGCCCTATTCCTCATGTTCGTCTTGCTGACGGCGTCGATGCTCAACATCGCGCCGTCGCGCGCCCAGTTTGCCGAGTGCAATCACGACTATGTCCGCACTTTCGACGTGGCGGAATATGGCGACGATCCCGCGTGGTCTGCCGGGACGATCGAGTGCGTCGAGTATTTTCGGCTCAGCTTCGAGACGCCAGCTGGCACGCGCTGGATCCGCGGTATTGGCGATGTGAACGTCGATCGCCTGCTGGCGCCTGGCGCAATCCGGGCGGTCGAAGAAGGCGCGCGGTTAGCGTCGCAGCGCATGGACGGGTTGGGCGATTATAGCTTCGACAACACCACCATCCTGATTGCGTTTGCGACCTCGGAGCCACTGGCGACGGAGCGCAAGGAAGGCCAAGCCTCCGGCTGGACAATGCCCGGGCAAGGACCGGAGACGTCGGAATGCCACGTCACCCTGTTCTTGATGGATGACTACAACACCAGCGGCGAGATGCAGTACATCGTCGCGCACGAACTGTTTCACTGCGTGCAACAAGCGAGCCTGTCGGAAGCGCAGAACACCTCGTCGGCCGGCTATGGGTTGTGGTGGATCGAAGGCTCGGCGGAAGTGTTCGCGGCGGCGGCTGTCGGCGAACAGGGCCGCTGGAATAATGCTTCGGACTTTGATGCCGCCGTCGCCAACGAACGCCCGCTCTATGCGATGACCTACGAAGCATCGGTCTTCTTCTACTGGCAGCATCAACGAGAAGGCCTCGGCGCGCTGATGCCGTTCTTGCGCTCCATGGCCGGGAGCCCGAGCGAAGCAGCGCAACGCGGCGCGCTGCGTGCGACGACGTCGGACTCAGAATTCCTCGACTTCACGCAAGCCTATGATGAGCGCACGATCCGGTTTCCGAGCGGGCGTCCGCTGCCATTCGGCGCGCGCCTGGACGGCGAAACCTGGGCGATCGCCAATACCGGCTCGCAGCACCGCACGCTGAAGCCGTTTGTGATCATGCCAGGCTGGGCCGACTACGCCTGCGCAAATTGGGAAAACGCCGTCAGCGAAGCCAATATGCGCGTGCGCGACGAACGCGGCGGCGATTGGGGCGATTGGCCCACGGAAACCAATGCGCGCGATTCCGGCGGCGCACGCTATCGCAGCCTCGCCTTCCATACTGGCGACGACAACATTGAGCTGCGCGTGCGCCACAATCGCACCGCGGCGTGCGGATCGTGCCTAGCGGTGGCGACGATCGACCGGTGTATGGTCGGGCGTTGGCGGCTCACCGGCGGTGGACCAGGCGAGTGGATGCAGCGCCAAGGCATCCCGTTCACACGCATGAACATCAGCCCGTTCACGCTGATCATCAACGAAGACGGCACCTACGCCACCGAGGGATTCAACTTCGACTTCCGGGTCCAATATCCCGATTCCGCTGGCGAAGGTCAGGCCGCCACGCAGGCAACGAACGGCCGCTGGGGCGCGGAGCGCGGCCGGCTCTACGGCTGCACAGATGCAGGCGGTTCATCTTCAGGCACAGCTACGGTCGAGTCCGAAGGCATACGCGGAACCGCGCCTTACTCCTCACCCGGTCCATTCGGCGCAAGCGGCTCAACCACCTACAGCTGTGACGACTCGACGTTCCACACGTCGCAACCGATGGAACGCGGCGGGCCGATGACGCACACGTTCACCCGCGAGTCGCGGCGGTTGCCGGAATGATCTAGCGCGCCGGCGCTTTGACTTCGCCGTGCACTTTATCCAGTCCGCCCGGCCTGAGTTCGAGCCAGAGCAGGCGGGCGGGGTCGAACGGGCCAGGCAGGCTGAGGCGATCCTTCGGCACGATGCTGAAGCCAATTGCGCGAAAGAAGCGCTCTGCGCCGACGAGGACGATCGGCGCGCCGCCCGCGGCGCGGCATGCGGTCACGCACTCGCGCACGAGCGAAAGCCCAAGCCCGGCCTGTTGGGCATTTGGATCGACGGCGAGCGGGCCGAGGAAGAAGATCGGCGCGCCAGCGTGCGCGGCGGATATGCGGCAGACGCCGACCACCGCGCCCTTCTCGTTCAGCGCGAGGCGCGACAGGGCCAGATCGTGGCGCGCGCCGCGTTCGCGCACGCGCTCGCTGGTCTTGGCGAAGCGGCCGGGGCCGAAGGCGCGGTCGAGAACGCCCTCGATCTGGGCGGCGTGTTCCGGTTTCTCGGCGGAGATTGTGGCGACCATGGAGGCGCGCGCTTAAGCGCCGTCGCAGCCTGCGTCAATCGCGCTCGTGTGATAGTTGCCCCGCGCCCCGGCGCGGGTCCATAAGCGGCGCGCTTGGCCTCCCTCCGCATCCCCTCGCTCGACATTTTCCGCCATCGGCTGTTCGCCCAGTTCTGGGGCGCGCGCTGGTTCGCGACGCTGGCTATTCAGATTCAAGCCACTGCGATGGGCTGGCAAGTCTACGACTCCGCCCGTGCGCATGGCCAGAGCATCGCCGAATCTGCGTTCGTGTTGGGCTTGGTAGGCCTCGCGCAATTCCTGCCGCTGCTCGTATTGTCACTGTTCGGCGGCCAAGCAGCGGATCGCTACAATCGCCGTCTGATCATGACCGCATGTATCGTCGCCAAAGCGGGCATCTTGCTTGGGTTGGTGATCGCGTCGGGCTTGGGGCCGGAGATTGTGATCCCCGCCGTGTTCGCCGCCGCAATCACCGCCGGCATCATCAATTCGTTTCTACCACCCGCCGCGAGCGCGCTGCTGCCGATGCTGGTCCCACGCGATGAGCTGCCGCAGGGCATTGCGTGGAGTTCGCTGGCGTTTCAATCGGCGCTGATCATCGGCCCAGCGATCGGCGGCTTGCTCTACGCGTTCGGGCCGGCGGCGCCCTACTCGACCGCGTTCGTGCTGCTGGTCATCGCCGCTGCTTTGCTGTTTGCGCTGAAGCCTCCGGCGCAAGAGCCGGTGAAAGATGCGCGCACAGTCGGCATGATCATGGAGGGGCTCCGCTATGTGTGGAGCAACAAGATCGTGCTGGGCGCGATCTCGCTCGATCTCGTAGTCGTGCTGCTGGCGGGCGGGGTGGCTCTACTGCCGGTGTTCGCGCGTGACATCCTGCATGCGGGGCCAAGCGAACTCGGCGTATTGCGCTCCGCCATGGGCGTGGGCGCTGCGACAGTGGCGCTGTGGCTGGCGGTGAAGCCGCTGCAGCAACGCGTTGGAATGTGGATGTTCGGCTCGACCATCGTGTTCGGCTTGGCGACCATCGTGTTCGGGCTCTCGGAATATTTGTGGCTGACGGCGTTTGCGCTGGCGATCGCAGGGGGCGTCGACATGATCTCGGTGTATGTGCGGCAAAGCTTGATCCAGCTCGCAACGCCGGACGCAATGCGCGGACGCGTGGCGGCAGTGAGCTTCGTGTTCATCTCGGCCTCCAATGAGTTCGGCGATTTCGAAGCTGGCGTGATGGCGCGCATCTTCGGACCGGTCGCGGCGGTGGTGATCGGCGGCGTCGGCGCGGTGATGGCGTCCGTCTGGTGGATGCGGCTTTTCCCAGCGTTAGCGAAGGCGGACGGGTTCGAGCCGCTTCCACCCAGCGCGCAAAACGCGGTAAGCCTGACACAGGAAGTGGAGAAGACTTGAGATGGGCGTACTCGACGGGAAGGTTGTCATCGTCACCGGTGGCGGCAACGGCATTGGCAAGGAATGCGCGCTGCTGGCGGGGCGCGAAGGCGCGAGCGTGCTGGTCAACGATCTCGGCGGCGGGCTGAAGGGCGAGGACGCCGGTTCAAGCGGGCCAGCTGAGCAGGTCGCGCAGGAAATCCGCGCCGCGGGCGGCAAAGCGCTATCGAACAGTGACAGCGTGACCGATTACGACGCCGTGGTCGCCATGTGCGAGCAAGCCAAGAAAGAGTTCGGCGGCCTGCACGGCATCATCAACCCCGCCGGCATCTTGCGCGACGGCATGTTCCACAAAATGGCGCCCGAGGATTGGCGCGCGGTGATCGACGTGCATTTGCACGGCGCATTCAACGTCACGCGCGCCTCGATCGAGTTTTTCCGCGAGCAGCAGGACGGATCGTATGTGCTGTTCACCTCGACCTCCGGTCTGATCGGCAATATCGGCCAGGCCAATTATGCGGCGGCGAAATTGGGCGTGATGGGGCTGTCGCGCATCATCGCGATGGAGAATTTGGCTAAGAACGTGCGCTCCAACATTATCGCGCCGTTTGCATGGACGCGCATGATCGCCTCCATTCCGGTGAAGGATGAAGCGAGCGCCGCGCGGGTTGAGCGCATGAAGAATGGCATGCGCGCCGACCAGGTGGCGCAATTGGCGGTGGCTTTGTGCGCAGACGGCGCCAAGGACACGACAGGTCAGATCTTTGCGGTTCGTGGCAATGAAGTGTTCTTGTTCAACCAGCCGCGACCGGTGCGGGCGCTGGCGCGGCTTGAGGGCTGGACGCCGCAGTCGTTGATCGACCAGGCGCTGCCGGCGCTGAAAGCGAACTACACGGACGCAGCCGCATCCGCGTCGGTGTTTCCGTACGACCCGATTTGAGAGGGAGTTTCATGCGCGCACTTGCCGCCGTTCTTTTCGCGATATCGCTCAGTGCCTGTGCGCAAACACCCGCGCCGTCTCCGGACGGGCCGGCAGCGAGCTATCTCGCTGGCACGAGTTGGCTTCGGATTGATGACGAGAACGCCAACCCGCATGGCGCGACGCTGGACTTCGCCGATGATCGCGCCTCCGGTTACACCGGCTGCAATCGCTGGTTCGCGAACGTAACGCATAACGGCGAAGCGCTGCGCTTCGGCGCTGTCGGCACGACGCGCATGGCCTGCCCCACGCTGATGCAGCGAGACACCGAGCGCAACTTTCTCGCTGTGCTCGAAGCAACGCGATACGGCCACTACGACCAAGAGGCGCTCGTGCTCCTGGATGCACAGCAGACCGAAATCGCGCGCTTCAACCGCAATTGACGCTTACGGCGTCGCCGGCGCAGGCGCGGCCTCGACAACCGGCACCACACGCGGGCAGTCGTCCTGACCGCGGGCGTTGGCGCAGTTCACCACTGACGCGGCAATAGCGCCGGGCGCGATCACGAGCAGCCAGTGCTCATTCGGATCGAAACGCTCGCGGCTGACGAGGTTGCCGCACTGAACCGAAAGCACCAGCGCGCCGGCATGGGCGGCGTAGAGGCTCTGCGGATCGACATTGGCTGGGATGACGCCGCGCGATTCCGTGCCGCGCACATTGGCGCACGGCGGCTGCAGCGCCGGATCGGCGCGTTGCAATTCGCCGAGCGTCGTCACCGCCCAGACGAGCTGCTCTTCAGCACCCATCCCCTGCACCTGCTCCATCAGGCTCTGTGCGCCGGGCGGCGCTTCTTCGACCGGCGCTGTGGATTGTCCGCAGGCGACCAGCGCGAAGGCGGCTGTAGCTAGAAGAATGTGTTTCATTGGGTCCCTCCCTTGCCGCTGTTCCACTCGCATGCGGGCCCCGCGTCAAGCTCCGGGCGACGGCGGCGGTGTCAGACATGTGCCTTGCAGCGCACAAACGCGGCGCCACATTGGTTCGCGAAGAGGTCCACATGATTGAGAAACGTTCGTTCGACAGCTTGGGCCGGCACGACGCCGACTGGCTCGCCGCCCGCTATCATTTCAGCTTTTCCGGCTATCACGATCCCGCGCGGGTGCACTGGGGGGCGCTGCGAGTTTGGAATGACGACACCATCCAGCCCAAAAGCGGCTTTCCACCGCACCCGCATTCGGACATGGAAATCATCACCTACGTCCGCTCGGGCGCGATCACGCACCAGGATTCACTCGGCAATCGCGGCCGCACCGAGGCCGGCGACGTTCAGGTGATGAGCGCGGGCTCCGGCGTCACCCACGCTGAATACAATGTCGAAGACGAAGCCACGACGATCTATCAGATCTGGATCGTGCCGAAGGAGCGCGGCGGCAAGCCGTATTGGGGCGCGGCGAAATTTCCGAAGGGCGATCGCTCCGGTGCGCTGGTGACGCTGGCGTCGGGGTTCAGCGATGACCAAGAAGCGGGCGCGCTGCCGATCCGCCAAGACGCGCGCGTGCTCGCCGCGACCTTAAAGAAGGGCGAGAGCGTCGCCTACGCGCCGGCGCCCGGGCGTCACCTCTATCTGGCGTTGGCGCAAGGGGAAGCCACTGTAAACGGCGTTACACTCGGCGCGCGTGACGGCGCAGCCATAAAGGACGAGGCCGAGATTCGCGTTGAAGCGGGCGCCGACACGGAGATTGTCTTGGTCGATACGCCCTAGAGCTTTTACCGGTACGGCAGGTTGCGGCGCTGGCCGCAATTTGCCACCGGTGACGCGGGCCGCCGTAGCGCGAATTGTTCCCGATACTCGAAATTTACTGTCTGTTTGCTGTTGGCGCCGTTCCTGTAACAGGGGGCGGACACATGACATCGGTCAGCGACATTCACGTATTGGTCGTCGACGACAATCGGCAGATGCGGTTTCTGCTGCGCTGTTTATTGCGCGCGGGCGGCGTCAACGACGTTACTGAAGCCGACAATGCGGAGCACGCCTTCGCGTTGATGCGCGTGCGCCGGGTCGATCTTGTGATCGTCGACTGGATGATGCGGCCGGTCGATGGACTCAACTTCACCCGCATGGTGCGCTGGGAACCCTTAAGCCCGAACCCGTACGTGCCGCTGCTGATGTTGACCGCGCACACCGAAGCGTCGCGTGTGGCGGCGGCGCGCGACGCGGGCGTCAGCGGCTTTATCCGCAAGCCGATCAGCGCGCGCATCCTGTTCGAGCGCATGACGTTCGTGCTGACTGACACGCGCATGATCATCCGAACCGCCGACTTTATCGGGCCCGACCGACGCCACGCGCAATGCCAGGATTACGCCGGCCCCTTCCGCCGCGAGACCGACGGGCGTCCCAACTTTATGGACACGGTCGACGTCGACGACGAACGCTGGCGCGCGTAACTGCGGCGCCGGCTTGCCGCCGCGCGGGGCGCGGCGCACCATAGTTCCCACTAGGCGGGAAACTGAGATGAATCGAATACTCGCACTCGCTTTGCTCGTGGCGCCGCTTGGCGGCTGCCTCGTCGGCGCGGCAGTTGGCGCGACCGGTGCAGTCATCGGCGCAGCCGTGGGCGTCACCGGTGCGGTCGCGGGCGCCGCGGTCAAAACCACTGGGGCCGTTGTCGACGCGGCGATCCCTGACGACGATGATGAAGACGACGATTGAGCGTGCGGTTACGGGATCGTGACTGGCTTCCCGGGGCGTTCAGCCTCATGTTTTACAAAACGCCTCAGGGAGCTGCTCATGCGCTTTATCTCAACCGTTTGCGGCTTGGTCGTCCTTGCGTTTGCCCATTCGGCGCACGCCCAGACGATTTCGCCGGTCTCGTTCTCTCCCGAATTCCAAGTGCTGGTCGATGAAGAGCTTGGCGCGCGCGAAGGCGAGTATTTGCGCGAGACGGTGACTAACCGCGTCGCTGCGGCGCTGGCGCATCGCGGCGTGGCGGCTGGCCAAGCAAACGACATCACTGTCGAAATCTCGATCATCGACGCCGATCCAAACCGGCCGACGATGGAGCAGCTCTCGAACACGCCGGGGCTCGACTCTATTCGGTCGGTGTCGATCGGAGGCGCGGAATTGCAGGCCGTACTGCGCGGCGCGGATGGCAGCGTGCTTACGGAAGTGACGCACCGCCGTTACGACCATAGCCTCGCCGACCTGCTTGGGCCTCCAAGCACCTGGCAAGCGGCGCGTCGGGCGATCGATCAATTCGCACGTAAAGTGGCGGACGCGTACGTCGAGAGCGCCGGCTAAGATCGCGTCGAAGCCGGCGCGCCTTCACGCCAGGTTTGCCAGCCTTTCGCGCGCAGATCGCACGCGGGACATGCGCCGCAGCCATAGCCCCAATCGTGACGATGGGCGCGGTCGCCCGCGTAGCAGGTGTGGCTATGCTCCACGATGGTCGCAACCAGCGCGTCGCCGCCAAGCGTCTGCGCCAACGCCCAAGTCTCTGATTTGGTGAGATGCATAAGCGGCGTTTCGATGCGGATCGGTCGATCCAGGCCAAGTGCGAGCGCCTGCTCTTGCGCGTCCAGGGTGGCGCGCCGGCAATCGGGATAGCCGGAATAGTCCGTCTCACACATGCCGCCGACAAGCGTGTCGATGCCGCGCCGGTAGCCGTGGGCCGCAGCCATGGTGAGAAACACTAGGTTTCGGCCCGGCACGAACGTGGTGGGCAGGCCGTTTGCGGCGATCTCGATGGCGCGATCGGACGTCAGCGCGCTCTCCGCCAGCGCGCCGTAGCCCGCGATATCCACAAGGCGGTCCTCGCCCATCCGCGCCGCCCAAGTCCGGTTCAGCGTCGCGATCGCACGCCGCAGCGGCGCCCGCTGCTCCAGTTCGATCGCATGGCGCTGTCCGTAGTCGAACCCAATCGTCTCAACGCGCTCGAATCGGTCGAGGGCCCAAGCGAGGCAGGTCGCTGAATCTTGTCCGGCTGAAAACAACACGAGGGCGGCTGAAGGGCTCATAGTACTGTTTTAACGTACCTCTTCGCACTTGCACACACGGGCTTCCGTTGCGAAAGCGGATCGAATCGGCGGCCGTACGCAGCGTAACTGTGGCGCGTCCGCCGCAGGCTGGATGCGCTATGACGCGGGCGTCAAGTTATCCCGGCCCGCACCGTTGACATGGAAGCGCGAGAGGCCTGCTATAGCACCCTGGACAGGTAGGGCGCGGGGGGAGCACCCGCTCGCCAACCCGACATGCCGATTGTTTGCTGCGGACGCGCGTCAGAAAGCGTCCAACGCACTGGGAGGACGGCTATGAAGAGCAAATCAAAATTGGGCTGGATTCTGCTGTCGGGCGCTTCGCTCGCAGCCTTGGGCGCAGTCAGCCCTGCGTTCGCGCAGGATGACGATGTGTCCGACGAAATCGTCGTGACGGCCACCGGCCGGACCGCGGCGATCCAAGACGTTCCGATCGCCGTGACCGCCATCGGCGGCGACACGCTCGAAAACACGGGCGTGCAAGATCTGCGCGACGTCACGCAGGTTGCGCCGTCGCTGGTGATTGGCACCGGTCAGTCGAATTCGTCCGGTACACTCGTATCCATTCGCGGCATCGGCACCGGATCGGACAACCCGGGCTTTGAAGGCGCGGTCGGTATCTTCATCGACGGCGTTTATCGCGCCCGTGCTGGCGCCGCACTTGCCGATCTCCCGGAGCTTGAGCGGGTTGAAATCCTCCGCGGCCCGCAAGGCACGCTGTTCGGCCGCAACACGTCGGCCGGCGCCATCAGCGTCATCTCGGCTGGCCCCGATTTCGAGCCCGGTATGTATATCGAGGGCCTGCTCGGCCTTGACGACACCGAGGAAGGCGGTCTGCGTGCGGGCGTCAACGTCCCGATGGGCGACAGCTTCGCCTTCCGCGTCGACGGCACCATCCGCCAACGTGATGGCTACATCACCGATGTGACCTCCGGCGACGACCTCAATACGACGGATCGTTACTCGCTGCGTGGTCAGGCCATTTGGGACCTTTCGCCCGACGCCTCGCTCCGCGTGATCGTAGACAGCGCCGAAAGCGATGAAGTCTGCTGCGGCGTCACGCCATTGGTATACGGCTCGACGCAGGGCATCATTCAATTGATTACGGGCGGAACAGGCACGCCTCCCGGCTTCGTTGGCGGCGCTCTGCCAGCAAGCTTCGCCGGCGCCACCAATTCGCGCATCGAAGAGCGCGAAATGACCGTCACTCCAGGGCGCGGCTACGGCGAGCAGACCGAGGATTTCGGCGCCTCGGGCGAACTCAATTGGGACATTGGCAACATCAACGTGACGTCGATCACCGCCTTCCGCGACTGGTCGGCGGAGCGCGATCAGGACGTCGACTTCACATCGGCTGACATCGCCTATCGCGACGGCCTCGAAGTCAGCATTGAGACGTTCACCCAAGAAGTCCGTTTCCAGGGCGAATTTGGCCGGGTGAACTGGCTCGCGGGCTTGTTCTATGGCGACGAGACGATCGACACGACCGACCGCATTCGAGTCGGCTCTCAGGTCGGCGCCTACACAAGCACAGCATCGGTCGCCAACACCGACGCGTTCGTGCCGGGCGCCAACAATGGCTGTGAATTGATCGACTACACCCCGGGCGCCACCTTCCCTTCTATCTTCCAGTGCATCGATGGGCTGATCGAACCAGGCGCGGGGCCGCTGTCCACCGCCGTAAACGGCACGAATGGCGGCTATTTGTTGCCGGCGGCTTCCGGTCAGGGGCAACAGAACGACAACTGGAACGTGGAAACGCAGACGATGTCCGTGTTCACCCACAACGAAATCGCCCTTTCGCCCGCTCTAACGCTGACGCTCGGCCTGCGCTACAATCAGGACACCAAGGACGTCACGGCCGATTTGAACGCGACGAACACGACCTGCGACTCGCTGCGTCTCATGGAAACGAACACGCTCGGCCTTACCGGGGCCGGCCCCAACGCCGGCATCGTGACCACCATCCTGTTCCTCGATCCGGACGGTCCGGGCCCGGCATCCGCTGGCGCGCTTTCCTCGCTCATGAACTTGGCGTGCAACCCGGCTGTCAACCCGATCGCGAACGGCGACTACGAGGGCAGCCGCGAAGAGAATGAGTTCAGCGGCACCGCTTCGCTGGCCTACGACCTCAGCGACGATCTGATGGTCTATGCGGGCTATTCGCGCGGTTATAAGGCGGGGGGTTACAACCTCGACCGTTCGGGATTCGACATCACTCCGGCGACGCTTGTAGCGCCGGTGGGTTTGAGCGATCTCGAATTCGAGCCGGAGTTCACCGACGCTTACGAGATCGGCCTGAAGTCGACGCTCTTTGGCGGGACAACGACGGCGAACGTCGCGCTGTTCTACCAACAGATCCACGACTACCAATCGAACAACTTCAACGGCTTCAACTTCATCACGCAGAACGTGCCTGAAGTGATCAGCCAAGGGGTTGAGTTTGAACTCAATGCGCGCCCGATCGACGGCCTGAACATTAATGCAGGCGTCGTCTACACCGACGCGTATTACGACAGCACCGTTGTCTTCAACCCGATCGACCCAGGGCCAAACACGATCCGGTCGGGCGATCCGCTCTCTGGCGCAGGCGCCGCAGAGTACACCGTCACTGGCGGCGTTTCTTACGAAATGCCGATCACGTCGGGCATGAGCGCTCTGTTCTATCTCGATGGTCGTTGGAACAGCGGTTATCGTACGCAGACGCTGGCGCGTAACCCGGCCAGCGATAATGACTCGTTCGCCATCTTCAATGGCCGGATCTCGCTGCGCGATAACAACGAGCATTGGTCTATCGACCTTTGGGGCCAAAACCTCACCGACGAGTTCTACTATGTCGGCGCCTTCCAGCCGCCACTGCAGAGCACCACGGTCATCTATCCAAACGCACCGCAGACGTGGGGCATCACGATCCGCGCTCAATACTAAGCAGCACGGACACTCAATGCTAAAGCGACGGCCGGAGCTCACGCTCCGGCCGTTTGCTTTTGGGCCATTTGCTTTCACCGACGCCGGCGCTTAAGCGCGGCGCATGGCGACGCCTCGGCTCGACGTACTGATCGTGGACGACCACGAAGGCATGCGCGTACTGCTGCGGGCGATCCTGGAGCGCGCGGGCGTGGCGCGGGTGCGGGACGCAGCCAATGGCGCGGATGCACTGGCGCTGATCGCCGAAGCGCCACCATCGCTCATCCTGGTCGATCAGCGCATGCCGGGGATGGATGGACCAGCATTGGTGGCCCGCGTTCGCGCCGACGAAGCTTGCGCGGCGACGCGCATCATCATGATCAGCGGCGCGATGGATGGGCCGGCGCGCGATGCGGCGATCGCCGCGGGCGCCGACGCTGCGCTCGCCAAGCCCGTCTCGCCGCGCGCGCTCTTGGCCGAGATCGAGAAGTTGTTCGCGGCTTAGAGGCGCCCGCGCAGCATCTGCAGGATGGCGGAGAAATCCTTCTGGCCATGGCCGCGCTCGACCAGTTCGCTATAGAGCGCCTCAGCCGCGCCGCCGAGCGGCGTCGGCGCGCCTGAGGTTTCGGCGGCGTCCTGGGCGAGCTTCAAATCCTTCAACATCATGGCGGCGGCAAACCCGCCTTCATACTCGCGGTTCGAGGGCGCAGCCGGCACCGGCCCCGGCCACGGACAATACGAGGTCAGCGACCAGCACTGGCCGGACGCCTTCGAGGCGATGTCGTAGAATTTCTGCGCATCGAGCCCGAGCGCTTCGGCCAGCGCGAACGCTTCGCTGGTCGCGATCATGGAAATGCCGAGCAGCATATTGTTGCAGATCTTGGCCGCTTGGCCCGCGCCGCTGTCGCCGGCATGGATGGTGGCTTTCGACATTGGCTTCAACGCCTCTTCGACGTCGGCGAAATCTTGCTCACGGCAGCCGACCATGAAGGTGAGCGTGCCGCCCGCCGCCGCCGCGGTGCCGCCGGAGACCGGCGCGTCAGCGGCGCGGAAGCCTTGCATCGACGCATCGCGCGCGACCGTGCGGGCGCTATCGACGTCGATGGTGGAGCAATCGATCAACAGCGCATCCTTCGGCGCGTTGGGCAGGATCGCTTCCTTATAGATTTCGCGCACGTGTTGGCCGGCGGGCAGCATGGTGATGACGATGTTGGCGTCCTTCACCGCCTCGGCGGCGCTGGCCGCTGGCGTCATGCCCTGCTCTTTGGCGCGCGCGAGCGCGTCGGCGGAGAGATCGAAGGCGACGACCTCGCGCCCGGCCTTGGCTTGGTTGGCCGCCATGCCGGAGCCCATATTGCCGAGGCCAATGAATGCGACGCGGGTCATGGGGGCGCTCCTTCTATGGGTGTCTTACGACTCAACGCGCGGGGCGCAAGCATGGCTGCGTCCCCGCACTCACACCCGTTATCCCGGGGCGCACGCAGTGCGAGCCCAGGACCCAAGGGGCAAACACGGCGATTGATAATCCTGGATCCTGGGCTCTCGCTTCGCGAGCCCCAGGATGACGGGTGTGCACAGCTCACGCGGCTGCGTTAAAGCGGCGACCATTCCTCGCCGTCGGGAAGCGGCGCGAAGATTTCATCGAGCAGCGCGTGGGTGACGCCTTCGAGCGTCGCCGGCTTCCAAACCGGGCTGTTATCCTTGTCGATGATCAGGGCGCGAACGCCTTCTTGAAAATCGTGCAGCGCGCAAACGCGCGACGCGATGCGGTACTCGCTGCGCATCTCGTCCGCGAAGCTCGCCATTGCTGCACCTTCGCGCATTTGCCTGAAGCTGACCTTTAGTGCTTGCGGAGACTTCGTGCTCAGCGTGGCAAGCTGGCCGTGCGCCCATTCGGACATATCCCCTCCAAGCGCCGCCAAAATCGCTTCGACGCTATCCTGCGAGAAGATGCGGTTGATGCGTTCGATGTTTTCGGGCGTGAGCTCTTTCGGCTTGCCGGCGGATTCGCTCAGCGCCTCTAGCCCGCTTTCCAGCGCGCGCGTCGCATCATGCGTTTGCGCCGCGCCAGCGATTTGCGCGCGGGCGGCGGCGAGGATTTCTGTCGGCATGAAATGCGTGGCGATGCCAGCGATGAAGCAGTCGGCGGCTTTCAAGCGCGCGCCAGTGAGCGCAAGCCACATGCCGATCGCGCCGGGCTTGCGCGGCAGATACCACCCGCCGCCAACATCGGGAAACAGGCCGATGCCGGTTTCCGGCATGGCGTAGGTCGTGTTCTCAGTGGCGATGCGGAAGCGCGCGGGCATCGAAATGCCGACGCCGCCCCCCATCGTCACGCCGTCGATCAAGGCGACGATGGGTTTCGGATAATGGAAAAGCAGATGGTTGAGGCGATATTCGGTGTGGAAGAACGCGCGCGCTTCTTTGCCGTCGCCAGCGCCGCTCTCCGCGATCATCCGAATATCGCCGCCAGCGCAGAAGCCGCGCGTGCCTGAGGCGTGATCGAGCAAGACGGCGTAGATGCTTGCGTCATCGCGCCACGCGACAAGCGCCTCGATCATTGCGGCGCACATGGGCGTGTTGAGCGCGTGCAGCGCGGCTGGGCGGTTCAGCGTGATGTGGCCGAGGCCGTTGGCGGCGGTGGTGAGGATATCGCTCATGATGTCTTCCGAATGCGTCGCTTGGATTCTTCAGGTGGCGAAGCGCTCTTGATCCTAGTCGGGGACAGCCACCCGGCATCAGACACGACTCCGCCGGCCGTTCCCCACATAAAGCGCCAAGCGGACGGGATCGACACAATGCAAGGCTCGAAGACCGCAGCCGCTAGGCCAAAGAGATGATCGACGGTCAGGAGTTGCACGTAGCCAGTGCGAATGTACCTGAAGCGATGCGCTTCATACTCTTGGTTGAGCAGTGAGAGCTGTGCTCTATCGGCCGCGTGTTTGAGGCCGACCGCCTCTGCTTGATCCATCGCTAGATTCAGATCGTGGCGAATCTTTCGTAAGGTCGCCAGATCGGTACCGTGCTGATGAAGAAACGCCTTGAGCGCCAGTTCGATTGACTGGCCCGCCAGAGTGTAGACCGGCACAGTCGCTACGCCGCCCGGCGCACCCCTCTCCAACTTTTCGTGTGCTGCTACGGCGGCAGCGAAATACTCGAGCGAAAACCCGATAATTCCGACTGCCGTCGTACGGTCGTCTTCTGAAATCTCAGCGTCGCCGGACATCACCGCATCGTCGGAATGACGAAACTAGAATCGTCCGTCATGCCTTCCGGCCAGCGCGCTGTGATTGTCTTCACCTTCGTGAAAAACTTCACGCCTTCCATGCCGTGCTGGTTGGTGTCGCCGAAGGCGGAGCGCTTCCAGCCGCCGAAGGTGTGATAGGCGACCGGGACCGGGATCGGGACGTTGATGCCGACCATGCCGACATTGACGCGTTGCGCGAACTCGCGCGCGGCGCGGCCGTTGCGGGTGAAGATGGCGACGCCGTTGCCATATTGGTGTTGGCTCGGCAGTGCGAGGGCTTCCTCGAAGCTTTCGGCGCGGACGATCTGCAGCACCGGGCCGAAGATTTCTTCCTTGTAGGTGCGCATCTCGGTTGAGACTTTGTCGAACAAGGTCGGGCCGACGAAAAAGCCGTCTTCGTAACCTTGCAGCTTGAAGCCGCGGCCGTCGCGCACGAGCTCTGCGCCCTCTTTCACGCCGAGCGCGATGTAGTCTTCGACCTTCTGCTTATGTGCGGAGCTAACGACGGGGCCGTATTGGGCTTCGGCGTCAGTCGAGATGCCGACTTTCATGCGCTCGATTTCCGGCAGCAGGCGCTCGCGCAATTCATCGGCGGTTTTCTTGCCGACCGGCACGACAACCGGCAGCGCCATGCAGCGCTCGCCGGCGGAGCCATACGCTGCGCCGACCAGATCTTTCACGACTTGATCCATGTCAGCGTCGGGCAGAACCACGCCGTGGTTCTTGGCGCCGCCCATGGCTTGCACGCGCTTATTGTTGGCGGTGCCGTTCGAGTAAATGTAGTGCGCGATATCGGACGAGCCGACGAAGCTGATCGCTTTGATGTCCGGGTTGGCGATGATGGCATCGACGGCTTCTTTGTCGCCGTGCACGACGTTCAGCACGCCCGCCGGTGCGCCAGCTTCCATCATTAGTTCGGCGAGGCGAACCGGAACGCTCGGATCCTTCTCGCTCGGCTTCAGCACGAAGGTGTTGCCGGTCGCGATGGCGATGCCGAACATCCACATCGGGATCATGGCCGGAAAATTGAACGGCGTGATCCCGGCGACGACGCCGAGCGGCTGGCGCATTGAGTAAACGTCGATGCCGGGGCCGGCGCCTTCGGTGTATTCGCCCTTCAGCGCATGCGGGATGCCGCAGGCGAATTCGATGACTTCGAGGCCGCGCTGAATGTCGCCCTTGGAATCGGCGATGACCTTTCCGTGCTCGGATGAGAGCAGATGCGCCAGCTCGTCCATGTTGGACTCGACGAGCTGCTTGAAGGCAAACATCACGCGGGCGCGGCGCTGCGGATTGGTGGCGGCCCAGCCGGGGAAAGCGGCGGCGGCGGCGGCGACCGCGGCGTCCACATCGCGCGCGTTTGAGAACGCGACCTCGGCCTGTTGAGCGCCGGTGTTGGGGTTGAAAACGCGACCAGCGCGCCCGCCATGAGCGGACGCGCTGGCGCCATTGATGAAGTTACGGATCGCGCGCATCGGCGGGGCCTCCCGGGTCGGATTTTGCCGCTCTTATGGCGTCAAATCGGAACCGGGTAAATGCCACGCCGCGAGGGCGCTACCCTCGACGCGCCATGCCCATGATCAAGGACACGACAAACAGAACGAGGAAGAGGAAGAACAGGATTTGCGCGATGCCGGCGGACGCCGAAGCGATGCCACCGAAGCCGAATACGGCCGCGATAATGGCCACCACGAAAAATATGAGCGCCCACGAAAGCATGACGTTTCTCCAGATTGAACTGGATTAATAACGCGGACACCGAACCCAAGTTCCCGTCTTAGTTTGGAAAGCGCCAGCCGCCCTCGCCGTTTTTCCGCGCCGCAGCATATTGCGTTTCCGCGAAGCGCCAGTTTGCGAGCTTCTCGACGAAGCCTTTCAAGAACGCGGCGCGATCGTTTTTGAAGTCGATATAATAGGCATGCTCCCAAACGTCAGAGACAAGCAGCGGCGTGACGCCGGCTTCCGTTAATGCGGTTGCTGCATCGTGCGTGTCGATAATCTTCACGACGCCCGCACTGTCGGCGACTAGCCAGGCCCAACCGGAGGCGAAGTGGCCGACGCCAGCGGCGGTGAATTTTTCGCGAAAGTCATCAACTGAACCGAACGCCGTTTCGATCGCGGCTTTCAGTTCGCCTTCAGGATTTTGCGGCGCCGGCGTCAGGCTTTCCCAGAAGAAGGCGTGATTCCAGGATTGGGCGGCATTGTTGAAGAGCTTCTGATTCTTCTCGCGAACCGCGAGTTCAACCACCTCCTCCAGCGTCGCCGGCGCGTCGGCGCATTCGGCTAGAATGGCGTTCATGTTCTTGATGTAGGCGGCGTGGTGCTTGCCGTGGTGCGTTTCGAGCGTCGCCTTTGACATAAGCGGCTCAAGGGCATCGATGGCGAACGGCAATTCCGGGAGCTTGAACATACGTATCCTCTCAGCGTGATCTTCGCAGCGTCAGGCAGGACCGTATTTCGTCTCCGCTTTCTCGGCCGGGATCGGCCAAAGTTCACCCTCAACCCCCTGCATGATCCAATCACCAGGATTGGCCCGCTGCGGACCTTCCAGGGTCTCTACGGTGCAGGCGTAGGGCAGCGTGAAGTAGCGAAACACGACATCCGTCCGCTTACGATATAGGTCCTCGCCGACGGGTTCGTAGGTGGCTTCGAAAACATCTTTGCGAATAACCGCATGATCTTCATGGCCATAGGAGATGATGTAATCTTCTCCCTCGCGCGCCTTGAGCCGCCCCTTGCCGGTCTCCATTACGCAATCCGCTTCCGCACAGCGCGCGCGAACGGGCATGTGATCGGCAGTCGCACGCACGCTTTTCCAATATGCATTGGCTGGCGGCGCCGTGATGACGCGCCGCGGCTTTTCGCCGAACACGAGCGTGAACAAATTCATTGAGGCTCCGAGCGACCGCGAACGGCGCGCATGACGAAGTGGATCACTAAGAGTGTGAGGAAGCCAAGGAAGAGAAGTTTGGCGATACTGGCGGCGATGCCAACGAGCGCGAAGAACCCCAACACGCCTGCAACGATGGCAAGCATGAAGAAGATCAGCGCCCAACCTAACATCCTGTAACTCCATTCATATTGCCGAAAGCAACGCGGCGCGGCGGCAGCAGTTCCTGCGCGGAAACGCGCGGGAACTTTGCAGCGCGCAATGGGTTGGAACCGGTAGGCGGCATTCGTCGCTGCAATGCAACGAAGGAGATTCACATGGCTCAATTAGAAGGGCGCAAGAACGGCGCTGCTCGTGCGGCGTTGAAGGCGCGTGCGACGGACGTGCTCGATGATTTCGCCGAACTGCGCAAAGACGTTAACCGTCTTGCCGAAGCCGCGAACAAGGCGGCGCACGAAGAAGCGATGCAAGCGGCTAAACGCTTCAACGGCATGTCAACGGACGTCCGGTCGCGCGCCACCGAGAGCGTTAGTTTCGCTGCTGACAAAGTGCGCGAGCACCCAGGCGCAGCGATCGGTATTTCCGTAGGCGCGGGCTTGCTACTCGGCCTGCTGTTGACGCGCCGCTAAAGGCGACGCGGTTCTAGTGCGCCACCGTGACCGGCGGCAGGCGCACCCAGATTGCATAAGGGCGCTGTGGATCTCGACCGATCGCAGCGCCCAATTGCCGTGCAAAAGCGTCGATCAAGCGAGCGCTCGGGGTGGCCGTCACGCCCTCCGCCCCACCCTCGCCCTCCAACGAGATACGGATTTCGCCGGTTTCATCTTCACGCAAAGCAAGCGTGAGTTTGGCGGTGGTGTCGGCTAGCGCGTCGAGGGCGTTGGACAGAGCTTCGCCGATCAAGAACGTGGCCGGCACGGCGCGGTCGACATCGACGCGCGCTTCGCTCAAATCAAGTTTCAGCTCAATATCTTTCGCCTGGGCGCCGCGCGATTGCAGCAAATGGCGGGCGATCTCCGCCGCAAGCTCATCGAGCCGCAAACTGCGCACCTCTCCCGATGCGTAAATCCGCTGGTGCACGAGCGCCATCAGCTGCACCCGATCGTGTGCGCGCGCCAAGCCGCGCGCTTCTGAATCGTCGGCGGCGGCTCGCGCCTGAATGTTGAGAAGGCTGGCGACCATTTGCAGATTGTTCTTCACGCGATGGTGAACCTCGCGGAGCAGCGCGCGCTCTTCGCCCAAGGTCTCCACCAGCCGCTGCTCGCGCCCGCGCAACGTCTTGGCCATGGCGGCTAAGGTGCGCCGGAGCGCGCGAATTTCGTCAGGCGCGCTGGCCATTTCCGGGGTTTCACCGACGTCTTCGCCGCGTGCGAAGCCACGCGCCGCGGATTCAAGTGTCGATAGTGGTCGCGCTACGAAAATCTCGATCGCGAACCAGCCCGCTGCGATCGCCAGCAACCAGATCAGCAAAGGCGCGGCAATAGAAGCCGTGATATCCACGGCCTCGCGCCAAGGCGCTCGGGTCGATGGCCAAGACATCACGGCATAGAGATCAGGCTCGTGCAGCGGCACAATCACGGCATCGCCGTTCTCAACTTCGATGAAGCGCGGCTCCGAGCCGAGCATACTGCGAATTTGGTCGGCGCTTGGCAGGCGCGGTGCATTCTCGTTTGCGAGATCAAAGGAGGATTCCGCAATAACGCGGCCCTCCATATCGACAATCGCGTGGCGTGCGCCGTCTCGCGCCCCGCCGCGGTCCAGCGTCTCGCGTAAATCCGACAGCGCAATAGAGGCGCCGACGAAACCGACACGGCGACCGTTGGAATCACGCAAGGGTTCGATGGCGCTCAAAACCGCCAGCTGGGTGATCGGACCTCGATCGACAAAGCCGATCGCGAAGGTGTCGAGCGAGGCGGCGCGACTGCGCACGGTAGAGGGGGGCGAGCGGAAACCGGGCGCCACTGCCGGGAAGCTGCAGCGGACCGCACCGTCGCTGGCTATGACGAAGATCGAGGCCAAGCTGCCATAGCGCTGTGAAACGCCGCGCAGCCACACGCGGCAATCGGGCGCCTCTATGCTGCGAAGTTCTGGGCTAGACCCCAGCACCCGCAGCATCTCGCGCGTCTGATCGATAATCTGACGCTCTTCAGTGATGGATTGCAGCGCGCGGCGACCGAGTTCTTCGCGGTACGCGTCCTGACGCGCCGCGACGGCGTTTAAGCCAACCTGCATGGCAATGGCGCCGGCCGGCAGCATCGCCAAGCCGAGCAGTACCGCCATCCGCCCGCGCATCGATCGCAACGACAACGCGCGCGGCCAGAGGCTTAATCGCCTTTCGCCCCCGACATTCACACGTTCGCCGTGTCCTCAAGTATGCGCCCGTCCTGCGGGACCGCATTTTCTTCTTCGTCCAAGCCCAGCAGATCCGACAGGCGCTTGCGGGCGCGGTTGACGCGGCTCTTAATCGTGCCGACGGCGCAACCGCAAATTTGTGCGGCTTCTTCGTACGAGCAGCCCGACGCGCCAACGAGCGTCAACACTTCGCGATGATCGGGCGCGAGCTTCGCGAACGCGACCTTGAAATCCTCAAGATCGACGGAGCCATCCTGTTCGGGACGCGAGGCGAGCCGCGCCGCGAACTTGCCATCCGCATCTTCGACTTCGCGCTTCGACTTGCGGAGCTGCGAATAATAATGGTTGCGCAAAATGGTGAAGAGCCAAGCGCGCAGATTGGTGCCCGGCTCGAAGCGCTCGACATTCGCCAGGGCCTTCACCAGCGTGTCCTGCACCAAATCATCAGCGTGCGTCGGGTTATGCGACAGCGAACGCGCAAACGCGCGCAGGCTGGGCAAAAGCTCGATCAACTCGGCTTTGAAGGTGGCCAACTGGGTAATTGTTTTTTGCTTTCAGCTTGATCCAGCTGACCAAGCAGATCGAGGAAGCGATCCGGCACCGATTCACTCGCCACTTCGCCATACGCAAGACGCAGGTTTCGTGTGATCAGGGCTTTGTGGGTCGCTGCGGTGCCCTTCGAGGGCTTGGCGCCTCCATCTTGTTGGGGCTTTTTTGACACCAAGGTCTCCATATCGTCTTTCCGCCGCATGTTGCCGTCCCTAGAAGCCCGGACAGTTCCGGACAACCGCAACATCGAAAACGCCTAAACTGGCAACCTGTTCCGGCGCGGCGGAACTTTTTTCAGAGGTTTACGTTTTCCCTACCTCTTCGGGACGGGAGAATGTTATGACGGTGCAAGCGGCCCAGCCACAAAAATCTAGCGAAAACAAGGGTACTTATATGTCTCTGGCCAGAGAAATCGCGCCTCATTTGCCGCTTTTGCGCCGGTACGCGCGCGCGCTGACGGGTGCGCAACCCAGCGGTGACGCCTTTGTCGCCGCCACCCTCGAGGCCATCGTCGCCAGCCCCGATGAGTTTCCGCGCTCCGTCGACCCACGGGCGGGGCTCTACCTTGTCTTCCATCGCATCTGGTCGAGCGGCAACATCGAAGTCGAGACCGAAGAAACCACACGCGGCGCGGCGAAAGCGCAGGAGCGCTTGCGCACGTTGTCGCCGCTGACACGCCAGGCGTTGCTCTTAACGACGCTTGAGAATTTTACTGTGCAAGAGACGGGCGAAATTCTCGGCCGATCCTCCGAAGAGGTGAACGCGCTGATCGACGACGCGCTCGAAGAGCTCGATCGTCAAACCAAGGCGCGCATTCTCATCATCGAAGATGAAGCCGTTATCGCGATGGATTTGAGCGATCTCGTTACCGGCGCGGGTCATACGGTGTGCGCGGTCGAGGCAACGGCATCGACCGCGGTTGCCGCCGCAAACCGCGAACGCCCCGATCTGGTGCTCGCCGACATTCAATTGGCTGACGGCTCCTCCGGCATCGACGCGGTGAAGGAAATTCTCTCCTCGTTCGACGTGCCAGTGATCTTTATCACGGCATTCCCAGATCGCTTGCTAACCGGCGAACGCCCCGAGCCAACCTTCCTGATCACCAAGCCGTATTCTCCGGACATGGTGCGCGCGGCAGTGAGTCAAGCCCTATTTTTCGAAAGCACCGGTTCCCTCAACTAAGAAAAATGGAACCGCGCACGCTGCGCGGCGTTCACTAACGCGCGCCGCTTGGGGCGGCGCCCTCAATGGAGTCGCACATGTCCCGCAAGTTTACTGCACCTTTCGTTGCCCTGGCCGCCCTGGTTGGCGCAGCCGGCCTTACCGCCTGCAACACGGTGGAAGGCGCTGGCCAAGATATCCAGAACGCCGGCCAAGCGATCGAAGAAACCGCGGAAGAAACCAACGACGGCAATCCGAACACCCCGTAATAAGCCACCCGCGACCCCGCGCGCTTAGGCGCGCGGGGGTGCGGCGCCGCAGCGCGTGACAACGGTTGCGCCATGCGCGAAAGGCTCGCTTATGCGAGCCTTTTTCTTTGCCCTGGCCCTTTTCAGCGCCGCCTGTTCGCCGTCGCCCGAAGCAACGGAGAGCACCGTAGCACCCGCGGGCCGACTGGAAGTCCGCGACGCCTGGGCCGCACCAACGCCAAACGGCGTCGACGTCTCGGCGGGTTATCTGACCATCTTCAATGGCGGCGGGGAAGCCGACCGCCTCGTGAGCGCGGAAAGCGCCCGCGCGGGGCGCGTGGAGGTCCATGAAATGATCATGGACGGCGCGGTGATGCAGATGCGGCCGGTCACAGCGCTCGAAATCGGCGCTGGCGAAACGGTGAGCCTGGCGCCTGGCGGCGCGCATCTGATGTTCTACGACGTCACCGAGCCGTTTGCCGAAGGCCAGACCATTTCGGTGCGGCTTCAATTCGAGCGCGCGGGAGAGGTCGACATCGAATTGCCGGTCCGGCGCGCGGCTGTGCATGGCGCTGGCCACTAGAGATTAACGCTCGTTTCAGTCGCAAACGCTATGTGCGCTGCTGATGCGCGACTCAGCGCACGCCCCTAATCTGTCGGCGAAGATGGATAGCGATGTTTCGGCGCCTGCGGGTCAAACTCACCGTACTCTATGCCGGGCTCTTTTGCGCGGCGCTGCTGCTTATCGGCGCGACCGCCTATGCCATCATTGCGAACCACACAAAACAGCTGGCGCGCGAGCAGCTTGAGAGCGCGGCGCGCGTGTTCAACCACACCTGGACGCTGCGGCTGGACCATCTGCAAGACAGCGCATTCGCCGCCGCCGCCTCGGCTGACGTGCAAGCCGCCGCCCAGCAGCTGGACGACGTGGCGATGCGCAGCATCCTGCTTGATCTGCGCCGCCGCAGCGGCGCCGATCTCGGATTGTTCGCCTCGCGCGATGGCGCAATCGTTGGCGATGAGGGCGACGCAAGTGCGACGGCGGCGCCTGGCATGCAAATGGCGCTCCACCGTGACGACTCTACGCGCGGCATCGTCCGCGCGGGCGACGCGCTCTATCAGACCACAATCGCGCAACTGCCGCGCGACGGCGGCGCGCTCGTGCTCGGCGCAAGGCTCGACAACGACGAACTAGCCGCCCTGGAGCAGCTTTCGTCACTGCCGATCAGCGCGAGCATCCTGGTACGCGCGGATCAAGGATGGGGCGAAGCAGCGGCCCCCGATTTCGTAGCGCTGAACCAGTTCATCGATCTTTCGCTGGCCTCGGCGCAACCGCGCGCGCGGGAGTTTGCGGCGCCGAGCGGAGATGCAATCGCGCTCGTCATGCCGCTGCCGGCGTTGGACGGCACACGCAGCGTGGTGCTGTTTCGCTATTCGCTATCAAACGCGCTCGCGCCCTATCACGCGCTCTTCATCGCGCTGCTGGCGATCGGGGTGATCGGACTACTGGGCGTCATCATCGGCGCCTGGTTTCTGGCACGCGGCATTACACGGCCCCTCTCCTCGCTCGAAGAGGCGGCGAGGCATCTGGGCGAAGGCGTGTACGACACAGTGAAAGTCGGCGCCGACAACGAACTCTCGCGCCTCGCCGAGAGCTTCAACGCCATGACGGAAGCGATCAAGGAGCGCGAACGGCGCTTTTCACAGCTTGCTTATTATGACGCTGAAACGCGGCTGCCGAACCGCGTCGCGGTCGAGCGCCGGCTGACCGCCACGACACAGCCGGAGCGGCTTTACCTCGCCGCCATTGGCGTCGACCGCTTCGCTCACGTGCGCGGCGCGATTGGCTATGCCCTCACCGGCGCGCTGATGCGAACATTGGGGGCGCGGCTTTCGCAACTCGCGCCGAACGCACCGGTGGCGCGGCTTTCCAGCGATGTAATGTGCGTGGCCTTCCTTGCCGACGATGACGCCGACGCGAAGAAACGCGGCGAGACCTGGATCGCCGACCTCGAAGAAACAATGCCGCTGGACGGTCAGAATGTCGATGTGAACGTGAGCATCGGCATCGCTCAACCGCGCCCGAAAAGTGAACCGCCGGCGCGGCTGATCGAGCGCGCCAGCGTAGCACTCGATCAAGCGCGCGCGGCGGGGCAAAAGGTGGCGCTGTTCGATCAGGGCGCCTATGGCGATCCGGCGCTCAATCTCTCCCTGATGGGCGAAATGCGCCGCGCGCTGGATGCGGGCCATATCTCTTTGTTGCATCAGCCCAAATACAATTTCCGAAGCGGACGCATCGACAGCGCCGAAGTTCTGGTGCGTTGGCGGCATCCCACGCGCGGCATGATCCCGCCGGACTTGTTCGTACCAATGGCGGAAGAAACCGGCCATATCCGCGCGCTCACCGAGTGGGTCTTGCGCGCGGCAGTTGCCGATCAGAAAAAACTAAGCGCCGCTGGTTGGCCGCTCGCTTTGGCGGTGAACATTTCCGCGCGACTGCTGAGTGATCTGGATTTCGCCAAGAGCGCCATCGCCTGCGTCCGCGAGGCGCCGCACGCCATAGCGTTCGAGATCACCGAAACCGCGGTGATGGCCAATCCGAAACTGGCGCTCGAACACATCGATATGTTCATCGCCGCCGGCATCAGGATTTCCATCGATGATTACGGCGCCGGCGCCTCCTCTCTGTCCTATCTAAAGCAATTGCCGGCACATGAACTGAAGATCGACAAGGGGTTCGTCCAGAACATCAACACCGACCAGCGCGACGCGTTGCTTGTGCGCTCCACCATCGATCTCGCGCATGGGCTTGGCATGGCGGTGGTCGCGGAGGGCGTGGAAACGCCCGCGGTGTTTTCATTGCTGGCATCGATGCGCTGCGACCTAGCGCAAGGCTTCATCGTGTCACGGCCGGTCACGGTCGAAGACCTCGCAGCGATTCTGGGTGACGAACGGCGCATGCGCCACTATCAGCAGACAGCAGGCGGCGCGCCTGCCTCCGCACCAAGCGTGGTGACCGACACCAAGCGCGCTTAGTCCCCGTCAAGCGGCAGCGCCGTCGTATCCTTCAAGTGCTCCAGCACGATGGAGCTTTCCATGTGCGCGATGGCGCCACAGCGCAGCAACTTCGATTGCACGATCTCCTGAAAGTGCGGCAGGTCGCGCGCGACGATCTTCACGAGATAATCCGCCTCGCCCGTGATCATCACGCAGAGCGTCGCCTCATCCATGCGCTCGACCATGTCGCGGAAAGCTTTGACGTGCGCCGCTGTGTGATCTTTCAAACGTATGCGGATGATGGCGGCGCACGTCAGGCCTGCACTGTCGGCGTCGATCAAGCCAACCACACCGCGCAAAACACCAACCTCTTTGAGGCGGCTCAAACGGCGCGAGACCTGGCTAGCCGAGACGCCGGCACGCTGCGCGAGGTCGGCCTGCGAGATCGAAGCGTCCTCCTGCATGGCGCGCAAGAGGCGGCGGTCGGCGGAGTCGAGAACTGGCCGTTCATGTTTCATGCGAAATACGGCCACACAATGCATACTTGATGCGTAAAAGTCAAAAATGCTGACGCAAATCTCGCAGATTATGCGCCTGAATGCCAGTATTCTCCCGTCCTATGAGTGCGAATCCGAAGACCGCCCCCCGATCCGAAATCCGGACCGATTGGCGCCGCGTCGTTGAACTCGTTCAATGCTCGCGGGCTATGGACGCGATCGAGGAGCAGCACCTCGTCCCCGGCAAGAAGATTTTCTACCAGTTCAGCGCCCGCGGGCATGACATGGCGCAAGTGCTGCTGGGGCTGCACCTGACGCATCCGAAGGATGCGCTGTGCGGCTACTACCGCTCGCGGCCAATCCTGCTGTCGCTTGGCGTGGCGCTTGAGGATGCGCTCGGCTCAGCCATGGGCCGCGCCGGCGGCTATAGCGATGGGCGCGATATTGGCGTTGTCTTCAATTATCCCAACGCGACGGGCGCCTCGGCGTTGCCGATGTGCGGCGGCGTCGGCGCGCAGTACACGCCGACCGCCGGCTACGCGCAGGCGATTGAGTATCACAAGAACGTCTTGAGTGATCGCGCCTATGACGGCGCCATCAGCGTCGTGCTTGGCGGCGATGCATCGGTCGCGACCAACGGCTTCTGGGCGGCACTGACGATGGCGACGACGCTGAAGCTGCCGATGCTGTTTTACGTCGAGGACAATGGCTACGGCATCTCAACGCCCAGCTGGCTGCAAACGCCGGGCGAGAACATCGCCAAGAATCTGGCCAGTTTCTCCGGCCTGCATGTGCTCGACGGCGACGGGACAGATCCAGAGCAGGCGGCAGCGTTGATCGCGGAAGCGGTGACGCATGTGCGCGGCGGCAATGGGCCAGCGCTGCTGCGCCTCGCCGTGCCGCGGCTGCAGGGACATTCGTTTCAGGACACGCAGGCGTACAAGTCGAAGGACATAGTCGAGGCCGAATGGGCGCGCGATCCATTGCCGAAGCTGAAAGCACACGTGGTGCCTTCGCTGGTGAGCGCGGCGGAGTGGGACGCATTGGAAGCGGCGGCGAAGAAACGGGTCGAGCGCGCCGCGCAGATCGCCGACCAACGGCCAGTGAGCGAGCCCACACAAGTGACGCGATTCGTGTTCAGCGAAGATGGCGAACTGCAGGACGAAGGCGGGCTCTGGAACACAGGCTACGCCGCGCCACGCGCGAGTGCCGAGCCGAAGCCCGAAGGCGCGCGCATCAACATGATCACCGCGATCCGGCGCACCTTGGATCACGAACTTGCAGTCAATCCACGCGTGCTGGTGTTCGGCGAAGACGTCGGCCCCAAGGGCGGCGTGCATGGCGTGACCTTGGGATTGCAGGACAAGTATGGCGACGGCCGCGTGTTCGATACGTCGCTGTCCGAGGAAGGCATTATCGGCCGCGCTGTCGGCATGGCGATCGCCGGTCTGATGCCCGTGCCTGAAATCCAGTTCCGCAAATACGCCGACCCCGCCTGCGAGCAGATCAACGATTGCGGCACCATGCGCTGGCGCACCGCCAACCGCTTCGCCGCGCCGATGGTGGTGCGGATGCCGGTGGGCTTCTTCAAGTGCGGCGATCCATGGCACTCGCAGACCAACGAAGTGCAGTTTGTGCATGCGCCAGGCTGGCGCGTTGCGTGCCCTTCAAATGCGGAGGACGCTGTCGGACTGTTGCGAACGGCTTTGCGCGGCAATGATCCGGTGATGTTTCTCGAACACCGCAACATGCTCGACGCCGCTAGCGCCCGCCGGCCCTATCCGGGGGACGACTTCGCGTTGCCATTCGGCGTCGCCAAGCGCGTGCGCGAAGGGAGCGACATTAGCGTTATCGCATGGGGCGCGATGGTGGAACGGTGCGAAGCGGCGGCGGAGAAAGCTGGCACCAGCGCCGACATCATCGATCTCCGTACTTTGGCGCCGTGGGATAGCGAAGCGGTGCTCGAGTCGGTGCGCCGTACGCATCGCTGCTTCATCGTTCACGAAGACATCGGCACCGCAGGTTTCGGCGCCGAAATCGCAGCTATCGTAGCGGATGTAGCATTCCTCGATCTCGACGCGCCGGTGGTGCGCATGACGATGCCGGACATCCCCTCGCCGCACCATCCGGACCTGATGGAATGGGCGCTGCCCTCGGTGGAGCGCATCGCGGCGAAGATGCAAGAGCTGGTGCGCTTCTGATGAGCGAACACGCCGACATCATCGCGCCGATCGAACAAGAGGGCACCAAGTCCGTCGTGCGCGCGTGGCTAAAGAAGGTCGGCGACGCGGTGAAGCGCGATGAGCCGATTGTTGAGTTGGAGACGGATAAGGTTGCGGTCGAAGTATCGGCGCCGGTCGATGGCGTGCTGGCGTCGATTGCGCTGAGCGAAGGCGATGACGCGGCGCCGGGCGCTGTGTTGGGAGTGCTGACGCTCGGCACTGCAACTTCGGACCGCCGGCTTCCAGCCGGCACTGCCGTGACTGCAAATGCTCAGCCGGAGGCAGGAACCACCATGCCGGCTGGAAGCCGGCGGTCCGCAGCTTCCGATAGGGAGCAGCGTCTTTCGCCGCTGGTGAAGCGCTTGCTTGCGGACAACAAACTCGATGCCGCCGCCATTGTCGGCACTGGCCGCGATGGGCGGATCACGCATAGGGACGTCGAGGATTTCATTGCGGGCCTTGGACCGCCCGCGTCCTCGCCGACAAACGCCGGCCGGCGCGACGCCGGCGGTCCAAGAAAGATTCCGCACGATGCGATGCGCAAATCGATCGCCGCGCACATGTCGCGTTCTGTCGCCGTTGCGCCGCATGTGACAGCGGTGTTCGAGGCGGATTTCTCGGCCGTCGCTGCGCACCGGGCCAAGCACAAAGAGGCATACGCCAGGGCCGGCGCGCCGCTCACCTATTCCGCCTACATCGTCCGCGCGGCGGCGGAGGCGATGAAGGTTTCGCCGAACGTCAACGCGCGTTGGCATGACGATTTCCTCGAAGTGTTCGAGGACGCCAATATCGGCATGGGCGTCGCGCTCGGCGACAAGGGCCTGATCGTGCCGGTGATCCAACGCGCGCAAGCGCTATCGCTGAAGGAAACGGCGGCGAAACTCGGCGATCTCACCGAACGCGCACGCAAGAACGCGCTAAAGCCGGCCGACGTGCAAGGCGGCACGTTCACGATTTCCAATCACGGCGTCTCCGGCTCGCTGGTGGCGACGCCGATCATCATCAACCAGCCGCAATCGGCGATCCTTGGCGTCGGCAAGCTCGAAAAGCGCGTCGTCGTGCGCGAGATCGGCGGCGCCGACGCGATGGTGATCAAACCGATGGCGTATGTCTCCCTTACCATCGATCACCGTGTGCTCGATGGGCACCAGACCAATGCATGGCTGACGCGCTTTGTCGAGATTCTTGAAACCTGGCCCCAAGATGCGTGAATCGGAAGACTGACATGCTTGAAATGCTAGCGCCGAAGGCGCCCGATCCGCTGCTGAAGATTATCAAAATGTTTCGCGAGGATCCGCGCGCCGACAAAATCGACCTGGGCGTAGGCGTCTATAAGGACGCCAGCGGCAATACGCCGGTGATGCGCGCGGTGAAGGACGCCGAGGCGCTGCTACTCGCGACGCAGAAGACGAAGACCTATGTCGGCCAGCAAGGCGATGTCGATTTTCTGAAGCTCGTTGGCCAACTCGCGTTCGGCGAGATGGCGCGCGACTTCGTGTCGATCCAGGCTGTCGGCGGCACCGGGGCGCAGCGTCTCGGCTGCGATCTGCTGCGCGAGAGCGGCGCGGCCCGCATCGTGCTGCCACAACCGTGCTGGCCGAACCATCCATCGATTGTGCGCGCGGCGCGGCTTGAACCTGTCGACGTTCCTTTCTTCGACATGGCGCAGCAGATCATCGACATGGACGCGCTGATCGCCGGCTTCGCTGGCGCTGTGCGCGGCGATGCGGTGATCCTGCAGGCGTGCTGCCACAATCCGCTTGGCGCGGATTTCTCGATCGAGCAATGGCGCACGTTGGCGGGCGCTTTGAACGAGCGAGGTCTAATTCCGTTTGTCGATCTCGCCTATCAGGGCTTTGGCGATGGCATCGATGAAGATGTCGCCGGCGCGCGGGCGCTGTTGGAGCGCGTGCCGGAGGCGGTGATCGCGGTGTCGGAAGCAAAATCGTTTGGCATCTACCGCGAGCGTGTCGGCGCGCTTTACGTGAAGACGGCGGAAAAATCGCGCGCGGCGGTGATGAGCAATCTCGCCACCATTGCACGCGCAAACTATTCGATGCCGCCAGATCACGGCGCCGCGATCGTGCGCGAAGTGCTCGCTGATGCTGCGTTGCGGGCGTCCTGGCGCGATGAGCTCGATGGTATTCGCGCGCACATCAAGCGCACGCGCGCGGCTTTGGCGGCCGAACGCGTCAACTCAATCCCCATGCATCTGATCGCGGCGCAGAAGGGTATGTTCTCGACGCTGCCGCTCGACGGCGCGCAAGTCACCACGCTGCGCGAACAGCACGGGATTTACATGACGGACTCGGCGCGAATCAACGTAGCGGGATTGCGTGAAGCCGATATTCCGCGGTTTGTTGAGGCGCTGCGGGCGGTGGCATAGGCTCAACGGACCGCCGGCTTCCAGCCGGCTCTTTTTCTGCACCAAAGATGCCGGCTGGAAGCCGGCGGTCCATCTGAACTAAGCCGCATTCATCGTCAGCAGGTCGTACGCCGCAACAACATCACCATCGCGATTCGTAACAACGACATCCCAGCGCACTTCGCCTTGATCCGGCTTGCGCAGTGTTTTGTCCTTGACCGTGAGCGCCACCTGCACGGTGTCGCCGGGTTTGACCGGTTTGACGAAGCGCAAATTGTCGAGACCGTAGTTCGCGAGCACCGGGCCGGGATCGGGATCGACGAACAGTCCCGCTGCAAAGGCCAGAATTAGATAGCCGTGCGCGACGCGGCCGCCGAAGAGCGGATTGGCGCGGGCGGCTTCCTCGTCCATGTGCGCGTAGAAGGTGTCGCCGGTGAAGTGGGCGAAGTGCTCAATGTCGTCGAGCGTGATCTCGCGGGCCTTGGTTTTCAGTTGATAGCCGATCGGCAGGTCGTGGAATTTGCGGCGGAACGGGTGCTGCTCGGCATTCTCTGTCGGCATGCCGGCGATGTAGCGGTTCACGATGGCGCTCAGTACACGCGGATGACCCTGCAACGCGGTGCGTTGCATGTAGTGCGTGACGCCGCGAATGCCGCCCATCTCCTCGCCGCCGCCGGCGCGGCCGGGGCCGCCGTGGATCATGTGCGGCATCGGTGAACCGTGGCCGGTCGATTCCTTGGCGCTGTCGCGATCGATGAAGGCGATGCGGCCGTGGAATGAGCCGGCGCCAAGCACGACGTCGCGCGCGAACTCGGTGTCGTGGGTGAATACGCTCATCACCAGCGAGCCCCTACCGCGATCGGCGAGCGCGATGGCATCGGCGCCGTCGGTGTAGGGCATCAATGTCGAGACTGGGCCGAAGGCTTCGACATCATGGGCGGCGCGCGCGTCCCACGGCTTTTCGCAGCGGAGCAGCACTGGCGAGAGGAACGCGCCCTTGGCGTTGTACGGCGATGCATCTGGATCGCCGTAAACGATCGATGCATCGGCGCTGATGTCCCTGATTTTGGCGCGCACGTCGTCGCGCTGCCCGATGCTGACGAGCGCGCCCATGCGCGTGTTTTCGTCGCGCGGGTCGCCGATCGTGGTTTTGGCCAGGCGTTCGATCAGCGCAGCTTGCGCAGCATCGAGCAACGCGGCCGGGACCATGGCGCGGCGGATGGCGGTGCACTTTTGCCCCGCCTTCGTCGTCATTTCCTTGACGACCTCCTTGATGAAGAGATCGAATTCCGGCGAGTCCGGTGTTGCGTCGTGGCCGAGGACCGAGGCATTGAGCGAATCTTGCTCCGCTACGAAGCGCACGCTTTCGCGCGTGATGACCGGATGCGTGCGCAGTTTCGCCGCCGTCTGTGCGGAGCCGGTGAACGAAACGACGTCCTGCGTTGTCAAATGCTCGAAGAGATCACCGGTCGAGCCGACGATCAGTTGCAGCGCGCCTTTGGGCAGCACGTTGGCCGCAAGCATGATGCGCACGGCGGCCTCGGTGAGATACGCCGTGGCGCTGGCCGGCTTCACGATCGCGGGCACGCCGGCGAGGAATGTCGGCGCTAGCTTCTCCAACATGCCCCAGACGGGAAAGTTGAAGGCGTTGATGTGCACGGCGACGCCCTGCAGCGACGTGTAGACGTGCAAACCCTGGAACGTGCCGTTGCGCGACAGCGCTTCGACGGCGCCGTCGATCAGGACGCGCTCGTTTGGCAGTTCGCGGCGGCCCTTGCCTTGATAGACGGCGAACGTGCCGATGCCGCCGTCAATATCGATCCAGCCGTCGGCTTTGGTCGCGCCGGTGTTGAAGCTAAGTTCGTAGAGCTCTTCTTTTCTGGCGGTCAGCGCTTCGGCAAGCGCTTTCAGCAGCTTGGCGCGCTCGTGAAAAGTCATTGCCCGCAACGCCTGCCCGCCCTGCTCGCGCGCAAAGCGCAGCATCGCACCGAAGTCGAGCCCTTGCGATGACGTGAGCGCGACGACTTCGCCGTCTATGGCCGAGCGCAGTTCGGCCAGGCTACCGGAACCGGCGACCCAGTGACCTTCGGCGTAGTTTTGCAGGGTGATCGGCTTCATCTTTTTACTCCGTCATCCCGGGGCGACCGAAGGTCGAGCCCGGGATCCAGGGGATCGTAGAGCGGTGCGTTGGCCCCTGGCTCCTGGGCTCGCGCTGCGCGCGCCCCAGGATGACGAGGCCGGGTAGCTAGCTGCCCTTAAACTTCGGCGTACGCTTTTCCATGAATGCGCCGACGCCTTCCTTGTAATCGGCAGTGCGCCCAAGCGCGCGTTGGGCGTCGCGTTCCTCATCGAGCTGAGCGGCCAGTGAGCGTCCACCGCTTTCGCGGATGAGTTTTTTTGTCATCGCAAGCCCGCGTGTCGGTGCGACAGCGAACTTGGCGGCGAGCGCATCGGTTTCAGCGACGAGTTGATCGTCGTTGACGCATTTCCAGATCATGCCCCAAGCTTCGGCGCGCTCAGCGAGCAACGGCTCGCCAGTGAGCGCAAGGCCCAGGGCGCGCGCTTGGCCGGCGATGCGCGGCAGCGTCCAGGTGCCGCCGCTATCGGGGACGAGGCCGATATTGGCGAAGCTCTGAATGAATTTGGCGCTGCGTGCGGCAATGACGATGTCACATGCGAGCGCGATATTGGCGCCGGCGCCAGCGGCGACGCCGTTGACCGCGCAGATCACCGGCAGCTCCAATGTCGTGAGACGGCGGATGAGCGGATTATAGCGCTTCTCAAGCGACTCGCCGAGATCGACGCCTTCGCCGCCCGGCGACACGGCGCGGTCCGACAAATCTTGCCCGGCGCAGAAGCCGCGACCAGCGCCGGTGAGCACCAGCACACGGAGGCTGGCGTCCTTGGCGACGCTTTCCAGCGCGCGCGAGACTTCGTCATGCATCTCGACAGTGAAGCTATTGAGCCGGTCGGGCCGGTTCAGGGTGATGCGCGCCACGCCATCGGCGGCGCTGAAGAGGATGGTTTCGAAGTCCATGAAAACTCGCCTTTGCTGAGCGCGAACCTTTCCGAGCGACCGGCGCTTGCGAAGCAGCAATGGACGGTTGCGCCGCATTGCCGGGGCGCCCCCGCTTTGCTAGGCCAGCGGCATCGGCAGTTCCGGGGAAGAGGCGTGTTTTCGTATACGCAAGCAGCGTTCGACTATGAGCCTTATCCGATCGGACGGGTCGACCACGTGCTGGGCGATGCCGACTACGATACGCTGGTGGCGACGTACCCGGATATCTCGCTGTTCGAATACAAGCCGGCGCTCGGCGAGAAGTACTCGCTCTCGGAGCGCAACAACGCCGAAAACTATCGCCGCTTCATCGCCTCCAGTCCGGAATGGGCGAAAGTACATGCCTATCTGAAGAGCCCGCGCTTTATCGAAGAGACGCTGGCGTTCCTCAAAACACGCAACATCGATCTGGCGCTCGGCGACTACGGAATTGTCGAAACGCACGGCAAGAAGAAGACGAGCCTCGCGTCCAAGCTGCTGGGACGGACAGAGCTCAGCTCGCGCTTCGAGTTCTCGATCATGGGCGGCCAGGGCGGCCACATCCGACCGCACACGGACGAGCCGCGCAAGCTAATCACGCTCGTCGTGTCGATGATCAAGCCGGGCGAATGGGACGAAGCTTGGGGCGGCGGCACCGAAGTCTGCCTGCCGAAAGACCGCACGCGCGTGTTCAACCAAGCCAACAAATATATGGGCTTTGAGGACGTAGACGTGATCCGCTCGTACGGCTTCAAGCCGAACCAGTGCGTGATCTTTATCAAGACCTACAATTCCTGGCATCACGTATCGCCGCTGACGGCGCCGCCGGGATCGCCCTTACGCAAGACGCTGACGATCAATATCGAGCGCTTGGCGTGAGCGCCGGCAGACGCGAACTCAATGCCGCAGAGAAGCTGTGGTTCGGCGCCAAGGCTTGGCTGCGCGACAGCCTCGTCTCGGAAATCGCGGTGGCGGATGGCCCATACCGCACGGTGTTTCTCTGCGAGAACCGCACCCAGGCGTATCGCGCGATGTCGCTCTGGGTGAAGGAAGCCGGAACCATGGCTTGGATCGACAAGTCGGTCCAAGCTGGTGAGCGATTTCTGGATATCGGCGCCAATGTCGGCATCTATGCCCTGGCGGCGGCGCATCGTGTGGGCGCGACTGGCAAAGTTTACGCTGTGGAGCCGCACAAGCCGAACGCGGTGGCGCTCATGCGCAATATTCTGCGCAACGATTTGCAGGATCGCGTCGACGTATTGAGCATACCGCTAGCAGATCAGCGCATGGTGGCGACGTTCAACTACAAGACCTTCGAGCCTTCAAGCACAGGAAGCCAGCTCAACGAAACGCATGCAGGCGGCAAAGCGTTCACACCGGAGGCGAGCGAAGTTGTGCTGGGGCTGAGCGCGGATGAGTTGTTGGCGGCTGGGGCGATCAAGGCGCCGCATCATGTGAAAATCGATGTCGATGGCATCGAACTGGCCATTCTGCGCGGCATGGCTGCGCTACTCACGTCATCGGAGCGTCCGCGGACGCTGCAGGTCGAACTCAATGTCGGCGAACACGACGCCATTGAAGGCTTCCTGCGGGAGATGGGCTACACGCTCGATCACCGGCACTTCACACTGAACGGGCAAAAGCAGCTCGACGCCGGCTGGGCGTTGGCGAAGATTGCCCACAACGCCGTATTCGTCCCAAGCCCATAATTTAATAGGGGTTATTGGGCGCACGCCAGTATATTTGACCGATCGGTCAGTGAATAGTAGAATCGACCAGTTCCGAAAGGTTTGGCGCATGTACACGACCGATCTGAGCGGCAAGGGCAAAGGCAAGGCTGAAGCGGCGGTCGCGGAAGATCCGGCGCGGGTGGCCGCGTTCGAGGCGCGCGTCGCCAATGACGAGTTCATCGAGCCTAAGGACTGGATGCCGGAGGCGTACCGCAAGACTTTGGTGCGGCAGATGTCGCAGCACGCACATAGCGAAATCGTCGGCATGCTGCCGGAAGGCAATTGGATCACGCGCGCGCCGAACCTGCGCCGAAAGGCGATCCTGCTGGCGAAGGTGCAGGATGAAGCCGGCCACGGGCTCTATCTCTACTCGGCGGCAGAAACGCTGGGCACATCGCGCGATGAGATGACCGAAGCTTTGCTCTCCGGCAAAGCCAAGTACTCCACCATCTTCAACTATCCGACGCTGACCTGGGCCGACATCGGCGCGATCGGCTGGCTCGTCGATGGCGCGGCAATCATGAACCAGGTGCCGCTGCAACGCACGTCGTACGGCCCCTACGCGCGGGCGATGGTGCGTATCTGCAAAGAAGAGAGCTTCCACCAGCGCCAAGGCTACGAGATCATGATGCATCTGGCCGCCGGCACGGAGGCGCAACAGCGCATGGCGCAGGATGCGTTGAACCGCTGGTGGTGGCCGTCGCTGATGATGTTCGGCCCGCCGGACGATAAATCGCCGAACACCGAGCAAAGCATGCGCTGGCGCATCAAGCGCGACACCAACGACGAGCTGCGTCAGAAGTTCGTCGATATCACCGTGCCGCAAGCCGAAGCGATTGGCCTTACCGTACCGGACGCGGCGCTGAAGTGGAACGACGCGCGCGGCGCTTACGATTTCGGCGATGTGGATTGGGAAGAATTCTACGCCGTCGTGAAGGGCGAAGGCCCGGTCGCTAAGGAGCGCATGCAGGCGCGCGTGCAGGCTTGGGAACACGGCGCCTGGGTCCGTGATGCAGCGCGGGTGCACGCGGAGAAGCGCGCTGCGTCGAAGTTGGCGGCGGAGTGAAACAATGAGCGACGCATCTAAAGAATGGCCGCTGTGGGAGGTGTTCGTGCGCGGCAAGGGCGGGCTCTCGCATCGCCATGTCGGCAGCGTGCACGCCGCGGACGCCAAGATGGCGATCGAGCACGCGCGCGATACGTACACGCGGCGCATGGAGGGCGTGAGCTTGTGGGTGCTGCCCTCCTCCGCGATCACCGCGTCGGATCCGAGCGATGCTGCGGCGTTGTTCGAGCCGGCGGAAGATAAAGTCTATCGCCACCCGACCTTCTATAAAATTCCCGACGGCATTACGCACATCTGATGGACACGCTCGCAACTTACGCATTGCGGCTGGGTGACGATTCGCTGATCGCCGGCCAACGCTTGGGCGAATGGTGTGGGCACGCGCCGGCGCTTGAAGTCGATCTGTCGCTCGCAAACGTCGCGCTCGATCAGATCGGACAAGCGACGCACTTTCTAGCGCTGGCGGGTGAGATCGAAGGCAAGGGCCGCGACGCCGACAAGCTCGCGTTCCATCGCGACGTGATGGACTTCACCAATTGCCTGCTGGTCGAGCAGCCGAACGGCGACTTTGCGCAGACGATCGCGCGGCTCTTATTGTTTTCGCACTATCAGGAGCTGGTGTTCGCGAGTTTGGCGACCTCGAAGGACGCGCGCTTTGCGGCGATTGCGGCGAAGGCTGTGAAGGAAGTGGCGTATCACGCGACGTTGGCCAGCGACTGGGTGGTGCGGCTGGGCGACGGCACTGAGGAGAGCCGGGCGCGCACGATCGCCGGGCTCGACTGGATGTGGCGCTTCGCCGATGAGCTGTTCGTGATGGATGAGGTCGATGCGGAGGCGCTGGCGGCGGGCGTTGGCGTCAACAAGGCGGCGCTGCGCGGCGCCTGGGATCAACGCATCGATGCTGTACTGACCGATGCCACGCTCGCGCGGCCCGCTGCACGGCGGCCCGTGCTCGGCGGCCGCATTGGCCGGCATTCGGAGCACCTTGGGCACATTTTGAGTGAGATGCAGTTTCTGCAGCGCGCTTATCCGGGAGCGACGTGGTGACGACGCGCTTAACCGGTGGCGAGTTGGAGCTCGGGCCTCCGGCCCGCAGCGCGCCAAGAGGCGCGCGCTCCAACCTGCAAACAATGCGCGCCATCCTTGCGGACGTCCCCGATCCGGAAATCCCGGCTGTATCGATCGTCGATCTCGGCATCGTGCGCGAGATCAGCGATACGCGCGTCGTCATCACCCCCACCTATTCCGGTTGCCCGGCGACGTTCGCCATCGAGCAAATGATCCGCGCCGCACTGGATGCTGGCGGCTTCGCTGACGTTGCGATCGAGACGACGTTGGCGCCGGCGTGGTCGACCGATTGGATCAGCGACGAGGGCCGCGAGAAGTTGCGCGCTTATGGCATCGCGCCGCCGCCAAAGGGCGCAGGCGCGTCGGCGCTAAAGAATGCGCTAGCGGCCGAATGTCCGCGCTGCGGTTCGAACAACACCGAGGAAATCTCCCGCTTCGGCTCGACGCCGTGCAAAGCGTTGTGGCGCTGCAAAGCGTGCGCTGAGCCGTTTGACCGCTTTAAGTGTCACTGAATGGCGAGTATCGATTTTCATAAGTTGCGCGTGGCCGAGGTAAAACGCGAGACACCGGATGCGGTGTCGGTACGCTTCGAGCTGCCGGAGCATTTGCGCGACGCGTTCGCGTTTCGCGCGGGCCAGCACCTCACCTTCCGGCGCGAGCTCGGCGGCGAAGAAGTGCGGCGCAACTATTCTGTATGCGTCTCGCCGAGCGAAGGCGTGCTCAAGATTGGCGTCAAGAAAATTGCTGGCGGCGTATTTTCGAGCTGGGTCAACGATGAGCTAAAGGCCGGCGACGAACTCGACGTGATGGCGCCGCACGGTTCGTTTTGCTGGAATTTCGATGCGAACGCGCGGCGCGAGTATGTGGCGTTCGCTGGCGGCTCAGGCATCACCCCCATCCTAGCACTGATGAAGACGGCGTTGGCGATAGAGTCACGCTCGCGCTTTACGCTCCTCTACGGCAACCGCACCTCCATCGGCGTCATGTTTCTAGAGGAGATCGCGGCGCTGAAGGATCGCTATCTCGATCGGCTCGCTCTGTTTCACTTCCTCGAAGACGAGGAAGAAGAGATTGATCTCTTTAATGGCCGCCTCGATCGCGACAAGGTCGAGCATGTGCTGACGGCGTTGGTGAAGCCGGAAAACATCGATGCATTTTTCATCTGCGGGCCGGGACCGATGATGGATGCGGCGGAAGGAGCGCTGCTCGCGAAGAACGTCGAAAAATCGCGCATCCTGATCGAACGCTTCACCACCGGCCCGCTCTCCGTCGCGCAAGCGGCGGCGGCGCGTGCGCTGGAGGAAAAGGCCGCGGGCCTCAAGATGAGCGTGACGCTCAATGGCCGCCGGATGAACGTCACCTTCGATCCCGACAAGCACTCCATCCTCGACAATGTCCGCGCCGCCGGCCTGCCCGCGCCGTTTGCGTGCAAAGGCGGGGTTTGCGCCACGTGCCGCGCGAAGGTGACGGCGGGCGAGGTGAGCATGAAGGTGAATTACGGGCTGTCGGAGCAGGAAATGGCCGACGGCTACGTGCTGACTTGCCAAGCGACGCCGGTGAGCGAAGGCGTGGCGCTAACGTACGATAGCTGAGCTACTCCGCCGCCTTGGCCAAACCGCCCAGCGTCAGGTCCACCGCCATTTCCGCAAGCGCGCCGGCGCTGACGGCGCCTTTGGGATTGAACCAGGTGTGCGTCCAGTTGATGGCGCCGAAGAAGAGCATCGCGGCGGCGAAGCTCTTGCCGGCTTTGTGCTTCAGAGACGGCTCGATCTCGATCAGCAGCTTCTGCACGATTTCAATCAAACGGCGCTGCACGCCGACGATTTCAGCGCGCCGCGCTTTTGGCAGACGCTTCAAATCGTTGAGCAACACTTTGTGGCGGTCGGCGGCGCCGACATAGAGCGCCATGAAACGATGCGCGAGTTCACGCAGTTTTCGCGCAGGCAGCCAATCTTTTTCTGCGACGGCGTCGTGAGCGGCGTTCTCCAAATCGCGCACGTGGCTGATCATCACGTCGTAGAGGATGTCCTCCTTCGATTTGTAATAGTGATAGATCAGCGACTTGGTGATCTTGCCGCGTTCGGCGATGCCCGACACCGAGGCGCCCTCGAAGCCCTCGGACGCAAACAGTGAAGCCGCCGCCAACACGATGGCGTGCTTCCTATCGTCGTATTCCGCCGCTTTGGTGCGCGCCATGTCCGCTAAGCTACAGGTTCAAGCGCCTCACGGGCCAGCGCGACGATCCGACATGTCCGCAGCAGCGTATGCCGGCTGACACATAATATTGTTCCAGCAAGCATTGTGATCGCTGAATAATTCCTATATCGTTCAGGACGATTGAGGGTTCGATGAGGCAGAAGGCTCATTTTATTAGCGTTTTTGCGCTAGCCGTGCTCCTCGCAGGCTGCGGCGGCGCCAACGGCGATGCCGAGCCCAGCCAGGCGACCGAGCAGCCTTTGGTCCAAGTCGTCGAAGCCGCTTCCCTTTCCGCCCCCGGCGCCGTGCAGACGAGCGGGCTAGTTGGCTACAAGCGCGAAGCGGATCTCTCCTTCAACGCGCCCGGCGTGGTGGCGACGTTACATGTCGATGCCGGCGATGTGGTGCGGCGCGGGCAGCGCTTGGCGACGCTGCGGCGCACAAGCGTCGGCAGCAATGCCGATGAAGCCGCGCTCGCGCGCGCCAACGCAGAGCGCGATCTGGCGCGCACACAGGAATTATTCGAGCGCGGCTTCGTGAGCGAAGCGCGGCTGGAAGACGCGCGGCTCGCGGTCGAGCGGGCGCGCGACTCGTCTGTGCTGACGGCGCCGGCCGATGGCATCGTACTGCGTCGACGTGTCGATCCAGCGCAATCGGTGGCGGCTGGCACGCCGATCGTGGCGTTTGGCGAAACGGGATCGGGTATTGTCGTGCGCGCGCCAGTGGCTTCAGGCTCGGCGGCGCGTGTGCGCGTCGGCGATGCGGCCTTGGTACGGATTAGCGATCTCGGCGGCGAAGCGCGCCAAGGTCGCGTCGCACGCATTGCCGGACAAGGCGATTCCGGCACCGGCGCCTTCGAGATCGAGATTGAAGTCGCCAATAGCGAGGGCTTGCGCAGCGGCATGGTGGCGGTCGTGGAGATCGCCGCCGTCGCCGGCCCAGCGACGGAGAACGCCATCATCGTGCCGGCGCTGGCGCTCTTAGACGCACGCGCGGATCAAGGCACCGTGTTCGTGATCGACGCTGAAGGCGTTGCGCGGCGGCGTTCGGTTCGCACGGCCGGGGTGACGCAAAACGGCGTGCTGATCGTCGAAGGGCTCAATCCGGGCGAGCGTGTGGTGTCCGCTGGCGCAGCCTATGTGCGCGACGGCGAGCCCGTGCGTATCGCAGCGGCCAGCTGACCGCATGCAGGCGATCACGCGCTTCTTCGTCGATCGCTGGCAATTTACCGGCGTTCTCTTCCTGCTGCTGATCGCGCTCGGCGTCGGCGCGGTGATGGCGATCCCGAAATCCGAAGACCCGATCACCGAGTTTCCGGGTGTCTCGACCTCCATCATCCTCCCCGGCGCCGACGCTGAGCAGATGGAGCGCTTGATTGCGATTCCGCTCGAAAACGCAATCAACAGCATCGAAGACATTCGCGACATTCGCTCTGTCACCCGCGCCGGCTTGGCGGTGGTCAACGTCGAATTCGAATGGGGCGTCGATCCGCAAGAGAAGTTTGGCGAAGTCATCCGCGAGATCAATCTTGTCCGGCCCAGCTTGCCAGAAGGCATTATCGATATTCGTTCGCGCCGCTTCAATCCAGCGGTGACGAGCGTCGTGCAATTGGCGCTGACGAGCCCCGACGCTTCGTTCCGGCAGATGGATGCGTACGCGAAAGCACTCCGCGATTCGATCGAGCGCGCGCCGGGCATTCAACAAGCTGATGTGTGGGGCGCGCCGCCGGCTGAAGTACGCGTCGCGGCCAACATCGAACGCTTGGCCGCTTATCGTTTGCCGCTGACGGCTGTGGCGGAGGCGTTGCAGCGCGAAGGCGTCGATACGCCGATCGGCGCGGTCGAAGCAGATGGACGGCGCTTCAATCTGCAAGCCTCCGGCTCGTTCGACAGCCTGGATGAAATTCGCCGTGTACCCTTGCGCGCGGAGGGCGGCTCGTTGGTGACCGTCGGCGACGTGGCGGAGGTCTCCTGGGCCGACGACCAGCGCCCGCACATTACGCGCTTCAACGGCGAGCGCGCCGTCTTCATCAGCGCCCGCGCACGGCTGGGCGAGGATATTTTTCCAGTGCTGGAAGGCGTGCGCGCACGCATCGATGCATTCGAAGCAACCCTGCCCGACAACATCACGCTCAATCGCGGCTTCGACCAATCGGAGACAGTAAGCCATCGGCTCGGCACGCTCGGCCGCGATTTCGCCATCGCCATTTTTCTGGTGTTGCTGACGCTGCTGCCGCTCGGTTTCCGCGCGTCCGTGGTGGTGATGGTGTCGATCCCGCTCTCGCTCGCCATTGGCGTCGTCGTGCTGCACGCTATGGGCTATTCGCTGAACCAGCTCTCGATCGCCGGGTTCGTGCTGGCGCTTGGGCTGCTTGTTGATGACAGCATCGTCGTCACCGAGAACATCGCACGCCATTTGCGCCAAGGCATGCAGCCGCGCGAAGCGGCGATCGCGGGCGTGCAGGAAATCAACGTCGCCGTGATCGGGTGTACGGCAACGCTGTTGCTGGCGTTCCTGCCCATCATGTCACTGCCCGAAGGCGCTGGCGCTTTTGTGCGCTCGCTGCCGCTGGCGGTGGTGGCGACGATCACGGCCTCGCTGTTCGTGGCGTTGACCATCATTCCGTTCCTGGCGAGCCAAATGTTGCCACGTCAATCGGTCGGCAAGTCGAACCCGTTGCTTGATACCGTCATGGGCGCAATCCACACGCTCTACCGCCCGGCATTGCACGTGGCGCTCGCACATCCGCGCGCGACGGTGGCGGCGGGGCTGCTTGGATTTTTCCTGTCGCTCGGACTGGTGCCGCAATTGGGTTTCAGCCTGTTTCCGGAAAACGACAGCCCGTATTTCTTGGTCGACGTAGAAACGCCACAAGGCGCCTCTGTTCAAGAAACCGATCGCGCGGTGCAGTTCGTGGACCGCGTGCTGTCGGAGCAGCCCGACATCGAGTGGCGCTTTTCCAATAGTGGCCGCGGCAATCCGCAAATTTATTACAACGAGATCCCGCCTGAGCAGATTTCCAATGTCGGCCAAGTCTATGCGCGCTTCCGCGAATGGCATCGCACCGAAGGCATGGCCAAGATCGAAGAAATACGCGCCGAGCTCGATCAATATCCCGGCGCGCGCATCAATCTGCGTCGCTTCACCAATGGGCCGCCGATCGAAGCGCCGATCGCTGTCCGCGTGAGCGGACCTGATCTGGCCGCCATCGGTGAAATCGCTGCTGAGGTGGAGCGCATCATCGTGGCGACGCCGGGCACGCGCGATGTTTCCAACCCAGCCGCTGAGCGGCTGATCGATATCGACCTCAACATCAATGATGCAGAGGCGGCCCTGCGCGGCGTGCCCGCGGGCGCCATCGACCAGACCTTGCGCATCGCCGTCGGCGGTTTGCCGGTGGCGCAATTCCGCGACCCAACGGGCGATGCATTTCCTGTGATGTTGCGCGCGCCGCGCGAAGACGCGCTTCCTGTATCGGCGCTGGATTCGCTGTTTGTGTGGAACAGCCAAGGCGGCGCAGTGCCGTTGGCCGAAATCTCCAATCCGCGGCTTGAAGCGGGCCCCGCTTCCATCGATCGCCTGCAGCGCGAGCGCACGGTGACGATCAACGCATACACGCGCCCAGGCTACCTCATTAGCGGCGTGACAGCGGACGTCGCCGAGCGGCTGGAAGCTGTGCCGCTGCCGCCAGGTTATGCGATTGCATTCGGCGGCGAGGCGGAAGCGCAGCAACGCAGCTTCAGCGGCTTGGGGCCTGCCATCATGATCGCGATCTTCGGCATCATGGCGGTGCTGCTGCTGGAATTCCGTACTTTTGCGGTGTCGGCGGTTGTCGCGTTCGTCATTCCGTTCGGAATTATGGGCGGCTTGATCGCGCTCTGGATCGGCGGCGAGGCGCTTTCGTTCACGGCGGTCATCGGCTTCATCGCCTTGATCGGCATCGAGATCAAAAACTCGATCCTGCTGGTCGAGTTCGCCAATCAGCTCCGCGAGCGCGGCGTGCCGTTGCGCGAGGCGATCGAACAAGCGGGCGAAGTGCGCTTCCTGCCCGTGCTGCTGACGAGCGCAACGGCGATCGGTGGCATGACGCCCTTGCTGCTGGAAGATTCGCCGCTCTTCTCGCCGATCGCGATGGTGCTGATCGGCGGTCTGATTAGCTCGACCTTGATCGCACGGATCGTCACGCCGTCCATGTATCTCCTGCTGGCGCCGAAGGATCGCGAAGAAGCGGCCGCCTAACGTCGCGCCGAGAAATTGAAGACCGCGTCCCACGCAGTGTCGAGTTTGAGGATCGCCTCGTTCGGCGGGATCGCGACGTAAGCGTCACCGCTGCGCGTGACCAACCCGAGACGCTCAAGCTTCGTCAGCGCGTCGTGGATCTCGAAATCAATGTCGAGGCCGAAATGCTCCCGCAGAAAAGCCTCGGCGAAATTGTCGATCTCGCCCTTTGCCAGCGAATGATTGGCGCGGCGCAAGATGCCATAGGCGAGGATCGCTTCCTTCACGTCCTGCTCTTCGCCGGCGCCAATCAGGAGATCGAGCACGCCGGCATTGTTGGCGAGGTTACGGAAGTAAACCGTATCGGCAAGCTGCTTCTGGTAGCGCAAAGTCTGCGCCTCGTACTTTAGACGCTGACGCATCACAAAAGCGCCGACCGCGACCAAGCCGGACACCGCCGCCAAAGCGCGCTTCAGTTCATCATCCTCAATCGCGCCCTGCGCGCCGAAATAGGCCGCAAGCACGGCGAATATCACGGTGAGCGCCGGCCAGAGGTTCAGCAACACCGGCACGCCAGTGGCGATGGCGGGCGCGGCCAGGAAAAATTGATCTCTTCGTAGCATGCTGGGTTTGGCGCCGGGATGCAGCGTCACCAGTTCGGCGTTGGCGACGTTGCGGAAATGCTTCACCAGCGCAGCGCCAGGGCGCACGCCGCGGCGCATTTGGGTGAAGGCGCGGCGTTCGTCGCGTTGGATTTCGTCCTCCGCCTTGAAGCCCACCAGCACGATGACATCGCTCATCACTTGCGCATCGATAACGCGGCTGCGCAGTCCGAACCACGTTTTGCGTACGATCTGCTCGGGCCGCGCGCCGCGGGCGAAATAGCGAATGCGGCGGATGCCGGCGACGGAAGGCTTGATGGCGAGGCCGGTCAAGAACTTCGTCGTCTCGCGCGTCTGTACGGAATCGGGATCGATCTCGGTGAAATTGGCGTTGGTCAGAGACTGCGTCAGCGCCGCCTCGAACGCTTCGAAAGCAACGGCGCTGACATCGCGGCGCGACGGCGGCGCGTCAGGATCGAGCGGATCGTAGAGCGCCTTCAGGGCCTCCAAGCGCGCGTGCGCGTCGTGGTGCAACAATGCGCCATACAACTCGAACAGCGCTGGCATGGCGTCGCCGTCTCCCGGCGGCAAGCCAGGTTCAGCCGCGACGGCCAGACCCAACTCGCTCTTGCGCGCGGCGATGAATCCGTCCGTTCGCCCAGACGTTGCGGTCCCCTCAGACATGCCGCCAGTGCTACCCCACCCGAAGCGCTGCGGCTATGCGGTTGCGGGCTTGCGGGGAGTGGCAGGGCCTGGAATTGTTCCTCCGCAACAGCTGGCTTTGAAGGGGCGCGGATGAAGCGGGCTTGGATTCTGATCGCGGCAGTGTGGGCAGTGGCGGCGGGACCGGGTTCGGCCCAGCAGCAGCCAATGCCCCAGCGCGACCCGTTCAATGGCCAGCTCGGCACGATGGAGATCGTGCGCCCGCCAGCCGAAGCGTCGGCGCTGGCGCGGCTAATGGGCGATGCGCTGGACAATCTTGAGCCCCAGCGTCCGGGCCAACTCGACGTCTACATGATCACCGCCTCGCTCTGGGGCGATCCAGTGTTCGAGCGTGAGGCGACGCAGGCCGAAGCGCTGATGCGCGATCACCTCGCCGCTGACGGCCGCTCCATCGTGTTAAGCGCCGGCGGTCAAGCGGTGCGGCAATACCCCGCGGCGACCGCCGACAATATCTCCGCCGCCATCGGACGCGTCGGATCGCTGATCGATCCGAACGAAGATCTGGTGGTGATCTTCGTGACCTCGCATGGCTCCCCTGACGGCTCGATGGCGATCCGCGAGCACAATCGCATGACCGCCGCGATGCGCCCTACGCATCTGCGCGACATGTTGACGGCGGCAGGCATTCGCAATCGCGTCGTCATCGTTTCGGCCTGCTTTTCCGGCGCATTCATCGCGCCGCTGGCCGACGACAACACGATTGTGCTCACCGCCGCCGCGCACGACCGCACCTCCTTCGGCTGCCAACCGCAACGCGAATGGACATTTTTCGGCGACGCATTGTTCAATCACGGCGTCCGCAATGGCGGCACGCTATTGACCGCTTTCGACGAAGCAAAGACGCTGATCGAACGCTGGGAGCGGGAGCAAAACCTGACCCCGCCATCCAATCCGCAAAAATATGTCGGCGTCCGCGCGGGCGAATTGCTGCGCCAAGCCGAGCGCAACGCGCGCTAACCGACGTTCGGCTGCGGCATCAGTTCGAGCGGTGCTGCGGTCGTGCGCTTCGGCACGCGGATAACGATGCGCGACTGCACGTCGGAAACAAGGCCCAGCGCCAGCATCTTGTCGCGCAGGAAATCGTCATAAGCGTGCATGTCGCGGGTGACGACACGCAGCATGTAGTCCACCGCGCCGGTGACGGTGGCGCACTCGACCACCTCCGGCCACGCGGCCGTCGCACGCTCGAACGTTTCCAAATTCTCTCGAGTGGGCAGCTGCAGCTTGACCGAGGCGAAGACCTCGAAATTCAGGCCGAGCTTTTCGTAATCCAGGAGCGTCACTTGGCGGAGGATTACCCCGGCTTTTTTGAGCCGCTCGATGCGCCGCCAAGCCGGCGAAGACGACAGGTTCACCTTTTCGGCAATCTCGGCGATCGACAGGCTCGCGTCCTGTTGCAGCAAATCCAGAATACGCAGATCCACGGAGTCGAGTTCAACGGACAAATTTTTCTCCCAGATGGGATCTGGCGCTAATTTATACCCGAGCATGGCCCGCAGTTTACCTTTTGCCAAGGAGAGCGCCGACCGATCGCAACGAATTTCCCCGGGATGGCGAAGGAACATCTTGCCCGCCTTCCCCGTTTGGCTTTCGGAGAAGGATCATGTCGGACGACACCAGCCACGAAAATGGGGACTTTTGGTCCGACGAGGCCAGCTCCGAAGGCCTCCGGGGCGCCGACGTCCTCGCGGTGCTGGCAGTCGCCAGCCTCCTGGCGGCCATCGGGCTCATCACCTTCTACGTCACCACGGCTGTCGCTGGCTAGCGGGCGCTTGCACCAAAATGGCGGCGCGCGTATCTCCGCGCCTGCGGTGGCGTAGCTCATCTGGTTAGAGCGTGGGATTCATAACCCCAAGGTAGGTGGTTCAAGTCCACCCGCCACCACCAATCACTTCAACCACTTACGCGTTGCGGAGCGTTTCGCTCCGCCGGGTTATCCACCGCCAGGCACCAAATAGGCACCCAGCGATGCAGGTTCAGACTTAGCCGTCGTTTGGTCCGATGTCAGCAGTGTCGCCTCTTGCCGAGGTCGTCGCCTTCGTAACGTCGCCGCCCGGGGTCCGCAGCCGACAACGGCGCGGGCTGTGCGTCGGGAATGCGCTGCTTCACGGACATTCGACGCTGGGTTCGACAGGCGCGAACTCGCCGAGAGCGGACATCAAGACAGACACGCTTCTCAGTCCTTTCGCTTGAACTCAAAAAGCTCAACGACATTGCCCGAGGGATCTTCGAGAAGAATGGCGCGTCCAGCGCCGCCATCGCTTAGGCCGCCGCGAAATACTGCGCCAACCTTGCGGAGCCGATCGACAAGCCCGTCTAGGTCTTCGGAAATGAGCATGAATCGATTCCATCCGCCGGGCTTCGGATCACCGCCCGCCTGACCGCCGCTTCCCGCACCGGGAGCGCTGATATACAGCGTGAAGTCCTCACGCGTGAGCGCTGCGAACTTCCCTGGGTTGTGCATGTCGATGCTGAAGTCGAGATAGTCTCGGTAGAAAGCTGCCGCCGTATCGACGTCGGTAACGATGTATCGCACTGAAGCCATTCTATCTCTCCCTATGCGATTGGGTCGTGTTAGCGTTATAGAACGAAACCGTTTCGTAACAAGTTACGAAACGTGATCGTTTCATAAAAGATGAGTCATGGATAAGCGTATCGAGAAGACCCTGGCCAACGCACGCACAGCCGCGATTGACGTGTTGGCGAGCAGCGGATTTGCCGCGTTCACGATGGAGGCGATCTCTGAACACTCGGGGATTTCGAAAAGCACCTTGTACCGCCATTGGCCGGACCGCATTCAGCTTCTTGCCGACGCCCTTGAAACTCTGAACCAGCAGCCTCGTCCCGCAGAACCGATTGAGCGCGGCCAGCTGCGCGAACGCGTAATTGAACTCGTCACGCACTTGGCGGCAGTCTTTGAAGGCTCCCGAATCGCCAGCGTGATGCCGGCATTGATTGAGGCTGCACAACACCATCCACAGGTCGCTGCCTTCCTCCATCGCTACAGCTCAACTCGTCGAAAGACGTTAGTGAAAGTGTTGCAGCAGGCGATTGCGAGCGGAGAGCTTCCCGCCAATCTGAATGCAGAACTTGCAGCCTTGGCGCTCAGCGGGCCGATTTTCTATTGTCGCTTGATGTCACCGTCACCGTTTCCGCAGAAGAAGGTATCGGCATTGGTGGATTTGGTGTTGGGGCGATCGACTTAGCGACCTCGACCTATGTCGCTCGTTCGTAAACCCGAGCGACGGCCAACGTCCGCAATGGGCCAGCGTAGGTCGTCGTGAAAAATTTGGCGACCGGCATACTCTCTCGATTGCAGACAGTCACTTAGCGCCCGGAGCAACGGCGTGGCATCGCCCGGAGCGGACATTCAGGGTGGGCTAAACACAATTTCGAGTTCTCGCCACATTTCGTAGTGGTCTCGTAGTTCCAAGTCCTCCGCGAAGGGAAATGGCGCGCAGTTCACTACGGCTGTCTTTGCTGCAAGAATAGCCGCTTGCATTTCGGGATCGCCCGGAGCTTCGGTCGGCAACGTGCGCGGTTCTTGCGTCAGTGTCCCATCTGGGTTGAGCGCCGCTGTAACTGTCACGATAAGCCGACGCGGATGCTGAGCATCGATGGCACCCGCCAGCAAGTCCTGAGGCTTCGACGAAGAATAGTCCGAACTCGATCTTCGATTTGTGAGTCAGCAAGCGTCGGCGCCTCCGAGACCTCATCGGAAACAGTGGCTTGTCCATTTCCTGGCTCTCGAAGTAGCGGCGCATTTTCTGCGGCGGCGGGCAGCGCGCAGACGAAAACGGAAAGCGCGACAGAAAGAATTATACGCATCGCGCCCATCCGCCCTAATGTGTTCACTGCCAGACGCTGCAGCATGCCGTTTTTTCCGAATAGAGCCAATGTCCGCATTGGGCCACACTAGGCCAATCGTAATTGTCCTCGAATGGCTGGCGCGCTCCAATCCAGCCGGTGACGCCCTGCCCGCCAGATCGGCGTGATGTCGCCGGATTCAGTCGTTCTCGGACTGCTTTTCAACAATGAGCACGGCCTTATCCTCGACCAAACTTGCCGACTTTCCGGTTTCCAGCAGAACCTTTAGGTTTGAGACCACAAGCGTGTAGCCTTGCGTCGCTTCGATGGCGCTGGCCACGGCGTCCTCCGCCGTCTTGCCCTTGATGGCGCTCGTTATCTCAATGTGCGTCGTCCCATCGGCGCGTTGCTGGAGAGCGATTTCGGCCGTCTCGTCGCCTGGCCATTCCAACACGAGGCGGCGATTTTGCACCATCTCGCGCACGCGCGTTTCGACAATAACGCCAGGTACCATAAATTCCCACGTTGCGGATTTTCCTTCGCCGAGCGGCGCGCTAGCGTGCGCCAGCCAGAAGCGTGTGAGCATGGCCGGATCGAGGAAGGCATTGAATACATCGGGTGTCGGGGCCCTGATGAGCATCGACACACTGGCGATAGGCGTCATGGAAAGCTCCTCTCGCTCGTCAGGATCACTTGGTAAAAATAGAAAGTCCTCTAATCGCCTCGGCATAACCTTGCAGGGTTTGCGTCATTCTCAACGATCCGGATCGGCCATCGTCGAGCGTGGCGCCAGGCGGCGAAGTCGACCAACGAGACGCTGGGACCCGCCCGATTGATCGGCCGGATTCGGTTGCGGAAATTGGCGCACGCAATGTCGACCACCAGCGCGAGCTACACAACGGCGACAGCTCGAGGAGAACCCGAGATCGACGATACTTCGCCGAGCATTCTTGGTTTCCGCTGACGCTACGCGCGCTTGTCCTGCAAGTAGGTCTCGCTGTGCGCGTGGCATTCCCAACCATCGGCGCCGCGCACCCACGTCGAGATGTCCGCCGCGCGAAGCTCCTGCCTCTTGCCGTCCATGGTCACCTTCTGCTTCACGATATAGGCGATAATGGCGACGTCGTCCGTCGGGGTGACCACCTCGACGTCATCAAAATCGTATGACTCAAGCGTCCAGTTCCCCTCTTCCGTCATCTTGCCCATCTTGTCCTTGGAGATGGCCGAGACGCCTCGGGCACTAGTCGTAAGCGCCGTCTTGCCGGACAGTTGCGAGGTGCGCTTTCCGTCCTTTCGCTTCATCGCGTCCCAATAGTCTTTCTCAAGCGCGAGGATTTCTTCTTTGGTGGATTTTGCCATAGCGGCCTCCTGATCGAGGTCGTCATTCAACCGCAACATGTTCGCAAGGTTCCACCCGGAACCAGAGTTCCGCGAGCCACAGCGGGCTGATCAGAAGCGCCGCGGCCCCGACAAGGCGCGCGTCAATAGCACCCTTGCTATGGTTGCCTAGCGAATGTCCCCATCGGGCCACCCCACGCCTTAGCGTACAAGATCACGACAGACTGATCTGCTCAATTCCTGCCGCTCGTCATGCTGCACGAGCTAAGGCGCAATCTCGCCGAAGCCGCCATCGGGATTGGCGCAAGGTTCGCCGAGCGCGCGACTTCTCCTCCTAGTTTCGGCCCACTCGCCGCGCAGCCATAGAGCCGCTAAGGTGGCGTTAGCTCACGGTGGGGGTTGCTATGGCGAGCTCATTCGATGCACCGGACAAAAGCGGACGAAAAGCGCGCGTCTTCCTGTCCTACTCGCGAGCAGACAGCGAGTTCACGCGGCGACTGGCAGACGCCCTGGCCGCCCGTGGCTATGTCCCGGACTTTGATCAATCCCACCATGACCCAGCCAACATCGACACCGGCATTTCTGCCGAGGACGAGTGGTGGAAACGCCTTCAAGAAATGATTGCGGCGGCGCCGGCCGTTGTCTTCATCATCTCACCGGAGAGCGCTGCGAGTAGGGTCTGCGATGAAGAGATCGCGTATGCCCGCGCGCTTGGAAAGCGTGTGATCGCCATCGTTCGGCGTTCGATTGATCCGGCGTCGGCGCCGCCGAGGCTTTCCGCACTAAATTGGAAGCTTTCTTTCGCGGATGATCAGGCATTCGATTCATCGCTAGACGCATTGTGCGCTGCGCTTGATCTGGATGTTGAATGGCATCGCGAGAGTGCTCGCCTGACCGCTCTTGCAGTGAAGTGGGATCAGGACGGGCGTCCCGAAGCTCAGCTTCTTACGTCAGGAGCAGTGTCTGCCGCCGACGCACAGGCGACGCGGCGACCCGCTGGTGCGCCGGAAGCCGGTGATCTTCTGGTCCGTTTTCTGGAGGTCAGCCGCTCGAAGGCGGCGGCGGATCGAGAGCGGCTCCTCACCATCACTGGCCGCGCCTTCGTAAAGCCGGCGGAACAGGCAGCGGCAGAAGAGCGCTACGACGCGGCACTGCGGTTGGCCGCGGCTGGAACGCTCCTGGGCGAGGACCTTGAGATGCGCCTCGTGCCGGAACGAGTGCCGAGCGCATTGGCAGGGGCAGAATGTCAGGCGCTACGTTGCGTGCTGCGTGGACATGAGGGCACGGTTCAGGACGCGTCGTTCAGCCCGGATGGGACGCGCATCGTCTCAGCTTCTCGCGGCGACCGCACCGTGCGTGTATTTGACGTGGTTTCCGGCCGCGACCTCTTTGTGCTCCAGGGTCACGAAAGCGGGGTAACGAGCGCGACATTCAACGCGGATGGAACGCGCCTTCTCACGACCTCTGGCGACAACACCGCGAGGGTCTGGGACGCCGCATCCCGGCGCGAGATTGCGGTTCTGCGTGGGCACAAGGACGCAGTTAAGGGCGCGTCGTTCAGCCCAAATGGCGCATGCATCGTCACGGCGTCCCAGGACGGTACCGCGCGCGTATGGGATACAGAGTCAGGTGGCGAGATCGGCGTGCTGCGCGGGCACGACGGCGCGATATCTAAAGCGTCCTTCAGCTTCGATGCAACACGTGTACTCACGGCCTCCTCCGACACAACAGCGCGCGTATGGGATGTAACGAGTGGACGCGAGGTTGCGGTGTTGCGCGGCCGAGGGCGGGAGGTGCAGCGCGCTTCATTCAGTCAAGACGCAACACGCATTGTAACAGTTTACGGCCAAGGTTTCGGGGCAGCCGACCAAGCTCGGTTATGGGATGCCGCGAGCGGTCGCGAGATCGCCGCGTTGGCTGAAAACAAGGAGGAGGTGAGAGATGCGTCGTTCAGTTCTGACGGGAGTCGGATTGTCACCGCATCTCAAGATGGCGGCGCGCGAGTATGGAACTCCGAAGGTCGCTTGATGGCCGTATTGAGCGGTCACGAAGGCGGCCTTCGGGTGGCATCGTTCAGCTTGGATGGTGCGCTTATCATAACTGCATCGGAAGACAGAACCGCGCGAGGATGGGACGCCGCGACCGGACACGAAAGGTTTGTGTTGCGAGGGCATGAGGACTGGGTGTGGGGCGCGGCGTTCAGCCCAGATAACCAACGAGTCTTGACCGTATCTCGCGATAAAACAGTCCGAGTATGGGATGCGGCTCACACGCGAGAGATCGCCGAACTATCTGGGCACAAGGGCCGCTCGTGGCATGCATCATTCGATGCCGATGGGACGCGCATCGTTACCGCCGGTGTAGATGACAAGACAGCTCGCGTTTGGAATTCCGCCAACGGGCGCGAGATTGTAGTGCTGCGGGGGCATGAGGGCGCGGTGGAAAACACCTCATTCAGTCCGGAGGGCACGCGAGTTGTCACAGCCTCGCGCGACCGCACGGCGCGCGTGTGGGATTCAGCCGGCGGTCGCGAGGTAGCGACGCTGCGTGGGCATGAGGACTCAGTCCAGAGCGCTTCATTCAGTCCAGACGGTGCACGCATTGTCACGGCCTCCCTTGATAAGACGGCAAGGGTATGGGACGCGGCTAATGGCCGTGAGATCGGTGCCTTGCTTAAGCACCACGCTCCTTTGATGGATGCGTCGTACAGCCCAGATGGGACGCGTATTGTCACGGCCACCCAAGATAAGACGGCGCGCATATGGGACGCCGCGAATGAAAGCGAGATTGGTGCGCTAGGTGGGCACGAGCAATGGGTCCGCAGCGCATCGTTTAGTCCGGATGGTGCCCGTATAGTCACAACAGATGGCAGAGCTGCGCGGGTGTGGGATGTGGCGTCCCTTAGAGAAATTCTCGTGTTGCGGACGCCCGCTGTAAGCGCTTCCTTCAGTCCAGATGGGACGCGCATCGTCACGGCGTCCGGCGCCTCAGGCGTCGTACATGCCATGAATGGAATCGTGAGGGTGTGGGACGCCGCTTCCGGACGTGAGATCGCGCGAGAGCAAGTCCAAGGGGATGCAGTAAAGAGCGCGGCTTTTAGTTCAGATGGCGCGTATCTTGTTGTTTCATTCCAGAATCATTCGCCCCGAGTCTTCGACGTTAGCCGCACGGCTGCGCTAACTGGCGATCCAGCGGAAGTCCTCGCTGCTAGTCTCGCCAACGGTCGCGGCGTGAAGACCGAGAGTGAGTGCGCTGATCTGCTCATGCAGGCCGCGCCGAACGATCTGTACGGAGCACTTCTCAGTCGCTTAAGCGTGGAGAAGCGGGAGGTCGTAGCCCGTCGAGCCGAAATACTTGCGCGCGCCCTCCATCCGAAATGTTACCTTCCATCTAGTTCGACGCCGGGAGATATCGCGCACGCGGAAGACGGGTCTGCCACCGCAACCCATGACTCTATCGCATATGTTGGAGCTGTGACGCGTGAGAGCGAAGTGCCTCCGCCGCTAGTGGAGGTCGTGACGAGCAGACCTGGGGCGAACGCAATCCCGAGGACTCGGTCGCCTATTCGCGCGACAATCGTTGTGTTCACAGTTTTGGCCATCGGAGCCGGAGCAGTGCTCCTGGCTGCATGGTATGGCCTCATGCCGTTTAGATAAGTGGTAGTCTTCGCTCGCGCGGCGGCAACGGCCGGAACGGGCCATCGGTGCGCCGTCCACAATTATACTCGAACGGCTCGCGCGCTCCAATCAAGCCACTGGCGCCCTACCCGTCAATTCGGCGCGTCATCGCCGGAAGGCGACATAGCCTGTTTCAGGTCGGTGGCGGCTGACCCTCACGCGCCGCGATGTCAGCGCGGATGCGCTCCATCTCCTTATCAAGCCCTTTGTCTCGTCCCGTCTTGCGGGTCTTAAGCCACTTGAACAAAGCCACGACGAGCGCGCCCAACGCGAGCGTGATTGCGATGTCGATTGCCGAATACATCGCATAACCCGGCGCATCGGCCCAAGTTAGCTGCCAAACATCCCTGATCAAAAAGAGCAGCAGGTAATTCGCAAAAACGTAGAACAGCAGGAACATGTATTCCGGCCTGATCCAGAGCAGGATCAGGATGATGATGAGTCCGGCATATTCCATGGCTCGCATCCTTGCGCGGGTCAGCCGCAAACTACCCGAATGCGACGGTCCGTTAAGGGCCAATCTTTGCCGCCTGGCCACAATGTTGCGAATGTCCAGGATGCGACGCTAACAGGACAAGCGGGAGCCGGAAGATAACTCTATGAGCCGCTGTATCCAATTGAACACAAATCGAACTCCCCAGATGGGCGAGCGATCCATACCGTGGTTGATACCGACGGACTCAAATTAGGCGCGGGTTCGAGTGCGAATCGTAAAACTGCGCACGTCAGCGAAGGTCAAAGCTTAGCGCTGGCGACGCACGAAGTGAACCCTCTCACAGCGCTAGGGGATGGCGATCCACCCTCTCGTGTTTTTCTCCGGAGTGATCCCCTTCGCGGCCAAGCGTTCGATAAATGCCGCATCGGCAACGATGCCGTCGTGATTTCCCGTGACGCACGGCTGGCACACATAAGCATCCCAAGTTTGAACGTACCGGCCATTGTAATTGCCGTGCTCGAATTTGAAGGAGCGCTGGCAGACGATGCACGTAGGCGACAAAAGCAGACTTCTCCGAATTCTATGGGTTGTCTTGAAGGCTGTTGGTGAGAACCCAACGCCCATTGGATTTTGTGAAGTTCTTCAGGATGCGAGGCCCATCTGAGAGCTGAAACAGCCCCCAAAGCATTTGGATTTCGCCAGCGAGCCTGTCGCAGTTTGCGGTGATGGACTCAAGTTCGTCCGCGTCTTTCAGCGGAGATGATTGCAGTTCTCCCGTGGAGCCCTTCCACTTCATCTTAAAGACGTTGATGTCGCCGAAGTCTGTGTCTTCCGAACTGGCCCAGCCGATGTACCAGGTGCCGTGAAGGAGTTGGTTGCGCCGCTTTGAAAGCTCTTGGTACTCGCCAGCCATCTGACTGAGAATTTGCAGCGTCGCCGTTCGCTCATCTGCGGCAAGGTTCGGCTTGAATTCAGTGACGATCGCCGTGAGGAGGTCGCGGAGGATATTCCAAAGGGGAACGGCGCTCAACGCTTCAGAGTGAAGAACGCGGTTCACAAGCTGTTGGTGCATCGGCGATTGGCTCAACAGCATCACCGAGCCCGTGCGGGTCCAATGCACCATTTGCTCGAATGATTGCACGAAACGGCCGAGCAGGGCGAAGCTCTCCGTCGTTTGCCGCTGATATTTTTCTTCTCGTGTTTCGTTTTCAGGTGGGTTTGTCATTGCTCGATGCCTTGAAGCCGCGCCACACCCACTTGCCTACTACCGAGGCGATGAGACCAAGCACCGCCAAGGCGACTGGCAGTAGCCCCCAGAATGCTAGCTGGGTCCAAACCGTATCCCAATGGTGTTGGACGTATCCCGCGTAGGCATTGCCCGCCGACTCAAAGCCGCTTTCCTCTGAAAGGCATCTGCTTAACGCGTTCTCGTAGACGCCCGGCGGAAAGATGCCGTCGTACCATACGCAGATGGCATCACGCGACGCTGCATAAGGTGGAGCGTATTGGACGCCTTGATAAAAGAAGTAGCCGCCAATGCTCCAGACGATCACCGCGACGACGATCCAGAGCCGTAGCCACCCGTTGAGTCGCCGCTGCATGATCTAACAAGCGTCCGCGTTGCGACCACAGAAATGCGGTTCGCCATCGCGCATTGTAAAAAAGCGGTTTGAGTTCTCGCCGCAGTTCACCCAGTACACGCCGCTGCGATTCACGGACCTGTTGCCCATCTCGACTTGTCGACACTGTTCGGACGCAAGAAGCTGGGCCGAGGCCATTCGAAGCGCTCGGACATCGGCTTCATTGTGACCTTCCTCCCCAACACCGGGGATGCCTTGGATTCTGGGGTCCATGAGATCGGGCGCCAGTGCAGGCTGCTCCAGCGGCGCAGGACGTTCGCGCGAGAGATCGGAGGCTCGCACCCAACGCGGGTCGTATCTCAATTCTGTCACGCGAACCCAAGCGCCCTCACGGTCAGTGACTTCGAGACGTTGGCCCCTGTAGATGCGATTGACGACGGCGCCGCCGGGAGACGAGCGCTCTTCGGTCATAGCGACGTTCACGTATCGGGTGTTAGGCGTGTCGGGCAGCGGTGTCGGCTCAGCGACCCGCACGGGCTCGGGCGCGCCAGCGGTGTTGGGTGTTGCAGTGTCGGGAAGGCCGAGTTCGCATGCCCGGTTCATCTCGCGGTTCGCGCGTTCGATGCGCTCTACTGACATTTCGACAAGAGCGTCACCGGCTTCACGGGACACACCGCCGCCAGCACGCGCCTGCGTGGTTAATGCTGCTTGCAGCCGGTCAGTAGCTTCTTGGCTTTCGACGCGGGCGCTTCGGCACGCCGATGAGTTTATGCCTGTCGCCGGACCACAGGCGGTGACGAGCAGACAGACAGCAGCGGCTGCTACCGAAATACGGATCATTCTCGTCTCTCTCACTTCGTGATCCTAGTTACAGGCTGTTGTGCCTGCCGAGCCGCCAAACAACTAACTCGTTTTGGAGCGTATTGACGAAAACCGTGGCATCTGCTCGCGGGTAATAATAAGCGACGATTATTTCGGTGCGATTGGCGACGCGTATTTGCTCCGATGGCCCCATGCGGCGCTCAAACTCAGCGGGGTTCCAGCGGTCTCCCATCGCAGTGTTTTCCATGAGCCATCGTTGAGCTTCATTTCTCGCAATGGCGTCTCGTGCGCTCCCGCCTGTACCGCGCAATGTAATGCGTCTCGTAGCGCTGATTTCGCGTGTTATGGCGCGCGCCTCTGGCGGCCCGTTTGCGCCACCCCAACGCGGGTAGAACGTGGCCTCAACGTCGAACTCGCCACTTGGCAGGGCCACCCGCTGCGTTGTGGTTGGAATTGAGAACGCCTGCGGGCTTGCTGTGATGCGAAGGCGCTGGCTGTTTCCGATGTAAGTATCGTCAGGACGCTGTCCGCGTAGCGAGACCCCGACCATGATCTCAATGGGAAGAGGCATGTTGGTTTCAATCTGACCACGCACGGCGCTGCCGCTTTCTTCGACGCTCACGATGCGTAGCTCGAATGCAGAGTCGTCGATTGTTGGCAGAACCTCCGCGACGGGCGCAAGTTCTGGTGGCGGTGGGGGTGGAGCGACGCCCGGTGTCAGCCTTAGCGGTGCCGCCGCGTTGCCGGCCCCCAGACAAAGCCCAAGCCCGCGATCTATGGCGCCTCCGATGTTGATTTTCAGTCCAGGCGTTTCAGTGTCATCAAGCCACAGAGGATCAACTTCGGGATACTGGCTGCGCGCCGTCCCGTTCACCGCGTACTCTTGGCCGTCTGGCGTGGTGATCGTGACCATGCCAGCGCGTCGCCCCGTGGGATTCCGACAAGCGAGGGTGACGCTCGGCGCGTCGAAGGGCCAAGGATAAAGAGTCGGCTGCGTCGCTTGCGGTCGGCGTGACGGGGCTGCGCCGTCAGCTACCTGTTCGACGGCCGGCGCCTCAGTTTGCGGAGCCGTGGGGATTTGCAGGAGGGCCGCGATTAGCCCGGCATAGACAAGGCCGGAGGCGCGGGCACGGGCAACATGAAAGCGCGGATTGGGTCGCCAAAAGAAGTAGCCGCCGGCCGCCAGTGCGATCAGGCTGAACACCACGATTACAAGAGGGCCGGGTGCGCCAAGGATCGCAGCCACCACGTAGCCGCCGATGATAAGCGCGACAGGTGAGAACACCCAAACGCCGATTTCGATTAGCCGGGAGCGCCAGGTTCGTGGCGCGACTCCCGTTGAAGCGGTGTTGTCTGACTCGGTCATGCTTGCCCCCGGGGCTAGAGCCTATCGGAACAGCGCCCTCGTTCCATTGCTCGATTTCCGCGCCCCATGTGGCGAGACTCTCCCAGGACCATTCCTCCGCTAAGCCTCGCTGCCAACGCGAAATTCGGTTGGCCCCAGGTCCCATGTCTCAAAGACGTAATGGGTGCGATGATATGCTGGGAGCTTGCACGAGAATAGAAGCGTTCCAACGGCTCCGCCGGTCTCAAGGGTCAACTTGCCTGCCTCACGCATAGCCCGAAACAAATCACTCCCCACGGCGATACCGACGTGCTGTCCAACGCCTTCTAATTCTGCGTCCAAGCGCGCGATCGTGGCATCAAGCTCAGCGTTGTTCATGCTCTTCTCCTGGGTGATCGGCGATCACTGACTAAAGCGGGAGGTCGGCCGGTGTCTCGCCCCGCGCGACTTCATCAAGCGTATCTGCAACCGCCAACAGCTGCTCTCGCGCTGAGGCCACGAGGCATTCGCGCTCAACGCCCGTTTTCAAACGTATGGGGATGTAGCAGCTCTTGCCGTCCTCTCTAAATTCAATCCCGGCGGCGCGGAGCGATTTCGCAACAGACGGAGAATGAGAAAAATTCGGTCCTGTAAGCATCAGCCAAATCGGCGACTGCCCCCACTCGGCCCATTTGCTCGCGTTGAAATGCAGAAAGGCGCCGTGGCCTTTGAGATAAAGGTATCGCCCGTAAGAGCCCAAAGCGCCCGTCGCCCTCAATCCCCGCACGTCCGCAAGGCCCATCGTCACCAGATAGTCCGTAAGATCGCTGGCTAGCGTCCCGAATTGCACAATGCGCCGACCAGTCATCGCCGTTATCTCTTCTGAACTGAGAGGCAGAAATGCGTCGGTGTCCATGTGATCGCACAACGCCATCAGCTGACCAATGTCGGTAGATGCTTGCACCTCCCCCGCGACGTCAACGGCGGCGTGAAGAGCGCTGAGCAGGTCTCGCCAACTAATGGCCGCCATAACGTGACCACCAACGCTGCATGCCAACGTGCCGCCCGCAGTTAGGGGGGCTCTAAGCAAATTGTTCTCGTCAACACGCCGCGTAAGTTCGCCCCAGAGCGATTGCAGGCGCGCGGCCGGCGCCACGAACAACAGTATGCCAGAGTGCTGCATTGATGCGAGGTACGCAACGGGTTGAGCTTCTGTAAGCCCCGCCCAGAACTTCACCTCAATAACGGCTTCCTTTATTCCATCCGTGTCGAAGCCAATGAGATCTGGGCGCGATTGGTCGTCATTGGAGGTTTGGGTCTCAAAGCGTTCCAGAGAGATTGTTCGGGCGCTCAGCGAACTTGTCAGGGATGACATTGCGTGTCGTGCCGAAGGCGAGCGGTCCAAGATGTAAGCCAACGCTTCAGTGGCGAGGTTTTCCGGATGAGTAGAAAATCTAAGAGTTAGGTGAGAGAGGACTGACATCTATCGCTCCGGCGATCCGTACTGCGAGGGTTTGCGAGAACTGCGCGTTACAGCGCTAAAGTGGAAGAGTTACTCTGCGCCTACGCCTGCACAGGGGGAGTATGGCGCTCCGAATGGACCCGGTCCCGGCAAACGATAGCCGACGCTCACGGATTGCGGCGTGAAGCTCCGAAAAACCTCGAGCGCAAGGTCGTTCAAGTTGTCGCCGGTGGGCGCGCAAATGAATTGGTCGCGATCAACGTAATCTTGTCCGCGCTGCTGCCTCAGAGCGTTGAACCAGGTTTCTTGTGCGTCGAAAAAGGTGTCGCCACCCGCGCCGGAAATTCGAACCTGCAACGTCCAAGAACCAAGAGCGCGAGGCGCCTGCGCTACAAGATAAGTGGACGGATCGGGATAGAGGCCCATTGGGCAGTGACCACAGTCGGCTGTGAAGCTAACATCAAAAGTGTTTGGCCTGACCGCACGTTCAATATCTCCGATGTTGGAGGTAGCGGTAAGCCCAGCGCCGTAAGCGCTCAAATCGAAGCTGCATTCTTGGCTCCAATTCAAAATCGATAGCATGACAATCGTGGACTCATCCGCTGTGCCGTAATGCTCATTGCCACTCGCCGTCGTCGCCGTGATCATACAATCCCCGACGTTGTAGTGGTTGACGAGATAGCCGTACGCGTCTCGAAACGAAGCCGTTGGTGGACCCGTCACGGTTTCAAGAAATCGAATGTTCGCACCAAGCATGGAAGGATCGGCGCCGTTGAAGATACGCGCCAGCGTATCGCTGGGGCTCGCAACGGTTTCCGTGGGACGAGTGCCAGCACCACGGAAGTAGAACGTGCCGGCTACCACCAGTGCGGCAGTTAGAACGGCAACAATAATGAGGGGAAGAAAAGAGGTCCTTCGCGGGACATAGCCAACGGCGGCGGTGGCCTTCTTACCCGCGAGCACGGCGCGAAGGCCCTCAATCAGAGTTTGGTAGCCTCTGTGGTTTTGGTTGCCATCCCACCCCGAGAGGTTGACGCCTTGGCGCTCGCCGAAAAAAAGCGGCGGTTCGCAATCGTCCAGGAACACCTGAAGAAGTCGGCCCTCTTGTCTCGCCTTACGCGCTTCGGCCTTTACGTTGTCACTCGCGACCGATGCCTTCGACCAACAAACGATCACGGCCTTCGCCAACGAAAGTTCGCGTTCAATCGTGCCTTCCCAAGATGCATCTGCGGGGATGTGCTGATCCCACCAAGGGCTCAAGCCATCGCTTTCCAGCGCTTGCACCAAGCGCTGCGCCGCGTCGCGGTCCTCACTCTTGTAGGAGATAAAAACGTCAACCATGTCGTCCCACCCCAGCGAGCATCCGCTTATTCGGTGCCTTCAGGTATTTCGTACCCCGCGTCAGTAGCGGCGCGGATGTATTGAACCATGCACTGGATTGTCTGCTGCTGAGCGAAGCCAGCCCGTTGCTGAAATTCATCCACCGCCGATGGCCGCACATTGCCATCGAAAATCCGTGCGGCTTGATCCATCGCGGTCTGGCGCCCGACCATCGCCAAGCTGCATTCGTCTACGGCGCGGTTCAGCGCCCGGCGCGTATCTCGTTCGATCAGGTTGCTAAACTCCAGTCGCCCCATCGCCAACGAGACATCGCGGCAAATGTCCGAACCACGATCCGCGGCGGTGTAAGCCGCATAGGCATCGTTGGAGCCCGCAGCATCGGTCATCACACCCCAAGCGGAGTCACAACGATTAGCGAGGCCCATAAATCTGTTGTGCGTTTCTTCGAACGCAGCGCGAGCTTCAGCCGACGGACCCGTTGGCGCCTGCGGTGTTGGCGCAGTCTGCGGAGCCGTAGCTTGGTTCTCTGCATCCTGAGTTTGCTCTTGTTGCGTTGCCGGCGGCGGTAATGAACTTCGGGGAACGAAGATCAGAAAGAGGATGAAGGCCATCCACCCAAAGCCGAGGAGTCTTCCGAATGTCGAATGGCCTTTGCGAAGGAGAAACCAGGCGAAGATGAAAGGCAGGAAGATGATGCCGATCCAAAGAAGAATTCTGCCGACCATTCGCTTGGCTTTTTCTACCGCCTCAGAATCTTCCGAAGTCGCGGCGGCATCCGCCACGGGTTCGAATTGCGATCCCTCTGACGCTCGCGACGGCGGCGGCGGTCTCGTGGCGTGCGCCGTTCTCTTCGCCGTTGCTTTTTGAGCTTCACGCAGCAGTGCCATCATCTGCGTGACTTCCGACGAGTTGGCTTTCACCAACATCCGGCGACCATCGATGGCGTGAATGTAAACCAGTGAGGCGCCGCGCTTGGCATCCTTAGAGGCGAGGAACAGGCTCGCCGTTTGCCGAAGGGCGTTGTCAGCCGCGACCAACGGAGACGAGGCGTCAGCGACGATTTCAAGCTGATCGATGGCTTGACCGTCCAGTTCTTCGGTCGAGAGCAATCCCGTGGATATGATCAGTCCCTTGGGGCCGGTGAAGCCCTGCTTGAACATGATCAAGGAGTCAGCGGGCCAATCGCCTGCCACAACCATCAACATCTTGAACCCGCCCCACTTCCCAGGACATTGATCCAACGCTGCAACCAGAGCGTCAAGCGAGGATCAGTTCGCGAGCAAAGGACACAAGCGATCCGCAAAGTGCTCAGCGGTGTCGCGGCGATTTCCGTCCGCCCCGTGGTCGACGCCGCCGGCAGGCGCGGTCGACCTTTCTTCGGGACGCCCCGCGGCCCGACGCTCACACGTCAGCCATCGCGCGCAGCGCGGGCCAAGGGACGCGCCCTGGCACGGCGCGGCACGCGCTTGCCCTTGGCGCGCGCGAGCACGGTGGCATTTTGTTGTTTCCCGTTGTTGCCGATCGTTTCCCGTCGTTTCCGCCCCTGGCGGCATGCCTCAGAATGCCTGTCAATAGGCACGGATAGGCCCGTTGACAGAGCGCATCCGGCGCCGAGTCTCGGGCATGCCTGTGGATAACTCAGAAGGAGTTGGACATGACCAGCAACGGTTCGCAACGCATCAAACGACTGCTCTCGCGGAAGGACGCCGCGATCTTCCTGACCGACCTCGGCCTCACCATCTCTCCGCAAACGCTGGCGCGGCTCTTCTGCGAGAACAAGGGACCGATGTGCACACATGTCGGCGTCCGGGCGATGTACCGGGAGTGCGATCTCCTCGATTACTTTCGCCAGCAATGCAGCGCCCCGCGCCAATCGTCGAGCGAGCCGTTGCGGCCCGCATCGAACGATCATTTGCCGCTCCCTGCGAACGATCGCGATAGCACAGCGCGTGACGCCTAGTTGGCGTTCGCGGGCCCCTTAGCGGGGCGAAGCCGCCGCAGCGCGTTCGCCCAGTTCGTGTGCACGCTCGTGACGATCAACGACACGCCATGCGTTTTCCCTGAGGGATCGGGGCGTCTAATCCGCGTTGCGAAGCCTCGGAGCGTAATCACGTCACCGCAGCGCCGCGCTCGGTCGATCCGCGCACACAGGTCTTCGTGGTCGCAATAGCAGCCAAGCGTATCGACCTCGTGCACGCGCCATTTGCCGAAGTCCAAGTGCGGGGTCTTCAGGAGTATCAGGTATTCAAAGCGGTCGAACACCTGGCCGGTCGCACGCCACTTGCGCACGGCCTCAGCCTTTCCGGCCGATCGCGCGCAAATCCTCGATGGCGCTTAGCAGCACACGGTGAACGCCTGGATAGTCCTCGGGATCAATGACCTCCGCGACGACGCTCAGCTTGCCGGCGGCGCCATCGACGGTCAGCGCCGGAAGGGCGCGCAATCGCCGAACGATCCGAACGCCCGCCCGCACACAGCGGTCGTATTCCTCATCGATGGCGTAAAGCAGCTGCGCTTCCGGCAGCGCGCGCTGCTCAGCTTTGCTGAGGTTGAACCAATCGCGATTATCGCCCAGCCACGCCTCACGATCACCCCACTGGCGCAAGAGAAGCTCCTGGCGGCGCGCAAGCTCGCCATAGTGGACACACAGCACGAGCACCGGATCGGCGGTGGCAGCCGCGGTGAACTTACCGTCTGCGAACAGAGGCGCCGAACCCAATGCGGCGACAACCTTGCGGCGTGAGACGCGAGCCATCAGCGTACCCGTCGCAAGCTGAATCGAACCGCCTCAATGAGACCGCCTGAGGCGATCACTGCTGCGAACAGACCGGCGCCAACGCTATCGAACTGAACGCCGATGAAGTACCCGGCCACAATGCCGACGTAAGTCGGCGGACCCAGCAGGGTCAGAACGATCAGCCAATACCAGACCAGTCGCAGCACGGTGATGGCCATCGTGAGCAAGAGCGCAAAGCCGGCGAGCGAGCCCCAATCCATCGTCAGCCACCCTGCAGCGCGCGATAGTCGCGCAGGATGCTGGCAATCAGACGATGCGCTTCCTCATTCTCTTCCGGGCAGACCTCAACGGCGGCGACTGCGAGCTTGCCGCAGATGCCGAGCGGCGAAGTCGCGACGAGCGCCGGAAGCGACGCGAGCAGAACGCGGTTCTTCTCGTGGAGCACGTCCATGCGATCATAGAGATCGTCCATCTCGTGTTTCTCGGGAAAGCGTTTGCGCTGCGTGCGCGTGAGTTTCGGCCAGTCATGATCCTTGAAAAGCCGCGTCTCGATCTGCTGCCAGCGCTTACCGAGGCGCTCGTGCTCGGCGTGGCGTGAGAGCCAAGTCTCGCACGCGGGTGCAGCGGGGTCCGTCGCATTCCCGGAGAGCAATGGCGCTGCCGCGCCACTCAATACAAGCCGGCGTGTCGGGGAGTGCGCGCGTGCGCTCTCGTTCGCCGTTCCGGGAGGACGTCGAGACATTGTTTAGACCTTCGAGTATTTAGTGAGCGAGAAAGTATCACCTGCGCCGTTATCGCGCAACATTAAAACGCATGTGAGCGAAAATAGTGCTTCTCTCTGGTCAAATTCGGGCTGCTCGGGCGCTGTTAGATTGGAGTCAGCAAACACTCGCCGACGAGAGCGGCGTGTCGCTTGCGACGGTGAGAAGAATCGAAAGCGATCGAGGGCCGGAACGCAGTACGGTGCCTAACCGCGATGCCATTCAGCGCGCGCTGGAGAAAGGCGGCATCGTCTTCATGACGAAGGACGCAAACGGCGGCGCCGGTGTGCGATTGAAGCGGTAGTCCGTCCTTTGACTTAGACGAACGTTTGCGCTGGTGCGAAGGGACTCTCTGTCATGTCCAAATTCGTCGTGCCGCCGATCTAAGTCGTGGCGTCCAGATAGCGCACACTCGTGCGACTTGAGACGCAAATTCGGTGTACTCAGCACCGTTCCGTTGGAGGATCGCCAAATTCTTTGGCTGCAACAAAATCTCGCTCACAAAGCGCGTTTGTAAAGCGGAGTCCTCGACTGGCGCTTTGAAGTAAACTGCTGAAATCGCCTCTAGCTCTGCATTTGGGTGGTGTCCTTCGCTCTTGAAGGCGGCGCAGATAAGCGCGAGATTCTTGTGCAGATCGGGCAGTGACGATGTAACGGCGCACGCGCTTGCTAACGAGAAGCCGAGAAGCGCCGACTCACCCTCGGCGCCAATGCGGATCAATAGATCGCGTTTATTATCAAGCGCACGCATAGCGCGCCGAAGTCCGGCGGCGACCGCAAGCAGGTTGCGCATGGCGTCGTCAGAGCTTTCCGCTAAGGGTCTCGGTGCTCCAGCCGGCGACGCGAGCCACCCTTCATCAACAAGGTCCGCCAAGGCATTGACCCACCCGGCAACGACGCTTGCGACGCACTTGTCATCCAGTGGCGCGGAGATCGCGTCGGTGTTCCCATTGCCAGGTCTAACGATAGCCAATGCGTCGCGTGCCGTTTCGCGCATAAGAGGATCGCCGCTAAACGCGTCGAATGCCGCTGCTTGTAAAAGACCCGCGTCGAGCGGCGCGAGTAAGGGGTTTCTCAAAACGAGGACCGGCAGTGGAGTCGCCGCCAGCGTTCGCATCTCCCATGCCGTTCCGGGCGATGCGCCTGCCACGACGATCGCACCATCGACGGTCGCCACCGCCTGTTCAACATGGCTCTCCCAGACCTCGTCCGTCACGACCCTGCCGACCCCACGCTTACCTTGCGGCTCGGCGACTGCTAGCAGTTCGACACCGCGATCCCGGCAGCTCTCCGTTACGATGTCCGTTATCGTGGTCTTCCGCGCTCGCAATGGGCCGAATAGCGCGCGCCTAAGCAGGCGCGCGCTATCGACTTCGAAGGGACGCAAATACAGGAGGGCGACCATCGACTTGCCTTTCGGGAGTATTCAATCCTATCCAAAATGCGGTTGGTCGCGGGAGGCGCCGTTGTTCGGTTTCACCAAAAATCAGGCTCGCATCGAGAACTACGCCGACGGCTTCCAGAGTACGATGCATCTCATGGCGCAGATGATCCCGCAAATCATGGAATCGAACGCGGTCCCCAACACCGAGGCCGGGCGCGCGGCGCGTGCCGCGCGCCTGGCACCGACCGATGCGGCCTTGCTTACGTACGCCGCGTTTCGGGGATGGGCGATGCAGTCCAAGATGAAACAAACGCACCGGGCTCGGTTCATTCAGCACATCGATACGCTGATCGCCGACGGTTACATTTTTCCAGATATCGAAATTGACGCTCTCGCGTTTCAGGAATTCTGGCACGCGTCGCTGGCGCGCGCTCAACGCGACAACAAATCGATCTGGATGGGCGCATCCGAATGTTTCCTAGAGCGTCTAGGGGCGGGCGGGCTACATGGCGAAGACGCGTTCCGTTCGATGCCGCTGGTGGTCGCACTAGCTGGGAATGCGCGTTTGCTGGACGCCGACTTGGCGAAGCTTACTAAGCGGTTTCGGCTCGTGTAGGCCGCAGCGAACGAACGAGCAGTATGCAACGTTGCTTGGCGGCGAATAGCAGTATGAGCGAAATGCGCCGACGCTGCTAGCTGTGGCGCAGGCCACTTGATCGCTTGAGTTCGCTCGATGACCGCCGTGGTGCCGATACCTGCGCCGCAAAGTAGTCGTCGAGGTGCGCTTTCCGGTACATCGCCCGCTCTCCGACGTGCGTGCAGAGCGGCCCTGTTCCTTCGTGAAATTTCCGCGCCAGCGTTTGTGGCGCCGTCTCCAGTCCAAGAGCGGTGAGGTAGCTTGCGGCGTCCTTGCGCGAATAGAGCCGGTCCTGATCCTCGACGATGAGTGAAGGTGCGTCCTGCATGCTCTGCCTTTCCGAGCCTTTCCCCGCGAGTAAGGCGAACACCGAGTCGCGCATGCGTCAACGCAGGCGCCTAAATGAGCGAATTCGCGTGCGGCGCGCGCACGACGGCGCCGCAAGGAAACAGGAGGCTACACGGTCCAACGCGTTGCTACGGGCCGAGCGAACGCGGATCAGGTCGGAATCATCGATCGCACGAAAGTCGCGACACCTGGCCGCAAGTGCGTGCAGCGCTCAACACGGTGTGCGCATCAACGATGCAACGTGAGGCAACAGCAGGAAACGCTGTGCCACGCTATCCGCGTCCGCCTATGTCGAGCCCCAGCGCCTTGGTGATTTCTTTCTCGGCGCCGCGACCGTACTTGAAGTCGAAACTCATCCCTTTGACTTGGCCTGCGACGAGTTGATTGAGCGCGCGGTCCATCGCCGGCCGCCAAGGCGCAAGCGTTGCGGTGCGGTCGTGCTCGATTAGCGCGAAGCTCTGTTCGGCGAGATGGATGCGGCCCGTGTAGAGCCCATGCACCCGATCGCCGTCGCGCGCGACATGCGCAACCCGTCCCGTCTCACGCTCAATGCGGTCGCGAAGAGCGTCCTGCTCAAGCGAAGTCAGGCTGTCGCGCCAACCAGGCATGGCCTGAAAGCCATCTGGGCCACGCTCGCCCAAGCCGAGCTTCTCCAGCGTCACTTCCCGCTGCTTCCAGGCTTTGCCGACCTCGGCGCCAAAGCCTTCGCCGCGCATCTGGCTTCTGTCTGCGCGGCCATCCGCGATGCGGTCGAGCCAAGTCGGGCCGGGATACTCCGCTTGCCGATCAAGCGCGTGCGGATCGATAAGCGTCACCCGCGCGCTCTCGCGTCCGCCCCTCCCTTCGCGCATCGCAACTTGGGTAGGGTAGTCGTGGGGTAGATAGAACGTGCCATCGCGCTCGCGGCTGACAACGCCGTCGCGCCGGAGCGCTTCCAGCCTGCGCTCATGCATCTCGATGTAGTTCGCGCGATCGGTGGGCCGCGCTTGGCGGTGGAGCGCAGCCGAATAGGTGAGATCGTTTTCCCGCGCGATTTCCCAGATGGTGCGGTCCGACGCCTTCAAGCCAGGCGTCGCGCGCTCGATTTCGATAATGGCGCCGCGCTCAACATCGGCGAGGCCACGCAAATCCTCGGTACCGGCCACGCGCGCGGTCCAGAATCTGCCGTCGATGCCTTCGACGCCGATAAGCTGCGGTCCGCGCGCGTCTTCGCCGAGACGCTCAAAGCCGACTAGGCGCCCCGTGACGCGCTGGCTCGAATGCGCCGCTTCCAGTTCGCGCGTGCGCTCGGGTTCGAGCCCGCGTTGCTCCTGCGCCAACAACCGCGCGGTGGCGCGCTCGCGGTCGCGCCGATCGCCGAGGCGGATGAGTTTCTCCTCAAGCTCGGCATCGAGCCTCCACACGCCCGCGCGAGCCGGTTCAGCCAAGCCCAGCTCTTCCAGCCGGTTGAGCCGTTGCACCAGCCGGGCTGCGCGCACGCCATCGTCGGGTAGCGCACTCATCGCGATCTCTTGGCCCCGCGAGCGGGCGACGAGCTCGCGGTCAAGCTCAGTGAGACGTTCCTGCTTCACCGCGCGATCGGCCCGGTCGGGTTCAAGGCGCGGCCCAAGCAGCTCGGTGGCGAGGCCTTCAGCACGTTCGCGGAAACCATGGGAAACATAAGAGCGCGGGATGACCAGATCGCGCCCATCCGCCCGGACGCCCCGCATCAGCAAATGAACGTGCGCGTAGCCGGTGTCGTGATGCTCGGCCGCGATCCAGTCGATGCGGGTGTCGAGGTCCGACTCCACAGTTCGCATCAGGTCGCGCGTATAGCTCTGAAGGTCGTCGATTGCCGCGCCCCGCTCAGGGGAGATGATCACCCGGAAATGATGCCGGTCACCTTCGCAGCGTTCGACGAAGGCAGCGCCGTCTGCCCGGTCGTGCTCGCGGTCGAACACGTGGACTGGATCGCCCTCGCGGCCAGCGCCGTCGCGCTCGACATAAAGCGTGTGCCGCATCAGCGACCCCGCGCCGCCTGCCGCCTTTGCGTGGACCTTAGGGTGTATCTTCACCACGACGCGCTGGCTGCCGGCGGGCCGCTCGTGTTTCAGTTTTACGGCGCCCGCGCCACGGCTCCGATTGTACCAGGCAGTGCGTGCGCGCGCGGCAACGCGCTTGGAGCTGGCGGCGGACGGCGGGCGAAATATCGATCCGGAGTCCGGGTTGCGTTTCGCCCGACGCCGGCTGACATCGCCTTCGAATTTGTCTTCTTCGTCCATCGCGTCACGCTCGCTTAGCAGCGCAAAGCGGCTCTTTTCACCTTGCCGCACTTTGCGGCGGCGCACCTCATGGTGCGGTGGAAAAAAAGATGTGCAGACAAGCCGCTGTGCATCCAGCACTGCGGCGCATTCTATCCATCAACCCTTCGTCTTTTTCCTCGTTATTCCTCAGCCTTCCTTGTGATTCAGCTTGTTCGCACCAACCGCTTTAGCGCGCGATACTCGGCGCCGCTCTCAAGCTCAGCCACGCGGAGGTCGTAGGCAGATTGGAGGTTTGTCCAAAATGCAGCATCGACGCCGAGCACGCGTTCGAGGCGCAACGCGGTGTCGGCCGTCACGGGTGTTTCCTCGCGCACGAGTCTTTCGATCCGCGTGCGCGGTACGTTAGCCGCTTGCGCAAGGGCATACGGGGTGAGCGAGAGAGGAGTCAGAAACTCCTCCCGGAGAATTTCGCCAGGATGCACCGGCTTCAGCTTCTTGCGTCTGTTCGCAGCTGCGGGCGTTTCAGTGGTAGTCGACAATTTCCACGTCCTCCGGGCCAGCGTCAGTCCACTTGAAGCAAATCCGCCACTGATCGTTGATGCGGATCGAGTGTTGCCCCTTACGATCACCTGCCAGCGCTTCGAGGCGATTGCCCGGTGGCACGCGCAGGTTTTCCAGCCGCACTGCTGCATCCAGCATCGCAAGTTTGCGCTGCGCAGTGCGAACTAGGTCTGCCGGAAAGCCTTTTCCGGGGCTTTCCAGCCTATGCAGAGCTTCGGCCCAATTACCCTTGAAGGACTGGATCATCGCCCTTCCCCACGACGTATCATGTCATGATACGAAATGGAAGTGACGGGCTGTATAGAGACAGTAACCACGGCGGACAGCGGCAGGGCGCGGCTCTGCGGCTTTTGAGGTTTGGGTTGAGCGGATGCGAGTATCCGGGAGGCCACCGCCTCGGCGGCTTTGTGCACCGGATCGTTGGCGACGTGGGCATAGCGCTCCGTCGTCGAGGCGTTGCGATGTCCAAGGAGCTTGCCGGCGACATAGAGGGAGACGCCTTCGTTGACGGCGACGCTCGCTGCGTTGTGGCGGAGGTCGTGGAGCCGAAAGTCGACCAATTCGGCCCGCGCGCGCACGACCTTCCAGGTGTTATCGACGGCGGTGGAAATACCGCGTCCCTTGATCTGGCTTGGGAAGACCTTTGGATTTTCGGTCCCGACCGTCTCCCGGCGCGTCCGTAGGATTTCAAAGGCTGGGGTGGCGAGGCGGATAGGATCGCGATGGCCCGTCTTTGATCTCTCGATCGGCAGGAAGATACAGCGTCGTTCCCAATCGATCTCCGACCATTTGAGATCGGAAATCTCCGACTTGCGTGCGCCGGTCAGCAACAACAGGCGGAGGATAGCGAGGTGAGCGGCGTTGATCTCGTTCGCCGCTTCCATCTTATCGAGTGTCGCTACGAGGCGCCTGGTTTCTTCCTCGCTCAGGAAACGGACGCGCTTGTTGTGTTTCGCGCGCTTCACGCGCAGGCACGGATTGTGTTCGACCAGTTCCTGATCGAGCGCCCAGCCGTACATGGCCGAGACGCATTGAACCACATTGGCGGCCACGAGTGGACCGCCGGTCGCTTTCACGCGGCCTTTGCCTTTGCGGCGCTCTTTGTCTGCGGTGACGCCGCGCGCGACTTCGGCCTGCATGAATTCTATGTCGCGGCGTTTGACCTCCTTGGCCAACATGCGCCCGATGATGGGCGCTGCATGCTTGCGCAAGCGCGAGCCATCGGTTTTCCAGCTCCAGGCGCGCTTGGTTGGTCGGGAGATCGGTCCGTCGCGGAGCCAGAGCGCAATGAGGTCGGAAACGGTGAGAGCCGTGCGCTGTTCGCGCTTGGCTTGGCTCGGGTCTTCACCACGTTCGGCCTGTTGCAGCACCGCATTGGCGCGCGCACGCGCTTCGTCTGGTTTCCAGGGGCTGTCGTGAACACCGATCGTGTAGGTTTGACTTTTGCCGCGCCATTTGTAGCGGACGATGTAAGTCTTGCGGCCGTTAGCGGAGACGCGAACGCCAAATCCCCTAAGCTTGTCGTCCCACAAACGAACGCGCGTCACCTTGTCGGGCGAACATTCCAAAGCTTCGACTGTGCGCACGCCAATGCGTGCATGTATTGCCTTCTCTTCCACGTTCCACGCTCCAATTTTGACACCGTATAGGCACATGGAGCGGAGCAATTCCGCAGAACGTAGTGGAAACCCTCGTTGGCGCTAAGCGCAACAAAAGTCTCGATGAAGCAAATAGTTAGGAATGAAAAGGCAGAACGCGGAAGCCGCTGGAAAATAGCCCGGTCGCCCTTCATAACCCCAAGGTAGGTGGTTCAAGTCCACCCGCCACCACCAAGATTTCTCGCAGGCCCCGAGCGTCTCTTGCTTAGTCTGTTCTTGTTCATCACCGCTGCGCCGACGCGGAATGAAGCATATCCGCACGCAGATGCTCGCAATTGCAACGCTGTGCGTGTCGAAGCGGCTCTGCTGCACGACACGCCAGTTGCGGGATTTGCGCCACACAACGAACCTTCAGCTACACCGGCGCAGTGAAGCGATAGCCAACACCAGGCTCGGTAGCGATGCGGGCGGGCGCCTCAGGATTTAGTTCCACCTTCTGCCTCAGGTGGCGCACGTGCACGCGTAGCGCTTGCACATCAGCGCTGACGTCATTTGGCCAAGCCGCTTGCAGCAGCTGGCGATGCGTCAGCACTTTGCCAGCGTGCAGGACGAGCTGGTGCAACAGTCCGTATTCGCGCGGCGTGAGCTTTGGGTCTTCGCCCTCTACGCGGACGATGCGCTTGCCGAGATCCACATAAAGGCGACCGTCATCGTAGATCGCCAGCGCCCCTTGCATTTGGACGCGGTGTCGCAAGGCGACGCGCACACGCGCCATGAACTCAGCCACGCCGAACGGCTTGGTGATAAAATCATCGGCCCCGAGATTAAGCGCTTGAACTTTGCGCGCCTCGTCATCAAGCGCCGAGAGCACCAGGATTGCAGGCTTGCTCAGAGCGATGAACCATCCGATCAGCGTCGTGCCGTCGCCGTCGGGAAGGCCGAGGTCGAGCACCACAAGGTCGGGCTTGAGTTTCTCGGCGGCGGCGCGGCCTTCAGCGATCGTCTCCGCTTCAACAACCTCAAAATCCTCCGCGACGAGCGTCGACCGCAGGAAGCGTCGGATCGCTTTCTCGTCATCGACGATCAAGGCTTTGAGACGATTAGGCGGCATGAGCCGTCAAGTCATGCCGTGGCGGACTCGGGGAACGCAAGCGTAAAGGCTGCGCCGGCATGAGCGCGTCGGTTGTGCGCCTCGACCTTTGCACCCATTAAGGCCGCGAAGCCCTTTACAATTGTCAGCCCCAGCCCCGTGCCGCTGACCTTGGTTTTGTCGCCCCGAAAAAACCGATCGAAGACGCGCATCTCGCCGCCGACGGGAAGGCCTGGCCCATTATCGGTGATCTGGAACACGATCCCACCATCCTGCATGCGCGCAGCGAGACGCACCTCGCCGCCATCCACCATGCGCGCGCCGTGGAAAATCGCGTTCTCGACGAGGTTGAAGAGCGTTTGATGCAAGAGTGTCGCGTCGGCCGTGAGCAAAGGTAGGCCGGGCGCAACATCACCATCCAGCCAGACGCCTTCCGCAATCGGCTCCGCGCGCTTCAATACAGCGGAGACGACATCAGCAACATCCAGCGGCTCGATCTTGGTCTTCACGCCGCCAGCTTCCAAGCGCGTCATGTCGAGCAGCTTCACGACATAACGCTGCATCCGTTCGGCTTCGCTCTCAATGCCAGCAAGCAATTCCGTGCGCGTCGCCTCATCGTGCCTGTCGCCATACGTGCGCAGGCTGGAGGCGGCGCCGAGAATGCCAGCGATCGGTGTCTTCAGATCATGCGAGAGAGAGGCCAACATCGTGGCCCGTAGGCGCTCGCCCTCCATCTCGATGCGGCCCTCTTCGTAAGCCCGGGCGATGTGGGCGCGCTCCAATGCCGTTGCCGCCTGATCGGACATGGCGTCGAGGCGCCGCCGTTCCTCTGGCGAGAGCGGCGTTTCGCGCGCAATCGCCAGCACACCGGCGAACAAGCGCGAGGTGCGCATCGGCACGAACAGCCAGCGTGCGCCAGGCAATGTATCCGCGCCCCGGCCGGCGGCTTGGCCTTTATCAGCGGTCCAGCGAGCGGCGGCCATGTCCGCGTCATTCAGGCTCGCCGCACCAGGCGCCGTGCCCGCTAAGCGCAGATCATTGACGCCGACGCGCGCGAATACGGCGCATTCCGCGTCGAACGAGCGCGCTGCATAGGCCGCAAGCGTCTGCGCGACTTCATCTTCAGTGGCCACACTCGCGAGCCCTTTTGCCAGCCCGTAAAGCTCACGCGACGTCTTCGCTTCAGCGCGCGCCGATTGCGTCTGCTCACGCGCGCGTGACGCGAGGAACGAAACGAGTATCGCGGCGCCGGAAAACGCAATAATCGCCAGCACGTTCTCAGGGTCAGCAACGGTGAAGGTGTAGCGCGGCTCGGTGTAGAACCAGTTGTAGGCGAGCGCGCAGATGATGCCGGTGATCAACCCCGACCATAGACCTCGTGTCAGCGCGCTGATCAGAACGGCCGCTAAAAACACCAAACTCAAATTGCTGACGCTAATGAACGCATCAAGCGGGTAGGCCGCCGCAGCAGCAGCCGCCGTCATCGCCACGCTTTCGATCACGGCGCGAGAAGACAGCACAGGTTGCGGGATCAGATTGCCGAGCGCGCGCTTACGCGCACCCTCACCCTCTTCCGGCACCACATAAATCGCGATCGTCTCCGCCGCATCAATGAGCTCGCGTACGACCGAGCCGAAGACGGTCTCAAACAATGCCGGTCGCTTCGCTTTTCCGACGACGATTTGGGTGACGTTCTGATCCTTAGCGTACGCGATCACGGTGTCTGCGATACGATCACCCGGAAGGGTCGCCGTCTCGGCGCCGAGACGAGCCGCGAGACGCAAAGTCTCGGCCACGCGCCCGCGCTCCAGCTCGGAGAGCCGAGTGTGACGCGCCGTTTGGACATACACTGCAACCCATTGCGCTTTAGCGCGGTCGGCGACGCGCTTGGCGTGACGCACCACCTCTGCCGCGTCCGGCCGATCGTCGACGCACACGAGAATGCGTTCACTCGCCGCCCACGGCGTGCTCTCTCCTTGCGCCTGACGCAGGCCGCGCACTTGCTGATCAATACGATCGGCCGCACGGCGCATGGCCAGCTCACGCAACGCCGAGAGATTGCCCGGCGCGAAATAGTTGCGCATGGCGCGCTGCGCTTGCTCGGGCGCGTAGACCTTGCCCTCCTTCAAGCGCTCGATGAGCTCCTCCGGCGTAAGATCGATCAGCTCGATATCATCAGCGCGATCCAGTAATGCATCCGGCACAGTCTCTCGCACGCGCACGCGCGTGATGCGGGCGACGATGTCGTTCAGGCTTTCGAGGTGTTGAATGTTGAGCGTGGACCAAACATCGATACCAGCCGCGAGCAGCTCCTCCACATCCATCCAGCGCTTGGGATGGCGCGAGCCATCGACATTGGTGTGCGCGAGCTCATCAATCAACGCTACCTGAGGCCGGCGCGATAGTAGCGCGTCAATGTCCATTTCCTCCAGCTCTTGGCCGCGATAGCCGAGCGTGCGCTTGGGAATGATCTCTATCCCTTCACAAAGCGCCAGCGTTTCCTTCCGCCCATGTGTCTCGACAACGCCGGCTACGATGTCGACGCCGTCGGCCAGCTTCTTGCGCGCGTCCGAAAGCATCTCGTACGTCTTGCCTACGCCGGGCGCCGCGCCGAGATAAATCTTCAGCTTGCCATGCCCCTCCGCTTTCGCTTGCGCGAGCAAGGCGTCCGGCGATGGCCTGCGTTCTTCTGGGTCGGTCATGGCTCTTAGCCTTTGGACTACTCGTCCAGCGCGAGGTTCAGCCGAAGCACATTGACGCGCGGCTCGCCGAGGATACCAGCGATTGGCGCTTCGGTGTGTGTTTCGATCAATTGACGAACAACTTCGACATCGAGGCCGCGCGCATCGGCGACCCGGGCCGCTTGGAAGTACGCCGCCTCCTGCGAGATATGGGGATCAAGGCCCGAACCGGAAGCGGTCAGCAATTCGACCGGGATCTCGCTGGCAGGCACGCCGTAACGCACCGCTTCCGCCGTAACGCGATCCGCCAACGCTTGCGACGTGGGGCCAAGGTTTGAGCCACTCGAAGCGCGCGCGTCGTAGCCATCGCCTGCCGCTGAGGGTCGGCCCCAGAAATAGTCTTCGCGTGTGAACGCCTGGCCGATCAGCACCGAACCAACCACCTGGCCATCCCGGACGATGGCCGAGCCATTGGCGGCGCTTGGGAAAAGGGCTTGGCCGATCCCCGTCATCGCCAGCGGATACGCGATGCCCGTCAGCAAAGTGAATAACACCAGGAGAACGAGCGCGGGGCGGAGTGTTTGAAACATGATAAGCCTCAAGCCAAGTTGAGTGCGGAAACGACGACGTCGATCAGCTTGATGCCGATGAACGGTGCGATTAGGCCGCCGACGCCATAGATCGCGAGATTGCGCGCCAACAATTTCCCCGCCGGCGCGGCGCGCCATTTCACCCCGCGCAAAGCGAGCGGGATCAGGAACGGGATGATGATCGCGTTGAAGATGATGGCGGATAGAATGGCGCTTTCTGGGCTTGAGAGCCCCATAATATTCATCACGCCGAGTCCCGGATAGATCACCGCGAACATCGCAGGGATAATGGCGAAGTATTTGGCGACATCGTTGGCGATCGAGAACGTCGTCAGCGAACCGCGCGTCATCAAGAGCTGTTTGCCGATCGAGACGATCTCGATGAGCTTAGTCGGATCGCTGTCGAGATCGACCATGTTGCCGGCCTCACGCGCTGCGGGCGTGCCGGTCTGCATGGCAACGCCGACATCGGCTTGCGCCAGCGCCGGCGCGTCGTTGGTGCCGTCGCCGCACATGGCGACGAGCTTACCCGCCGCCTGCTCGTTGCGGATCAGAGCGAGCTTGTCCTCCGGCTTCGCCTCAGCGAGAAAATCGTCCACACCAGCCTCCGCAGCAATCGCGGCGGCGGTGAGCGCATTGTCGCCTGTGATCATGACGGTGCGAATGCCCATCCTGCGCAATTCGGCAAAGCGCTCCTTGACGCCGCCTTTGACGACATCCTTCAGATGCACGACGCCGAGCACTTGGCCGCTCTTAGCCACAGCCAGCGGCGTGCCGCCCTCGCGGGCGATTGCTTCAGCGGCGCGGCGCACATCGCCGGGCACATTCGAGCCGCCATTCTGCGCGCTGACAAACGCCAACACTGAATCGACCGCGCCTTTGCGGATCGACACGCCGTCAATATCGACACCGCTCATCCGCGTTTGAGCGGTGAAGGGCACAAACTTCGCGTGCGTCGGCGCCATCTCGCGGCCGCGCATGTCAAACCGTTCCTTGGCCAGCACCACAATCGATCGGCCCTCGGGCGTCTCGTCTGAGAGCGAGGCAAGCTGGGCCGCGTCAGCCAGATCGCGCTCCGTGACGCCCGGGGCCGGGATGAACGCGACGGCTTGACGGTCGCCCAACGTGATCGTGCCGGTCTTATCCAGCAAAAGCACATCCACATCGCCCGCCGCCTCAACTGCGCGGCCGGAGGTTGCAAGCACATTAAAGCGCACGAGCCGATCCATGCCGGCGATGCCGATAGCGGAGAGCAAGCCGCCGATCGTCGTCGGGATCAGCGCGATGAAGAGCGCGGCGAGTGCAACGACACTAACGCCGCCGCCAGCATATGAAGCAAGCGCCGGCACCGTGGCGACCGCCAGCACGAAGATCAGCGAAAGGCCCGCCAGCAATACCGACAGCGCGATCTCGTTTGGCGTCTTCTTGCGCGACGCGCCTTCGACCAGCGAGATCATGCGGTCAAGAAAGGTTGAGCCTGCGGTCGCTGTCACACGCACCATAATGCGGTCGGAGAGCACGCGCGTCCCAGCCGTCACGGCAGAGCGGTCCCCGCCAGCTTCACGGATCACCGGCGCGCTTTCGCCCGTGATGGCGCTCTCGTCCACCGTGGCGACACCTTCAACGACTTCGCCATCCGCCGGAATCAGCTCGCCCGCCACGACTTCAACCGTCTCATCAATCTTCAGATCGCTCGCGGCCACCGGCGCTTGCGGCTTGCCGCCGACAATGCGCCGCGCCATCAGCTCCGAGCGCGCACGCCGCAAGCTCGCGGCCTGCGCTTTGCCCCGCCCCTCGGCCACCGCTTCGGCAAACGCTGCGAACCAGACCGTCAACCAGAGCCACAGTGCGATCTGGCCTGCGAATGACGTTTCATCGCCGCCGCCCCTTAGATCGCGCACGAACAAGATGGTCACATAGAGCGCGACAATCTCAGTCGCGAACATCACAGGATTGCGCCACATCTTCAGCGGGCTGAGCTTGGCGAAGGCGTCAAGCGCCGCAGGGCGAAGGATGGCGCCGTCCAAGAGCGACGCCGGTTTATTTTTATCAGACATGGCGATCATGCATCCTAGAACAGACGGCCAGCGGTCGCTTCGGCCAACGGCCCAAGCGCAAGCGCGGGGAAGAAGGTGAGCGCGCCGACGATCACGATGATGAAGGCGAGCAGGAAGATGAAGAGCGGCCCGTTGGTCGGGAATGAGCCGACAGACGCTGGCGCACTCGACTTCGCAGCAAGGCTGCCCGCAATGGCGAGCACCGGAATGATGACGAGGAAACGCCCGATCAGCATCGCCGCCGCTTGCGCGTAGGTGTAGAAATCGCTCGTCGCCGTGAGGCCGCCGAAGGCTGAGCCGTTGTTTCCCGCCGCCGATGCGAAGGCGTACAACATCTCGGTAAAGCCGTGCGGGCCAGCGTCTTGCAGGCCCGCGCGGCCCACTTCCGAAGACGCCGCAAGCGCCGTGCCGATCAAAATCGCAAGTGGCGAAGCCAGAATCGCGAGCACGGAAAGCTTCACGTCACGCGCTTCGATCTTCTTGCCGAGATAGGCTGGCGTGCGGCCCACCATGAGGCCGGCGACGAAGATGGTCAGAATTGCGAAGACGAGGACGCCGTAAAGCCCAGCGCCGACACCACCGACGATCACCTCGCCCGAAAGAATGTTCACCAGCGGGACCATGCCGCCGAGCGCGGAGAAGCTATCATGCATTGCGTTCACGGCGCCGCATGAAGCAGCAGTCGTGATCACCGCAAAGAGCACGGAAGCAGCCACTCCGAAACGTGTCTCCTTGCCTTCCATGTTTGCTGCGTTCGGATCGACGCCCGCCGCGATCAGCGCTGGTGTCGCTTGCGTTTCAGCCCAATATGCCACGCCTACGCCGACGAGAAAAAGCAAGCCCATGGCTGCCAGCAGCGCCCAGCCTTGGCGTTCATCGCCAACCATGCGGCCGAACATGATCGTCATGGCGGCGCCGATCGCGAAAATCGACAGCATCTGAAGGAGATTGACCGCCGCGCCCATGTTCTCGAACGGATGCGCGGCGTTGACGTTGAAGAAGCCGCCGCCATTGGTGCCGAGCATCTTGATCGCAACTTGGCTAGCGACTGGTCCGACGGCGATGTCCTGCCCGGCGCCTTCAAGCGTTGTCGCCTGCAGCGAGCCCGCCAGCGTCTGCGGCATGCCGAGCGCAATGAAGGCGAGCGCCATCAGGATCGAGATCGGCAGCAGCACGTAGAGCACGCCGCGCGTGGTATCGACCCAGAAGTTGCCGATCGTCCCCGCGCTCTTGCGCGCAAAGCCCCGCGCGAACGCCACCGCTACGGCCATGCCCACTGCGGCGGACACAAAGTTCTGCACAGTGAGCCCCGCCATTTGCGAGAAATGGCTCATCGTGGTCTCGCCGCCATAAGCTTGCCAGTTCGTGTTGGTCACGAAGCTGACCGCCGTGTTCAGGGCGATGTTCGGCGACAAGCCTTCGAAGCTTTGAGGATTGAACGGCAGCGCGCCTTGCAAACGGAGAAGTGCGTAGAGCCCTAGCGTACACAGCAAACTGAACACCACGAGTGCGAGCGCATAGCTCTTCCAGTCTTGCTCTTGATCCGCCTTCACGCCGCCAAGCGTGTAGAACCCGCGCTCAATTGGACGCAACACTGGCGATAGCACCGTGCCGCGCCCAGCGTACACAGCGTCAAGGTAAAGCCCCAGCGGCCGCGCGATGGCAGCCACTAACAGCACGAACCCAAGGATCAGGGTCCATCCTTCCAATGTCATGTGATGTCGCCTTTAGAAGCGCTCAGGCCGCAGCAACGCGGCGAGAAAAAGGATGAGCAGCGCAACACCAAGCGCGCCGCCAAGAACAAGCTCGAGGCTCATCTTCAAAGCCTCCGCACGCCCGCCAGCGCCGCGCCAATGAGCGCGAACGCGAGCAGAATAAAGCCGATGGCGATTAGGTCTGGCATGCGTGGGCCTCTCTCAACAGAACGAGAGATGCCGCGCTCAACATGAAGGATCGAGGCGCCAAAGTGGCCTACGCCATTAAGGGCGCATTAAGTTTGAAGCAGCGAGGCCGCGTTAGGCGCACTTCGGCGACGACTTTTCAGCTTGCAGCCGCGGCATTGAAGGATAGGTTGTCGACAATACTGAAGCGATTGGTGAAGGCCGCACCTTGGAATTTTTTCGCACAAATTGGGCGTTAGCTGTTGTCGCTGTCCTAGTCATGCTGAGCGCCTCGGCGACGGCACAAGAACAGCCGCGCCCACTGGCGACGCAGCTGGGTGAAATCGTCGCGCAGGCGGAGTTCGACACGCTCAGTGAGCCGGCACGTCAGCGGCTCCGGCTGACGATCATCGACAACCTTGCCTCACTGACCGCGGCGACCCCGCATCATTGCGACGATCCGTTCATCGCTCGCCTGCGCAGCAGAGGCGGCGCGCAAGAAGCATGGGTGCCGGGTTGCGGATTTCGCTTACCATCGGAAGATGCGGCCGCGGCGATTGCATACTTGATCCACGCGAACGAGACCGATGACAGCGACTTTCGCGCAGAGCTGCGCGCCTCTCCTCCCATCTTCGGCGCCGCGTTGGCGGCAGCGCAAGCCAATCGCGCTGACGGTCACAGGTTCGCAACCGCGCTGGCAACGGGATACTCAGTGCAGGGCGCGCTGGCGGCCGCTTACGGCCCGCTGCAACCACGCTTCATGACCTCCGGCATTTGGGGCGCGCCAGGCGCAGCATCAGCCTCGGCGAACGCCTTCGGACTGAACGCGGAAGAAACCAGCGCTGCCATCACTTTGAGCGCATCCGCGGCAGCCGGGCCCTTTCAGTATTTCTACGATCAAAGCGAGGACAAGCGCGTCATCATCGCGCGTGCGGCGCGGTCTGGTGTTGAAGCCGCTTGGTGGGCGCGCGCTGGTGAACGCGGAGCGGCGTCGATGTTAGAGGGCCGCGCCGGCCTCTATGCGGCGCTCGATCCCGAGCGAGCGCTGTCGCTGAATGCGGAGAGCATTATCGACACCGCGGCGCGGCTCGATGGGCCGCTTTACATCTATCCCAAGTTCTTCTCGGCCTCGTCCTCGATCATTCCATTTCTCGAAGCGATTGCACCGATGTGGGCCGAACGCGACCTCGGCGCTGACGATGTCGCGCATTTCACGCTCTCAGCCGAGCCTGCCTGGGCGCGCGTGCTGGCCGACAAGATCATAAATTTCGAGCCACCCACCTCGGCAATCGGCGCACAGATCAACTTCTCCTTCGTGGTTGCGCTCTATTTGACGCGCAGATCAGCCCGACCTCAAGACTATGCCGATACGACCTTGGCCGATCCGGCGATCCTCGACCTGGCGCGGCGCGCACAGTTCGAAGAATTGCCGGTGGGCGGCGGAACGCGGTTACATATCACTCTGCACAGCGGCGAAGTGATCCGCATTGAGCCCAACCGCATCGATCCCGGCGCGCCTGCGCCGGAAGCGCTCTTTCTGCGCGAGCGGAAATTCGAGCAGCTCACCGAGCGACTAAGCACGCGTGACCGAGCAGCACTGCGCCGCTTGGGCGAGCAAGCGTTGGACGCGCGCTCTATGCTGGACTGGAGCCAGCAGGTCGATCGCATCTTGCGCTAGCGCCAAGTCAGTCCGCGCTGAGCGCCCGGCACTCTTCCTGAACGCGCGCCGCTTCGGCCTCGGCAAATCGTTCAGGCGACGGCGCCAAGCGGCGAACCAGTGCGATCCCCCGCGCACTCGGACTGTCCACCACGTCGAACGCCGCCGCTCTTTGCTCGTCGGTAAGCGCTTGGTCAGCGGTGCGAAGGATCACCACGGCGCCCGCCTGCGGCATACGGCGATCGTTGAGCGTGAAATAATTGTCGGTGTTCGCTCCGAAGAGCGAAAGCGACATGTAATCGCCCCACGGCTGCACCGATATCCGCACCGGGCCGTCGGTCAGGTCATAAACGCAGGAAGAGTAGGCGAGATCTGGCGAGGGCCGCACGATCAGGCGCGCGGTTTCAGTCATCCGCGGCGCATGCGTCCATACGTTCTCACGTTCGCCATTCACGGAAAGGCGATTCATGGCGGCGTTCATGAGGATATACGGATAAGCAAACACGAACGCGACATGCAGAACTCCAGCGAGCAGCAACGTGGAAGCTATCCAGACAATCCAAGCCTTCTTCATTGCCCCGCTCCTTCGCAAGACTCTCGCGTGATGGCCGGCAACGGAACGTCTTCCAGATGTTCACTGATCGCGGGTTCGGGATTGTAAAGGCGAATGGAGAGGCTGAACGCGCCGCCATTGCGCGAACTTATCCAGTTCACGGCGTCGCCCTGCTCCGGCGCGATACGCGCGGTCCATGAGCCATCGGCATTGGGTTGCATCGATGTTGCGTCGATGGAGGGTTGATCGTCGCCGTTCACGGCGAGAAAGTTATCCGGCGCATAGAGCGTGATCGACCACCAGCGCGCCGCAAGCGGGCCGCCGTCAATCCGATACGTGCAGGCGCCATCAAAGGCGACGCCGGCTTCATCTTCCGTCCGGCTGAAATAGACCGTCTCCTGGCGGTTGAGCCCGAGCAGCCCGATCCGCGCGACGAGCGCGCGCGTGTAAGGATCGGCGTCGACCGAGCCAACGGTGCGGCTTGTGTACCAATGATTGTTATCGACCCGCCCGATCATCGCGCCGTTGCGGATCATCAGCAGGGCCGAGCCCACGCCCAGAGCTGCGCCGACCAGCAGAATGCTCAACACGAACGCAATTTTCTTCAACACCAGTTCGCCTCGCTTCAATTGTACAGGTTTACCGGCGGATCATTCGGGACCAGCGGCGATGCGAGACGACGCTCACTGTCAAACGCGGGCGATCGCATCCGCGCGTTCCAGGCCTCGTAGCTGCGCTGTAGCCGCTGAACAATCTCAGGATGCTCCGCCGCACGGTTCACGCGCTCCTGCGGATCAGCCTCCAGGTTGAACAGATAGGTGATCATACCGGCGCCGTCGGCGCGCTCGGCTACGATCAACTTCCAATCCCCTTCCCGCACGGCGTAATTGGGCGATGTCCGCCACACGATCGCGGCGGAAGAAGGCTGCGGCGCTTCAATCAAAGGCAACAGATTTACGCCGTCGAGGGGCGCAGCGCTCGCCTCTGCACCGGCGACGGCCAGAATGGTCGCGGTCCAATCCAAGCTGACGATCGGCTGCTCATGCACGCGGCCGCGCGGCAAGTGGCCGGGCCATGACGCAATCATAGGCACGCGCACGCCGCCCTCCAGGTACGTCGCCTTCGAGCCGCGCAACGGCGCGTTTGAACAGACGCCGGCGCCAATATAAGCGGCGCATCCGTTGTCACTGACGAAAATCACAAGCGTGCGCTCGGACAAACCCTGCTCACGCAAGGCCGCGATCACACGCCCGACGCCATCGTCCATGGCCGAAACCATCGCCGCGTAAATGCGGGCGCTCGGGTCTTCGATGTGGGCATAGCGCTGAGCGTAGAGCGCGGACGCCTGCAGCGGCGTATGCGGAGCGTTGTAAGCTAAAGTCAGAAAGAACGGTCGATCGCGATTTCTGCCGATAAAGCCGATCGCTTCGTCGGTGAGAATATCGGTCAGATAGCCGCTCGTACGTTCCTCGCGCTCAAAACCACGCTCCAGACGCATTGGCCAAAAACCCTGTGGCGATCCCGGCAGCGGATCAGGCAGCCACTCATCGCCCTCGCCCGGTTCAACCAAGTAGCCCGTCGCGCCCGGCAACAGGCCTACGAACTCGTCGAAGCCGTGGCTCATTGGATGGGTTTCGCGCGTGCGCCCCAGATGCCACTTGCCCACCAATGCTGTGCGATAGCCGCGCTCGCGGAGATATTCCGGCAGGATGCGCACATCAGCCGGGATCCCCACCCCCTCCAAATCGCGCCGCACTGGATTGAACTCATATCCGAAGCGCTGCTGGTACTGCCCGGACAGAAGCGCCGCGCGCGAAGGCGCACACACCGCGGCCGTTACGTATCCATTGGTGAACCGGACGCCATCGGCGGCCAGCGCGTCAATGTTGGGCGTCTCGATCCGCTCGCCGCCATAAACGGAGAGATCGCCATACCCCAGATCGTCGGCGATGATCAGAATGATGTTGGGCGGCGCCTCACCGTGAAAAGCCGGCGTGCTGCTGGCGCTAACGCAGGCGCTCAGCAATCCCGCCGCGGCGATCAGAACGGTGCGCTTGAATGGCGACAACATGACAGCCCCTTTTGCACCAGCGCTTACAAAGCGACAAAAGATGAATGGCGGGGCTCGCCTTCGCAGCCCCGCCAAACATCATCTTTAGTAGCTGAAGCTCAACTCCGCGCCATAGGTGCGTGGCTCGTTGAAGTACACGTTGCTGGCAATCGTTTGGACCGGATAGATCTCGTCGCCGAGGTTCTTGCCGTAGATCGAGAAGCGCCAATTGTCGCCTTCAAGACCAACGCGCGCATCGAACAACGAAAACTCCGCGAACTCACGTGAATTCTCCGCATTCTCGAAGCCGCCGAGCTGGGTCTGGTAGCTCGTCGCCACGAAGCCATCGAGCCCGACGCCCAGACCGTGCCGATACATCAGGTTCAACGTGCCGATGAAGTCGCGCGTGCGGTTCATCCGATTCCCTGAGATGTCCGTGAGCACGCCGGAAATGATGACCGAGGTGCCGTCCTGGAACTCGCCGTCGTTTGACGACAGTCCGACACTGGCATTGAGCGTACCGCCTGCGATGTCAAAGCGGCCGCGCGCTTCCAGCTCCACACCCCAAACCTCGGCGCCGACACCATTCTGCAGGATGAAGTTGGTGTTGGTCGTGCTTGCAGCGGTAACGATCTGCACGTCTTCGGTTTCGGTAAAGTAGGCGGCGCCCTCGAGATAAAAACGCCCGTCCATGAAGCCCAGTTTGAAACCGGCCTCGTAGGAGGTGGCGGTCTCTGGGTCGTACGGGATGAGGTTTCCAGCGCCGGGAATGTCAGTCGGAATGCCGACATTGAAGCCACCCGGGCGATAGCCGGTGGCGATGCGCGCATAGAGCGAGGAACTATCCGCAAGGCTGTAGCGCAAAGTCGCTGTCGGCAACACACGTGTCCACGACTCTTCAAGCCGCACGCCAAGAATTTCGACAGCGGTAGACTCAGGCTGGTTGCGGCGGCGGTCGAACGCGAAAGTCTTGTCGTCGGTCTGAACACGCGCTTCGAGGCCGAGGGCCAAACGCTCAGTGAGATCGTATTCCACCGCGCCGAATAGCGCTACCGAGCTGAGCTCTTCCACCGATTCATCGGTGCGCAATTGCGCCCGCAAGCCGGCTGCCGCCCCTGCGAAACCGGTTGTGGAGAGATCGATCGCCGATTGGTTCTCTTGAAACTCTGCGCCGATCAGCCAGCTGAAACGCCCGTCGCTCTCAGGCGAAGTCAGCACACCAATGAGGCCTGAGCGATGAAAGTCCTCAAACTGGTTTGAGACCAGATCAATGGGCTGAGCCGGCGTGGCGGGCGGAAACACGGAGGTGATGCCCTGGAAGCCGAGATAGTGATCGAGGTCGTCATTGGTGCGGCCGGCGTCACGAAGCTTGAAACTGCCGCGCAGCTGGAAATTAGCCCAACCCAGGTCGTGCTCAATGTCGAGATAGCCCGAGTTTTCGAGGATATTGGCGTATCCTACCCGGTTCATGTCACGGACGAACGGATCGGGGTCCAGCGGCGTCAAATTGTTGCGGAACTGGCGATAGCCGTTGATGCCAAAGCTCGGCGCTGTGTTGTCGAAATACTCATAGGTCAGGCGAATCGTCGTTTCATTCGTCGGTGTCACTTCAAACACCGCGCGCGCGCCGGACGTCTCCTCGGTGTCGATCGCCTCACCGGTCGAGGCGAGCGTCACGAAGCCGCTCTGCTGATCGCTCCAAAAGCCGCCAAGACGAAATGCAGCATCTTCCGTGACCGGAAGATTCACGATCGCTTCTAGATCGGTGCGCTCAAGATCGTTGTAGCCGATCGACCCCGTAAACCCGAACGCTTCATCCGGACGCTGCGACACGGCGTTGACGGCGCCGCCCACGGCGTTGCGGCCATACAATGCGCCTTGTGGGCCGCGCATCACTTCGATGCGCTGAAGGTCGAACAGATCGAGCGCATTAAAGCCCCGACCGCCAAAACCGCCGCCGGCGATGTAGTGGCCATCGCGATAGACGCCGACCGCTGATTCAGAAAAGCCGACGCGGCCGCCACCTTGCCCACGCAGGGAGATTTCGTTGGTATAAGCCGGGCCGCCGTTCACCAGCGCAGCGCTCGGCAGCTGGCGCAGAATGTCGGACGTGCTCTCGATGACGAAATTCTGCTGATCGGCGGCGGAGATCGCGGAAACGGCGCCTGGAACTTCGAACAACGTCTCTTCCCGACGGCGCGCGGTTACGACGATCTCATCGTCGCCCAGACCCGCCTCCTCCCCGCTCGAGGTTGTCGTCTGAGCGTGGCCTGGCGCCGCAAGTGCGAAGAAGATCGGCAGAGTGGCAAGAAGAATGTTGCGCATGTCGTGACCCCTCCCGTGGTCGCCCGTCTCAGGCTCTCGCCTTGCAGGATTGTCGACAAAACTAGACGCGGCCGCCGCCTGATGTCCACTCCCCAGTCGAAATTGGCGAAATCTTGAACAGCGAGGCCCGCCCAACCGGCGCGAACACGCCACATGAAAACTTCCAGTTGACGGGCTGAGCGGCGCGCGGTCCAAAATACCGACGAGAGCCATGCCAAGATCATCCGCCAAATCCAAAGTCCTGCCGCTCCGCACGCCCGACGCCCGCGTCTCAGCCTTGGGAATCGCGCGCGCGACCGCGCGCGATATCGAGCGCGGGCACTACCCCCCCGGCGCGCGGTTGCGCGAGCAAGAGCTGGCGGATCGCTTTCAGTGTTCGCGCGCGCCAGTGCGCGAGGCGCTGCGCATCTTGGAAAGCCAAGGCAGCGTGGTCATCGAACCGATGAAAGGCGCGCGCATCGCCACCGCCGAAGATCCCAATTTCTATGAAGTGTTCCTCATCCGCCGCGCACTCGCGGGCCTGATGGCGCAGCAGGCCGCGCTTGCGGAAGACGACAAAACCAAGGCCACGTTCGTCGCGATGATGCGCACCATGCCCGCGCGCGCCGAAGCAGCAGCAGATGGCCACGTGTTCGCGGCGGAGGTCCGCAAGGCTATAGGAGTGCTCGTCGACGTCGCGAAAACACCGCGCACCGTCCACCTAGTGCGCAGCATCACCTTCGGACACAACGCGTTTCAAGACGAAATCGTCGACGTGAAGAAAAACCGACTGACGCAAGCGCGCCTCTGGGCAAAGATTGGCAACGCCGTCGAAATCGGCGACGCCAACGCCGCCCGCGACGCGATGGAGGCGATCTTTGACTATTCGCGCGCCTATATCGAAGGCACGCGAACCCCGACAAAACTGAGGGCATCGCCCGCGCGAAAGCCTCGCGCGACGTCGCAGAAATAGCTCTAAACGTCGGGAAAAAGCGCTTCCGGGCGCCAGTCGTTCACGGCGCCAAGCAGTCGCCGCCCGCCAATGTCAGCGGTCACGAAGGCGCCGCGCCACGCTTCGCCGTAGATCGGAATAGTATAGCGAACCAAAGCCGTCGCTTGCCCCTCCAGAAAATCATCTGGGCCGAAGTCGATCCGCAAAGCTCTCCGCTCACCGGGCGGCCCAAAGCGCACCGTGCCCGCACGCGGCGCCTCGCCAGCGCGCAAGATGTATCCGGCCGATTGGTCAGGAATCGCAAGCAGCGTCATCGCGATGTCGTCATCCCACAACGATGCGAACGCGAACGGCGTTGTGAAGCGCGCATCCGTCTGACGCTGTTCATGAAACTGCCCGGGGCCGCTTAAACGATAGCGCCGATTGCCAATCGCAAGCTCGCCTTCCACGCGCCCAAACGCCTCCATGCGCCCCGGCAGCAAGCCGGAGCGCATGAGCGTCGGCGCAAATTGCAGATCGCTCGCCAGCGCTTCACCGCCCGATGCGTTCACACGCGCGCGCAACAGCGATAGGACTGGCGCTAGCGTCGTCCCGTGCCGCTCAAAGCGCAGCCGGGCGCCATCGTCCTCATAGACAACGTGTTCGCCCTCCACCGGCGTCGGCTCACCGCCGCTGGGCGCCAAGTGATCAACAAAACTGTAGAAGCCGTCGGGCGTGTGCACATGAACCCAGAGCCACGCAGTTCGAAACGCCGGATACCGGCACAAGCGCGCACTGAAGTGAACGCCAGCACCAGCATCGGCCACCGAGATCATGACTGACTCACTCGGCGTCTGAAGGCCCTGCGGCGGCGCACGCTCCCCCTCAGCGTTCGGCGTCGTGCAAGCGGTCGGCAAAGGCAGCGCAGCAAGCACGGAACGCCGCGTCATCGGCCAATTCACCGCCGTTTCGCGCATTCGAGTTCCACCACAAGATTGTCGACAGTTGGCACCATGTCGCGTTAAGCTCCGTGGATCAAGGCGGAAGATGCCGTCAGATCGGGATGGATGCGAGCGCCAAGTCAAGCGCGAACAGACCGCATTTCCGCACGACGAGGAGCCACACCATGAATTGGGCGCGCGCACTAATTGCCTTGCTGGCGCTGTTCGCATGCGCAGCGCCCGCTGCGGCGCAATCGATCGTGCGGGTCGAAAACGGCCAAGTTCGCGGCGTCACCAGCGATGGCATCCACGCGTTCAAAGGCATCCCGTTTGCAGCGCCGCCCATCGGCGATTTGCGCTGGCGCCCGCCGGCGCCCGCAGCGAACTGGGATGGCGTCAGGGACGCTTCGGACTACGGCCCAGCCTGCCCGCAACCCGCGCGCGACAGCCGCGGCGGTGGCCGCGCCGACGTGCAGAGCGAAGATTGTCTTTCACTGAACATTTGGGCGCAAGACGGCGCACGCAATTTGCCCGTGATGGTTTGGATTCATGGCGGCGGCCACCGCGTCGGCGCCGGCTCGTTTCCGCTCTATGACGGCGCAGCGCTGGCGAGACAAGGCGTCGTGCTGGTCACGATCAATTATCGTCTCGGCTTGCTCGGCTATTTCGCGCACCCGTCGATCACAGCTGAAGCCAGTTCAGACGCGCCGCTCGGCAATTATGGCCTCATGGATCAGATCGCGGCGCTCGAATGGGTTCAGCGCAACATCGGGGCATTTGGCGGAGATCCTTCGCGCGTCACCGTGTTCGGTGAATCTGCCGGCGGCGCGAGCATTGTCTACTTACTCACCTCGACCCACGCCCGCGGCCTGTTTCAAGGCGCTATCGTTCAATCAGGCGGCGGCTTACAGCGTCCCGGCCCACTCGCCGAACACGAACGCAACGGCATTGAAGCGATGGCGCGCATTGGATTGCCGGCAAGCGCCAGCACCGCAGATTTGCGCGCTGCTACTACAGCGCAGCTCATCGAAGCGCTGGGCGCACTTGAAGGCCTCGGCTATGGCGAGTTCATCGACGGGCGACTGATCACAGAAGCGCCCGCGCGCGCTTTCGCCGAAGGCCGCGCCGCCGATGTGCCGCTCATGATCGGCGCCAACGACAACGAAGCCAACGTGATCACATCTCTGGGCGTTACTGGCTCGGCGCTGAACGTGCTTGGGCCGCGCTTGCCGCAACTGCGCACATTGTACGGCGACGTCTCCGAAGAAGAGTTTACCCGCCAAGCATTGGGCGACGCCTTCTTCGTTGCGCCCGCCGCCTGGGTCGCGGCGCAAACCGCCTCGGGCGCGCCGAGCTATCTCTACCACTTCACCTACGTGATCGAACGCCGTCGCGGCGCGATAGAAGGCGCCAACCATGGCACCGAGATTCCGTTCATCTTCCAAACCTGGGACCGCCTGCCGATCCCACCCGCCTTCATCACCCCGCAAGACCGCGCCTTCGGCGAGTTGATTTCGTCCTGCTGGGTTTCTTTCGCGCAGACGAGTGTTCCCAGCTGCGACGGCGCGCCGGCTTGGCCCGCTTATTCAACCAGCGAAGACCGCCTCATGTTGTTCGAGCCGGACACAAACGTCGCGCCGCAACCTCGCCGACCCGCCATCGATTTCATGCTGACACAGCTCACGGAGCGCACCCGATGATCGAAACCTCGCGCCGCACCTTGCTTGCCGGCGGCGCCTTCGCCGCACTAACGCACGCTGCCGGCTGCACGCACAGCACGCCGCCGTCCGATCCATATCTCGCCGCATATTATTACGCGTTCCCGATCTACGAGATGGCGCGCACGGCCTGGGCCGCCGCCGGCCCGACGCCGCAGCGTCCCGCCCATCGCTTCAACACCGTGCAACAGCGCCGCACGCTGACCGATCACACCGGCCGCAATGTCACCACGCCGAACAACGACACCGTCTACTGCTCCGCTCGGCTCGATCTCAGCATCGGCCCGGTTCTGGTCAGCATCCCCACCGTGCGCGATCGGTATTTTTCCGTCGCCTTCATGAACGCCTACACGGACAACTTCGCCTATATCGGCACGCGCGCGACTGGCGACGAAGGCGGCCCAACGCTTGTCGCCGGTCCGTCATGGCGCGGCGACGTCCCTGCCGGCACGCGCCTCATTCGCTCCGATACGGACGATGTCTGGATGCTTGCACGCATCCTTGTCACCGGCGTTGAAGACTTGCCCGCCGCCAATGCCGTGCAAGAGCAAATCCGCATCATCGACGCCCCCGCCCCAACGCTTCCGCCAGTCGCGCCAACCAATGCCGACGATCTTGAAAACTTCCTCGCCGTTGTAAACGCAACGCTCGCGCGCGCGTCGCTTAGCGATCCCGTCGGCAGTCGTGCGCGCAATTTTGCAGACGTGGGCTTGCGTCCCGGCGATCTCAACGCCTGGCGTTCACTCAGTCCAGCGCAACAAGAGCGTTGGCGCCAAGCAGCGGCGCAAGGCCAGGCGACGCTGCGGACCGGCTTCACCTTGCGCGGCGAAACGCTTTCAGGCTGGCATTATCCGCCCCCTGGCGTCGGCTCGCCAAGCGGCGCGGATGATGTGCGCGCCGCCGTCGCACTCTCCGGTCTCGCCGCGCTGGAAGTTGAAGAAGCGACCTACGCCCGCGCCGATACGGACGCAGCCGGCGTGCCGCTGAACGGAGAACACCGCTACACGCTCACCATTCCCCCGAATGTTCCAGCGTCGGCATTCTGGTCGCTCTCAATGTATCAGCTCGAGCCCGACGCACGGCTCTTCTTCACCGAGAACCCGATCAACCGCTTCTCAATCGGTGACCGCACGCCCGGCATCGTGCGCGACGCGGACGGCAGCATGACCATCTCACTCCAAGCGGATGCGCCGACTGACATGGCCAATTGGCTGCCAGCCCCGCGCGGGCCCTTCGTGATCACGTTCCGCGCGTATCTTCCACAGCCGGCGCTACTGACCCGAGCGTGGCGCCTGCCCGCAGTGCAACGGCGACCCTGATGTCGCGCGTCGCGTTCTCCGATTTTGATACCGCATAGGACCTGCAGCGGAGCAATTCCGCAGAACCCACTGTTGTGCCTAAGCGAAATCAAAATCTCGAAGATGTTGGTTCAAGTCGACCGGCGACCAAGATTTCTCGCTTTATCAGCGTTCGGCGATACCGGCTTGTTTCAGCCGCCAGATCAGATGATCGATTCGGTCCTGGCCGAAGAAGGGTTCGTCGTTGAAAACGAATAGCGGCACGCCCCAGTGGCCGGCGTTGCGTTGCGCGGCTTCGTAGGCGGCGATCTCGGCGTCGATGGCGGCGGATTCGGAAGACGCCATATCTTCCACAGCAGATGGATCGAGCCCTGCACGCGCGAGCGCTCGCGCGAGGTGCTCGCCCTCATGCCAGTTGTCGATCTCACCCGACCAGATGGCATGGCTGGCGGCGCGCGCGAAGGCGAGCCCTTTGCCCATGCGCCCGGCGACGACGCCGAGGCGACTGACGCGATAGATGTAGGGCTGCTCGGCGGCGACTTCGCGTGTCGCCATGTCCATCACGATCGGATCGGGGCGCGGCCAACGATACGGGATGTCGTGCATCTGCGCGATGCGGAAAGTGTCGCGCAACAAGTATGGCGGCCAGAGTGGATTGACCTGCTTGAAGAAGCCCGGAATGCGGATGGCGATTGGAAGCACGATGCGCATGCGTGCGGTGATGTCGAAACGTTGTGTCAGCGCTTCGATTTGCGGCGTGGCGAGATAGGAATACGGGCTGCGAAACGAGAAATAGAAATCAAAGCTGGCGCTCATGGCCCTGCCCCCGGTGTCGACGCGATAACGATCGTGCGCTGGAGCCCCGCATCGCGATCATGCAAAGCGGCGCGATAATCCGGCGCGTGCTCCATGCTGAGGATGCCTTCTGGGCGATCGTAGCGCATGGCGGCGATATCATCCCAGTTACCGACTGACGGCCCTGCTTGCGCGGGGCGGACGATCTCGGCGATGCGACCGTAGAACAGAAGGCAACCGCCAGTACGATAGACCGTGCGCATAGCGACGCGGCCATAGCGCATATAGGCTCGCGCGCCATCGGCGCCTTTGTATTGAAGGAAGTTGACCATGGCTGGTGCGTAGCTCGGCGGACTGGACAACAGCGTCGCAATATTGTGTGCGCTCGGCATGAACGCGGCGTCGTGGCCCATCGACTGCGCGTCATCGAGCACTGCGCCTTGCGGACGTGAAAGCAGGCCCAGTCGGACCAGGATATTGAGCACGCCAAGTGCAAAGCGTGGCGGCTGCATGAGATTGACGAGGGCGATGAAGGCGTCTGTCGCTTCCGCGTCGAGCTTTAGCGGCGGCTTGTCAGCAGCTCCGCCCGTTAGGATGAGAAACTCGGTCCAATAGGGATCGGCGCCTCCGATAAACGTAAAGTCCGAGCTACTGCGCCACGCAACGCTCACATTGGGCGCGAGATCAAGCGCGCATTGGCGGTCGCGCTTCAGCGCGACGAACCAAGCCGGCGCTTCGCGCGCAATAGCATACACCGGTTCGCGCGCGCCGATCAGCCAGACGCCCGACGCGAACACGGCAAGCGCGGCAAGCATCCAAAGCATCAGTTCGACCAATAGACGTATTCCTGATCTTCGCGCCACGGCGTGTTGAGCGGCACGTCAATCCGCACCGGGCCTTCGATCAGCGCCGGCCAGAGCGGCGCGGGCATTGCCGCGTTCTGCGCTTCGATTAGCGCGCGCAGCTCAGCCACGCGCTCCGGGTGCTCTGCGGAGACATCGCGTTGCTCTGTCGGATCGTCACGCAGATTGAAGAGCCAGACACGGTTTGGCGTCTCGGCCACCTGCAGCTTCCAATCGCCGGCGCGGACAACGCGATACGGGCCAGAGCGCCAAAACAACACGTCGTGCGGCGGGGTCGTTGTTTCGCCTGAGAGGAACGGCAGAAGATTGACGCCGTCGAGCGGACGCGTTGCGGGCGCACCGGCGGCGGCAGCGGCGGTGGCGAAGATATCGATATGCGTCGCCGGACCCGCGATGCGCGCGCCCGCAGGCAAACGCGCGGGCCAGCGGACGAAGAACGGCGTGCGGATGCCGCCCTCGAAGAACGTCGCCTTCCAACCGCGATACGGGCTGTTGAGCTCTGGCAGTCCAGCGTACCAGGCGCCGCCATTGTCGCTGGTGAAGATCACAAGGGTGTTCTCGTCGAGACCATTTTCGCGCAGCGCTTGCATGACGCGGCCGACGCCGCGATCGAGCGCTAGGATCATGGCGCCGTAAACGCGCTCGGTATGATCTTCGACGCTGGCGAGCGCCTCGTAATCTTCGCGTGACGCTTGCAACGGCGTATGCGGCGCGTTGTAGGCGAGATACATGAAAAACGGTCGGTTGCGGTTGGCGTCGATCGCAGCGACCGCCTGGTCGGTGAAATAGTCGGTGAGGTAACCGCGCGGTGCAAAGCGTTGACCGCCATTGTATTCCACCGCGTACGGCAAATTTGCCCAGATGAAGCGGTCGATGGGATCGAACGGCAGATAAGCGTTCACGACATCGGGATCGTTACGCGGCATGAACATGGCTGCGCCTGACATGAAGCCGAGGCTTTCGTCGAAGCCTTGCGCTTCAGGGCGGAGATTGGCCGCTTCGCCGAGGTGCCACTTGCCAATGTGCAGCGTGCGATAGCCGACATCGCGCAAGTGTTCCGCGATGGTGATCTCTTCCGGCGGCAGGCCGAGTGTTTCCAACGGCGGCACATCGGCGACGCGTTCTTCGTGGAAGATCGGCTGACGCAGTGCATCGGGCGCGCCGTGCGAGAGATAGCGGGCGAAGGCGACGGGCGCGGACGTAAACTCAAAGCCGAAACGCGTCGCGTAGCGGCCCGTCATGATCGCGGCGCGCGAGGGCGAGCACGTCGCATTGGCGGCGTAGCCCTGCTCGACCTGCACGCCCTGCTGGGCTAGCGCATCGATATTCGGCGTCCGCACCAGGCCGCCGGCAATGCCGCCGTGCAGCGAGATGTCATTGTAGCCAAGATCGTCGGCGACAATGACGATGATGTTCGGCGGTCGCTCGCCCGTTGGCGCTTCGGCCGGCCCCTGTTGCCAGACGATCTCTTGATGCGGCGCGATCGGATCGCGGAGGTTCGCCATCGCGCCGGGCAGATAATACCAATAATTCTGCCACAGCAGGAAACCGCCAACGCCGAGCAGCGCGACGACGCCAAGGGCGATCAACCAGCGTTTCATCAGCGTGTCCCTTCAGAACCTTAGAGTGTTGCGGCGCGACATACCGCCGGTGCGCGGCAGCAAGATCACGTCGCCATCGCGCATCGCGTACACGGGGCCGTCATAGGTGCGCCGTGCATCGCGGACGAACGTGGAAGCAAGCCCCGGGATCGGCGTTTGCGGCAGGAAGTGCGTGATCGCAAGCGCGCCGACTTGCGCCTCGGTTGCGACACGGCCGGCATCTTCGGGCGAGGTGTGATAATCGAGAATGTCCGTGAAAATCTGGCTCACATTTTCGCGGCCCGCATCGCGCGTCGCATCATGCATGATCTGGTCGAGCCTGGGCGAGATCGCTTCGTGAACGAGAAGATCGGCGCCCCGTGCCGCAAGAGCGAGCGAATGCGAACGTGAAGTATCACCGCTGATGACGATGGAGCGGCCCGCATACTCGATGCGATAACCAACGGCGTCCGTCGGCGCGTGATCGACGCGGAAAGCCAGAACACGCAAGCCGTCATCATCGCGCAGCACGATGGTTTCGCCGTCTTCCGTCGGCACGACGAAATCCTCTGCAAACAAGCCGCCACCTGTCGGCGGCATGATGGCGGGGCCGTGATGCTCGCGGCGATACTCGGCGTCGATGGCGTAGGCTTCGTTCAGACCCGCGGCGACGCGCGACACGCCGACTGGGCCTACGACAGTGAGCGGCTCGGTCGCGGTCGCCATCGCCCAGTGCTGCAACGCAACCGCCGCCAAGCCGTCGAAATGATCGGAGTGAAGGTGGGTGAGATAAACTGCTTCGACATCGCCCAGCGAAATGCCCATCAGCGCCAACGTCTCAGCCGAGCCTTCGCCGGTATCGAACAGGAAGACGCGCTCGCCTGCGATCACCGCAAAGCACGGACCGGCGCGCTGGCGATCCGGCAGCGGCGAGCCGGTGCCGCAAAAAACGGCGTGCAGACCGTCCGGCAGGTCTTGCGGCAGCGTTGAGCGCACGCCTTCACGCGCCGCGCGCTCCACCAATACAGTCGCGATCTCGCCGCGAAATACGTAAGCGCCGGCGCCTAAAGCGGCCAGCACGGCGATTGCGCCCAGGACCCAGGCCCCTGCTTTCACGGCGTTTCTCCCTTTGACGGGCGCTCTTGCGCTCTCGTAGTATTGGCACTATTAGTGCCATTATATCGGCCCGTCAAGAACGCCGACGAGGGAGCTTACGATGCAGACTTTACGCACGCCGGACGAACGCTTTGCCGACCTGCCGGATTTTCCCTATGCGCCGCACTACACGGAAGTGATCGACGCCGGCTCTGGCGTAAAACTGCGCATCGCCGCGATCGATGAAGGCCCGCGCGACGCCGCGCCTGTGTTGCTGCTACACGGCGAGCCGACATGGTCGTTCCTTTATCGCAAGATCATTGCGCGCTTGGTGGCGAAGGGTCATCGCGTCATCGCGCCGGATCTGGTGGGCTTCGGACGGTCCGACAAACCAACCGAGCGCGAGGATTACACGTATGAGCGCCATGTGGCCTGGATGAGCGACTGGCTTGTCGCCAATGATCTAACGGGAATCACACTGTTCTGCCAGGATTGGGGCGGGCTGATCGGGTTGCGGCTGGTCGCGGCGATGCCCGAGCGCTTCGCACGCGTGGTTGCGGCGAACACATTTTTGCCGGCGGGCCAAGGCGCCACGCCCGCGTTCGAAGCGTGGCTCGCATTCAGCCAAAGCACGCCGGTGTTTCCCACGCCGATGATCGTCAATGGCGGCACAGTGCGCGATTTGAGCGAAGCTGAGCGTAACGCCTACGAGGCGCCCTATCCTGATGAAAGCTACAAAGCCGGCGCGCGGCAATTTCCGGCGCTCGTACCCGTGAAGCCGGAGATGGCGTCCGTGGCTGAGAACACCCAAGCTTGGAAAGTGCTGGAGCGTTTCGAGAAGCCGTTCCTTACTGCGTTCAGCGATCAAGATCCAATCACCCGCGGCGCCGATGAGCGTTTGCAATCACGTATTCCCGGCTGTCGCGGCCAGGCGCATACCACGATCAAGGACGGCGGCCATTTCCTGCAAGAAGATCAGCCCGACGCGATCGCCGACGTGATTGACGGCTTCATTGCCGCGACGCGCGCGTGAGCGAAACGGTCGAGACGGACGGCCGCAGGCTGCGTGCGGATGAGAGCCGGCGGCGCATCGCGTTAGCGATGCTCGATCTCGCGCGCGCGGGCGAAATATCGCCGAGCGCTGAGCAAGTGGCGGAGCAAGCCGGCGTTGGCCGGCGCACGGTGTTTCGGCTGTTCAGCGATATGGAGGGCGTCTACCGCGAAATGCATGCGGTGATGGTCGAGCGCATTACGCCGGTGTTCGTAGCGCCGTTTCAAGCGACGACATGGCGCGCCAAAGTCGATGAACTGATCGAACGGCGCGCGCGCATGTTTGAAGAGATGCGTCCGATCCGAACAGCGGGCGACGCGCACCGCCATCGCTCTCAGTTTCTGCAAAGCGAACATAAGCGGCTCACCAAGCTTCAGCGCGATACTTTGGTGGGTCTGCTACCAGCGAGCCTTCGCAGCGACGACGAACGCGTCGAAGCGCTCGATTTGGCGCTCAGCTTCGAGTCTTGGCGGCGGTTGCGCCAGGAACAGCGCTTGCCAGTAAAGCAGGCGATCGCCGTATGGCGCAGACTGGCGCGCGCGCTGCTAGACTAGCGATCCGCAACGGTGCGGAAGCCGACATGCGACATGCCGAGCATGGGATCGCCCGCCTGGCGCGAACCGCTTCGGAAGCGCGAGCAAAAATTGCGCGCGCACAGATTTGAGCCGCCCTTGAGTACGCGTGCTTGCACTACGCCGCCGCGCGATACGTCCTCGACTTGCGCGCCATCGAACGGCGTCGATGTCCACTCCCAGACATTGCCGATCATGTCGTAGAGGCCGTTGGCGCTGGCGGGGAAGCAGCCGACCGGGGCCAGACCAGCGAAGCCATCGTCAGCGCTATCCTGAATCGGAAACATGCCTTGCCATGTGTTGGCGACGGGACGGCCGCTTGAATCCAGCCGCTCGGCATCAACACTGGCGAAGGCCGGCGCCGCGCCGCGCGCGGCCCACTCCCACTCGTTCTCACTGGGCAAGCGGCGGCCAGCCCAGCGCGCATAGGCCTCAGCATCCTCATAAGCGACGGCGACCACGGGATAGTTCCCTCGGCCTTCGATGCTCGTACGGGCGCCTTCGGGGTGACGCCAATTCGCGCCTGCATCGACACGCCATTGGCCGTTGCCACGATCGAACACGGCGGCGCCCATGGGCTGACCGTCAGGCCCGTCGCGTTCAGCGAGCGTCACGTAGCCGGTGGCGGCGATAAACGCTGCAAATTGTGCGTTCGTGACTTCGTGCGCGTCGATCTCGAACGCGCCGACCGCGCCCGCGCCGCCGTCTCGCTCTTCCGGCTCGAAGCGCGCGTCGCCGCGCGCAACGACGCCGCCCATCAGCGAAACAGGCGGCGCGAGCGTTGCGCACTGCGCGACCGGTTGAACCGACGGCGCGCACGCCACGCACAGTATGATGAGCGCGGCGAGCGAGAGCGTTCGCATCTCAGTCCATCGCCTGCGCATAGACGGCGCGCACGTGACCATCCGTGTAGGCCAGGACGCGCCTTTCGCCGCCGGGCCAAGTGTGGAGATCGACGACGAAGCGCAGGCCGTTTTCGACGCCGTCAGTCACCGCCTCTGGCTCCAAACGCACCCAGGCCACGGGCGTCTGCGGCGTGGCGGCTTTGCCGGCGGCGTGAATGGCGGCGACGATCGCCTCGCGCGCTTCGCGCGGCGGGTATTGCAGGAACACGGAATGATAGACCAGCGTCGCCGCATTTGGCGCACGCGCCGCGAGCTTTTCCGCAAGCCATATCGCAGCGTCGGCGCGCTCGACCCGCACGTCGTTGGCAAGTGCTACGTCCACCGCTGCATCGAAGCGCGCCAGTCGATCAGCTTGATCGGGCCAGATGTAGGATTTCAGTTGCAGACGCTGTGCGTCATCGCGGATGTCGAGCGGGTTGAGATCGCATCCCGCGCGGTGGCGAACGGCGATGCCCGCGTCGATCGGCGGCGCGGGCCCATGCCAATCGGTGTCGATCACAACACCGCCCGATGCGCCCCACGACCAGCTCTGCGTGCGGTAACTGAACTTCTCCCAATTGAGATTAAGTCCGGCGCTTGCGCCGATTTCCAACAGGTCGATCGGTCCATTCCACGTTTTCGCAAACGCCAGGAAGCCCGCCAGCAAGGCGATCGAGCGGCGCGTTTCATTGGTTTGCGGTGGCGATTGGATGAACGCGCGCACCCACTCCGGCTCGCGCGCGAAGAACGCCCGCGCCGCCGGCCAAACCGCGTCCATGCTCCACGGTTGCGCGCGACCCGGATAAACCGCCGCCAGTGCGGGATCGCGCTGCGTCAGCACGGCCGCGTGTAGCGCGCCGGCCAGCCGCAACGCCAGTGCGTCCGCGCGCGGATTGGTGCTCCAATCAGCCAGTAACGGCGCCACCGGTCCGTCTGCTTCGAGGTCGCGCGCCATTTCTTCTATCAGTGCGCCGGTGAAGGGCGAGCCGTACGCCGTGCAGAATCCGGCCTGCTCCCGGAAATGCGCGAGGATGCGCTCCCTCACGCTCGCTCCACCGCCAGCGCAATGCCCTCGCCGCCGCCGATACAGAGCGAGGCGACACCGCGTTTCGCATTTTGCGTTTCCATCGCAGCGAGCAAGGTCACCAGAATACGAGCGCCGGAAGCGCCGATCGGGTGACCCAGGGCGCACGCTCCACCGTTCACGTTGATGATGTCGTGGCTGATGCCCAGTTCTTTCATGGCGATCATCGGCACGATGGCGAAGGCTTCGTTGATCTCCCAGAGATCGACATCGCCAACTTTCCAGCCGGCGCGCGCAAGCGCCTTCTGGATTGCGGGCACTGGCGCGCTGGTGAATTTTGCCGGCTCTTGCGCATGTGAGCTTTGCGCGACGATCGTTGCGATGACCTTACGCCCCTGCTTCTCCGCATCGCCGCGGCGCATGAGAACGAGGGCCGCCGCGCCGTCAGAAATTGCGGACGCGTTGGCGGCAGTGACAGTGCCGTCCGGCGTGAAGGCAGGCTTCAGAGACGGAATCTTGTCTGGACGCGCCTTGCGCGGCAATTCGTCTGTGTCGAGGTTGCCGGCCTTCAATTCTATCGGTGCGATCTCGCGCTTGAAGCGGCCCTCGGCAGTGGCGCTTTGCGCGCGGCGGAGCGTTTCGAGCGCGTACGCGTCCTGCGCTTCGCGCGAGAACTGATACTCTTTGGCCGCTTGGTCGGCATAGACGCCCATCGCGGCGCCCTCATACGCATCTTCCAAGCCATCGAGCGCCATATGGTCGAAGAGTTTGTCGTGACCGTACTTCTGGCCGGCGCGGTGCTTCGACATCAGGAACGGCGCGCGCGTCATGCTTTCCATGCCACCGGCGATCACGACATCACTCTCGCCAGCGAGCAACGCTTGCCGTGCCATCGCCACCGCTTGCAGCCCCGAGCCGCACATCTTGTTCAGCGTCACGGCTTGCGTGCCTTTATCCAAGCCCGCTTTCAGCGCCGCTTGCCGCGCCGGCGCTTGGCCCAGACCCGCGCTCAGCACGTTGCCCATAAAGATCGTATCGGCGCCGGCGACGCCCGCTTCTTTCACCGCCGCTTTCACAGCCACAGCGCCCAGTTCCGGCGCGGAAAGATTGGCGAGTTCGCCGAGCAGGCCGCCCATCGGCGTGCGCGCCATGCCGACGATGACGATATCTTCTTGGCTCATTGTTTTTTCTCCGGGCGAACAATCATGCAAGTGAAGGTGCCGTGCGCATAGAGCTTACCGTTCATGTCGGTGAGCTTACCCTCGGATGTGATGAGTGTGCGGCCATGTGCGAGCACGCGGCCTTCAGCGCGCAGCCGGCCAGTGTTTGCTCGAATGGGGCGCACGAAATTCACTTTCGTTTCGACGCTGCCATATCCGACACCAGCCGGGAGCAATGTGTGGCCGGCGCAGCCGCAGCAGCTATCGATCATCGTCAACGCCCAGCCGCCGTGCACCACGCCCATCGGATTGAGCACGCGATCGCTGGGCTCGCCTTCGAAAGCCGCAAAGCCCTCCTCGACTTCGACCAGTGTGAAACCCATCGTCGCGCCAATAGTCGGTGGAGCGAACTTGCCGGCGATCAAGAGCCTCAGTGCTTCGAGGCCTGGGAGCGCCATCAGTTCGGCAGAATTCGTGTTCGCCATTTCTACTCCGTCGCCGTGATCCAGCCACCGCCGAGCACACGCGTCGAGCCTGGGTCATAAAACACCGCAGCTTGACCCGGCGCTACGCCTTCTTCCGGAACGTCAAGCAAGACGGCCCAGCCAGCGGCAATGCTGAGGCGCGCTGGAATGGGCGGCCGCGTCGAGCGCACGCGCACGAGAATGGGACGGCCGTCCAGTTCGTCCTCCGCCGCAACCGTTTCGCCGATCCAGTTTAAATCCTTCAACGCGATACGCCTCACACCGAGCGCTTCGCGTGGGCCAACCAGCACGCGCTTATTTGGCGCATCAAGTTTCACCACGAAAAGCGGCTCACCGGTTGCAACGCCGAGGCCGCGGCGCTGGCCGACAGTGAAATTAATCACGCCCTGGTGTTGACCCATGACGCGGCCATCCACGTGAACGATCTCTCCCGGTTCGATCGAACCTGGGCGAAGCTTTTCGACGATGTCTTGATACTTGCCATTCGGGACAAAGCAGATGTCTTGGCTGTCCGGCTTCTCGGCCACGCGCAGACCTAGCTCATTCGCAAGCGCCCGCGTCTCGCTCTTCGGCAAACCGCCAAGCGGGAAACGCAGGAAATCAAGCTGCGCGCGAGTGGTCGCGAACAGGAAATAGGTTTGATCCTTGCTCGGGTCGGCGGCGCGGTGGAGTTCGGCGCCATGCGGGCCTTCAACGCGTTGCACGTAATGGCCCGTCGCTAGGCAATCGGCGCCAAGGTACTCAGCAACGCGTTTCAAATCCTTGAACTTCACGGTTTGATTGCAGCGCACGCACGGGATCGGGGTTGCGCCGGCGAGATACGTATCGGCGAAATCCTCCATCACGGCGTGGCGAAACCGGCTCTCATAGTCGAGCACGTAGTGTGGAAAGCCGCAGGCGTCGGCGACGCGGCGGGCGTCGTGGATGTCCTGGCCGGCACAGCAGGCACCCGGCTTGTTTACGGCGGCGCCATGATCATAGAGCTGTAAGGTGACGCCGACGACGTCGTAGCCCTCGCGTTTCAGCATGGCCGCCACGACGGACGAATCCACGCCGCCGGACATAGCCGCCACCACGCGCGTGTCACGCCGCGGCTTGGCGAAGCCCAACGAATTGAGCGTTTGGGAGGTTTGCCCGCGCGGCGGCGCGGTGAGCGTTGTCATTTTACCTGCTCCCCTCCGGGTTCAAGGCCCGGAGCGAATTTCACTATCTCAGATAGTTCAGCAGGCTCAATTTTGAAAGCTCGGAAAACGTCTTTGCCGCTGCCTCATACTGCACCAGCAGCGAATTCAGCTGGATCGAGATCTCGGCGACGTCGGCGTCCACTTGTTCGCCGATCTCCTTGACTAGAAGGTTGGAGCGTTGTTGCAGGCGAATGCGCTCCTGCTCCAAGCGCGTCTGCAACTGGCCGGCGCGGCCTTCCTCTGTGTCAAGCCGGGCGCCGTGCACATCGAGCTGGTCGGCGATGTTCTGCAGCGCCGTGGTGTCCACGCCGCTGATTGGCTGACCAATTGTACCGCCGTGGGAATCGACTAGATCAGCTAGCATTTTCAGGGTGGCGAACAAGCCGCTCGACAGTTCCGACGCCGTCGCCGACAATGACACTGGCTCGCCCGCGCCGATGTCGATGGTTTGATGGCGCGTTGCCTCGTCGAAAATGTCATCCGGATTGGCGGCCGCCTGCAATTGGTCAAGCGTCGTTATCACAACAGGCCGGCCGTTCTGCCGCTCGCCGGCAAACAAGGGTTGACCGTTCCAAGTTTCGTTCAGCGCCGAGACGATACTCGAAAAACTGAGTTCGAGCTCGACGGCGATGCCCCGCCCATCGTTAGCGCTGATCGCGTCACGGATCGATTGCGCCAGCAATCCTGCCGCTTCCGAGACGTGCCCCAGGGCTGCCGCCTGAACGCCGAAGCGCGCGGTGAGTTGATTGATCATAGAGCTGCGTGCATCGGCGCTGGCGCGCATGCTTTGGGCGCTGAGCAACCGGCTCGACCCGCCGCCGAAGCCCAGCAGGTCGTTCGCCTGGGCGCCGGACGCGACTTGGCCCTGCAGGTCCGAAAGTTCGCGCGTAATGCGGCGAATGTCGAGCTGCGCTTGGGTCGAGAACCGTAATGTTAACGCGCCGCTCATCAGCGCTTACTCCTCAGCGGTAGCCAATGGACAAGAGGATATCGAGCATGTCCGTAGCGGCTTGAATGACGCGCGCGGCGGCGGCGTACGAGTTCTGATACGTGGTCATCTTCAACAATTCGTCATCGAGGCTGACGCCCTCGATCTGGGCACGCCGATCGGCGGCGGCGGTGGCGACGGCTTGCGAGCCAATTTCGGCGCGTTGAGCATCGGCGGCCAGGCGCCCGGCTTCGCCGCCCAAGCGCGCGGCATAAACGGCGAGCGTCGTCGATTGCGCCGTGAGCAAGCCTGACGCGTCGAAATTGCGAACGGCGTCACGCGCGCCGACGAGGGCCGAGGCGCCTCGATTGTCGCCGCCTTCGATCACCCGCGCCCCGAGCGCCGTCGTCAGATCGGGCCGGCCGACCGCGAGGCGTCCGGGATTGGCGGCGATCTGATCTTCGACGCCCACTTCAAGCGCACGACCGGCAGTGGCGCTTTGCGACAAGCCGTGCAGCGCCGTGAACGACACACCGGTCGAACCGCGCTGAGTAGAATCACTCACGAGCGAGACTTGATAGTTTGGACCGGGCGTAAAGCCGACGCGGCCGGTCGCTGAATCGAGCGAAAATGAGCCGTATTCGCCCAGTCCCGTGCCGCTCGTGTTGAGCGCCGCGAGCAGATCGTCCCAATCGGCGCCGGGCGCGGCGAGCGACCCAGAAATCGAGACAGTTCGCGTCGCAACCGATCGGCCTAACGTATCGCGCACCTGATACGTGATCTGTCCGCCGGCCGCGAGGCCGTGCAAATCGGCCCCCTGCACGCCGTTTTCAAAGAAGAGCGGATTGGGGCGCGACACGAGATCGTTCAGACCAAAAAAGTGCGAGAAGCCGCGCCCGGAACGGTCGGCGGGATCGGCGCTGTCCTGCTGAATGACAAGGCCGCCGCCATTGGAGACGTTCAGCGAAAGGACGCCGCCGCTGAACGACGCCGAGCCGGCCGGCGCCGTGGCGCCAAGCGCTGCGTTTAGCGCGCTGGTAAAATCAGCGATCGTCCCGCCGGCGAAGCTGAACGTGCCAGCCGGCGCTTCAGCGGTGATCGTCTGCGCGTCGAAATCGATACTGAGCCGCTCGCGCAGATTGCCGGTGGCGTCAGTGATGGCGACGGTCGCCTCGCCGGTGAAGCCTAGCGCATCGGTGGCGAGCAAGCCGGTTTGGCGACCGATCAGATTGCCGACAGGCGGCGCGGACGCATTTTCGTTGTGCACCTCGTTCAGCGCATCGGCCAAGGCGCCGGCGAAACCGCCAAGCGCTTCAGCTAAACCAACCAAGTCCACGTCGCGTACTTGCAGCAGGCCTTTGATCTCGCCGCCCATCAAGAACGGTTCGAGATTAGATTGCGTGCCCAGCTCTTCGTTGATCTTGATGGTGCCGTGCGTCGTGAAAGGCGACGAGTTCGGTGAATAGGAGATCGTCGCAGCGGTGACGCCGACGAGAAGCGCGCCGCCGCTGGTGCGCACGTGCACACCGCCGTCCGACTGCGGCGACACGCGCACATCGAGCAGCGACGAGAGCTGATCGATCAGCGCCGATTGCGCGTTCTCAGCGCCGCTGGCATCGGCGCCAGCGCGCTTGGTCAGACGGATTTCATCATTGAGTTGCGCGATCCTGTTCATCAGGCTCTGCGCTTCATCGACGGAGTCGCCGATGCGCTGATCGGCTTCAGCGATCAGGTCCTGCAGCGAGTCACCGACACGGCCAACTTCTGCGTACATGGTCTGCAATGTGCTGACTGCATCCACGCGCCGCAGCGTCGAACCCGGATCGACGCCGATCTCCGTCATCGCCGACCAGAAATCGTCGAGCGTCGCAAACATTGAGGTGCTGCTGGCGGGATCGCCGAAATTGGATTGCGCGCGGGCCAAAATATCGGAGCGCGCCGCCGCTGCGCCGCGCGCGGCTTCGGCGATGTAGCTGGCGGTGGCGAGAAAGCGATCGGCCGCGCGCTTGATCGCGACGACCTCGACGCCGGCGCCCGCGCCCATATCCGAGCGCGGCGCTAAGATGAGGTCGGTGCGGACGTAGCCGGGCGTGTTGGCGTTGGAAATGTTCTGCGAAACGGTGGTCATACCGGACTGCGCTGCGCGCATGCCAGAGAGGCCCGAGAGAAGGACGCTACTGATGGTCATCAGTAGGCCCCCGGCAAAAAGCGCCGGCTACCCGGCGAGAATTGCCGGGTGGCGCCATCGGCGCACCGCCCCTGTTGGGCGCGATCAAGCGCTTGATTAAGCACCGTTTTCTCCTTGGGGCGGACGCCATAAACAGTCCCCGACGCGCGCCTCCGCGCCATCACCTCGCAAGCCTGGGGCCATGGTAAATGGCCCGGCAGCTTCTGCCGGGCGCTCGGCCAGATTTGCCGGAATGGCGGCCCGGGAGCGCAAACAGCCCACTGTTTTCATTGTGTTTTATTTGGTTACCGGCGTGGCCCAGCGCTTGCTCAGCTTCCCCAGCCCATTAGCGGGCGCTTGGGGGACGTATGGATTTCGCGGCTGACGCCGTTCTCGATGCAGTGGCGCCGCCAACGCGGTCCGCGCCCGCGCGCTCGCAATCCAAGGCCGACGACGGCCCGAGCTTCGACGATCACCTCGAAAGTGCTTCTGCTGAAGCCGAACCGCCGACCCGCTCTGAAGCGGCCAAGGAAGCGCCAGCCGAGGAAGCGCCGCAGACACAAGAGACCAGAGAGAGCGTCGTGAAGGCGGAGACGCCGGCAGAGCCGAGCGAGCCTCCCGCCCCCGCGTTCGTGGTGCAGATCGTGACGCCGCCTCCCGCGCCGACGACACCAGTGGACGCAACACCTGAAACGACCGCGCTCGCCGCCAGTGATTCTGAAAGCGCCACGCCCGCACCGGCAGCGCCGGAGCAGCAGACGCAGGCGCCTGAGCCGGTCGACGGCGCGCCGAAGTCTGACACTGCAAAAACCGACGCGTCGGAGAGCAAAGCCGCAAGCGCTCCGGTCGTGAGCGCACCAGTCGCGTCGGAAGCAAACGCGACGCAGAGCGCCGCCGCGTCGCCGGTTGCGCCAGCGGCCGCCCAGCCCGCGACACAGACAAACGCAGCGCCCACACCGCCGCCAGAGACAATGCAAGCCCTGGCGGCAACGCAAACGCCGCCTCAGGCGCCGCGCGAAGCAGCACCGCGCGCGCCGAAGATCGCGCCAAGCGCGGGCGAACCAAAAGTCGAGGCGCAATCGACGGACAGCAAGTCGGCGCGCGTCGACGCGTCTCAACCCAGGACCGCTCCGCCGACGCCTGTGATCGCCGCGCGTGACGGCGGCGCACAAAGCCCGGTCCCTACGCCGGTCAGCGTTGACTTAAGCGCACCGCAGCCCTCGCCTTCCGCCACGCCGAGCTTTGCGCAGCAGGCAGCGCACGCTCAACAAGCCACGGCCGTTGATCACAACGCCGTCCGCGCGGCGCCTGCGGCTGCACAGGTCGCGCGCGAGATCGTTCGCCGCTTCAATGGCCAGACGACGAGTTTCGATCTGCGGCTTGATCCGCCGGAGCTTGGTCGCGTCGAGATTCGATTGGAAGTCACGCGCGATCATCGCGTCACGGCTGTCGTCTCCGCTGACAATCCGCAAGCGCTCACCGAACTGGCGCGCCACGCGCGCGATTTGGAGCAGACATTACAATCCGCGGGCCTCGAATTGTCTGACAACGGTTTGTCGTTCGATCTCCGCCAAGGCGGCGAAGGCGACAGCGATGCGGACAGCGGCGGACGCAACGGTCAAGCCGGCAGCGCCGAAACGGAAACAGAGCAACCCGCACTGACTTCACGCCCGCTCGGCCTTGAGCGCTGGCGCGGCGTGCGCGTCGATATGATGGTTTGAGGAAACACAAATGGCAATCTCTCCCATCGCACCAGAAGTGGCGCAAGCCACCGGCGACCGCACGCGGCTGTCGGACAATTACGACACGTTTCTCATCCTGCTCACCGCGCAGCTGCAAAACCAGGACCCGTTGGCGCCCATGGATTCCACGCAATTCACTCAGCAACTCGTGCAGTTCAGCCAAGTCGAGCAGCAAATCCGCACCAACGAACAGCTCGAAGGCTTAGTGAGTCAATATCAGGCAGCGAGCGCCGGCGCCGCTCTCTCCTATCTCGGCAAGGACGCGATCATCGAAGCCGATGACACCTATCTCGCCGGTGGCGAAGCGAACTGGGCTTACACGCTGCCCGAAGCAGCAACCGACATCACCATCCAGGTGCGCGATGCGCGCGGACGCACGGTCTACACCGAAGATGGCGAACGCGGCGCTGGGCAACATTTGTTTGCCTGGGATGGCACGCAGACTGTCGGCGGCACGGCGGCTGACGGCGTCTATTCAATCGTCGTTACTGCAAGAGATGCATCAGGCGAAGCAATCACGCCGGTCGTCAATGTACGCGAAACTATCATGGGCGTAGATTTCTCCGGAGCGACGCCGCTCGTCATCACGCCGGCGGGGACACGCGGGCTCGATGTGATCCGATCGGTGCTGAGCTAACAAATTCAGCGTCCGCCGAATGCGGACGCAACTGTCGCGCAGAAGCGCTCCATACATAAACTTTTTGCCGCGCACGCAGGGGCGCAAGCGGCGATGGAGCTGGGACACACATGTCTATCTATACCGCATTGCGAGCGGGCGTTTCTGGCCTCACCGCCAATTCGAGCGCCCTCGCCGTTATTTCCGACAACATCGCCAACGTGAACACGGTTGGCTATAAGCGCTCCGGCGTCGATTTCAGCGCGCTCGTCAACGCGCAGAACTCGAACACAACCTATAACGCAGGCGGCGTGCTGCCGCTGACGCGCCAACAGATTTCTTTGCAGGGCTCGCTCGAGCAATCGCGATCGACGACCGACCTCGCCATCTCCGGAGACGGCTTCTTTATCGTGTCGCCGAACAACCAACAGCTCTCAAACGGCGGCTCGGTGTTGTTCACGCGCGCCGGCTCATTCACGATCGACGCCGACGGCTACATGGTCAACGCGCAGGGCTTGTTTTTGCAGGGATGGCCGGTCGCCAGCGACGGCAGCGTCACGACCAGCCCGACTTCCCTCTCCGCGATTGAGGCGGTGAACATTTCCGGCGTCGGCGGCTTGGCCGAACCGACCGAAAACGTCAGCATCAACGCCAACCTGAACTCGGACCAATCCCCGTTCACGGGCCCATACGCCGCCGGCGACATGGCCACCGGCACTGTGACGCCGCACTTTGAAAGCTCGCTCGAAGTGTTCGACAGTTTGGGCGCGCCGCGCACCATCGCGTTCGGCTTTTTGAAGACCGGGCCAAACACGTGGCAGGTCGAATCCTATGCGCGTCCGAACACGAACGTTACAGGGGGCGCTCTCTCAGGCGGTCTTCTCGCCAGCGGCACGCTCACCTTCAACACGGACGGCACGGTCAACGGCACCACCGGCACGATCGGCGGATCGTTCAGCATTCCATGGGCGACGGCGACAGGCGCCTCCGCGCAGCCGATCACGCTCGACCTTGAGACCGGCATGACGCAGTTCGCCAAGAGCTTCGGCGTCACCAGCGTGACCGCCGACGGCGTGCCGCCAGGCGACCTCGTCGGCCTGGTGCTTGAGGGCGACGGCATGCTGACGGCGCAGTTCTCGAACGGCCGCGCGCGCGCGCTCTACCAAATCCCACTTGCAACGTTCTTGAACCCAAACGGTTTGGCGGCGGATCAGGGCGGCGCGTTCCGCACCACGCTTGAGTCCGGCCTCTACAACATCAACTCCGCTAACGCAGGCGGCGCGGGCCGTATCGTTTCGGGTGCGCTCGAAGCCTCAAACGTCGATCTCGCGGCAGAGTTCACCAACCTCATCACCACCCAGCGCGCCTACTCCGCCGCATCCCGGATTATCACCACCGCCGACGAAATGTTGGAAGAACTGCTGATGATCAAGCGCTAAGCGGCGCGTTTTGACGCTCGCGTAACTCGTTAGATTCATCGTCATCCTGGGGCAATGCGAAGCATTGAGCCCAGGATCCAGGGGCCAACACACGACTCGTAGCCCCTGGGTCCTGGGCTCTTCGCGTTCCGCGAACCCCCGGATGACGAAACTGAACGGATGAAAGCAGCATCGAGCACCAAGCGAAAGCCTCGTGCAGGTAAGAAACGAGTAAGAGACTCATGTTCTAATTCGAGACATGCGTCTGTGTGAAGTTTCCACACGCTCTTAGTCGTTTCTTTAGCGCTCCAAGTTATGTTGGCTCCTCAAGAACGAGGAGAAAGGCGCCATGCAGAAGCAACGCCGCTATGATGGGGTGGTGATGGGTCCCGACGGGAACCCCCTCACTTTGGACGATTTGCCGCCGCCGGGCACGACCCGTTGGGTCATCCGCCGTAAGGCTGAAGTTGTCGCCGCCGTGCGCGGTGGGCTTTTGACGCTTGAAGATGCGTGCGCTCGCTACGGGCTCTCCGAAGAAGAGTTCGAAGGCTGGCGCAAGTCGATCGAGCGCCACGGCCTCCCAGGCCTACGTACGACCCGCATTCAGCACTATCGCGGCGCCGTCTAACGACGGCGCGCGGTCTGCGCGACATCGTAAGTACTAGCTTTCAGAAGCCCTCGCCGGCGCGGCGGGGGCTTTTGCGCGTCGCCCTCCTCCGCGCCAACATGCTTAACCATTGTTTCACGCCCCACCGGGCAATTTCTGCCGACCGGTGAGAATTGCCTAGTGATTCTAGGGCCTCGCCGCGCGTGTGCAGAGGACGGGCGTGAACGGCTTCACTCAAATGCTGCTGAAGGCTGGGCCAACGCGGCTGTTTGCTGCGCTGGGCATCGCGGCGGTGGTTGCGGCCATCCTGCTGACGCTCGTGCTGCGCATGGGCGGCGAAGAAAAGGCCTTGCTCTTCGCCGGCGTCGAGATGCGCGAAGCAGCCGAGATCACCCAGCGGCTCGAGCAAGCCGACATCCCTTACGAGATGCGTGGCGAAGGCGGCTCGATCTATGTCGCGCGCTCGCGCGTGCTCGATGCGCGGATGATGCTCTCGGCCGAAGGCCTGCCCTCGCGCGGCTCGATCGGCTACGAGATTTTCGACGAACCCGACGCGCTCGGCCAAACCCAGTTTCAACAAAACATTAACCGCCTGCGCGCGCTTGAAGGCGAACTCGCACGCACCATAGGCTCGCTCGACGGCATCGCTTCGGCGCGCGTTCACTTGGTGCTGCCGGAGCGCCAGCTGTTTTCGCGCGAAACCGAACAGCCCTCCGCCTCGATCGTGCTGCAGCTGCGTCGCGACGAACTCACCTCCGGACAAGTGCGCGCAATCCGGAATCTCGTCGCCAGCGCAACACCGGGCCTTACGGCAAACCGCGTCACTATCCTCGACGAAACCGGCCGCCTGCTCGCCGCCCCCGCGACCGCCGACGGTGTGGACGCTGAAGGCGTCGATGCCCGCCAAGTGGCGGTCGAGGAACGCATCCGCCAGACCGTGACCGACATCGTCGAAGGCGTCGTCGGTCAGGGCAATGCACGCGTGCAAGTCAGCGCGGAGATGGACTTCAGCCGCATCAGCGAAACCTCGGAGCGCTTCGATCCGGAAGGCCGTGTGGTGCGCTCAACGACGACGACCGAAGACAGTTCGAGCAGCGCAGGCCGAGCGGGCGGCGCCAGCGCCGGCCTCAACGTGCCCGACGGAACCGCCGGCGCCAGCGGCGCTGGCGCGCAGGACGAAGACTTGTCGAGCAGCGAAACCGTCAATTACGAGATCTCGCGCACGACGCGCACCGAAATCAGTGAGGGCGGACGGGTGCGCAGGCTCTCGGTCGCGGTCGCCGTTGATGGCGTGATGGCGCCGGGTGAAGGCGAAGCTGCGGCCGCCACGTACCAGGCGCGCAGCGAAGAAGAAATGCAGCGCCTGGCGCAGCTGGTGCGTTCGGCCGTCGGCTACAACCAAGAGCGCGGCGACATCGTTGAAGTCGTCAACACACAGTTCGCGCGCGCGGCGGCGCCCGAAGCCGCCGCCGAACCTGGCATGCTCGCCTTCCTGGGCGACCTTGACGTCATGCGGATTATCGAGATCGTGGCGGCGCTTCTGGCGTCGTTGGCGTTTGTGTTCTTCGTTCTACGTCCGTTGATCGGCGGCTTGGTGCGCGGCGGCGGCGCGAGTGCGGAGGGTGCGGGCGTCAGCGGCGTGCCGGCTTTGGCAGGCCCCAACGGCGGTGGCGTGGCCGCTCTGCCCGCGCCCGACGGGGACGATTCCGGCATTGATGTCGCGGCTGTCGGCGGCCGTGTGCGTCAATCTTCGGTGAAGCGCGTCGCCGAGGTCGTCTCGGCCCATCCGGACGAGTCCGCGCAGATCATTCGCGGCTGGCTCAACAATGCGCTCTAAATCATGAACGCCCTCGTCCGCCCCGAGGCCCCGGCGCCAACCGTAGACCTCTCCCGCTATTCCGGCGCGGAGAAGGCCGCGATTGTGCTGATGAGCCTGGGCGAAGACGCCAAGCACCTTTGGTCGTTGCTCGACGAAGAAGAGATCAAGGAAGTTTCGCAGTCGATGGCCTCGCTCGGCATGGTGCCGTCAGTCGTCGTCGAAGCGGTGGTGCAGGAATTCGTGCAGCGCATGTCGGGCGCGGGCTCAGTGATGGGCTCGCTCGATCAGACGCAGCGCATGCTGGCCTCCATCCTGCCGAAGGAAAAGCTCGACGGCCTGATGGAGGAAATCCGCGGGCCGGCGGGGCGCAACATTTGGGACAAGCTTGGCAACGTCAACGAAGCCGTGCTCGCGAACTATCTGAAGAACGAGTATCCGCAAACGGTGGCGGTGGTGCTGGCGAAAGTGCGCCCCGAGCACGCGGCCAAGGTGCTCGCGGAGCTCCCGAGCGATTTTGCCGCCGAATGCATCCTGCGCATGCTCGGCATGGAGCCGGTGCAGCGCGAAATCCTCGACAAGATCGAGACCACGCTGCGCACCGAGTTTATGTCGAACGTCGCGCGCACCTCGAAGCGCGATAGCCATGAACTGATGGCGGAGATTTTCAACAATTTCGATCGCCAGACCGAGTCCCGCTTCATCAACGCGCTTGAGAGCAAGAGCCGCGATAGCGCCGACCGCATCAAGGCGCTGATGTTCGTGTTTGAAGACCTCGGCAAACTCGATTCAGGCGGCGTGCAAACCCTGCTCCGCGCCGTCGACAAGAGCGATCTCGCGCTCGCACTCAAGGGCGCCTCAGACGCGCTGCGCACACTCTTTTTCACCAACATGTCGGAACGCGGGGGCAAATTGCTCAAGGAGGATATGGCTTCGATGGGGCCGGTGCGCCTCAAGGACGTGGACGCCGCGCAAGCGCGCCTCGTCGCGCAGGCCAAAGAACTTGCCGCCCGCGGCGAGATCGTGCTCGCGGATGGCAAGGCCGATGACGAGTTGATCTATTGATGACGCAAATCCGCAAATACGCCTTCGACACCGAATTCGCGCCTGATGGCGCGATCGTGAAGGATGCGCCTAAGCGCCTAACGCCGGAAGAAATCGCCGGAGAATGCGCCGCCGCTTACGAGCGCGGCAAACAGGACGCCGTTGCCCAAGCCGAACGTGAAGCCGCCGCCGCGCTGCAAGCGCTGGCGGATGCAGCATCTGGCATCCTAACGCGGCTAGAAGCCGAAAGCCAAGCGATGCGCGCGGAAGCCGCCAGTATAGCGCTCGCGGCGGGTCGCAAGATCGCTGGCGCAGCACTTGATGCGTTCGGGCATGATCGCGCCGCCGTAGCTATTGAGTCTGCGATGGATGCGTTGCGCCATCAGCCCCGTCTGGTTGTCAAACTATCGCCGGAAGCGGCGGAGGTGTTGAAACCGCGCATCACCGAAATGTGCGAGACGCACGCTTATGCCGGCGCGGTTCTGGTGCGCGCCGAGCCTGGCTTAAGCAAGGGCGCCGTCATCATCGATTGGTCGGACGGGGTCATTCACATGGACCCGGCCGAAGCCGACCAACGCATTCAAACCCTGATCGACGCCGCGCTCGCGTCGCAACTGGCATCATGAGGCAAGCATGAGCGACCTTAAGCTCGACGAATTTACACCCACGCCAGCTGGCGCGCCCGGCGCACCGGACATCGAGCAAAACGCGGCCCAGCTAGCCCCCGTCTACGACGTGCCGGTCAACATCCAAGCAGTGCTTGGGCGCTCTAATCTCGATGTGGCGTCGCTCTTGCGGCTCACGCGCGGCTCGGTGATCGAACTCGACCGCAAGGTCGGCGAGGCGATCGACATTTACGTGAACAATCGTCTGGTCGCGCGCGGCGAAGTTGTTGTCGTCGACGAGCGCCTAGGCGTGACCATGACGGAAATCATCAAGGACGGCGACGCCTAAGGCCGCGTCGCGAGGAGACTATCCATGCGCCTACTCATTGTCGGCCAGCTCGGGGGACAAATCTCCGCAGCCACGCGCATCGCCATGAACTTCGGCGCGAAGGTCGCGCACGTCGACACGATCGAACAAGCGACGGCCGCTTTGCGCGCCGGCCGCGGCGCCGATCTCCTAATGGTCGATGCGCGCCTCGATATCGCCGCCCTGCTCGCGGCCAATGAGGCCGAGCACATCGTCGTGCCGATCGTCGCAGCCGGCGTTGGCATCGATCCGTCAATGGCGGCGAAGGCGATCCGCGCTGGCGCACGTGAGTACATTTCGCTGCCGCCCGATCCAGAGCTGATCGCGGCGGTGCTGGCGGCTGTTTGCAATGACGACCGCCAATTGGTGGCGGCCGATCCGGCCATGAAGGCCGTGATCGCGCTCGCCGATCAGATTGCGCCTTCCGACGCGTCGATCATGATCACCGGCGAAAGCGGCGTTGGTAAGGAAGTACTGGCGCGCTACGTGCACAAGAAATCCAATCGCGCCGACAAGGCGTTCATCGCGGTGAATTGCGCGGCGATCCCGGAGCAATTGCTGGAAAGCGAGTTGTTCGGACACGAGAAGGGCTCGTTCACCGGCGCCGTCGCGCGACGCATCGGCAAATTCGAAGAAGCCGACGGCGGCACACTGCTGCTCGATGAAATCTCGGAAATGGATTTGCGTCTGCAGTCGAAGCTGTTGCGCGCGTTGCAGGAACGCGTGATCGACCGTGTCGGTGGCTCAAAGCCTGTCCCAGTCAACATTCGCGTGCTGGCGACATCGAACCGCGACCTCACTGGCATGGTGCGCGCCGGCGAATTCCGCGAGGATTTGCTCTATCGCCTAAACGTCGTGAACCTGCGCATCCCGCCCCTGCGCGAGCGCAAAGACGATCTGGCCGCGCTAGCGCAGTTCTTTATCGACAAATACGCGCACGCCAACGGCCGCCCCGCCCGCCGCCTTTCCAAAGAAGGCCAGGCGCAGGTGTTCGCGCACAATTGGCCGGGTAATGTTCGCGAACTGGAAAACGCCATGCACCGCGCGGTGCTGCTGTCCAAGAGCGAAGACGTCGGCGCCGATGCGATCCGCGCGCCCGACGGCGCACCGGTGGGCGGGCGCGGCGATGTCGGCGCGGCGATCGAGGCGGGCCAGGCCGCGGCGCGTGCGCTGGTCGGACGCACCGTCGCGGACGTGGAGCAGGATCTGATTCTGGAGACGCTCACGCATTGCCTCGGCAACCGCACGCATGCAGCGCACATTCTCGGCATCTCGATCCGCACGCTGCGCAACAAGCTGAAGCAATATTCGGACGATGGCCTCAGAATAATGCCGCCGCCGACCGGGCAAGCAGCTTGACCGCTGAATGACTGACGCCGCCCAACCACAAGCCCAGGCCTTTGGCCTCGACGCGCTGCGCAACGCGCTGTTCCGCGGCGAGATCGCGCTGGCGGTCGGCGTGCTGGGCATTCTGGCGATCATGCTGGTGCCGCTGCCGCCGTTCCTGTTGGACATGCTGCTGGCGGTTTCGCTGATCTTCTCGATCCTGGTGCTGATGACGGCGCTGATGATCAAGAAGCCGCTTGAGTTCACCGCCTTCCCGTCCGTGCTGCTGCTGGCGACCTTGCTGCGCCTTGCGCTGAACATCGCCACGACCCGCCTCATCCTCGCCAATGGCCAGAACGGCGAGCACGCCGCTGGCGAGGTGATCGCGGCGTTCGCGCAATTCGTCATGGGCGGCGAGTTCGTCATTGGCGTGATCGTGTTCGCGATTCTCGTGATCGTGAACTTTGTCGTGATCACGCGCGGCTCGACGCGTATCGCCGAAGTCGCGGCGCGCTTCACCTTGGACGCCATGCCCGGCAAGCAGATGGCGGTCGACGCCGATCTTTCCGCGGGCCTCATCAACGAACAACAAGCGCGCGAACGCCGCAAAGCGCTGGAAGACGAGAGCTCGTTCTTCGGCGCCATGGACGGCGCGAGCAAATTCGTGCGTGGCGACGCGATCGCCGGCCTGCTCATCGTGTTCATCAACATTATCGGCGGCATCATTATCGGCGTCATGTCGCACGGCATGGATTTCGCCGAGGCCGGACGCACCTACACGCTGCTCACCGTAGGCGACGGCCTGGTGACGCAAATCCCGTCGCTGATCATCTCAGTCGCGGCCGGCTTGCTGGTGACCAAGGCCGGCATTGACGGCGCGGCGGATAAAGCGCTGGCTAAGCAGCTCGCCTCGTACCCTGTTGCACTCGGCGTCGTCGCCGCGTGTGCGGTCGGCATGGCGATCCTGCCGGGCATGCCGAAAATCCCGTTCCTCGTCCTCGCGTTCGCCGCCGGCTTGCTGGCTTGGCGGCTGCGCAAAGCGAGCCGCGTGGTCGAAGCTGCAAACGAAGCCGCCGCCGCCGCGCCACCCACGGCGGTTGAAGAAACCCCCGCCTCGTCGCTGGCGATGGACGACGTACGCATCGAGTTGGGCTTTGGACTGCTACCGCTGATCAACGACGTGCAAGGCCGCCGCCTCACCGATCAGATCAAGGCGCTGCGTAAGACGCTGGCGCAAGAGTACGGCTTCGTGATGCCGAGCGTACGCATTCTCGACAATGTGCAAATGCAGCCCGATGCTTACCAAGTCCGCATCCGCGAGATGGAAGCCGGCGAAGGCAAGCTCAAGATCGGCGCGCTCTTGGCGATGGATCCCACCGGTACAGGCGTCGCGCTGCCGGGCGAAGCGGTGAAGGAGCCGGCCTTCGGCCTCGACGCCAAATGGATCGATGAACGTGCGCGCGAGGAAGCGAGCTTCCGCGGCTACACCGTGGTCGATCCGGCCACCGTGCTGGCCACGCACTTAACTGAGATCATCAAGGAGCACATGAGCGAATTGCTCACCTTCGCGGAGGTGAAAAAGCTCATCAAGGATCTGCCCAAGGATACGCAAACGCTGCTCGACGATGTCGCGCCGACGCATATCTCCTGGTCCGGCATCCAACGCGTGCTGCAGAATCTGCTGAAAGAGCGCGTCTCCATCCGTGACCTCTCGGCCATCGTCGAAGCCATCGCGGAAGCCGCGCCGGCCATGCACGATCTGGTGCTCATCACCGAGCATGTGCGCGGCCGCTTGGCGCGCCAGATTTGCTACGCGCACCGCAACCCGGATGGCTCTCTGCCAATCATCTCAATGTCGCCGAACTGGGAGCAAGCGTTTGCGGAGGCGCTGATCGGCGAAGGCCAGAGCCGGCAACTGGCGCTCGCGCCGTCGCGGCTGCACGACTTCGTCGCCGACGTACGCACCGCGTTTGAGCGCGCCGCCAAAGCGGGAGAGACACCAGTTCTGCTCACCTCCCCCGCCATCCGCCCGTTCGTGCGTTCGCTGATCGAGCGTTTCCGCCCAAGCACGGTCGTGCTCGGCCAAGGCGAGGTGCACGCGAAGGTGCGGCTGAAGGCGATGGGACAGGTCTGACGTGGCTGGTCGCAAACGCGTGCGCCGGTGACAGATTCATCACAGCTTCTTTAGCGCCGATTAACCATTTCGGCTGTTCCCGCTAACCACAGCGAAACACCTCGCGGCGCATATCTGAGCTATGTCAGGCGCACACGCTCTCCCCGAGCCGCCCTTACCGCGCACCCGCGCGGCGCCGATCTTTGCCGTCGCCTCAGGCAAAGGCGGGGTCGGCAAGACCTGGCTTTCGACCATGCTTTCCTTCGCTTTCGGCCGCGCCGGGCAACGCGCGCTGCTGGTCGACTGCGACTTGGGCCTCGCCAATATCGACGTACAGCTCGGCGTGCGCCCGACAGCGGACGTTCACTCGGTGGTGCGCGGCTTTCTTGAACTTGACGCCGCGGTGACGCCTGTTCTCGGCGGTCCTGGGCGCAATGGCGGCTTCGATCTGATCGCGGGGCATTCGGGATCGGGCGCGTTGGGCGCGGTGAAACTCGAAGAGGTTGGCCGCATCTGCACCGGGCTTACCAAACTCACGCCGCATTATGATCGCGTCATCCTCGATCTCGCCGCCGGCATCGACCCGACCGTGCTGCGCTTTGCGCGCGCCGCCGACCGGCTTATTCTTGTCACCACCGAAGAGCCGACGGCGCTCACCGACGCCTACGCCATGGTGAAGCTGCTGCGCCTGCAGGGCGCGCAGATCACGCCGTGGGTCATCGTCAATATGGCGGAGAACCGCGTTAAAGGCCGCAAGGTGTTCGATCAATTCTCGATGGCGTGTAACGAATATCTCGGCTTCAAGCCGCGCCTCGCGGGCGTCGTCGCACGAGACTCGCGCGTGCCCGATTCAATCCGCGCACAAACGCCTTTGCCGATCCGCCATCCGCAGAGCCAGGCGTACGAAGACGTGATCCGGATCGTCGAGACGCTGAACGCGGGTTAGCGCGGCTGCCGCGCCGCGCGCATTGTGGCGAAATCGTCCAGTTCCGCGCTCTCGCGCTTGTCGGCTTTCACCTTGGCGCGTGCTTCTTCCAGCTCGATCAGCCGCTCAAACTTGCGCGCTTCGATATGGGCTGCCGTGATAAGCGCACGCAAGCGCTCGACATCGGCGGCGATCATGGCGCCTTCGCTCACCATGGCGCGCCTGCGTTGGATCGCGGCGGCGGCATACCCGCCAAACACCCGGTTCGCTTCGTAATCTCGCTGCGCCAGCTTTTGTTCCTGCGCGATCGTCTGATCGTGGCCGGCGATGCGGTGTTCGAGCAAGGCTTGGCGTTCGACCTGCGCAGCCATTTCACGGCGCAGCGTCTCCAAGTCGCGATTGGCGAGTTTGAGCAGCGTACGGAGCGATTTCATCTGAGCGCCTCAGCCAACATGGCGAAGCCATCCTTGATGGTGCAGTGCTCATCCCGGCCTTGCGTCAGCACCGCTTCGAGCGCGCCACGCACGCGCACCGCTTCATCGACGTTTGGATCCGCGCCAGCCTTGTAGGCCCCGATGCGGATCAGTTCTTCCATCTCGCTATAGAGGCTGAGCATAGCGCGGGCGCGACCGACGAGCGCGTTCTCCTCCGGCGTATGGCACATCGGCATAAGTCGTGAGATCGACTTGAGCACATTGATCGCTGGATAGCGGCCCCGCTCTGCGATGGCGCGCTCCATGACGATGTGGCCGTCGAGAATGCCGCGCACGGCATCGGCGATCGGCTCGTTGTGATCGTCGCCGTCAACGAGCACGGTGAAGAGCGCCGTGATCGAACCCGCCTCGCCTTCATGACCAGGGCCCGCGCGTTCGAGCAGCTTGGGCAGTTCGGCGAACACGGACGGCGTGTAACCCTTCGTCGTCGGCGGCTCGCCAACGGCCAAGCCGATCTCACGCTGCGCCATCGCAAAGCGCGTCACCGAGTCGACCAGCAACAGCACATCAAGACCTTCGTCGCGAAAATGCTCAGCGACGGCGCACGCCATGTGCGGTGCGAGGCGCCGACGCGCGGCGCTCTCATCCGATGTCGCCACGACGACGACCGAGCGCCGTCTGCCCTCTTCGCCCAAAGTGTCTTCGATGAATTCCTTCACTTCGCGTCCGCGCTCGCCGACCAGACCGATCACGATGACGTCGGCGTTGGCGCCGCGCGCCAACATGGACATGAGCACCGACTTGCCGACGCCGGAGCCGGCGAACACGCCCATGCGCTGTCCGCGGCACAGCGCCGCAAAAATATTGAGCGCGCGTACGCCGACATCGAGCCGGCCGCCCACGCGCGAGCGATCATGCGCAGACGGTGGCGCGGCGCGCACGAGATGCGGTTTCATGCCTTGCGGCAGCGGACCTGCGCCATCAACCGGATTTCCAAAACAATCGATCACACGGCCGAGCCATGCCTTCGAGGGTCGCGCCATCGGCGCGCCGCCCTCCAACAGAACACGTGCGCCTGGGCGGATCGACTCGATCGGATCATATGGCGCGAGCAAGGCGCGATCGCCGCGAAAGCCGACAATTTCGCCCCGCGCCGTGCGGGCGCCCTGCACCGTCGCACGCGCGCCAAGCGAGAGCGCGTCCATCGGACCGGTCACTTCGACGAGTGAACCTGACAAACCGGTTACCCGCCCCTCGAACCGGCGCGGATCGAGAGCGTCAATCTCAGTTGCGAGTTTGGAAAGAACTGATTGCACCCTGCACGCAAAGTTTCTTCACACTTTGTGTGGGCGCCATGGTTAGCGAAATCTGAATCCCATCAAGGCTCGTTGGTGTAGCGATTCATTTTCAACCGCTTGTGTCCGACACATTTCCGCACACAGGCGGTGGACATGTGAATCCAAATCAGATTCTAAGGCTTGTTAACGGGAAGCTGATGGAGCGGCAGCGCTTGGGTAAGCACACCGGCTCAGTAAGAATCGTTGACGGCGTTTACGAAGATTAAACCGTTAGCATCGATTCTGTGAGTTAACTGTGCCCGGCCGCTGCGCCGACGGGGAGCAATCTATGAGAGTCTTGTTGATCGAGGACGATAGCGCGACAGCGCAGGGCATCGAGCTGATGCTCAAGTCCGAAGGATTCAATATCTACTCGACCGATCTCGGCGAGGAAGGCATCGATCTTGGCAAGCTCTACGACTACGACATTATCGTACTCGACCTGACGCTGCCCGACATGCACGGCTATGACGTGCTGAAGCAGCTCCGGGTGGCGCGGGTGAACACCCCCATCCTGATCCTTTCAGGCACCGCCGACATCGACACGAAGGTCCGCGGCCTCGGCTACGGCGCCGACGACTACATGACCAAGCCCTTCAACAAGGACGAACTGATCGCCCGCATCAACGCGATCGTCCGCCGCTCCAAGGGGCACGCTCATTCCGTCATCAAAACGGGTGAGATCACCGTCAATCTCGATGCGAAGACGGTCGAAGTCACCGGCCACCGCGTCCACCTGACCGGCAAAGAGTATCAAATGCTGGAACTGCTCTCGCTCCGCAAAGGCACGACGCTGACGAAAGAGATGTTCTTGAACCATCTCTATGGCGGCATGGACGAGCCAGAGTTGAAGATCATCGACGTGTTCATCTGCAAGCTGCGCAAGAAGCTGGCGGCCGCCACAGGCGGTGAACACTACATCGAGACGGTCTGGGGCCGCGGCTATGTCCTGCGCGACCCACAAGAAGCCGGCGCGACCGCAACCGTCACCTCTGGCGTCGCGGCAGCTTGAGCTACACGTTCGGCTCGCTTCGCTAACCAAGGGCGCTGCGCGCGCCACAGAGATCGCGTATCCTTATTCTGGATGCGCATTCATCACATAGACCGACGCGCGCTGCTTCTGAGCGGCGCAGCCCTTCTCGCCAGCGGCGCGAGCGCACACGCGCAAAGCGCGAACAGTGCTGACGACGATTTCCGCGCTTTGGTCGAACGCCTGGCTGACCGCTCGCGCACGAGCCGCGCCTTCCTGCTCCGCCGCTACGACGCCTCTCGTCTCTCGCCACGCGGTCGCATTCTGTACGAAGCCATCCTCCCTGGCGCCGAGGCAGACGCCAATCTCGCACGCATGCGCTGGGGCAGCAGCGGCAACCCCTACGCCTTCAGCCATCGCTACGGCGCTTACCGGCGCGCAGCAGAACTCAGGCCGAACGACAATTTCCGCAATTTGATCCGCGTCGTCGATCGCGAGACGCGGCAGATGCGGGGCGACGCCGATCGCGGGGTGATCGCGCCCGCCTTCGCACTGGAGGCGACCGAAACAGCAGTCGCACAAGCGACGCAGCGTGTTGTGGAGCGCGGCAACGAGCGCGAACTGGCGGAAGCGCTGCAGCGTCAACTGGACGCGGTTCGCGCTTTGCGTCCACGCGCGGGATCGGACCCAGGTATGTGGCGCCTGCCCGATGGCGACGATTTTTACGCCGCGGCGTTGCAGTTTCACCTCGGCGCGCCAGTCAGTTCGCGCGCGGCACACGACCGCGCGCTGGATCGCTGCCGCGATCTGCAAGCGGAAGCTGACACACTGCTGCGGGCGCAAGGACTGACGCGTGGCGGCGTGGGTGAGCGTCTGCGCGCGCTGGCGCGCGATCCGCGCTATCGCTACGCCGCCGACGACGCCGGCAAAGACCGCGCCGTCGCTGAAATGGCGGAGCGGCTGGCGCGCGTGCGCGTGCTCTTGGCCAATGTCATTGCCGATGCAGGCGTCACGCCGGCTGAGGTGCGCCGCCTGCCCGCCAATCTCGAAGCCAATGGCGCGGCCGGCCGCAGGCGCGGGACGGCCTACGAAGTTGATCTAGGGGCGCCGCGCGCCAGTTGGACGTTGCCCAGCGTCGTCCACCACGAACTCATTCCGGGCCACATCTATCAAACGCCGTTCGCCAATTCAGCCAACGTCCCCGCCCTGCAAGAGCGCTACGCCAACGGGTATCTCGAAGGCTGGTCAACCTACGCTGAAACACTCGCGGCCGAGCAAGGCGCCTTCGAGGACGATCCGCTCGGGCGCATCGGCTATCTGCAATGGATGCTGTTTCGTATGGCGCGCATTGTCGCCGACACCGGCCTGCACGCTATGCATTGGAGCCGCGACCACGCGATCGCGCAGCTGCACGCGCTACAAGGTGAGAGCATCGCGTTCGTGAGCATCGAGGAAGACGTACTGCGCTTTTGCGTGCAGCCGGGTTTCTACGCCGCCCAAGGCTTGGCTGCGTTTCATATCGAAGATCTGCGCGCGCGCACGCGCCGCGAGACGCGCGATCGGTTCAGTCTGCAGCGCTTCCACACCGCCTTGCTCGAACACGGTCCCCTCTCACCTCCAGGCCTCGACCAAGCAGCGCGCGCAGCCTTCAACCCATAAGAAAAGGGCGCCGGCACGAAGCCGACGCCCGAACTTAGGAGGTTTTTGGAGGAATCTAGTTCGTGTAACGGAAGCCCAAGAAATATGAGCGGCCGTAATGGTGGTAGAACGACAGACGATCGTCCGGCGTCAGGTATTGATCGTTGACCTCGTCGGTCAGGTTCACGCCTTCAAAGGTCAGCGCGAAATTGTCATTGATGTTCCAGCGCGCTGACGCATCGACATTGAGCGTTTCGGCTGTTTCTTCGGTCAAATTGCCATTCCGGCCCGGCAGCGTTGTGGGATAGTCGCTGCGATAGGCAGCCGAGACACGGGCGCTGAAACGGTCGTCTTCGTAATAAACGGTGCCGTTCCACGACGTGTCAGAGAGCTGGAGCAGCGGCCCGGTGAGAGTTGGATTGCCGAGGCCATCAACGTACTGGACGTCTGCTTGGAGAATACGCGTGTAGTTCGCCAGCACGCCGAAGTTCGCCCACACGCCATCCAAGAAGTAGAACGGCAGCTGCAGGCCAATTTCGTAGCCGCTGACCGGACCGCCGGGCGTGTTGCGCGGCAAGTTGAACGCCCAGTCGACGCTTGCGTTACATCCCACGGTCGCGCCACACGCCGCAGTCGCGACGCTATCGGGAAGGCCGAGCGAGTTGCCTGTGAACGGACGGTCTTCGCGCACCGTTTGGATGAAGGAGTCGATATCGCGGTGGAAATACGCCGCCGACAACAAACCGCCGTCTGCAAAGTACCACTCAGCGCTGAAATCGTAGGCGTCCGCCGTCGTTGGCTCAAGCGCCGGGTTGCCGGCGGTGACGGTGCGGTTAGAGCCGCTCACGCTGACGGCCGCGCCCGGCGCGAGGAAGCCTAGGTTAGGACGCGACAACACTTGCGCCGCCGCAAAACGGAACAGCAAGTCGTCAATCGGCTCAAACACCATGTTGAAGGAGGGCAGCGTGTTGGTGTAGCTCCGCTCAACCGTGGAAAGAACCGGCAGGCCACCGCTGAACGTATAGCCTGTGCTGGTCTGGTCAGTTTCGACGTAACGCAGGCCGACATTACCGCGGAAACGTCCTTCAGTGCTCGACCAATCCAGTTGGACGTAACCACCTGTCGTGTCTTCACCGATCGAGTTGTTGTTGCCGAGCGCGGGCTGGATGCCCATCGGGAAAACCGACGTGTCATAGAGATTCCAGAGCGACGCGGCCGCGCCGACGTCCGGCACCAACCAAGAGGTCGGCAAGCCGGAGGGCAGATCAAGCCCTTGGCCGCTCATGCTCAGAATGTAGCTGTAGTTCGCGATCGGCGTGCCCGACGCAAAACCGGGAAGCACGGTTTCTTGGTTCGACGTCGTCCCATTTGAACGACGTAGTTCAGTCGTCTCGAACTCATAGCTGCGCCAGTTGAGGCCGCCGGTGAGCGTGAAAATCTCATTCACGTCGAACTCAAGATCGCCGTTGATCGTCTCGTATGTGTTGAGAGCTGATTGAGGACGTAGCCGAATTTGCGAAAGCGTCCAGGTCGCTGGGGCGGTTAGGTTCGTCGCGCCATACGTGATCAGCGGCAGCCGATTATCGCCCCGGAAATCGTATGAGTAGCCATTGATATTGTTGGCGTCGAACAAGAGCGTCGTCTGGACCGGGTTTTGGTGATCAGACTCGGCGGTGCCTGCCATACCGCGGAAGCGCAGGCGGTCAGAGAAGTCGTGCTCAATGTTCAGCGTGAGTTGCGTAAACTCGGTTGATAGTTCGTCGAAGCGCAACTCCGAGCGGATATCAACACCGTTGAACACGCCGTAGACGAGCGAATTTCCCTCGATGACTGCATCGGTGACGGACACGCCGCCGATAGCGGAGCCGCCCGTGGTGCTGAACACCGGCGCTTGCAGGAAGGCCTCGCTGCGCGTGCCCTCGAAGTTCGCATAGAGAGCGCTCAGCGTGATTTCGGTGCCATTGGACGGGCGCCATTGCAGCGCACCGGTGATGCCAAGACGCTCCTGCTCGTGTTCGTACACGTCGTAGCGCGGGATGCGCGGCCGGAAGGCGGCGTTGAGCTGACCAAGCGTGTAGGCGGCAGTGGTTTCCGAACCAAAGCCAGCGCCGGAACCCGTGCCGTTTTGCCAACGGACCGTGCTCGCGCCCTCTTCCAGTGATTGCCGCTCACTGTAGGCCAGAGAGAACAGCGCGCCGAAGTTACCCCAGCGATTGGCGATCAAGAACGCCGTTCGCGGATCGGTGCTTTCCGAAAGGTCGTTGTAATGCAGCTGGCCTGAGGCGGCCATGGTGAAGCCGTCATAGTCAAATGGCAGCGCCGTTTGCAGATCGACAGTTGCGCCGAGCGAACCTTCTTCGACTTCCGCGGAGGCGCTCTTGCGCACGGTGATCGAGTTGAAGAGCTCAGATGCGAAAACGTTGAAGTCGAACGAGCGCGCCCGGTTCGTGCCGCCGACAGCGTCGGTGCCGCCGGTGGTGGCCAACGTTTCCATGCCGTTGATGCGCACGCGGGTGAATTGCGCGCCGAGACCGCGCACCGAAATCTGACGGCCCTCGCCGGCGTCGCGCGTGATGGCGACGCCAGGAATGCGCTGAATGGATTCCGAAAGGTTCAAATCAGGAAAGTCGGCGATGTCTTCCGCCAAAATCACATCGACCGCGCCTGTTTCCTCGCGCTTCACATCGATGGCCGCTTCCAAGGAGCCCCGGAAACCGGTGATGACGATTTCTTCTTCTTCGTCTTGCGCGTATGCCGCGCCCGCCGGCAGGCCGACGGCCATGCCCAGCGCGATCAAGGATGCGCCGCTCCAGCCCCAAAAACTCTTCAATGACTTATTCACCGCCATAACGGTCCCTCCCCGGCAGGCCCAGGTGGAGGGACAGCATTGGCCCCAACCCTAAAAGCCGCGTTTCTTCCCTATGACACCGTTATCTTTGATTTTGCCACCGGTGTCTTTTTCTAGAATAACGCAGAAACCGGTGACAATGGCAAGGCCCCTCTCGCGAACCGGGGCAAGGTTCGCGCCAAGGGTGTGTCCCGGGCGCCGCAAGGGATTTTCCGTCAGAACGCCGCGTGGGTGACGCGGCCGACCGAGACAATCAGCACCGCTTGGGCAAGTGGGGATTGCCCGTGACTGCGCCTCGGTAAGGTCCACGGAGAAAGCGCCTATGGCTTAGCCGGCTTGGTTTGGCCGATAGTTCGCGCCGCGACGACCGAGGGGCGCGTTCGGCGTAGCGTCGAGGTCGAGCATGCTCTCCGCGCCTTCGCGCAGCTTGAATTGCGCCAAACCCGCGACCATCGCGGCGTTATCGGTGCAGAGTTTCGGCGGCGTCAGCGTCACCGCGACACCGCGCTTGGCGCCCTCTCGCGGAAGCTCCTCGCGCAAAAGCGTATTGCATGCGACGCCGCCCGCGACGCTGACTCGCGTGACGCCGCACTGTTCGGCGGCAGCCAACGTTTTCGCCACCAGAACATCGACAACAGCACGCTCGAAGCTCGCTGCAACGTCTGGCGCGCCGTCCTGTGATTGCAACTTCTCCGCCACCATGCGCACCGGCGTCTTCAGACCGCTAAAGCTGAAATTGAGCGTGCCGTCTTTCAGCTTCGGCCGCGGAAAAGCGTATGCCTTCGGATTGCCCTTGCGCGCCAAGGCATCGACTTGCGCACCGGCCGGAAACGGCAAGCCGAGATAAGAGCCGACTTTGTCGAAGGCTTCGCCGGCGCTGTCGTCGAGTGTGCGGCCGATGACGTCGTAATCGCCCATGCCGCGCACGTGAATGAGCGCATTGTGCCCGCCGGCGACGGCGAGGCAGATGTGTTCGTTGAACAGATCGGGATTGGTCATGATCGCCGAGAAAATGTGCGCCTCGACGTGGTGCACGGGGATCAACGGCAAACCTTGCGCCACGGCTAGTCCCCGCGCGGCGGAGACGCCCACCACAACGGAGCGGATGAGGCCGTGCTGATTGTTCACCGCGATCGCGGACAAATCGCTTAAGCCGACGCCCGCTTCATCCAGCGCTTGCTTGACCACCTGCATGATCACTTCAGCGTGTCGGCGCGCGGCAAGTTCGGGCACTACGCCGTTGAACGCCTCGTGGGTTTGCTTTTGCCCCCAAACGACGCTGGAGCGGATGTTGAAATCAGCGTCGACAACCGCCGCCGCTGTGTCGTCGCACGCCGTTTCAATACCAAGGACGAGGCCCATCAGCGCTTGGCTCCGGTGAGAAACTCCTGGAAATAGGTCGTGCGCAAATCCAGTGGATCGCCCGCCGCGCCGGCTGAGAGCTTTTGGTGACCGAGTTCTAGCATTTGGCCGAGCCACGCATGGCGCGCTTCGAGATAAGCCTCCGCCTCAACCTCCGCAAACAAGTTCACGACAAACCCTGGCGTCGCCTCGCTCTCGACCACGGTCTTACCAAGCTGATCGACAAAAGCGACGCCGGCGGGATTGATGCGCCTGCCGATATCGAAGCCCGAGGCGCCGAACACGCGCGCGCCGGCGCCGAACGAAAGCGCGGCGCAATAGGTTACGGCGATGCGTGTTGCTGTCCACGAGCCGGGGCCGGTGTTGACGACGATGGCGCCTAGATCCGCCGGCTTCACGCCCGCCTGCTCAAAGGCGCGATCTACGCTTGAGTAGACCGAACGCACCGCGCCGCGCCCGGATGTGCCGGCGGCGTATAGTGTTTCGTTACCGCGCTGCAGGGCGGTGACGGAAAAGCGTCCGCTCGCGTCGAGTGCGAGGATCATGGCGTCCGCTCGATCGCGACGATGCGTTCGTCTTCGCTTTCGCCCGCGGCGATCGTCACCTTGTAGTGCGGGCGGCTGAGCACGCTTTCGATACGCTCGCCCCACTCAACAACGTGCACGCCCTCCTCCAGCAGCGATTCCAAGAGCCAAGCCACGTCGTCATCGGACAATGTTTGCATGCGGAAGAGATCATAATGATAGATCGTCTCGCGCCCCGGGAAGTGATGGATGATATCGTAGGCCGGGCTGGCGACATCGTCCTCATCGCCGCCGCTGAGTTCAGCGATCACGCCCTTGGCGAAGTAGGTCTTTCCCGCGCCCATGGGCCCACACAGCAGCACGACATCGCCAGCGCGAAGATCGCGCGCGACGGCGCGACCGAGCGCGATTGTCTCAGCGGTCGCGCGCGTCACATGGCGGGCGGGAAGCGAGCGTGCGTTCACGCGCGGAGAGGTAGGCGATGCGGCGCGCGTTGCAAAGGCGCTGCGGCGCCGCTCACACCATGCCCAGCGCGCGCTTGATCTCCGCGAATGGAATGGCGCCCTCGCGGATGAGCTGGAGTTCGCCAACCAGGTCCACGACCGTCGAAGGCTGCGCCAAGGGCGAAGGCCCTGCATCGATGAGCAGGCTTGGCTGTTCCTCGGCGTCGGCAAATGCGGCTTCGGCGGATGCGCGGTCGGTTGCCGGGGCCAGGCCGGAGACGTTGGCGCTGGTGGTGGTGATCGGATGGCCCAAGAGCGCACAGAGCGCGGGCCCGAAAGGGTGGCCGGGCACGCGGACGCCGATGCCTGGGAAGCCCGCCTGCAACGCAACCGGCAGCACACCCTTGGACGCGCAGACCAAGGTCAGCGCTCCGGGCAGAAAGGCCCGCCCAAGCGCCTCGGCGCGCGCATCGATCTCAACGTAGAGTCGCGCCTGATCGAGATCGGCGACACAGAGGGAGAGCGGCTTGTCCGCCCCTCGCCCCTTCGCCGCAAACGCCGCGCCGACTCCTTGGGGAGAAATCGCGCTGACGCCGAGCGCGTATACGGTGTCGGTCGGATAGACGATCGCCCGCCCGGCGCGGATCTCCGCCGCCGCTTCAGACAGCGCCTCGTCTTTTTCGCTCCAGGGGATGATCCGCATGCGCCCCTGTTTCAGCACACGCCAGCCCCCCGATCCAGCGTCCGATTGCGACTGGGAATTGTGCACGCGATGGCCAGCCGCGTAGTATGGAATGCACGACGAAGCAGGGACCGGAGCGGATGATGATTGGCAGACGGATATCGCGGCGAGTGTTCGCCCTGAGCACAATCGCCACCACCGCCCTGGCAGGGACAGCGCATGCTGCGAGCCTGACCGCGGATGAGGTGACAATCGGCGCTGCTAGCGCGCCCCTGCATTTGATCGAGTACGCCTCTTCAACCTGCCCGCACTGCGCTGCGTTCCACGATACGGCTTGGGAGACGCTCAAGACGCAATACATCGACTCGGGCCGCGTGCGCTTCACGTTCCGGGAAATGGCCACGGCGCCGCAGGCGATTGCGCTGGCAATGTTTCAGCTGGCGCGCTGCGAAACCACCGCGCCGGACGAGTATTTGCGCCGCGTCGGCGTCATGTTCGAACGCCGAGCCGCTATCTTCAGCACGCCAACCGGGGCGGCCATCCAGGCCGCGTTGTTGACGCTTGGCGGCGAATGGGGACTAACGCAAACACAAGTCATGGCCGCGATCAACGACCCGGCGGGGCCACCGCGCATCATCCGCTCCATGGAACAGGCCGCCGCGCTTGGCATCACCTCCACACCGTCCTTCCTGCTGAACGGCGAAAAAATCGAAGACCACGACTTCCACACACTCGACGGGATGCGCCGCATTCTCGACGCCGGTTGACGCACCTAAGCCGCGTTCTCGCCGCGCCGCATTCTAACCAGAGGCATCACTGCAAAAATGACGAGCGTCACCGCGTAGATCGCGCCCGCTGGCGTGGCAATGTATGCGAACTGATCGGCGAGCGTCATGCCGCGAAGGCCAAAGCCGACTGCGAGATCGGCGACCTGCTGCAACACCAGCGCGATAACGCCGATGGATAGAAAACTCACCCAACCGCCGCGAACGCGAGCCCACGCGGGCGCCAGGCGCGCGGCAAACCACATGGCGACGACCAGCACCGGCGCTTCGAGCAGCACCGCAAACGCTTTGCCAAGCCAGGGTTCAAGCCAGAGTACGCGTGGCGGCCCAAACAACATGCCCACCGCGAACACCAGCGCAAAATAAATCGCCGCTGCAAGCAGGACGCGGCTCGCCTTCGGGGCGTCCGCGCCGGTCATTGCGCGGTATAGCCGCCATCGATCACCAACTCCGCGCCGGTGACGAACTTTGATTCATCGGATGCAAGATAGAGCACGCCATAAGCGATATCGTCCGGCTCACCCAGATGGCCCACAGGGTGCAGGCCGGCGAGAGCGGCCTTCGCCGCTTCTGGATCGGCTTGCCCGGCCAAATAATGCTCGACCATCGGCGTCCAGATATAGCCGGGATGCACTGAATTGACACGAATCTTGTAGCCGGACTTGGCGCAATGCAGCGCCGCCGATTTGGTGAAAATGCGCACGCCGCCCTTGCTTGCATTGTAAGCGGCGAGATTGGGATCGCCGATCAGCCCCTCGATCGACGAGAGATTGATGATCGAGCCGCCGCCCGTCTCCTTCATCGCAGCGACGGCGCGTTGGGTTCCGAGGAAAACACCGTCCAGGTTCACCGCCATTAAGGCGCGCCATTGGTCCAGCGTCGTCTTCTCGACATCACCGCCCAGCGCGACGCCTGCATTGTTGACGAGAACATCGAGCCGCCCGAACCGGCGCACGGTGGCGGCGATTGCCGCATCCCAGTCCGCCTCCAGTGAAACATCCTGGCGCATGAACATCGCCTCGCCGCCGGCTTCGACAATTTCATCCGCGACGGCGCGGCCTTCAGACTCCTTCAAGTCCGTGACCATAACCTTGGCGCCTTCGCGCGCCAGCATCATCGCGCAAGCGCGGCCAAGGCCCAAGCCGGCGCCGGTCACCAACGCTACTTTGTTTTCCACGCGCTTCATGTGTGCGTCTCCGCGCCTGCGACAAACGCAAGCGACGTTAGTGCGAGAACAACAGGTTCGGTCCGCCCGGCGCTTGCACCAGCCTACGCGTCGTGCCGCCAAGAACCATCTCAAAAAGACGCGGCCGGCCGTAGGCGCCGGCCACTAAGAGATCGCAATTCTCCGTCCGCGCCGCCGACAGAAGCGAGTCCGCCACACGCGCGCCACGCACTTCCATCAGCGCAACATTCTTGACGTCATGAAGCGCAAGGTAAGCACGCAATCGTTCCGAACTGGAAGCCTCTGCGTCCGATGTTTCATCGTCGACATTGCGCAAGACAAGGGCGCCAGAAGCGTTCTGAAGGAAGGGCAATGCGGCGCGGACAGCGCGGGCGGCTTGTGCGCTGCCGTCCCAGGCGATGGCGATAGGGCCGCCAGCGATAGGCGCGCCCTTGGCCAACATGACCGGCGCGCGCGCTGAGAGCAGCGTTTCCGCGAACAGCCCGCCGAGGCTCGCTTGTGCGGCGGCGCCAGCGAACACAGTCAAGTCCGCCAGGATAGCCGCTGGCGCAAGCGCCAAAGCCGGCAAGAGCGCACGCTTTTCGACGATGACGTGAGCGCCTTCCGCCGCTGCGATGTCGCGTCCGAGCGCTTCAAGGTGCGCCTGGGCCGCCTGCTCGGAGACGCGGATGCGTTCGGCCGCATCGCCGACATTTTGGAGTCCCGCGCCATAAGACACCATGTCAGCGGCCGGATCAGGAAAAGCCGGCACAACAGCGACGTGCGCGCCAAATGGTACAGCGAATTTGGCTGCGGTGGCGATCAGCGCAGGGTCTGAGTCCTCGCCGCTGGCGACCACTATGATTGACTTTAGGGTCATGCGACCTCCTTGAAGGTCACCGTACAGCATGGGGGAACACGCTTGCCTTGCGCGAGATCAACGTAGCGCGTCGGTCCAATGTTCCGAGCCGTCGTTGCGGCGCATGCGCTGACTGGCTCAATTCGGCACGCTTGGAACTATGCCTCGCCCACGCGCGGCATTCGCAAAAGTTCCACTGTATTTCGTGCAGTGCAAAGCACCTCACCTCAATCACTTGTTCTCCATTCTCTGCGCACGGTTGATCCGTTGGCGAGATGTTTTGAAGACGCGAAGAATGAGTGCGGCCCCGATGTGAGGCGCCGATCTGAGCAAGCGCTGACGTCCGCAAACGAGATGAGGTGTGACGTGAGACGTATTTTTGCTGGGCAGTGCAAGTTGTCGCGACACGCCAGCGAAACCGCTTTGAGATCAAGCTTGATCGCCATGGCAGTCATTGCCTCGGCGCAGCAGGCATCGGCGCAACAACCGCCAAACGTCGGCGGACAATTGCAGCAAATACCGCCGGCTTTAGAGCCTGAGCCTCCTGTGGTTGATATCCCGCTGGCGCCGTCTCAACTCGCGCCCGACGCGGTTGCGGAAGGCGCCGCCATCCAAGTCCAATCCATACACGTCACCGGCGCCACGCTGTTTTCCGAAGCGGAGCTGATTGAAGCATCGGGCGTCATGCCGGGCGCAACGTTGACCTTGCCGGAACTTCGAAACGCCGCCGCCGGCATCACCCGCTTCTATAACCGCCACGGCTATTTCTTGGCGCAGGCTTATCTCCCGGCACAGGACATCAACCAAGGCGCGGTCACCATTGCCGTGATCGAGGGCCGCTATGGCGACATTGAACTGCGCAATCAGTCCGGCGTGTCCGATCGCGTTGTGCGTGGTCTCACCGATAACCTGCGGAGCGGCGATCCCGTCGCGATCCGTCCGCTAGAGCGCAGCCTGCTGCTTTTGTCGGATGTTCCCGGCATCGTCGTGCATTCGACGCTGTCGCCCGGCGACGCTGTCGGCACGTCCGACCTCGGCATTGACCTCGATCGCGGCAGGCCAATTACCGGCAGTCTTGAAGCAGACAACGGCGGCAACCGGTACACTGGGGAGTATCGCTTCGGCGGCTCCGTCAATTTCAACAATCCGACGGGCATTGGCGATCAGGTCAGTCTGCGCCTGCTCGCATCGACCGACGGCCTCGCTTACGGGCGCGTTGCCTATCAAGCGCCGGTGGGTGAAGCGACCCTCGGCGTCGCCTATACCCACCTGCAATACGAACTTGGCCGTGAATTCGGCAATCTCGATGCAAGCGGCGTGGCCGACGTGTTCAGCGTCTTCGGCAGCTACCCCATCATCCGCTCGCGCGCCCACAATCTCTACGCCGTGGCGAGCTTCGACTACAGAATGCTCGAGGACGAGATCGGACTGGTCTCGCAAGTGTCCGAGAAGACAAGCCAATCGCTCAGCGCCGGCATCCGTGGGGACTCACGCGATTCTTTCGGCGGCGGCGGTTCAAATGCCTATTCGTTGATATGGACGACGGGCGATTTGGATATCGAGGATCCCGCCGAGCGCGCCGCCGATGCGCTGACCGCGGAGACACAAGGCGGCTTCAACAAGCTCTCGTTCAGCCTCGCTCGCCTGCAAAATATCAACGGGCCGCTTTCGCTTTACGCCGGCGTTCGCGGCCAACTGGCCTTCGACAACCTCGACAGCTCCGAGAAGATGCAGCTTGGCGGCCCCTATGGCGTTCGCTCTTACCCTGAAGGCGAGGCTTATGGCGACGAGGGTTATATCGCGACGCTGGAAGCACGTCTCGCCTTGGACCAGTGGACGGGCTCACTGCCCGGCCGCTTCCAGGCCATCGCCTTTGTGGACGCGGGCGAAGTCTACTTCGCGCACGATCCGTGGTCCTCGGGAGAAAACCACGCACGCCGCTATGGCGCAGGCGTTGGTCTCGCTTGGTTTGGGCCCGACGACCTCACGATCAGAGCCACCTACGCCAGCCGAATCGATGATCAAGAAGCAACCTCTGCGCCGGACGAGAACGGCCGCGCATGGTTTCAAGTCACCAAGCTGTTCTGAAAACAGCACCAACAATCGTCGCCCAGAAGGACGCCGTTATGAATATCCTCCCGAACACTCCATCGCGCGCGCGCTCCGCGCAAGGTCGATCCAGTCGCAAGAACCTGTTGCGCGCCACCACGGCGCTTGCGGGCTTCGCCTGGGTCGTCGCGCTCACGTTGGGCGCGCCGCTGGGCGCAACCGCTCACGCGCAAACGTTGCCGACCGGCGGCGTCGTATCGGCCGGTGATGCGAACATTTCTGCGGCGCCGAATGCGCTGACGGTCACCCAGACGAGCCAGAACGTCGCCATCAATTGGCAGACATTTTCCATCGGCGCGAACGACAGCGTTACGTTCAATCAGCCGAACAGCAGTTCGGTCGCGCTCAATCGTGTCGTCGGCGCCGATCCTTCAGCGATTTTCGGCACGATGACCGCCAATGGCCAAGTGTTCCTGATCAATCCGAACGGCATCGTCTTCGGCCAAGGATCGCAGGTCAATGTCGGCGGACTGGTCGCTTCGAGCTTGGCGCTCAGCGATTCAGATTTCATGGCGGGTCAGTATCGCTTTTCGGGCGCCGGGACCGGCGCTGTGCTCAATCAAGGCTCGATCATCGCCGACGGCGGCTTCGTTGCGCTGCTTGGCGCCAATGTCAGCAATGAAGGTTTGATCCAAGCCAACCTAGGCACGGTCGCCCTCGCCGCCGGCGAAGCGATCACGCTCGACGTCGCCGGCGACGGCCTTCTCAATGTGGCCATCGATCAGGGCGCCATAAACGCATTGGTACAAAATGGCGGCCTACTGCGCGCCAACGGCGGACGCGTGCTGATGACCGCGCAAGCAGCGGGCGTCTTGCTCCGCACCGTCGTGAACAACACTGGCGTGATCGAAGCGCGCACAGTGGGCATGCGCGAAGGGACGATTGTGTTGCTCGGCGACATGGAGAGCGGGACCGCCAACATCTCCGGAACCCTTGACGCCAGTGCGCCTCATGGCGGTGACGGCGGCTTCATCGAGACCTCCGCCGCGCACGTGCATGTAGACGGCGCCGTTTATATCACGACTGCGGCGCCGACAGGCGTGACTGGAACCTGGTTGATCGATCCGCAAGACTACCTGATTCAAATGGGCGGCAATATCTCGGGCGCCGACCTTTCGGCCGCGCTCGACACCACAAACATCATCATCGATACAAGCACCGGCGCAGGCGCGGGCCTCCCCGGAAACGGCGACATCTTCGTCAACGAAGCGGTCACCTGGAGCGCGTCCGGCGCGACGACGACGCTGACTTTGCTTTCACCGCGTGACGTGAACATCAATGCGGCGATCACCGCAACAAACGGCAATCTGGTCGTCTGCTGCGGCCGCGACATCAACGTCAACGCCCCGATCACGACCACGAACGGCAGCGTTCTGCTCAACTCAGGCCGCAATGTGAACGTCTTCTTCGCGATGACGACTACGGACGGCAACATTGCACTCTGCGCCGGCCATGACCTCTTAATCAGCGCGGCGGTTACGCTGACCAACGGCGCAGCCGTTGCGACGCAAAGCCTGGACTTGCCGATCGGCCTGACCTTGATCGCTGGCGCCGACGGTACTGGACCCGGCGTGGGCGGCGGCACGGTCATCTTCGCCCTCGCAGCGCCGCCTGTCGTCGTCACGAACGCGCCAGCGAGGATCAATTACAACCCGGTCTCCTACGCAGCGCCGTCGGACTTCTCGCCCGAGTTTACGCTGACCGCCGGCGCCACGCTCACGCAGCGCATGTTGCTGTTCCCCACCGGCGATCGCGATTTCGACGGCACGACAGCAACGACGCTCACGGGCTTCAACACGACTCTGGTCTCGGGCCTGCCGGTAGGCGTCACTCTCGTCGAGGGCGTCGGCGCCAGCGCCGAGTTTGACAGCGCCGCCGTCGGCGATGGCATTGGCATCACCTATAGCGGCTACACACTGGCCGGCGCCAATGCCGATCAGTACGCACTCGCAGGGTCTTGCTGCACTCCCGGCGTGTTCAGAACCAGCGCGATAGCCGCGGTTGTGCCACCGCCACCACCACCGCCGCCACC
>Ga0163152_10000034_pt1 | contig 205865 bp, 166 predicted proteins | sample OliLakLV19MP8IB2_FD_148635 | JGI IMG/M metagenome (GOLD analysis project Ga0163152, IMG submission 148635) | Freshwater microbial mat bacterial communities from Lake Vanda, McMurdo Dry Valleys, Antarctica - Oligotrophic Lake LV.19.MP8.IB-2 | ecosystem: Environmental > Aquatic > Freshwater >... | reverse complement strand
CCGTCTCAAGAGACACTACCGGCAACACCGAGGACTGGCCATTCATAACCGAGAAAACGACTTCGCATGGTACTGTAAACTCCGCCCAAAATGAATAACTTACCAACACTTTTTGGCTATTATGCCCGCAACGACGAGTTGTGAGATGTCTGCTATAGTATCTTGTACCACACTGCTTGCGGTGCGATCTTTATCTTGGCGAATATGGGACGTCAGGATCACAAGGATCACTGACCTACGAATATCGGGGAATATAAGATTGCCGTCCGCCGCGGCGGGACTGACCTACAAATATCGTTAGTGTGGTGTCGGGCGCCCCATGCTGGGGATGCTATCCCTCGCCCGACACAAAGAAGACAGTCAGGCGGGGGCGCCTGACTGCACGTCTGGAAATCTGTGCAGGCTAGAGATTTTCGAATCCGCCAATGGAGGACGGCCCGCACGAAGATGAAGATGGATTCTCCGCCTTCGGCGGACTGGAACGAATATGGAGGAATTAGCGGGTTCGCGGACGGACCCGCCCTACTTTCTGATCATTATGCCCGCAACGACGTGGTCGGAGAGTAGTTGATTCTGCCTGAGTCTGCATTTCGAATGACCAATCACTCAAAAATTGAACAGTGATATTGTGGCGTAAAATCGGCCAAGTGAAATTTTTTTCCGTCAATCCGTTACCCGACAGGCAATTGGAACATGGGCGAAATGTTGGCCTGAAATTTGACATACATGGATTGTATCCAAGAATCCACCTTGAAACTCTTCTAAGGAGTCAATTTATGATCCAAAACTCTGATACTTCTACAAATCATCCTTCACTGATGCACCGGTTCTGTCGCAAGCTGGTCATGCTTCTTGCATTTGCCTTTGTTTTTCTTGCGATGAGCGCGTCTGATGCCGATGCCGCTCTTACAGCCTCAAGCTCGGCGCCTAATTCGGTGACGCTCAATTGGACGGCTCCGGGTGATGACGGCGCAAGCGGTCAGGCCGCTTTCTATGACATTCGCTACTCAACGGCGACTATCACTGTTGCCAATTGGACATCGGCATCACAGGTTTCCGGCGAACCTACTCCAAAATCCGTTGGACTCGCGGAAACATTCACGGTGACTGGACTGAATCCATCGACAACATATTATTTTGCGATCAAGACGGCCGACGAAGTCCCCAACTGGTCTGTTCTCTCAAATGTTGTCACAAAGGCAACCACTGTGGAGACAATTGCCCCTTCGGCCATTGACAATCTTTCGCTATCGAATGCGACCCAGACAAGCATACAGTTAAATTGGACGGCTGTCGGTGACGATGGCACGACGGGCACAGCAACATCGTACGACATCCGCCGTTCAACATCGCCAATTACAGACGCCAATTGGGCGACGGCCACTCAGGTTACCGGGGAGGCTGTTCCGAAAGCGGCGGGAAGCGCCGAGACATTTGTTGTTACTGGTCTCACCGGATCAACTACATATTATTTTGCGATTAAAGTTTCAGATGAAGTCCCAAATATTTCCGGTCTGTCGAATGTAATCAGCGGCGCGACTACAGGCGACCAGACTCCCCCAGCAGGAATTAACGACCTTACCGCCTCCAGCGGAAGCCTGGTCGGCGAGATATTGCTTGGCTGGACAACAGTCGGCGATGATGGTCTGAACGGTCAGGCGAGCGCCTATCAGATTCGATATTCCCGCGATACGATAACTCCAGTAAATTTTACTTCGGCAAGTCTGCTCCCCAATCCCCCGGCGCCATTGGCGTCGGGGACTCAACAGGGGTTAATCATCCAAGGACTGCAGCCAGGAATGAAATATTTCACGGCGGTGAAGGTGTATGATGAGCTGGCCAATGCGTCGTCTGTCTCGAATGTTTCATCGGCTTTGGCCTCGTTTAATATTATTCTGGATAATAAAGACCAGCAGGTTGCACTTCTGTCACCAGAGCCAAGTTCTGTGGTCAATACATCCCAGCCGCATTTTCGGGTGAACAATATCGATCAGAGTTTGAATAATCTTTACCAGTTTGATCTTGCTACCGACTCAAACTTTTTTGGTCTGGTCGCAAGCTCTGTTGTGGGACAGGGAGACGGTGGCATGACCGAATGGAAAGTTGAAACGGCTTTGGCCTCTAACACAAATTATTTCTGGCGAAGCCGCGCAAATGATTATCAGTACAGCGCGACTGCAACATTCACGGTCCAGCCGTTGACATTTGCGTATCCGAATCCGTTTCATTTTGCGAAGTCATCGCATGTTGTCTTTAACGAGATTCCGTTGGGCACGACTTTGGTGCTCAGTTCAATCTCGGGTGAACCGGTCAGGGTATGGAGTGATGTCGGTCAAAGCGAAATTCAATGGGATGGCACAGATGAATCGGGTGTGAATGTCGGAAGCGGTGTCTATTTGTGGTCTATCGCCGAGAATGGGTTGAAGGGGAAGATAATTGTGGTGCGGTAGGTTTATTTTTTTTGGCGGAAATTTAATGCGGATAAATAATTGAGGGTGGTGGAGGCGGGGAATGGAGAATCGCTGAACCACAGTCCGCCCGTGGCGGAATCGCTACAAGATAGAGCAGCTTATCGTCTGAGGGCTGATTTGATTCGATGAAGAATGTTCGGGCCGAGGACATTTTTTATTGTTTGCATTGCGAGGGCTTTGCGGCCGACTCCAGCCAGATGCGGAGAATCCACAAGCGGGACTTCGAGCATTGTAACACCCGGATTCGCGAGAGCGGAACGAAGATTGGATTCCAACTTTCCTTCGAGCTTCATATATGACACGCCCATCGATTCGGCTAATTGTCTGAAATTACAGCCGTCGTTTGCTGTGGCAAATTCACTTCCGTACTGTTCAATCTGCTGCATTCGGATAATTCCAAGGCTGCTGTCATTGAAAACAATAACAGTTATTGATATTCTCTCCCGTACGGCGGTAATGAGTTCCATTGCCGACATGACCAGTCCGCCATCGCCAAGAACAAGTACGACCTGACGGTGCGGAGCGGCCAGCTTGGCTCCGAGGGCGGCGGGGAGGCCAAAGCCCATGGATTGGAAGTCCGATGGTATCACTAACCCGCGCGCAGAACGCACCGAGAAAAAAGTTCGAGCTAAATTCTGATGCAGTCCCGAGTCTGTAACTAAAATGGCATCGTCAGGTAAGAGGCGGTTGAGGGCGAGAAAAAAATCCTGCGTCTTATTTGGCGTTATGTTAAAAAGCAGTGGGGCATGTTTCATTGTCGAGATTTGCTCGTCTTCGATTTCCGCTTTACAGGCCGCAATTTGACTATTCGTCCATCCTGACGGAGCAATAACAAAGTTGTTGAGTTTGGAAAGAAGTTTCGGGAGCAGGGTGGGGATATCCGCCTGAACGTAGAGGCTGGCGGGATAATGCGCGCCTAAAACTTTGGCTGAAGCATCGATATGCACAAGCTTTTCCGGGGGAATCTCAAGTGAGAAGCCGCCGGTTCCGTTGTGACTGAATTTACATCCAAGGGCGAGAATCAGATCGCATTCGTCCAAAAGTCGATTAATGGTTTTGGTGGCTCCAGAGGAACAGTCATAGCCAAGCGATAGCCAGTGATTTTCTGAGATCACCCCGCGACCCGATGAGGTCATGAGAACCGGGGCTTGGAGAAGCTCAGCAAGTTCCAGCAGCGCCAGTGAGGCATTGGCGCACCCTTGTCCGGCAAAGATTATCGTCTTGCGGCTTGCGCTCAATGCTTTAGTCAGACCATCAACGGCATCGTTGTCGATTGACAAGAATGTTTCTTCGATTGTGTCAAGATGAGAAAACGGGAATGATTGTGAAAAGAGCTGTGCGTCAATTTCGACCATCACCGGTCCCGGCTCGCCTGATAGAGAAAGGGCGTAAGCGGTCTGAAGCGATTCGCGCAAGGTGTCGATCGTTGTAATTTCGATAACAGATTTGGCCAGATGTGCGGCGATGGCTTTTTGATCGAGATGTTGGCTCTGGAATTTGTCTGTCGTGTCATCGAGGGATTTGATTGCAATATAGAGCAAGGCGGAAGAATCCATTCTGGCTTCGGCCAAACCGCTGATGGCATAGGTGAATCCGGGTCCAGGGATTGTTGTGAGCACACCTACTTTTCCCGAAGCGCGAAAATAGCCATTGGCCATGAAAGAGGCCGCGAGCTCATTTGTAGCCTGGATGGTTCTCAGACCTGAGGTTCGCAGAGCTTCGAGGAGAGGCAAGCTTTGTGTTCCGGCCATGCAAAAGAGAGTGGAAACGCCTAACTCTTCGAGGGTCGCGCAAATTATCTGCGCGCCAAAGCGCTTTTTTGTCATCTATTTTTAATTCCGATCATCAGGCGAAAGGTGTGGCTTTTTTTTCACTGGCCGCAGCGGAAGGCACCTGTGTGCGCGAGGGGGACGGTTTTGGTTTTTCACGAGGTTCCATTTGTATCTATAAGACGCCAAAATTTCGATGCGAGTTTGTCACTCCAGAAGGCAGCTGTTGGAAGCGGATCACTCCAGCTAAAATCGGACTGGGTTGACGTGAGCCATGAACGTATCCATTCGATGAGAGTCAGTTCGCCGCGCTTATACAGCGCTCGTGCAGCGTGTATATCGTAATAGGAGTGAATTAATCCCTCTCCTATTTTGTACCCCGAAACAGTTTTAATGTTTCTTCCAAGGGCGTCATTATAGGCCATGAGAGCGACGTTTACTCCACAGGCTGAAGCGAATTGGATGTACCACCATGGGCGGATATTGACTTCTATTAGTTTGAAGGTTTGGTCGCGCTCGTCAAATTTAAACTCGGCGGAAAATATTCCTTTATAATTAACGGCGGCGAAGAGTCGATCAAGAGATTCTATTGCTGGGCTAATATCGGTCAGAGAGATACTTCGCAGATAGGTGCTATTGCCGAAATCGAGAGGAAACATACGAAGCCGACGTCGGGCCAAACGACCTTTGACCAGGCCATCGCGTCCGATATAGCCATCGATAAAATAATGGGAGTGGGCCGGGCCGGGAATGTACTCCTGAAGTATCATCTCGAAACCATCATCAGCGAAGGTGGAATATCGTTTGAGGGCGTCATCTTTTGATCGCACAAAAAATCCTTTTCTGGCGAAATGTCTGAAGAATGATTGTGAATCGCGCGGTTTAAGGAAGGATTGCTCAAAGATAGTTTCGGGGATGTCAGAAAAATCCCGTTCACTTGTGATAATAAAAGTTCTGGGGTGAGCCAAGCCTTGGTCCTGCATCATTGTGGCGAGAAGACCCTTGTCGAGGAAGATATTTACTGAGTCCTGTTCCGGAACAATGGTTTTGAAGCGTTCACGGATGTGGAGCGGTAGCCGCGCGGCCTCGGCTGTCCAATGGTCGCTACAGGGGAACAGCACGGCTTGGTCAGCAGGGAAATGCTCAAGATACTGAGCAAGGGGCATATCCTCGTTGAGATGGCCAACCTGAGAAGGCAAGGGCCGGCTCCAGCGTGAATATCTCACAATTCCCAAATCAGGCGAGAGGCAGAAACAGGGAATGTTTGCCTGGCTGAGTGAGCGCAAAAGGCCGAGCGCGGATAATCCCGTTCCTGCTATCAGAGCCGGTGCTGTCGCGGCATTTTGTTTACTGATTTTCATCGGGTTGGCGGTCTGTTCCATTGTTTTTTGTCTTTCACCTCGGCATTTCGCATGAAGAATCGCTGCTTCGTGTCTGTGCTGGTCATTGCGCTGCGTCAACTTATAACAAATTCGACGGCTGTTTAGAAATTAAGAAGCAGTCGCGGACGTGGAAAGTGCAAAAAAACGTCCTATTGAGCGAGGTTTGATTGAGTTACATGACCTTTCTTTGGATTGAACCAAGGGTAATGTGAGAAACCATTATTTTGGTGACAAAATACCATTTAATGATGGTAAAAGGGTAAAAAGAGGGGTAAGTTTCCATTCTGGAGCAGGTTTCAGAAGCTAATCTTTGAAGGTCTATAATTCTTAGAGGATGTCAATTGGTAAAGCGTCTTGTGAAAAATATTCTGTTTTTTGGAGGGTACTATGCCCTCCACAAGGTAATCCGTGGGACAAACGAGAAGCGATTACTTATTCTTATGTATCATGATTTTTACAACGGGACAAAGAATGAAATTTTCTCCCGGCTGAGCCTTGAGTGCCCTTCAAAAAAGCAATTTGCAGCCCATTTGCGAGTGATCAAGCGCTATTATCGCGTGATAACGGTTGAGGACGCCATGAGGGAAATTGATCACGAGGGGGGGCTTAGAGAAGATTCGGTTGCGATAACCATAGATGACGGCTATGCGTCGGCCTATACCGTTGCCTATCCGTTACTCAAAGAATACCAGATTCCGGCCACAATATACCTCATGACGGACTGGATCAATGATCTTTCAAGACCCTGGTGGTTAACACTGGCCGAATTGTGCGCCGAGTCTGATTTCAGGGGTGTTCAGCCACAAGAATTGTTGGAAATCTTTGAGTTTGACAGAAGTTTGGTATGCCCTGCCCGAACAAATACCCCGAACTGGAGAAAATGGTTTTTTAGAGTAGCAGAGCAGTATCTGAGAATGAAAGAAAGCAGCCAATGTCGAACCATTTTATCGAAATTAGGGTCATTGGTATCAAAATCGCCTCCAGATACCTGCTCTCTGAGACCTTCGCTTTCATGGGTCCAGGTACAGGAAATGAGAGCGGGAGGAATAACATTTGGTGCGCATACTGCCTCCCACCCCAACCTCAGCCACTCTACTCCGGACGAGGCTGAGACAGAGATAGTGAAATCAAAAGAGGACATAGAAAATCGCATTGACCAGCCCGTCAGGGGTTTTGCCTATCCGTACGGGGTTGACCTCATGGCGTACAAAGGGCTGTATTCTCTGCTTGCCAAGCATCAGTTCAGTTACGCAGTCACAGCTGCCCATGGCAATAACACCCCGGATGCGCACCGCTATTTGCTTCGGCGAGTTACATTATCAAATTCCACCTCAACCGCGATTCTTGGCCGCGAGCTGTGTCTTGATCTTCTGGCGACTAATCATGAACCGGCGGAAAGAGCCGAGGTCATATAATCTGCATCGCGCAAGGCGATTATCTTATTGGAATTGGTTATTTTTATTGAGCTTGTCAGTCAACTATTGCTTGTATAATCTCGTAGCTGGCTGGCCATTTGCTTTGATTATTGGCGGCAACTTGAACAGTGAGGGATGTCCGGGAAATTTTTGACAGCCCCGGCCAGTGAGGATAGATAAGATGAGTTCTGAGTTATGAACACCAGTTCCAAAGGGGATATGACGAAGCCACCTGATTTGTCTGAATATCATTCATCGATCACCGATGAGCTAAAGAGTAAAGAAATTTTCTCGGGGTTGAGATGGACCGGAGCCGGGCAAGTCACGACTGAGGGTGTGCGTATGCTTGTTTCCATCGTACTGGCAAATCTGCTCTCCCCTGGTGATTTTGGTCTGCTCTCAATGGCTTCTGTGGCTACAAGTTTTATCATGATATTCCAATACCTTGGGACATCGGCCGTCATAATTCGGCAGAAGATGCTCTCTCGCGCATTAGTTAACTCGCTCTTTATCCTCAATGTTCTGTTTTCTCTCGTGCTTTCCCTCGGTTTGATTTTTGCGGCCCCATTACTGGCGTCGATATACGGTGAGCCGACGTTGATACCAATTATCCAGGTAATGGGTCTATCATTTGTAATTACCGTCGCTGGAACTATCCCTGGCTCTTTGCTCAACCGGGATATGCGCTTTGACCTGGTTGCCCAAGCCGCGTTTATTGGGGCGTTGGTTCAGGGAGTCATTGCCATTGTTATGGCGTATATGGGCTATGAGGTCTGGGCATTGGTCATTTCAAATGTTATAAGCACAGCCGCGACATCGGTTTTTATGTGGAAAGTGTCGGGATGGCAACCCAATTTTACATTCACATGGTCAGAAGTTAAACAGGTTGCGGCTTTCTGCCTCAATATGACGGGGTTTCATCTTATAGAATATTTTTCCCGCGACTCGGATAAGTTTATAATTGGAAAATGGCTTGGAGAAGCAAGCCTTGGGTATTACACAATGGCCTATAGATTCTGTCTCTATCCACCCATGTCAATCTCGCCAATCATCAACCGTGTTCTCTTTCCTACCTTTTCGCGCGTGCAGGATGACAATCAACAAGCGCAAAATATTTTTCTGCGAGCTGTGGGCGGGATAGCATTTATTACACTGCCGATGATTGTTGGATTGATGGTGATTGCGACGCCGTTCGTCCATGTTGTTTTGGGAGAGAAATGGCTTCCCGCAGTGTCTATCATCATCTGGTTATCGCCGGTAGGGATATTTAATGCGATTGTTACTCCAGCAACGTACGTCATACTCTCAAAAGGGCGGACTTCGTGGCTGTTTAAATTTTCTATAGTGTCCGGGATTGCGACAATCACCGCCCTGGCGATTGGATTACAGTGGGGAATAATCGGAATCTCGATTGCCTATTCATTAGTCACCATTCCTCTGACCGGGGCTCGATTTGTTATGGCTTTTCGCCTGATAGAGTTAAAGACCCTGGGGCTTATAAAGGCTCTTGCGCCGTACAGTGTCTGCACTTTTGCGATGGCTGTGGCAATCTATGGCGCCCGACTGGCGCTCAGACTGGTGGAGGTTGCGCCACTTATAGAAATTCTGGTTGTGGTCCCCTTCGGGATTCTTGTATATACCGGATTGATACTTGTTTGGCGTCCGCCGGCATTAAAAGATTTCCTCTCTGTTCTCCCAACCAAAGCAAGAGCATACGGGTACAAAATCTTGAAGGCTCTTCGAGTTCAGGTTTAGGTTTCTTTGCCCTGCGCCACCTGCGTTAGGCGGCACATAAGTTGTTTTAATCTGTGAAGACAGGCGATGGATTTCAGCGCTAAGGTTGAAAAGCCCGAAGAGTGACTCTGAACCGTTACAGAAAATGTGAAGATACGTCGACAATTAGAACTGTGGGAATAGAAAAAGAATACGAATGAGATGAAAGCGCTAACGGAAAACGGCAATATGCATTATAATGCGCATAAGCGATTTGAGGAACTGAGATATAATTGCCATTCTTTAGAGAAATTTCAATACCTTAGGATAGATAACTGATGTCCGATCGTGAATATGCTGATAGCGAGAATAAGGGAAAAGAATTCTCTTCGATGAGTTCTTCAATGTCCGATCAACCTGATGCAGGAGTGATGCTGCCCGTAGTCAGTATTGCGCTCCCTGTTTTCAATGGCGTGCCCTTTATCGGCGAAGCCATCGAGTCGATTCTCTCTCAATCATTCAAAGATTTCGAACTTATCATTACAGACAATGCTTCAACCGATGGGACAGATGCCGTTTGCCTGGCCTATGCAGAAAAGGACTCTCGCGTACGGTATTCTCGCAACGAACAAAATATCGGTTCGGTCAATAATTATATTTGTGCCTTTGAAAAGGTGCGCGGGAAATATTTCAAATTTGCCACGGCAAACGATGTCTGCGCTCCGGAACTTCTCGAGCGTTGTATCGAGGTTTTGGAAAGCCAGCCCGATGTTGTGCTCGTCTACGGTAGGACAAAACTGATGGACGAGCAGGGAATTATCTTTCAGGAATATGATGACCGGCTTGACCTTCGCGATTCCTCATCCAGCGAGCGCTTTATAAAATTCATGCTGAATGTCCGACTGGCAAATGCCCTGGCCGGACTTATCCGGATCGATCAACTCAGACAAACCCGATTTTTGGGAAATCATATTGCTTCCGATATAACGCTTATGGGTGAACTGGCTCTGCGAGGAAAATATTTTGAATTGCCGGAGTTCTTATTTTTCCGGCGGGTGGGGAAACAGTCTTCCACGCTTAATAAAAGTCTGGAAGAATTAAAAAAGTTTTACGATCCCCTTTCCAAAAAGCGTATCGCGCTTATTTATTGGCGGCTCAATTGGGAGCACTTTCACTCAGTCGCTCGGGTGTCCATGGATTCCAAGGAGAAGCTTAAACTCTTTTTCTTTTTGACCAAACATGTGTTCTGGGACAGACAAAAGCTGGCGACGGAACTCCTGACAGTTCTCAAGCAGATGTGAATACGGTTACGCTGGTCATCTGGCCAGGGTAAATGAGTGTGAAGCCATCGAAAAAAAAATAATTCCAAAATCGAAAAGTGACCAACTCTTTTGGTAAGACAGTAAAGGCGGCGAGGGTAATTATGAAAGTTCTTGTTACTGGACATAAGGGATATATCGGCTCGGCAATGGTTCCAATGCTCATTAAAGCGGGACACACAGTCGTTGGTATGGACAGCGATTTTTATCGCCGTTGCACTTTCAGCGATGGGATAGTTGATGTTCCATCGATCACCCGAGATATTCGCGATGCTCAGGTAGAGGATTTTGACGGTGTTGATGCTGTTATCCATTTGGCCGCGCTATCGAATGATCCGCTCGGAGACCTCAACCCTGATATTACCTATGATATAAATCACCTCGGTACGCTTCGTTTGGCCACTATGGCCAAGGAAGCCGGAGTGGGACGCTTTCTTTTCTCATCATCGTGCAGCAACTATGGGGCATCGGATGACCGTCTGTTGGATGAATCGGCGGCATTTAATCCGGTCACGCCCTATGGTATTTCGAAAGTCAGAGCGGAACTTGACCTGCGACGGCTGGCCGGCGAAACATTTAGTCCGGTATTCATGAGAAGCGCGACTGCCTATGGTGTTTCACCGCGGCTTCGTTTTGACATTGTGCTCAATAATCTGACGGCATGGGCGGTTGCATCAGGCAAAATTCATATCAAGAGCGATGGCAGCCCTTGGAGGCCGATTGTTCATATTGAAGATATATCCCGCGGATTTATAGCCGCGCTGCATGCGCCCCGCGATGTCGTTCACAATCAGGCTTTTAATGTCGGCCGCTCGGATGAGAATTACCGCATTTCTGAAATCGCTCAAATTGTCAAAGAAACGGTGCCGGATTGCGAAGTGGAATTTGCAAAGGACGCCGGACCGGACAGCCGCAACTATAGGGTGGACGCCACAAAAATTGCAAAGCTTATGCCGGAGTTTCGTCCGCAATGGACAGCCCGCGCCGGAGCCAAACAACTCTATGACGCCTTCAAATCGATTCAGCTGACAGTCGATGATTTTGAGGGGCCGACATATAAACGTATCGATCAAATTAAATCATTGATGAGCGATGGCCACCTCGATGCCTCGCTTCGCTGGAGCCAGCCCGAGGGAATAAAAGTCACCGCCGCGGCTCACACATAGCAGGTAAGAGAAATATAAAAGATGGGAAAAGGGGACACCAGTGAAAGAACTTGTGCAGTCAACCACGAAAATAAATCACACGGTCGATGAAATAATGAATTGCCGCTTCTGCGCGGCTCCGCTCCGTCATACGTTTGTTGATCTGGGTATGTCGCCGTTGTGCGAAAGCTATGTCAAAGCAGAGGACCTCAATAAGCAGGAATTGTTTTATCCCCTCCATGCTTACGTCTGTGAAAAATGTTTTCTGGTTCAACTCGATGACTATGTCCCGCGTGAACATATCTTTACCGAATATGCCTATTTTTCATCGTATGCCGAAAGCTGGGTGCAGCATGCCAAGACGTATGTCGAGATGATAACCAAACGGCTTGGATTGACCACATCAAGTCATGTTGTGGAACTTGCAAGCAACGACGGTTATCTGTTACAGCACTTTCTCCCACTGGGCATTCCTATTTTGGGGATAGAGCCGGCTGCCAACGTTGCCAAAGCCGCCGTCGAGCGGGGTGTGGATACCAGAGTTCTCTTTTTCGGCGAACAGACTGCGAAGGCACTAGCACAAGAAGGGCTTCATGCCGATCTGATTTTAGGCAACAATGTTTTTGCCCAGGTGCCGGACCTCAATGATTTTGTCCGAGGCATAAAGATTTTGCTCAAACCCCAGGGCGTGCTGACGATGGAATTTCCGCACCTGATGCGTCTGATGGAAGAGAATCAATTTGACACGATCTATCATGAACATTTCTCATATTTTTCACTTATCACCGTCGATAAAATTCTGGCAACCCACGGACTGCGATTGTTTGATGTCGAAGAGCTTTCCACACATGGCGGTTCACTGCGCATCTATGCCTGTCATACCGACGATTCCAGCAAGGCTGTCGAATATCGAGTAACGCAATTGTTAGGGCGTGAAGAGATGGCCGGTTTTATGACCATGAACTGCTATTCGATTTTTGCCGAACAGGTTAAAGAGACAAAGAGGAGACTTCTTGAGTTTCTTATTACGGCGAAACGCGAAGGGAAAACGATTGCAGGTTATGGAGCGCCCGGCAAGGGGAATACACTGCTGAATTTTTGCGGAATCCGGACAGATTTTATTGATTTTACCGTGGACCGCAATCCCTATAAGCAGGGGAAGTTTCTGCCGGGGACGCATATTCCCATACTTCATCCTGACAAAATTAAGGAGAGCCGCCCGAATTATCTGTTTATTCTGCCTTGGAATTTCAAGGATGAGATTATGAAGCAGAATGCCTTTATCAGAGAGTGGGGCGGTAAATTTGTTATACCAATTCCGAGTGTCACGGTATATTAGGGGATGAGAGGGAAAGAGGCTGGTGCACGAGTCTTTCAAGTCCGCCTTGGTGGAACGTACGCCAGAAAAAAGAGAAGACAAATATGAGATTGCCACGTCGCTCATCGGAATTCGCTCCTCACAATGACGGGCAGGAAATTTTTGGAGAGGGTTTTGCAACAGCCCCGAAAGCTGGAATCCATCTTTTCTTTGGTTACGAGTCCATGCCCTGCACGTGCCCAATATTATGAACTTTACACAGACTAAGCTGGCCGGGGCATATGTGGTCACTCTCGAACTTCGAGCGGACGAACGCGGCTTTTTCGCTCGTGTCTGGTGCACCAATGAATTCAAAGATAATGGCCTGAATCCGAATTTGGTTCAGAGCAGTATTTCATTCAATGCCAAACGAGGCACTTTGCGGGGGATGCACTGGCAGAACGAACCATTCGCCGAGGCGAAAATTGTCAGGTGTACGATGGGTTCGATTTTTGATGTCATCATCGACTTGAGAGAAAACTCGCCGACATATAAAGAACATTTTGGAATAAATCTTACTTCCGAAAACAGGACGATGTTGTATATTCCGGTTGGATTTGCGCATGGATTTTTCACCTTATCGGATAACACGGAATTGCAGTATCAGATGTCGGAGTTTTATCATCCGGAATGCCAGCGTGGTCTGAGATGGAATGATCCGGCCTTTGCCATTACATGGCCTGAGACAGTTAACATTATATCAGAACGGGACAATAGTTATCCTGATTTCGATCGTTAGACAATGAGTATGTCGCTGAGTACAAAATCCACATTTACTTCCTTAGGTACAGGTACAACGGGAGAGCGGATGCACGCTCTGATAAAAGAACTGTATCCCATTTGCAGAAGCATCACTGGCAATGGGGTAAGAGAAAGCCTGAATATTCTCAAAGGCCGAATTCCGATTGAAATTCATGAGATCCCAACCGGTCAGCAGGTTTTCGATTGGACGGTGCCGCTTGAATGGAATATCCGCGATGCCTATATCAAAGCGCCGGACGGAAATAAGATAGTCGATTTCAAAATTAACAACCTTCATGTAGTAAGCTACAGCATACCGGTCAATAAAATCATTTCTCTCGCTGAATTAAAAAAGCACTGCCATACTCTGCCAAACAAGCCGAATGCGATACCATACCGGACATCGTATTACCAGCCAACCTGGGGTTTCTGTCTTCCACATAGACAGCTTGAGTTATTGTCCGAAGGAGACTACGAAGTGGTCATTGATTCGACACTTGAGCCGGGACATCTTACATTTGGCGAGTTGTTTATCCAAGGGGATTCAGACGAGGAAGCGCTCTTCTCCGCACATATTTGCCATCCTTCGCTGTGCAACGATAATCTTTCGGGTCTCGCTCTTCTGACTGAATTGGCTGGTATAATCAGCAAAAGACACAGTCGGCGGTATTCATGTCGGTTTCTCTTTGCTCCGGGCACCATCGGGGCAATTACCTGGCTTGCACTTCGAAAAGAGCACACAAAAAAAATCAAACATGGGTTGGTTGTTGCATGTGTGGGGGATAACGGGAAAATGCATTACAAGAAAAGCCGTCAGGGTAAGGCCGAAATAGATCGCGCAGTCATGCATACGCTCAGTCACAGCGGTCAGCAGTATGAGGTACATGATTTTTCGCCCTATGGGTATGACGAACGGCAATATTGTTCGCCCGGATTCAATCTCGCGGTAGGTTCATTGACTCGGACACCGCATGGACGCTATCCGGAGTACCATACATCGGATGATAATCCTGGATTTGTTACAGCCGAAGCTCTTGCCGATTCTCTCGACAAGTATATTGAAGTTATTGATCTACTTGAGAGCAACTATACCTATCTCAATACCAATCCATTCTGCGAACCGCAATTGGGTAAACGGGGTCTGTATCGATCTATGGGCGGTCTGACCGAGGCCAAAACCGAGGAGCTTGCTATGCTCTGGGTGCTTAACCTATCCGATGGCTGTCATTCGCTTTTGGATATTGCCGAAAGGTCGAATTTGCCGTATCAGCTAATTCGAGGCGTTGCCGATAGATTGATAGAACATGGACTGCTCACAAAAAAAATAGACAAATCTGCCGATTGAAAAAGCATGGAAATAGAAGGCTGAGTTATTATGAACACGATTTACTTTGATGCCGCATTTAACGACGACGAGCGCCGCAAACAATTGTACAACGGCCAAATTCTTGTCTATTCTCCTCGTGGGGTGGCAACGGCTCTGTGCGAATTAGGCCGCAATATGGCCGAAGCGGCGTTTGCGCCGCTGGATCCGCGCACGGCCCAGTTTAAAATGCCGGTCGAGGAATATGCCGCTGTGCTTGCGGATTTGAAACCGAAGTTCATTCATCATCCTGATGCTCTCGGTTCGCACGGGGCGCATAATATTGATTCCTCATGCACGGGAACGACGATGATGGATTATCTTCGCGGCTCCGATTTGGGACATATCCCGCAGGAGATAATAGACCGGTTCAATACGAAACCGAGACAACTGCAATCATTGGCAACTTCAAGAAAAATCTCCGCTGTTCAATAGGCGTTTATGTCAAAACCGGAACTTCAGATTAATCTTCCTGCCATCAATTCAGATAAACTCTGTTTCGACGCGTCATTGGGGTTGCAGGAAAAATTTCACTGGCTCATACCCGGCGGAGGGCATACCTATGCCAAAGCTGACGATCAGTATCCAGTCGACTCTCCAATCTATCTGACAAAGGGTCTGGGCTGTCATGTCTGGGACGCCGATGGCAACGAATACATCGAATATGGGATGGGACTGAGAACTGTCACACTTGGCCACGCGTATCCATCCGTAATCGAAGCGGCACACCGCCAGATGCAGTTGGGAAGTAACTTTTCGCGCCCGGGGACAATCGAACTTCAGTGCGCCGAAAAGGCTTTGTCGCTCTTTGAGGGCGCGGAAATGATTAAGTTTTCCAAGAATGGCTCCGATGTGACCACCGGGGCTGTTAAGCTCTCCCGTGCCTATACCGGCAGGGACATGGTTGCCGTCTGCGCGGATCATCCATTCTTTGCTACCAACGATTGGTTTATTGGCAGTACTCCGATGAATTCGGGAATACCACAGTCGGTAAGGGACCTGACGCACTCTTTCAGGTACAATGATCCTGAGTCACTGGAGAAGCTGTTCGCGCTTTATCCGGGGAAGATTGCCTGTGTTATACTCGAAGCCGAAACGACAACACCGCCTCAGAATAATTTCCTCCAGGTCGTTCAGCGCCTCTGCCAGAAAAACGGGGCTGTTTTTATTCTTGATGAGATAATAACCGGCTTTCGCTGGTCTTTAGGCGGCGCACAAAAAGTCTATGGTATTCAGCCTGATTTGTCTACATGGGGTAAAGGGATGGGGAACGGTTTTGCCATTGCGGCTTTGACTGGCAAGCGGGAAATTATGGATTTGGGTGGAATCGGCCATGATAAAGAGCGGGTTTTTCTCCTTTCAACAACCCATGGGGCCGAACACACCGCCCTCGCGGCGGCCTTGGAAGTCTTCCGAGTATACGAAACCGAGAATGTTATTGACCATCTCCATGGAGTCGGAACGCGGCTTACAGCCGGTATCAATGCAATCATTAGAGAACTGAAACTGGATGGTTGTTTTGAAGTCATAGGCAAGCCATCGAATCTCACTTATGCCACCAGAGATGAACAGAAACGGCCTTCGCAGGCATTTCGGACTCTTTTTTTGCAGGAGACGATTGCCCGGGGTATTCTGGCGCCTTCGCTGGTTGTCAGTTTTTCCCATACCGACGAGATTATTGATAAGACCCTTGAGCGAATGGGGGACGCGCTATTTGTGTATAAAAAGGCGCTCGACGAGGGAATCGAGAAGTATTTGCATGGCCGGCCGGTGAAACCTGTTTTCCGCAAGCACAATTGAACTCTTCCATATTCTGCCGATATATACCGTAAATATCCGTCCGAGCGAAAAAGTCCACTCCGACCGGTTTGGACCCAGCCATTTTATGGACTTGAGAAACTAAGACGGTTTGTATAGATTGGCGCAAGATAGATAAACGAGGGTTTATGAAGGTTGTTCTGTTCTGTGGCGGGCTTGGTACCCGCCTCCGTGAGTTTTCCGATACAATTCCAAAACCAATGGTTACCATCGGCTATCGACCGATTATTTGGCATATCATGAAATATTACGCCCATTATGGCCATAAGGACTTCATCCTCTGTCTTGGCTATCGAGGGGATACTATTAAGGAATACTTTCTGAATTATAACGAATGTCTTTCGAATGATTTTACGATGACCCATGGCGGCAAAGAACTTAGCCTGATAAACAGCGATATTGAAGACTGGAATATCACTTTTGTCGATACCGGATTGCAGTCCAATATTGGGCAACGTCTGCTGGCGGTAAAGCCCTATCTTGAAGGGGAAGAGGCCTTTCTGGCAAACTATGCAGACGGACTTTCTGATATCCGGCTGAGTGACCTGCTTGATCATTTCCATAAGCACGATAAAATCGCCAGTTTTCTTTCGGTACAACCATCGCAGAGCTTTCATGTTGTGGCAATGGGGGAAAATGGTTTGGTATCCAAGATTCATCAGATCGGGATGTCCGGATTATGGATAAACGGCGGCTATTTTATTTTGAGAAAAGACATCTTCGATTATCTACGTCCCGGCGAAGATTTGGTCAATGAGCCGTTTCAACGTCTTATCGGCGACCAGCAGTTGATTTCATATACCCATACCGGTTTCTGGGCATGTATGGATACATTCAAAGATAAGCAGATGTTCGATGACATGTATTCGAAAGGCTACACGCCGTGGGAGGCATGGAAATCATCTCCCAAAAACGGCAGTATTAAGAAAAGAGATGAATAGATTCTCCTTTCAGGCTCCCAAATCTGAGCCATTCCGGCTACTTTGTCTGGGGGCGCACAGCGATGATATCGAAATCGGCTGTGGCGGGACGATACTTCGTCTTACGCAGGAATATCCGAAGCTTGAAGTCTGCTGGATCGTCTTCAGCGGCACGGATGAAAGAGAGTCCGAGGCCCGGGTTAGCGCTGAGCTTTTTCTGGCTGATGTGAAGAAAAAAGAGGTTCGCGTGGAGGGGTATAGAGACGGCCATTTCCCGTATAATGGAAGTGAGATAAAAGACTACTTTGAGAGGATTAAGAGCGGCTTTCAACCCGATCTGATCTTCACTCACACCAGAGCTGATCTGCATCAGGACCATAGGGAAATTGCCAACCTGACGTGGAACACATTTCGGGATCATACTATCTTTGAATACGAGATTCCTAAATACGATGCCGATCTTGGTTCGCCCAATCTGTTTGTGGGACTTGATCATGATATCTGTCAAAGGAAGGTACAGTATTTACTGCAAGCGTTCAAAAGCCAGAGTGGAAAACACTGGTTTACCTCAGAGACATTTTATGCCCTGCTGCGACTTAGAGGACTTGAGTCGGCGTCACCTTTTCACTACGCCGAGGCTTTCTACGCACGCAAAGTTGTGCTTTAGCCGGTCTTCGGCAAAGGGACAATGGCGGGCTCTGGCAAGGGAGCAAAGTGTCCGTATATGAAGAAAGTCCTGATTATAGCCTACGATTTTCCGCCGGCTCGAACCAGCGGGGTCTATCGCCCGTTGAAATTTGCCAAGTACCTCCCCGATTTTGGCTGGCAGCCGATTATCCTGACTGTGAAAAATCCCCCGAAAGGTTCATTCGACGAATCGCTGCTCGCAGAGCTTGGCCAGAACACACCGATTTACAGAGCCTACTCCCTCGAACCGAAAAGATTTGAAAAGATGATTTTTGACCGGGCGTACGGTAATCAAAGCTCCAATGGTTCATCGGTCTCACCGGCTCCAAAGAATGGAGGCCGCCATGAACCGGTTAGGTTTTCGGCCAGAGCGCTACTGAAGCGGCTTGTGTTGTCACCCCTGAGCCATATGACACATAGCCGGATGTATGTTCCCGATGAGCGAATCGGCTGGGTTCCATTCGCGGTCAAGACCGGATTACATGCGATACGACAAGAGTCGGTTGATCTGATTTTTAGCACATCCCCACCCGAAACCAATCATCTTGTCGGGGGCTGGCTTGCAAGGCTGACTAAGAAACCCTGGGTTGTTGACTTCCGCGATCCCTGGACGGACAATTTTATTCGTGATAGTTCCACCCCTCGGAGACAGTTTCGGGAGAGGAAGATGGAGGAAAAAGTTCTCACCCGGGCCTCGTTGATTGTCAATGTGGGCAGCCGCTTTTCAGGATTGTCTCAAGAATCGTTTCCGAAGATTCCGGTGACCAAGCATGAAGTAATCACGAACGGTTATGATGAGTCAGACTATTGCGCGCACAATGCTGAAGAGATATACCACGATTCGAAAAAGGAATATCTGAACATTGTCAATATCGGGACGCTGTATGACAATTCCGGATTTGAACAATTTCTAAAAGCTCTGGAGGCGCTTCTTAAAGATAAACGGTACCATCAGAAGCTCCGTGTAACTTTTATAGGCGACCTGTTGCCGATGTGGAAGCATGCCTTGAGCCGTGAGCCGTTTGCGAGCCATGTCGAGCTTGTCGGCTTCAAACCGCACAAGGAGACAGTGCGGGCAATGATGGCGGCGGATTTACTTTTACTCATGCCATCGGGGGGAGGCGAGGGAACCAGCGATAAGATAATTCCAGGTAAACTATTTGAGTTCCTCCGGAGCGGAAGACCGATTCTTTTGGTTGGCTGGCCGGGGGAGACGGCCGATATTATCGTCGAAAGCGGATCAGGCACTTTTGCGGCATCGGATAATATTGACGGCATAGTCGAGGCACTGCGTCAATATCTGCGTAAAAAAGAAAGCGGAGAGCTTGCAGTGAGCGCCAACTGGGAGTATATCAAGCAATATGACCGTAAATATCTCACTGGCAAACTGGTTAAATGTTTTGAACGGCTTGTGTGACGACTGGTCAATGGTTTTGGAGCCATCGGAGATCGCTATTTAAACGTAAAGATGACTTTTAGGCAGTGACATTTATGGACAATAAAGCGCTTGTAACGAAGGAATTCATCTGGTACGGTGTGCTGGCCGCGGCAACGCTTTTGCTGACCGCTGTGGGATTATATGTAGATTTTCTGCTTTCTATCGGGACCGTGCTCGCGGTATTATTTGTGATAGTCATGCTCAAAAAGCCCTACTGGGGTTTTATACTCTATGTCATCATGGTCTATCTCCGGCCAGCCGACGTTATCCACGCCTTGGGAGCGATTCGTCTCCAGGCCGGGCTCTTGGCTCTTCTTATCGTCTTATGGATACTGAACAGTTTTGTGTTCACACGGCGTGGATACGCGATTGAAAAAATAGATAGGGCTATTTTTGGATTTTTAGGGGTAATGGGTTTGTCCATTTTCACATCGATATATCTCAGCGAGTCAGTCAATCTCTTTACCGAGTTCAGTAAATTTGTAATATTCTATGTTCTTGCCTCTCAGATGATACGGTCTGAAAAGAATCTGAAAACGTTTACCTATGTGGTATTGGGCTGCGTCGCTTTCGTCTGCGTTATTCAGATCTGGACGTATTTGACTATAGGGAAAAATGTATCCACGGGACTTGGTGGATACGGGATTCATATCGGCCCGCTGCATTTGGAGTCATCACGGCCCATCATGACCGGTTCCGATGATAACGTTCACGGTGTCGGCGGGTTTTCATCCGGCTTTCTTGCTAATGCCTCAGAGCTTGGCCTCGGTGTTTTGGTGCTTTTCCCTTTCGCATACTATTTAATAGCCGCTGTAAAAACGGTTTGGCACAAATTCATATTGGGTTCACTCTGCGCCCTCTTTGTTGTCTCCTTGGTAATCTGCGGCGCGCGCGGGGCGTTCGTGGGTGTTATTGCTGTCTTCGGAATGATTTTCTGGCGCAGCAAACACAAGTTGCTTATTGCGCTCTCCGGCTTGATTTTTTTTGCGGGTCTTATACCATTGTTACCGGATGAGTATATCGACCGAATTGTATCGACAGCCAATTATGAGGAGGATGAATCAGCAAACATACGGCTTACTCTCTGGACCGCAGGGCTTCATATGATTATCGACAGGCCCATCCTTGGTATGGGCGTTGGCAATTTTTCCACTGCATACGGGGGCACCTACCGCACCGAGGCATCGGCTAATATCTGGTGGGAGCCCCATAATATTTTCGTCCAAGCTGGCACCGAGATGGGGCTATTGGGACTCGCGGCATTTATTTATATCATGGTTGTGACCTTTAGGGAAAACAAGAAAAGTCTGAAGAGCTTGCGAGACCTTGGCGAGGACAAGAGCTTTCTCGCTTCGTACATCCATGCGGTGGATATCGGGCTTGTGGGATATATTGTCTCAGGCTGTTTTATTACAAGCACATATTACCCACATCTCTATTTGATGGGCCTTCTGGCGCGGACATGCAGTATTATTGTCAGAGAAAAAGTAGAAAAGAAAAAAGCCGAAGCGCTTCTTGGTCAGCCCGATTCAACATTAGCCGCTCCGGAGATTGCCACAGCAGGCTTATTTTAGGGTATAAGAGTACAATATGACTATAGAAAAATCCACACCGGAAACATCGCAAAGAATCTCAGGCGAGTGCAACCAGACGTTAGAGTTTCACCCTCACTGGACGGACGCGCAAAGATGGGATGCTTTTGTGATACAATCCGAAACCGCGACGTTGTATCATCTCTTTGTCTGGCGGGATATTTTAGAAAAATCCCTTGGGCATACAACGCGCAACCTTGCTGTCACACAAAACGGTGAAATTGTCGGCATTTTGCCTTTGACTCATTGTCGAAGCAGAATCTTCGGCGATTCTCTCATCTCGATGCCATTTCTCAACTATGGCGGAGTGTCAGCTAATTCACAAGGCGCCGCCGATGTCTTATACGACAATGCCATCGCTCTGGCGAAAGAACTGAAAGTCAACCATCTTGAATTCCGCAATTGTCTGCCTGTTCGGGATAGTCACCCGGTGAAGCTGGAAAAATGCACCTTTCTGCTTCCGCTGGCTGAAACCGAAGAGGCCACGTTCGCAGCCTTTCGTAAAGCGACTCGAAACAGAATTCGTAAAGTAGACGAGCATGGATTGAGAGTGGAGCGCGGCCAGAATATTTTGAATGATTTTTACCGTGGCTTTGCCATAGCCATGAAAGAACATGGGACACCGGTCCTGCCCAAGAGTTTTTTTGAAGAAGTGCTCAAGGCATTTGGCGAGAAGGCCGCGATGTATGTTGCGTTCAAAGATAATAATATCGCCGGATGCAAACTGACGATAAGCTGGAAGGATACGTTATTTCAGATCTGGGGCGGGTATCCCAAAGCGTATCGCGCGCTTCTGGCCAACTATTTATTGTCGTGGGAAGCGACACAGGATGCCATCAGGGGCGGACTTGCGCTGTGCGATTTTGGGCGGTCAAACAAGGAATCGGGCCCGGCCGATTTTAAACGTCATTTCAATTGTCAAGAACAGCAGTTGTACTGGGAATATCCCTATCTTGCCTCGGGTAAACTCCCGGCTTTGAATCCAAACAATAAAAAGTACCAGACGGCGATAGCGCTATGGAAAAAAATGCCTTTGCCGCTGACCCGTCTGATTGGGCCGTCAATCTCTAAAAATCTCCCATAGCCGTGCCGGTCGAGACTATCACACACGCAAAACACGACAGCGCTTCAATCCCAAAGGCCAGGCATCGCACTGTCGCCCCTGCTGGGACGAAAATATCATTTGGCGATGTGCTGTTGGTCGGTTTAAGTCTATTTACGTTTAAGAATGTGCATCACGATTTTCAGGAAAAGATCAAGCGGTATTTCGAGACTGATTATTGCCTTCTGACTAATTCTGGGCGTTCGGCGTTAACGGTAATTCTCAAAGGACTTCAGGCGGCTACTGCTGATGCGCGAAACGAACTCATCGTCCCGGGCTATACCTGTTTCTCGGTTCCGTCAGCGGTAAAACAGGCCGGACTGAAGATTAGGATTGCTGATTTTCATGTGAATAGTTTTGAATACGATCTGACCAAGCTTGAGCAGTCAATAACCCCGAAAACGCTTGCGATTCTTCTGGTCTATCCTTTTAGCCTGAGCGCGGATGTGGATAAGATTCAGGGTCTTGCAAAGCGGCATAAGATTTTTCTTATCGAAGACGCCGCGCAGTCAATGGGTCTTAAGTTGAATAATCGGTACGCAGGAACGATTGGAGATGTCGGTTTTTTCAGCCTCAGTAAAGGAAAAGCGATCACTTCCATTCGCGGCGGTATAATAATTACAAAGGATAAAGCCTTGGCACAGAGGTTTGAACATATAGTTGATTCGATTCGAAGGGCTTCGGTGAAAGCCAATATAAAAGTGTTTCTTGAGGCGGTTGCGATAAGCCTGATGCTCCGTCCGTCCTTATTTTGGATAATAGGGAAACTTCCATTTGTCACACTCGGTGAGACGGTCTATGATCCGTCGTTTACACCAGCCCAAATGCCCCGCGCGGCGGTAGTCTTGGCAGAAAAAATGCTGAAGCGGCTTCACACAATAAACCGTGACCGGGCCAATCTGGCTATGAATTATATCACAGAGCTACAGGATAAAGATACGGCTTTGTTTGCCATGCCTCACGGCTCGGAGCCTACGGAATCGCTGTTTTTGCGTTTTCCACTATTGGTCAGCGATGATGCAAAGCGGAACCAGCTCTTTGAGGAGCTTCAGGGATATGGGGTGAGCCGTATGTATAAAGAGCCGCTTGCAGTTATCCGAGACAAAAGCCTCTTTGCGGAGGATATTCATCCTGAAAGCGCGGTAAATGCCGAATCGATTGCAAAAAGACTTTTAACCCTGCCGACACATTCGTACGTTACTAAAGTAGACCAAGAGGTCATTATTCGTAGATTGAAGCACGAGTTATAGCAAGAGAGCTGAAGAGAAAAAGACAATGGTGCAGACAATTCTCCATGTCCGAAGCGGGTTTTTGGTCGGCGGCCCCGAAAAGCTGATACTTTCCGGTATCGAACAAATCACAAGCTCCGAATTTCAGTTTGTGCTCTCTTCGTTTGTCCTCAAATCGACCGAGAACCAGCTCCTTGAGACTACTGCCGAAATGAAAATCCCGATCCGGCCGATATCCATCAGCGGTTCATTTGACTTGTCGGCCATACAGTCACTGCGGCAGATAATCAAAGAAACGAAAGCTGCGCTCCTTGTAGTCCATGATTACCGCGCTCTGGTAATCGGCCTTCTGGCACGACGCGGACGCAAGATTCCGATATTGTCGGTTGCCCACGGCTGGACTTCGCACACTTTTCGCGTCAAATGCTATGAATACCTTGAGAGCAGATTATTGAAATACGTCGAGAAAGTGGTTGCCGTTTCAAAACCTAAATTGGCCGAGCTGATGAGGTTAGGAATCCCCAAAGAAAAGCTCCTCCTTATTGAAAACGGCGTGGAGATACCACCGGTGAGCGCGATAGGTAGGGATATTCAACTCCGCGACGAACTTTACCTTGAATCGGATGAAATTCTCATCGGAGCCGTCGGGCGTCTGAGTGTGGAGAAGGGACATTATTTCCTGCTCGATACCGCGGCGCGGCTTCGCACAAGTCATCCTGAGGCGCGCTACGTCATAATTGGAGATGGACCGCTGATGGGGGAGCTAAAACGGCTGGCTCTTCAACTCCGTATCCATGATATTGTTTTTTTCCCAGGCTGGAAAAAAGATATGGCCGCTGTATATAAAGGCTTGGATATATTTGCGCTACCGTCGCTGACTGAAGGACTTCCAATGGCGCTACTTGAGGCGATGTCGTACGGATTGCCGGTCATCGCAAGTTCTGTGGGCGGATGTCCTGATGCAATCGAAGACGGCCGGTCGGGACTACTGGTCAAACCGGGGACATCTGACTCGCTAACGGCTGCAGTTCGGAAACTTCTTATCGATTCCAATCTCAGAAAACGATTAGGCGTTGCGGCTCGCAACCGTGTCAGCGAATACTATAGTCTTGATCGATACGCGCAGGCGTTTCTGCATGCCTATCAGGAAACAATCGGATTGTCAACGAATGAACGTACTCTTTCTCACAGGTGACATTCCCTATCCGACCAATACTGGCGCGCGGCTTCGAACGTTTAATCTTATAAAGCATGCGTCAACGGATGAAGACGTCCACATAACACTTGCGACAATGGTTCATGATGAGAACTATTCTGCGAGGCTTGCTGAAATGCGCCGTCATTGCGCCGGGGTGGAATATGTGTCTCATCCTCCGGGATCCCGCGCCGGGTTCTATGGTGGGATATTCAAAAATCTCTTTTCCAGTAGACCGTTTATAGTCGATAAACATGTTTTTCGACCGTATGTCGATATGGTGGCCGAGCTGGCATCGACCGGAAAATTCGACCTGATTCATTGCGATTCAATTTCCCTTGCCACCTCAGTGCCTGACCAATCGGGCTTGCCCCTGGTCCTCACCGAGCACAATATGGAAGCGGTCATTTGGCAGAGGTATCATGAGGAAGAGAAACATCCGCTCAAGCGTTTTTATATTGGATTGCAGTATGACAAAGTGCGCTCATTCGAAGAAGGCCTGTGTCGTCTATTTGATATGGTCATCGCAGTTTCGGAAGAAGATAAAGGCCGCCTCGCAGAGAGCTATAATGCCCGAAATGTCGTGGTTGTCCCGAATGGCGTCCAGACCGACTTTTTTACGCCATCGTCCCTTGCGATAGAGCCGGAGACACTTGTTTTTACCGGTTCAATGGACTGGCGGCCAAATCAGGACGCAATAGTATGGTTTCATGAGGATATTTGGCCGCGGATTTTAGAGCAGCGTCCCCGGACAAGGCTTTGGATTGTCGGACGAAAACCGCCTGAAAAAATAATTGCATTGGCGAAAGCCGATAATAGAATTACGGTCACCGGGACTGTCGACGACGTACGCGGGTATATTGCCAAAGCCGCAGTCTACATTGTGCCGCTCCGTATAGGTGGCGGCAGCCGGTTGAAAATACTCGAGGCGCTTTCGATGAAAAAAGCTGTCGTCTCGACTACTATCGGGGCCGAAGGTTTGGATGTGACTGCTGGACGCGATATAATCATAGCCGATTCGCCTGAATCATTCGCCAAAGAAATATTCGCGCTCTTTGACAACCCGGCCACGTGTGAAAGACTTGGGGAAAACGGGCGAGCGATGGTCTTAGAAAAATATGATTGGGATAGGGTCGCAAAATTGCAGGTGCAGGTTTGGCGCGCGGCATGTGAGGTAAAGCCGAAACCAAAGGGAACAACACTTCGTACCGGACGAATACATGGCTGAAGTTATCTTTTTCGTTTCCATTGGACTCATTTTCTATACGTATATCGGCTATCCGATCCTGCTGCGGCTAATGCCCAAAGAAAAGCCGATTCTTAAGCCGTCGAATGGCAATTTCGCGCCGCCAGTGTCAATTATCATTGCCGCCTACCAAGGGGCTTCGGCAATAACACAGAAACTTGATAATACTTTCGCCTCCAATTATCCAGCGGACAAGCTCCAGGTGATAGTAATATCCGACGGCTCGCAGGACGGGACCGATGCAGTTGTTGAGTCGTATCCGGATAACCGGGTATCGTTAATACGGCAAATACCGCGAATGGGCAAGACTGCGGCTCAAAAGAGGGGAATTGCAGCGGCGAAATATGACATTGTTATTTTCACCGACCTGACGACAATGCTCGAACCAGATTCAGTGAAAAATCTTGTTTCTGCTCTTTATGACACAAGGATCGGGTTAGCCTCAAGCGAGGATCTATGGGTCAGCCCCGATGGCGCACGGACGGAATCAGCGCAAGGGGCGTATGTACGATATGAAATGTGGCTGAGAGACACCGAATCCGCGGTGAGCAGCATAGTCTCGGCGAGCGGCTGTTTTTACGCGGTGCGAAAAGAATACTTCGAAGCCATTCCGGATCATCTAATTGATGATATAGTCATCCCGATGACAGTAGTGGAGCGCGGAAGTAGGGGTGTACACATACGCGAGGCCCGTTCGCTGGTCCCGATGATTCCCTCGGCCGAGCGCGAGTTTACCCGGAGAGCGCGTATGACGCTTGGGGGAATAAATGCGCTGGCGTACAAATATCATCTTCTCAATCCGTTTAGGTTTGGCTTTTATAGTGTGCAGTTACTGAGCCATAAATTGCTTCGTTGGTTCATTCCGTTTTTCATGATCGCCGCGTTTATAAGTACAGCCCTCCTTGCCTTGAAAAGCTCGTCGAGTGTATGGATAGCAATACTAATTGTCCAGATTCTGTTTTATACAGTCGCATACATTGGATACCTTCAACGGAGGCAGCAATCGAACCATAAAATTATCAAGCTCATCTACTTTTTTACTTCATCGAATCTCGCTCTGATTTCATCGTGGTATCAATTTTTCACCAAGAGCAAACAGACCACATGGAGCGAATCGCGCTCATGAACAAACCCAAAAGCGACGAGCACAAAATCAGGATTCCGATCTTGTGTTACCATTATTTCGGCATAGACCAGTCGACTCAACCGGGGATTAAGGATGAGGACAGGGCCTATATCACAACACAGGCGCTATTTGAGGAGCATCTGAAGTTTCTTAAAGTCAATGGGTGCACGGCTGTTTCATTTTCCCAAATTGAACAGTATGGCAAGGGCGCGGGGGCGCTGCCAGCAGGGCCAGTTATTCTGACCATTGATGACGGCCACAAGAGCGTGTTGGAGATCGCCGCGCCTCTGCTGAAACAACATGATTGGCCTGCGGAGTTATTTGTAATTCCAACCCGTGTCGGCAAGACGGGGTATCTGACATGGGAAGAGCTTGCTATACTAAACCGAGCGGGAATCAGTTCGCAATCACACGGCCTGACCCACCGCCTGCTCAATCGATTGTCGAGATCAGAGATTGGAAATGAACTGTCTGAATCAAAGAAGTGTATCGAGGAAAATCTTGAGTCTCGCGTTTCCGCATTTGCTGTTCCGATGGGCGGATATCCGTTCTGTTTGCAGGATATAGCGCGGGACGCCGGATATTCGTTCTTATGTACATCGTACTATGGCCTTGCCGAACCTCTCAATAGACCTTACCGGCTTGCCCGACTCATGATAAAATCTCCTGATGACAGTATTGGAGGTCTGGAATCGATGCTTAAGCCATCGGCTGCGATGTCTATAAAATTTCACTCGAAGACATTACTTAAGCGGTTAAAGAATCATGCCATCGGATTGCTCGCAAGTTTGGCGTATGATCTGATAACCAGAAAATAATTATGGTAAAGAAATCATTAAATAGTAATTTACACAAAGCCAACAAGGCGAAAAAAGATGAGTTTTATACTCAGCTTATTGATATTGAAAAAGAATTGAAGCATTACAAAGGACAGTTTCGAGGTAAAATTGTTTATTGCAATTGTGATGATCCATTTGAAAGTAATTTTTTCAAATATTTCGCCGCCAATTTTAACGCTCTTGGTCTTAAAAAGTTAATCTCCACCAGTTATACAAACTCACCGATTGCCGGAGGACAGTTGCCGCTCTTTGAAGTCAAAGGCTTAAAACCGAAAGGCAAAGAGCCGTTCAAGATCGAGCTCAATGAAGTGACAGATTCCGACGCAGACGGCGCGGTGGGGCTTGCTGATGTGAAGTGGCTCTTGAAAAATGATGCCAATATCGCCACCCCACTTAAGGGTGACGGTGATTTTCGCAGTGAGGAGTGTATAGAACTACTCAAACAAGCAGATATTGTTGTAACTAACCCGCCATTCTCGCTCTTCCGCGAATATGTGGAGCAGTTGGTCGAGTATAAAAGGAAGTTTATAATTCTTGGTGATCAGAACGCAATTACATATAAAGAATTTTTTAAACTGATAAAAGAAAACAGATTGTGGCTTGGTTATGACAACAACGGGACAAAATGGTTCCAAGTCCCAATGGATTACGATATACCAACAGAATCGAGAAAAAAAATTGTAAACGGCGTGAAGTATTTTAGCATGGGGCGGATTATGTGGTTCACAAATTTAGACACCACAAAAAGACACGAAGAACTGACTTTATATAAAAAATATACTCCGGAAGAATATCCGAAGTACGATAATTATGATGCGATTGAAGTTTCAAAAGTGGCTGAAATCCCAGAGAATTATACTGGAGTGATGGGTGTGCCAGTGACTTTTGTTGATAAATATAATCCTGATCAGTTTCAGATTATCGGACATGTGGGGTCCGTTGGTGCAGACGGTGTGTATTCGTTTGCGAATGCGATTTATCTTAATAGTAAAAAATTATTTAAACGCATTTTAATTAAAAATAAGAAAGTAAAAAAATAGTATGAAAATTGATCTACATAAAATACCAATTCGCGAAGTGATTGTCGGCTACAAAGATAGTGCCGAGGAGGGCGTGGTAGCTTATAGCGGCAAACTGGATATTCGGCCAAAATATCAGCGCGAATTTGTGTACAAGGAAAAGCAGCGCAATGCCGTGATAGAAACTATCAAAAACAGCTTTCCGCTGAATGTGATGTATTGGATGATTAGAGAAGATGGTGGCTACGAAGTGCTGGACGGCCAACAGCGCACTATCAGCATTGGGCAATATGTTACTGGTGATTTTTCTCTCAATGATCGCTTTTTCCATAATCTAACAAAAGAAGAACAGTATGAAATTTTGGATTATGAACTGATGATTTACTTCTGCGAAGGTACAGACAAAGAACGGCTGGACTGGTTTAGGATTATCAATATTGCTGGAGAAAAATTAACTGATCAAGAAATTCGCAACGCGGTTTATACTGGGCCATGGCTATCAGACGCCAAACTCAAATTTAGCAAAACAAATTGTGCAGCCTATCTCTTAGCAAATGATGGCGGGCAGTTAGTGAGCGGTTCACCAATTAGGCAAGAGTATTTGGAAACCGCGCTTTCGTGGATCAATGGCGGCAATATTGAGGACTATATGGCCAAACATCAGCACGACAAAAGTGCTGACGAATTGTGGGAATATTTTCAAAAAGTGATCGCATGGACGCGGGAGATTTTTACGAACTATCGCCGAGAAATGAGTAATGTGCCGTGGGGTGATTTGTATAACCAATTCAAAAATAAAAAATGTGATTCAAAGAAACTGGAAAAAGAAATAACCGAATTAATGCAAGATGAAGATGTGACCAAAAAGTCTGGTATCTATGAATATGTTTTGACCAGAAATGAAAAATATCTAAACATTCGCGCCTTTACCGAAAAGCAAAAGAGAGAAGCGTACGAAAGGCAAAAAGGCATCTGCGTAAAATGCAAAAAGCATTTTGAAATAGAAGAAATGGAGGCCGATCACATAAAACCTTGGCACGAAGGCGGAAAAACTGTTTCAAAAAATTGCCAGATGTTATGTAAAGATTGTAACCGAAGAAAATCAGGAAACTAAAAAAGGCGGCGCGCCAGTTTCGCTGGCACGAAATTCGGAAACGAAAAAGGAAAGGTTCAAAAACCCGCCCGCATTCCTTCCCAGACCCCTCCTGCGGGCGGGACGGAAACCGAGGCAGGACAATTCTCCTCCAAAGGCGGACAGGCATTCCCCAGAAAAATAGTTTGCCCTGCCGAGTCCAAATTAGTATTCCGTGTTTTCTTCAAAAAATGTTCGAACTTCGTCCAAAAAACACCGGGAGCACGATATCCAAATACAGAGATGAAGCGCTCTAGCCGATCGAAGGAGCGCCCAAGGATATATCAGCGACGGCGTGGACGGTTTGGTTGTCGATGCAGGCGATGCACAAGGTGTTAAAGCAGCTATCATGCATCTCTGGCCAACCCCGAGCATGCCCGTTCACTAAGCAGAGAGGCAAAGAGAAAGCTTGATGACCCGGCCTTTACAATGTCGCAGACACTTAAGTCAATTTACGGCCATGCCATTTCTCTTGATGAAAATCGCAAGAAATCAAAATCAGATTTTCTTTCGTAGAGTGAGATTACGTATTTCACGAGACTGTGAGGTCATACTGGTATCATCGATTCGGGGATTGCTGTCCCTCTGTCCAGCTTCGCAGGGTAATTAGTTCTCTATGACCCAATTTTCGCTCCATTTAAAGTCATATTTTGTTCTACTCAAAAAAGTATAAAAAGTAGTAACTTTTTGTCTTACTGGTCATTACAAGAGGAGCAGCCGCCTGAATATTCTTACCGTCGTTCCATGGTACAAGCCCTACGTTGGAGGTGTCGTCGTGGCAGTAGAGAGAATTTGTCATCAGCTATCCCAGAACGGACATCAGTGTCTGATCCTTATCGATGGCGATTCTGATTCAATTGAAAAGAAATATGATGATGGTTTGGTGTCGGTCTATTCACTCTTCCAACGCCCTATGTACCAAAAGACAAAAACAATAAAGGCGGCCATTGCCTGGGCAGTCTATTTTCTGCCAACGCTTTTGAAGCTAAGGCGTTTCATTAAACTGCATAATATTGACATTGTTGTTCTCCATTTTCCGGGCATTGCCAACAGCTATTTCCCTGCGCTCAAACGTCTTTTTTCGGTCAAATATGTTGTGTGCGTCCACGGAAGCGATATACACACAAATATCCGCGAGCATCCGGCGGTTAAGACGGTAGTGAATTCAGTCGTCAGAAATGCCGATGCATTGATCGCATGTTCCGAATTCATGCTCGAGGAAGCCAGACGGGCGCTTCAAGCGATTCCCACCACCAGTAAAGCCATTTATATCGGAGTAGATTCACGATGGGCGGAAAATGTTCCGTCCCGAAGTTATGCAATTAACGGTCGGTATATCATAGCCAATGCCTTCCCTGTGGATGTAAAGGGAACGGATATACTGTTAAAAGCTTTCGAGAAGATATCCGACACGTTTCCCGATGTCTCTCTCGTCCTACTCGGAGGACGGTCCACCGAAAAAGATCGCCAAAAGTTAATAAATGGCTCATCTGCCGCGAGTAAAATACATATTCTCGGCGAAGTAGCTAATCAGGATGTACCTTCGCTTTTTAGCGGGGCCTCTTTTGGGGTGGTTTCATCAAGACGCGAAGGTTTTCCCTTGGTTGTATTGGAAATGCAGTTGATGAAAAAAACGGTAATAGCAACGTCTGTTGGTGGATTACCGGAATCAATAAAAGACGGTTATAACGGCTTTCTTATTGAGTCTGAAGACGTTGATTCACTTGCCGACAGGATGAGCTTTTGTCTTGAGCATGAGGAAGAATGCCGCATAATGGGAGAAAATGGATATAGACGGGTTATCAGCGATTTCAACCTCGAAACGACGGGTAAGCAATATCTCCAGCTCTTTGACAAAATTCTGCTGAAAAACTGATCCCGTCCAACTTCGGTACCCCTGTGGCGTATAAAAGTTGCTCAGCAGAGACAAGTAATCCATTGCCCGGAGAGCGCAGTGGCATAGATTCATCAAAAAATCAATCAAACCTTACGCTAATTGGAAGCGAATTAGGTATATTGTTTTATATGTCAGCAATCTGTGGTATAGTAGATTATTCACGTAGAGGTTTGGCTATTGACGCTGAACTCAAGTGTCTGATTGCGCCTCTTTGGCATTCGCAGGCGTTCACCATCGAAAAAAAGATTCTTGATGATGCCGGTTTGGCGCGCGTCTTCTTTGATACTCGTGATAATTTTTGCAGCGCCTCGCGGAATTTGATCGACGATGAAATCTGTTTTGTGTCTGGCTACATCACCAATATTGCGCAATGGACTGACGAAATCAGCCGAGACAGTGGCGGAGAAGTCAAAGTGACTTCTGCGGCTGACATTCTGGCCTATATCCATATTGTTCAACAGGGAAAAGGGATGGAGCGCCTCAACGGCATTTTTTCATTCGCGCTGTGGCGGCCTTCGCGTAACGAGCTGATTCTTGGTACCGACCGTCATGGGATACGTCCTCTATATTATCGACAGTTTGCAGGACATTTGGTCTTTGCCTCGGAGATGAAAGCCATTTACAACAGCGGCGACAGCTATGAAATCGATGACTTGACAGCCGAAGAAATCCTTGTTTTGGGATTCCCGCTTGGCGATAACACACTTCTCAAAGACGCCAAGCGAGTGCCCTCGGGAAGCTTTATCCGTTTCAGAAGCGAGGGTCCTTCCACCACTCGCTACTGGTGGTACGACCAGTGGAAAGTCGACTCGACTCTGACTCCCCAGGATTATATCAGCGAAAATATCCGCCTGCTCAAACAGTCGATTGGACGGTTAGACGAACTCAGCGATAAACCTATCTGTCTGCTCAGTTCGGGACTTGATTCCCGCCGGATTATGCTTGAATTGACGAGAACAGGCAAACAGCCTGAAATCTTCACGACTGCGCTTCAGCTGGCCGGAGCCCACTATGACACCGACTCTATTGTCACTCAGGAATTGTGCCGTGAGTTTTCACTCAAACAGACCTTGGTTGATATTTATCCCGCCGAACTCGAAGGAGAACTTGCCCGGCATGCCTTTCATTTGCTTGATTATGAAACGAGTCAGCATCGCTGGCTGTTACCTTTACTGTCCAAAATACCACAAAATGCCGGAGTCAACTTTGACGGCCTGGGCGGCGACATGCTCGTCTACGACGATCATGTAACTCCCGAAATAAACCAGGAATGTCACAACAGCAACAAATTGGCATCCACGATTCTCGATATGTTTGGAGCGCCGATACGTCTCTATCTTCGCAAAGCGCCTTCAGGCCCGCCACTGATAGAGCGTGTAGCAGCCATGCTGGACAATTTGCCGCAGAATGCCAACCGCTTCACGACTTTCCAATTTAGCAATTGGACACGCCGGCGTACTTCGCTGTTCGGGCAAACATTGCTCAGCATGAAAGTTGAGTCCGTCTGTCCTTACTTTGACAATGATCTCGCCGATTTTTGTATGAGTCTTTCTCCGTCTCTGAAACTCGACAGGAATTATCAGGACGAAATCCTTCGCTTCGAGCGAGCCGATCTTATGAAACGAATCCCGACTTCACACTATCCTTTTATCCGAGTCAGCCCCGATGAATTCAGCCGCCCATTCACACGGCCGCTTCCAAAACAATACGGGTCGATTCGCAAGAGACATCTGTATGGAGCCGCCGCTAAGGAGATTTTTGCCGCCCCGCGACTACTTTCGATTCTGTCTGCAAACAGTCTTCTCGTTACACTCAGCACGCTCGGGTTTAACACAGTCAATATGATGCCTAAAGAGGTGGTCAGTCGCGGCTGGCGTCTTGAACCACTCATGCAGTTGGCGCTCTTTAAACAGTCCCTTCACGATAAAACTTGGCGGGAAGAAGCTTTGACCAAAGCCCGCGAGAGTGTCTACGGATAGTTTATTTTAGAAAATCCAGAAACTTCGAACGCCCTGAGGCAATCAGGGCCTTATAGAGCATTTCGTGTTCAGCAATAAACTTGTCCATTGAGAAATTGCGCTCGGCGCGATCCCGTCCGGAAATTCCCATTTTTTTTGCAGACGCGCTATCAGTCAGTAGACGGATCATGGCATTTGCGAGGGATTCAGAATCAGCAATCGGTACAATCAGTCCATCGGCTTTGTCTCGGACAATGTCTGCCGGACCGCCACAGTCGGTTACGACCACCGATAACTGTGATGCCATCGCTTCAACCGTGGTGAGAGAAAATCCTTCGTGAAGCGACGAACAGACATAGAGGGACGCCACCGAAAAGAGAAGCGCGATATTGTCAAACGAACCGAGGAAGATGACTCTGTCCTTTACTCCCAAATCAGTCACGAGTGATAGCAGGCCAAGATTTTTGTTCTGGCTGTCTTCGCCGGCAATAAAAAGTCTCGCATCCGGCACTGATTTTAAAACACGGGCGAAAGCCGCGATGAGAAAACTATATCCCTTCACTTCTTTAACATTTCCGACGGCAACGACGACCGGCGCCGAAGGCTGAAGATTGTGCTGTCTGCGAAACTCTTCGATCGCTTCACTTGATGGCGGCGCGATGCGTGATTTGTCAAATCCGTTATTAATCACAACCAGCTTGGACTGATTCACCCCATATGTTGAGACATATTGGTCAGCAAGCGATCTGGACACCACAACTGTTCTGGTATTAAGCGCCCCGGCAAATTTGGCGAACAACCTTGCGCGCGGAGTGGTCTCATGCGGTAATATGCCATGAACTGATCCGACTCCGGGGACGCCGCACCAACGCGAGAGAGGCCCGTTGTAGCTGTTCATTTTCAGCAGATGGCTGTGAACAAGGTCAATCTGGTTTTGTCGAACAATGCCCCGAAGCTGACGCAACACCTCAAGGTTCATTTGTCCGTCACCCTGTATCAGATGAACTGTCGCGCCTGTGGCTACGGCAAGGGGAGGTATTGATTTGGGAGTGACGATGGCAACATGGCTCTCAAATTCGTCTTTGTTAAGATGGGTGAGCAAATTCAACATGACATTCTCGGCGCCCCCGATAACGCCAAAATCTTCTATGAGTTGAAGAATTTTCATGAGGCTTATATAGCGAGGGGGGTATTGGCTGTCAACAGTTGAAAAGTGGGAGGGGGCAATCACGAAGAGATATTGACCTGTTGGGCAGAGCCAACCGACATCACATTGCATCTTCGTGCAGTCCGACGTGCCTGCCAGTTGTGGCGGGTGGCCAGAGGATTCCACCTCCACCATCTCCCACAAAAAAAACCTATTGATATTGCCACTGAAATTTCGCTCCTTGCCCATTCTGATATAGAGATTTGATAAGTTTGTAACTAGTCTGACAAGAGGAGATGCGTGGCGACTATTCGGCCATTTAAAGGACTTCGAGTTGCTCCAGCGCTTGCGCCGCGTGTGGCCACACCGCCATATGATACTCTGTCGGGAACCGAAGCACGCGAACTTGCCGAAGGCAAACCCTATTCATTTCTGCTCATCGACCGTCCCGATATTGAATTTCCTGACAATTATGACCCATATGATGAAACAGTCTATACTCTCGGGCGGGAAAACCTCGACCGATTCATGGGCAATAAGACATTTATCCAGGACTCTCAGCCCTGTTTTTATCTCTACCGCCTGACCATGAACGGCCGGAAACAGACCGGACTCGTAGCGCTGACATCGGTTGAGGAATATGATAACGGCATCGTCAAAAAGCACGAGCACACCCGTCCTGAAAAAGTGAAAGACCGCGCCAACCATATTATCGCCTGCCGGGCACAGGTCTCACCAGTTCTGTCCACATTCAAGCAAGACCCAACCATAGCTGAGATCTTCAGGAAAATTAGTGCGTCCAAGTCTGTTGTGGATTTTAGAAGCGATGATGATGTCAACCACGAATTTTGGGTTGTGAATGATATAGAAACAATCAAAGCGCTCATTGAAGCATTCGCTAAACTGCCATTACTTTATATAGCCGATGGCCACCACCGATGCGAGGCCGCATCGGATGTCGCGCGGCAGATGAGAGACGAGAATCCTCGGCACACAGGGGACGAGCCCTATAATTATTTTCTCAATGGCCTCTTTGCGGACAGCGGTCTGCATATCATGCCATATAACCGGGTGATTCGGGATACGAATGGTCTGACACCTGAAGCATTATTGGAAAGAGTGAAGGAAAAATTTGACCTGAAACTTTCATCAGTCGCTGTCGCCCCCACAAAACCGCACCAGTTCGGGCTTTATTGCGAAAAGCAATGGTACCTTCTCAACGCCAAGGAAGGTAGTTTCGATGCCAACCATCACACCAAGTCAATCGATGCCGCAATTCTGGCTGACAACCTTATCAGCCCTGTTTTGGGAATACACAACCAGCGCACCGATAAACGGATTGATTTTGTGGGTGGCATACGGGGAACCGCGGAACTTGTGCGACTAGTCGATTCGGGAGATTTTTCTTTGGCCTTTTCTCTCTACCCGACAAGCATCGAACAACTGCTTCGGGTGGCCGATGCTGGCGAAGTCATGCCCCCAAAATCAACATGGTTCGAACCGAAACTGCGCTCAGGACTCATTGTCCACCTGCTGGCCGAATGACTACCAAAGGAATATGATGCTCATTTTTATCGCCGATGCCTTCGATTCAAGCCTGCCATCCCTGTTGAAAAAATATGGAGAAGTCACAGACGACAAGAACAAGTTACCCGAAGCCGAGATCGCGCTGGTTCGAAGCAAAACCAAAGTCACCCGCGACTTTATTGACAAAGCCGAAAAATTGAAAATGGTCATTCGCGGCGGTGTAGGAATGGATACTATCGACATTGACTACGCCCATCAAAAGAATATAATAACCCATAATACAGCCGATGCCTCTACTGTCGCTGTGGCAGAATTGGCCTTTGCCTTCATGATCGCCCTCCCGAACAATATCACAAAGGCCGACAGATCGATCCGCGAAGGGAAATGGCTCAAAACCGAACTGACCCGAACTGAGTTGGGCGGCAAAACGCTCGGCATTCTGGGTATGGGGCGTATCGGAACCGCACTTGCCATCCGCGCACGGGCGTTCCGGATGAAGCTTCTGGCCTGGCATCCCGATGTTCGTTTTTCAGATTTCGCCGAGATTCGCACACATTTGGAGGACGTTTTGCCTGAATCGGATTATGTCTCACTCCATACGCCGCTGGTGGAATCAACGCGTGGACTCATAAACAAGAAAACACTCGCGCTTTTTAAAACTGGCGCGTATTTGATTAATACCGGGCGGGGGGAATGTATTGTCGAGCAGGATGTCGCCGATGCCCTCAAAAGCGGCAAACTTGGCGGATTTGCCAACGATGTCTGGCACAAAGAACCGCCAGAAAACAGTCCGCTTTTTGACGCGCCGAATACTATATTGGCTCCGCACATAGGCGCATCGACCAAAGAAAATCTTCTCCGTATCGGCACAGTTATCGACCGGCTGATAGATGAATATGTCGCTCATATTAGAAAAGGGTAATACACATGCATACAACCACAACGACCAGACCGCCCAAAATAAACCGTGTACATAATTTCAACCCCGGCCCTTCGACCCTTCCCCTCGAAGTTCTCCAGACTGTCCAGCATGAATTGTTGGATTATCGCGGAACCGGGATGTCTATAATGGAAACATCGCACCGCACGGAAGAATTCGAGGAGATAAACAGCGCAACAATGAATCTTCTGCGTGAACTGCTCGGATTGGGAAAAGAATATCATGTTATTTTTCTGGGCGGCGGGGCATCGACACAATTTTCAATGATACCGATGAATTTCCTCCCCGCTGGAAAAAGTGCGGCCTATACCGACACCGGTGTCTGGGCCAACAAAGCAATCAAAGAAGCGAAACTGCTTGGTAATGTCTCTGTTGTGGCATCGTCGAAAGAGCAATCATACACCTATATCCCACAAATTGAAGAATTCAAAATCCCATCGGATTCATCCTATTTTCACATGACATCGAACAACACCATTTTCGGCACACAGTGGCACTGGTGGCCCGAGACCGAACAAGTGCCGCTTGTGTGCGATATGTCATCGGATTTCTGTTCACGTACTCTTGATTACTCAAAGTTTTCTCTTATATATGCGGGCGCGCAGAAAAATATCGGCCCGGCCGGTGTCACAGTCGTCATCATTCGCGATCACCTGCTTGCTAAATGCAAAGACGGCAACCCGACCATGTTTGATTACCGCACCCATGTCAAAAACGACTCGCTTTACAATACCCCGCCGGTTTTTGCCATTTATATGATGAGACTGGTTTTGGAATGGATCAAGACGAATGGCGGTTTGAGTGGAATTGAGAAAATAAACCACGACAAACAAGCCACAATTTATGGTCTGATGGACAAACACGACGACTTCTACCGCGGAACCGTTCAAAAAGACAGTCGGTCGTGGATGAACCTTACCATGCGATTGCCCAACGAACAACTAGAGGAGCTCTTTCTCAAAGAAAGCAAAACCGCCGGATTTATCGGCCTGAAAGGACACCGCGATGTCGGCGGCATCCGGGTCTCGCTCTATAATGCCCTTACACTCGACTCCGCGCTCCAATTGGCCGAGTTTATGAAGACTTTTCGCAAATCACACTGATAGATTCGCCAAAACTGGCTCTAAAAGCCGGTTCGGCCTTGTCAGGCTATTATCTTGACAAACCAGTCATAAATCACTTTCGTACATGGCTGTTTATCAGTTGAACCGTAGGGAAGGAGCCATCTGTGCAGGCTGAGGAAAAAACCGAGATAGGCTATCTCGATCTCTTTGATAAGTGTTATGAATTTACTACCGCCGATGAAATCAAGGCGGCTGGGATTTATCCTTACTTTCATCCCATACAATCCGCACCCGGCGATTCCGTTATTGTCGATGGCCAGGAATGTATCATGGTCGGTTCAAATAATTACCTGGGCCTCGTCAATCACCCTAAAGTCAAAGAGGCGTCAGCTGCGGCTGTCCACAAATACGGCTCAGGATGTACCGGCTCACGTTTCCTCAACGGCACGCTTGACCTGCACCTGGAACTTGAACGCCGACTTGCCAAGTTCATGCAAAAAGAAGCCGCGCTTGTGTTCTCAACTGGTTTCCAGACCAATCTTGGCGTCATCTCCTGTATGGTTGGCAAAAATGACGCAGTAATTATCGACCGTCAGGTCCATGCCTGTATAGTCGATGCCTGCCGCCTCTCATACGGCAAGACCTACAAATTTGCCCATAATGATATGGAAGATTTTGAGCGGGTGCTCAAAAATGTACGAAATATCAATTCCCGCGGCGGGATTCTTGTGGCAGTCGACGGCGTCTTTTCGATGGAAGGGGATATTATCAACCTCCCTTCGCTTGTCGAAATTGCCGAAAGGTATAATGCGAAGGTGATGGTCGACGATGCCCATTCGATCGGTGTGCTCGGAAAAACCGGCGCAGGAACAGCGGAGCATTTTGGACTTATTGATAGAGTTGACCTGACAATGGGAACATTCTCAAAATCATTTGCCTCGCTCGGAGGCTTTGTTGTTGGCGATGCCAAAGTGATAGATTATATAAAACACCACGCCCGTTCTCTCATATTCTCAGCTTCCATAACACCATCATCCGCCGCCGCCGTTTTGGCCGCGTTGGATATAATGGAGACCGAGCCGGAACGGCGCGAGCATCTGTGGCGCAACGCCCGCCGCGTGCAGAGAGAATACAAAACCCTCGGCTTCAACATCGGCCACTCACAAACGCCGGTAGTGCCTATTGTCGTCGGCGGAGATATGGAATGCTTTGCCTTCTGGAAAGCGCTATTTGACAACGGTGTCTTCACCAATCCAGTCATCTCGCCCGCTGTGCCGCCCGGACAGGCAATGATCCGCACCTCCTATACCGCAACTCATACCGATGCCCAGATAGATAAAGTCATAGAAGTGCTTGCCAAAGTCGGACGCGAGAAGGGCATCATTTGAAACCGCTGACAGATTAATTTTATGTCCAGTGTCGAAGTGGTCGAAGTCGAGTCATCGGCCCAGCTCAAAAAGTTTATTGCCTACCCTAATCATCTCTATCGCGATGACCCAAATTATGTCGCTCCACTCAATGTCGAGCGTAAGGAATTTTTTGACTTCAAGAAAAATCCGTTTTATCGCGCAGCTAAAGTTAAGCTTTTTCTTGCAATGGATAACGGAACAGTTGTCGGGCGAATTGCGACCTGTGTTAACTACCGCCACAATGATTTTCACGATGAGAAAACCGGATTTTTCGGATTTCTTGACACACCTGATGACGCCGATATTGCCGCCAAGCTTCTGAAGGTTGCCATGATTACGCTCAAAAAAGAGGGCATGGAGCGTATGAGGGGGCCAATGAATTTCTCGACCAATCATGAATGCGGTTTTCTGGTCGAAGGTTTCGATTCGCCGCCTATGGTCATGATGACATACAACAAACCATACCAGCCCCTTCTTGCGGAAAAGTTTGGCATGAAAAAAGTGATGGATCTGCTCGCATACAAGCATAGTCCGCCGGAGATGGATCGAACTCGGGTGGCTCCGATTATTGAACGCTCCCAAAAAAGGCTCGGTGTCACGCTTCGGAATATGAATATGCACGATTTTGATAACGAAGTTGCGCTCATCAATCGACTCTACAACGAATGCTGGTCTAAAAATTGGGGATTTGTTCCGATGGACGAGGCCGAGTTTGCTTATTCGGCCAAGAATCTCAAACAAATTGTCGATCCAAAACTTGTTATCATTGCCGAGATTGACGGAAAACCTGTTGCTTTTGCCCTCTCACTGCCGAATATCAATCGGGCGCTCATTTTTATGCGAGGCAAGCTCTTCCCTTTCGGTCTGCTCAAACTTCTGTGGCATACGAAAATCCGAAACAAAGTCGACACCGTGCGCGTCATCACCTTGGGAGTTTCGCCGGAGCACCAGAAGAAGGGGCTTGATTCAATTCTCTATGTTGCCACTGCCGATGCCGTGCACAACAACGGTTACAAATGGGGTGAGCTTTCCTGGGTTCTGGAAAGCAACGACTTAATTTGCCGCGGACTTGAGGCTTTCGGCTCTGTTATCTACAAACGCTATCGCATACTCCAGATGCCTCTGTAAGGAATTATGAAAAAGAAATTCGACAGAACACCATTCAGGCTTGCAGTATGCTCTCTCATAGGAATCGCGGTCTTGTGCGCCCTTTCGTGCACAAGCCGGTATCGACTCGACTTATTCATGCAGACCGAAGAATGGCGGCGCAAAGTCAAAGTTGAAGGGACGCAATATATTCGTGATGCCGTACTCGAGCTGCGCACAGAGACAAAATTGGAAACGGGAATCGGAACCGTGATGATGATGCTTGTCTCGACACGCGGCGAGCGCGCCGATTCAAATGTGGCAATGCTTTTTGGATTCGATGAAAACCTTCAATGCCGCTTATTTGTTCAACTCCCTCCTGAACCCGCGCCCGGTCAATATGGCCTTCTTGACAGCTCCTTCGCTCAATTGCTCGGACGGTTTGACCAGCCGACAGAAGACAAACTCTTTTTGGCTGACTCGGGTTTGATGGTCATTGACTCTCTGACTGCAAAAAATCTTTTCGGCAAATTTTCCGGCTATTATTCGAACAGCTCCGGTGTGCCGCTTATCTTCGATGGCCGCATCCGTATCAAGCGAACAGAATAATAAGTTAAAAACCTACCTTAAATGCCGGTCCACCCGAGCTCTTCGTGCGGGACGTCTCTGTTGCGCACTGGAGCGAAGAGAACTGAGATGGTTACGGTTCCACCACTCCCTTTGGTCGCACCTCTCCGAGGCGAGCTTTCAGCATTCCCTTTGGTCATTGCCGCGCCTGCCCGCCGTGGAGGGTCACTCCTCGGAAGTCGCTCCTCGCAACGAATCATTGTAGTGTCATTCCAGTCCGCCACGCCTGCCCGCTGTGGCGGGGCGGAGAATCCATCTTCTATTCATTCGGGTATGCCACCGCTCATAGTGGGTTCTAATATGTGGCCTGCACATTTATTTACCCTGAATTCCAGCTTTCGCTGGAATGACAATGTGAGGTTACACCACCGATAGTGGCGGACGGTGTGATTTGTTCTTTACCCTCTTCCCCTGGGAGAGGGGAGGGTGAGGGCGTATTCGTGAGGAATACAGAATCGCCGAACCACGGGGGTTCGTCGCCACAAGAGGAAGAGAAGATGCCCTGGTTCCCGGATTGCGCCGGGATGACATTGTGCAGTTGTCAGGATCACGGGGACCACTGACCTACGAATATTGGGAAATACAAGATTGCACCCCAACCCCAATCCGGAATCTATTCTGTTCTGAAACTGTCCGGCCAATTCGAATGCTTGAATCTAAAAAAGAATGCCAGAATATCTCTCTCCAGTAAAATCTTTCTCTCTATAAAAGAATGTATTGCCGGGTCGTGCGCCTTTTGACCAAGATAAAAGGCTGGATAGTTAACTGAGATTATCGATTGTATGGAAGCAGTTATTTTGCGAGTGTGGGCGTCGTCTATGTAACTGGTTTCGTTACCGGTCACAAAGAGCATATCGGTGTAGTCTCTATATTGTACATTTTGACAAGGAGAACTGGCAAACAACCGAGAGAAATCGGTACTGTCCGATGAATAGCCAAGCTCGGATTCCCACAACCGTCCCAGTGAGAAATTCCCAAAGCGGACCAGATCAGCAAGCGGTGATTCACAAACCACTGAACTGAAGAGATTTGGCTTGTGTAACATGGCCGATATAACTGTCAACCCTCCGATGCCACTCCCAAAGATTGCCATCCTGGATGAATTTGTATACTTTTGCTCAGTCAGCCATTCTGCCGCCGCCACACAGTCATTGACAGCGATAACCCTATTCTCACTTACCGCCGCGCGATGCCACTCCGAGCCAAACTCACCCCCTCCGCGAAGATTCAGCACAGCGAGAAGACCGCCATTTTCAAGCCAGATCTGATTTATTTCGCTGAAAAATGGAAGCATGCTTTTGCCTTGGCCGCCAGGGGCGATAATCAGAGCCGCATGCGAACCATCGAGGGATAATCCTTTGCGGTGCGTGATAAACATCGGGATTTCAACGCTGTCACTCGATTGATACCAAACCTGTTTGGTTACGAATTGATCCCGCTTCATCTTATTTGCGCTTTCAACCCAGATTCCCTTGCTCCCGTTTGCGACAGAATACCAATAAATCTCCGGGGGGTGGACAAACGAACTGTACTCGAAAAAGAGAGTGTCGCTTGAGTAGAGACCCGAAGGCAGACCGATCGTTCCGATTTCTGAAAACGTGAACTCCCGAGTAAAGGCTCCTTCAAGGTCAAAGAACTTTAAGGCTGTGAGCACACCTTGGAGGTATCGAACACATATTTGGCTTCCAGAGAATGTCACGGCATCAATCACTCCGGCCTCTTCGGGTAAAAACTCGAGCCAGTTTTCCTGTCGCGGGTTTTGCGCTTCGACGACAAGAAGCCGCCCGTACGGGGCCTGCCAATCTGTATGCAAATAGATGCGATTGCCGAGAGCATAAGGAATAAATCGGGCGTCGATATTATTGACAACCGTAACAATCGAATCTGGTTTATACGGGTCGAGTAGATAAACCTCGGTGCGAAGCGCGCCAAAGCCGTGATGGACAGTCAGAGTAACATGACGGCCGAATTGAGATTTTGAGAGTGAGATGTATTTATTGCTTTCGTACCCTTGTCCAAATATAAGAGAGTCTGTCTGGGACGCCGAACCAATCCGGTGATAGTACACACGAGGGCCATCGATCTCCTGCCGGCTGTAATACAAGCCCGTTCTCTGAGGTGATAGAATTACCGAGCCTGCAAAATAGATCGACGCCGCAAGGCTATCAGGCAATGTCAGAGCTTTGTCGACATCGAATATTCGAATCGTTGTCTCTTGAGCGCCGTTGCTGCGCAGGGCATATACAAGGAGATTGCCTTCGCTCGAAAAATCAATAAGCTCTATAGTGGTGGAAAGAGCGCTGTCGATTATTTTCGGGTCGAGAAGCATTCGCTCGGCTCCATCCACACCAATTCTCATGTAGAGCGCAGGAAGAGCCGCGCCTGCATTTCGTTTGAGATAAAAAAATCGTCCGTTGGCTTCGCGCGGCAGTTCTGTTTTTTCTAACGCCTGGAGAACCTGCAGACGGTGGAGGATATCTCCGTTTAGGTCACTTTGACTCAGGCAGGCACGGGCATAAATATGTTGGGAGTCCAGCCACTCTTGCGCTTTTTTGCCCCCCCCGTTTTCGAGCCAGCGAAATGGATCAGTTACTGTGATGCCATGAATGGTTTCGATAACTGTGTCCGGTTTGCCAAATCCCTGTACATGGCCGGTGGTGCAAAATTCGGTGGCAAACGTTTCAGTAGGAATTATTAAAGCAAGGAGAATAAGCAGTCGGGAAATGTTAGCGCGAATCATGCGCTGAATATAACATGAATATACATTTCATACGGTAAATAAAAAGGCCGGTCTGTTTTTACAGACCGGCACGAATAATCAATACGCACGTGATTTATTTCAGGTGCTTGGAGACCAATTTGGTCATTTCAAACATTGAAACTTTTGTCTTGCCACCGAAAATCTGCTTGAGTTTGTCATCGGCATTTATCATACGACGATTGACATTGTCTTGCAGTTTGTTGCTCTTGATATACGCCCAAAGCTTTCTTGTGACTTCAGTGCGCGGGATCGGCGAGTTACCGACCACTGCGCCGAGTTCAGGCGAGAGCGACATCGGACGCATAAACGCCGCATTCGGTTTGCGTTTTACTTTTGGCTTCGCGGCTTTTTTCGCGACAGCTTTTCTCGGAGCGGCCTTACGGACTGGGCTCTTCTTTGCTGTGGCTTTTCTGGCTGGCGATTTCTTCACAGTCGCCTTGCGGGCTGTGCTCTTCTTTGCTCCGCTTTTCTTAGCGGCTTTCTTCGTTGCTTTCTTGGCTACTGCCATGTGTTGCTCCTTTACCCTAATGGTTGGTTAAGTGGTTTAAAAACCCTGTTTACTCTTACGCATCGATCTCTGACAAAACATCGAATGTGTTGCTCTTCGAGCTTTGTCATAGGTAAAGTGTATTTTGTTTTTATTTTCAGCGCAAGAAAAAAGAGCAATGAATCGTATTTTTTTGAAGGTTTTCAGAGGGAAAACAGGGAAATATAGGGATTTCTCGCCTATGCTTGCAGTGAAACCAGCTCGATAATTGGCGCTTCGGTCGGACATCCGAGGCGAAATGGGAACCAATGCCCCGCCCCACAGGTGGTATAGAGGCGGCTTTCACCCTGAGCATATTCACCCCAGAGGTATCTGTCGGGGAAATAGTTCTCGAAGATTGACCGCCCCATAACCCCCACCTGGCCGCCATGAGTGTGCCCGGCAAGAGTCAATGGTATGGAGCGCTCTGCCGCATAATCAAAGGCATCCGGCCGATGGGACATGAGAATAACAAAATCCTCGTCCTGTGCGGACTGGAGTGTTTGGTCGATTGTCCGCTTGAAAAAGGCTTCGTCCTTGGCTCCCATGCTTCGTGGGTCATCGATTCCGCCTATAAACAACTGTGAGCCTCCGACCGGGATCCGAAGCCCCTCGTTTACAAAGAGGGGCAGGGTCGATTTATCGAATATCCGCCGAACCTCCGTCACCCCTCGGAAATACTCGTGATTACCAAGGCTCGCGTAACAACCCAGCCTTGGTTTCATCTCATCTATCATTTTAAGCGCTTCAGGCAGCAAACGGAGATCGTCGGCTATGTCACCTGTCACAAGGATAAGGTCGGGCTTGTGTTCTGATGCCGAAGCGATTACCTGACGCAGGTCATCGAGGGTGACATAGTGGTACAGATGGAGGTCTGAAAGCTGAAGAATCTTCAATCCTTCCAAATCCTGCGGGAGCGATGTGAAACCAATTGGTTTCCTGACTATACTAATGGGACTAAATGCGTGCAAAGTTCCTCCGGTTGTTATGCCCAAAGTTGCCAACGGTACTACTGCCGCGGCGCCTTTGAGGAAAAGACGTCGACGCCGGTCAACATGTGAATCCTCTACGTTTCGATGTCGAACGAAACGGTCAATAAGACGATCTACCCAGTGCAGAATGCCGGAAATGGGAAGAGAAAGCATGAGTCCCAGTTCACTGAGGATAATAAGGCCGATAAGCAATCGAGCCACAACGGCAAGCCACATAAGCTGGTAGTATTCACCCAGAGCCCAGAGGCCAATCATGACCAATCCTGAGAGAGGGAGCCCCCAGGCAAGACGACGGATTACTTTCTTCTGCCACCATGATTTGTTTAGCGTGCGCAGGAGCAGAAGCTCTATCAGTCCCAGCGCCAAAATGAGCACACCGCCAAAGATTACAGGATAGAAAGTTCTCATAGATAATTTTACGAAACCAATACTGGAGAGTTGGGTTTCAGATCTACTATATCTATATATGGAAGGAGACGGATATGAGATCTAAACAAGGACATACCAGCATAGAACCATCCAAGAGATAGCAGGGTTTCAATAAGAGTGTTGTTTATTTGCAGTTTGATCTGTACCAATTGGCCGGTTCCATTATCGTTTTCTATTGCAGAAGCTTGATTTTCCGGCCTATTTGCGTATGTTGAAAGATAAGTGAGCAAGTAAGTAATGATTAAAACAGAAAAAACTAAATCGAGCAGGGAGTTGGCAAAACCGGCCAAAGCCCCATTTCGGGAACGTCTCAGGCAGAAACTTCGCTTTCCCAAGTCTTGGAAAGAAGTCAAATCCCGCGGCTGGAAATTTATCCTCGCCTTTTTCCTCTTTTATCTTATCCGGGACACGATTCTCTATATTATTATCCCGTACCTCATTTACGAAGGCATAATCAGCATCTAATCAAACAAAGCCTCACGACCGCGAGGTATTGGTTAACTCACTCGCGGCTCAAATTGCTGAGTTTTATCATACCACTCGTCGGCTCTATATCCCGTAGATTTCTCCGTATTTTTTATTCATATACTCTACAAGCGGTTTATGGGACAAGGTTTGTCCGGTCACTTTCTTCCCAAGTTCTTTGGCTACGAATCTTTTCCCATGCGTGTGGATATTCTTACGCAGCCAGGCGAGCAGTTTACTGAAATCCCCTTGAGCGAATTGACCCATCAAGTCGGGAATATCCTTCTTGGCTTGGGCAAAAAATTGTGCTGAATAGAGATTGCCGAGAGTGTGGGTCGGGAAATAACCAATCAATCCCGCGGACCAATGGACATCCTGAAGACAGCCGTTGCTGTCCTTGTCGACCGTCAGACCGAAATACTTTTTGAAGCGGCTGTTCCATTCGCCGGGAAGGTCGGATGCCTTGAGATCGCCGGACATGAGGGCGCGTTCAAGCTCATAGCGAAGCAAAATATGGAGATTATAGGTCGCTTCGTCAGCTTCGACTCTGATAAACGAAGGCGTGACATAGTTAATCGCGCCATAGAACTCGTTCAGGTCAACATCTTTGAGCGATTCCCTGAATATCCGTTTTGCTTGGGGCAGAAAATAAGCCCAGAACTCTTTGGAGCGGCCAACCTGATTTTCCCACATCCGCGACTGCGACTCATGGATACCGAGCGAGACCGCTTCGCCCATCGGTGATCCGAAATATTTATCTTTTTCTATACCCATCTCATACAACGCGTGGCCGGCTTCGTGCATTACACCAAAAAGGGCGTCGTTGAGGCGTTTTGGATTGTAACGCGTGGTGATACGGGTGTCGTTAATGCCAAAGCCGCTGCAGAACGGATGGGTGGTAATATCGAGCCGTCCGGCATCGAAATCAAAACCGATTGCCGCCGCAACCGCCTCGCCAAAGACTTTTTGGAGTTCGACATCGTATTCGCGCTCAACTATAGTAACATCGGGTTTTTTCTGCGCGTTTTTGACCCGCTCGACAAGGTCAACCAGATCGACGCGAAGTTCTTCAAAAACTTTTGAAATCTCATCGACTGTGGCGCCCGGCTCGTAAATATCGAGCAGGGCATTGTAGCGTTCACCTTGCCAGCCGTAGGCGTCGGCGACTTGGCGGGTGAGGTCGAGAACTTTTTCAAGCGACGGCAGAAACATTTTGAAATCGGATTTCTTGCGAGCCTCGACCCAAATACCTTGGGCAATTGTCGTCTCACGGGTTATTTCTTCAACGAGTTCTTTCGGCAGTTTGGTCGCTTTGTCGTAGTCACGGCGGATTTCGCGAATATTGACCGCTTCGACTGACTCGGGATTTTTCCCAAAGCCGTTGCTTTCGGCTTTTGAGAGCAGTTCGCCGATTTTGGGCGAAGTGAACTTCTCGTGGCTGAGTCCGGCAAGCACACCGAGCTGTTCGGCGCGGAAGGCCGAGCCTTTTTTGGGCATGTAGGTGCGTTCGTCCCAACCGAGGACTCCGCCGCATGATCCGAGCACGGCGACTTCGCGGGTCTGTTTGATTAGCTGCTGATAGGCTTCTTGGGCTGTCATTTTCTCTTGCTCCTTTACTCTATTGCATGGCGCAATTGGCGATTCTGAAATTATATGCGGCGAAGATACAAAAGGGGGATACAGAACGCAAGAGGGGGGGCCAGCCACGAAGTGTTGATATTCGTGCGGGCAGACACGACAAAATGTAACACATGAATCAAAGCAGACGCCCTATCCCGTCATTGCGAGTTTCACTTTCTTAAGTGAAACGTGGCAATCTCATATTCTCTTCCATACAGAAAAGACGTCAGGATCGCTGGGATCCTGACCTACTAATATCGGATAATATGAGATTGCCGCGCCCCCCGCCGTGGAGGGTCGCGTCTGGGACGGCGCTCCTCGCAACGACATATTGGAAATGTCTTCTTTGATTCTTCGTGCGGGACGTCCCGGTCGCGCACCCTGTGACCGTCAGGTCATCCACCTGCGGCGGACTTCGGAAGCCTTAGCACCTATATCTTTGCTCAAGCAAGGACATAGCCAAGACCAAACGGAAGATTTAACTGAGATTGCCGCGCCCCCCGCCGTGGAGGGTCGCGTCTGGGACGGCGCTCCTTACAACAACACAGCCGGTGGTGTCAGGCGTCCCCGACGGAGCGGTTATCCCGTTCTCCTGAGCATGTTACAAAATAGGTAGTCTGACGTCATCAGGCCCGCTGTCTGTAACCTCGGACAATACAAGCCGGGCCTTTCAGTAAAAGAATCATCCCCACATAGATGCCAATCAGGCTGAAAAGACGTATGGGAGTGTCCTTGAGCCCGTGTCCAATGTGCAATCCGACAATGCATAGTATAAACAACAATGCCAACGAGTCATGGAACAGAGACTTTCCACTCTCAATCACATTCTGCCAATGGGCCACAATAGCGATATAGGGTACGACGAGGAGGAGCAGATGATGCGCCTCGGACATTGGGAAAGTGAGCGGAATTACCGTTACTATGGCGGCAAAGGTTACGAATCGACCCCACTTGTTTTCCCTCGTCCCTTTTTTGCGGCCATATAGAATGATCGGAGCGCAGAGCATCGCCGCAATGGCGCACACCACGGCGATTTTCAATGGAGGGTACCAGGCGATATGGAAGATGTAGCTCAAAGTGGAGAGAATTGAAAACGACTTAAAACCGCCCTCGAAATCCGAGCCGGTAATGGCTGGCATGACATCGCTCACGAAATATCGATAGTAATCCAGACTGTGTGGATTGACAAGCCACGGGATCACGACTGTGAAAAGCGCCATCAGCGGGAAAAAATAGAAAACCGTCCGATACTGCCGCATCAACAGCGGCAAGAGCAGACATAGACCCGGGGAAATTTTTATTGATGCTGCGGCTGCGAGAAATAGCGCTCCCCAGAACATCTTGTTTCGATCAATCAGAAGGAAAAAGGCGACAGTGCCTCCAAGGACGAACAAATTCACCTGACCGTTCAGGAATTCATCTTGGAAGGACGGATGAAGCATCACGACAATCAAACAGAGAGGCAGGAAATGTCTCTTGAGCGCTTCTATATGGGAGCGATCCCCGTACAAATATTTCCAGCATCCTGTCAAAGCAAAAGAGAAAGAGAGGCACAGACCGAGCGACCAGATAGCTGCGCTCAGTCCTTTGAGCGCAGCACCGGACATAAGCAACTGAAATGGCCAGACGATCAGCAAAAGAAAAAGCGGATAGATATATCGCCGTGATTCTGCGACATACGGATTCCCGCCGTTGAAAAAACAGTCGGAGGCCCGAATATAGGATGTGAGATCGATCGTATCGAACTTGTTGATATTTCGGATGCACTGGTAAAAGAAAAGCGCCAGCGAAGCCATCGCAGTAAAAATCACCAGATATCGAAGCAGAGAAATGATTTTCAGGGTGCGATCATTCACAGAGACAAGATAGTCCCCAACCGGAGCACAGTCAAACAATTCGAGTGACTTCTATGAAGCCGCTCCTCGCAGCGATTCAGAATCGACCGTTTGCTTTAATTTCTTGTGCCACACTCCACCGCGGCGGACGGTGTGATCTTTATCTTGGCAAGTACCGGGCGTCTCCTCGATATTTTCTGGCACTCCACCGCTTGCGGTGTGTCTTTAATATTTGTATTCTGTCACGAATTAGACTGCACAACAAAGGAAACCTATGCCACGCGTCCATACGCCCGAAGCCGATGCCTTGCTCGACAAAGAATTTAATGTCCTGGATCATGGCTTTGTCCGTCTTGTAGACTACATGGGTTCCGACGAAGCCATCGTGCAGGCCGCGCGTGTCAGCTATGGCGCCGGAACAAAAAAACTGCAGGAAGATCGCGGTCTCATCCGCTATCTGATGCGCCATAAGCACACCACACCATTTGAGATGGTGGAGTTTAAGTTTCACGTGAAACTTCCGATTTTTGTCGCTCGTCAATGGATTCGCCACCGCTCGGCCAATGTCAACGAGTACTCGGGCCGCTATTCGGTTATGAAAGAAGAGTTCTACCGACCTAAAGCCGAGGACATCCATTTTCAGTCAAAAACCAATAAACAGGGGAGGTCAAGCGATGCCGTCCCCGATGAGGTAAAGGCTGAACTGCGAAGCTACCTTGCCGAGTCCCAAAAACAGTCCTACCAGAAATATCTGGGGTATGTCGAAGCGGGACTTGCGCGGGAATTGGCGCGGATAGCTCTGCCGCTGTCGCTGTATACGGAATGGTATTGGAAAATTGATCTGCATAATCTCTTTCATTTTTTGCGTCTGCGGATGGACAACCATGCTCAGAAAGAGATTCAGGTCTATGCCGAGGTTATGGCTGGGATAGTGAAAAGCGTCACACCGATCGCTTTTCAGGCTTTTGAAGATTATAGCCTCAATGCGGCCATGTTCTCCGGACCCGAGCTTGCGATTCTGAAAGAAAATTTGTCTTCGTTTGATCCGGACATGGCGCAACTTGAATCGGCGGGATTGTCAAAACGTGAAGCGTCTGAGTTTATAGAAAAATTGAAAAGAATCAAGTAGCGGGGGCGCGGGAAGGCGCGGCGAGGAAGTACACCAGCCACGAAAATATGTGGTGCAGTCCGACCTGGCGGACTGCACGTCTATTTACCCTGGATACCCCGCCTTCGCGGGGTATGACATAATAAGAGGGAGCTGACTGTACGGAAAAGAGGCGTCAGTTCAACCACATGCGGAGGACGCCAGGCACTTCAAGACAGTCGGGCATCCGCTGCGGCGGGTTCTCTTCTTTTTGTAGCGATTCCGCCAAGGCGGACAGTGGTTCAGCGATTCTGTGTTCCTCATGAAAAAGCCTTCACCCTCCCCTCTCCCAGGGGTAGAGGGTAATATCGAAACTCACTACATGTCGTTGCGAGGAGCGGCTTCCCAGACGCGACCCTCCACGGCGGGCAGACGCGGCAATCTCAGCTCATCTTCTTCTCTTCCGTGGCGGGTTCGAAGACGGTTCCGCCCTAAGGGTGCGGGTCAGAGAAGCCCCGCACGAAAGATTTAAGAAGCCATCTTGCCCAAATCAGCCAAAACCGCAAAAAAAGCCAAAAAACCCCATAAAACGCCACTTTTCCCCTTGACAAGCAGGGGTTTGGCTGGTATGTTAGCAAGGTAGAGTTGGGTCATTGCGTGGTCGAAAGGTGTTCTTGGACGAGCATATACTTTCTTTATTCACCCGACTCTAAGACGATTTGAAAAATTAGGTAAACCATAGGTGATTGCATGAAAGATTGTTCATGTTCTGTATCTACAAAAACTAAATCTACGAGTTCTGGTCGACCGTTTATTGAGTTTTGTTTTCAAACTTCCATCGGCGATTCCGAAACTGTTCAGCGCCTCTCTCATTATTTTACAATCCTTCATTTCACTCGTAATAATTCTTTTTGTATACAGGTGGGGTCATGATTCACTCAAGAAAAAGCTGGACTCTTATGTCTGCCGTTTTTGTTTTCGCATGTTGTTGGCTGACAACCGCACATGCTCAACAGCTCAATTTGGCAAGCACTAAGCTTGTTTTCTCAACTGGCGTTCCCGACACGCTTTGCGCAAATTCTCAGGTTAATGTATGCGGGAAATTAACCCAGACCTGCCCCGGCGGTCCCGATATGCCGTTAGTTGGTCGTCCGATTATCTTTTTTGTTAATCCCGGCAACTGCGGGAACAATGTCGCCGTAAACGGCGATGACACGGTTCTAACCGATGTTAATGGCATTGCTTGCGCCACCCTGACGATTCCTAATACAGTTGGAAACTATGCGATTCGCATTAAATTTTTAGGTGAGAGCAAGCCTGGGCCATCTGACCCGCCCAATTCTGCCTGCGATACCACTGACAGAGTCAGTTTGTCGGCATCCAATGAATGCGAGACCTTTATTGTAACCCAAACAGCTCCGCCGATAGCGGACAATCCGGCCACTCCGGTCAATCTCTTCCAGTGTGTTGCCTCACAAGTTTGTTTCCAGTTTACGGCCTCTGGCGGTGGAACGCTGACTTGGACAAAAGCAAGCGGCTCAGGCACTCTTACTGCTGGCGGGCTGTGGTGTTTCACACCGGTATCGGCTGGCGCCTACTCAATTAGCGCTATCGTGGCTAATGCCTGTGGCGGAGCCGATACAACGAGCCTGACATATAACATAACTTTGAATGGTCCACCGGTTATCGCCTTTGGCAATGATACAACCATTTTCCAGTGCACACCGGCTCAGATCTGTCTCCCGTATACGGTGTCTGATCCGCAAGGGTTAGCCAAGCTGACCGAAGTCTTAATCTCCGGTTCGGGCACAATCGATACGGCCAATAACCGTGTCTGCTTAACCCCCCCCTCGGCTGGCTCATATCAGATAATAGTCTCGGTGACAGACTCATGTGGAGCAAGCGATAGGGATACTATTGTTGTGACGGTTGGTCTGAACTCGGCGCCTGTTGCCGCCAATCCCCCGTCAGTGACCGTATTCCAATGCGTAGCGGCTCAACTGTGCCATACCTTCACTGCCACCGATGTTAATGGTGGAACGCTCACTTGGACAAAACTCTCTGGTACTGGCACAGTGACTCCAGCCGGTCTGTTCTGTTTCACACCAAGTACTTCCGGCAGTTATAATGTTGTAGTAACTGTGGCTGATTCCTGCGGCGCTAAAGACACAACCAGTATCAGCTATACCGTGACAGTCAACAGTAACCCAGTAGCGGTCAATCCTTCAACTCCGGTGAATTTGTTCCAGTGCACAGCCTCTCAGGTCTGCTTCCAATTCACAGCATCTGATGTCAATGGTGGAGCACTTATTTGGAGCAAAGCAAGCGGATCGGGAACTCTCACGACTGGCGGTTTGTGGTGTTTCACACCCGTATTGGCCGGCGCTTATTCTATCAGCGCTATTGTAGCTGATTCCTGCGGTAGAGCCGATACGACGACATTGACATATAATATTACATTGAATGCTCCTCCGGTCATCGCCTTTGGATCTGACACAACTATTTTCCAGTGCACACCGGCTCAGATTTGTCTGCCGTACACGGTATCTGACCCGCAAGGGTTAGCCAAGCTGACCGAAGTTTTTATATCAGGTTACGGAGCGATTGATACGCTCAATAATAGAGTTTGCTTTACCCCGGCCTCGGCTGGCAGCTATCAGATGATAGTCTCGGTGACAGACTCATGTGGAGCAAGCGATAGGGATACTATTGTTGTGACGGTTTCAACTGGTGCGGCTGCTGACATTACCTGTCCTGTCGGCCCGATTCCGGTCTCGCTCTGCGATACCGGACAGGTCTGCTATGCCCTCGCTATCACCCCAGCTGGCGCGACAGTCACGACCAACCTCGGGACATATTCAGCTGGCCAGCTTTGCTTCACGGCCAATGCGAGCGGTACCTATAACGCTCAAGTTATCGCCACAACCGCCTGTGGCGCGGATACATGTAACCTCGTGTTCAATGTCACGGTCGGCCAAGCGGCATCGATTACCTGTCCTCCTTCAGCCAGCAAGTTTATTTGTTCTGCTGATCAGGTTTGCCTCCCGATGTCAGTTATAGGCAGCGGAGCGACTGTCACTGTTTCACCGATTGGAACATACGTGGCTGGCCAGGTCTGTTTCCAGGCTGATAGTTCCGGCGTGTATAATTTGACAGTGATTGCCTCTACAAGCTGTGGCGCAGATACTTGTCAGTTCACAGCTACCGTGACGATAAACTCAGCGCCAATAGCGGTCAATCCGGCTTCGCCTCTGAACGCCTTCCTCTGCGTCGCCGGACAGATTTGCAATCAATTTACCGCAACAGATGTCAATGGCGGCACACCGACCTGGACGCTTCTCTCAGGCGCGGGAACAGTCTCCTCCACCGGGCAGTGGTGTTTCACTGCAAGCGCGACTGGAAGCTATTCGGTTGTCGCCAAAGTTGCCGATTCATGCGGGGCGGCTGATACGGTCAATATGACCGTAAATGTTACAATTAATAGCGCGCCTGTTTTCTCGTTTGGGAATGACACGACGATAACTCAATGCGCTGTGGCTCAAATTTGTCTGCCGTTCACGAAAAGTGATCCGAACGGGAATATCGCGACAATAGAACTGCTCTCAGGCAGCGGTACTCTCTTTGCCGGAACCGGACTGCTCTGTTTTGTTCCGTCAGGCGAAGGCACCTTCCAGTTTATCGCGCGCGCGGTTGACTCGTGCGGAGCCGAAGATCGCGATACAATAAATGTCACCATTGACTTAAACGCTCCGCCGTTGGTGACTGTTGCCAACGACACTTCAATTTTCCTGTGCGCGCCGGCTCAGATTTGCCGTACCGCGTTCTGCAGTGATCCCGATAATAACCTTACCACGTGTGAGTTGGTTTCCGGGCCGGGTGCGCTCTCTGGGAACAATGTCTGTTTCACACCCAATGCGTCTGGTGTCTATACTTTCATCATCAAGGCAACTGATGCCTGCGGTCTTACTGATCTTGACACCACCAAAGTCACGGTCACGGTGAACGCTCCGCCGTTGGTGACTGTCGCCAACGACACTTCAATTTTCCTGTGTGCTCCGGCTCAGATTTGCCGTACCGCGTTCTGCAGTGATCCCGATAATAACCTTACCACGTGTGAGTTGGTTTCCGGGCCGGGTGCGCTCTCTGGGAATAATGTCTGTTTCACACCTAATGCGTCTGGTGTCTATACTTTCATCATCAAGGCAACTGATGCCTGCGGTCTTACTAATCTTGACACCACCAAAGTCACGGTCACGGTGAACGCTCCGCCGTTGGTGACTGTCGCCAACGACACTTCAATTTTCCTGTGCGCGCCGGCTCAGATTTGCCGTACCGCGTTCTGCAGTGATCCCGATAATAACCTTACCACGTGCGAGTTGGTTTCCGGACCGGGTGCGCTCTCTGGGAACAATGTCTGTTTCACACCCAATGCGTCTGGTGTCTATACTTTCATCATCAAGGCAACTGATGCCTGTGGTCTTACTGATCTTGACACCACCAAAGTCACGGTCACGGTGAACGCTCCGCCGTTGGTGACTGTCGCCAACGACACTTCAATTTTCCTGTGCGCTCCGGCTCAGATTTGCCGTACCGCATTCTGCAGTGATCCCGATAATAACCTTACCACGTGTGAGTTGGTTTCCGGGCCGGGTGCGCTCTCTGGGAACAATGTCTGTTTCACACCTAATGCGCCTGGTGTCTATACTTTCATCATCAAGGCAACTGATGCCTGTGGTCTTACTGATCTTGACACCACCAAAGTCACTGTCACGGTGAACGCTCCGCCGTTGGTGACTGTCGCCAACGACACTTCAATTTTCCTGTGCGCTCCGGCTCAGATTTGCCGTACCGCGTTCTGCAGTGATCCCGATAATAACCTTACCACGTGTGAGTTGGTTTCCGGGCCGGGTGCGCTCTCTGGGAACAATGTCTGTTTCACACCCAATGCGTCTGGTGTCTATACTTTCATCATCAAGGCAACTGATGCCTGCGGTCTTACTGATCTTGACACCACCAAAGTCACTGTCACGGTGAATAATGCCCCTATTGCCAACGCTGGCAAAGACAGCACATTTTTCGTCTGCGGCAATAGCACTATCTGCTGGAGCGGCGGCTGCAGCGATCCCAATAACAACTTGATTGCCTGCGAAATACTTCAACCTGCGGGCGCGACACTCAGCGCTGGTCAGATATGTTTGCCTGTACTCTTCGGCGCCGGCAATGACACGAGCTATACGGTCATTATCAAAGCGACCGATGCCTGCGGAGCAACAGACCTCGACACAGCGATAATCAATATCAACTTCAATTCCCCGCCGGTTGTAGTTGCCCCTCCTGATTTTGAGGCATTTCCCGATTTGACCGGACAAATCTGCTTTGATGTAAATATAAGCGACCCGGACAATAATATTGTCAGCGTATTAGTCTCGCCTGTTGGCGTCTACTCCTCGGGGACCGGACAGGTCTGTTTCAATGCGGATACTAGTGGGGTGTACTGCCTTATTATTACGGCAACTGATGCCTGCAATGCGGTCTCGGCAGATACCGTCTGTGTTACCGCACTATGTGTCCAAGTTCAGATTGAAGAGGTGGTAAACGTCATTCAGGGGCAGTACAAGGATGTGAGTATATTCCTCAACGGATCAGCCAAAGAACTTGCCGGCTATGACCTCCTGATAAGTTACGATGCTTCGGCCTTGTCACTCGCTCAGGTCACACCCGGCACAGCATTCCTTGCCTGCGGGTGGGAATATTTCACTTTCCGCTTTGGTCCTTTTGGAAATTGCGGCAGCGGGTGTCCAAGCGGCATAGTTCGCATCACCGCCATTGCCGATATCAACAATGGCGCCAATCATCCCGACTGTTATCTCGATGCCGTTGTCGGCTCTCTTGCCGTGCTGAGTTTCCTTGTGACAAACGACCGCACTCTGGAATGCCAGTTCTCGGCGATTAGCTTCTACTGGATAGATTGCGGTGATAACGGTTTCTCCTCGGTCGACGGTGACACATTGTGGGTTTCGCAAAATGTATTTAGCGCTGAACTTGATACTATTACCAATAACACGTACGGCTTCCCCGGCGCCTTTGGAATTCCCAACGTTTGTATCGGATTGAATCTGCCCGGCAAGCCGGCTGCGTTACGATGCGTTGATTTCACCAATGGCGGAATCAATATCATCTGCGCCGACTCAATCGATGGCCGAGGCGACATCAATCTCGATGGATTGATGTTCTCGATCTCCGATGCCGTTATGTTTACTAACTATTTCGTTCAGGGACTTGGCGCTTTCCAAAACCACGTCGATGGTTCAATTGCCGCCTCCGATGTCAATGCTGACGGCAATCCGCTGACTGTAGCCGACCTCGTCTACCTCATCAGAATAGTCGTCGGTGATGCGCCGCCTGTTCCAAAGGTTGATCCGAATTCACCTCTTGAGGCGGAATTTGTTGTTGCCAATGACATGCTCATAATAAGCCATACGGACGAACCGATTGGCGGACTCTTTATTCTCCTCAATGGCAAAGCAAATCCGACCCTTGGCGAATCAGCTAAGAATATGGATATCCGCTATGAATTCGATGGCACACATACCAGAGTGTTAATATTCACCATGGAAGGGAAGTCCTTCCTTGAAAGCGGAGGCGTTCTCAAGCTTGACGGCGCTGCCATTAAATCTGTCGAAGTCGGCGGTTTCAGCGGAAGCGTGATAGCGGCCAAGGTCATTGCATTGCCGACCGAATATTCCCTGTCACAGAACTATCCAAATCCATTCAACCCGGTTACGACAATTAATTTTGATCTTCCTAAACCCGGCGAGTGGACGATAACAATCTACAATCTTCTCGGACAATCGGTCGAAACGATGTCGGATACATATGATGCAGGATCTTATAAAGTGGAGTGGGATGCCGGTAAATATGCCTCGGGTATTTACTTCTATCGTCTGACGGTTGGTAGTTTTAGCGCCACCAAGAAAATGGTGTTACTAAAGTAATCACCGAGCACACCAAGAAAAGCTCTCTGGCAACAGAGGGCTTTTTTTGTTTTGGTCCAAATTAATAGTAGTTGACTATGACATTCACACACTTTACTATTCATCCATGTCTGAGGCTGGAGTGGGTTTTCCGAAGGCATTGGTTGGAATCATATTGTTATTCTTTTCCGCCAATTTCTTTATTCATGGTTGCAAATCAACAGAGAGCGCGTATGTCGACGACGTGCAATTTGAAGTAGTTGATTCGCTGCTTGGATTGCCGTATTTCGCGGGTGAACCGCAGTTGAGCATCAGACCCCCTTCGAATTATTATGCCATTGCTGATAGTCTGTTTGGACCACTCGAAGTCGGGTTGGCTCAAACAATGGTGAGTAAGTCAGAAATTGATCTGCTCCAATGCTACGCAGACAGCAACTTTAGCGCGTATATGCTCATTATGTCCAAAGAACAACTTCGTCTGGATTCGGATACGGCCGGTTTCTTTGGCCGTTATTTTACATCGCTCATTGCATCGTATGGGGGAGACAATGTCCTGAATAATGAATTTTTCGTCGGGACTGTTTTCGTCAAGCAGTTTATCTACACCGAAAATCAAACCGTTCATCTGCATCTTTTTTGTATGCAGCCCGGAAACGCCGCACTGGAAATCCATTATCTTACGCCACACGCGAAGTACCAAAATATGCTTCGTGTGATAGAATCCTCTATTGGCAGTTTAACACCATTTAACAAGGAGCAACGTTAATGAGACGACTCACAATTCTGCTCGCTATGATATTCGCTTTGAGTATTCTTGGCGGGTGCTTCACCATGAATCATACCGTGGGAACCGGCGGTGTCGGCGGTGAAGTGGCAGGCAAGAAACGTCAATGGTATTTTCTCTGGGGGCTGGTGCCGCTGGGTGGTCCGGTTGACGGAGGCCAAATGGCAGGCGGAGCTGCCAACTTCACAGTTAAGTCACAGCAGACCCCGGTAGATGTCCTGCTGAATCTTGTGACTGGATTCGTAACGATCTATTCCAGGACAATTGTTACGACAACAAAATAAGAGTCACCGTACGTTTACCAAGGCTGGAGCAGACTTCTGCGCCAGCCTTTTTGTTTGTGGTAACGTTCAGACTGCCTCGCCACAGCGGGCAGTCTGAGATATTGATTGTCATCCCTCACTCATTGTCATTCCAGCCCCTACCCGCTGCGGTGGGAAAGCTGGAAGCCATCTTTATCGTCGTGCAGTCCGTCTCTGACCTGCACCAAGTTACCGTCAGGTCATCCGCCGTGGGCGGACTTCGGAAGTCTCAGCACCTATGCCCTAGGAAGGCCGGCAAGACCTGACGATAACAGGTTGATATTCGGGTACCACACTGCTTGCGGTGTCATTGACCCAATCACCAAGCGATCTAATCTATTTTTTATTAAGCCGATTTATAATTGATTGGAAATCTTCAATTAAGGTTTTTCAGATTCAAGAATCCCGAGGATTCGCTTTGTCTCCGGAAACAGTTCGCTTTTCCGCGCCTCGGCAAGTATGCTATTCAGCAATGTTCGGCCACTCACCTTGTCATCTTCTTTGCCGAAACGAAAAAGGGCTTCTCCGGCTATGATGTTGATACGCATGGAGAGAATCGGATCGCCAATCTCTTTTGCTTTGGCTTGTTGTTGTTGAAGCTGGCGAACACCGGCATGGATGAGCCCCTCGGACGCAGTCAACAATCCGATATATCCCTGGGCAAGGCACAAAGTTCCGCTGTCGCCTATCTCACGCGCTATCATTTGGCTTCGCTCGGCATGTTTCCGGCTGAAGGCGAATTCATTCCGAAAATAATGTAATTCGGCAAGTTCCACCTGCAGTGCGCCCACATTCCTATTGATCTTGGCAGTTTTGGCTATCTCAAGTGCCTTGTGTAGATGAGTCGAGGCTGAGTCATAATCCTGTTGATAGATATGGATTGCGCCGAGACGGTGGTGTGCGGCGCTCTCAGCCAGAGGGTGATTAATTTCCTGGGCTAAGGAAAGAGCCTGCTCAGCCGATTTGAGGGCCTCCTGCGCATCTCCCAGAGTTAGTCGCAGTTGGCTAATGTTTGTTAGTGTGAGCGCGAAATTTGCTTTGTCGCCCAAGGCCTCAAAGAATGTCGATGAGACATTGAGCAGTTCAAGCCCTTCGCGGTGGTTGCCCCGCTGAAGCTGAACCAATCCCATGTTGAGCCCCTGGCGGGCCGTTCCCGCTTTATCTCCAAGCCGGTCATTGATAGCCATGGCCTTCCCATAGAATCGAAGCGCGGAGTCGAGATCACCTTTGAAATAGTTGACATTGCCGATATTTGAAAGACATGCCGCTTGAAGCGAAAGGTTTTCGCTCGCTGTTGCCAGTTCAAGAGATTCATTGTATAAATCCAAAGCTCTGGAATAATCCCCTTTACGTGAATAAAGAATCCCCATATTCTTAAGGGCATCGGCAATCTTCTCCTGGTCATCGAGCCGACGGCTTATTTCCAACACACGGTCAAAGAGCGGAAGAGCTTCATCGAATTTAGCTTGAGGCTGAAGCGCAGAGATTAAGACACCCAATGTCTCCGCTTCACCGGAGAGATCTTTAAGTTCCTGAGTTATCGTGAGCGATTCATTACCGGTAAGCCATGCCTTCTCCCAGTCCGAGTGATGAATGTGGAGTTTGGCGAGTAATCTCAGGAGAGAAGCCTTCTCAGCTCGCAAACCTTTTGAAGCGGCCTCCTCAAGCGCGGACTCAAGTTCCATCTGGGCCTCTTTGAATTGCCCCTGATGCATCAAGATTTCAATAATCCCCGCCCGGGCGGCAACCAGCGCGGGTTCTTTGGCAAGCGCCTTGCGGTAGAGGGAAAGAGCATTGACGACATCGGCCTTGTCTTTCTTTTTCTCAAAGATATATTTCCCTTTGAGATATTGTTCATAGGCCTGCGCGTCTTCAGCCTCGGGCATACCCACATGGGCCACTCGCACAATCGTACTGCTGATATTGAAGGCTTGGCTGATTCCTTCGGCTAGAGCGCGTTTTATTTTTGATAGATTTTCAAGCGGCTCCTCCCATCGCTCGGCCCAAAGGTTGGCGCCATCGCTGACATCGATAAGCTGGGCTGAGACGCGGATGGCTTTGGTGGATTTGTGAATTGAGCCATCGAGGACATAGGAAACGTTCAATTTCGATGCAATTTCGGCTATGTCTGTATCGGCATCTTTGAATTTCATAATCGACCGCATAGGCGAGATTCGCATTGTGCCTATACGAGTCAAATCAACAATCAAGTCCTCGGTGATACCATAGCTCAGGAAGTCATCATCGGGCGAGCCAAGATTTCTCAGATGCAACACAGCCAGCGCTTTTGTAACTGGCTGTGACGGAGACATTGTGCCTGCAGGAATACGTGAATGCATAGACTCGACAACCGATGATGGCTCCGGGCTTGGCGGCGAAGTCATTGCCGAAGCAACGCTCATACTTGAGATTGATGATTCGAGTCCCACAGCCTTCTTTAAATCAGAGGCCATTTCGGCGACAGTTTGATAGCGTGACAGCACTGATTTGGCCATCGCCCGGCTCACTATTGCCTGAAACTGAGATGGTATTGATGGCACATACTGACTCATCGGAGGAGGTTCTTCATTTACAATGGCATAGATATACGCTGGGATGTTGGGTTTCTTGAATGGGAGGGTTCCGGTCAGCATTTCATAGAGAACAATCCCCATGGAGAAAATGTCACTTCTATGGTCGGTATCAATACCCTGACCCTGTTCAGGCGACATATACTGCGCAGTCCCCATTAAACTGCCAGCCTGAGTTAACTGGACGTCCCCAATGGCTTTGGCTAAACCAAAATCGAGGATTCGCACACGCTTGTCGGTATCGAGAATTATATTGAGCGGCTTTATATCGCGATGAACATACCCTTTACTGTGCGCCGCATGGAGACCATCGCAAATTTGGAGCGCAAATTGAACCGCCTTATCAAGTGTAAGTTCTCTCGCGTCTATGATTTCGCGCAACGTCCGCCCTTCGACATATTCCATCGCGATAAAAACACGCTCGGCAACTTCGGCTACCTCGTATATGGTTATGATATTCGGATGGTTGAGAGCCGCCGCTGATTGCGCTTCGCGAATAAAGCGCTGACGAAGCGATTCATCGACCGCGAGGTTCGGCGCGAGGAACTTCAGGGCCGCGCGTCGGCGTAAGGTCAGGTCATCGGCGAGGAAGACTTCTCCCATGCCACCGACTCCGAGCTTGGAGACGATTTTGTAATGAGAGATGACAGCGCCGGGTGTGAGAATTATGGCGCTTCGCGTCGATTGATTATTGTCAAACTCTTCAGCCACAGTTGCTTCTGTCGCTCCTTATCTGGAAAACTCTTCAGGAATTACCGTTAGGTCGGAAATATAGTCCTGAATCGTAAGCGCAACAATGAGAAACTGTGAGGTGTATCGGTCGATAATTAGTTTTTCTTTGATAAAATAACCAGCCCTGAATCGGCCTCTATCGTGTGGTGACGCCTAGGAAGCTTCTCTCTGGGCGTTTTTTTGTTAGCTAAATCGCTTGCATTCTCTTGGCTAAACCATTCATTTCAGCCATGAAAAGATATACCCTGCTCTTCACACTCATTTCGATTATCATTCCGAACAGTCTCAACGCCTACACCGACAAAAGACAGCTTGTTCACATTTTCTCGCACTATAACACGAAAGTTGTAACTGATCCATCGACAGGGTCCAATCCATACAAAAAATGGACAGTATTTCCGCCGGAAGGTGTTGAATATCGCGCCGTGAATCTGTACGTCACGTACCGTTGCCTGGACTCCCTCCGTTGCGGCGAATGGGATTATATCGACAATATCTACCTGCGTCGGGTCGGCGGGGCTGATTCGGCTCCCAGGAATATCGAGATCGGCCGTATGATTTCCCCGTACGGCTGGCGCTTTGACTCGACATTTTCCTTTACCTGGCATGTCGATGTAACTGATTTTGGGGTTTTGCTCCATGACTCAGTTGAAGTCGAGTTCAATCATACTGGCTACGAAAGCAATACCGACCGCGGTTGGCAGGTCACACTCGATTTTGAAATCAGCAAAGGACAACCTGCAATGACCTGCCTTGGAATGGACACATTATGGACCGGAAGTTTTCCATATGGCAACAGTTCAAAGCCCATTGAGAATATCCTGATGCCCTATTCATTCTCGGTTCCCCATGAAGCGACAAGGGCGCGGCTGAGAATTCTTCAGAGCGGACATGGGATGGATGACCTTGAAAACTGTGCCGAATTTTGTAATAAATATAGACAGATCTTTTTTGATGACTCGCTGGTCGACCAGAGTCAGATTTGGCGCGAGTGCGGCGACAATCCGCTCTCTCCACAGGCTGGGACCTGGATATACGACCGCGCCGGATGGTGTCCGGGGGCGATAGTGATCCCAGATGTCTTTGATTTTTCTGTCAGGCCGCATTCAGAGCACTCAGTGAATGTCGACTTGGAGCCATACATCAATCCCAACACACCGAGCGCGAATTATCATTTTTCGGCGTATCTGTTTTACTATGCTGAGCCGAGGACGAGAAACGATGCGACGCTTGAAACAATCATCGCGCCAAGCACGGAAAACGAATATGGGCGGATGAATCCGATTTGCAGCGACGCCCAAATTGTTGTCAAGAACAGTGGAAAGCGCCCGCTAACCTCGGTAACCATAAATTACGGGGTGGCCGGCATGAATGAAGATACCTATACCTGGAGGGGTCATATTGAGTCCCAGCGGTCGAAGGTAATCACGCTCCCTCGCATGGTCGGTTTGGATGAAGGACACACGTCCTATGTGGCCGCTCTTGAGATGCCCAACGGCGTACCCGATGAGTACCCGGCTGATAATAATTATAGATCAACGTGGGTCACTCCGCCCAGCTTCGATACAGTTTTGGTGTTGGCGCTTCGAACCAACGCCGACTCATCGCATACGTCGTACGCAATTACCAACTCAACTGGCACAATTGTCGCCGAGCGGAAACTTGGGACACTTGCGGCCAACAAGGTCTATTATGACACGCTCTTACTTCCCAATGACTGTTACGAACTGATTGTCAAAGACAGCGCGGGGGACGGATTGGATTTTTGGTTCAATCCCGAGGGTGGCTATGGCTACGCGAGACTGCTCGATATGAAAGGCCGTCTGCTCAAATCGTTTCTCTCCGATTTTGGCAGTAACATCCGTTTTTCATTTGGTACATATCCGAACTCCACAATACAGAATCCGGCAGAAATGCTTCCCTTGGTCACACCGTTCCCGATGCGCAACCCAGGCAGATTCACTCTTGAGATTTTTTACAACGAACCGACGGACGCGGTCATTCAGATCACGACCGAGGATAAATCACGAGTCGTCTTTGAGCAGAAATATCCAGGACTTAAAGAAAGCTATATTCCAATCGATATATTCGCTGAGCCTGACGGCTTTTATTTTGTGAATGTCATTACTGACGGCAAGGCTATAACGAAGAAGATAAAAGTGAAGCATGAGGGGTGAGGGGGGGAATCATTCCAACTCTTGTGGTATATTACAAAGTATGTCAGACATGTACAAAAGTCAGCAACTGGAGGCCAAGCTTTTTGAAAACAGGTCAAGGGCCGTTACTTTGACTGTTCTCGAACTGGAAAAAGATAGAGATATCCTTATACCTTCATATTTATTAGCAAATCTGATGTCTCCTTCCCTTTGGCGATGGCGTGAAGCGCGCAGCGCTTTCTCGATCGACGGCGAACTACTGGGCGTGAGGCGACGTTTGAAAGAACTAGAGCGTCATTTTCATAAATATACATTTACAAATTTCCCTGACGAACCTGCGAGGGACCCGTGGGGACTCCTCCAATTTTCCGATGAATCAAGTCGACTTGGTGATGATTACATTTCAAGGGCTAAACAGGAGTACGATACGACTCTAAAAATGCTTTACGAGGAAAATCCTCAAAGTCAATTTGGCCAGATAGTCACCCAAGACTATTATCGTGCAGGATTCTTTCCAAGATTAAGAAACGAAATAATCGAAGTGATGGATGCTTATGCGCATATTTCAGCAGATAAAAAGGGATCGGGGAAATGCGCGGCCTTAGCGTTTCTTTGGGCAGCAGCTCTGATAGTCTGGGGTCGATTTACACCCGACAAGATAACGATAATAGGAAACCGATCTCATGTGTTTGTGTTTTTAGATGAGGACGACGGTCATCTCTTCAATAACACCAAGTGGTTTAGCCGCACAAGAATTCAAAACGCTTCGGATATCTCTGAGTTTGTCAAAATGGTCAGCACTAATACCGAAACAACTTTCCTTTTTAATCCAATGTTTGGAATGTGCCGTTGCCAGAAGAGACAATCAGATTTCCAGCCGCAACAATTGGCCGGAATCTTTAACAAGATCGGTTCTTTTTTGTCGCTTCCCTTGAAAAATCCCGACCCGCTCTCGGTCGAGGTGGTGGAACCTTCTGCAAGCATACCCAATCCGCTTGAGTATAATTCCGCTGAAGAGTATCATAAGTTTGTCCTGTCGTTAGCAGAAAGATCGCCAGATTCCGCTTTCGAATATGCACAATACACGTTTAGGGAAATTGATGTTCTCTACCCGCAAGTTTACATTTGCGCGGCACTCCGCGATTACCATACAAACGAAGCGGCAAAACAAATAGAATCTCTTGAGGATGTCTTCGCAATTGTTCGAAGTATTCCGAGGCATGATTCTCTCTTCCATAGCAGGAGCAGAATCGCCTTACCAGACGAGGTTTTGCTGTTTCGGACAGGCAGCGATAGAGATAGAGCCTTGCTCCTGTTTACCTTACTCCATCAATCTCCTCTCAAAGAGGAAAAGATGACAATCTGCTTCGCTGAGCACAAGAGCTTTGTTTACCATAACCATTGGTGGATAGATGCTGATAATCTGGCTTTGTTGGCTGAAAGACCGCAGGGCATTACGAAGGAATTCAATAGTCGTAAGTTAATCAGAAATCATGAATAACGGCACACAGTTCGACGAACTCCTTTAGCAGCCTTTCCCTCCCCTCACTTGACCTTTAACTTGTTATCCCTTATCGTACTTACCATACCACGCGAAAGTGACGGAAATTCCTGTTCAGTTAGGCCACACACTCCTCGTACACTCGTGACACGAAGCGGCTCTCTCGAAATTATTTCTTGCCTATTTCGGCGTCCCAATCAAGAATTACCATAATACTCTGCGTAGCCGAATGAGTTGAAGACACATTCATAAGAAATTTTTGGCCATCAGGACTTATCGCACTTCTATACTGGAGCATAATGTCCGGGATTCCTCCAAGATCTTGCCTGAATAATTTTTTAGGTAGGCCGGGTTCAAATGATTGTGATTTTATATCTACTGCAACAGCCATAACGTCCTGGCCCGGTGTTCTATAAAACAGTTCCTCGCCGTCACTACGCCACATTGGTACCCAGCCGCCTCCCGACGAAATCTGCCACTTGCCTCCGGATCCGCCAAGCTCACGAACATAAACATCATTATTACTCGATTCGTTACTTTGATAAGCTATGTAGCGGCCATTGGGCGATAATTTGGACTTATTTTCGTTAGAAGGTGTAGAGGTGAGTTCTTCGTATTTACCGGAGCCATCTGCGCTCACCAACCAAATATCCCAGTCGGAGGAATTGAAACTTGCCACAATCGTTTTGCCGTCAGCTGACCAATCTGACGGACCGATGTTTCCTTTGGTGGTCAGGAGCTTTTTCGGTTCTCCGAGGCCATTGGCAAGCTTTGCAAATATTTCATACTTCCCATTTACGTTTGAGGCGTAGGCGATATGTGTGCCATCAGGGGACCAAATGGGCCAAATATCGTCCACATCGCCAAATGTTAACCGTGTAGGAACGTCTCTCAGCAGGTCATATACCCATATCGATCGCTTCTGTGTCTCGGCATTAATCAAACCATATGCCACTTTTTTGCCATCGGGGGATACGGAGATATCGGTATACGGGCCAGGTCGCCCAACGGTATCGATTGCCTGGCCTGTGCGGTCAAACCAGACCAAGAGATTCTTATCAGTTGAACCCACCGGCTTATATACGAGTGTGCCATTGTCCGAAACACTGAAATGCGCCATATGGTTTAGGGTCTGGACATTTTCCGCGATTGGAAAGGGCTCTCCCGACAATTCAAGTTTATCGGCATCGAATGGCTGTGCTATAATATTCCCGTCCTGAGCATGGAGAATGTATCCAGCGGGGCTGTATTCAATCCGGGTGCTTACTTTCATAAGATCCTTGTTGAGCGTACGGTCGAGTGAACCAACACAAAGCATAAAATTACTGCCGAGAAGAATGTTAGTGTCCACCTGAGCAATGTAGAGAAAGTGTTTGCCGTCGGGCAAAAAGAAGGGCCAGGCATGTATCAACTCAGAGCGATTTTTGCTGAATTCGGTCGCAAGTGTTGCGGTGCCGCCTGAGGCCGGCACCTGATAGATCGAATCACCCACATTGGCGTCAAATAATATAACTCCGCTCTTCCCCCAACAGCCATCAGCTCCATTTGACTCGCAGATAAGCTGAGCCATACCGCCCGAGGCGGGAATCTTTTTAAGTTGTGAGCCGGTAAAATAGGCAAGATATTTACTGTCAGGCGACCAAAATGGACGCAGGGCATCCGCTGTTCCGGCAAGGGGGTAGGCCTCGAGAGAATTCATTGGTCTGATCCAAATTTGACTCCCAGTCGAATCCGACTTAGTGAAGGCTAACATCTTGCCATCAGGAGAAATTTGCGGCCAGGTCATATTGACCCCCGAACCGGATGTTTCAATTGAAAAGCGACGTACAATTCTTTCTGGCTCCACCTGTGTAAAGTGCATGACCCCTAAAGCAATCGCCGCAATGCTTGCGACTGAGGCAACCAGCCATGCGAGGCGAAACCGAAATTTGCGGCGTCCTGCGACTTGAGCCGAGACACCGGCCTGCGAACCGGACTGAGCGATCCAGCGCAATTCATCGGCCATATCACGCGCTGACTGCCAACGATTATCAGGATCCTTTTGGAGGCATTTTCGCACAAGCCGATCAAGCCCCGGCGGCAGAAGCGGCGCGGCAATCGAGATCGGCTCGGGCTCACGATCCATAATCGCGGCAATGAGACTTGCCTGACTTTTTCCGGAAAATGCTCTCTTGCCGGTGGCCATTTCGTAAACTACTGCTCCGAATGCGAAGATGTCAGAGCGGGCATCGGTCTCTTTGGTCTCAAGCTGTTCGGGCGCCATGTATTGGAGTGTGCCGACAATAGCCCCTTCGCCGGTGAGCGGGGTCGTGCGTGTGATGCCTGATGTTCCGGTTATGACTCCTTCCTGCTGAAGTTTCGCAAGGCCGAAATCAAGAAGTTTTGCGCCAGATTTAGTCAGCATAATATTGGCTGGCTTGAGATCCCTATGTACCAGCCCCTGCCGGTGCGCTTTGTCGAGTGCGTCTGCTATCTGACTTGCGATTTGCAGAAGCTCCGGAAGCGCCATCGGCCCGGATTGAAGTTTTGCGGAGAGCGTCAATCCTTCAATGTATTCCATGACCAAATAGTCTATTCCGTTTTCATGGCCTGCATCGAAGAGGGTACAGATGTTGGGATGGTTCAGCGAAGAAATAGCCTTTGCTTCGCGCTCAAGTCTCATCCTCAAATCAGGATTATTGGCTACTCCCGGCGGAAGAACCTTAATGGCAACTATTCGGTCGAGCCGAGAATCTTTGGCTTTGTAGACTTCGCCCATGCCGCCAGCGCCGACTGGGGCAAGGATTTCATATCGCCCGAGTTTCAGGCCAATTTCAAGAGGCATAGGTAGTAGACTCCATATGTATGTGAAGAGGTAGGAACATAATGGATAAATATGTTGGTTTTTAACGGCCAATGCAACAGGGTTTCCATACCGTCAGGTCTCGATTCTGCCAGAGCATGGTGAAAACAGAAGTGTTACCTCAGAACAGAGGAGACTATCCAGAAATCAACGTGGCAAGCTTAGAATACTGGATATTATGATAAGTACCTTTGTGAAAGGGCAATTTATTGAAAGTGTTTCTCAAACCTCCCACTTTGGGGATTTTTGATTCTATCTTAGACAGATTATTCACAAGCTGAACTCCTTACTAAGCGAGCCGTTGCTTTCTTTGCAGGCGGCCAATTTGCGCCAGTTCGGCCTATCGACCACTCAGAGTTAGCCGAATGGTAATATGGTATGCGCTTCTGAGTCTAGAAACTCGTGGTAGGACTATGAAATGAGCTCGTTAAGCTTATTGAATCGATCAACACTGTAATTGCCATTATGAAATGGCAGTTTATTGTAGGTTCTTGTTAATCTTTGATCACCTGCAATTTCAGTTCTGATTACCGCGTCATTCTCTACTATCCGCAATTCCGAATAAAGCTTCCATTCGAGTAATTGTTTCTTATAGGAATCTTCGTCATTGGTTCTTCGATCTTCGTTGTTGAGAAAGCGATACTTAAGCTCGAAGTCGGGCGTTGCAATTGCGTTAATAATTCCTATAATATATTCCATCGTTAATTTTTCTCCAGACAAAAAATACCAGAACTCGGATGCCAGTAGAATTTCTTCCCTGTCGAGGAATTTTCTCATGTTAACATTTGAGCTCATAAATCTTGTTTTGTCATATCCAGTCATTGATTCTGCGCTGGTAGGATCAAATGGGAAGCCAATAAAAAATCTTACACGCTTACCGGGAAATTTCCTGAATAGAGCTGCTTTTCCTTCAAGGAGCTTTTGCTTTTCTCCGCGAATTTCACCAGAATTCGGCCTCACCGATTTTAACTCAATCGCAGTGACAGATTTATCATCCTCAATGAAAATGTCAGCAGAAAAATCAATGGCATTGACCGATTCGGAAAGGTCATTTATAAAAAGTAGTTCATCCTCTCTCTTAAAATCTGGCGTCACTCGGGTGTTACTTAAATCAGTTATAAGAGTATTGATGACATCTTTTTGAACTTTTCCGATCTGCAAATTGCCTGATTTCTTCGAAGTATATTCCCTCTTTTCACCGTCACAAAGGATGTGTGAGACCCTTTCGAAGAAGGTCTGTCCTAGCGTCGTGTTCAGACCCTGTAGCCAACTGCTCATACTAATAAAGAATGGAATATCACAGACTTTGTCTTTGAATTTGTTTTCAAATGCCCGAATAAACGCTTCGTGAAAAGGCGCATTTCTATTGCTTAATGCGTCTTCAGGGAAATCTTCAAAACGAGAAAAGAGGACTCGAATAACCTCAAGTGCTATTAGTTCTTCCTTATCTTTCGGGAGAGACATCTTCGTTCTTCTTTAGATGAAAAATAGTTTCAGAATACGCTCCCTTATCCTTTTCTGTTCGATTCAAAACAGGTCGCTTATACTGATTAACAATCTTCATACCGGAATTTTCAGCAATGGTCGGATACATATTATATTTATCGTTCGCTACAAGAAAAATTTCGTAATCGTCGACCAGAAAGTTTTTGCAGTTATTAAGTACATCGGAAATTCCTTGGACATAACTTTGCTTTGCTTCTCTTCCCTGTCCCCGATAAAGAGGTCCAATCTCCAGCTCATCGCGGCGTTCAAGACCAAAGAGATCATAGGCGTAAGAGTGTTGCTCATGGTAGTCTATTAGTCCAACATATGGCGGACTGGAGAATATTCCTTTGATTTTTTGTTTCTTCGCCAACTTACCAAGAACAGGATAGCACTTGCTCAACTCCCCAAAAATGTCAACAGTACGGCTGTCCTCAGTTAAGCATTTCTGATAGGTATTTGTCCTGAGTGCGCCAAACTGAGTGAGCCGTTTGACCGTATCCTTTGAATATGTCTCCCACCATTTAAGAATAGAAAATAGCGGCTTACAAATTTTCCCGTGCTTCCCACAGTAATATGTGGTGCTAATTGGTTCAATCAAGGTGGCGAGATCGGCATGCGTGGTGGCTCGACAGGACCTGATTGTTCTGCTAAGGATGACACTTATTATATCGCGAGTACCCGGGTTCTTAATTCTTTTTATCTCGCGATGAACAAAATCGATTTCATCTCGGACATTTTGGGAATACCACTTGTCGAGAAATGACTTGGAGTCTCTTTGGTGCAATTTTATGCCAAAGGATTTTAAAAGACCAAGATAGACAGGAAGGAACTCTTTCTCCTTTTGGGTACCAAATGGAAATTCATCAATTTCTTTTCGCTTAACTTTATATTTATAGTCAGGCACAGGAAAAAACTTATTATTGAATTCATAAAGGGCCTGTAGGAGCGTACTTTCAAACTCAACAGTTGTTGAGTCCTGCAGAAATCTCTTTAGCTTTATTGTAATACGATTAATCTCAGTTTGTAGTTCAACAAGATCATGCTTCTCGATCTTACAATTCCCTATAAGAGCATTGAAAGTTGAGATGTCTATACCAATAGCGTGCATCCCCAGTTCACAAGATTGGATCATGGTTGTTCCGCTACCCGAGAACGGATCGAGAATTATATCACCCCTTTTGAAATAAACCTCTTTCTTGAACTTATCGGTATGATCGTCAAGAAAGTATTCGACAAGTTGGGGGATAAATTTCCCCTTATAGGGATGAAGTCTATGGACGTGCTTTGTGGTCTCAGCTTCCTTATACTGCTCAAAAGAAAGCGCCCAGTTCAAATCATCCCCGAGTTTGTCTTTCCAAGAATCGACTCGGTCGGAGCGGAATGATTTGTAATACTCTTCTAACTCTCGTTTAGAAATCAGAGTGTTTCCATTTATGCCCATTTTTTTAATCAGTCCATATTGAATGAGATACGAGATATTAGAAGACGTGACATTCTTTTTTAAGTGCTCTTTGGCCCACTCGCTCGCCTCTTTGACTGTAAGTAAGCCATCGCTTTCGGAAATTCTATTGTTCGTCTGCATGGTCATCTGTAATTCCTTGAAAAGAATCTACTAAACTGTCAAGCACTTACAAAACACTTTATTCAATAGCTTGTTCACATTCTGATATCCCCCCACTTGACCTTTAACTCCTTATCCTATATCATCCTACCACACACGCGAAAGTGGCGGAATTGGCAGACGCGCTGGACTTAGGATCCAGTTCCGTAAGGAGTGGGGGTTCGAGTCCCCCCTTTCGCATATAAACTAAAACAAGTTGCGCAGGCGACTTTAGATTGCGGCCAAAAAGTGCGGCCCGGGAGCCCAAAAGTGTTCATTGCTCACAAGGCTCCCTTTGCCGTATATTCACACTCCGATTACCATACAAAAATGTATGGGGCAAGAACGAGTGTGAACCGGCTGCTACGAGTCGAGTAAAAATTTGATATGAAAAGCAGGTGCCAGATACTATGAAAGTTGAGATAAAACAGTCCGACGGCCTCAAACGTGAGCTTGCCGTGGCAATTCCCGCTGAAACGGTCAACTCCAGTATGGAGAAGAAATTCGGCGAAGTGCGCCATGCTGTCACCTTGAAAGGTTTCCGCAAAGGAAAAGCCCCGATGGAAATGATAAAAACGATTTATGCCGAGCAGGTCAAAGCGGATGTAGTCGACGAGCTTATCAAATCGACCTATCCGGTTGCGGTCAAAGAGAAAACGCTCAATGTGGCATCGTATCCGAAACTCACCGACATCAAATTCTCCGATGACGGCGGTTTTAATTACACTGCAGAAGTTGAGGTTTTTCCGGAAATAGATAAAGTCAAATTTGATGGTCTCTCGGTGCAGGGAATGAATGTCGATGCCACAGATGCCGAAGTCGAAGAAGCAACAGAAGGACTACGCAAGCGGTTATCCGAATTTCGCATCCTCGACCGCGAGGCGCGGATCGAAGATGTCGTGGTCGTCGACTTGAAGAAAATCTACGACCCTAAAATGGCCCTTGAAGCGACCAGTTTCCCCAAGTCGGAAATTGACCTCGCCAATCCGGTGACAGTCAAAGAGTTCAGAGAGCAGATTCCAGGCATGAAAGCAGGCGATGAAAAAGAGATTACTGTCCGTTATGATGATGCTTTTCCCGATCCGAGTTTTGCCGGGGCGGAAATAAAATACCTCTGCAAACTCAAAGAGGTAAAAGAGCGAATCATGCCCGAGATAAACGATGCCTTTGCAAAGAGTAGCGGCATAGCCGAAACCGCGCTTGAAATGAAACTCAAAATTCGCACTGATATCAAGGCTCATAAAGGGGATTCACTGAATCGGGCCTACAAGAGAGACATTGTGCGCCAGATTTGTGAAAAAAATGATATTCCTATCCCCGAAGGGTTAGTCCATGACTACCTCGATTCGGTTATAGAAGATATGAAAAAGCGTGAAGGCAAAGTCGATGAAGCTCAAATCCGTAAAGATTACCATGAGATGGCAATTAATACGCTTCGCTGGGATATTTTATGGAATCAACTGGCCGAGCAAGAAAAGATTGAAGTTTTGCCCTCGGATACCGAAAATTGGATTAGCGGGTTTGCGGCGCGTAATGGGATGACAGCCGAACAGGCGAGCGAGGCGCTCAATCGATCCGGAAAGACAAAAGGATTGCGTGAATCGATGCGCGAAGAGAAAACATTGGATTTTCTTGTAAACTCTGCGGCAAAAATTCCGGTTAAGAAGTGATGACAGCCGAACAGGCGAGCGAGGCGCTCAATCGATCCGGAAAGACAAAAGGATTGCGTGAATCGATGCGCGAAGAGAAAACATTGGATTTTCTTGTAAACTCTGCGGCAAAAATTCCGGTTAAGAAGTAATGTAGTGAGTTTTGTGATATGGCGGTTTTTTCGCCGAAAGAGAAGGATTTGATGAAAGACAATTTCGCAATTGCACATTTAGTGCCTATGGTGGTTGAGCAGACCGGACGCGGCGAGCGCGCCTATGATATTTTTTCCCGATTGCTCAAAGATAGAATTATTTTCATAGGGACGCAGATCGATGACTCTATCGCCAATCTGGTTATCGCCCAGCTTTTGTTTCTTGAAGCCGAGGATCCGGACAAGGATATCTTTATCTATATCAATTCGCCGGGTGGTTCGGTGACTGCCGGCATGGCGATTTATGATACTATGCAGTTCATAAAGCCCGAAGTGGCAACGACCTGCATGGGGATGGCGGCCTCAATGGGGGCATTTCTTCTTGCTGCCGGGGCACCGGGCAAACGCGCCGCGCTTCCTAATAGCCGCATGATGATCCACCAGCCGCTTGCCGGCACACAGGGGCAGGTTTCGGACATTGTGATTATGACCGAAGAGTTTTTACGCACAAAAAGACGCCTCAATGAACTGCTCGTTAAACATACTGGCCAGCCAATTGAGCGAATTGAAAAAGACACAGACCGCAATTATTTTATGAGCGCCGAAGATTCGCGGAAATACGGGCTCATCGATAAAGTCTACGAATTCGAACGGCAGGAAAAAAAAATTCCAGTCGCTTAGTCCCTTTGTCTTTACTATAATAAGTAATGGATAGTGGGAATTACCAGTATATGACTTTCTATATCATTTGTCCGGAGCTCACCGTATCATAGGGTAGAAAACCTGAAAAAAGGTGAAAACAGAGATATGACAAACGAAACAAATAACCCGCGTCAACCCCAGCGTTGCTCTTTCTGCGGAAAAGCGTACGGCCAAGTGAAACGTCTTTTCTCCGGACATGAGTCATATATCTGCAATGAGTGTGTCGTCCTGTGTGCTGATCTTTTGCAGAATCAGCCCGAAGAGAGCCCGACTGACGAACTTCAAAATCTCGCCCGGCCGGCCGAAATTAAAAGCTTTCTCGATAGCTATGTTATTGGTCAGGAAGAAGCCAAGCGTACTGTTTCGGTTGCGGTTTATAACCACTATAAGAGAATAAATCACCAGATTAAATTGCGCGGCAAGGGACGCTTGGGAGCCACCGGCGAACAAGTTGAGCTTGAAAAATCAAACATCCTGCTCTTAGGGCCAACTGGCACGGGCAAAACTCTCATCGCTCGCTCACTTGCGAAATTTTTGAAAGTCCCCTTCACTATCGCCGATGCGACGGTGCTTACCGAAGCCGGTTATGTCGGCGAAGATGTGGAAAATATTCTCGTGCGCCTGTTTCAGGCATCGAATTTCAACGCCCAAAAAACCGAGCGAGGAATTATCTACATCGATGAAATCGACAAAATATCGCGCAAAGACGGCAATCCATCAATCACCCGCGATGTCTCGGGCGAAGGCGTGCAGCAGGGTTTGTTGAAAATTCTCGAAGGCACTATTGCCAATATCCCGCCTAAAGGGGGACGCAAACATCCCGAGCAAGCGTTTGTGCATATCGACACCACCAATATACTTTTTATCTGCGGCGGGGCATTTGACGGATTAGAAAAAGTTATCGCGCGTCGTCTCGGTAGCAAAGTTGTAGGATTCGGAGTGGACAAGAAAAATGTGACTTCAACCGATCCGACAATTTTAGATCATATCACTCCGTCTGATCTCATTGAGTTCGGTCTTATTCCTGAACTTGTAGGACGCCTTCCGGTTACTGCCGCGCTCAGACCGCTCGATGCCGGGGCCTTACTGAGCATTTTGACCGAGCCTAAAAATGCGCTCACCAAACAATACGCCCAGTTGCTCGAAATGGAAGGTGTGAAGCTCACCTTTGAACCGGCCGCATTGCATGCCGCAGTCAAAATTGCTACTGAGAGAAAAACCGGCGCAAGAGCTTTGCGCTCAATTTTTGAAAAGGCAATGCTTGGTGTGATGTTTGAAATACCATCAAATCCCGATATAGCCGAAGTTGTTGTCACCGAAGAAACGGTAACAAAAGGCGCCCAGCCGAAGCTCGTCATGCGCGGTGAAAAGAAAAAAGCCGGTTGACATCGGTTTCGCCGCGATATATCCTCTCCGCCAATGTACGCACCAAACTATAAAACAAGTCTCAATCGAGACTTTTGCGGCTGTTTGTTTCCTTTGGTCTTTTCGGGCCGACTCAAGAAAATTCTTTGCGCGAGTTGACTCCAACTCATGTGCTTTTTTACTTCCATGTTATTGTCCCCTCGTGTATGTACTATAACTAATATGATGAAAACGAGCGGCTGAAAGAGGGTATGGCAAAACCACAGCAGGATGACCAGCAGGAACTTTCTTTTTTAAAGAGAGTCAAAAATATCTTCATCGGAAGATCCCGCAATATTCAGGATAAAAAGTTGTTCCACAGCATGTCGCTTACAGCTTTTCTTGCCTGGATAGCTCTTGGATCCGACGGCCTTTCATCGTCAAGCTACGGGCCATCGGAAGCCTTCCTCGCTCTCGGTGAACATGTCTACCTTGCAATCTTCGTTGCGATTGCCAGCGGAATCACTATTCTGATTATTAGCGCGAGTTATTCGCAAATTATCGAAGCCTTTCCTACCGGAGGAGGCGGCTATCTTGTCGCGACAAAAATGATTTCCCCCAGTGTCGGAATGATTGCCGGGTGCGCTCTTATAGTCGATTATATTCTCACCATAACTATATCGGTCGCCAGCGGCACCGATGCCTTTTTTAGTCTTTTGCCCATTGATTGGCAGTCAATCAAGCTGCAGTCTGCGGCGGTTGGCGTACTTGGTCTGACTATTCTGAATCTTCGCGGATTGAGGGAATCAGTAATACCCCTTATTCCGATCTTTATCGTTTTCGTTCTGACCCATGCCTTTGTGATTATCTATGCTTTTGCCACCCATGCCAGCGAACTGCCGACTATAGTGAGCGAGACAATGACCGATGTCTCTCGTTTGCATGCCGAGGTCGGCCTGCTGGGCATTCTCTTTCTTTTCATGAGGGCATTTTCACTTGGAGCGGGTACATACACTGGGATCGAGGCGGTCAGCAATGGTGTCGGAGATCTCCGCGAGCCGCGTGTGGCAACGGCAAAAAAGGCTATGGTCCTCATTGCCGCTTCGCTGGCCATCACGGTTGTCGGATTGGTTGTGGCATACCTGTTGTACCATGTACAAATAGAAGAAGGGAAAACTCTCAACGCTGTGCTCTTCGAACGAATGAGCGCCCTCTGGGGAGAAACCTGGTCACGGCCGTTTGTCATTACGGCCTTGGTTTCTGAGGCCGCGCTCCTCTTGGTTGCGGCAGAAACAGGAATGATCGGCGGCCCTCGCGTGTTGTCAAGTATGGCGCTTGATAAATGGTTCCCGGCCCGGTTCTCTGCGCTCAATGACCGATTTGTAACCCAGAACGGTGTCCTCTTCATGGGCGGCACAGCCCTTATCATGCTTCTTGTCACAGGCGGATCTGTGAGTCATCTGGTGGTGCTCTACTCCATAAACGTGTTTGTCACATTTGTTCTTTCCCAGCTTGGCATGGTACGCCATTGGTGGATGTGCCGAAAGACAGTCTCTGACTGGAAAAAGAGAATCAGTATCAATGGCGCGGGACTTACAATATGTTTCGCTATTTTGGTCTCAGTTATATTTATTAAGTTTCGCGAAGGAGCCTGGCTGACTTTTGTCGTGACCGGATCACTTATTGTAGTCGCGCTTTTAATAAAACGTCATTACCGTAAAACCGCCGTGTTGCTCAAACGTCTCGACGCTTTGGTTGAGACCGTTCAAAACGAAGTCGCGCAAAAAATAAAGTCTGATAATATCCACTCAATTTCAAATCCTCCGTATGATCCGACCGGCAAAACGGCAATCATGGCGGTCAGCGGATTTAACGGATTGGGTCTGCACACATTGCTCAATATCCCCCGTACCTTCGGCGGGACCTTCAAAAATTTTGTGTTTATTCATATCGGTGTCGTCGATGCCGGCAATTTCAAAGGGACAGCCGAAATAGAGAATCTGAAAGAACACACCGGCCAGGAACTTGAACCCTATGTCCGATACATGCGGCTTCGCGGATCACATGCTATTGGAGTCGAAGCAATCGGCAATGATATTGTCGGGGCGATAATGGAAGCCGCGCCAAAATTATTTCAGAAGTATCCAAATGCTGTATTTTTTGGCGGACAGATTGTTTTTCCGAAGGAAACATTTATTACACGATGGCTGCATAATTATTTTGTATTTACGCTTCAGCGCAAATTCTACAACCGCGCCTGGCCGTTCGTTATAATGCCGATACGGGTGTGATTAGAACACAGATGAGACAACATTTTTAATCGAAGGAATTGGTACAAATGGGACGAATAGTTTTTTTCGCGATTATTTTCGGAGCCGGATTTTTTCTCGGTTATTTTGTCGGCAAGTCATCGCACGCAGTCCCTCCGCAGCTGCCGCCCGGCGATGAGAATAAGCGTTGGCCGACAGTTTAGGGCATCCATCACGCTCATTGACCAGCGGTGTATCTGAATATACGATGTAGCTAATTTACGATAGAAAACCAATAATGTATGACACCGCGATGCCGAGAAGGGCAACTATAACAAGTCCTGTGATTGCAAGGGCCGAGACGTAGCGCTGGAGTCGGGCGCCGACATACGTCCCCATCGCTCCGCCAATTCCCAATAAAATCCCGAGAAGCCAATCGGGTCTGATTGGCTCTGTGGCATTGTCATTTACGGCATCAAGATATAAATAAAACAGAACACCCGCTATCGACGTCATGAAATTTCCAAGCAATGCCGCGCCAGCAACAGTATGGATCGGGAGACCGAATACTCCCACCAAAAATGGCACAATAATCGCCGCTCCGCCGATGCCGTAGGTTCCCCCGATAATGCCGACTACGAATGACACACCAATAATTTTCCACGTCTTTACTGAATAGCTTCTCCCATTGAATTCATATTCTATAGATGTCAAATTAAACTGCTTGTTTACAACATGAAAAGCAATGCCTTCGCTTTTTGGCGCAGATGGGCGGCTCATTGTTTTATAGAGATCGTAACTCATTCGAATACCCAAAAAGAGAAGGACAATGCCTACAAAAAGTTTAAATAATTCCGGATCGGGTAGGAGTGTTGTGCGGATAATCGCCCCAAGAAAAACACCCGGAAGCGTGCCGATAATTATTGTCCATGAAAGTGACCAGACCATCCGGCGTTCGTGATGAAAGCGCCACACCCCGCTCGGAGTCGAAATCACGTTGTACAATAAATTAGTCGGAGTCACACCCGGTCCGGAAAATCCAAGAAAGCTGACTTGAAACGGCAGAAGTATGAACGCCCCTGAAAGCCCGCCCATCGATGTCAAGGTCGAGATGAGAAAGGCGACAGCCACCGGAAGCCACCAATAGGTCTCAACGCCGCTTATGGGAAAGTGTAACATGCCTGGCAATTCGCCCATATGGGTTTATGGAAGAGTCAGCTTGTAAAGCGGTCTGGATTCTGAGAGACGCTGAGCTACTTTGAAACCGAGCCGTTTGAAAATTATTTCACCGCCCGTAAATGAAAATGCCGCCGGAAGTTTTTCACCGTCTTTGGTAAGCGACACAGGATAAGCTTCTATGATGCGCCCTCTGCGGCTTTTGATGGCCGTCACTGCGGCACTGGCAAGCATCTGGCTGACACCGCGATTGCGAAATCCGCTGGCCAAATAAAAACAGTTTATCGACCAGACTGGCTCGACAGCTTTCTGTTCGGCGGAATTATCGGAACTCCTGTATGCCTTAACGGTCTCGGTTCGCGGAAAATCTGCGCGCATACCAAACGAGCACCAGCCGACAGGAGTTTTGCCGTCGAAAGCAAGTATGCCAAGCGCTTTGCCGTCGTTCACCAGTTTCTGGAACACCATCCGGTTCGGTTCGCCTTGAACGGCCAGCCATGTTTTGCCGCCTTGGGGAGTTCTCCAGTGCATGCACCAGCATCCGCCGCATGCTCCTTTGGTTCCAAAGAGCGATTCAATATTCGACCAGTCCGATTTTTTAATTTCACGAACTGTAATTGTCTCTGTTAACTTCTGTATAGTCATCTTTATAATAGTAAAAGCTGTCACTGGACTCTGCAACTGTTACTTTGTTGCCCATAAGCCCGACGATGAAAAAAGCTTGCTCTTTTCGGGCGCACGGCCTATTTTGGTGGCTGTCTCTGGACGAATGTCAGGAATAGAATTTCCGGCCTTGAGAGCCGGACAGACATGATTTGGAAAAGAAACCGATCGATAGCAAGGGTGTAATACAATGCGATTTAACGACTCTCTCGAAAATGATGTGGTGATTCTTGATGTTTCCGGAAAAATCATGGGCGGCGATGAGACAGCCCAGTTTCATGGAAAGATCCACGATTACATTGGCAAAAAGAAGATGAATTTCATCGTCGATCTGGCCGGTGTGGAATGGATGAACTCGGTCGGACTCGGCATGCTCATTTCGGCGCTGACGACCGTCAAAAACTCCGGTGGACGACTGGTACTTGCCAATATTACTAAGATTGAATCTATCCTGGCTATCACGCGGTTGATTACGGTGTTTGAACACTACGACAGCCGCAAAGAGGCGCTGGAATCGTTTAAGAAATAACGCAGATCTCAAGTTTTGATATATAAAAAAGACCGCATTGCGGTCTTTTTTTTGTTTGAGGAGATACTGTAAAACTCCCCTGTTAATGAAAAATGATTGTTAAGTCCTTGTCTAATTGTTCGGTTAGTGAAATATTATTTGACGGCACTTTTATTGATATGAACGCACCGGAATTCGAGCTCGACGATCCACGCCAAAAAGCCCGTTATGGGGGGCTGATTGCCTGCGACGAACGGCGCCCCCACGACGTTTTGGACGGCAAGTCACTCACAGCCTTCAGCAAACAGCAAACCACCGAAAACTCTACTTTCGAATTGTCTACTTGACAGGGAGGCTTACGGTGACCTAAAACCATGGGTAGTGAAGCAATTGCGTGACTCAATGGAACCTGGTCAAAATGGAATTATTGTTACCACCAATCGAATCGAGGAAAATGCGCGTAAAGAAGCAAAATCAGACGTGGAAAAGCCTGTTGATTTCATAGATGTCTCAGATTTCGCACAATTGGTGTTTGATAAACTCTCTGAGCTGAATGACCAAGAAATGTGGTCACTTGGCTTAAGGCGCTTGATTTCCGGCCGTTAGCGATAGGAAAGAATGATATATAATCGACTATTATCTAAATCCAACTGTATGTCGTCAAACGCTATTAGACATCTTCCCTTCCCGAAAAGCCCCATCGCAAGTAGTGTGGTGCCTGAATAAAGAGAAGATAGACCCCAGCTTCCGCTGGGGTGACATTACAATCTGTCGTTGCAAGGGCGGACTTAAGAGCCTCGTGCACCAGCGCTTGTACTGCTCTGCACCCGACGGAATTACAACGAGATGAATACTACGCGAGACGTTTTTTGTACGAAATCTTTTCGGGATCAAGATCGCCGTGATAGTGCTCAGGGATAACTTCATAGGCATCGATTATACCGGTCACTGCGGCTTCGATTGACATGTTTTCATTTCCCACCGCAAGCCGAGCGGCGCGCCCGTAGGCAACCATGACCAGTTCCCCTTCGCCTGCGCCAAGCACATCGGCGGCGACGACGGTGTCGGTATTAGGAGCTTTTTTCAAGTTAAGCGGTTGGATGATGAGAAATTTTATACCGCGAGTATTTTCCGTTTTCTGGGTCGCCCAGAGCGATCCGACAACTCTACCAATAAACATAAATCACTTTAACTCGCGGATCTGTTTGATGGCTTCGATAAGCTCCTGCTTGTTCGCCATTGAAATCTGTCGACCTTGTATTGGTAAATCGGAAAGTGAGCGGGCGAATTGTCTGAGTTGCGAAACAGGGAGAGACTCCAAATGCGCAAGAGTCACTGTCTCGCCAATGTTTTTCTGTGTCACAAAGCTCTTTTCGGCGCTCACCGCTACCGCGCCGCGAGAATCACCTGCGGCATGAACCTTTTCTTTCGACACACGCGAAGTATCTCTGTTGGCCGAAACCGAGGGTTTTTTTGGCGCAGGTTTTGTTTGAGGGTCATTGTAGGCTCTGTTGCCCGAATCAAGATTGTCATAGGTGAAGCGCGGGCGTTTTTCCTGTTTGTGGTAATTGGAGACATACCGTATAGGCGGTGTGATTGCGGCAAGTTCATCATCGGGGCGGGGAATAACATGGGCTGCAATTACCTCGCCGACTTTGGCGGCGGCGCGTGCTCCCGCCTCAACTGCAGCCTGCACTGCTCCCAATTCCCCTTCGATTTTGATAGTCACTAATGCGGCATCGGTAAGCTCGGCCGCAGAGATAACAACCGCGGCGGCTTTGGCGGCCGCATCGCATGCTTCGATTGCGGCGATCAGCCCTTTTGTTTCGATGAGACCTAATGCATATGACGACATAAGTATGTAACAATAGTACAACTCAATGCAAAAACAAATTAATTCTCATAAGAAAGGGTGATTTGGGAGCAGTTAATTTTAACCGCCCGCACTCCCCTCGAATGCGGGCGGCCATACACCAGAGAAAAGAGGACCTGCGCTAACAACTGCGCACAGGAGTAAAAATGACAAAACAATATAAAGCAACGTGTGTGCCACATGCTCCACATTCTCGTATCGCTGTGTTATGTCTATGCGTATCAAAAGCTTAGTTCAAACTTTCAACTGAGGCTCGAAATTGTGTCATCAATCAGGTCGTATATTAATACGAAATAGATTCCAATAAAAAAATGGTAAGCATATATTTTACATACACTTACCATTACCAAGAAGAACTACGAAAAAATCGTATTGTTAAACGAACATTAGCAGATTTTCATCTCTGCTGACCGCTATAAGCTAATTGAGCATGCCTCCTGTCGTCTCAAGGCCGTAACGTTTGAGTTTGGTTCGCACCGTGGCCTCGTGGACGCCGAGTAACCGCGCAGCTTCGCTCTTGTTGCCATGCGCCGCAAGTAACGCCTCAACAATGAGTTTCCGCTCAAATTCCTCGACTCGGTCAAAGAGACTGTCCGATTGTGTGACAGGAATTGAGCCTTCGAATACCGACCGGCTGACTTCGGCCAAATCTCCTTCAGCCACAAGTAGGGACATGACTTCAAGCCGCTTTATCTTGTTTTGAAGTTCACGGATATTCCCCGGCCAGTCGTAAGCAAGGAACCGTCGTACCAAATCAGTCGGGAGTGACTCACCTGCTTTGAGCAGGCCGCGCTCCTGCATAATATGCTGGAGCAGGAGCGGAATGTCTTCTTTCCGTTCGCGCAAGGGCGGGATATGGAATGCAATACCGCTCAGACGATAGTACAGGTCGCGCCGGAACCTTCCCTGCTCCACCAGAGTTTCGAGAGGCTGGTTTGTGGCTGCCACTATGATAATATCCAGCGAAACCTCTTTTGTCGATCCGAGTGGCATGACTTTTTTGCGTTCGAGAACGCCCAAAAGTTTGGCTTGAAGTGACAGGGGCATGTCTCCGATCTCATCTAAAAAGAGGATGCCGCCATTGGCCGCAACAAAAAGGCCTTGCTTGTTGCCATCTGCTCCGGTAAATGCTCCTTTGGAATATCCAAAGAGCTCGGATTCAAGCAGAGTTTCCGGAATCGACGCGCAGTTGATCGCCACAAATGGCATTGTCGGCCTGACCATCGAGTGGTAATAACGGGCCATGCGGTCTTTGCCTACCCCCGTTTCGCCAGTCAGCAAAATCGGCAAATCGGGTCGGGTAATCATCGGCAATTGTTTCTTGAATCGAATTATCTCGGGGTTCAAGCTCAAATAATCCAGATCGGATGTAACCGGCTTTGCATCTGGCGCAGGTCGCTGGCTTGATGAAACCACCGGGCCAGTTTCACGCAAGGAGATCAGTTGTCCGACTTCCTCGAGTTTCAAAGTCATTCTCGCACGGGCGTAGAACTCCTCGGCGCGGAAGAGATAGATGAGGCGCTGACGGTTATCAAAAAGTCCTGATTTGCCTGCTACGACAAGTGCGTCGGCTTTTTCAAAGAGTACTCCTGACTGGTCGAGGAGGTCGATTGATTCCTGAAGCGCTTTGCGGCCTTCGTCGTGCCGATTTTCTGATTCCGCGACACGCGCTTTGAGTTTGAGCAAAGCTCCTTTTTCAGTTTTGTCATCTGCGCGATCCATGATGACAACGGCTTTGGTGATAAAGCGCTGAGCCATTCGGAAGTTTTCAGCGCGGACATACATTTCCGCGATATGCCGCATGGCGCGTCCAGCGAGGGTTGAGTCCGGAGCGATCTGATCGGCTTCGGCAAGGGCACTGTGCAAAATCACAAGAGCTTCATCATTTTTGCCCATGCGATAGTGTAATTCGCCAAGATAGGTTTTATAGATGACTTCATCCCGGCGGCTGTTGGATGCGATGATGCCGGGATAGGCCGATGCCAGAGCCTCTTCTGCCTTGACGTGTTCTCCTTGTTGCATATAGAGATAGCCCAGCGAAAGATAGGCTTTGGCAACTTCGAGCATGTCTGCAAGTTCGCTTGACAGTTCGATGTTGGTCTTCAAATACTGCTCGGCTTGAGCGACATCACCGGTAAAGGTATAGATACGGCCGATGTTGCCCATCATGAAGGCGAGCTTCTTTTTGTCGTCAAGCTGGCGCGCGATTCCGACGGCATCAAGCAATGTCCCAAGAGCATTGGAATAATCGCTTTGGCGGAAATAGAGGTTAGCAAGCTGATTGAGGGCGCGGCTTTGGCCCTCAAGCGCGTCGTTGCGACGGAAAATGGATTCGGCATCGCGATAGGCTTTCCGGGCCTCGGACATGTGTGTCATATCACGAAGGATATTTCCCAGCACAAGAAAGACCTCAGCGAGTGCGATGCTGTCGCCTTCTTTTGAGGCATGGATTTGCGCCACACGAATGGTTTTGAGTGCAACGCTCAGATTACCCGATGCCAGATTGGCCATCGCGGCCAGACGCAGGAATTTCCCCGCGTTTACTCCGCCCGTTTCCTCGATTTCAGCACGGTTGGCCGCGACAAAATCAAGCGCTAAAGCAAAATTCCGCGCATCTATAAGCGACTGAAGGTAGTCGACTATCGATTGGCCGAATGGTATGCCCTTGTCCTTATGTTTTTCCATTACTGTGCCGCCTTCCGGCTTGGAAGAGCTATATCAAAGGTGACACTGTTGGATTTCTTTGAGCGCTTTCCTTGGGCCTGCTCGAAGCGATGATTTCGTTCGCTGACAACAAACCAGCGTGAAAAAACACGATAAATAAATCGTTCGATAGGGTTGCTAAACGTATTTGCGGCTTCCATTGTGGGAGCCTTTTCGCCAGTCGTAATAGACGTATAAGTGTTTCTTGTTCCCGAGCCGTCACTTAATCCATCGCCGCCCCAGGGATGGTCGTCCCCTTCAGATCCGCCGGTAATGACATCCGGTCCAGGTGTATAGGGACGGTTTCTGGCAGAAAGATCTCCGCCGAGTGAAAAGATGAGTATCAGCGCGACAGCTAATACGGTGACTGAGTTTTTCATAGGACTCTCCTTGGTTTAGAGTATTACAAAAATGGATGTTTTTATCATATCTATATTTTTGGCGGAAGTTTACAAAGAGGTGAGGGGATAGGTTCAGGTTACCTATCTGTATATAAAATAAAGATTTAGCTGAGTTTGTCAAGAGAATTCTGAGAGTGTGGGTCAGCGAAGCGCAGGCTGTGGCCGTTGCCTTGATGCTCCCAACATGTTACCTTTGCTTTGTATGAAGAAGCAATTTACCCTGTGAATAAGACACACGCCGCATTGCCGGCCATTGGCTCGCCGATCGCACAGAGCATCCTGATATTTCTGATACTTGCCGCTCCCGCGCTGGGAGCGCTTTATATCGGCAAGTCGATGCTGAGTCTTGTCTATATCGGGGGGCTGGCCGCGCTCGTTTTGCTCAATCTGCCGAGGGTGTGTCTCTTGCTCTATCTTCTGACCCTGGGCTTCTATTTCCCTGTTCACATGACCGGATTCGCTATTCATATGTATGACGTTGCGGCCCTGTTGCTTTTTGGTGCGGTTTTGATGGATTCGCTTTTGCGGACAAAAACTAAATTTGAACGCACGCCATTCGATTACCCATTGGTCTTCTTTATTGGCGCGGCGGCCATTTCGCTGGTTTTTGCCCACAACAGACAGCTTGGCCTTGTGCCTCTTGTGCGGCTTGTTTTGATTTATATCATGTTCCGGGTTGTGTTTAGAATTGCCCTTGAGATAAATATCAGGAAAATTTTACTGTACTATATTGGACTGGTCACTGCGCTGTCGCTCTTTAACTGTTTTATCTTTATCAGTTCTGGCGGAAAACTTCGCGTGTTTGGGCCATCGGGGTTAGGGTATGAATACCTTGCCATGACCGCCCTGCCGATGGCGATGGCATTCATGATCTGGGCTGAATCCCGTTCAAAGCAGTTTTTTTTCGGTCTATGCTGTGTCACAATGCTTGGTGGGATATTCGCCACCCAGTCACGCGCCCCTTTGCTAACTGTGATACTGGCCATACTCGCTCTTTTTATTTTCAGTCAACTCAAAGCAACTCGTGAACAGAGCCCCCATATCGGTAAAAGTTTTCGAAAGGTTATATTCATTGGATTGGTCGCGAGCATACTGATATTTGTCTTCAGTAATACAATTTTTGTTGGTTTTCTGGTGAGGATGGGAAATTTCTTCGAGTCGGCATCTGAGCCGCAAGGAACAATCGCGCTGAGGATAATTCTATGGACTGCAGCCATTAAGGGATTTTTAACAGCGCCATTTTTTGGTATCGGGCTTGGCAATTTTCATCTCATAGAAGAAGTCGTGCCCGGGGTAAAAGCCGAACCGCTCTGGTATTACGTCCGCCAGATGTCGGCGCACAATGTTCTTTTGCATTATATGGTCGAATGCGGGATGCTTGGCGGGATCGCGCTTCTGGCAATCGTCTACAGCGCCTTCAAAACGAGTTACGGTAATTTCAAAGCAAAGCTCTCCCCTGCGGCCACCCAGGTCAATGCCGCGCTTTTTATCGCGATGTTCGTCTTTTGCATCACCGTTTTTTATACCCGAGCCTGGACATGGGAACAGGGCGCTCATATACTTTCGCTGATATTTGGTATGAGTGCGGCCCTGAAAGTTCGCATCGACAATGGCCTTGAACTTGACTAAGCAGGATTACGACAGCGCATCCCTTACATCGAATCAGATACGAACATTCCGCAAAAAGATTCTCTCGTTCTATGCTTTACACGGGCGCAAACTGCCGTGGCGCAAGACAACTGACCCGTACCGGATTGCCATCGCCGAGATAATGCTGCAGCAGACTCAGGTTGAGCGAGTTATTCCCAAATATCAGGCATGGATTTCGAGGTGGCCCAATTGGAAATCGCTGGCGAGAGCTAATACGCGAGAGCTGCTGCATGAGTGGTCGGGACTAGGATACAATCGACGCGCGCTCTACCTTGGACGCATGGCGCGCTACATTGTTGACATGTGCGATGGTGTCTTGCCGTCTTCGCCGGTAGAATTGCAGGCATTGCCGGGAATAGGGCTGTACACATCGCGGGCGATACTTATTTTCGCTTTCAACAAACCGATTGCGACAATTGATACAAATATCCGACGAGTGCTCATTCACGAGCTAAAGCTTCCTCCGGCTATATCGGCGAAGGAGCTTGAGGAAATCGCACTGACGGTTTTGCCTAAAAAGAGATCGCGCGACTGGCATAACGCCCTCATGGATTACAGCCGGCTTGTGTTGCCGCGACGGATCGCAAATATTCCGCCTCGATCGGTTCAGTCGAAATTCCATGGCTCACTTCGCCAGATAAGAGGCGAGATAATCAGACAACTCACCCGCAAAAAATCAGTACGGGTCAAAACCATCTCTGAAGTGTTGAGTCGTGACGAAGTCGAAGTCCTGAAAGCCGCCGGAGCCCTCCAAGCAGAAGGAACGGTTGTGCTGAGAGGGAAGAGGATAGTGTTAGTGTTAGTGTTAGTGTGAGGGTGGGTTTCGAATTTGGTCGCAGGTAGGGCAACCACGTTAGCCGCTCCTCGCACCGACTCAAACGATGGTGTCAGGCGCCCTTGCCCGACATGCCATTCGTAATGTCACTCCAGCGAAAGCTAGGGGGTCCATCTTCTCTTTGTTCGGGTAGCACACCCCTGACATTTATCCGGACGGTGTGATCTTTATCTCGGCGAATATCGGACGTCAGGATCACAAGGATCGCTGACCTACTTATATATCGGAGAAGATAAATTCTCCGCCTGGCTGAATGGAATGACATAGAATAACGAATCGCTGAAACAGCGGTCCGCCTCGGTGGAATCGCTACGGGACTAAGTGAAGATGAACTGAGATTCCCGCGCCTGCCCGCCGTGGAGGGTCGTTCCTAAGAAGTTACTCCTCGCAACGACTCATCAAAGGTAAGCTGATGCAGAAGGCTCTCAAGTCCGCCGCGGTGGAACGTACACCAGCCACAGTTTTCTAAAATGTGGGGAAAGCCGATATCGCTATTGGCATTATATCATTAAAACCATACCGCCAAAATCGAATAAACAAATCAGGAGCGTAGAATCGGCAGGACGAAAGTAAGGTTTACATAGCAGGCTGAGACCCAAACTTACCGAGACGCAGAAATACAGGAGCGAGAAACAGCCTCGGCAAGTGGCGCTCTTACAAGCACCAACAATGTCTCTCTAAAGCTAATGCAATGAGGTCCAAGTTAGGTCCGACACGCGATGTAGCACGAGAACCTTCGTGATTGGCTTCTGTGATCCGATGACCATCGATTATAACAGTTGTGGAGGCAACGGGTTGTTCCTGTTCGTTGACTGTAGCCAAAACCCCCCGGTCACGAATGTAGTCGATAACAAAGTTGCGAGTCATCAGTTGTTTCGGGTCAGTTTTTGAATAAATGAGATTTACTTCCATGAACCCCCTTCTCCACTATAAAGACGTGTCGTTTGAAGACCAAGTAATCGATATTAGGTCTAATGCTATAGATGTTCTACGTCTCGGGGGCGAAAACAGTTTCTTAGAATTCGGTTTTTTGTGCCGAAAGGTTGATTTTCCCAAATAAATTGATTGACTGAAAATAGTTGCAGGGGTTGGTTAATCCGGTCGTGCGTCTGAAGAGTGTCGGGCATCCGCCGCGGCGGACTGACATCACATTAAGCGGTAATTGCCTATTTGGAGAGCTCGCGGATATTCTGGTTGTAGAGGTCTCGGGCATATTCCGATTTGAGTGGATTTAATGTGACTGCCGTGGAAAACAGGTTATTCGCCTGAGAAATGAGCCGAGTGTCGTTTTTGGTCAATCCAAGCCGTTGAATAAAATGGCCAGCTTCGAGCTGAACACTAAAATCAGTTGGATACCGGCCAGCCAGTGACACGAAAACATCATAAGCCTCCTGCAGTCTATTCCCTCTGCGAAGCAATTCAGCCATAAGCAATCCCCCGGATTTTGTCATGAGAAGACCCGGTGACGACTGGAAAACCAACTCCGCGCTGGCGAGATTGTGCTGATCGAGGTATGTTTTTGCGATTTCGAATGGAGACTCACGATATTTCATCGCCTGCGGATTGCCGAAAAGCTTGCTTACATTATAAATCTGGACACTGTTGTCCTGAATCCAGAATGATGTTATCGGCTGAATACCTTCAAGCCTCGGAAAGAGTTCTGCGGCCTGGGCGATATTTGATTTTTCTATTGCAAGATGGGTAATCGGGAATTGTGTGAAAAGGCTGTCATAGTCGACTGTCTGGCCGAAAAAGTAAATGACCGCTTTGTGTCCGGTTTCGAGTGTCAGTGTGGTCGCATAGGGGCCGCACACCACGGCTCCTTCGCTCAGAATCTCACCCAGATCGGCATTGGCCTCGACAATATTCCGGCTCTGCGCAAACGGATAGGCAAATATCAGAACGACCAGATTGACCACAATCGACAAAACGACTATTGAAATGGCAACCGCCACATTTCCTCGACTGCCTCGTTTCTCGTTTGTGTAAAAAGGCTTTTTCGCGGACTTGTTCGCCGTGGCGGATTTCTTTGCGGTTTGCGGCTTTTTCATCTTGGAGACAATAAAAGTTATCAGCGCTGTCGGCAGTAACGATACCCATATCAGCGTCCCCATACTCAAATTGGGTATAGCAAGCAACAAGGCGTTGATCGGGCTGTTGATAATAAAGAGCCAGACGAGAAATCCAAAGCCGAAGACGGCTGACTTATTTGACAGAAATGCGGGGCGTTTCTCTGTTGCGATTGTTTTCTCCAGCGCGGTAAAACAGAGAATAATTATCGCCGGCACAAAAAAGAGGCTGTAGCGGTGCGGGGAATATGTCAGCGGCGCGAGCGCGATAGTAGCGATGATTATCCAGAACAATGAAAAGCGACTCGCGCGTGGAAGCTGGCGAAGCTGGTCTGTCGATATTTCGCTCCAGAGAAAGAGCGCTCCGAGGCCAAAGACGGTCATGATCAGCAGATCAGGATTGGTTACATACATTTTGTTTCTGAATCCGAACGCCATCAGATGCTCCACGAATGCCTTGGGCGAAGTCAGCCCTTCGGGAAATCCCTGCACTCGCTCAGTTTGAGCCGATGCGAAATAAGACAGGGCATCCAAATGGCCGCCGTAGAATAGCCAACCAAAAATCAGTCCGGTGGCGACAAAGCCAAGAGTGGCGAAGATGGCATCTTTCGTTCGGGTCGGACTGTCCGACAGTAAAACTGACACGAGGAGCGCCGGAAACATGAGAGCGCCAAGCAGTTTACCATGGAGCGCGGCAATGGCAATCACGGCCGCCGATGCCACAATACCCCAGCGTCTTTCACCCCATTTGGAATACGCAAGAAAGGCCAAAGCCGAAAGAAACAGGAGTCCATTCTCAAGATACGGAAGCCTGCCGTAGGTAAACAATGCGGCATTGACACAGTAGCATATTGTGAAAGCGGCAATGGTCCATCCGCTAAAATCTCTGGTCAGCCCTAAAATAAAAAGCAGAAGTGCGCCGAGTGAAAGCAAAACTCCCACCCGTTTCGATTCGACGAGAGAAACATCTGTCAGCGACATCCATAGATAAGACGCACCCGAAACAAGGGATTGTTGAAAGAGCGCCCAACGCGTATCGCCGAGAGGATTTGGATTGTCGAAAAGGATACTGTTTCGGGCATGGTAGGTGTACATGTATGGATCGGTCGACAGCGATTGTCCGGGACCGGAAAAGAAGAGCGGCGGATCACGATCGAGTTTAGATTGCCAAAAAAAGAGCGCGCCCGCAAAAATGACTGCAATGAGAAGAAACGGCAGTAATTTAGAGTGCCCCAATATCCGAGCCATCGCCACTCTCGACTATAATCAGACTTGCCTGCTGCGTTTCTCGCCTTTCGATTCGCCCAACAACTTTGTCCGGCAAATTATTTTTCTTCAAAGCATCGCGGAAACTTTTTGCCCGGTCGGCAGGGATGGCAATCAACAACCCTCCCGATGTCTGCGGGTCGTAGAGTATCTCCTGCATTGTCTGCTCAAGACTTGACGCGAGGCTTACCTTTTCCTGTAGGAACTCACGATTATCATTTGAGCCGCCGGTCAACACGCCTTCACTGGCGAGGCGAAGCGCATCGGGCAAAATCGGGAGCGCTCCTGCAAATATTCGTATAGTATGACCTGAGCCGTTTGCCATTTCACAGGCATGTCCCAAAAGTCCGAATCCGGTAATATCTGTTGAGGCTGTCGCTTTGTGCTCTATCATGAGTTCAGATGCTGTCTTATTCAATGCGGCCATCTGTGTGATGACAAGAGCGGTGAGTTCATCGCTCACAAGATTTCGTTTGATACCGGTCGAGATTATTCCTGTCCCAAGCGCCTTGGTCAGAAAGAGCAGATCGCCGATCTGTGCGCCGGCATTCGTAATTATCCGTTTGGGGTCAATAAGGCCAGTGACCGAAACTCCGTATTTGAGTTCTTTATCTTTAATAGAATGTCCGCCGACAAGCACGGCTCCCGATTCGGCAATTTTTTCGCTGCCTCCGCGAAGAACCTCGGTCAGCACCCAGCTTGGCAATGTAGAAACAGGAAAGCCGACAATATTAAGCGCAGTTATAGGCCGACCGCCCATAGCGTAAATATCCGACAGGGCATTCGCGGCGGCAATTTGCCCGAACTGGTACGGATCATCCACAATCGGCGGAAAAAAATCGACCGTCTGCACGAGCGCCTGATTTTCGCTTATGCGAAAAACCCCGGCATCATCGGCTGTATTATAGCCGACAAGCAGGTCAGGGTGAACCGTTTGCGGAAGCTCGCTCAAGGCATCGGCCAAAAACTTTGGCCCAAGTTTACTGGCTCAGCCAGCGCAGGTAACTTCGGCTGTCAGCTTTATAGTTGTTTCGCGTCGTTTATCATTCACAGCTACATAGTACGAACGGAAAGGAATCTTCGCAACTGGGGTGATGAAATGCCAGACAGGCTTTTCCGGTATACTTTGAGCGATACTTTGTGATGTCATCTACTGAGATATTAATTATCTTGTACCACACCGCTTGCGGTGTGACTATATGATATTTCCTCGTTCCGTCGGGTCTTGCCTATCCCTGAGTCCGCCAAGGCGGACGAAGGGATAGGTGCTAAGGTTCCGAAGTCCGTCGCGGCGGATTGCACGAAGATTAACACTGGGTATCGGCCTTCGCTGGTATGACATTAGCTATGAGTCGTTGCGAGGAGTGACTTCTTAGGAACAACGAAGCAATCTCAGTTCATCTTTTTTGTGTTGGGCGAGGGATAGCATCCCCAGCTTGGGGCGCCCGATACCACAGCACATAGCCCCATTAATGTCATTCCGGTCCGCCATCGGCGGGTAATCCATGGTAAATTGTCGTGCAGGCCACCTGTGGCCTGCACGACATATAAGATCACACCGCAAGCAGTGTGGTACATGTCAAAGAAAAGCAACAGATACAGATAGAATAAAAGGACACACCTCAGCCCCGGCCGCTTCTGCTCTTGAAAAGTGCAAAACTTCTCCGTATTATCTTGGTCACAGAGCCGCAACCAGATTGTTTGGATGAATTTCCAAAGGCGGTTTACATTGTAAAGCATGATTTTGTACATATATAAGCGGAGGAATTAATGGGCATTTATCGCGTCCCGCCACCACACAACGAACCTATCCGAAATTACGCCCCCGGATCGCCTGAGCGCAAAGCAATCGAAACCGCATTGGCAGAACTCAAATCACAAACCATCGATATCCCCATGATCATCAATGGCAAAGAAATTCGTTCTGGCAAGAAAACACCAATCAAGTCGCCGCATAATATCGCACTCACGCTTGGACACTACTATCTCGGCGGTGAAAGTGAAATAAACTCAGCCATCGAGACTGCTTTGGCCGCTCAAAATGATTGGGCCGATATGCCTTGGGAACACCGTGCGGCGATTTTTCTTAAAGCGGCAGAATTGCTTGCAGGGAAGTATCGCTATGTTATGAATGCCGCAACTATGCTTGCTCATTCAAAGAATATCTTCCAGGCTGAAATTGACGCGGTGTGCGAGCTGGTCGATTTCTGGCGGTTCAACGCTTTTTATATGCAAGAGATTTATCAGATTCAGCCCGCCAACGCGCCCGGTATTTGGGATAGGCTTGATCACCGTCCGCTCGAAGGATTTATTTTTGCTGTCTCGCCGTTTAACTTTGTGTCGATAAACGGCAATCTTCCGACGGCGCCCGCGATGCTCGGAAATGTCGTCTTGTGGAAACCGGCCAACACCGCGATTTATACATCGTATTTTATTATGAATATTCTCCGCGAAGCGGGACTTCCTGACGGTGTCATCAATATGGTTTTCGCGCCCGGCGCACTGACAGGAAATATAGCTCTCAAACACAAATCGCTTGCCGGTGTGCACTTTACCGGCTCGACCGCAACATTTCAAACTATGTGGAAGTCTATCGGTGAGAACATCGCCAACTATCGCGCCTACCCTCGCGTTGTCGGCGAGACTGGCGGCAAAGATTTCATTGTCGCACACCCATCAGCCAGTGTTCCTGCGCTCTCAACCGGCATTCTCCGTGGGGCCTTTGAATACCAAGGTCAAAAATGCTCGGCGGCTTCGCGGGCATATATCCCACAATCCCTCTGGCCGGAACTGAAGCCTCTACTGTTAAATCAAGTCAAACAACTGCGAATGGGGGATCCAGAAGATTTCGGTAATTTTGTGAATGCCGTTATCGACGAAAACGCCTTCAACGCCATCGCTGCATATATCGATTACGCCAAAAACTCCAAAGAGGCAGAGATTCTCGCCGGCGGCACGTATGATAAGAGCAAAGGGTATTTTATCTCGCCGACAGTAGTTGTCACAACCAATCCAGTTTTCAAACTCATAAAAGAGGAAATCTTCGGGCCGGTCATGACCATCTATGTCTATGATGACAAAAAATTCGAGGAGACGCTCGAACTGGTGGATACCGCATCGCCGTACGCTCTCACCGGAGCGATCTTCTCGACCGACCGCGCCGCGATAACCTTTGCCGAGCGAAAACTTCGCCATGCCGCAGGAAACTTTTATATTAACGACAAACCGACCGGCGCCGTTGTCGGGCAACAGCCGTTTGGCGGTGGACGGGCATCGGGGACAAATGATAAAGCGGGCGGCATACAAAATATGCTCCGGTGGACATCGCCGCGCGCGATAAAAGAGAATTTCTCACCTCCGACGGATTATAGGTATCCGTTTATGGGGTAGGGGGGACTGGAGTCAGCAAACATTTGATCATCTAACAACCCAACAAAAAAACAGCGGGGCGCTTATTTTCACAAACACCCCGCCATGTATAGACATCTGCGCCATGCAGTTGTTATCGTGCGTTACTTATCTGTTTCTGCTCTGATCCAACACACCCCGGTCTGTTTCTGAATGTTCACGGCCACCGAACATAAGTCCGAACATGACTTTAACCTCAGGCAAATCGCCAAGACCGATACGGGTTTCAATGTCGTAATAATTCTGGACGCCCATCGGAAATTTCAACCCGGCAGTGAGCGAAAAGCCAACCTCGGTCTTGTTATCGCCGCCTTGAGGTGAAACAAAGGCCAGACTTGGTCCGGCCCCAAGAAATATAATTGCTTGTGATCCGGGCGGAGAAAATAGCCTCACCCGCAAATCCGGATTTAGCGCCACTACTGTCGCATTGTCGCCGAAGCCTAAGTCAAGACTTGGCGCAAAATAGGCATACTCGAAAATCTGGCCAATTTCTGCAGATGGCCCAAAGACAAATTGGTCAGGACCAACGCCAAATCCAACACGAACGCCGTAACTCTGCTCAAGCGGACTGACGTAGTACGGATCCGCTTGATACACAGTTGTCTGTGAACTTACCGAAGCGGCTGATGCCGCTAAAAATAAGCCAAGACACAGATTTAGCCCCTTCTTTCCAATCAACATTTTAATCATAAGATAGCTCCTTTTCTAAAGCGATGTGAACCCCGCAGGGTTATACACGCCAGTCTTCGGAGCTATCGAAGATATGCGATGGTATCATTGAACTTTTCTAGCAGTTTCTTACGAACAGAAAAGCATTGCTGAAATCTTCATTCTTTAGGTTGAAAGTAGACGCACTGCAACCGCCTGAAAGATTGAGCCGCATGCCATGCGCTTAGTTAAATAGGACTAAATCGAAAATACTATTTACAATTCCGCTACACTTTGTGAAAAGTTACATGCTCAGAACCGCTGTGGATGGTACTGTATTTGCTGCTATAGTGCAACTGGTTGCAATGACAAGCGGTGAAAAGCTATCCTTTGAGTCTCAAAACTAAGAGCGAGCAGACAATCGCTCCTCTAACTAAAGGGAATGAATTAAAATTCGTTGTGCTCTGGGGCATGTAGAAGAAGAAAGCGGTACGGTGTTTGCTCTCTGTCGCAGGGACTTTACAAGGAGGATTTATGGCATTAGTACGAATTAACCGAAACAACTCATTTTATGAGATGTACCACATTGCCGATGCAGAGATCGAGCGAGAAAGCGACCGGCTTTCTTTGACTGGATTGGGAGTGCAAGATCATGGCAGCGAAGAGCCGAACGCCAATTCTTTCACTATTACAATGCCAATGTTTTTTATTCTTCCCGAAGAGCAAGACAACTATATCGGTCATGTTGCCTGATGAATGCATTAGCATGTTTTCCTGAAAGCCGATCAAGGCACTGAGAAGCTGATACGACGTCTCAATATTAGCTTCTATTCGAAGACTTTCAAGCCCGCAGGAGCACACCTTGCGGGCTTTTTCTTGCTTTGCGAAGATTATAGTACGGCTAAAATGAAAAGTAGTCCTGGAATTTCAGCTCAAAGTCTCTCGGTGTGTATTCACCGCTTTCGATATCCAGAACATAATCTTTGTGATACGAGCCAGATGCAATCTTGGCAATCTGCTCAAGGAAAACATCTATTTCATCGGTAGTATTGTACAGGCCAAATGACATTCGGATTGCGCCGGGAATATCCGACCGGTCACGGGCCAGAATGTCTTTTTCGACTTCATCAGCCCGTTCATCCGAGCACTTCAACAAGGATTTGACATACAAGTGAGCGCAAAAACAGCCTGACCGGACACCGATCCCACTTTCATAGCTCAGTATGGCAGCGGCGAGCGAATGTGGGATTTTGGAGATGTTCATAGATATCACTCCGAGCCGGTTTGCCGAGTTTGACGGGTCAGTATCCCCGAAGAGAAGAACCCCATGGATTTTTTTAAGTCGGGTCAGGGCGTATTTGGTCAGTTCGGCTTCATGCCTGATAATGGTCTCCCAGCCTATCTCTTGAAAAAGCTTGATTGCTTTGCCGAGCGCGACCACGCCGATAATATCCGGAGTGCCAGCCTCTTCTTTGTCCGGCAAGTCCGCCCAATAGGCCTCTTCCATCGTCACAATATCAACAACGCCTCCGCCGACATTCTCCGGCTCGCCCAATTCGAACGTCTTTTTGTCACTCACCAACACGCCGACACCGAACGGGGCATACATCTTGTGGGCAGAAAAAACCAGATAGTCTATCATATGAACCGGGTCGGCCGGTTTCATATCTATCGGCCGGTGCGGAACAAGCTGTGCGCCATCTATTAAAATCTTCGCGCCGACTTTGTGCGTTTCGGCGGCAAAAAAATCAAGGTCGTTGATATAGCCGGTTACATTTGAAGCGCCGGTTATCGCCACAAGCTTCACCCGGCTTCCAAACTGTTTTAGTTTTTCCTTGAAATCCTCATGCGAAATCGTTCCGTTGTCATTGACGCCGATATGATGAACCTGCCCTACCCGCCGCCAGGGCAGTTCATTGGAATGATGCTCCATGAGTGTTGTGAGTATAATATCATCTTTATTGAGAATAATCCGGTGGGCCAATTTGTTGATGGCTTCGGTGGCATTTTTGGTGAAGAGAACAACCTGCGTCGACAAATCCGCCCCGACAAATTTGGCGACAAGGTCGCGCGACTCCTCGAATGCCCAGCTTGAAAGCTGGGATTTGAATCCGGTGCCTCGGTGGACATTGGAGTACCATTTGAGAAACTCCTGCACGGCATTCGCTATAGGTTGAAAGGTCGGAGTCGAAGCCGCATTATCGAAATTGATATATCGTTTGGGGCCATTGAGCGTCGGGACCTGGGTGGAGCCTCCAAGAAGAAGGTCAGGCAGGTCGGCGATGGTGATTGCGCTCTTTGTCGCGGGCATAGTTACAGGACACATAGTTTATTCTCCCATAGAAATTATACAGCGTGAGTATACAAAAATTGAGTTGATTTGAAAAGGGGGGATTGATGAATTAAGCCGCCTGAGATAGTAGCCTGCCTGTCGTCGCGAGGAGCGGCTTCCCCAGACGCGACGCGGCAATGACCAAAGGGAATGGTGCGACCGAAGGGAGTGGTGGAACCGTAACCATCTCAGTTCTTTTCGCTCCGGTGCGCGACCGGGACGTCCCGCACGAATATCAACACTGGTTACTCCGCCTCGGCGGACCGGTATGACATTAATAAGTGGGTCGTTGCGAGGAGTCTCGCGGCAATGACCAAAGGGAATGGTGCGACCGAAGGGAGTGGTGGAACCGTAACCATCTCAGTTCATCTACGTCTTGTCATTCCCGCGAACGCGGGAATCCAGGGTAAATAGACGTGCAGGCCATCTTCGGACTGCACCACATATTAGAACCCACCGCAAGCAGTGTGGTCCAAGAATTCGGCGCCCGATGCCACAGAACAAATAAGGGCAGGCACGGGGACCTGCCCCTACAAATACAGACCGACTCTATCAATGCCGCACATCCGATATTTCGTCGACATTCCTTCGATATTCCGTAGGGGCAACCCCCTGTGCTTGCCCGCCATCGGAGGGGGTGCCCGACACCACAGAGACAATTCCCGCTATAAATATCCCTTCTTGACATATTTGGAAAATCTATTATCATTTACACACTGTAAACGTAGCACACAGACCAAAAACTTAAAGATGGATTGGGGAAATAGCCTCATGAAGTATAGCTCACTGCTGACATACTGTCTGCTCACATACTGTCTGCTCACATACTGTTTGCTGTGCGGGGTGGCCTATTCCAACGCTTTTGCTTTTGAACCACTCTTTGACGCCCGCATAGATTATCAAGTGGAGGACTATCCCCATTCGGTTACATCCGCCGACTTTGACGGTGACGGGAAACCTGATCTGGCGGTCGCGAATGCAGTTTCCAACAGTGTCTCGATCCTGAAGAACAACGGCAACGGGACCTTTGCGTCAGCGGTGAATTACGGGGTGGGGAACACTCCCTGGTCAGTTACATCCGCCGACTTTGACGGGGACGGGAAACCTGATCTGGCGACCGCGAATGTAAATTCCAACACTGTCTCGATCCTGAAAAACAACGGCAACGGGACCTTTGCGTCAGCGGTGAGTTACGGGGTGGGGTTTAATCCTAGGTCAGTTACATTCGCCGACTTTGACGGGGACGGGAAACCTGATCTGGCGGTCGCGAATCACTATTCCAACAATGTCTCGATTTTGAAAAACAACGGCAACGGGACCTTTGCGTCAGCGGTGAATTACGGGGTGGGGCTTAATCCTTTTTCAGTTACATCCGCCGACTTTGACGGGGACGGGAAACCTGATCTGGCGGTCGCGAATTTCTCTTCCTACAATGTCTCGATCCTGAAAAACAACGGCAACGGGACCTTTGCGTCAGCGGTGAATTACGGGGTGGGGGATAGTCCTATTTCAGTTCCTTCCGCCGACTTTGACGGGGACGGGAAACCTGATCTGGCGGTCGCGAATTACTCTTCCAACAATGTCTCGATCCTGAAAAACAACGGCAACGGAACCTTTGCGGCGGGGGTGAATTACGGGGTGGGGGTTAATCCTCATTCAGTTACATCCGCCGACTTTGACGGGGACGGGAAACCTGATCTGGCGACTGCGAATCAGGCTTCCGACAATGTCTCGATTCTGAAAAACAACGGCAACGGGACCTTTGCGGCGGCGGTGAATTACGGGGTGGGGAGCGGTCCCCTTTCAGTTACATCCGCCGACTTTGACGGGGACGAAAAGCCTGATCTGGCGACCGCGAATTACTATTCCGACAATGTCTCGATTCTAATAAATGTTAGTAATGTTGTAGCTCCTACTCTGACATCACCCGCCTCCGACACTGCTACCGAAGCCTCTCTCTTTATCTACCATGCCACGAGCATCGATCCTGATGGACCTTCGGCGACATATAGCTTTATCAATAAGCCGGCATGGATGGTATCAAATGCTGATTCAATCTATGGCACAGCGGTCTATCCGGTATCCGATACGAGCTTTTCAGTTATTGTCTCTGATGGTTTTTTCGCTGATACTCAGATAGTCAGTCTCACAGTCTTGCAGGTCACGCCCGAAGTCGATTCCTTGCTTGTCGATAACGTCGCGGCTAATTTCAATTTGATTGACCACACGCCTGAATTTATCTGGGATTATTATGACCCAACCGGAGTCAGGCCGCAAACACAGATTGAGTTTGCAGTCGGCACAAACAACAACTGGGCATTCGCCGAAATGTGGAATCCGGCTCCGTTTATTAGTTCTGATAGTTTTCTCATATACAATGGTTCACCATTGATCGACGGAGCGACATATTACCTGCGAATTAGGGTATTCAATGGAAGCCAGTGGTCGCCGTGGCGAGAGGAAGTTTTCCGCATGAACTCGGTGCCGAGTGTCCCAGCTTTATTATCGCCTGTCAGCAATGCCATAGTCGGCAGTTCACCGAGTTTGATTGTTACCAACTCCACTGATGCCGAAAACGATTTATTGGTGTATGGTTACGAAGTTTATTCCGATAGCGCATTGAATACGCTTGTGACTTCGGTGAACGATATTGAGCAGACGCCGACCTCGACAAGCTGGGCGGTTGATATTGTGCTGACCGAAAACAGCCGCTACTTCTGGCGAAGCCGCGTATATGATGGCTACGAATATTCTGGCTGGAGTAATTCTGCGAGTTTACTGGTCAATGGTTCGCCGGAGGCGCCGGCATCGTTTAGCCTTATCCCGCCACATAGTCCCGGCTTGCCGAGCTTTGATTTGTTGCCGACGCTAACATGGACAGCCGCACTTGATGCCGACCCCGGTGACACGGTTCGGTATAAATTGCGGTTGGCGATTGACCAGAATTTCATTTTTCAAAGTGTAAAAGACTCGCTTTTGACTCCCAACTTTACTGTCCCTGATTCGCTTGGATTCGGTACACGGTATTGGTGGAAGGTGACGGCTTATGATAAGACTGGTCTGACGACATTATCTTCGCCACTTGTCGAAGATTTCTGGACATGGGAGTTGGGGGATGTTAATCATAGTCATGTCACTGATATTTCAGATCTGACGGCTATGATAGACTATCTGTTTATCAGTCTGGCTCCGATAAGTCCTGAGTTTGTGGCGGATGTTGATGGGGATTGTGTTTCGGATATTGCGGATTTGACGAGGCTGATAGATTATTTGTTTATTAGTTTAGGGCCGTTGGATGTTGGGTGCGAGTAGGGGGCGAACTGAGATTGCCACGCCTGCCCGCTGTGGCGGGTCGTGCCTCAGAAGCCGCGCCTCGCAACGACGTGCTGGAAATGTCTGCTTTGATTCTTCGTGCGGGACGTCCCTGTCGCGCACCAAGCATTAAGACGAATATGAGATTGCCATCCGCCGCGGCGGACTAAGAAGCGAAACTCGCAATGACGAGTTGTGAGATGTCTGCTATAGTATCTTGTACCACACTGCTTGCGGTGTGATCTTAATGTTTGTGCAGGCCAGAGATTTTCGAATCCGCCAATGGAGGACGGCCTGCACGTCTATTTACCCTGGATTCCCGCGTCCGCGGGAATGACAAGACGTAGATGAACTGAGATGGTTACGGTTCCACCACTCCCTTCGGTCGCACCATTCCCTTTGGTCATTGCCGCGTCAGCACACTCCATCGCCCCCCACCCTCTTGATATTTTTTTCACAAACTTTGCGAAATCGCTTGACACTGATACGCTCACTCTGTTATTTGCCCCCTGTTTAGCGAAAGAAAGGGTTACTATGTCCCTTTTTGGAAACAAGTCAAAGAACAAGGACCGCAGCAACTTAGCTCAGATAAGTATGTTGGCGGCTGTTCCGGGGATTCTTATCGCCGGGCCGCTTATCGGATTCTTTGGCGGACAATGGCTCGACAAGAAGTTTTCGACAGAGCCATGGTTAGTCATAGTTGGGATAATTCTCGGATTTGTGGCCGCCGGACAGCAGATTTATATTTTGGTTAAAAAATCGCAGGCGATTTCGGATCGGGAAGAACGTGAGAGAAGTGACTCTCTGAAGAAATAAGAACTTGCAGGATATGCAGTTATCGAAATATACGAGTTGAATGATGGGATTTGAATTTATCACACGCACACTTCGAACCACTGGAATCGTTCTTCTCATCGCTTTCCCCTTTGGACTCTACTATTACGGATTATTCCCGACTTTGGCCTTCTTTTCAGGCGGTGTGTGGGGAATGATAAACCTCATGTTTCTCTCGGCATTAGTTCGCTCGACAATCCGCCCCGAGGGAGTCAACACCCAAAAGGCAATCGGCTTAAGTCTGATCAAATTCCCTCTATTATATATAACAGGCTACTTTCTCCTTAAAGTAACTCAGTTCGATCCCTGGGTTCTACTTGCTGGATCATCGCTAATTTTAGCCGTCATGGTTCTTAAAGTACTTGGGCGCAGTTTCTTAAAGATTGACGTTGCCGCACCTGAAAAAGAACAGGTCCAGAAGGCGATATGATAGCGGCAATACTCACAAATATTATCGGCCTTATTCCAGCCCCAATCGGACAATGGATCATGATTGCCACGGCAACCGAAGGCGGTGCGCATGCGGCTGATCCGGTTGCGCTTCCGAGCATAGCGCACTTTATCCTAAAATATCTGGGGCCGGAATATGAGTGGGTCGAGCATTGGGTAAACATAATTTTTGCGCTCGCAACATCGGTCTTGTTTGCGTTTATCGCCACGCGAGTGCATGCCAACAGGCAGATGATTCCCGGCCCGTTTCAAAATAGTATAGAAATGCTCGTCGAAGGGATGTACAATTTTGTGCACACAATGCTCGGGAAACACACCAAGGCATACATTCCACTGCTCGGAACGCTTTTCTTCTACATCTTAGTGAATAATCTATGGGGTATTATACCGCTCGGGCATTCGCCGTCAACAAGTATCAATGTGACTGCCTCGCTTGCGCTTATCGTTTTTTGTGTCACGCATTACACCGGAATAAAGAAACTTGGCATCAAGACGTACCTGCATCACCTGATGGGAAGCCCAAAGGGAATAATGATGTGGTGCCTGACCCCGATATTTTTGATAATCCATCTTGTAGGAGAAATCGCCAAACCGGCCTCGCTGGCGCTTCGACTCTTTGGAAATATAACCGGAGAAGACATACTTGTGGCGGCTTTTGTGGGTCTTGGGATCACCGCGCTCTCGTTTGCACATTCGCCCATCGGTTTGCCGTTCAATGTCCCTTTTATTCTTCTTGGGTTGCTTTTGTCGACAATTCAGGCATTAGTCTTTACACTACTTTCGACAATTTACATTCTGATGATGCTACCCCATGAGGAAGCGCATTAGGCAGTGAACAATGGAATTACAATCAAACCCTTTTAATCGTATCGGATAAGGAGAGAAACAATGGATTATCAATCAATGTTAGCATGGGCGTTACCGATGGGTGTCGGGCTGGCCGCAGTCGGTTCAGGTTTGGGTCTGGGACCCGCAGTCGGCAAAGCGATGGAAGCTATCGGCCGTCAGCCCGAAGCCTCAGGAAAAATTCTGACTGCGATGATTATCGGCGCGGCGCTGATTGAAGCGTTGACCATTTATGCGCTTGTCGTCTTCTTCTTGCTCTATGGCAAGATTGGAGCCTAAGAAGAGAGCGGGTGTCCGTGTGAAGTCGGCGACAGTGCGCTTCCAAGGATACTTACTCCCTAACGTGGAGAGACAATGACATTTGATATACAACAATTTCTGACTCACTTAGTCGGGTTCTTGATTACGCTCTGGATTCTCAAGAAATTCGCGTGGGGGCCGCTTTTGGCGCTCATGGAAGAACGGCGCAATAAGATTGTCGATGAGTTCAAATCGATCGACGATGAAAAGGCAAAAGTCGCTCTTCAGCAAGTCGAGTACGATTCGCGTCTCAAAGAAATTGAGAATGAGCGTCGCGCGAAACTTGTCGAAGCCGTCGATGAAGGCAAACGTGTCGCGGCTGATATGAAGGCCACGGCGCAAACAGAGGCCAAAGAGATAGGCTCAAAAGCGAAGGCAGAGCTTGAGCGAGAAGTCGCAAAAGCGAAAGTCCAGCTTAAGAATGACATGGTTGCCATAACGATGCGCGCCACCGAGAAGGTTATCAAGGAAAAGCTCGATGAAACCAAACAGCGCGATCTGATTGGCCGCTTCATCGACGATTTGCAAAAGGTCTGATTAAGTCGCTATGTTAGTTCACGAGGTCGCAAAAAAATACGGTCAGGCGCTTTTTTTATCCGCCAATTCCCGCGGTCTGATTGATGCAGCGCAGGACCAACTGACGAGTCTTCGTCAGATGCTCGCCACTGACCGAACGCTTCTGGATTTTTTGGCTGCTCCGCAAGTGCCGGATGACAAGAAGCTTAACCTTGTGCGAACAGTATTCGCTCCGAGAATCGAGCGGCTTTTTGTCGAGTTTATCGTCGTGCTGGTGGAAAAACATCGCGTCAATTTTCTTCCGGAAATTCTCGATGAGTTCGACCGGCTGGTCAAAGAGCAAAAAGGGATTCTCAAAGTTACTGTGGTCACCGCCATCCCATTGAAATCGTCCGAAGAACAAAGCCTCACCGAGCGGCTGGTTGGTATGACCAAGCTTAAGATTGACCTTACCAAAAAAATCGACCCGGCCATTGTCGGCGGAATGATACTTTTTATGCGCGGTGAAATAATCGATGGCTCGGTGCGGCACGGTTTGAATATGTTAGAAGAACAGTTGGAGAAAGTGAAGGTCGCCTGAGCTTTTCACCGGGAAGCGTTGGTACACGAGGCTTTCAAGTCCGCCCCACCACAGCGGGCAGGCGCGGAGGGACGTACACCAACCACGCCAATTGTCACTGGCATGTCATTGCGAGGAGCGGCTTCCCGGACGCGACCCTCCACGGCGGGCAGGCATGGCAATCTCATATTCTCTGAATAGGCCCTCACCCTGCCCTCTCGGGGGAGAGGGAAAGAAGTAAAGATGTCGAGACCTAAGAAGGTATCGACCTACGAATATCGGAATTGTTCTCGGATGGCCTGCTGCTCCGCCGGCGGATTTGTAACCCCTTAGGGGAAGAAAGAAATAAATGTTTGAACATAAAGGAGTTCGGTAATGGCTCTCAATCCCGAAGAAGTATCATCGGTCATACGTAAAGAGCTCGAAAAGTACGACACCAAACTTGAGATGGAATCGGTTGGAACCGTCCTCCAAGTTGGCGATGGTATTGCGCGCATTTGGGGACTTGAAGATGTCCAGATGTCCGAGCTTATTTTGTTTCCCGGAGATATCTTAGGTATCGTTTTGAACCTTGAAGAAGACAATGTCGGCGCGGCCATTTTTGGCTCAGTGACCGGCATCAGAGAAGGGGATACCGTTCGTCGCACCGGCAAAGTCGCCCAGGTTCCGGTCGGCACTGCGCTCATCGGACGTGTCGTCGATCCGCTCGGCAAGCCGCTCGATGGCAAGGGGCCGATTGTCACCGACAAATTCCGCGTGCTCGAAGGTCGCGCGCCGTCGGTTGTAGAACGTCAGCCGGTAAAAGAACCGATGCAGACCGGACTCAAATCCATCGACGCCATGATTCCAATCGGACGCGGACAGCGCGAATTGATTATCGGTGACCGTCAGACCGGAAAAACAGCAATCGCAATCGACGCCATTATCAATCAGAAAAATACTGGCGTGATCTGTGTCTATGTCGCGATCGGACAAAAGTCCTCGACTGTCGCACAGGTTGTTGAGATTCTGCGCCAGCAAGGCGCAATGGAATACACAATCGTTGTCTCGGCGACAGCGACCGACCCGGCCCCGCTGCAATATATCGCGCCGTATGCCGGATGCGCCATGGGCGAAGAGTTCATGTACAACGGCAAACATGTGCTTTGCGTGTACGATGATTTATCAAAACAGGCCGCGGCTTACCGCCAGCTTTCGTTGCTCCTTCGCCGTCCTCCGGGACGCGAGGCCTACCCCGGCGATATTTTCTACGCCCACTCGCGTTTGCTTGAACGCGCCGCAAAACTCTCAAATGAACTCGGTGGCGGTTCGCTGACCGCGCTTCCGATTATCGAAACACAGGCGGGCGATGTCTCGGCCTATATTCCGACCAATGTGATTTCAATTACCGACGGGCAGATATTTTTGGAAGCCGAACTTTTCTTCTCGGGTGTGCGTCCCGCAATCAATGTCGGCGTCTCGGTCTCTCGTGTGGGGGGTAACGCCCAGACAAAAATGATGAAACAAGTTGCGGGGTCGCTTAAACTCGATTTGGCGCAGTACCGCGAGTTGGCTGCATTCACTCAATTTGGTTCCGATCTCGATGAAGGCACCAGACGGCAGTTGAATCGCGGAGAGAAGATGGTCGAACTGCTCAAACAGGGGCAGTATGTGCCGATGCCGGTCACCAAAGAGGTAATAATGATCTGGGTGGCGACACGCGGTCATCTTGATTCGATTCCGACTGCGGCGATCTCGAAATTTGAGCGCGAGTTATTTGAATTCTGTGATAAGAATTTTCCGGATATTGAACACACTATGAATCAGGAATTGAAAATCTCTGATGCGACTGAGGCTAAACTGAAACAGGCTGTTGAACAATTCAAAGCAGGGTTCAAGGAGTAGAGTCGCTTTAGTACTTACATATGGCAAATCTTCGCGCGGTAAAAAAGAGAATCAAATCGGTCGTGTCGACCCGGCGTATCACCAAAGCCATGAAAATGGTGGCGGCGGCTAAATTGCGCAAAGCCCAACAGCGCGTCGAGCAGGCCAAACCGTATGCCCTGAAACTCGACGAAATGCTGTCGCATTTGGCTCAAGGCTCGCAGGGAGAAATAGTTCATCCGTACTTCGAAGAACGTCCCGCACGCAAAAAGACGCTGGTTGTCATCACATCTGATCGCGGACTGTGCGGGTCATTCAATTCAAATGTCATCCGTCGCGCCGATCTGTGGCTTGCGGAAAATAGCAATGTCGAAATCGAGCTTGTAACTATCGGCAAACGCGGCAATGATTATTATAAAAGGCGCAAATGGCCAATTGTCAATTTCTATGGCGATTGGGGCGGGGTTCTCAATTACGACCGTGCGCGAGAGATTGTTGCCCTGTTGACAAATCGATTTGTCACCGGACAGACCGATGAGATTGTGCTTCTCTTTACGCGCTTTCTCTCGATGGTTCGCTACCGCATTACCAATGAAAAATACCTGCCCGTCGCAAAACCGGCAAGCGAACATGGCGATAGTAAGACCGCCCGCGAATATATTTTTGAGCCGTCATCGGAAGAGATTTACGCTGCGCTGATGCCCGGGTATGCGACCACAAAGCTGGTGACGGCTTTGGCAGAATCATTCGCTTCAGAGCATGGCTCGCGTATGCAGGCGATGGGAAATGCCACCACAAATGCCGGCGACATGATTCAGAGTTTGACATTGGAATACAACAAGGCTCGTCAGGCGCAAATTACGAAAGAAATATTGGAAGTTATTTCCGGCGCGGATGCCTTGAAATAAAATCGACCGGCAAATGAAACAACCACCAGTTCGATGACACGTATGAGTATGAGAGAATAACGATAGAGGAGTTGATGAGATGGCTGAGAATATCGGCAAAATTGTACAGGTGATCGGACCGACAGTCGACTGCGAGTTTCCCTCGGAGTCCCTGCCGAATATCCTGAACGCGATTTCAATTCGCGATGATGCGCGCGGACTCAATCTTACTGTGGAAGTGGCTTTGCATATCGGCGACAATGTTGTCCGATGTGTCGCGCTTGCCTCGACCGACGGTCTCGTGCGTGGAATGAAGGCTGTCGATAGCGGCGGTCCGATAACAGTTCCGGTGGGCGTGGCCTCGCTTGGACGAATTTTCAATCTGCTCGGCGAGCCGATTGATAACAAAGGGCCTGTTCCAAAAGGAACCAAACGTCTGCCGATTCACCGTGCGGCCCCCTCGTTCGAAGATCAGGTCACCAAAGTTGAAATGTTCGAGACGGGAATTAAAGTTATTGATTTGCTCGAACCGTATTCAAAAGGCGGCAAGGTCGGACTCTTCGGCGGCGCTGGTGTAGGCAAGACGGTTATCATTCAGGAATTGATTCATAATATCGCAACTGAGCATGGCGGATATTCGATTTTCTGCGGTGTAGGCGAACGCACCCGCGAGGGAAACGATCTTTATCTTGAAATGAGCGAATCTGGTGTGCTCAGCAAGACCGCGCTCATGTTCGGCCAGATGAATGAGCCGCCCGGAGCGAGACTTCGTGTCGGCCTCTCCGGTCTCACCATGGCGGAGTATTTCCGCGACGAAGAAAATCAGGACGTACTTTTATTTATCGATAATATCTTCCGTTTCACCCAGGCCGGTTCCGAAGTGTCCGCGCTTTTGGGACGTATGCCTTCCGCTGTGGGCTATCAGCCGACACTCAGCACCGAGATGGGCGCGCTTCAGGAGCGCATTACATCGACCCGTTCGGGTTCGATTACATCGGTGCAGGCGATTTATGTCCCGGCCGATGACTTGACCGATCCGGCTCCCGCGACTGCCTTCTCGCATCTTGATGCGACAACAGTGCTCTCGCGTCAGATTGCGGAACTTGGTATTTATCCGGCTGTTGACCCGCTTGACTCGACATCGAGAATATTGGACCCGAACATTGTTGGTAAAGACCACTACCGTGTGGCTCGCGCAGTGCAGGTTATTTTACAGAGATATAAGGACCTTCAGGATATTATCGCTATTTTGGGTATAGATGAACTTTCTGAGGAAGACAAACAGATTGTTCAGCGCGCCCGCAAGATTCAGCGTTTCCTGTCACAGCCGTTCTTTGTTGCCGAAGCCTTCACCGGAAAAGCCGGCAAGTATGTAAAAGTTGCCGACACGATTAAAGACTTCGATGAGCTTATCTCTGGCAAACTCGACCATATCCCGGAACAGTTTTTCTATATGGTCGGCAATCTCGAAGAAGTGCTCGCCAATTACGAAAAGTCCAAGAGTTAAGATCGGGATATTCTATTATGTTTCGTCTATCGATAGTCACACCTGAAAAAACATTTTATGATGCCGAGATTAAGTCATTGACTGTGCCCGGCACAGAGGGGTATCTCGGAATACTCTCGCACCATGCCCCGATTATTTCCGCGCTCAAACCTGGCAAGATTGAATTTCTTGACGCGACCGATATAGCCCATGTTCTGGCCGTCTCCGGCGGATTTCTTGAGGTCTCAAATAATGTCGCGACTATTCTCGCCGACTCGATAGAGAATGCAAGTGAGATCGATATTGAACGGGCGCGAAGAGCCTATGAAATATCGAAAGCGCGTCTGCTCACTGCCGGAAGCGGCGAGACTGAATTAGATTTGCCATCGACCCGTGCCGCAATAGAACGGGCCGCGAATAGAATCAGGATATATCAAGACCGGGCATAGTATCCTTGCTCCATCTCGTCTCCGCCACCGACTACTGCTCCCATCAATCATATCAAAACCGACTCATTGAGCGGGCTACGCTGAACAGGTTAGTTTGTTTCATCGGGATGATCCTCTGTTCCTTCCGTTGAAGTTTTGCTTGATAGCGTCTTATCCTTTGACACTTCCACTCCTTTAGAATGGTTTTCTTCCAACTCTTCGAGTACTTCAAGTTGTAATTTCTGAATGTCAAGAAGGCGCTGCCATTGGTGTTGTAACAGTTGATCTATCTTCATATTTAGATGCCGTATCTCAATTTCTGCCTTTAGATTGACCTGATAATCATGTTCGGCTCGAATTCTGTCCTTCGATTCCTGGCGATTTTGACTCATCATTATAACCGGCGCTTGCATTGCGGCCAGGCAAGAGAGAACGAGGTTTAACAAAATGAATGGAAAAGGATCAAAAGGCGGCGACAAAAGTATTATCGAGTTAATTGTAATCCAGACTAGAAGGATAGAGAAGAAGATAAGTATGAACGCCCAGCTCCCTCCGAACGATGCGATCCGGTCGGCTAGTCGCTGGCCAAACGTAATCTGTCCTGCGTACATGGCTTCAACATTTCGAGCAATAATCGCTTCCTTTGAAAGACTCTGCAAAACCGCACTTTCGAGAGATGTGATCTCTCCCTGTCCCTGGAGAAGAGTGGTTTCGACATACTGACGGCGATATTTTGCTCGACAGCGTTGGCATACTGGAGCATCACGATCAATTTGAGAATTGGCGTCTCGTATGAGGTCGTCAATTGGATGACTGATTAACGAGAGCGGCTTGAGTTCGTGGGAATTGGTCTCACCCTTGCAGACGGCGCATTTCATAGACAGCGGCTTCATGTTTGTTCCTCTACTTTCGCTATACTAGCTCTGTAAAAGCTATCGGGTAAAAAGCTGAGAATCAAGCAATGATATGCTATTGAGCATAGACAAAGCAGGTCAAGTTACTTTAGACCTCGAACTACCAGAGATAAATCTCAGATAGCCTAAAGAGCGGTCAATTTCAGACAGATGCTGATATAATGGCCGCGGGCGGGCGGTTTGTTTACCGTTATGCGAATAACGCTCAGATCATTCAGCGTACGCTCGGTCACAAACGAAGGATCCTGTCCGACCGGCCACTGAAATTCCTGACCGTCGATATTTACAGTCACAGACTGGTTTGGCTGATTCTGCTCTGTATAGGCATCAAACTCCATCCGGTACATTCCTGAGGGATAGCGAAGCATCCAGACAATTTCCTGCTGATTTGAACCTAACTGCGCGCAGGCAGTAGTCGGGCCGGTAGAATCTGGAACGATGACAATTAAGGTATCCACAACTATCACCGTATCAATCACAATTACCGTGTCTCTAATTATCGTGGTGTCGGTATTATTCAACGTGTCTACTATTATCGTGTCGGTCACCACTATTGTATCGCCTCCGACAAAAACAGTGTCTGTGACAAGTATCGTGTCGCCGTTAATGTAGATAGTATCAACTGTATTGACGGGTCCAAGGATAGGGTTGTCACTTTCTCCTTCGAGCGGGTCGGCACAGTTCATCACCAGAGTTGCAACAAGAAATATGAGTATTCCAAAGGTAAATACAATGCGTCTGTTCACTTTGCGCCTCCAAATCCGATATGTGCAGTGATACTCAGGAGAAATTGGTCTCGGTTCATTTTTGATAACTCTTCGCCCACGATTCGCCGCTTGGCCGGATCGAATACTCCGGTCGCCGAGAGATATTTGATTGGCGTGACGCGCAATCCAAGAAGCGGTCCTTCGGAGAGATTTACATATTTGTAATAGGATTGGGATATCTCTTCAATTCGAATCCAGCCTCCGACGATCCCGACTGGTATGTGGGATATAGGAAAAACAATCACCTGGCCGCCTATGAGTCGTCGTTTGGTATTCAAATCAGAACCGTCAAAATTGAACGTGCTGTTCCAGAATGTGTGACCGGCGAAGGCTTCGACAAAAATAACGCGCTCCCAAGTCAAAGCCGCGTTTACCAACGGAATGCCGCCAAAGGGGGAGGTTGTTAGCCCTGCGCCAAACTGGAGGCCAAAATTTTCGATAGGCGTGCCGGACGAAGTCTGGACTTCGGTGAAATGTTTTTCGACTGGCGCTCTTTGCTCAACAGCCTGGAGGCGGGCTTCGATATCTGACAACTCGCGCGATATACGAATACTGGCATAGCGATATTCGGAGCCTCTGCGTTTGCTGTCATCGGACTGGACGATAATCTGAATAGAATCGACTTTGAATTCACTGATAAGCAGTGCGCGGAGAATATGCGCGCGCCCCAAGGCGAGGCCGGGATTTTTTGCATCGTGATCACTTTGATACTGCCCGCCATCAGCGCCGCCCGTAATGACAGCTCTGGCGAGCGGATACTTTTTGAGCGTATCGGCTACTGCTTTCATACCGGGGAAGTATGCCTGAAAGTGGTCAGAGTCGATACTTCCGCCGACACCCAGCGGAAAATCTTTGATGACCACTTCCTGCGCCGATGCAATCCCCGCCAGAATAGCGAGAGTGCCGATCACTCGAATAATGAGTCTCTTCATGTTTATAAATCCTTTCATCATTACGAGCAGTTCTCCTGATGTGGAGGGAGAATCGATGACAAATTGTCTATTTCATAACTGACATATTTTTGAACAGAATGACAAAGCCCAGCTTTGATATCTCCTGTATACATGCATGCGGACAGGGAATCACCGTTGATTTCGCAGTCTTTTTGCATTGTTTATCCTCCTGCGGATTCGGCTACATCATATCACAAACTGTCATATCTCATTGAAGCCAGAGAGGTAAGTACAAACTCTCTGTCTTTGGTAGAGACATATTGCAAGAAGTGTACCAAGAAGTGGAGGGGGGTCGTGTAGTGGGGATTTTTGTAGACTGGACAAAGACTTTTAAAACAATTATCCTAATATAGTATGTCATCAAGTTCAAGAATATTACCTTACAAAGCAAATTATCCCGATGTCCTTTCCGAATATGTGGCAGAGATCAAACAGGCGATTCGCCAAGGGAAGCACCACGATCAAAGGAGAGAATTTCTCTTAAACTACTTGCGACTCGCTTATGGAGTTGAAGTCAATGAAATTGAAATAGAACAAAAGATTAAGGTGGCCAACGTAAAGGGATTCATTGATGCCCTGTACAAGTATATAATATTTGAAGTCAAGACCGATATCGACAGTGAGCGGCCAGCCGCAATGACCGAACTCAGAAAATACTTCGCTGCTCAAAAAACTCCTTCGGAGTACCTTGGGTTGGTGACTGATGGCTTAAGATTCGAACTATATCAACTCGAAGGCGCGTCTATAGAACAGATATCCAAATTTACAATAGATGAGAATGATGTTCTTGGCTCCTTCAGATATCTTGATAATATTCTTTTCTCTGCCAAAAAAACTACACCCCGTTCGATTGATATCACTACCCGCTACGGGCCAGACAGCGCAGTTTTTAGAAAATGTAATAATATCTTAACCGAACTTCTCGGAAGCGTTAAAACAGTGCCCAGTGTGAAGGTGAAGTTCAGCGAATGGAATTCACTACTTTCGCGTGTATACGGAGAACCTATCGGCGACCAGATTCTTTTTGTACGCCACACATATTTGACGATGCTGTCAAGATTACTCGTACTGAATGCATTATTCCCTAAAATCACGATGTCCAAGACTCTATACCGTGGTTTACTAACCGGACAGTTTTTTGCAAAACATAACCTGCCCAATCTGGCTGAACCGGACTTTTTTAGTTGGGCACTCGGTACTACCGCTGAAGACGATTTCATAGGGTTTCTTTCGAGACTGGATACCTACCTAAGACCATATAAATTTGACGATATAGATGAAGATATTCTGAAGGAAATTTATCAAGAACTGGTTGATACTACAAGTCGTCATTCGTTAGGTGAGTACTACACCCCAGATTGGATTGCGGATCTTGCCTTGGAATCGATAAAGTATAAATCGGGAACGGTACTGGATCCCGCATGCGGCTCTGGTTCTTTTCTCTTAGCCACAATTCGCCGACTTAGGAAGCAAGGACTTGCCGGAAGCAAGCTATTGAATAAAGCAATGACAACCGTTTCAGGAATCGATGTGCATCCTTTGGCAGTCATAATGACCAAGGCAAATCTCTTACTTAGCTTGGCGAAAGAAATAAAAGAAGCAGTTCATGAAGTTTATTTGCCTGTCTACATGGCAGATACCCTGTTGGTTGCGGAAGACAAGAAGAAGCGCTCGATTGCAATTCAGGCCAGCGCTGAGGAGTCGTTTCACATACCATCTGAGGCCGCCGAACGCGGCGATGACATTGACCGACTAATTGATAAGTTAGCTTCAGTTTCGCAGATCGCCGTTAAAGATTCCAAAACCATGGCAACAGTATGGTCGGCGTTTGAATCTCGCTATCTCAAGGCATCCGATGATCATGAAAAATTTCTCTGGAAGCAAAACTTCAAGCTGTATGTAAAGCTTATCAAACAGAATAAGGACACTGTTTGGGCATTCATCCTTAAAAATGCCTGCCGGCCAGCGTACTTGAGACGTCAAAAGGTTGATTACATTCTCGGTAATCCACCGTGGCTGGCTTATAGATATATCAAGGATAAAGCCTATAAAGCAGTGGTAAAGGATTTGACTCTACATAATGGATTACTTGATAGAACTCAGGTCAAGCTCTTCACTCAATTGGACACTAGCACACTATTTTTTGTATACTGCCAAAAATACTTTCTCAAAGAGGGCGGAACCATTGGATTTGTACTTCCTAAGACCACGATTCTCCCCGCGAAACAACATGCTAAGTTTCAAGAACTGGGCTTCTCACAAATTCATGATTTTTCCGGTGTCAGTCCTTTATTCAACGTGCGTTCTGTTCTACTGATTTCAAACCCGAAGACAAAAGTGCGCACTAAAATACCGACTACGCTCTATCGGGGCAGACTATCATCCAAAAATTTGAAATGGGAAACGGCCAAGAAGTTTCTTTCCACCGAAGAAAAAAACACTGATTTCCTGGATTCCAACCAGCAACTATCCCCGTATTTTCATCTTTTCCAACAGGGAGCTACAATCGTGCCTCGGTCATTTTGGTTTGTTCAACAGGACAAAAATGCCGCCAAACATGAAAAAATACCGCACTTGGAAACATCCGATGAGGCTTTGGATGAAGCCAAGAATCCATGGAAAATAAAAATCCAAGGTCGGATAGAGAAAGAATTAATTTTTGAAACGATACTTGCTAAAGGCTTGTTACCATTCGGTATTACACGGACTGAATCAATTTTCCTTCCGATTATCCGAAAGAAAAAATCTTACTCGCTGGCTGATTCGGTAGTCTTGACAGAGAAGGGGTTCGAAAATGCTGCACTCTGGCTGGCTGGAACTGAAAAACTGTGGGAAACGCATCGACAGACAAATGACCGTTCCTTGCTACAACGATTGAATTACAACCAAACGCTTATAAGGCAAGACATAACGGCGGAACATGTGGTCATATATAATACATCGGGTACAAACCTTGCCTCGGCGCTCTTTCAACGAAGTACCGTTTCGAAAAACACTGGATTGCTGACAAATGGATTCTTTGCGGATGCAAAGACATATTACTATTATGTCATGACCGAACAAGAAGGTCATTACTTAGTTGCATGTCTAAATTCTGACATTGTAAATTTGGCGATCAAACAATATCAACCACAGGGACTTTACGGAGAGAGAGACATTCACCGTCGTCCATTTGAGGTTTGCGCTATTCCCAAATTTGACCTTAAGAATCCGGTTCATATTCAACTTGCTGAACTTGGCGGGAAATGTAAAGAGGAGCTTGAATCATTGTTACCTCAGTTTGCTGGACGGCTCGGGCAAAAAAGACTCGATGTTCGAAAGCTATTTGCTGGCGAGCTTAATAAAATCAACAAGCTTGTTGTCCTATTGCTCGAAGAGTCGGGTCAAGACACCGAGAGTCTAATACCCGAGGCAAATCGGATTAAGAACGGCGATCTTTTCGAGTAATAAATTTTCAATTTGAACTTAAGCCTATCTGAGCGGCTATAACGCAGTATTCCATTATCGTCCGTCTCTGATGAACCCCTCGCGATTGTCCCCGCCCGTTCCCTCATAACATCTTCTCCATCAATGAATTGACCGCAGCTTTTCTGCTTGACTTTGTGCTCCAAATGCTATACCATCGTAAGTTATGATATTGGATTTACGACCATTTGATGACTTTCCAGTCGAAGCCATAGCCAAATCCGGCGATGGCGAGTTTGCGCCTTTTGATCCGACTGTCCTCAGCGTCAAAAGCGTGACTTTGACTGTTAATGTCCAAAAATCCGGCGAGGAATATTTTTGCCAAGGAACTGTTGAGGCCGAAGTCCGTTTAGAGTGCGCGCGCTGCTTGACTGAATATGATGGCACTCAGACCCAGGATTTGGATTTTATCATCAAAGGCTCAAGTAAACTTGATGTAATCGAAGATCCAGTAGCGGATGATGAGGATTATGTTTATTTTGTGGGGAGTGATTTGCGGGTTGATGTTACCGAACCGGTGCGTCAAGCGCTCATTCTGTCATTAGACCTGAAACCGCTCTGTTCGGAGGACTGCAAAGGTCTCTGTCCCAGTTGCGGCACGAATTTAAATGAACGAACCTGTGGTTGCAAACGCGAGCAGATAGATGAACGCTGGCGCGGACTACTGGGTTTGACCGATCAACAATCTGATACGAAGTAAGGAATTTCACGATGCCTCTTCCCAAACGAAGACATTCACGAACACGAGGTCGCAAGCGTCGCACCCACTGGAAGCTTGAGACGGTGAATGTCAGCAGTTGTCCAAACTGCAGCCAAGCAAAATTGCCTCATCATATCTGCCCACACTGCGGTTTTTACCGTGGTCGTAGCGTCATTGCAGTCAAATCGGCGTAACAGCTGAACACAGCATGGGGAGTGTTTTCGGTATGACCGAAAAGACAATGCATACTGTCGTACTCGATGCTATGGGAGCCGATCGAGGACCGGCAGAGATTCTCGCCGGCGGCGTCGAAGCCGCGCGGCGTATGGGTGAGTCTTTGCATGTAATTGTCGTTGGTGATGAGAACAAACTCAAACCGGCCCTCGCGCGTATTTCCCATCCCCCTGCCAATCTTTCTCTTCACCATGCCGCAAGTGAAATAACCATGCATGTCGCGCCAAAAGAAAGCCTTCGTGTCAAAGACAGTTCAATATCAGTCGGAATTCGTCTGGTCAAAGAAGGCAAGGCATCGGGTTTCGTTTCGCCCGGAAATACCGGAGCCGTCATGGCTAATGCGCTGGTTACACTCGGTAGAATCGAAGGTGTGAGCCGACCGGCTATAACTTCAGTCTTTCCAACCAGTACTGGTTGTCCGACGGTTGTTCTGGATGTCGGCGCCAACGCCGATTGCAAACCGCAGCATCTTTCGCAGTTTGCCGTCATGGGGTCGGTCTATTCCTCGCTTGTGTTTAATCACGCCTCGCCCAAAGTTGGTCTGCTGTCGATTGGCGAAGAGCGAAGCAAAGGGAATGAGTTGATTTTTGGCGCGCGGGAACTGCTTAATAATTCAAAGATTAATTTTGTCGGTAACGTCGAAGGACGTGATATTCTCTCCGGCGCTGTGGAGGTTGTGGTGACCGATGGTTTCACGGGAAACATTATTCTCAAATTTGCTGAATCGATTCAGCCTTTTCTTGTTAAGGCCATCAAGCGGCAAGTTGAAACCAATGTTTTCTCACGTTTTGGCGCGATATTGCTGGGGCCATTCCTTCGCCGTATGAAAAAAACGTTCGATTATGCCGAATCCGGCGGCGCGCCGCTCTTGGGCATTAATGGCAATGTCATTATCTGCCACGGCTCAAGTAACGCGAGAGCCATTACCAACGCCGTCCTTGTTGCCTACGAAATGGCGGCCAAAAGGCTAAATGAGCGAATTCGCGATGAACTTATAACCAATCACTTCGGAAGCTCGAATGAGTCACAAAATAAGAGCAAAGATCGCCGGGACGGGGTCGTATACTCCTCCGAAGCGAATGACCAACGCTGATTTTGAAAAAATAGTCGAAACGTCCGATGAGTGGATTGTCTCTCGTACTGGCATCCGCGAACGGCGTATTGCCGATGAATCAATCGGTACATCGGATATGTCAGTCGAGGCGGCCAAACGTGCCATGGAGATGGCCGAGTGCGATCCGGAAGAAATTGAACTCCTCATCACTGGCACGGTCACTCCCGATTATAAACTTCCCTCGAATGCCTGCATCGTACAGGAAAAAATAGGTCTGCCCAATGCTGTAGCCTTTGATGTCGTCGCGGCCTGTACCGGATTTATCAGCGGGCTTTCAATAGCAGAATCCTATATTGCATCGGGCAAATATAAAAAAGTGCTGGTAATTGGCGCCGAAAAATTATCATCGTTTACCAACTATAAAGACCGCAATACCTGTGTACTTTTTGGCGATGCCGCAGGCGCCGCGGTACTTGAGGCCTCAGACAATGGCCGGGGTGTGCTGTCGACCTTCCTAAAATCTGATGGAAGCTATCGCAAACTCCTCTGGACGGAATACGGCGGCTCAAAAAATCCCTACACACCGGACTTTGCCTTTGACGGCAGCGACAAGATCTTTATGAATGGCGCGGAAATTTTCAAAGTCGCCGTGCGCGAAATGGGCAAAGCCGCAGAAAAAGTAATAGCCGATGCCGGTTTGACCTCGGATGATATCGCTCTTTTCGTTCCTCACCAGGCCAATATTCGCATTATCGATGCCATCACCAAACGCCTTGGTCTTGACAGCGACAAAGTATATGTCAATATCGAACGGTATGGCAACACCTCAGCGGCATCGATCCCCCTCGCCCTCGACGAAGCCAATCGAGCCGGTCGTCTCAAACCGGGCGATAATGTTGTCATGGTTGCATTCGGCGGCGGGCTTATTTGGGGCGCGGCCGTTGTAAAATGGTAATAGTGAGAGGGCTATTCTACGATGAGTAAAACAGCATTACTTTTCCCGGGGCAGGCCTCCCAGTATGTTGGCATGGGGAAAGACCTGTTTGAATCTTCAGCCGAAGTCCGTCGCCTCTACGAGTTGACATCGGATTGCATTGGAGAGAATATCGCCGAACTTTCTTTCAATGGTCCTGCCGAACGGCTCAAAGAGACAAGATTTACCCAGCCTGCGATTCTTTTGCACTCGCTCTCTGTGCTCAATATTCTCGGGGAAGAATGCCCGTCGTTCGATTTTGCGGCAGGACACTCGCTTGGAGAATACGGCGCGCTTGTGGCAGTTGGAGCGCTGAGTCCGGAGAGTGCGATAAAATCTGTTGTTGAGCGAGCGAAGCTTATGGACGATGCTTGCCGCCAGAACCCCGGCACAATGGCTGTCGCGATGGGGCTGAGTGCCGAGGATATTCACCGGATTTGCGGTCGTGCAGCCGAAGCCAGTATTATTGTCGAAGCCAATTTTAACTCACCGGCTCAGATCGTGGTGTCCGGCTCTCTTGAAGGAATAGATCGTTTTATTGAGTTGGCAAAAGAGGCTGGAGCAAAACGCGCGATGATTCTTGAGGTCGGCGGCGCATTTCATTCGCCTTTGATGGAGCCGGCCCGAAAGGGACTTGAGCGGTATCTGCAGACCATTGAGATTCATTCTCCTCGCGTACCCATCATTGCCAATGTCACCGGCGAAGCAGCAACGGATCCAACCGAAATTCGCAATTTGCTGATTCAGCAGGTCACGGCTCCTGTGAGATGGTCGCAGACGATGGCATATCTTAAACGAAACAACGTCACCAAGGTTTTTGAAATCGGCCCCGGAAAAGTGTTGAGTGGACTTGCCAAACGAGAAATGCAAGTCGAACAGCTAATCAATCTTGATACGCTGGCGGATATAAAATCATTTGCTCCACTTGCGGTCTAACCGTACACTTCCGACAGACTTATGACCACCACCGGCAAAACTGTTATCGTAACTGGCTCGACCCGCGGAATTGGACGGGCTATCGCTGAAAAATTTGTTTCGGCAGGCAACAATGTCGTAATATGCGGCACCAATCAAGAAGCCGCAGACAAAACAGCTTCGGAAATAGGCGGAGCGACACTTGGTGTCGGAGTGAATGTTACTGACGCGAAAGAGATTGCCTCTCTGATGGAGAAGACGATGGCGAAATTTGGACGGGTGGACATTGTTGTCAATAATGCCGGCATAACCCGCGACGGACTCATGCTCCGAATGGACGAAAATGATTGGGATGCTGTGCTTGACATCAATCTCAAAGGTGCGTTCCTTGTCACTAAAGCGGCCGCCAAGGTTATGATAAAGCAACGATATGGACGAATAATCAATATAAGCTCTGTTATAGGCTTGATGGGAAATGCTGGCCAGTGCAATTATAGCGCATCTAAAGCTGGTCTGATCGGCCTGAGCAAGTCCAGCGCGCGAGAACTGGCATCACGGGGAATTACGGTAAATGTAGTCGCTCCGGGATTCATCGAGACCGATATGACCGCGGCCATGCCGGAAGCCGCAAAGGAATACTTGATGGGACGCGTCGCAATCAGTCGGACAGGAACTCCGATGGAAGTCGCCTCAGCCGTAATGTTTTTCGCCTCCGACGATGCGGGCTATGTCACCGGACAAGTGCTTGCAGTCGACGGCGGCTTGACGATGTAAATGAAAAAGTTGAAATCATTGTTGAACACTAAGGAGAATTAAGATGTCGGTTGAAGAAAGAGTCAAAGAAATAATTATTGAACAACTCGGTGTCGAAGCCGGTCAGGTAACCGAGAAAGCCAGATTTGTTGATGACCTTGGCGCTGACTCGCTTGATACAGTCGAGCTGGTCATGGCTCTTGAGGAAGAGTTTTCCCTTGAAATCCCTGACGAAGACGCAGAAAAGATTGTCTCTGTCGGCGATGCTATTGACTATATCACCAAGAACGGCGACAAGTAACTTCTCCGTCGCGGTTTTTTTTCACCCATAAAGGGTGTACGACCATTCGTCACGGGTTTGCGGCCTGAGCGCAACAGATGCAAAACGAAGTCTGTAAGGACATATGAATCGTAGAGCAGTAGTAACAGGAATAGGTGTTCTCACTCCCAACGGGAATACTGTTGACAGTTTTTGGAACAGTCTTCTTGCGGGCGAATCCGGTATTGCTCCAGTTACGCGGTTCGACGTTTCAGCCTACCCGACGCGTATCGCTGGCGAAATAAAAGGCTTCGATGCTGGCGAGACGATGGACAAAAAAGAGTCCCGCCGAATGGACCTTTCGGCCCAGTATGCCGTCGCCACAAGCGTTCAGGCAATCGCAGATTCCGGTCTGAATGTTTCATCTCTTGATTTGGACAGGTGCGGCGTTGTTATTGGATCGGGTATAGGCGGTATCTCCACTTTTGAGGACCAGCATTCCCGTCTTATGGCGTCCGGACCCGACCGGGTGTCCCCTTTCTTTATTCCCATGATGATTATTGATATGAGCGCGGGGCTTGTTTCCATGCGTTTTGGCTTCCGCGGACCAAACTATGCAACTGTCTCGGCCTGTGCTTCATCGGCCCATGCCATCGCTGATGCCTATCGTATCATTCAACGGGGTGAAGCCGATGTTATGGTAACTGGCGGAGCCGAGGCGACAATCACGCCGACCTCAATGGCAGGATTTTGCCAGGCCAAAGCAATGTCAACGCGCAACGATGACCCCGCCCGGGCATCGAGGCCTTTTGATACCGAACGCGATGGCTTTGTTATGGGCGAAGGTTCAGCCATTCTGATTCTTGAAGAATATGAGTATGCCAAAAAACGGGGAGCCAGAATATACGGCGAAATACTCGGGGCAGGTATGACGGCCGATGCCTATCATATGACCGCGCCGCACCCGGAAGGAATAGGGGCGCGCAAGGCGATGGAGAATGCAATCAAGAATGCAGGGCTTCAAGGTAATAACATCGATTACATAAATACTCACGGCACCTCGACAGGACTTGGGGATATCGCTGAAACCAAAGCCATCAAGGCCGTGCTCGGCGATCATGCCCGCACCATTCCGGTTAATTCGACGAAATCGATGACTGGCCATCTGCTCGGCGCGGCTGGAGCAGTCGAAGCGATTGTAGTTCTCAAAAGTATTGAAACGAACATGGTTCATCCGACTATTAACCTCGAAAATCCCGATCCCGAGTGCGATCTTGACTATGTGCCGAACAAGAAACGCGAATGGCCGGTCAATATTGGCATGTCAAACTCTTTCGGTTTCGGCGGTCACAACGTTTCCCTTATATTGGGTCGGGTCAATGGAGCCCGTTAGAGATAGATGGGTCTTCGCCGCTTTTTAAGAAAACTACTAAGAACCAAACCAACCGATGGCCTCAAAAGTCTTCGGCCCGCTGAATCAATCCTCGGATATCATTTTTCCGATCCCCGCCTGCTTATGCTTGGACTTACCCACCGTTCGGTCGTGCGAGTCACCGAAACAGAGGAAGTTTCAAACGAACGACTGGAATTTTTGGGGGATTCAGTGCTCGGCATGGTTATCGCCGAGATGCTCTATCGCGATTACCCCGAAATGGCCGAAGGTCAGCTCACAAAATTCAAAGCCATGCTTGTTAACGAAGCTACACTGGCAGGAATGGCCAAAGCGTCCGGTTTAAATCAATTCATCAGGCTTTCGCCCGAAGAAGATCGTACTGGCGGAAGGGAACGGGCATCGATTATATCTGATTCATTCGAGGCTGTTATCGGCGCGGTCTACCTCGATGGCGGACACCAGGCGGCATCAGTGGTTATCGACCGCCTTATTTATGCCAACAAGGAAAACATTATCAGTGATTCCTCCCAGAGAAATTATAAAGGGGAACTGCTCGAGATGTCCCAGTCACGCGGAGAGGGCGCGCCGAGATACGATGTTGTCTCCGAAGAAGGACCCGATCATGAGAAAATCTTCTATGTCGCCGTGACTATTGCCGGAGAACAGATAGGGGAAGGCTCTGGTCTTTCAAAAAAAGAAGCCGAACAAAAAGCCGCCTCGGCGGCCCTTCAACGATATACCTCGCTCAGCAGCTGATTCACTTTCAATCTCCTTCAATATATTTTCATCACCGATTCAGCCTTCGCAATAAGGCGATCAACGATACATGACTGTTGATTTACTCTTCCATATTTCTATTTTCTCATAGGAGCAATCATCGGTGGGCGCATTATCATGTCGTGATTTTTTTCTTTGTAGACATGAGTGATTGCATGCGTGATGAACAAATGAGATGTTCATCATCGATGTGTAATAATGCGCGATGTAATACTGATCGCTCTTCTGATTGTTCAGTTGGTGTAGATTGACTGCAAGAAAATATTTGATGATGTCAACTTTTTTTATTGACATTTAAATATAATTATCGTTATTAACTGATGAATGTGTAATAGGTCAGGTGATGCAAGTCATCATCGCAAGATGACGATGCGCGGAACTTGACTAACAACGAAAACGCTTTGCTAAAGGAGCACGATCAATGCCAGCTGCAAAGAAAGCCGCCAAGAAGTCAACCGCTAAGAAGTCGACTGCTAAGAAGTCGACTGCTAAGAAGTCGACTGCCAAAAAGGCGACCAAGAAGAGAAAGTAACTACCGCTGCAAAAACCGTTCAGCGGTTTTTTCAAAAGAGTTACATCGGTTGTTAACACAATCGAACACTGGCCCGCTTCACGCGGGTCAGTTTTTTTATGCCTGAAACCCTCTGAGGCGGCCATTATCACCTCGCGGTTTTCTTGACTTTTCCCCTCTCATAGCCCATATTCGAGCTCAATAAATGAAGCGTGTTCGTTATAAAAAGATCTGAACTGAAATCCGGAGTTATTACCGAATGAATATCGTCGTCTTAGTCAAACAAGTTCCTGAAATAGCCTTAATCAAAGTCGATGAATCAGCCAACCAAGTTCTGCTGCCCCAGGGGCCGGGTGTGGTCAATCCCTTCGATGAATACGCCGTCGAGGAGGGACTTCGACTTCGGGAGAAGACCAATGGTAAATGCATCGTGATGTCGCTCGGAAGCGAACGAGCCGAATCGGCCCTTCGTGATTGTCTTGCCCTCGGCGCGGACGACGCCTATTTATTGAACGATGAGCTATTCCTTGGCTCCGATCCACAAGCTGTTGGGAAAATACTTGCCGCAGGACTTAAGAAACTTGGAAACTTTGACCTTGTGCTGGCCGGCAAACAATCTGTCGATGCTGATTCCTCGCAGGTTCCTTCAGCGGTCGCCGCCGCGCTGGATTTGCCGCAGGCGATGTTTGTCAAAAAATTTGAATCGGCAGCCGCGGACAAAGTAACGGTCTATCGAACGACCGAAGACGGCTATGATATTGTTGAGCTTCCCCTGCCGGCAGTAGTTTCTGTGGTAAAAGAAATCAATGAGCCGCGTTTGCCTTCGTTGAAAGGGAAGATGGCCGCCAAGAAAAAAGAGATTGTTAAATGGTCGGCCGCTGACCTTGGCTTGACCAAAGACGGCATCGGAGCTAATTCACAGACCAAAACGCTCAAAGTTTCCCCGCCGGCGCCTCGTTCTAAAGGAGAGATGATCGAAGGGGCTTCGCCTGAGGAAATAGCCGACAAGCTTTTCAATAAGCTGAGGGAGAATCAGGTAATTTAGACGTCGTCGACCTCCTGATTCTCTAATTTTCGACACACTATCAATGCGAATTCGCAAACTTTCTGACTGCAAACTCATTGTCGCCGGGGATAGCACCAATCTCCGCGAACTCCTTCATCCAAAGCGAACATCGGGCTTTCATGGCGGGTACTCGCTGGCCCACGCCTCGTTGACTCACGGGACTAAATCCCGCAAACACCGGATGAAGACCGACGAAGTCTACTATATCCTGTCAGGCACAGGGGAGATGCATATTAATGAAGAAACGGCCGTTGTCACAGCCGGTGACTGCATTCATATTCCGCCCGGGTCGTCTCAATGGATTAAAAATATCGGGAGCGATAAACTAACCTTCCTCTGTATTGTTGACCCGGCTTGGAATGCCAACGATGAGATAATCCTCGAATAAATAGTCGGTTGGCCCAAGAACTTACTGGGTCGGGCCAGTTTCAATTTTGACATAGTCACTATAAACACAATATATTCCCGATATGTATTTGCTCTTTTCCCGACTCTGGCGCCGAATCGGTTCTTTGCCCTTATTCTTCACAAGCCTCGTTTTGGCGGCTGTCTTATTTACACAAAATGCTTATGCCGATGCCATCAGATACGCCCTTAGTGATATTCGTGTGCTCTATGTTTATGACCAGCCTGCTGATATCGACTGGCCGGTTCTCTATTATCTGAACGAGGAATACGGCGCGACAATATATCTGGTGAGGGTAGGCTCAGGTCAAAATAGTGGCGTCAGTACGTCGAAAATTCCTGATAAGGAGATTTTCCATCACACATATACTATCAATGAGAACGTATCGGCTGCGGCTTCATACGACAGCCTGCTAAGCAGTATATTTCGGCCCCGCCCACCCGACATAGTCTTATTTAGTGTGAATACTAACGCTCCAATCATTCAAGCTATTAGGACAAAGACTGAGCGGGTAAATACTATTTTCTCTACCAGCAAAATATATGAGCAGTTGGATGTTTCGGACTCGATAAAGCCCGCCGGAATTGTCATTAATCTTGCAGAATTTGAGCTGAGATACCGCGAGCGTATGATTTCAGAGATTCCCCAACTGAAGCTTGCGGACGATGCCGCAGGCGTTGAAAACCGGCGAACATCGCGATACCAATTTATGGAATCGGGTAATCAAATTCTCCCCTCTGGTCCGGATTTCCTGTCCGGGATGAGTACATTTCGGCTTGTTTCACTCCTTGATACGCTTCTAAAAGATGACGGGGTCAAAGAAGTAGCCATCCGACAAGCCAGAAATTATATATCGCTCATGAGCCACGCCGACAAGGCGGCCGGTCTGACACGCGTGACATCGTCTGTTAAGGGCTACAAAGAGTTGCTCGCGCTTCAGGAGCAGATTCTTACCGATGCAAAAATCTCGAAACATCAGGAATTCATCGGTTATTTGTCATCACTTGTTGCAAAAGCGGAGCGGGCAGTTCAGGCAGAAGTCGGGTTATCATATTCTGGCGAAATAGTTCTGAGAGATTCACCCGATGGTCCGGTTGTCAAATTAATTTCCGCGTTATCTGTAACCGGGCCAACCGAGGTTGAGTTATCCACAATCCGCTTCCATCCCTATTGGGACAGCTCCATTGTTGTTCTTGATTCCGTTCCTCGGACTGTTACTCCACACCAGACCTTTGTGCGTGAGTATCTGGTGGACATTGACCCGTCGCGATTGCAGTCATCGATGCCGGAATCGCTGAAATTTAGCGCAGAACTTGTTTATTTGCAGATTCCGTTGACGGTTTTTTCGACTCGCCCATTATTTGTCACACCGGAGCTTTCGATTCAGTTCGTTCCAAGCTTTTCATTTGTAGATCCGGTGGCGCGGATCAATGTCGACAAAGTTGTCAGCCCGCTCCACTGGCGGGTCATGCTGACAAAACCGCCGAAGTTTTCCGGCCGGGTGAAATTGACCCTCGAAACGCCGACGGGGCTCTTCGCCGGAGCCTACAAACAGGATATAATGCTCGAGAAGGGTTCAGTATATGAGAGCATTGATATTCCGTTCAGCGTTTCAAACCTTTTTGCCCTGGGAATTCAGCAAGGCGTTATCACACTAACAGCAGATAACCGAAATGTCTCGACCGACACCGGGCTGATACGAATTGCCGAATGCGCTATAAATCCAACCCGCAAAATTGCTTTCCTGCCTGATTCACTCGGACTTCTCGAAGACATCCTCCGCATGACTGATGCCGGATTTCAGCCCTTGACCGACCGCGGGTTACTAACTGCCGACCTTGATGCCTACTCGGTCATCGCTATAGGCTCAGGAGCCATTAGGGACTATCCATCGCTTGAATTGGTCTCGGATCGAATTACAGATTTTGTTCATGCCGGTGGTACGCTTCTGATTTTCGGCCAATCCGAAGAACTCCCGCGTGGACTTTTGCCGTTTTCATTTGCTCCATCGCCCGAAAGGCCCTCATCGGCTAATATAAGGAACAGACTTCCCGAAGCTGCTCTTCTGACAAAACCAAATATGATTGTTGATAAGATTCTCTATTCTGGTTTCTCGGGCAAGACACTTATGTCTGCGGCACGACTATCACCGGCCGAAGTCATCTACGCCACTGAATCGGGTGCCGCACTGCTTGCGGTCTCACGGTTAGGGAATGGACAGGTAATTTATTGCGGACTTCCTCTGCTGGAGATGATCTCCCAACTCAATATCGAAGCCATTCACTTATTGTCCAATATTCTGAACTACTGAGATTTCTTTTTGTTATAATAGCCTGATAATAGAGAAACCAGTTGGAAAAGCAGGATATGTCATCTTCGTCTGATACCCGCTCGAAAGCGGGACGATTTACAGTAATATTTAAATATCTCAGGCAATACCGGGGCTATCTCCTTTTTGGCGCAGTTGCCGTTATTCTCTCGAACGTCCTCGGGCTTACAACCCCCTATATTATTAAAATTATCTATGACATGCTCGAGCAGAATCAGGCTATCAGCACAGTTGTTCCCTATCTGTTGCTCATGATTGCCCTTGCGGCCTCGTCCGGTTTTTTTAGGTATCTGATGAGGCGGACAATTATCTGGATGTCCCGCAAATTGGAATACGAACTTCGAGGCGAAATGGTCAATCACCTGTTGAAACTGTCGCCGTCGTATTATGACAACAACCGTACTGGCGATATTATGGCAAGGTTGACAAATGACCTCGAAGCCGTGCGTATGATGGTCGGCCCGGGTATTATGCAGATGTCCAATACGATTATCACTGTTATAGTCGCGCTCGCCTTCATGATTGCCCTTTCGCCGAAACTGACCCTCTATGCGCTCATTCCGGCCGCGGTTTTGCCGATTGTAGTCAACCGTTTGGGGACACTCTCGCATAAGCGATATATCAAAATCCAGGAACATTTTGCCGATTTGACCGCCGCGGCGCAGGAAAACCTTGCCGGTGTGCGAGTAGTCAAGGCGTATCGTCAGGAGAACAAAGAATTCAATTATTTTGCCGGAATGTCACTGAAATATTTCGACCTCAATATGGATATGGGCAAACTCATGGCGACCTTCTATCCCATGATTGCTTTTGTCGGGGCTGGGTTGGTTTTGACTGTGCTTTATTTCGGCGGCAAGGGAGTTATCAACAACGAGATGTCACTCGGTTCGCTGGTCGCCTTTTTTGTCTACTTGAACATGCTTCTCTGGCCGATTATTGCGGTCGGGTGGGTGATTAGCCTGTATCAGCGCGGAATAGCTTCGCTTGACCGTATCAATGAGATACTCCACACCGAGCCCGATATTCCGGCCCTTGACAATGGCCATAAAGGGCCAATGCGCGGAGATATCGAAATTCGTCATCTTACATTCAGCTATGACGATCGAATAATCCTCAATGATATCAGCCTGACAATTAAAGCCGGCGAAACAATCGGAATTGTCGGCATGACTGGGTCGGGCAAGACAACGCTCGTATCCCTTCTCGGGCGGCTCTATCCGGTTCATCGCGGACAGATATTTATCGATGGGGTCGATATCAACGACTGGAGTCTGCATGCCCTGCGAAGTGGAGTGGGTTTTGCCACACAGGAGTCATTTTTATTCTCAGACAGCCTCACTGATAATATCCGCTTTGGGCGCGATGATTCCGACCTTTCAAAAGTTACCGAAATGGCGGAAATGGCGGCTCTGTCAAAAGACATTAAGACCTTTCCACGCGGATACGACACTATTATCGGCGAGCGCGGCATTACCCTTTCTGGCGGTCAAAAACAGCGCACAGCAATCGCGAGGGCTTTGTTAATTGACCCGGCGGTGCTTGTTTTGGACGACGCCACATCGTCGGTCGACACCGAGACCGAAGACCAAATAAACAGCCGGATCCATATCCGCGATGAAAAATGCACGACGATCATTATCTCGCACCGCGTTTCATCGGTCAAAGAAGCCGACCAGATAATTTACCTCAAAGACGGTAAAATCGCCGAGCGCGGAGGCCATCATGAATTGATAGCCGTCGATGGTTACTATGCTGCGCTCTACCGTTCGCAATTGATGGCCAAGGAACTGGAGACATTGGAATGAGCAGCGACCACCACGACGAAGAAGCGCTTGGGCGTGCCTACGACAGCCGCTTGATGCGCCGACTGCTGGGCTATCTCCGGCCATACAAACTCACCGTCGGAGTTGCGATTGTTCTGCTTTTGGCCGGAACAGCTCTGCAATTATACCAGACTATTTTGATTCAACAGGCAATCGATCGGTTTATTGTACCAAAGGACCTCGAGGGGCTTGGAGGGATTACCCTTCTCTTTTTTGGCGTCATGCTCATGACTTTCATCGCATCATACTCGGAAACTCTGCTTACAATGTGGCTGGGGCAAAAAGTCCAGCACGATATTCGCCGTCAGGTTTTCAGTCACCTGCAAAAACTGCATCTCGGCTACTACGACAAAAATCCGGTGGGAAGGCTGTTGACTCGTGTCACTAACGATGTCAATGTGCTCAATGAAATGTTCTCGTCTGGGGTAGTTACTATTATAGGCGACATTTTCATGCTCGTGCTGATTATCGGCGCCCTGCTCTATTATGACTGGAAACTTGCGCTGTGGACCTTTCTGGCCCTGCCGCTACTGCTTATTGCCACAACCATCTTCCGCAAAAAAGTCCGCGAGACCTACCGTCAAGTGCGCCTAAAACTTGCCCGTCTCAATTCCTTCACTCAGGAGCATATCACCGGGATTAAGATTGTCCAGCTCTTTACCCGTGAAAAAAGGACATTTGAGAAGTTTGATTCGATCAATCGTGATCTACAGACCCAACATTTCCGCTCGGTGACATATTATGCCATCTTCTATCCAACGGTTGGTTTTATCGGTACTCTGTCGGTTGTCCTGCTGCTATACAAAGGGGGTATGAATATCAATCAAGGTCTGCTGACATGGGGCGAACTTGCTGCCTTCATTCGCCTCGTTGAAATGTTCTATCGTCCCATACAGGATTTGTCGGATAAATATAATATTCTGCAGTCATCAATGGCCTCATCGGAACGAATCTTTCAATTGCTGGACACGGCTCCAGCCATAGCCGAGCCGTCAACAACCACGACAGAAAGCCATGCTGACAAAAAATTGCAGGGGAAGCTCGAAGTCAAAAATCTCTGGTTTGCCTACAACGATACCGATTGGGTGCTCCGTGATGTCAGCTTTACCGTTGAACCGGGCGAGAAGGTGGCAATTGTCGGCGCAACTGGAGCCGGGAAGAGTTCACTCATTTCATTGCTCTATCGTTTCTATGATTACCAAAAAGGCTCGATTTCACTCGATGGCATAGAAATCAACAAACTGCCAGTCGATAAACTGCGCTCGCGCCTTGGGTTGGTTTTGCAGGATGTTTTTCTGTTCAGCCGTGACTACGCCGGTAATGTGCGCCTTCGTAACGAAGAGATAACCGATGAGCAGATTCAGACGGCTCTTGAGCGGGTTGGCTATGGCCGGTTCATGGATGAATTGCCGGATGGGCTGGCTACAAAAATCAAGGAGCGTGGCGCGACTCTTTCTACCGGCCAAAAACAGTTGTTGTCTTTTGCCCGTGCGCTGGCTTTCGACCCGCCGATTCTGATTCTCGATGAAGCTACATCCTCGGTCGATACCGAAACTGAGCAGTTGATTCAACGAGCCCTCGAAGAACTTCTTAAAGGGCGAACGAGTATTATTATCGCGCATAGACTTTCGACTATTGAGAAAGCCGACAAAATTATCGTCCTCCACCATGGTCAGCTTCGCGAAATGGGACGACATGATGAATTATTGGCGCAGAGGGGGCTGTACTATAAGCTCTATCAGATGCAGTACAAAAAGAACGCAATTGCCGCCAGGGGAGTCCCATCAACACCGCTTGATGAAGTCCGAGGATGATTACTCTGTTAATGACTCCTCTTATGCTGTATTTTACTTTCTATGTCTGAAGTATCTGGAAAACTGCTGAAATCACTCGCCGCATTTGCCAATAAAACGGCAATCGGCGCAGGGAAAATTCTCGCTCAGGGATTCAGCCAACGCAAAAACATATCGTACAAAAGCAGAATTGACCCGGTCACCCAGTTTGACCTGATGTCTGAGAAATTTATTGTATCCCGCATTGCCAAAAAATTCCCCGATCACGGGGTGCTGACTGAAGAAGGAAGCGCGCGACCGATGAATGATGTTTTCAGATGGATAATTGACCCGCTCGACGGAACTGTTAATTTCGCGCATGGCTTTCCTATTTACTGTGTCTCGATAGGACTCGAATTTGACGACGAAATTATTGTCGGGGCAGTCTATGATTCGGAGCGGAAAGAACTGTTTCGCGCGACATTGGGCGAAGGCGCGTTCGTGAATTCGAGCAGACTTGCCGTTTCAAAAGAGAAAAACCTCGAACGGGCGCTCATTGCCACGGGCTTCGCTTACGATATTTCAACGTCTAAAAAAAACAACCTCGGCTATTTTGGGCGGATGGCAAAAAAGGCTCAGGGAGTCCGCCGTCCCGGGTCGGCGGCGCTTGACCTGTGTTGGCTTGCGGCTGGACGGGTCGATGGTTTTTGGGAATTGAAACTGCACCCGTGGGACACGGCGGCCGCAACTCTAATTGTCACCGAAGCCGGAGGGAAACTCAGCCGGATCAATTCAGAAACGTATTCCATTTATAAAGATGACCTGCTTGCTTCAAACGGCCATTTGCATGATAAGATGCGGGCAGTGTTGAAGGGGAGATAGACGGGGAGCAAAATATGCCAGAGCCAAAACTTTTACCTGTTGACGATGATACTTTGGGCATTTTACACGACGCCGAAATCATCTCAATTAGACTGCCTGATAAAAGTAAACGTGTAACATTGGACATGATCGCTGATAATAAAAAAGTATACCGCATGCAGTTTTTAGAAGTCGATTCCATACTCGGCACAAATTTTATCCATCAAAATGTCATATTAGATGTTCAAGTTTTCGATTCAAGCACCGTCGACATGCATACCTTAAAGTATCTCTTGATGGACGAAGAACTTAGGCATCCGACAGCCGAGAGTAAGCTGGCAATGTTATACAAGAGCTGTGTGGAACATCCACGAACGATGGTTGTAATACCTTCCTCATTTGGCTTTTAGTTGGCTCTGTTATGCCGTAAAGTCGAACTCTTCGATCTTGACGAAACTGGTGTTCGGATAGCGTCGGGGTGATATTTCTTGTATGGATTCGCCTGTTGCGTCAGGGCATTCACCTATATCCTTGCGCACGCAATGATATAGGTGAATGCCCTGACGCAACAGCGAAACTCCGTTTCAACGTGCCACGCTATTTTTATCCCCGATTGCAACTTGACCACGCACCGAAATCGACTACATTAGTCCTTGATTATTGAGAATGTTTTTTCCGAAGGAGTGTCTGTCATCGATCAGTTCAATATAGTTATCATAGGCGCCGGGCCGGGCGGTTACACGGCGGGTATTCGTGCCGCAATGAAAGGGGCCAAAGTCGCAGTCATCGAAGGACGCGAGTTGGGCGGAGTCTGTCTCAATCGCGGCTGCATCCCATCCAAAGCCCTTATTGCCTCAGCCGCTCAGTATGATAAGATGAAACATGCCGATAGCTTCGGCATCAGACTTTCCGCGCCGCCGGTTTACGACTGGCTCGAAATGAGAAAACGGAAAGACAAAGTCGTCAGCACCATGGTAGGCGGTATCGGCTCATTATTTAAATCCCACGGTGTCACTCATTATAACGGCTATGGGAAAATCAGCGGCAAATCTGAAGTCACCGTTTTTGCCGACAACGGGACCGAAACCAAAATCAAAGCCGACAATATTATCATCGGAACCGGATCGCGCGCGATGACCCTTCCGGCCTTTCCCTTCGATGGTAAACGCATCCTCAACTCAGACCATCTCCTTGAATTACAGAATTTGCCCAAATCTATTTTGATTATCGGCGGCGGCGTGATTGGCTGCGAATGGGCCTGTATGCTCTCGCTTCTCGATGTCGAAGTTACCGTCGTCGAAATGCTGGATAACTGCCTCCCGACCGAAGAGGTCAACAGCTCCCAGATTCTTGAACGTGAGATGAAAAAACAGAATGTCAAAATCTTCACCAAAACCAAAGTAGAATCCATTAAACCCGGGCCGCAGGGAATTATCGCCAAACTCTCAAGCGGTGAGTCGATCGAAACCAATCAGGCTCTGGTCTCTGTTGGCCGCGCTTTTAATACCGAAGATCTCGGCCTCGATGAGATTGGTGTCGAGAGAAATAAAAATGGCTCAATTAAGACTGGCGCCGATATGCAGACAAATGTGAAGAATATTTATGCCATTGGCGATGTCCGGGGCGAGATCCTGCTGGCCTACACCGCTGTCCATGACGGCATGGTTGCTGTGGACAACTGTTTAGGTGAAAAGGCGTCGGCCAATTATTTGGGCTGGCCGTCGGTCATTTTTACCCATCCTGAAGTCGCCTCGGTCGGATTGACCGAAGCCAAGGCGGCTGAAAAGCACGATGTTACGGTCGGCAAGTTCCCGCTTCGCGCTCTTGGGAAGGCCCATGCCGAAAACGAGATTGCCGGAGAGGTCAAAATTGTGGGGGACAAAAAAACCGACAAGATTCTCGGCGTCCACATTATAGGCGTTCATGCCGCCGAGGTAATCCATGTTGCGGCATTGGCAGTGCGGCAAGGTTTGACCGTGACCCAGCTTGGAAATATGATATTCGGGCATCCGGTTATATCCGAAGCGATAATGGAAGCGGCGCATGATCTGCATGGGATGTCGGTGCATTTGGCTAAAAAGAAGATATAATTCAAATTTGGCGCATAAAGCGCGTACTTACAATAACTACTTAGAGCGAGTCGCATTTTCTGCGAGTCTCCTTATTCTGTATAAGTTATTTTGCAACAATAATATAACTGTTTTTGACGACATCCTTACTGTGTGTGTGTCGACGCAGACTGTGCGTCATTATCTAAAGGTCTAAATACATGAGCTGTCAGTATTTCCTATAAGTCTTTGGCCTGTTTTGCCTTTCAGGTATTTGCGGGCTTTGCTTTGTGAGTTGGCATGCATATTGATTGTAATTGGTCTGCGTTAGTTACTCTTAAGTATACGTTGAATGGCGGTTCAGAGTATTTAAGAGGTGGAGATGAAGGAGTTCCTTGTGAGGGGGAACTCCTTTTTCTTGTTATTCTTCAAAATAAATTTTATTTTTTTAGATTCTGTTGAACATTTCAGCCGTTTGAAAAGTATAGTGTGACAAGACAATTTTGCGGACAGACTTTTTTGCCTGCAAATAAAAAACCAAATCACTGTGGTAATGTAATATCGCAAAGGAGGGTAAGCAGATGGCCACAGGAGCTTTCTTCAATGAGATTTTCAGGGCTGTAAAAGAAGAAAAATTGTTAGAACCGTTCATGCCGAATGATGTCCGTGACGCCTGTCCCGGGTATGCTGAAAATACATACAGTGTATTTCTTCCAAAGCATAGAATAGGCAATCCCGGCAGGAATACAGAGCTTTTCGAGAGAATGGCTGATGGATCTAAACTAATAGGCTACAAAATAAACAGAAAGCGGAAATAGCTAGTAAGTGGCGGATGTCCATTCCAGCACGTGCGGGCTTGAAGTCGTTATGCACCACGACTAATTCAGAAATCTTGGATTTCGGCTAGGTGTCGGTCCACCGCGGTTGCCCTTTTCTTGTCTTTCCTGCCCCTGCCCGATGTGGCGGGAAAGCTGGAAACCATCTTGATCTTCGTGCAGGCCGTCTCTGGCCTGCACGAAGATCAAGATCACATTGTCCCGACGAATGTCGGGAGTGTGGTACAAGAACTAAGAGAAGATGGCCCCCAGCCCTACCAGTTCGCGGTCGTCCGCCAAATGAGGGCGCCCTGACTGAACCGCTCCAAACAACTGCTTGACTTGCCCCCTAATTTTCTTAGATTCGATACTCTGCAAATGTCTTAAATATGGCGGTGTAGCTCAGCTGGTTAGAGCAGCGGAATCATAATCCGCGTGTCCGGGGTTCGAGTCCCTGCACCGCTATTTGTTTTAAGTAGTCCGCCTTATTTCCTGAGATGGGTACCTCGCCGTGGCGGCCCGCAATGAAGGGATGAAATGGGCAACCACTGGGGGTTGCCCCTACAGCAGAACCAATCCCAACTAAACAATGCATATTATTCCGTAGGGGCAGGCCCCTGTGCCTGCCCTCCATGTAGTTGATTCAATGTGCTGGTGTGCGTCCCTCGTGCACTAGCTTATTCGTCTTGCAACTACTCCCCCCCCAAGCAAAAAAAACCGCCGTATCTCTACGGCGGTCACACACAAATCTTAGTACATTAGCCTACTGCGATTTTCTTACCACCCAGGCCGGGACAATCTGCCGATCCTTCATCTCGACCTTCACCGTATCCGGAGCGATTCCCTGCACGGCCTCGGCTATTACCAGCAGAGAATTATCTGGATTGGTGGTCACGGTATCAATACTCAGACTCGTGATCGGTTTGTCCTCAATGGACGATACGTATATAGTCACAAGCCGACCTGAGCCCGCCGCAAGTCTCGCTTTCGTTGAACCCAAAGTCGCTATCAATCCAAGCGTGACACACTGGATCGCGGTATCGGCTCTAAATGCTTTCATCTCAAAATGCGACACTCGTCCACCTGTCCAAATCGCCGAGTCGGCCGTAATGCGATTAAGGCCAGCAGTCATTTTGAATGGGACGGACATACCGACAATCGGCTCGTCATTCGTATATGAAATCGTGATCGACCAGTTGCGGTCATCGATTTTGGCAAGATCCGCAAAGACCGTGTCCGTTTTGCCAAACGGATCAATTTGCGCGCTGATAATGCTTGGCGCAACCACAAACGCAACAATCCCGAAAAGTGTAACAATAAACCGATTCATGTAACCTCCAAAAATGTCCTCTTTGCCGGCTCTCTTCTTTTTAATAGTGGAGTGCATCGGCTACGTCTTTTACCTAATTCGAACGACTTAGATCCTAAATATCCGAGTTTTCATCGACAGTCATTAAACTCCGTTTTAACTCCTCCATAAGTGCCTCAGCCGTAACAGGATCGTTGAGTTTGTCGCGATAGATTTGCGCGGCCGTTACAATAGCCTGTCTGCCGGGCTCAGTCCTTGGAAAGCTCGTGAAGATACGCTTGAAGGTTTCTGCGGCCTGAAGCCAGTTACGCTTCTGCCGGAATAACTCGGCTTTAAACACAAGCGCGGTTGCCTCTTTGGCTGTTCCGGAATGAATGGCGGCAATTTCATCAAAATGCTTTTCGGCCCGATTGTACCATTTATCAGACTCAAGATTGAGCCCTTTGTCGGCATAGTGTTGCGCGAGAAAAAGCAACGTGGACATTGCTTCAGGCGCGTCGGGGTATTTTTCGATAAGAAATCGATACTCCCCTTCTGCCCGCTCCCAGTTGTCTTCTAATTCAAAAGTTCGCGCCTTCGCCTGCTGTGCCGAAGGATTTCCGGCAAAATAGCCCGGGTAGCGATGCTCAAGTTGAACCAGCATGGCCCGGGCGTCGGCAAACCGTTTCTGATTAAGAGCAACCACCGCCCTCTTGTAAAAAATTGTCGGACGGTAGAGGGTGTCATTTCCCGTTAGTTTGGCGTCAATTTCGTCATACTTCATGAGCGCGGTATCGAAGACTTTCAACTGCATGGCATAAATATCAGCGATTTGCATCTGCGCGTTCACGAACACAAATCCAGCTGTGTCAGTAAGATGGCTCAGGGAATAGACCGCCTCACGCCACATCTTTGAGTCGTTATATAATTTGGCAAGGTTTGCATAGGATGCAAATGCGATCTTCTCCCCGGGATAGCGGCTGATAATATCCTGATAGTAGTATTCCGCCTGAGTAAAGGCCGATGCGTTCTGCTCGACATCGCGGCTGGTCTGGGCGACCTCGTAAATATTCATTGGAATATTAAAGAGCCTGAACATGATCTCGCCGTCAGCATCGATGGGCGGATTGAACTTCTCGATAGCGGCCGTATAGACAACCAGCGCGCTGTCCCATTTGCCCGAGGCCTGGAGGGCTCGGCCAAGATTGTAGTAGTTGTTCATTTGTCCCGATTCGTTAATGCGAATCTCGCGCATGAGCCGGTCTATAATGACGGCGCATGTATCAAACTGCTCAGCGGCATAATAGAACTGCGACAGTCGGGTCGCCGCGCTGTAGGTCAGTTGGTACAGATTGCTTGTTTCTTCGGGATATTTCTGCGGGTCTATCGAATCAAGCGCGGAATAGCAGTAATCGAGGAGGCTGCCGTAACGCGTGCGAATCTCCTTAAAAAATGCCGGATCATTGAGCTCTGGTTTGATACTTGTCTTATTGACATCTTTCTCAATATCAAACAGTTCCTTCTCTGCGGCATAGCGAAGACGGACTGCATAATTGTCGGCGCACGATGTAAGTGCGAGAGCGGCAATTATCAGTGGAAATATAAGTCGGGCGATTCGGCGGCTGGTCATTCTTCGTATTATCGGTCGGGGCATCATAATCTATAATCAGCCAAGAATATAAGGGGATGTTGATTCTAATTCAAGGTAAATCAATACCGGCAAACCAGCCATTATTAAGCACTTTTTGGAAGAACGTCGTGTAGGGGTCTTTTTTATAATGGCATACCCGATAATGTCATTCCAGTCCGCCAATGGCGGAGAATCCAGGGTCAATAAACGTGCTGGCCATCCCCGGTCTGCACCACATTCAATGGTGTGCTTACTTTACCCCCCCTCTGATTTACAATTTCCGAGGTAAAACAATGGTAAATACGAATTGCTGCCCAAACGCTCCAGAAAAGGCACTCATGAGAGATTATGTGGTCAGAGATTTTGGGAGTTGATCTTCGGAGGCAATGAGGAGTTGTACCGGGACATTATTGAGCCCTTGGGTCACTTAGCATTAGAACGCAATGAAGAGGCGAAGCGACTTTATATTGAAAACCTCAATACATTGACCGCCGACTTTGTGAATCGTTTTTGCGACGGCGGAGTTATAAACTGGAATCAGTTGATCCGCTTTAATTCCGGCAAAGACTAAGTGTTCTCCCGCTCCGCCAAAAAAAACGCTCCCCTGAGACAAATATCACTCAAGAAGCGCCAGAGAGAAGGGGTTGGGAATCGCTAATTTTTCAATCTATTCCGATTGCGGCCATACAGATAAATCGCGCTCAATCCACTTCCCAATAAAATCAAGGTAGCCGGCTCGGGTACCCCTGAAACCGGTTCTCCGGGCGTTTCATAAGGCGGATTTGTGCTGCCCTTAGGAAGGCTTTCACTTCCGTTTGAGGTCTTCGTCGTGTCCACAACATTACTCGGGTTGCCGACACCGTATACATCATCCCATGTGCTAGTCATAGTCAGGACAAAAACAACGAGGGCTACCAGCCAATAAATTTGAATCCTATTCTGACGTTTGTACGTGACCATTTAGATCTTCCTTTCAGTCATTATCAATGCACTTTGTGCTCGATACATCGTAAAGCAAAGGTTATGCCAAATTTTTTCCCGCGCAGATATCCTTCTATCAATGAGCCGATTACAGAGTCAAAATCGACAATTGCAACCGCTCATACAAGTAGAAACAGACAGCAACCCATTGCGCAATTTTACTAGTAAATCACCAGTGATTCAGAAACGGAAATCCTTTCCATGCGACATAACTCACCTGCAAGAGAGGAAAAAATGAAAACAGGTATTGGAAAGCTGATTGCCCAACTTGCCGAGCCGAATGAACAGATGCCTAAGGCACTCATCTCACGCATCAATACAATCGTCAATCCGTCGGAAACAGTACGCGCGGAGGATGTCCATCCGCGGCAACCATATCGTGTGGGGCGCAGAACAAGTTGAGGAGCTGCGGATTGTCCATCGGAAATGGGCTCCTGAGCGCTTTTCCGAGCAGGCCATGCCAATGCTCAACAGATTCGTAGAAAGTCGGGGCAATAATGACCGAATCACGGACACCGTTGCAAGGGCCATGAGCACACCGATTGGAGAGACTCTCGCTGACCTTCCCACGATTTCGTGGACAGTTAGTTAAGAGTGTAGGTCACGCCTGGACGACCGGCATTCAAGAGGGTGAAAACGTGACCACGTTATGGGGCATGTTACAGGGCTTTACCGCACAGGCCAGGCAATATGCCCACGTAGATGTCCGGGTTAATCTGGAATTACGAGCAGGTAGATTGCTGACCAGTCCAAACTAAATTCCGCTCCTTATCGAGCCAATTCGCTTTCTATGTGAATTGGCTCTTTTTCTTGATCACTCATCTCTTGTATAGGCTCAGATAAAAGGGAAGGCCGCTCCGGATGAGGAATGGCCCACGGTCGTTGAAAAGAATGAGAGTCTACTGACACGTCGCAGTCCGAGCTAAGCTGATAAACAGGTGATCAATCAATGCTGTCAGGTCGCCGATGTCGACGCCGCCAATATTGTCGCAGTTGGCTTCCTGCTCGCAGCAAAGTGGAGCGAAGGATATGAAAAGATTATCAATCAACGCAGTAAGATCGGCAATATCGACCCCGTCGCCGGGATCGCAGTTGACGTTGCCAGCGCTTGCAATGCAACAGCTTAGATTCTTCACGTTGACAGAAATTGGACAGGTTAAAATTGCTTGGGGCAGAGAGATGATTAGATTGCCCAAGTAGATGCCCACGTGCGAAGACACACCCAAGATGCCTTCCATGCGTATCACTGCTGCCTCACCGGCAGACGCCGAGCTGTCGACAGTCAGCGTCAAAGAGGTGGGAGGCAGTGTATCTCCCTGCGAGTCTGCTAAGACTGAGAGGGTTGCAGTATTTATCGTCAAGGAGTTTTGGCCGGTTTTATCGACGACGGCTACTTCCATGCCTATTGTGTCGCCCAAGTTGGCAGACGTTGACCACTGCTTCGGCCAAATTCCCGGAACTGCCACTGATCTGTCAACCTGCGTCAGCTCTAAAGTGAATGCTTCGCTGTCCACTACCTGCACTCCAATTATGTGCACATCATCTTGTACCACACCGCTTGCGGTGGGGTACCCTGTATGCTAAGAGTGTCGGGCGTCCGCGGACCGACACCACAGCACGGGCAAACAACAAGAATTGAAATAATAAACAAAGTAAAGTAAGGAGATTTTATGAACGCATCGATTTTTGACAGGAGTTCACTTTTTGGACTGCTTGGATCAGTCGGACTTGCTTTGGCTACGTATCTTGTCAACAAGCATGTCATACCGTTTCTCAAAATCGGAAGACGGCAGAAATTCGCGGAGTCTATTACCGTTATCGCCGATGAGGTCATCGCTGACCTTCGCGCAAAATATCCCGAGAAAGAATGGCTGAGCAAGCTCGATGAGGCAATCGCGACTCTGGCGTCGATTTGCGGTATAGATCCGCAGGTTGCTAAACGGGCGATCAATGCATCGGTTGCAAGGCGGTAAGGAGTTGTGCAGAAATAGACTTTTAAAAAAGCCGTTCTGCTTTTTTGGGTAGGACGGCTTTTTTATAAAAATCAATCTCAATAGCACGGGGCTGAGGCGCTGCCAAAGAGATAATTCATATAATAGACAGCGTCGCTCAGATTAACTATTCCATCGCAATTGCAATCGGCTCTCAAAGCCCCGCCCACTGGCGCGGCGCCGCCCGAAGTCAGATAGCTCATCAGTAATAGCAGATCGCCGATATCGGCCGTGCCATCATTATCGAGGTCTCCTTTGGCGAATGCGCCAACGCAGGTATAGCGAAGCAAAAGAGTGTGTGTTCCGCGATAATTACTTAAATCTTTTCCTGAGGCTCTGAAAAAGTAAAGTCCGTTTTCGGTCAGACCAGTTGGTTCATAACTCACCGACCAACCATCGCTTCCAGTTAGGTCGGCCTTGGTGAAGGTACGAGTGATGCTCCAGTTCGGGGCATGGACTGATATCATGATGTCGATTCTATGCCAGTTGCTGTTGAAATATATTTCGCTGAATGAGCCGGAATTTCTGACAGGCAATTCCTCGATTGCGCCAGTGAGCGGCGATGCAATATACACTTTATAGCTTCCGTCGGGCTGTTTCCATCCGTTAAAACCATCGACCGCCAGCCAGAAACCTTTATTGCCGCTCAGACCGATTATCACAGCGCGCTCTTCTTCTTCGACCCAGGTTCGAATGTCAAAATAGCCAGGCGCGCGTTTGTAGTCGACTTTGAGCTGGTTCCCTTTGGAGAAGAGATATGAACCCAAGCCGGCATAAAATTTTTCGTCGTAGGTGCCGCGTTTGGCGCGTGTGGCGAAGGATACAGCCAACGCTTCAGCCAGAGCGGTCATTGTCATTGGTGTTGCGCCTTGAGTGGCAACGGCGGTGTAGCCTCGCCCCGCCCAAAGTTTGAGGGCCATAGCGGCTGATGCCGGGCCGCTGTAAAAGTCGCCGAATTCGCCATTGGAAACGAAATTGCCATCGTTGGGATTGCCGTTGTTGTCCCCGGCGCTGAACTGATTCATGAGGGTCAGACCGGCATGATAGGTATTCGCGGCGGGTTTGCGATAGAGTTCGATGAATGACATGTTCTCATCGTTGCAGTTCATCAGAATATTTAAGGGGGAGCAAAAGTCTTCGGCGTTGTCGGGCGATGTTATCCTCGGTGTGGGCGGAGTCGGATCGAGGGTGATAACGGCGGTGGAGAAAGAACTTCGTCCGAGGGTGTCATTCGATGTCGCGCGGAGGGTATACGAACCTTCGGCGAGACTTGAGGTGTTCCAAATTACGCTGAATCCGTTTCCGGAGACAGCCGACGCGGTCCCACTTCGTAGCGGCGATGAGCCATCGTAATCGCGTCCGATCTCGACATGGGGAAGGCCATTGAACGAATAAGAAAATGAAATGTAATCGATGATTGTCGAGCCGGAGCTGTCTGCGGCCCAGAGTTCAGTTTCGCCGAGAACAAGGGCGCTGGTTGAAGGGGACAAGAGGATAGCCTGCGGATTGGGCTGGACTGTTCCGCCTCCGCCGTTACCGCCCGGCACGCCTGCGGCTTCCATTGCAAGGTTGCCGGGAAAGTTGTAGTACTCGTTGTTGACCAAATCTATCCAGCCAATATTTTCGTCCCAGATGTTGAACGAGGTGCATTCGGCGGGTGTGCTGTCGGCAAGGAGGGCGGCATTAACAGTGGCGCTGATGGTGTTGGAAATAAAAAAGCCGGCAAAGAATGGGCCATTGACTACCACTGGGCTGTCGAGAGGAATCCAGATGTTGAATATTCCGCCTCCGGCGGGGATATTGAGACTCCAGTCTTTTGAAATAGCGATAGGCACGCCAGGAATTGGACACCCGGGATAGGATGTATCATCGACAAGCTCCACATCGACGGATACCACAAGCTGAGTTGCGGCATCAAATGACATGGGGAGATTAATTTCGGTAACGGTAAAGGGATATGGATTTGGACAGGTCGCTGAAGGGTCCATATATGATTTGTAGAGTTCGGCCCCCGCAAGCCAGCCTTCGATGAGGTATATGATCTCGCTGTTGGGAGACACAGAACAGGTGTCGGCTGTGGCAAGCGACGGGCTGAGACGGATGTCTGTTATCAGTGGATTTTCAACTTTACGAATACGAGGCGATGACTTGTCAATGGCATTGGTCGTTGCCGGGAGTGCAAGCAGAGTGGCAAAAACCATAAGCAATTTGAATGATCCTCCACAGGTGGGCAGGCACGGCAATCTTCTCATAGAGGTTCCTTCGCAATGTACGTTGTCGTTTACGGGCCTTTCCTGTGATTATCGTTTGTTTTGCGGCAGACTTAAGGGTGTACGCGGAGGATTTACGGATATATAGGGAGCTGTGCAGATTTTGAACAGGGGGGGATGTGCATTGTCACCTCAGCACTCGACTCTGTCACCCCAGCGTGCGGGACTGTTGCAAAAGCCCTGTTTAGGCGAGTGAGGGATGTATCGTTCGTTTGGACTGTTGATCTATCGATACCGTTCCTGGGAACGTTTGTCTTGAGCCCAGATTCTGTCTCAGAGCATTTATTATCCTCTGAATTGCGTACAAAGCCGCATAGGGACACTGACCATGGGCAATTACCCGTTTGAAGTTCATAACCGCAGCAATCAGCAGACACTGCAGACGCATCTTGGACAGACCACGCCGCCAGGCACGCCGCAATCCATGTCGCTCTTTAGCCTCAGCAAAGATTCCTTCTATTACCGGAGCACGACGTCGATACAAACTGCGAAAGCTCTCGCTCAGGCTATCGGCCCATAAACGAACCAAAGCCCCATGATGAACACCGGCATTGAGACAGCGCTGAGGCGCCACGGTACACTGAGCTTTCAGGTCACAGGGACGGCAGGCATGTCTCGACGCTCGATACTTCCGTCGCTCTCGACGACCGCTAAAGGAACCGACACAGCGTAAACGTTGACCGGCCGGACAGATAAATTCATTGACCTCTTCATCATAGCTAAACTGCTCAATGCCAAAATACTGTTCGCTCATAGCGCTCTTGGGCTTCCGCGGAGGACGAACCAGACGTATCCCGCGCGCTTCACAGCCAGCTTGATTGGACGCACTGGCATAAGCCGAATCCGCGCACAGAACCTCTGGTGTCCGAGCCAGACGATCCCGTGCCTGGTCAACGACGCCCAGCATACTCTCTTCCTCACTGTGATTCGCTGCCGTCACCGTGACAGCCACCACCACCCGCGAGGTATCATCGACCACCGTATGCTGCTTGTAGCCCGGCTGCTTCGTACCATCTCCAAATCGACCAAAACGGGCATCCCCATCGGGACTGTCGACTTTGTTTACTTTCTGCTTGTCTAAATCGGCCCGCACTGTCGTCGCATCTACATGCAGGACTTTCCCCTCGATCAACCCGCTTGTCTGACATTGGGCAATACTGCAAGAGAATACATTATTGAAAACCTCGTCGCCCATGCGGTCAAAGGCTCGGGACACTGTCGAATGATCCGGCAGCTCCTCGTCAAGTTCATAGCCGATAAACCAGCGGTAGGCCAGGTTCACCTGAACCTGACGCATGAGCTCACGAACATGGCTGATCCCCTCTACGGCTTGAATCACGAACAGGCGAATGATCACCTCGGGATCAACCGATGGCCGACCGTTATCCTGGCAGTAGGAGGAGCGTACCGTTTCATGAACGAAGCTGACATCCAATACGCCATGTAAGCGACGCAGGCGATGATCTACAGGGACAAATGCTTCCAAAGGAGGAAGAATAATCATCCGTTGTTGTATCTGTTTTCGTTTTGTTTGCATGACTATAAACAAATCATTTACCAAATAAAATCAAGAACTTTTGCAACAGTCCCAAACGCGGGAATCCAGGGTAAATAGAAGTGCAGTCAGGCGCCCCCGCCTGACTGTTCAACCATAGTGTCGGGCGAGGGATAGCATCCCCAGCATGGGCGCCCGACACCACACTAACGATATTTGTAGGTCAGTCCCGCCGCGGCGGACTGACGTCCGATATTCGCCAAGATAAAGATCACACCGCAAGCAGTGTGGTACAAGAATCATAGCCAACATTGCGACCCCGTCATTGCGAGGAGTGCCGTCTGAGGAACGACGCGGCAATCTCAGTTTCCTGGTCCGTCTGGCCTTGGTCACTTCGAGCGAACAGCGAGGAGTGTGTGTGACCTGACGGCCACTTGGTGCGGGCGAGAGACTGCCCACACGAACAATAAGATGGATTTTGCGCTCTCCAAAGGCTGGAATTGCAATCTTTTACTGCGGGAAGAAGAGCGCGCCGAGATCCTGAAGGAAGTGCGCGATGATACACGGCCAAAGCGAGCCCGTGCGGATATAGAGAAGCGAAAACATCACCCCATATACTGTGATAACAATCAAGCCGGGAATGCCCTGATAGGCATGGCACATACCAAAGGCAACGGCTGATACAATTGTCGGGATGAGCCAATTGTTGAAGCGTCCCATGATCCGCAGCCGTGTCATGAGATAACCACGAAAGGCGACCTCTTCGCAAAAACCGGCAGTGAAGGCAACCCCCGCCCAGACAATGCGGCCGGCTGTGTCCTTGGGAATTAGTAATCCAAGTTCGCCTGACATGGGATAGCCGATTTGAGCGAGCAGCCAAGCCAGCCCGGAGAGAATGAGATTTGCCGCGAGAAGAAAGGCGATGCCGTAGGCAAGGTCAACTGCGCGGATTTGTGTCAGCCCCACACCAGCCAAACCGGTTCGTTCCTGATGAACGGCGATATAGTTAAAAAGATAAATGAACCATTGAAAAGCGATAGTCAACACAAGCATCATAATCAGCATACCCTCGCTCAGCCCTCTCAGCATAGCCAAAGGGTCGTTGCCGACATCAATGAGAGAAAGCACGGGATAGATCAGGATAAGGAAACCAAGGACAAAATATGTCCACAGCGAAGTCTGAAAGTTGCTGTTGCCACTCTCGGACAGAAAACGCTCGTAAGGGTTCTGGATATGATTTGAAGGATAATAGCCGGGGAAAGCATTGACGCGTTCAAATCCTTGGGTATCCAGAGAGCCTCCTTTTATGGACTGTGCGTTCCAGTCAACGGGATGTGTATTTAGCGGGTTTCTTGCGGTCTGCGGTCTTTGAGAACTGCGCTGAGTATGAGCGCGAGACCGATTACAATGATTATCATCGGCCACGAAGTGGACAGCGGGGGGAGGACATCGTTCACGACAGAGAGCAAAACGAGTCCGACTCCAAGCCAGATGATGCCCGAAACAATTGGGCGTTTTGGCGCTTCAGGTGATTTCACAGACCCTGCTGATGTATTATCCATGGGTATTCTGTACGCTCCATTCTAACAATCAATACAATATCGAAGTCGACTTTTTTGGTGACGACCAACTTCGCTTATACGAAATATATGCAAAATCCGTGCAAAAGCCGCATCCGTCATTTTCTTTTTTTGAACGGCGTTAAATGTGATTCATGTGATACAAGGTAAGCGGTTGGCCTGCTTTTGGATGCGATAGCCAAGTGGTAGCCGAATCGTTGCCAATCCGCCTACTTCTGCTTGCGTTTCGGCGAGTGCCAATATCGAAAGGGTATGCACTTGGCCGGCAGATATATCTAAAATTGCAAGGAGCAGGAGAATGGCAAAGAACCGGCTTATCTATCAAAACTGGATTACAGAACTCGGCTTTGACCCGGAAATTGGGCTGGATTTCGACCAGTCCGGGATTCCCCAGACAGAAGAAAGGGGATTGGCTGACGAGGAATCAGGCTCGTCTGAATGTGCTTCTGAACCGCTTCCGTTGGAAGCATACAGCCCGTCCGAGCTGTCAGATGTCTGGAAGTTCGGAAATGACTCGGATCATAGACGCGTTCAATTAATCCGCGACCGAGTTTCACAGGCGATTAGCAGTCTCAGCGATGACGAGCGTGAGTTTATCGAACGCTTTTATTTTACTGGGGAATCTTACCGCAAGATTTCTGAAAAATCAGGACGGGGGATGCATAAACTCGAATCACTTCACAGCCGGGCCGTTATAAAGCTGAGAAAAAAGCTCGCGCCGTTTGTGAAGGAGCAGTTCACTTGGACGCATAGTTCAGAGAGCAGAACCGGCTGTATTATCTGTGGATCACGGTTCAGGGTCGAAATCGACTGCCTGATTGCCGCGCGTGACAGGTCTTCGACATGGAAGGGGGTCATTGAAATTCTAAAACTTAAATACGGCATTGGTATCAAAACCCCTCAAATCCTTATCGGACACGAAAAATACCATTAACGGAACGAATAGAAATCATTGGACACTGAAATACTAATTTAGAAAGGAAATCAATGCCACATGAAACGTCAAAAACCGAAAAACTTCGCCGGGATCACTGCCTCACTATCTCCATTTCGCATGAATAGAAAATGCGTTTGAAAGCGCTTGCGGATAAGTATAATCGCACGACGGCTGATATGGTGCGTGCCGTGATCAAGATCGGTATCCCTATGATGGAAGGATTGTCTGAGGCCGAGGAGATAATGGTGAAAGAATATGTTCAACTGTTTCGAAAATTGCGGCGAGTTAAAACACTGAAAGAGATATAGGAGGGTGGGGGGGATCGTCTGCCATCACGAATAAGCGAACCCGCCACAGCGGGCAGGCGCGGCGGACAGTGTTATCTTGATATTGGTGCAGGCCAGAGACGGCCTGCACGAAAGTCCAATGAGGGAATACGCCATGAAATGGCTTCGTGCGGTCCGCCGCGGCGGACGGTGTGGTCTTACTCGTGCTGTGGTGTCGGGCGCCACAAGCTGGGGATGCTATCCCTCGCCCGACACTATGATTGAACTGTCAGGCGAGGGCGCCTGACAGCACTGATGAGGGAAAGCGCCACAGCGAGCAGGCATGAGATTGCCATCCGCGAAGGCGGACTCAGAAATAAAAGTCGCAATGAGAAATGTGAGTAATTCGCTGGTGCATGAGGACGTACACCAGCCACAGTTCCCTTCAATCGATATGTCTGCTCTCCGAAATTAAACCTTGAATCAGCCATCGTTTCTTCGTATACTCTGCCCAACTTGTTAGATAACTAAAGCTTATGTTTCAAAAACAGCGCACGATACAGCGTCCTATCTCTTTATCCGGTATCGGACTCCATACCGGAAATACCTGTGCCATGACTTTCCGTCCGGCTCCGCCCGACCATGGGATTCGATTTGTTCGTGTCGATTTGACAGGCAACCCTTCGGTTATTGCCGATGTCGACCATGTTGTCGAGACCGCGCGCGGCACAACCCTTCAGCAGGGCGAAGCCCGTGTTCACACGGTCGAACACGTTTTGGCCGCATTCGCCGGTTTGCAGCTCGATAATATGATTGTTGAACTCAATGCCAATGAACCGCCGATAATGGATGGTTCCTCGAGGCCGTATGTCGACAAAATACTCGAAGCTGGCATCGAAACACAGGCGGTCGACAAAGTCTATCTCGAAATAGACACGCCAATGGCATATTCAGAAGCTGATCGTGGAGTAGATCTCATTGTCACACCATCCGATGACCTTCGCATTACCTTTATGATCGATTACAAAAATTCGCCACTCGGGACTCAATACACAACCCTTGTTGATCTGAACAAGGAATTTGTAGAAGAATATTCTCGCGCGCGTACATTTTGTTTTCTGTCCGAGGTCGAACATCTTAAGTCCCAGGGTCTCATCAAAGGAGGCGGACTTGATAACGCAATGGTTATCTATGATTCCGATGGCGGTCAGGTCGAAGTTGACCGGATCCGCAAGGCGCTCAATCTCAAAGACGAGGCGTTTGTAGGCAAGAACGGTGTTATCAATGATATTCCACTGCGATACTATAATGAACCGGTGAGGCACAAGACCCTTGATCTGCTTGGAGACCTTATGCTTATCGGTGTGCCGTTCAAAGGGCATGTTCTGGCGGCCCGCTCGGGTCATAAAGCTAATGTCGCGCTGGCAAAAAAAATGCGCCAGCTGTACAAAAAGAAAAAGATGGCCGGAAAATATTCTTCGAAATCCAACACGGCCCTTTTTGACATTAACTCAATTTTAAATATTATGCCGCACCGCTATCCCTTCCTGCTTATCGATAAAATTCTTGACCTTGTGCCTGATAAATCAGTGACGGCGATCAAGAATGTCACTATAAACGAGCCATTCTTTCAAGGACATTTCCCTGGGCATCCCATAATGCCGGGTGTGATGATTCTCGAGTCGATGGCCCAAGCTGGCGGTGTATTGTTACTAAACGCAATCGAAAACCCGCAGACAAAAGTGGTGTATTTTATGTCGATAGATAATGCTAAATTCCGAAGACCAGTGATGCCCGGTGACCAGATTCGTTTTGAACTTGAAATGCTTTCTTTCCGTCGCAATGCCTGCAAGATGCGCGGCCAGGCGTACGTCGATGATATACTCGTCGCAAATGCTGACTTCATGGCAATGGTGATGGATAGATGAACGGTATTCATCCAAGAGCAATAATTTCACCGAAAGCGGAGATCGGTAAAGACGTCTCAGTTGGGCCTTCAACTATAATCGAGGGCTCGGTTGTCATCGGCGATGGCTCCGTCATAGCTTCAAATGTGCTCCTGGCCGAAGGAACAATTCTCGGCAAAGAGGTCAACGTATCTCATGGCGCGGTCATAGGCACCAAGCCGCAGGATCTGAAATTCGGCGGCGAGAAAACACAGGCCATAATCGGTGACCGCACCGTTATCCGTGAATATGCGACCATCAACCGCGGTACAATCGCTCATGGTAAAACGACTATCGGCGCAGACTGCATGTTGATGTCCTATTCACATGTCGCCCATGACTGTATTGTGGGCAACAATGTCATAATGGCAAACTCCGTAAATCTCGCTGGTCACGTCGAAATTGACGACTTTGCTATCCTCGGAGGACTTGTCCCGGTTCATCAGTTTGTCAAAATCGGCGCCCATGCCATGATAGGCGGTGGTTTTCGCGTACAGCAGGATATTTGCCCTTATGCCTTAGTTGGCGGCTATCCTATCAAAGTTGTCGGGATCAATTCAGTCGGGCTTAGCCGCCGCGGATTCAGCAAAGACGTCATTAAAATTCTCGAGAAAACATTCAAACTCTTATTTTTTTCCGGACTCAACACGACTCAGGCGCTGGGACGGCTTCAGCAGGAAGTACAAATTATTCCCGAAGTTCAGCTTATACTTGATTTTCTTGGTCGTTCCAATCGCGGGATAGTCAAATAGTCTGCGGTATAGTAAACCACAAAGCAGGCGGTCATACATTGATTCATTCTGAGTTAGCTCGATGAGAAAACTAAAAACCGCAGTAATTGGTGTAGGCGCGCTGGGCCGTCATCATCTCAAATGGCTGTCCACCCTTGAGCAATCGCAGCTTGTCGGGCTTTTCGATACCGATCCCCAACGCGCAGAGACGTACGCCGCAGAATATAAAGTGAGCGCTTTCAAAAGCCTTGACGATGTAGCTAACAGTGTCGATGCCGTTTCAATAGTTACTCCCACCACGACACATTTTGAAGTAGCATCCTTTTTTATCGAGCGAGGGATCCATTGTCTCATAGAAAAACCGATTACGGCGTTGCTTGAAGAGGGCCTACAATTATCTCATCTGGCCGAAAAGAAGAAGGTCACAGTTACCGTCGGTCAGATTGAGCGCTTCAACCCGGCTGTCCGCGCGCTTGCCGACTATGAAATGCGGCCATCGTTCATAGAGGCTCATCGCTTGGCCGCATTCGATCCACGAGGAACAGATGTCGCGGTTGTGCTCGATTTGATGATCCATGATATCGATTTGGCTCTTAAGTTGGTCGGTTCGCAGGTTTCTGATATTCAAGCCGCCGCTGTTTCGGTCATTTCGGAACAGGCGGATATTGCCAACGCCCGAATTACATTCGAAAACGGCGCTGTGGCAAACCTTACGGCATCTCGAATTTCTCTTCAGGCTATGCGGAAAATGAGAATATTTCAGCAGTCAGGTTATTTTTCGTTGGATTTGTCGAGCAAGCAGACCGATGTCTATCGCCTTGCAACGCATGGCGGTAAGGAAGAAGGGATGCGGATTCCGTTTGGGAAATCCGGCCGGGATATTGTTTATACCAAAAGAACGGATACCGGCGAAGATATGCTTGGCGCGGAACTGGCTTCCTTTCTGAATGCTGTGATAACCGGAGGACTGCCGGAAGTTTCTGCGGCTGATGCCTGTGAGGCGCTTCGTGTGGCGCTCGAAGTCGAACGTATCGGCACGAAGGCAATGGCATCGATGATTACTACAGGGAATCTATCGGGACTCCACACCGGTGGCCGATAAGGTGGACGACTCAGGTCCGCTTGTATTTATCTCGGCTGGCGACCCATCGGGAGATATAGCAGCATCACGTCTCTACGCTGAACTTAAAAAGTTACACCCGTCGCTTCGCTCATTCGGACTTGGTGGACAAAAGCTGCGCTTGGCAGGGCAGGAACAGCTTGCAGAACCGAAAGAGCTGGCCGTTCTCGGTTTCTGGGAAGTGGCCAAGCGGTATATTTTTTTTCGAAAGTTATTTTACACCTGTATCGATGAAATAAAAGGACGCAAACCAAACTGCATTATTCTTGTCGATTATCCCGGATTTAATCTTCGTCTCGCCCATAAACTTCGTGCGCTCAAACTCGGCATTCCGATTATCTATTATATCGCCCCACAGGTATGGGCATGGGGGGCAGGCCGCATTCCCAAAATGAAAACTGATCTTGACCGTCTGCTTGTGATTCTGTCGTTTGAAAAACATTTTTTCGCGGGTTATGGAATCGCAACCGATTTTGTCGGACATTATTTGCTCGAGGATATTCCCGAGCAATTTCGTGATACAAGACTGCCCGACAGCAAACAAATCGCGCTTCTGCCCGGGTCACGCCCGCAGGAGATTGGACGAATGCTGGGGCCGATGCTTGAGGCGGCGCGGCTTTTCAATGCCAAGCATGGCACACAAGCGGTGGTCGCCGGTATTAGCAATGGATTTGATTATGAACGGGAGCTGGCCTCTTATGCCAAAGACAATATCTCGGTTTTGTTTGAAGACTCGCGAAAAATAATCCATGAGTCATCACTTGCGCTGACAGCCTCCGGAACGGCAACACTTGAATGCGGGATCATCGGACGGCCTATGGTTGTGGTATACAAGACTAGCGTTCTTACCTACCAAATTGCGAGACGGTTGGTCCGCTTGAAACATATCGGGCTTGTTAATCTGGTCCTCGGTGAGAAAGTTGTTCCTGAACTGATTCAGCATGATGCTACGCCACAACGGATGGCAGACGAACTCACGCGGTTTTGGTCAAACCCTGCTCTCTACAAAGAGACCGCCTCCCTTCTTATCCAAGCGCGAGATGTTCTCGGGGGCCATGGGGCGTCATGTCGGGCGGCCAGGATTATCGCCGACTATTTATGATTGCACTGTATGCATCGCTCACTTGGCTGGCTTATCTGCTTATCTACCCCTATGGTTATTTCCGAGCCAAACGGGAAAATTTGGTTTGGCAGGGACGTTTTGCGCTGGGCGCAACCCTGCAGAAATGCGATATATGGCTCCACGCGTCATCAGTTGGTGAAATTAAAGTTATTGCAAATCTCATTGCTGAATTATCACGTATCCAGCCATCGCTTGTTATGCATGTGACAGTGATGACACAGACAGGATATGCCGAAGCCGAAAAACTCATTGGATCGAAAGTCAGCCATTCGTATTTCCCGCTTGATGCGCCTCAGATCATGAAACGGATGTTTGCATCACTCAACCCAAAAATGTTTGTTGTGGCTGAAACAGAAATCTGGCCAAATTTGATATGTGAGGCCAAGAGTCGTCGTATTCCAATAGTTTTGGTCAACGGGCGTATGTCAGAACGGGCGTTCAAGAAATACCGGCTAATACGAAAGTCAATGCAAAAGCTGCTCGCTACCTACCAATATCTTTTTTTCAAGACAACAGCCGACAGCCAGCGCTATGCGGCATTTGGCCTTCCCTCAGACAAGATGCTGGTTGCCGGGGATATGAAGTTTGATACTCCAGTTGCGCAACGCGATGTAACCAGACGAAAGGAGATTCGTGAGAAGCTATTGATTGCGGATAATGAATTCCTTCTTGCCGCAGGTTCAACTCGCGCAGGAGAAGAAAATATTCTATTGGAAATATATTGTGAACTGAAAGCCGAATGGCCCCGCTTGAGACTATTGCTTACCCCGCGACATATTGAGCGGACAAAAGAGATTGTCGGGCTATTGAACTCACAACAATTATCCTTTACCATATATCCAGTTATTAAGACTGATGCGGATAGCGAGGCAACACACACAGATGCTGAAAAAGTAGAGACCGACGTGATTGTCATAAATGTCATGGGTATGCTAAATGATTTATACCTGGCGGCGGATATTGCTTTTGTTGGCGGCACATTGGTTCCGATCGGCGGCCACAATCTGCTCGAACCGGTCTGGAATGGCACGCCGGTACTTTTTGGGCCGTCTATATCCAATGTGATCGAGGCAGCAGACTATATCCAAACATATAATTTTGGCGCGCAAGTCGATTCTTCAGGGCAGTTGCGCGAAGTACTCGATTCGGTTTTATCAGGCACAAGAACTTTCTCGAGAAAGACGGAGTCTAACTCGGTGACATCGTCAACGCACACGATTGCCACATATATACTCGGACATCTCAACCATGCTTGAATATTTCTGGAAAAAGATTCTTCGCCGCAAAGGGATTTCACTATGGCATATTCCCGCGCTTGTAATGTGGGTTCTCTCTTTGCTTTTTTGGCCGATCTCGGTGTTTCATCGAGGAAGAAAACGAGACCAGCTCAAACTTTCCCTTCCCGTGATTTCTGTCGGAAATATCACAGTCGGCGGTTCCGGCAAGACCCCGCTTGTCGAGCTTATAGCGTCGGAGTTGCTCAATGACAATATCCGAGTGGGGATCGTTTCATCGGGCTACAAACGGCTGACAACTGATTCTTTCATCGCCCCGGGCTATAAAGTGCAGACGATGGATGTTGATCAAACCGGTGACGAAATAATGCTGTTGGCTCACCTTGTTCCCAACGCAGTGTTTTCTGTGGCAAGCCGGAAATCTGAAGCGGCGCTTAAATTGGCCGACAGTAATCTTGTGGATGTTATTGTTGTCGATGACGGCTTCCAGCATCAGAGTCTTGCCCGTGATATTGATATTGTGACCTTCGATGCCGCGGTCGCACGAAGAAAACTTCGTATGTTCCCTTACGGCGTCTTACGCGAGCCGTTGAGCGCCCTGAAACACGCCGAGGTGATCATTATAACTCGCGCCAATGTTGCCAAAGACATCACCGGGCTTCAGCGCCGGCTCAAAAAAGAAATCAATCCATCGGCGGAATATTTCTCGGCGCATTTCAAATCCGATGAACTTATCGGGCGGTCGCAGACTATGCCGGTGAAATACCTCGACGATAAAGCGGTCTTTCTTTTTGCAGGAGTCGGAAGCTTTGCTGCGCTCCAAAAACAGGTTGTTTCGCTTTCCGGTAATTTAGTGGGGTATTATGAATTTTCAGACCATCAAATCTACACCCCGAGCATACTGGAAAAAATAAAAAAGCAGGCGGAAAAACGAAAAGCCGAAGTCATTGTCACCACCGGCAAAGACTGGGTGAAACTTGGGGGGTTCGATTTTGGCAGGGAGATATACTTTCTGAACCTTGTGCTTGACCTCAATCCGAGCGAGGAACACCTTACCAGGTTTCTTAAGTCACAATTACAACTTGGTTCCCTCAAGGGACCGGAGCGGTACTGATGGACAGGCGCTTTGACTTTCTTATTATCGGAAGCGGAATCGCCGGTTTGTTTTACGCTCTCAAGATTATCAAGGCAAACCCAAAGGCAAAAATTGCCATCATCACTAAAAAGGGAGAGACCGTTTCCTCGACGAACTGGGCACAAGGCGGCATAGCAGCTGTGCTTTCCGGAACTGATTCTTTTGCATCGCATATTGCTGATACGCTGGCAACAGGTTGCGGCCTGAGTAAAAAAGAAGTGGTCGAAAAAGTTGTTGCGTGGGGGCCATCGGCAATCGAGGAACTTATCTCCTATGGCGTGCAATTTACTAAATCCGAAACATTAGGCAATCTCGATCTTGGGCGCGAAGGCGGTCATTCGGCGAATCGAGTCGCGCATGCCTCCGACCTGACCGGTAAAGAAATTGAGCGCGCTCTGCTGGCGGCGTGCCGGGCATTTCCTGATACTATTCATTTTTTTAGAGATCACATGGTTGTTGATCTGATTCTCTCGCAATCTGGCGGGCTTCCTATTTGCGCCGGTGTGCATGTGTTCTCCGGGCAGGACCGGATATTTGAATCGTATTACGCCCCGGTCACACTTTTGGCGACTGGCGGTCTTGGGCACGTTTATTTTCATACCTCAAATCCCCGCATTGCCACGGGGGATGGAATCGCCATTGCCTACCGTGCCGGGGTATCAATTGCAAATCTTGAGTTCATCCAGTTTCATCCGACAACACTGTACAGCCCCGGACGCTGGCCGTTTCTTATCTCGGAGGCTGTCCGAGGCGAAGGCGGCATTCTCAAAACAATCGACGGCAACCCGTTTATGCGCGAGGCGCATGAACGCGCTGATTTGGCCCCTCGCGATGTGGTGGCAAGAGCAATCGATAGAGAGATGAAGCGAAGCGGGGATGATTATGTCTTGCTCGATGTGAGCCATCTCGATGCTGTCTTTATCAAAGATCGCTTCCCTAATATTTATAAGGAATGTCTCAAATATGGATTCGATATAACTGTCAGGCCGATTCCGGTTGTCCCATCGGCTCACTATTCCTGCGGAGGGATTCTTTCGACCCTCAGCGGTGAAACGGAATTGCCCGGGCTTTTTGTCGCCGGTGAAGTGGCGATGTCAGGAATGCACGGAGCAAACCGGCTGGCATCGAATTCACTTCTTGAAGCCGTATGTATGGCCAAGTTTGCGGCCGAAAAGTCATCGCAGTATTTCCATGATATTTCGTTTCCAGAAAGCCCGCAGACCGAGAATCCCCTATTTTCTTCTTTGCGTTATCCACGAGAAAAGGTTTTAATCACCTATGACCGGCAGGAATTGCAAAGGGTGATGTCAGATTTTGTCGGTATTGTGCGGACAATTGAGCGCTTGGAGCTGGCATTGTTAAAAGTAAGCCAGATGAAGAAGGCGATAGAAAATTATTACTTTGCAACTCCGGCGACGCTTGGGGTGCTGGAACTGCGGAATCTCGCAACTGTTGCAGAGCTTATTATCCGCTCGGCTCTGCGGCGAAGAGAATCGCGCGGATTGCATTACCTCGAGGATATCCCAAAAATGGACGACGCATTTCTTGGTGACACAATTATTACCGGTCGATTGAAAGCAGAGGCCTCGTAATGTCAACTCAGCATGAGATGATTCTCATACTCGATTTCGGATCTCAATATACTCAGCTTATCGCCCGTAAAGTCCGCGAAGCCCATGTCTACTCCGAAATTGTCCCCTATAATGCCGACCTGTCTAAATATGCCGACCGCAAGGTTGCCGGATATATCCTTTCGGGCGGGCCATCGTCGTTGGCCGATGCCGATTCTCCACGGGTTGCCAGGGAGTTTTTTGATACAAAGACGCCGATTCTCGGAGTCTGTTACGGTATCCAGCTACTGGCAGAGCGTTTTGGCGGAAAACTTGCGCGAAGCGACTCCCGTGAGTATGGCCGTTCTCATTTTACCGTTACCCATGAAAGCCCGCTTCTGCAGGGTGTGCCAAGCGTGTCACAGGTCTGGATGTCTCATGGGGATTCAATTGTTACTATGCCAGAAGGTTTTCAACTTATTGGATCGACCGAAAGCCTGAAAATTGCCGCGGTTGCCAATGAGACACGAAAAATCTACGGCATTCAGTTTCACCCCGAGGTCCATCACACCGAGGAAGGGAAACGGATACTCCATAATTTTCTTTTCCATATCTGTCAAGTAAAGTGCGATTGGACAACCGAGTCATTTGTTGTAGAAGCCACAGATAAAATCAAGGCCCAGGTCGGCGATGGAGAGGTTGTTCTTGGGATCTCCGGCGGAGTGGATTCAACAGTCGCGGCTGTGCTCCTGCATAAAGCAATCGGAAATCGCCTCCATGCCGTTTTTGTCAATACCGGCCTGCTGAGAAAGAATGAATTTACCGAAGTCATCGCTCTTCTCGAAACGCTCGGTCTTCAGCTTCACCCGTATAATGCATCGGAGCTTTTTCTCTCGCGGCTGGCTGGTGTTTCTGATCCGGAACAGAAACGGAAAATAATCGGCACGACTTTCATCGACGTCTTCGAGGAGGAAGCCGAAAGACTCGGCAAAATAGATTTTCTTGCACAGGGGACGCTCTATCCCGATGTCATCGAATCGGTTTCATTTAAAGGGCCATCGCAAACCATTAAATCGCACCATAATGTAGGCGGTCTCAAAGACCGCATGAAACTGAAACTCGTCGAGCCGCTTCGCGAACTTTTCAAAGACGAAGTCCGCGCCCTTGGCCGCACGCTTGGCATTCCCGAGCGGTTTATTGAACGGCATCCATTTCCGGGGCCGGGACTTGCAGTGAGAATACTTGGTGATGTTACCTTTGAGCGTTGCGAGCTTCTCCGCGAAGTCGATGCTATATTTATTGAAGAACTTTGGGAGAAAAAAATATATAACGATATCTGGCAGGCTTTCGCCGTTTTACTGCCCTGCAAAACTGTCGGCGTGATGGGTGACGAGCGGACGTATGAAAATGCCATCGCGCTGAGAGCTGTGACATCGGTCGACGGCATGACTGCCGATTGGGCTCGAATCGATTACGATATCCTGGCTCATATTTCAAATCGGATAATACGGGAAGTGCGCGGAGTGAACCGAGTGACTTACGATATTTCGTCAAAACCTCCCGCGACAATTGAATGGGAATAGTAATCTTATTCCATGGATGCTTTCTTCATGCCGATGAGCCAATCTCTTGCCCAAGCGGTCGAGAATAAGGTCGAATGTTAAAACGAATGGTAATCTGGATAATCGTCATAGCTGCCGTGCTCTTTGCAATTCTCACGGCTTTTTTATTAATAAACCAAGATCGTATGATTTTTATCCCACTGGACAGTTTCATAACCACACCGTCTAAGACGGGAATGAACCACGAAGAGATATTTCTTGAAGTCTCGCCAGAAGAGAATATCCATGCCTGGTACTTTCCCCTTTCCGACAGCGCCCCGACAATTCTTTTCTGTCACGGTAACGCTGGTAACATCTCATACCGTCTGAATGCGGTAAATATGTTTCTCAATCTTGGTTGTAGTGTGCTCCTCTTTGACTATCGCGGCTATGGTATGTCGGGCGGAAAACCCTCGGAAGAAAATGTGTACGCCGATGCCGAAGCGGCGCTTGGATGGCTAAAATCCAGGGGGACTTCAGAAGACGAAATAATCGTTTTCGGCGAATCGTTGGGAAGCGCGGTGGCGATAGAATTGGCCGCTCGGCATCATGAACTCGGTGGTTTAATCATAAAATCTGCCTTTACTAACCTGGCCGAGGTCGGCCACACCCATTTCCCTTATCTCCCTGTCTCGCTTATCTGCCGTTATAATTTTAATTCGCTCGATCGGGTCAAATACATCGCCTGTCCGGTGATTTTCTCGCATTCAAAAGAGGACGAACTCATTCCATTCCGGATGGGACGGAGTTTGTTTGATACCGTGACCGGCTCAAAGACTTTCGTGGAGATTACCGGCGGCCATAACGACCGCGATTATCTTTCAGACGAGAACTACCATGCCGCGCTTAATGAATTTATCCACTTAGTTGAGGCAAAGGCCTCTCATGAAGATCGTTAGCATGAGCCGGAAAGGCTGATTTGCCAAGCGTTTGGCGTATACGCAAATCATTTGACAAGTCGGGTTGAAGAGCCTATTTTCGCTAATTATTATGGAGCATGACTCCGGATTTGAATCGATAGCAAGGATTTAGAAGAAGCGTGTTGGATACAAATCAATTACTCGAGTACACCGAACCGGTACAGGCGGACCTCGCTGCGTTCGACCGGAAGCTATCCGATTATCTCCGAGGAGATTCCCCGCTTATCTCCTCCATTGCCCGCCATTTGCTCAAATCCAAAGGGAAACGGATTCGACCGGCCTTTCTATTCTTATCATCCCGGGCATCGGATAGCTATACCGAACATTCGGTCGATGCCTCGCTGGCAATAGAGCTCATTCACACTGCAACCTTGCTCCATGACGACGTAGTCGATGATGCCGAACTTCGCCGTGGACAGGAGACGGTTAATGCCAAATGGACAAATCTTATCTCGGTACTCATGGGCGATTATCTGTTCGCCAAGGCTTTTCGTATCATGGTCGATACCGGCTCAATTGAACTTATCGGCGCCATTTCCAAAGCGACCGAGCGGGTCTCAGTAGGCGAACTTCGTCAGATAGAAGAGACCGGCAACTATGCGCTTTCCGAGGATGAATATCTTGAGATTATCGCCGACAAGACGGCATCTCTTTTTGCAGTCTCCTGCGAAACTGGCCCTATATTAAGCCGACGGCCTGCCGAACGAGACCGCTTTGCCCTTTTCGGCGAAAGTATTGGCACGGCTTTCCAAATTGCCGATGACCTGCTCGATTTTATCGGCGAAGCCGATAAAATCGGAAAACAGCCGGGCAATGATGTCATGAACGGCAAAGTAACCCTTCCGCTTATCTATTCCCTCAAGCAGGTCTCCGAGGCAAGCGGCAGAGAAATAATTAAATATCTCAAGACCCAGGACGATGGCGAGTCTTTCAAAACCATCCATCGCTTTGTCACCGAAAATGGCGGAATCGATTATGCCTACCGGAGAGCCGATGAACTGTGCCAGCAGGGGTTGGAATCACTCGACCGGCTACAACAGTCGGTATACTACGATCGTCTAACCGAGATGGTTCGATTCACCACTCAGCGGGCTTCATAGAGGCGATAAGCCTCGAGATGTTCGTGTGCCGATTTCCAATCCCAGATATACATAGTAACAATAGTCGCGTTTTGTTTCATCGGGTATAAGGTTTCATCATGTTTGGCTGGTCTGACTTTTCGATCGATTTTCTTGCGGCGTCTCCGGTAATACTTTTTCTCGTATTAGCCCTGCTGATCGGCTTCGCCGTCTTTGTTTATTATAAAACCAATCCGCCTGTCCCATCCTATATACGGATCATTCTGGCATCATTGAGGATTATAGCGATTGTTGCGCTGGTTGGGGCGTTGCTTGAGCCGATTATAGGATTCAGCCGCGATTTTGAGCGTAAAAAGCGCGTCTCCGTACTGATCGATCGTTCGCGAAGCATGAACCGGCTTGAGTCAGAAAAAAGCCGAAGCGCGCGTCTTGATTCTCTTCTTTCGAGTTCCGCATTCGGAGAACTTGGAAACCGAACAGATATGAAAGCCTATTATTTCGCCGAGTCGCTCTCTGAATCACCGGATAATTTGGGCGTTGAAAAAACCGCAATCGGCGATGCCATTACCGAATTGTCGCAAATCGAACTGGGACAGCCAGCCGATCACTGGCTGCTGTTGACCGATGGTAATTCCAATGCAGGCAAAAAACCGTCTGAGGCCGCAAGCGGTCTTGCTTCTCCTGTTTTTGCGATTGACCTCTCGCAGGATGCTGGCAGTTTTGATGTGAGCCTCGAAGCGGTCGATTATAATCCGGTGGTCTTTTCCGGACAGAAGACCGAAGTCAAAATCACGGTTGCCTGGAGTGGAGCGGATACGGGAAAGATCAGTCTTCCAGTGCGAATAAGCGACTCCCGAAAAGTGCTTCAGGAGAGCAGAATGACCATCGAGCAGGAAGCTGGTTTCAGCGAACTCACTCTGTCTTATACACCTGAACAGCCAGGGCAATTGCATTTGAGTTTCGGTGTTCCAAAGCAATCAAACGAAGAGACTGCGGATAACAATGGACGCACGGTTGCGGTGAAGGTTCTCAAAAGCAGGCTTGCAATTTTGCTTGTGGCCGACCGCCCCGATTACGAGGTCGGATTTCTGAACCGCTTTTTGATTGGCTCGGATAAATATGATGTCAATCTCATCTCGACAGGAAGCAAGGCCGGAAATCTTGAAGGGCAGTTCCCTTCAAGACAAACCGAATTGAATCGTTACGATTTGGTTATTCTCCATGACCCCGATCCGGCCAAGTTTGAGTCACGAAATGACATTATTGAATCATACCTTTCGGAAAAAGGGGGAGCGATCTGGGTGATAATGAGCCAGCAGTTTGCGAGTCGCGGGCCTGTTGAGTGGTTCAACCGTCTGCTTCCATTCTCACAGTCTGCCAAAAGGAATGTCGAATACGTCGATTTCACTGGAGAGCCATCGGAAGGAAATCTCTTTCATCCGGCAGTTCGTCTGGCCGATGACCGCCCCGGCATCCGTGAAATATGGTCAGAACTTCCGCCATTCAAAACGCTCGTTCGATGTGATAACATAGTCTCCGACGCATCTGTCCTTGTGCATGCGGTGCTGCCTGGGACCGCTCGCCCGCCTATCCTCGGCTATAAACGGTTTGGCCCGGGGAAATTACTGGCCTCGACAGCGACACCGTTTTGGACCTGGGGATTCATTCAGCGCGGTCTGGGTGAGGACGATACAAACTTCAACAAATTTCTCGAAGGCGCAATCAGTTGGCTGACGGTTCCCGATGACTCGGAACCGCTTCGCATTGTACCGGAAAAAGAGGTTTTCACGCGCGGCGAAACAGTGCGGTTCGATGGCTTTGCATTCGACCAAGGCTTTCGTCCGATTCCCGGAGTGAGCGGGCAAATTCGCCTTGTCTCTGATTCAAATAAACAGAGTTATGAAACCGATTTGATTGATAAGGGAGAAGGAAAATTCCTCGGTGAGTTTGACCAACTCCCGCCCGGACGATATACATATTCGGGACGCTTCGAAAAGGGGGGCGCTGAACTGAAGAAAAAAGACGGCACGATCATGATTGAGTCCTTCTCATTGGAGGAGTTCGATCAGAGCGGAGATCCGGCGACACTTGCGGCGATAGCCCGCCAGTCCGGCGGACGTTATTTCACATATAAGCAATTCGATGATGCCATTCGCGCGTTGGATCTGGCTTCGGTGCATGAGACGGTAACAGGTGAGTTATCTTTGTGGGGGAAAAGCTGGCTTTTGTTTATTTTCATCGGTGCACTGGCGGCTGAATGGGTGCTCCGAAAGATAAATCATCTGCTATAGGCGTAATTATTCTATTATTCAATTTGTTGCGCGGGTCTAACCGGCAATATTGATTGCGACCTTGCCGGTACTGTAGATATCAGTGATCTGACTGCGCTCATTGATCATCTCTTTATTTCAAATACGCCTTTGTGTTGTCTCAGCGAAGCAAACACCGACGGCAACGGCTCGGTCGATATATCAGACCTGACTGCGCTTATTGATCATTTGTTTATTTCGCTGAATCCGCTGACAGCGTGTCCCTGAGATTCAGCAGGCAGGTTTCGGCTCGAAAAACTTTTGGATAAAGTTTAAATTCAATCTCCCAGAATTGCCGTATGACAGGGTCTGTGACATGCCGGAGTACTTCCGCTCTGTATGTTGAATCAATCAGTACACGAGGGATACCAAGTAGTGAGCTTTCGGGGGCTTGAAGAAGAGCCAAGATGGCGTTCCGCAAAATGTACTCAAGCCTTGGCCCCAGGACTCGCTCCAAATCTTCTTGAACACCTCTACTAGCCCTGAGGCGGTGAGGTGTTCTGGATAGCCCTTTTTAGTGTCAAGAACATTGAATGCTATAGGGATGGTCGCGATCTGAAGGATTGAAATAGACCACGTCGTTGATGCGCTGTAGAGGTACTTGGTCAAGAGCGCTCTCTGCCAAGTCGCCGTGAGGATCAATTATCGCCACTCCCGTTCCGGCTATAATGTCCTGCGCAATCATGTTGAGGAGCAGAGTCGATTTGCCGGTTCCGGTCTGACCAATAATATACATGTGGCGGCTCCGGTCGGATGCCTTGATGCCGAACCGGTGGCGACGGTTTCGGTAGTTCGTCTCTCCAATGATGGTGATCCGCTCATTGTTCATATCACACGCTACCCTAGAGAAAGACTTAAAAGATCAAGGGGCAAGAAGTTGCCACGTGCGGGAACATAATTAAGCAAAGAAAAAGGCGGCCATTTGGCCGCCTTTTATTGGTTCAGAAGGTTAGATTATTGACACGCCGCTGTCGGAGCAAGCGAAATAAAGAGATGATCTATCAGCGCAGTCAAATCAGAAACATCTGCCACTCCATCCGGTGATCCATCAGTGTTCGCTTCCTCGGCACAGCAGAGTTGCGTGCGATTGATAAAGAGATGGTCAATCAATGCCGTAAGGTCAGATATGTCTGCGACATCAGCCTGATCACAATCGACGTTGCCTGACGCGGCAACACAGCATCCTCTAGGATCGACTCTCGTGAATAACAGGCCGGTTTTTAGGAATGCGCTATCCCGACCGACGGCCTGTATGACTAAGGTGATCACGCCAAGAGAATCGTCGGGCACCCATTGAGCAGCATAATTGCCGTCGGCGGCCACGAGGTCTCCATGAACCCCTGCATCAGTGAGCGAAAGATTTAAGACTTCTTGGGCTGAATCAGAATAACCAATGCAACTGACTAACGCATCCGGCGCGGCCAGAGAATTGGTCGATATCTTGCAGGACAACAACAGAGTATCTCCAAGTGCGAGAGATGCGGGCTGAGCCAAGAAGTCTACAGAAACGGAGTCTTCCACATGCACACTGACAAAGTAGGGCCATGCGGGTGCAAGAAGAGAATCTGCATTAATTATCACTCTCCAGTTTCCTGGCAGGGGGTCAGGGATCACAATTTCGGTAAGATCATACATTGTACCATAGGACAGTGCTGGCGTTGATATTATAGTAGAATCATACACTGTTCCATTCGGAGAAATAAGTCCAAAGTGAAGACCGCCCCCAAAACCAAATGCACTCAGAGCAAGTTGACTGGACCCCCAGACATTGAATTCACGCGAAACAGAAGTGAGGCCCACAATTGAGTCTGAAAATGCGTAGGAAAAATCGGTTGATGAGGTATTAGGTGACATCGCTTGACTCAAGTCGATTCTGAAAGACTGAGACACTGATTGTCTTAGAAGCTCGGGTCGTACCATTACAAGATAAATGTCCTCTGCGCTAGTCAGTCGGGTATGTAAGTATCCGGGAATTACCGCACCTAGGGGCAATTCTATAGGACCATACGAATAGGCTTTATCAAGAAGGTCTCTTTCAGGTTGGCCCGGTATTGTCAATCGAGCTTGTAATACGCTTTCCATCGCTATAAAACCATCGTTAGGTTTTGGGACTATTCTGAACGGCGGATTTTGTACTCCCGCTATGCCGACAAGTCTCACGTCTGATCGATATGCATTATGGTGTGGGCTTGAATTGAACTGCAGAATCTGGCCTTCAGCAAATTCATCATCTGCCGGTCCATTGCAGACAAGAGCCCCTAATCCATGACTAATTCCTGCGTTCAGACAGTCCCACGCCGGTATCCCGGGGAGACGGTGTGAACATCGTTCGGTCGAAGTTTCTAGCAAATGTGTCGCAAGTGGCACACCTCCATTTGGAGTACCTAGCATAATCAGGGTTTCGACCTTCAACCCCTTACTATGAGCTGACCAGGAGTCGTCACCAGTCGCATACCTTCTGGCCACCATTCCCCCCATTGAATGTGCCACAATCATTACTGATGCTGGGATAATACCATTTGTTTGCAGTAGGTTGTTTCTCAGAGTTTCAATTCCAACAGATAACTTCTTGGAATTTTTGTCAAACAGTCTTTCTCCCTCACCACCACATGGATCAATGTCAATAATCCATCTATGATTGAAGTGGTCCTGCGCCAACCAGTCATCCATCGTATTCCATGTGCTACCAGCAGACCGCCAGCCATGGACAAGAACTATTGGAATAGAGGGGTAATTGGCCGTGTCATTTGGAGTGATTGTGGCGTATTCACTCCAGAGGTCTAGAGCTCTGCTATAGCTTCGTACAGCCACATAGTGTGGCTTCATATACTGTAAATTTGAAAGCATAAAAGAGTATTTATTGCTGCCATTCTCTTGAATGGGATTGCTCCTGAAAATATAATCGCCCGAGGAGTTCCCAAAGTACACTTGGTATGCACTTATGCCTAACCGTGGTCCTTGAGTCCATTCCACGATCAAATCATGACCGGTTCCAGCGTCACGAACGGCGGTTATTACTGGTTTAGCCGGTTTAATATTACGGAGAAGCACTGTGTGCCCTAAATTACTATATCCTTGCAAATTGATACTGGGAGTAGTAAGGGAAACATACCCGCGTTTTGAATATTCAATGCTATATGCCCCTGAGGGAATAGACGCAAAGGCATAGACCCCATTGGGGTCGGTAGTAGTATTATATAGGATGTCGGAACCTTGAATGAGCTTCACCGCCACATTAGACAAAGACATCAAAGATTCACCGTCAAATGCGCCAAAGACATGACCAGAAACATAGGCAGTATTAGCTCCGGCGCTTGTGTTAATTAGAACCGGACACAACGCTTGCTGGCCAGTAATATCGGTGACAGTGTAATTAATTGTATATGCGCCATCCTGACCTATGCCAGGAGTCCAGCGAAATGTAGATGAAATGCCGCTTGCTCCGCTCGTAGGCAAGCTCGGATTCATTGTGGCACCGGACGGCAATCCCCCGGAATTAATAGTTACGATATCATCCGAATCGGAATCAGTACCTTGGACAGTAAAAGTGATGGGTCGGCCGACCGTCGCAACAAATGGACCATCAGGCGTTATTTTACACTCAGGCGCATAACCAGAAGAACCTACCACAAGGAAGATAAAATCAACGGCAACTTTCCCGATAACAATATTATTGCGAGATTCCTCGATGGTAACTTGAATTGTGAAAAGGTCATTTTGAAAGGTTCCTCCAGTTGTGTTCCATGACAGAACTCCGTTGGAAGAATTTATTGTGGGAGCATTAGCGGCATCAATGCCACCGGCTGGTCCGATAGGATCGGAGATGCCGCTCTCGTTAGGGTCTGATAAACGCCATGTCAATTTGTCCCCATCAGCATCGAGAGCCGCGACCGGAAATGAGAAATTTGTGTTTATCGGTACGTTGACAACCGCTGTTAGACCGCTCACGGGAGAAGAGTTCACGATGTCAAATCGGATTAATGTCTCTACATTATAACTTCCATCCGAGCTATTGCGGAGATTGCCGATACGGCAACAACTTGAAATTCTTGCAAGCCACGGTTTGCCCGACAGATTTAGTGGCGTTGCATACGTGTGAATAAGATTTTCATTAGCTGTGCCAGGTTGCAATGCCCGGGCGAGAATCCAATTTCCGTCCACATCATAAGCGGTAACACGAAAGTTTAACGTGTTTGTGAATGCACCATCTCCAAAATCCAAGCCAGTGGCTCCGATTGTTTCCACGATGATGTCTCCAATTTGTGGATAACCATCAGGGGCATTACCTGGATAACCATCGCGACGAAAGGCCCCAGTGAATGCGATCTCAGCGGTGTTGGGCGCTATATCATTGCGCTGTGTCGATGTGAGATGGCCATAACGAAAATGCGAAGCCTCAGCCGAAGAAGGTGCGAGAATGGATAGAATAGAATAGAATAGAATAGAATAGAATAGAATAGAGACCCAGAAGTAGTGTGAGCATTGATAATACGATTCATAGATTTCCAGCCTTTCCTAAAGATTTAACAGAGCGTGTGTGCGACTATCTGCAGAAAGGTAATCGATTTTGGAGGTATGTCAAGAGGGATTATGGTAGCAGAGGGAACTGAGATTGCCGCGTCTGCCCGCCGTGGAGGGTCGTTCCTCAGAAGCCTCTCCTCGCAACGACGGGGTCGCAATGTTGGCTTTGATTCTTATACCACACTGCTTGCGATGTGATCTTTATCTTGGCGAATATCGGACGTCAGGATCACAAGGATCACTGACCTACCAAATATCAGAGAAGATGGATTCTCCGCCGCGGCGGGCTGCCCCGCACCAAGGGACTGTCGCTCAGAGACGTCCCGCGCGAAGATGTACTAACGTGCCGAATAGGGTCGCCCAAATCCCGTTAGTCCAGCTCTTTGTCGATTTCGTATTTTTTGATTTTATCGAAGAGGGTCGTGTAGTCTATCTTTAGAATTTCGGCGCATTTCTGTTTGTTGTGGTGTCGGGCGCCCTCGCCCGACACAAAGAAGACAGTCAGGCGGGGGCTTTCAAGTCCGCCGAAGGAGGACGCCTGACTGCACTTCTGTAAATCTGTACAGGCCAGAGATTTTCGAATCCGCCAATGGAGGACGCCTGACTACACTCGCTTAATCGCTGAACCACAGGGGTTCATAGCTACGAGAGAATAAAATCGAATTGCCTAAGCTATCTAATTCCCCAAATTGTAAAAGGTCTTCATCCCCGGATAGATGGCATTGTTTCCAATCGATTCAGCTATCCTGAGTAATTGATTGTATTTAGCTATTCTATCCGTGCGGCACATAGAACCAGTCTTTATCTGCCCCGCTCCCGTCCCGACAGCGAGATCGGCAAGGGTCGCGTCTTCGGTTTCTCCCGAACGATGGGAGATGACAGTTGTGAAGCCGGATTTTTGCGCCAGAGCGATGGCATCGAGCGTTTCGGTAAGGGTGCCTATTTGATTGAGTTTGATCAAAATCGAATTTGATGATTTTTCTTTTATGCCGCGAGAAAGACGTTTTGGATTGGTAACATATAGGTCATCGCCAACTAATTGCACACGTTTGCCCAGCCTTTCAGTCAGGGCTTTCCATCCCTCCCAATCGTCTTCGGCAAGGCCGTCTTCGATTGAGATTATGGGATAGTCTTTGCATAGTCGTTCCCAGAAATCAATCATCTGTTCCGAGGTCAGATTTTTACCTTCGGCTTCGAGTTTGTATTTTTTCGTTTTTGGGTCATAGAACTCAGTCGAGGCTGGATCAAGGGCAATCATGATATCTTTGTTCGCACCCGCTTTGTAGCCTGAGGCCGAGATTGCTTCCATGATAACCTGAAGCGCCTCCTCGTTGGACTTGAGATCCGGCGCGAAGCCGCCCTCGTCTCCGACTGCTGTATTATACCCTTTTTTGTGGAGCACTTTTTTGAGAGAGCCAAAAACTTCGGCTCCCATCTGTAGCGCTGAAGCAAAATCCTTGGCTCCGACAGGCATGATCATAAACTCCTGCAGGTCGATATTATTGTCGGCATGCTTGCCGCCATTGAGAATGTTCATCATTGGCACGGGCATGACTTTGGTGTTACAGCCGCCCAGGTATTCATAGAGAAACCTGCCCGAGCTTTCAGCGGCGGCTTTGGCTGTTGCGATTGAGACTCCGAGAATGGCATTTGCGCCGAGTTTTGATTTGTTTTCGGTTCCGTCCATCGCGATTAGGTATCTATCTAAGGAGGTCTGATCGAAGGGATCAATCATGTCTTTGAGAATCGCCGGGCCGATTAGCTCATTGACATTTGCCACGGCGGTAAGAACCCCCTTGCCGAAATATTTCTTGGCGTCACCATCGCGTAGTTCGACCGCCTCATGCGCGCCTGTTGAGGCTCCTGAGGGAACGGCGGCGCGGCCAAGGGTGCCGTCGGTGAGACAGACATCGACTTCGACTGTCGGTGTGCCACGGCTGTCGAGGATTTGACGGGCATGGATATATTCAAAATCGGCCATAACGAAGTCCCTTCAGTTTGTTCAATACACCAGAATGTGGGCAAACATATTGTGTTCAGTGCAACTGGAGCAAGGAGTAATTTGAGATGGTTAGTGACCAGTTGTAAGAAATTTCTGCACCCGTTGGCGCTATCTTTAAGTTTTTGCGCTACAAAAACTTAAAGTAAAATCTCACAGACTAAAAATATTAACAAAGATTGAGCAGGCGATGCCCCGTGTTTGATCGTGGGTATGTTAACTAAGGTCAAATCGGTGGATAGTGTAAACAAAGCGGCGGAAAATTCATATATTTCTCACAATCCCCCTATTGACCTTTTGAAAATATCCGATATGTTTAGTGTGTTATCATGGTCCCAGTAGCTCTTCATTATGGGCATCAGTATGCTCAGTCGAACGTTTCGTGTTCTAGATTTTCTATGACAGACGGACTTCTGAATATCTTCGCTCCCCATGGCGCAGACGCTGGAGAATGTAAGAACCCTCAGGAGGTAGAATGAACATCTACGTCGGCAACCTGTCATATCAGGTAAGCGAAGAAGATCTTCGAACGGCTTTCGGCGAATTCGGCGAAGTGACCAAGGTTATTATCATCAAAGACAAGCTGAGCGGCGAATCCCGCGGTTTTGCCTTCGTCGAGATGGGAAGCAGCGAGTCCGGACAATCGGCAATTTCCGGGATGAATGACGCCGAGCTCAAAGGACGTCGTTTGAAAGTCAATGAAGCCCAGGCCCGTACCGATGCCCCGCGAGGCGGTGGCGGAGGAGGCGGAAGCCGCGATGGCGGCGGCGGCGGACGTCGCTAAGCCCGGCACAATAGCCACTGGGTGTAATCATCGATAAATCCTCATAGATTTTCCGATAGATTTTCCGAGCAGTTAAAAACAGGCCGACTCAATAGTCGGCCTGTTTATGTTGATGCACAGACTTTCTTTCGCGCTCTCCCCAAAGATTACGTTACGGTTATGGACTTTCGTCGGTGGAGATACATATATTAGAGTTATGGAGCAATATTATCTCTGTGCCTGTTGCGGCGAGGAAAACGAGATTCTGATAGATCCCACAAGCGGCAATCGTCAGGAATTCGTCGAAGATTGCCGGGTGTGTTGCCGTCCGAATGTTATCAAGGCATCGTTTAACAGTTATCTCAATGAATACGACCTTGAGGTTTATCAAGAAGATGTTGGTTGAGGGCGAGTGACTTCGTCTGCGCTTTCAGCATTTGGATTTTTTTTTCTGGCCGTTATAACGCGGTCTGTCTTTTTTACTATAACCCAATTTACGGCCGATGACGCATATATCACCTTCCGCTATGCGGAAAACCTGGCAGCCGGACAAGGTTTTGTCTATAATGTGGGCGAACGGGTGTTGGGGACAACGACACCGCTGTTTACTTTTCTGCTCTCCTTCTTCTCTCTTGTCGGACTCCCGACTCCCTCAAGCGCGCTTGTGTTATCGCTCATATTTTCAGGACTGACCGCCGCCTTTCTCTATCGGTTTGCGCAGTCACTTGGTTTCACCAGACTTGCATTCCTGCCGCCATTGGTTTATTCCTTTTGGCCAAGATCTTTAGTCGCTGAGACAAGCGGAATGGAGACTGCTCTTTTTACGCTTCTTGTAACTGCGGCTTTCTATTATCAGCATAAACGGCTTGATATGTACGCCATAGGTATGGCCACACTGGCAACAGTGACCCGCCCAGAAGGAATGGGTCTTTTATTGTTGATTTTATTCGTCAACGTCTGGCAACACAGGGAACGAATCAGGAAATATCTTCGTATTGCCGGGGGGATTCTTATCCCTTGGATAATTTTTGCGACATTTTATTTTGGTTCTCCGATTCCGAACTCCATACGCGGCAAGCTCGCATTGTATAGTCAATTTGGTCAGATGCCGCTCTGGGATACGGTCGTCTATCTCATGGGCTGGCATTCTATCTTCGGCTGGGTCATATTTGTCTTTGCTCTCATCGGAGCGCGATGGCTTTGGCATAAGCAGGGTTATGGGCGGCTTGAGGTTGTCTGGCTCTTCGGAATGATTGCTTTTTATAGCCTCAGCAGTTCCAAAGTGTTCTTTTGGTATATCACACCGATTTATCCGGTCTATATTCTTTTTATCAGCGCATCGTGTGTCCAGCTGGCCGACGCTATGAAGTTACGGGAGAGGGCATTTTCATACGCGCGTATTGCGGGCGGCGCGGTTTTGATTGCGGGGTTGATCTGGATAAGTCTACCGACAGTACGATATTATGCTGCCTATCAAGAAACATTGGAGCGTGTGCATAAACAGATCGGATTATATTTATTCACACAAGGCAAGGCCGGTGACAGGGTGGCGGCTGAGGATATTGGGTATATGGGCTATTATTCACAGCTCAGCATTCTTGATCGTGACGGGCTGATTTCACCCGAATTCCATATATATAATCGTCAGGCTCGCTATCTCGATGCTGTACTGGATCATACTCCGCGATGGGTTGTCGCGGCCCGCTCCAGTCCCACAAGCGCCTTTATAGATTCAGCTCGATTTACGGACAGCTATATATGGGATACATCATTTTCCGACCAAAAGTATGAGTATGTATTGTTCCAACGGAGAGAATAAAGCAGGCCGGGTCAACCATTGGAGCTTTTTGTAGGCGAATCTAAGCTCCGCGCTAACTTTGGCTGGACTTCATCCGATAAATTTAGTACAATTAAGAGAAGGCTGTTTTTCGGATTTACCGCAGAAAATGGATGGATTACCGAGTTATTTTGAGTTTACGCCTTCACATGACAAGAAATTATTAACGGAGTGTAAGTAGACAAAAATATATGAAATATTTGATAACTGGCGGGGCCGGATTTATCGGCTCCAATATTGCTCGAAAATTAATCGAAGATGGTGAGCACGTCCGCGTCCTTGATAATTTTTCGTCAGGGAAAGAAGAAAATCTTGTCGAAATCATCAATGATATTGAGTTGATCGAGGGAGATATCCGCGATTACTGGACGGTTAGCTCGACGGTAAAAGGAATGGATTATGTGCTGCACCAAGCGGCATTGCCCTCGGTCCCCAAATCCATTCTCAACCCGCTCAGTGCGAACGCGGTCAATATTGACGGCACGCTCAATGTGTTGGAAGCATCGCGGCTTGCCGGAGTGAAACGATTTGTGATGGCCTCGTCAAGCGCGGTTTATGGTGAATCAGTGGAACTGCCCAAACATGAAGGCATAATCCCATCACCTCTTTCTCCCTATGCCGTGGCAAAGCTGACAAACGAATATTACTGCAAAGTATATAACGACCTGTATAAACTCCCCACAGTGGCGCTGAGATATTTCAATATCTTTGGCCCGCGGCAGGATCCGAAGAGCGAATATGCGCCGGTCATCCCGCGTTTTATCACGCTTCTTCACAGCGGACAGAAACCGACAATCTATGGTGACGGCGAGCAATCCAGAGATTTTATATACATAGACAACGCGGTTGAAGCAAATCTCCTTGCCGCCCGTAACCCGGCCTTGTCCGGACAGGTCTTCAACGTCGCCAATGGTTTCCAATGCACCCTCAATCAATTGCTGGAGCGGTTGCGACAGATTCTCGGTGTCAATTTACCGGCTGAGTATGCGCCAGCGCGCGAGGGGGATATTCGCCACTCGTATGCTTCAATCGAAAAACTCAAAAGTTACGGCTTCAATGGATCGGTCGGGCTCGACGAGGGGCTGCAAAGAACTGTTGCCTTTTTCACCGCTCCGTCGACGACTCGGACTCATATAAGCCGATAGGTCTGTAGCTCTCTGGCGAGTAAAAACCCACCCGTTGGGTGGGTTATAAGGATTACCCCGCATCAAAAAGAAGATGAATTGAGATTGCCGCGTCACTCCTCGGAAGTCGCTCCTCGCAACGACGTGATGGGGGGGCCGGCTTTGAATCTTGCGTCACAATCCCGATATTCGCCGGGTTGATGTGATTTTTTTCCCCCGTAGCCCAGCCAACGGCTGGGTTTTTCCTGCCCAGTGTGAGATTAATCAGGTTGCTGAAATTTGGTGCGGGGCAGTCCGCCGGGGCGGACCGCACGAAGAAAATAAAACGTGCGCGACAGCGACGTCCCGCACGAAGAATAAGTAAGATCACACCGTCCGCCACGGCGGAGTGTGGTACAAGGGCTGGTACACGGGGGCGTACACCAAGCACGGATAAAGTGTGCACCTATGACAGTCAAGGCAGAGACGTCTGACTGCACGTCTTATTTTAGCTCGAGATATGGAATAGCGTTCGCCACAAATTCTCCCGGGCCGAGGATTTCATATCGAAAAAAACCGGCCGCGGCGATCATCGCCGCATTGTCAGTGCACAATTCAAGCGAGGGATAGAATAGCCGTTTGCCTTCGGATGCCAGACGCTCCTGCATGAGTGCGCGAAGTCGGCTGTTTGCAGCCACTCCGCCAGTGATTGTGACATCGGTAATCGAGTATTGCTGAGCCGCGCGGACTGTCTTTTCGACAAGAACATCGACAACGGCTTCCTGAAACGAGGCCGCGATATCGGCCTTATGTTTCTCATAGATATCTTTTTCAAGCTTTTCGAGATAGAGCGCGACGGACGTCTTGAGGCCGGAAAACGAAAAGGCATATTCTTCGTTTTTTAATCCACGCGGGAATCGAACAAACTGCGGATTTCCTTGCTTCGCCAGTTTATTGAGCGCCGCTCCTCCGGGATATCCGAGCCCCATTAACTTGGCTACTTTATCGAAGGCCTCGCCTGCGGCATCGTCGCGGGTTTTTCCCAGAATCTCATATTCTCCAAACTGTTTTACTAACACAAGCATTGTGTGTCCACCCGAAACTACGAGACTAAGGTGTCTTTGGGAGATATGTGGAAATTGAAGGAGCGGAGCGGCCAGATGTCCTTCGAGATGATTGACCGGCACAAACGGAATCTGCCTGGCAAATGAAAGTCCTTTGGCGAATGTCAACCCGACGAGCAGCGGTCCGACAAGCCCTGGTCCCTGTGTGGCGGCAATAAGTTCTATGTCATCAAGCCGCATACCGGCCTCGCGGAGCGCCTGATTATATATGGGCACTATGGTTTTGAGATGCTCGCGGCTTGCAACTTCGGGAATGACCCCGCCAAATTTTGAGTGGATCGCCTGTGACAGAATAATATTCGATAGGATCCGCTGTCCGTTTTCGACAACAGCGACCGATGTTTCATCACATGATGTTTCAATTCCCAGAGTACGCATTGGGTGGGGGAGATATCTGCACAGAATCGGCGGAAAATGATTTTAGCTTGAATATTTTCGGGTAGTCAAATTTAAGTTCGGCGCGTCCGGCGGGATCGGCCCGGCGATAATCAGCCGAAACGGTAATTGCGGATGCCGAGAGCGAATCAATCTCATCCTGCGGCCCTGACACCACCAAGTCGATTGAGCGGGGGGTCGTCGTTATTTCTGCGTCAGGCGGGGCATTGAAAACAACTATTGGAATCGACGAGAGGGTTTTTGTTTTAACAGGTACCACTTCAAGTGTGACATTCACTGTGTCGAACTTAGTCGAGAAACCTAAGAGAGACTGTTTGTTCAGAGGGGTATTTAGGGTTACTTTATCACGCAAGCCCCTGAGATCGATGGGAAGCGTGGAAACAGAAGTAAGAATGTTCATTTTCGATCGAGGTCCGGAGACACTGATATGGGAAGGTACAACGGTTATCAAACACCCAAGCGCGAAACCATCATCTGGTTCAGAACTTATTTCGGGATTGACTGGCACAGAGAACTGTGCCTGGGTGTCTATATCAAGCTTTATATAGTTTGGAGAGATAATGTCTTCGATTGACAAGTCATCAGAGGGAGCCACAAGCGAGGTGTTGAGCGGGGTCAGTTCAATAACCTGCTCACCGGCTGGATATTGAGCGGCATTGATGCGGATCCCATCTCTCTTCCATTGTTTGCGAAGAAGTTGTTTGCCCGATGCGCTGACCGCCAGAGTTACCGAATCCGGAGCAGGAGCGGACAAAGTCAATGTATCGCGAAGCGAGATTTCGGTCACTGGCAGGGACACGACATAGGTATAGTTTTTCTCGGTGGCGACATGAAGCCAAATGAGAAGAGCCAGAACAACTGCGAGCAGTTTCAGCCAAATATTTTCAAAAAAAGTCACCATAAAATGTCAACGAAGCGGGGTTTTGAGCGCTGTCTGTTGCCTCAGTATAACACATCCAACACACGGAGTAAACTATTTCGACTGATCGCGCTCACTGTTTTTCAGCGGTTGCTGATATACTTCGGGTCATTCCAATGAAATCGGGTAACGCCCTGGTCTGTCGCTACCCAGATATAATCTCCGTCGATATACAGGTCAAAAACATAATTAGAGGCAAGCCCATCGTCGGTGGTGAACTCCCAGGTTCTTGGATTTTTCCCCTCAAGAACAAAAACCGTAAGCCCTCGGTCGGATGCGACTGCGGCGATTTTGTCGTTTACCGCAAGCGCTCGCACACTGGTGCGGGTGGATAAATCCTGGAATGATGTCACCACACCCGTTCGAGCATTGACTTTAACTAGACCGTTAGTCGCCGCAAGCCAAATATTTTCGCCGGATTGTTCTATGTCAAAGACCCGGCTAAAAATAAGCTGGGTGGTATCGATAAATTCATGTAATTCTCCCGATATTAGGGATAGGCGAAAAGCGCCGGCATCGGTCGCAAGCCAGAGAAAGTCTCCAATTCTTTCGAGGTCGTATACGGCGCGGTTTGAGAACTGGTTTGGATAGACTTGCCTGATGGAATCCAAGTTGTGATGAATGAGCGTAAGTCCTCCAGCCGTTCCGACAAACAGAGAATCACCGATTTTCTTCAGTGAAAGGACATTATCATCGCCAAGACCGTGACGCCGATCGACACTTCGTATCTGCCTCCAGAACTGACGCTCTAAAATTGTCAGCCCGGTCGATGTACCTACATAGAGGGATTTGGCATCGCCTGCGAGACAGTTGACATCGACAGGCGGTAGATCGGAACTGACGCCGGATTCGATATGAAAAAACTGACTTGCGTCCCGCGTCATTGCTGTAATTCCGGTTCTCGGCTGTCCCAAGGTGGAGCCTGCAAACCAGATCAGGGTGTCCTCGACATAAATCGCATCGGTTCGGTTTTGAATAAGACCGAAAGGAAGGAGTTCCATCACCCAGGACGAGGCGCTGGCTTTTGCCGGGCCATATCCCCATGTTCCAATCCAGAGTGTGCCGCTGTTGTCATCGATAGCATCCCTGATCGAATATCTGCGGCCGTGGAGGTCAACGAAGTTACCATCGCCGAAATAATTTGACCCGACAGGAGGAATAAGCGTCTGTGATGGAGCTATATGCTCGTAATTTTTTTCAAGTTTGGGAAGCTCGGTAATCGGGAACCAACTCTCAAAGAGCAGATCGTACTCGTATAAACCGAGTTCAGTTTCTGCGTAGAGCTTATCGCCGAATGTGCCTGCCCAGATACGTTTGACCTCCTCGCCGTTGAGGCTGTTGGTGCCATTGGTCCCGGTGAGCGGCGGCTCCCACTCATTTGTCTGCTTGTTAAATCGAAGGATACCATTGGTTGTCGCGTAGAAGATATGGGTGAGTGAACTTGCGACGTGGTTGACATAACTAAACGACGCATAAGTTACGGCTTGCTTCTTCTTCCAATCTGCGGATTCGGACGAGGATTTACCCATCGCAAGAAAAGGAAAGAAGAAAGAAAACACGAAGTGAAGCATTACCGACCGTTATTTTCCATATAGTCGAGAACCGATGAGACAAGAGGCGAAGTGCCATACGCAAGTGCGGCCTCATCACAGATAAATTGAGGAGAGTGCCAGGACTTGTCAGCTTTGATTTTTTTATTCATCACACCAAGCCGAAACATCGCCCCGGGAACCTGTTCGAGGTAACAGGCGAAATCTTCGCCGCCAAGAGTCGGTTCAGTTTGAAGGACTTTGCCTTTGCCATAGAGGGAATTAAAGTTTTTCTCAAACAAGCGGTTAGTCTGCGGGTGGTTTTTCAGCAGCGGGTAGTTAGCGATTTCACGAATTTCGAAATCTGCTCCACGGGCTTTGCATATTCCTGCCAAGGTGCGTTTTATATGTAGGGGTATTTTTTTGAAGGCGTCTTCAGAGAGGGTGCGGGCTGTACCGATAATGCTGACTTGGTCGGCGATAACATTTCTCGCCGTGCCGCCTTGAATCTGCCCGAAAGTAATCGCGGCCGGCTGAACCGGATCCATTTCACGAGAAATGACTTTTTGCAAGGACTCGATGACTTCGGCGGCAACCACAATCGAATCGACCGCCAGATGCGGTCGGGCGGCATGGCCGCTTTGGCCCTTTATAATGATATCAAAGTCATAGACCGAGGCCATTGTCACGCCATCGCGCAGGCCAATTTTTCCGGTCGGGACATGGGGGTCAACATGGAGGCCGAAAATCATCTCGACATCTTTGAGCGCCCCATTGGCAATCATTGGCCGCGCTCCGCCGGGAGGAACTTCTTCGGCTGGCTGGAAGATAAATCGCACTGTTCCAGAGAAATCCTTTTTGAGCGATGCCAAAGCCGTGGCGGTCCCAAGAATTGTCGCCATATGCATATCATGTCCGCAGGCATGCATCCGGCCGTCGATTTTGGAGGAGAATGGCAGCCCTGTCGCTTCAAGAATAGGCAGGGCATCGATATCAGTTCGCACAGCAACAGTTGGACCGGGTTTATTGCCCTTCAATTCAGCCAAAAGCCCGGTTTCCATTGAAAGGGGAAGCAATTTCAAACCAAGAGCCTGAACCTGTTTTTTCAGGAAAGCTGTGGTCTGATGCTCCTCATAGGCGACTTCGGGATATTGATGAAGATGACGCCGCCATTTTATCTGATTAGCGGCAAGTGAATCGACGTTTTTCAGAATTTTTGAGGCGGTGTGTTTGTTTTCGTTTTTCATTTTCTTTATACCCTGCTTTGCCTGTAAGTGTCTGTATTTTTATAACATAGCCGACTTTGAGAGAAAGTCAACAATTGCCGAACTGGTCACATAGCCCATTTGCAGCACGAAAAATAACATTAATTTTATTATTGCTCTTTTATCGCCTCCTTGTGTATAATTATTCGCAGGTAATTACCTTAAGGTAATTTAAGTGAACGTAATTTACGGAGGGATAATATGAATGAATACGGAAGCAAACAGAATGATAACTCGAAGACAAAAGAAATCAAAATAGCTGGCAGGATTACCTTGGCGCTGATTATCTGTGTTTTGGGGGGCGGTGTTGGGCTGCCTCACACTCTACTCGGAGCGGACCGAACAGCCTATACAATAAAAGCCCCAACGCCTGATTCTCTGCTGAGAGACCTCAGTACTGACCGGCCGGACAAGACGGAGAGCCCCTATACTGTCGATGCCGGCCGGATGCAACTCGAAGTCGACCTGCTGAGCTACAGCCATGACCGGCCATCCGAAGGAGCCGACCAAACGCGGGTGACGAGTATCGGCCTCGGTATAATGAATCTCAAACTTGGATTGCGGCATAATCTTGATATTCAGTTGATCCTGCAAACGTACCAGAGGCAAAGTGTGAAAACTCCGAGCCTTGGCGTAAATGAGCAACTCTCTGGATTTGGCGACATAGTGATTAGGGTGAAGCGAAATCTGTGGGGGAACGACGGCGGACGGGTTGCATTTGGGGTCATGCCATTCATTTCCCTTCCCACGAGCGGCTCAGAACGCGGGAGTGGGAATGTCGAAGGAGGCGTGATTTTCCCACTAGCTGTTGGACTGAGTGACAAGTGGGGAATGGGACTTATGGCCGAAACCGATTTGGTTCGTAACGGAGCCGACGACGGCTATGACCTCACTTTGATAACCTCGGCTACCATAAGTCATAGCCTTTCCGATGCCTTGGGCGCATACGCCGAACTTTTCAATAAATCAAATGCCGATGTTGCAACACCGCGAGTAACGACCGGCGATCTTGGACTGACCTATGGCGTCAGCGGCAATCTCCAGCTCGACGGCGGAGTCAATATTGGCCTGACAAAGTCAGCGGAGAACATAAATCCATTTTTGGGATTCAGTAGTCGATTTTAACATGAAAATTGTATGAAAGAAATCGCAAGTACACTCACTGCGGCGCAGCAGGATTATCTTGAGACCATTTACCGGATGGAACGGGCCAACAATGTTGATAATGTTCGTGTGACCGATATCGCCGCCGAGCTCGGGACGCGGCTACCGACTGTCACCCGCACAGTCACAAAACTTACCCAGTTGGGATTGCTTCGCCATGACCATAGACAGGAAGTAGACCTGACAGCGGCAGGGAGGAAAATCGCTCAGGATGTGGTACATAGACATGACGACCTTGTATGCTTTTTCACCGACATACTTGGACTATCTCCAAAGCTTGCTGAAATTGATGCCTGCCAGATTGAACATGGTATTTCCGCCAAGACCGCACAGCGACTGCATGAGTTCATTGAATATATGAGAACGCTCTCCGAAGAAGAGCGCACAATAATTACTGGTTTCCAGAAGACGGCTTCGCGGGGGGAATCGGATTTCAAAAATCTTCCGGCCAAAAAGGTCAGCGGCTGGCGAAGCTAAATAATAAAAAAAGAATGGAATAGACAAACGAATGAAACAGTATCACATACACAACACATTTCTGTCTCTGCTATTAATTTTGGCCGCTGTCACGGGAGGTTGCGCCAAAAATGATCAGACCGCCGCGAAAGAAAAGCTTTCTATTGTTACGACAACGGGGATGATTGCCGATGCGGCCTCAATTATCGGCGGTGACAATATCCAAGTGACCGCGCTGATGGGGCCGGGTGTGGACCCGCATCTTTACAAAGCGACAAAAGGAGACGTCGATCAGCTCGAGACGGCGGATTTGATACTGTACAATGGCCTCCATCTCGAAGGCAAAATGGTCGATGTCTTTGAGAACATGTCGAAATCAAAACCAACAGTCGCAGTGGCGGCCGTAATTCTGGATTCAGAACTCCGCCATCCGACCGAATTTCAAGGACATCCCGACCCGCATGTCTGGTTCGATGTTTCACTCTGGCGGATGGCCGTCGGAGCGGTAGCTTTCGAAATTGCTCAGCTTGATTCTGTAAATCGTCCCCTGTATCATGAACGCGCTACGGTCTATCTTGACTCCTTGACCCAGCTTCATCAGTGGGTGCAGGAACAGATGGCAACAATTCCCGAAGACCAGCGAATTTTAGTTACCGCGCATGATGCCTTCGGCTATTTTGGCCGCGCCTATAATATTGAAGTGCGGGGTCTGCAGGGGATTTCAACTGTCACCGAAGCGGGCCTCTACGATGTCACCGCTATGGTTGACCTGCTTGTATCACAGAAAATAAAGGCGGTCTTCGTCGAATCCTCAGTGCCTAAGAAAACGATCGAAGCCGTTGTCGAAGGCTGTACATCTCGCGGGCATAAGGTCATAATCGGCGGAGAGCTTTTTTCCGATGCGATGGGACAGTCAGGCACGCCCGAAGGAACATATCTCGGGATGGTGCGGCACAATGTCAACACAATTGTCGCGGCGTTGCGATAAGGACACTTCTATCTATGATAAAGAATGACCGTCCAGTTCCAATCGAAGTTCATGACTTGACCGTGGCCTATCGCAAAAAACCGGTACTGTGGAATATTGATTTTTCGCTCCCTGAAGGACATTTGATTGGACTTGTAGGACCGAACGGCGCCGGCAAGTCCACTCTTATTCAGGCCATCATGGGTCTTCTTCCTGTTTTGTCGGGCTATGTTAAAGTCTACGGCCACCCGCTTGAGAAAAACCGTCAGTTGATAGGCTATGTACCTCAGCGGGAATCTGTCGATTGGGATTTTCCAGTTGATGCCCTCGATGTTGTGACGATGGGTCGTTATGGTCACATGAACGCATTCGGAAAACTTTCAAAGCAGGATCGGGAGATTGCGCTGTCGGCGCTCGACAAAGTCGGCATGGCGGATTTTGCGAAACGCCAGATAAGCCAGCTCTCCGGTGGACAGCAGCAGCGAGTATTTATCGCAAGGGCCCTTGCTCAGGAAGCATCGGTCTATCTGATGGATGAGCCGTTTGCCGGCGTCGACGCTAACACCGAAAAAGCGATAGTGGCACTACTCAAAGAACTTAAAGATCGCGGCAAAACCTGTCTGGTCGTTCATCATGATCTGCACACAGTGCGTGAGTATTTCGACTGGGTCATGCTGCTCAATATGCGGCTTGTAAAATTTGGCCCGACAGCTGAGATATACAATGAGGAAAATCTCAGGGCGACATATGGCGGAAAACTTGTGTTGCTTGCCGAAGCCGCAGAGAAACTTATCACGAAATCATAACCGTATGGATTTTTGGGAATTAACGGTTCGATTTTTTTCATTGGCCGATGCCAATGTTCGGCAGGTAATCGCCGGCTCCATTCTTTTGGGCGGAGCCGCTGGAGCTTTGGGCTGTTTTGCCTATCTGCAAAGACGCTCGTTGCTTGGCGATGCACTGGCCCATGCCGCTCTGCCGGGTGTCGGACTTGCATTTTTAATCGTAGGCCAGAAAGAATTCGTGCCGCTATTACTTGGCGCGACTGCCACCGCGTGGCTTGGCGCGCTTTCCATTAATGCCATCGACCGCTACACGAAAATCAAGCTCGATGCCGCATTGGGAATTGTTCTGACTGTTTTTTTCGGTTTAGGAATAGTAATCCTGACCCACATTCAAAAAAGCGGGTCGGGATCCCAGGCCGGGCTTGGAAGTTTTATCTTTGGTCAAGCGGCGGCGATGAGCCGCCAGGATGTTGTAGCGCTTGCTGTTGTGACTGTGTGCATGTTGAGCGTGGTTACAATTGGTTATCGCCATTTCAAATTGGTTTCTTTTGACACAGGATTCGCATTCGCTGTCGGGCTTCCGGTCGGTAGGCTTCAATTTATTCTGACAACCATGATCGTGTTGGCCGTCACAGTCGGTCTGCAGGCTGTCGGTGTTGTGCTCATGGCCGCAATGTTAATTACCCCCGCCGCCGCCGCGCGACAGTGGACAGACAGATTGCCGCGAATGCTAATGCTGGCTTCGATATTCGGAATGTTGGCCGGACTTTTTGGTTCATACATATCGTTTCTTAAGCCGTCACTTCCTACCGGCCCTTGGATAGTTATTGTAGTGAGCGGAATTTTTGCGGTCTCAATTTTATTTTCGCCAAGACGGGGAGTCCTCATCCGTATCCTTCGCCACTACCAACATCGCGGCAAAATAACGCGAGACCATTTGGTCAAATCACTCTATAGAGTAGGCATGGAGCGCGAAAATTGGTATGCCTACTATCCCGTTTCTGAAATAGCTCATATGTGGTCGTTTACTCCCACAGAATTGCGGTCGGGGCTTTCGCAGTTGACGGCGCAGGGATTTCTTGAGCGTGAAGTCGACATGTATAGGCTAACCCAAAATGGCGTGTCAGCGGGGGCCAGAGTGACGCGTCTTCATCGGCTGTGGGAGGTTTATCTTACTCGCTATCTTGAATTGCCGGGCGATCATGTCCATCGCGATGCTGAGGATATGGAGCATATTATCACACCCGAAATGGAAGAGCAGCTAAGTCAGATGCTCGACCACCCTGTCTTTGACCCGCACCTTCAGCCTATTCCCTATCCTACAGAACAGAAGGGCGTATGACACCAGACTTATGGATTATCCTGACCGGTATTCTTGCGGCCTCGGCCTGCGGACTGATCGGATGTTTTTTAGTACTCAGGCAAAACGCCATGCTTGGCGATGCCATCTCCCATGCGGTACTGCCCGGTCTGGTGATAGCCTTTCTTGTGACATCGAGCAGGAATGTCTTGCCAATGGTGATTGGCGCGGGGGTTATGGGAATCGCGACCGCGTATCTCTCTGAACTGCTGAGCCGAACAGGGCGGCTCTATAAAGATGCCGCGCTCGGGATAGTTTTCACACTGCTCTTTGCTATCGGTGTCATTTTAGTTTCGATTTTCACTGGGCAAATAGATTTGGATCAAGAATGCGTGCTCTATGGCGAGATCGCCTATACGCCATGGGATACATTTACACTGAATGGACAAAGCATCGGACCACGGGCGGTCTGGATTTTGGGCGGGGCCTTTTTGATCAACCTGATTTTCATTGGACTATTTTATAAGCAGTTAAAGATTTCTTCGTTTGATCCGCGCATGGCCAAAGCGATCGGCGTTTCGGAACGCGTATGGCACTACGCCCTTATGACAGTCGTATCGCTTACAGTCGTTGCGGCCTTCGAATCTGTTGGAGCCATTTTGGTGGTTGCCATGCTCATAATCCCGGGCGCGACTGCCTATCTGCTCACCTCGCGTCTGATTGTGATGCTGGCGCTTTCGGTTCTGGTCGGCATCATCTGCGCGGTTGGAGGATTTTTTGCGGCTTCGTATTTCGATGCCTCGATTGCAGGTTTCATGGCGGTTGTGGGCGGGATTGTTTTTGTGCTTGCGGCGTTCGGCGCAAAATTGGCCCGACGGTTTGCGCGGGCATAAAAAAAGTTTTATGCGCGTAGCAATTTTAAACTCACGCCAGTCACTCCGGCCATGCGGCGGCGATGCATGGATCAAAAAGACAATCGAAACCGTGCGGTGGATCAAGCAGAATAATTTCACGCTTATCAGTTCAACGGGAATGTCGACGTGGGAATTGGTGACGGCGCTGGCCTCGATAGAACAAGTCCCGCTTGAGTTGTACTTGGTTCAAGACCCAAAACAATCTCAGTCCGAACAAACGGAACACATTCTCTCACAGTTCGGCCTTGCAATGAGGATGGTTACTTGTATTCAAGTTTCTGCGACTGCATCGGATGGTAAATCCGAAATCCTTCACGCTCGTGACATGGCAATTTTGTCCGCGGCGGGGATTCTCGTTCCGATATCCATACGGCCAGAGGGGAATCTAAGTTCGTTAATCACCCAAGCCAAAGCTGGCGGCAAACAGATTGTGCAAGACTTTGAAACAACGCACAAAAAGCCGGATGAACAATATTCGTACATGTTGGATCGTCAAACATTGACCTCATCAATATGCAATTGTAAGTATGATTATATAATTCATTGGACCCGCGCGACCCATGGCCGCTGGCCGAACGAGCGAAGCCTTGATTATTATAGAGATATCATCTCGTCGATAAAATACCCGCGTGGCGCATTCGACACGCTTTGCAGGATTTTGGAACAAAGGAAGATACTTGGCTCTGCTTGGCGTATGCCCGGAAAAATTGCGACAGCCTCATTTTCTGATCTGGCTCCTTCAGAAGCCATTTCACTTATGCGATGGCGGGCGAGGTTTTCACAGATGTCATTTGAACCGTATGGAATAGGCATCAGGAAAGAGTATGCCCAGCGGCTCGGAATTGAACCAGTGGTTTATTATGATTCGTCAGATAAGTCAAGTGTAGGCGGAATTGAACCATGGCAAACCCAATCAATCGGACAAGTGACCGACTGGCGGAATGAGCATGAGTATCGGATGCGCGGGGATTGTGATTTGTCGACCGTACCTGCGGAGCAGATGTGCGTATTTACGAGATTTGCCAAGGAGGCGGTATCTGTGCGGAAGAAGTTCGGGTTTGAGGCGGTGTCGTTTCTTGATTGAATCGAAGATAGGAGGGCCAGCCACACCGGGCAGGCTTGGAGGGTCGAGTCTCAGAAGCCTGCAACGGATTCGCAACGAAACATTCACAATGTCGTACCGGGAAGGCCGGTATCTATCATTAATTTTCTTTGCGCGGTCCGCCGCGGCGGACTGTCGCGCGCCAACTGACCGTCAGGTCACACCTATATTCTTGCTCACGCAACGATATAGTCAAGACCCGACGGAATATTTAACTGAGATTGCCGCGTCACTCCTAGGAAGTCGCTCCTCGCAACGACATATTGAGGATAAGCTGGTGCACGAGGACGCACACCACCCACGTAACATGGGGTTGCTTCTTAAATCGTGTAGCACACCGCTTGCGGTGTGATCTTTATGTAGGTACTGGCCAGAGACGGCCTGCACGCTTATTTACCCTGGATTCCGGCCTGCGCCGGAATGACATTGAGAGAGTGGGCCAGTCCCGACGGTCATCGGAACAGTGGTCCTATACTTCCGTGAATAAAGAATCACTGAACCGCTGCCCGCCGCGGCGGAATCGCTACAGGAGGAAGAAAACATGAGATTGCCATGCCTCGCCTAAGAAGTCTCTGCCCGCAATGACGTGCTGCGAGATTCGATATTTCCCTCTTCACCTATTTCAGCAGAAGCATCTTTCGACTCGCAGCGAAATCTCCCACATGCAATGTGTACAGGTAAAGCCCCGAAGCAAATGAACCGGCATTCCACTCAATATCAACTCGGCCGGCTTTGCCCTGCCCATCAAATTTTTTCACCGCTTGCCCGAGAGTGTTGTAAATAGTCAACTCGTAATCACTGGCCGATGGCATTTCAAATGAAATGGTCGTGGATGGATTAAATGGATTCGGATAGTTTTGGTGCAAGCTATATGACCCGGGAAGTAATTCCTCGCCCGGCTCTTCGACATCGGTCGGCACCGAAGATGCCTTATTGGCCGCCGCCGTTATCTCTGCAAAAGTCTCTCCAGCCAGAAGCGCAAAGGCGACTGTATCAGATGCGCCTGCGGCGAGGCTCAGCGGCCCGACTGCCAGCACCTGACATAAATCAAACAATGACGCTTTAAATGTATTGGCGGTGGCAACTCCATTTGTGAGTGAGGTATATTTTTCCGCCATCGTAAAGCCATCACCATTATTTGCTGGCGTGTAGACCAACAGATCGGCCCGGGCAGTAAAGGCCGAGGACAGTGTCGCATCAATCGCTTTCACACCTCGAAAATCTGAGAGTAAGCCGCCTGTGTTGTGTGCTGTCCATAGAAAATTGCTGGTGTCGTCGTATCCCCCGGCATTGTCTGCAAAGCCGACCGCATCCCAATCTAAAAAGAGTCCGACTCGAAGACCATTCAATACGGAGGCCGTTTTGTTTCTGATGATAAAACGGATAATAACAAAATCATTATTGGGTCCGGAACGCACAAATGATTCCTGAGTAATTTCCAAGCCGATGGGAGTTTTGGCGCTGTCATCGGTGAATTTGGAATAGGTCTGCTGAAGGGCGGCATCGCCGGGACTTTCATAGACAATATTGCCGCCCGGTGCGACAACAAAATCCAGCTCCGGCTCAAAGATAAACTCGTGCACACCGCTTGAGACTTTTGTTGGGCCGGTGCCAATCATAAGTCCGGCTTCGTACAGGTGATTGCCGCTCCCATCAAATTTAAAACCAGACCCGCCAGCCGGAAAAAGTGATCCTGGGCCAAGACCATATACGCCGTAATTTGAAACTGTAAACTCGATTCGGCCCGGTGTGTGAGTCGCCATTGATCTCCGGCTTTTCGGCTCTACCAGAAAGAAAAGTTTGGCCGTTTGGGTAAAGCCCGTTCCGGTGATTAAGACATCGAGCGAAACCAAGGCCCCAACCGGAACGATTGGCGAGACTGTAACCTGGATATTATCTGATGACGTTACCGTATCATTACGGATAATCGTTCCAAAGGAAGCGCTGCCGTCCTGTACTGTCAGGAAGGGATTGCTTCCGGTAATGGTAAGATTCACATTGGCGGCGTTGGCTCCAAGATTTTGCAAAATAACTTTGCCGGCAATAATATCACCCGGGTCAATCGGCTGGTGCGGGAAATCATAGACGCGGATGTTCGCGTCTATCCCCGTTGAAGAGAGAGCATTTAGGGCATTGACACAATCAATGGATCCCCAGCCGGCGATATTGTTGGGGATTGCCCCAAGACCGGTGCGTACCGTTGAATTGAGGATCGCCAGCTTTATCTCGCGCACTGTTGCATTCGGATTCTTCTGTCTGAGGAGCGCAACCAGTCCCGAGACGTGCGGAGCGGCCATCGATGTGCCAGTTCCCGGCTGGATTTGATTGGTTGGATATGTCGAACGAACACTTTGACCCGGCGCGACAACATTTGGCTTTATTCCTCCGCCAACACATTCCGATGGTCCGCGAGAGGAACTTCCGGAGACAACTGCTGGGCTGACGGTAGCATTGAGATTGCCGACAGCGAACATATCAAGGCTGTCAAGGGCGCGGGTGGCCGGATTTCTGATGGCATTCGGAGTCGATCCTTCATTTCCGGCGGCGAATATATTGACAATACCAAGCGCCTCGGTGTTTTCTACGGCCTCAAAAAAAGCATCAAGACAGCCAATATCGGCATAGCCCCAGCTATGGTTGATAACATCGGGAACATCATCGACAGTGTTCGGATTCCCATCGGGATTAGCCGCCCATTCGAAAGCTTCCAAAATTGAAGCGCCGGGAATATCAATGACTGCCGCTGAAATCCATTTGGCGGCAGGAGCAACTCCGGTCGTCTCGGGGGCGATGCCGACCATAGTCCCCATCGTGTGAGTGCCATGCCAAAAGGAAACTCCTCCGGTCGAGAAGGTATGTGGAAACTTTGTGTCCTGAAGCGGGTCAAACCAAGCCGCAGTCGAGTCTCCGTCTTTACCCTTCCAGTTATTGGCAAGTCCTGTGTGCGAGCCCTGGACGCCGGTATCAAAGGAACAGACCACCCGTCCGGCTCCGGTATAGCCCATGCCCCATGCTTGAGGAGCGCGGATATAGGTCAGGTTTGCAGTGACCGATGTCGACAACGCGGGTTGTTCGGCTAGGATTTCAGGTTCGATCAGCTCAACCCGTAGTTTATGACTTATTATCTCCACGTCGGAGCGGAGAGCAATCTTTTCGATTTCGGAGAGTGCGATATCAGCCTCGATAATATTTGCAATCCATCGACCGTGAATGTTATCAGCGCGAAAGGTGGCCTTTAGTTCTTCCAAATAGTCAATTAGTGATTCTTGGGAAGCGGCGTTTTCGCTTTTGAGAACCCCGGCAGCCGATTGGTAGCGTTCGGCTCGATCGAGTGAAACATCAGCAACAGTGGCGGCGAGACGGGCTTGCTGTCGTTCACTGTGAAGCTTAATCCATACTGGGACAAGCGAGTCGGCGCGAGCAGTGGAAATCGATGATGCAAGCTCGGGGGTCAATTCACCAGCGTTGATTGAGAGTGTGGCAGAGAGAAAAAGGGCAGTAAGTAAAAGTAAAAATCGAGGCTGGTTCATAATGGCTCCAATGCAGAGGATAGAATCGGACGGTTTGTATTTAGAATCACTGTTGAAGATAGTGAAAAAAAGTGGTTTGGGCTGAAATTACTTATTGCCCAGAACTCCCGAAGGTCGATTCGTTCTAATGAGGGAACAATGAATTATCAATGAAAGTGGGTTCCCTACGTGTAAGTCATTGTCTTGTAACACTATTTTTCACTTTGAGTCTCTAGCGATTTTGCAATGAGTTGCTATTCAAGCCAGTTAACTCATCTATGTTTGTTCGGTAACTCGCGAAAGAATAGTCCTAATGTGAGCAATTTTTCATCGTTGCGTGAATACTATCCAATTGTTATAATTGAGTCGTCCAGACTCGAATTGTTGAACCCGTAGCAATTTTGACTATATCTATGAAAGAGCTTTTAGCAAGGCGTTTTTATCCTTTTGTCATAAAACCCGGCCGCTACGCAGGCGGCGAGCCCGGGCAATGTATCAAAGACCCGACAGGTCGGCTATCATATCTGCATGCCTATCCCGACCGCTACGAGGTCGGCCAGACGGCTCTCAGCGTCCAGACAATTTATCACCTTATCAACCGCGACGACCGTTTTCTATGTGAGCGGGTGTTTGCGCCGGATCATGACGCCCAAGCTCTTCTGAAAACCGAATCGATACCCCTGTTCGCCATTGAGAGCGGACGTCCCGCCAAAGACTTCGATCTGCTCGGTTTCACATTGGTGGACACAACGGTCTACACAAATGTTTTGACAATGATCGAGCTGGCCGGAATCACACTCGATGCAGAGCGTCGGGGCGAGGATGAGCCATTGGTTCTTGCGGGAGGGCCGGCAACATCCAATCCCGAGCCGATGGCTCGATTTATTGACCTTTTCTTTTTAGGCGATGCCGAAGAAGGCCTTCTTGAAATTTTAACTGTTGTCCATGAAAACAAGGGTCAAAAAAGAAAAAATGTGCTCGAACAGATTTGCCGAAACGTTCCATCGGTCTATGTACCAGCGTTTTATGATTCTGACCGTAAGCCTCTGTTTTCATTTGCACCGGCGGTAATTCGTAGCCGTGTTGTGGAAAAACTCAGATCCGAGTTCTATCCGAAATCCCCCCTTTTGCCGCTTGTGGAGACGCTGACCAATAATCTTCCGGTCGAGATAAGCCGCGGGAGCGGTTCAGGCTGTGAGAGGTGTCAGACTAATCCGGTTTCTGCGCCGGTACGGGTTCGTCCGTCGCGTGAAGTAGCCGAACAAGTGCAGAGTCAGTTGGGAAGCACGGGGTATTCCGAAGTTTGCCTTTTGTCGCCGCCTGAGCCAGACAGGCCCGAGTTTGATTCGTTGATAAACAGTCTTGCAAAACAACTTGAGAGCCGAAGGGTCTCGGTCATCCTCCCGGCGCTTCGGCCCGGGACAGTGTCAGCGGCGACACTTGAGGCATTGACTCGCGTAAAGCGTCCCGGGCTGACCATTGCTCCAGAGGCTGGCACCGAAAGGCTCAGGCTTTTGATCCACCGGGATTTTCCTGATGCCGCAATTTATGACACCGCGCGGCTTGCATTCTCCAAAGGGTGGAATTCAATCAAGCTTGTGTTCATGCTTGGCTTGCCGACCGAAACGCATGACGACCTCAAAGGCATATCTGACATTTGCAAAGAGATTGTCCGGATCGGCGAAGATTATCGTGGCAAAAAGAATCTAACTGTCCTCTTTGCTCCGTTTCTCCCTAAACCTCACACGCCGTTTCAATGGGATGGCTCGCTCAGCGAGGCCGAGTTGATGGAGCGGGTTGGCTATGTGAAACGCCTGACACGAATTAATTCAATCCAGTTCAAATTATTTGGTGTGAATCAAGGGCTTATCGCAGTCGCCCTTGGACGAGGCGGGAGAGAAATGGCCTCTGTTATCGAGACAGCCTATCGGTCAGGTTGCCGTTTTGATGGATGGCAGAGTGATTTTTCATATGAACGCTGGATTGCCGCACTGGCAGCGCATGGCTTCGAACTTCCTTCGCTCTTGAGCCCGCTTCAACTTTCAACCTCGTTACCTTGGTCACACATTCATTCCGGCGCCGATTGCGAGCAACTGAAGCAGGAGCGGCAGACCACCCCGTTTACTATAAGAGCCTTTACTCCGCTCTTCCATGACAAGCAAGACATTTTTGGCGCAGTTCAGCCCGAAGAGAGTGTTTCGGAATTTGGGCGGAGCAAGAAAAAAGTGGCTTCAAAAAATGCTGCTGCCCCGACCAAAAATCGGGTTCGGGTCAAATGGAGCAAATCAGCCCGTTACAAATATATGTCCCATCTTGACAATATGCGCCTGTTGGAGAGAGTTATTCGCCGGGCTGAGCTTCCTGTGGCATATAGTCAGGGAATGACACCGACGATGAAACTCTCGTTCGGGCCGCCGCTTCCGCTCGGATTCACTTCTGAGGCCGAATATGTCGATATAACTCTCGAGACCAATTGTATGCCATATATGATAGACGATTTGAAAAAAGCTTTACCTGATGGAATTGAAATTGTTCAGGCATCTATTGCATGGGAGAAGAACAGTTCCCTCTCGGCTGCGCTCAACCGGGTTGAGTATGTTGTTCCGATCGATGAATGGAATGGGCTCGACACACTCGATTCTGCCATCGAGGCTGTTATGTCTGCATCGACGCTTCCCTATATCCGTAAGGACAAAGACAAAGAGGTCTCAGTGGATCTCAAACCGGGCATTTTCGCAATATCCAGGGACCAAAAAATGCTCAGCATGAGTTTGGGCATAGGCGATGGCGGCTATGTCCGGCCTGCCGAAGTTCTTTCTTTTCTCAGTCAGGGATTGATTCATTTGTCGCGGTCGATACCGTTTCACCGTAAGCGTATTTACAGGATGGAGCCTGATGGACGCATAACTGATCCGATGGATATTTGATGTATGGCTGGCACCGAAACTGAGAGGCTGACGACTGACCGGGGACCATATGATTTGGTTCGCGCCGCTTCACTTGAGGCAATCGTACACATTCAGCAGGGTCAGCAGATAGAATACGCCATCGATGGCGTTCTCAGAGGTAAAATTTTTCGCCCGATAGATGTTCGATTTTTTCTCCAGCTGGTCAATGGCACAGTCAAAATGCGCCGGCGGCTTGATCACGAAATAAAATTCTTTCTCGCTAAACCATCAATTGAGTTATCTATAAAGCTTGCGAATATTCTCAGGCTCGGATTCTACCAATTACTTTTCACCGACCGTGTGCCTCAGGCGGCAGCGGTGTCCGAATCGGTCAATTTAGCCCGAAAGTTTCTGGATCAATCCCAGGCAAAATTGGTCAATGCCGTAATGCGTGCCAAAGTCAGAAATCCTGAAAAAGTAAAATTTGTATCAAAAGAAGACGATCCGGTCAAATTTCTGGGCGACTATTACAGCTATCCCGACTATTTTCTCAAGTATTGCCTCCAGGAATTTGGAGTGGAGCGCACCGAGCGGCTTTTGGTCGAATACAATAGACCGCCTAAGGTTACATATCGGGTGAACCATCTCAAGGCCAAAGAAGAAGAAGTAGGTGCAATACTCCGCGAGAATGGGATAGAGTTTTCGACCGGAAGATTTTTGCCCGAGTTTCTTCACATGCATGCCAGCGGTTTGCCTCTCGAAAGTGAACTCATAAAGACCGGCAAAGTATTTGTACAGGACGAATCGGCGGGTCTTGCAGTTCGCCTCCTCAATCCGAAACCGGGGACCGAGGTTGTCGATTTAACCTCCGCTCCGGGTGGCAAAGCAACATATGCCGCAGTTCGGATGCGAAACAAGGGACGTGTGACGGCGGTAGATAAATCCCATCAGAGGTTGCAAGTAGTTGTCGAAAATGCCAAACGACTCGGAATCAAAATCATTTCACCCGTTGCGGCCGATATGGCCGAATTTGAAGGCGGCCCCTTTGACCGGGTGTTGCTCGATCCGCCATGTTCGGGCTGGGGAACCGCCGGAAAACATGCCGATCTGCGATGGGCGAAATCGCCGGAAGACATTGAAAACCTTGTCCGCATTCAAACTAAGATGATTGACAGGGCGGCGCGGCTTGTCAAGCCGGGCGGGGTGATGGTTTATTCTACCTGCACAATTATTCGGGCCGAAAACGATCAAATTGTCGAAGAGTTTCTTTTGCGCAATCCGGAATTTGAAATTGAGTCAGCAGAACAGTATTTTGACTCATCGGTGGTCAATGTCCGCGGTTTTGTTAAAACCTATCCCGATTTTGAAGATTTTGACGGGGCGTTCTGCGCAAGATTGCGCCGCCGCTCGGTTGTGTAAGGACTGTTGAACCGGCGTTGCATAGGAGAGTTGGCGGGGATACAGATTTTTATTCAGTGAAGATATCGAAACCCGAGAAGGTTTTACCGGTGAATATCGGATGAACTGAGATTACCGCGCCTACCCGCCTTAGAGGGTCGCGTCTGGGAAGCCGCTCCTCGCAACGACAGACCGGGAATGTCCGCATTGATTTTTCGTGCGGGTCGGGCTGGCGCGCACAATGTGACCGTCAGGTCACACTCCTCCTCTTCTCTTTGATTCTTGTACCACACTGCTTGCGGTGTGATCTTTTCTTTCTCTTGGGAGTGGGTATGCTGAGAATATATGATATGGAAGAAATGATGCCAGTCTGCGTGCCGAATCACCCCGTCAACTTTGCGAGTCTCGCCCTCGCGTCTCGAATCTCTTTTATCTCTATATCAGCTTTGCCCCAATAAGAGAGAAGCAGTTTGAAGTTTTCAATCGCGTCTTTTTTATTGCCGAGGCCATCATTTGCCACGCCCACATAGTAGAGACCGAAACCGAAATTATTTCCTTCCGTTGATTCTTTCGGTCCAAAAATTATTGGTTCGAGCAGTTTTTTCCCGTCTGCGTATTGCCCAGTAAGGATTTTGAGGATGCCGAGTCTCAGTTTATTTTCGTCGCCACCCTGATTTCCTCGGTTCTCATCCAACTTTTGTAAAGCGTTGATAATAAGTGTCGTATCAGATTGCACGTATCCATTGTAGAGTTCCTGAAGATTATCTCCAATGGGCCAGATTTGCGACGGAACACGGGATTTGAACTCTGAGACAGCCTTTTCCATGAGAGGTCGGGCGACCTGAGGCAGGAGTGTCGAATTGAAGTGACCTGCCCAAATACCGAGTCCCTGTTGTCTGGCTCTGGTTTCGGCTATCAAATACTGGTCGGTTCGTGAGCATGGATATTTCAGGTAGACCAGCGCGTATCCGTCAGCAACCATCCGCTCACAAACATCGGTTCCGTTTGGCAGGTGCAGGAAGGCGAGAGTCCGGCCGTATTTGTCAGTCCGGTTTTTGTCGTACCAGAGCGTTATATCCTTGCCGTCGATTAGCCTCGTTAAATGTGCAGTAGAGTTCGGATCATTCTCCGGCGCGTCGATTCCAAGCAGACGAACCTTTTCTCCGGTTGTGGTGGTGAAAGTGTCACCGTCGGCGATGGATTTCACCTGAACGGTATCTTGGGATGAAACCGATACGCTCAGGGCTATACATAAGAGAATCGTTAAAGACTTCATCTTCTAATTATCCTTGGACTTCATCTCGGCGGTGTTCCTGATATTGTCCTCATATGGTTCATCTCTTATTTTCTTGTGAATGGCGAGCACGGCGTAGCTCATAGTAAGAGTCAGGATAAACAAAATGAACCCAACGACACAGGTGACGAGTCCGTACCAATTGAGCAGAAAACTCAGCAGGCCGGAACTGGAGCTGTATTTGACGTCTATGGTTACCATCTCCTCGTCCCACTCATAAATACCGCCGCCGCTGCCGTATACCTCACGCTCACTGTAATAGGCGGAGATATCCCCCCGATCGCAGAGAACCTTGAATGCTTTGTCCCCGGTGAAAAACAAAAGCACAACCCCCACCATGATGGTGATCGCGCTACCATTCGAGCATAGAAAGTCGAACTTCGACGCAATCAGATGCGGCATCAGTAATTCATTCCACATAAATAGTGGAGGAAGGACTATCAGAAGTCCGCAGATGGACAACCAAAGAAGTGGGGAGTCGTGTGGAATATGTCCGATGCTCAAGACCAGTAGTAAGACAACAAGGGTAAGCAGGCCGATCCCCGCTATAAGGCTACTGACAAAGTTGATTATTCGCAGCATTTTAGCCCTCCTTATCAATTCCGAGTAATGTTTCGAGTGCCCTGCGTTTTTCAGGGCTTAGTTTATTGAAGTGTTCGAGTATCTTCTTCTGGTCTGGTGAGAGAGGCACTTCGCCGGTGGCGACCTTCGCCGAGTTTCTTAACGACCGTAAAATGCGCGAAGCGTTTGCCTATCTCGATCATCTATTTTCCCCTTTTTATTACGAGCATCGTAATATCATCCGAGCGAGGCGAATCACCAACAAAAGATTCTATCTCTTTCATGAGTCTTCCGGATATCTGTTCTGATTCAAAGTGGCGAAGATTATCAAGGTGCTGTTCCATGCGTTCCTCACCAAATTGCAGTTCGCCATGCTGGGCTTCGGTCACGCCGTCGCTGTAAATAAACAGAAGATCATCCTCCAAGAGGGTAATATTCTGCTCTGTCCAGGCGCTGAAATCAAAGGCGCCAATCATTGTGCCCGAGGGCTCCAGATATTCCCGCGCGCCGTTTTTCCTGATTATCAATGGAGAATTATGCCCGGCATTGATAAAATCAATTTGATTTGTGGCCGGGTTTATCAAGCCAATGAATAGTGTCGCAAAATCCGACGGGTCGCTATAGGCATAGAGCTGTAAAGAGACCTGACTGACCGCGCGTACGAGATCAAATTTCGGGTCCTGGTAGAGGATACGGAACGAGGCCAGAATATTTGACATCAGCAGGGCGGCTCCCATTCCTTTCCCTGAGACGTCGCCGACCAGAAAAAGCAGTCGGCCGTCCGGCAGAGAGGCCATATCATAGAGGTCCCCGCCGACAGTTAGACATGGCTCCTGAAAGGCGTGTACCTGATAGCCCACTATCAGCGGACTTTCTTTCACCAGTAATTTTTGCTGAATCGATGCCGCGCGTTTTAGTTCGGCATCGAGCACCTGTTTTTCCTGGCGTTCCTGGAGCAGACTATAATTCAGCAAACGCGAGGCGATAATATTGCCGAAAGTCGCAAGCAGGCGAAGATAATCGTTGCTGTAGCGGTGCATGGGATTTGTAGTATCGACATAGAGAATACCCAGCACTTTACCCTCGTCGAAAAGGGGAACGGCCATCGCGGATTTGAGCTCGAGTTGGACAATCGATTTTTGTTCGGCAAAGCGGTTGTCTTCGGTCGGATCTCCCATGAGTACCGCGCTTTTATTTGTTAGAATCTCATTGATAATAGTCCGCGAAAGCGTAAATGTTCCCGGGTCCTTGCCGCTTGGCAAAAGTGAAGCGGCGACATAAATGTTTGTGCCATCTTCCTGAGTGAACAGAACGGCAAGCCGTTCGGCGGGGATTACTTTGGCTACCAGTGCAAGCGAGCGCTGGAGCATGACTTCTTTCGGTTCAGGAAGAACCAGCATACGGGCCATCTCGGAGAGAGTCGGAAACAACTCCGGCAAATCAGTGACTTTTGTCGGCAACGGTTTAAGAACTTCGTTTAGCGAAAGTACAACCGATTTATCCAAATCAGTGTTGGAAAGCTTGGGCGTTGTCGATGACCCCATGCGTGTAGAGTCCTCACCGGACGACAGGCGAAACTCTGTCTGTCCAAACGAGAGGGTGTCACCAGCTTTTAACATGACCCGGCTTGAAATCCGAGTACCGTTGACAGCTGTGCCATTGTGACTTTCCAAGTCCAGTACAGAACATCCACCGCCATTGCCTGATATATCCAGCTCGGCATGGTTGCGGGACACAGTCTTATCGGGAATACAAATATCGGCTTCGGGTTTTCGTCCCACAAGCAACTTGCCCGGTTTCAGATCCCAGGCATAGTAGCGACTGCCATCGGTTCCGATGAGCTTAAGCGGAGAGTCAGACATCTTATCGCCTATTTAGAATGAGTTCGGGTATTGCGCTGTTCATAGGCTTAGAATATGCAGATGAGACATGAAATTATCAAGGGAATTGCGAGACAATCGGTTGGATTGATACCCAAACCTGTGCGATTAATCACGGCATATCCTTTTGTTGACACAACACCAAAAGCCCTTCACTTTAGGGAATGGTCTATTTTTGGGTAATCCTTGTCTATTTGATACTGCTGGTCTTTGTGGGGAGTTATCGAAGTAAAAAGATCAAAACTCAGGAAGATTTCATGCTGGCCGGTCGAAAACTATCCGCGCCCGTGCTTGTGGGAACACTGCTCGCGACATGGATCGGTTCAGGATCCATAATCGCGGCCGCCGGGCTCGCCTATGAAAATGGATTCCCAGCACTGTGGTTCGATGCCGGAGTTTGGCTGGCTCTTATTGTACTCTATTTGGTGGCGGGCCGGGCTAGGAGGTTCGGGCAGTTTACTGTGCCGGATATTCTTGAGGTCCGCTACAATAAGTACGCCCGCCTTCTTGGCGCAGTCGTAATTATCGTAGCCTACACGGCTATTGTGTCATACCAGTTCCGCGCCGGTGGCATGGTGTTGAATCTGGTTACCGGCATTTCAGAGAGCAACGGCATTCTCATCACTGCAATTTTTGTCATTGGCTACACCGCTTTGGCGGGGATGGTCTCAGTTGTCTATACCGATGTTGTCAACGGCATTATGATGACAGTTGGTCTGGTGCTCGCGCTTCCTTTTCTAATTTCTCGCGCAGGCGGGTGGGAGACAATCGTCCAATCACTGCCTGAGACCAATTTTCAGATTCTTGGCACGCTCTCGATAACCGATGCCCTGGCCTTCGCCCTGCCCACGATGCTCCTTCTATTGGGCGAATCATGCATGTACCAGCGGTTCTTCTCTGCCAAAGATGAGAAGACAGCAAAACGCTCGGTGATCGGTTGGATAATCGGCACGATCTTCATCGAAACAATAATAGTAATTCTTGCGGTTGTGGGCAGTTCGCTCTATCCAGATATCAAACCGGACATGGTAATTCTCCACTCGGTCAAAGAAGGTTTGCCTTTGATTGTGGGCTGTATCGCTCTGGCAGCGATCGTGGCAGTCATTGTTTCCACTGCCGATTCTTTCCTGCTTGCGCCGTCGACAAACTTCATGCGGGATATTTACCAGCGCTTTATTGATCCCGAAGTTTCTCAGAAAAATATGGTGCTCTACTCCCGAATCACCGTCGTGATTTTGGGCATAATCGCTTTTGCCCAAGTCAGATTTTTCGGGTCAGTGCTTGAAATGGCGCTCTATGCCTATACAATGTACGGTGTCGGAATAACCCCGGCAGTTTTGGCGGCATTCTTTTGGAAGCGAGCAACTGCGGCTGGCGGTGTTTCTTCGATAGCCGCCGGAATGATTGTCACTGTTCTATGGGAAACCTTGGGACAGGCGAGCGAAACCCCTACAATCTATCCCGCCCTTGCGGCCTCGCTTCTGTGTCTTGTTGTTGTGAGTCTGGCAGGCAAAGCGCCGGACAAAACCAAATGGCAGCCGTTCTTCTAACGAACTGTTCTTCTTATTCTAAATCAGTTGCAGAGAAAATAGAAATAGTTCAGACCGGGACATGCGGTCCGGTTGCTTTACCGTAGATAACAACGAGCTTTAGCGTATCAGTGCCGGCATTGATAATGCCATGCGGTTCATTTGGCCCGGTCAGCATTGCTTCGCCGGCGCTAATTAGTTTGTTGCCGCCGGGCAATTGGACCTCGGCTGTGCCTTCAATGACATAATAAATCTCTTCAAGATTTTCCGCGCCTTCGTGGCTGTGCTCTCCTTCGGAGCCTCCGGGAGGGATTGTCCAGATTTGAAATCGAATCGGAAGATTGCTTTTGCCGACAAAAAAATCTTTGTATGAAATTTCGCCGATACCTCCATAGAGGTCCTCGTATGCGGCCTGGTCGATCTGTTCCTTATCGAAAAATGGCATCTCAGCTTTTCTCTCCTTTGGCTGTATTAAACTCACGCACAACTGTTGTTTGTATCCCGCCTCGTGAATTAAACACCCCTTGAAGCCGCGCTCGTTCCGGCTTCACAGCAGCGACGATATCATCGAGCATCCGATTGACTACATTTTCGTGGAATATCCCCTTCTCCCGATAGGCCAACAGGTATTCTTTGAAACTCTTCAGTTCAAGGCAATTGGCTTTCGGTGTGTAAGTCAGCTCCAGTTGAGCAAAATCAGGAAGACCGGTTTTGGGACAGATGCAGGTGAACTCTGGAATACTCATAGTGATTTCGAAGACTCTATCCAAATAGACATTGTCGAATGTCTCAATTGCCGGCGTTTTCCATGTACGGATATCCGATTGGAGACCTTCGTATGATGACTCTTTCATGGCGGGCAATGTACATAAGGGAATGTCAATTGGCAACCGGTTCGAGAAGCGGCAAGTTGGTGCAGTAGTTTCTTTTAAAACTTCCCCCTCCTCATCCTTTTGCCTTTTCTCCTGTATTGGTATATATTCCCACGCAGGTAAGATAATAGATGACAAACAATCCACAAAAACGAGGCGTGCTTCTCCTAAGCGGAGGAATTGATTCCGCTACAACAGGAGCGCTTGCCAAACGCGAAGGATATTCCCTCTGCGCATTAACCATCGACTATGGCCAGCGTCATCGTTTTGAACTGACCGCCGCCAAGGCCGTGGCATCGAGCCTCGGCATCACAAACCATCTCATTCTCGATTTGGACCTTCGCGCTATCGGAGGCTCTGCGCTTACTGATACAATAGATGTCCCAAAAAACGCACTCTCGGAACCGACTTCGGGCGAGATACCGATTACTTACGTCCCGGCGCGGAACACGATTTTTCTCTCTCTCGCGCTTGGATGGGCCGAAGCGCTGTACGCCGACACTATTTTCATTGGAGCAAATGCGATTGATTTTTCGGGCTACCCAGATTGCCGGCCTGAATTTCTTGCAGCCTTTGAACGCCTTGCCAATCTTGGGACTCGCAAAGGAATTGAAGAAAATTCCTTTGTCATAAAGGCTCCGCTCGTCAACATGTCGAAAGCGGACATAATCCGCGAAGGCATTCGACTGAAAGTTGATTATCGTCTTACCTCCTCCTGTTATGACCCGGACACGTCGGGACATGCCTGCGGTGAGTGCGATTCCTGTATTTTACGTCGCCGGGGATTTATAGACGCGGGCGTAGATGACCCGACACAATATATCTCCAAGGTTCGGGCATAAGCGATGGCATATTCTCCAAAAATAGCCCAGTGGCCCGACGTCTTTGCCGATTCATTGCCGCTCAATGAAGCATTCTTGTCAATTCAAGGCGAGGGCCGGTTTGCAGGATATCCGGCGATATTTCTGCGGTTTAACTACTGTAATCTTGGATGCGCGTGGTGTGATACGCGATTTACCTGGGCCGAAGGAAAAATCGAGCAAGCCGAGCTTATGTCGGCCCCTCAAATTGCCAATAGAGCGAACGAACTCATCAGCAAAACTGCCTTGAATCCGTCACAAGTCCATATCGTGCTGACCGGCGGAGAACCAATGCTTCATCAGGATAGACTTCCTTCACTCATGGATGAACTTAAGGCGAAAGGGTTCACATTTTTTGAGGTAGAAACAAATGGGATGTTCGCCCCGTCAAAAGAAATGGCCTCACTTGTGTCGTGGTGGAACTGCTCTCCCAAACTCACAAATAATGGTCTCCCGACGCAGATAAATCGTGTTCCATCGGCAATCGAAGCCTTGATGGCAACACAAAAAGTTGATTTCAAATTTGTGGTCGGCTCGCCGCAAGATATCGCTGAGATTGAACTGGACTATCTTCCGCTCATTCCTTCAGAGACGATAATGCTCATGGCCGAAGGGTGGACGCGAGAGAAACAAATAACGGCAATGCCATGGGTAATCGAAGAATGTCATCGACTGGGCTGGCGTTTCTCCCCGCGATTGCATATTCTCGCCTGGGGGGATGAACGCAAACGCTGAAGCACATCTCTAAATAACTCGGAGAACAATGAAAGTTACCCTCACAAAAGAATTCAGGTTCGAAGCCTCGCATAGACTTGACCATTTGCCGCCGTCCCATCCCTGTTATAATCTGCATGGTCATAGCTACCGAGTTTTGATTCAGGTGCATGGTAAAGTCGACGAAACAACCGGGTTCCTCATTGATTATGCCGACATCAAACGGATAGTGGATCCGATTGTGAGCCGGCTCGACCACACACATTTGAACAACGTCGATGGATTGTCTATCACCTCGACCGAATTTATTGCCCGCTGGCTTTGGGAGAGGATAAAACCCAATCTGGCTATTTTAAGTAAAATTATCATAGAAGAGACCCAGTCGAGCAGTTGCGAATACAGCGGAGAATGAGCGGTTGACTTGTCTGCCCGATACTATGGTTGCGGTGAGTCCCGTTTTGCTGGGTACATCACGACGATACGCTGGCAATGCTTGCTTTATTCCTGTACCACACTCCCGACATTCGTCGGGACGGTGTGTTCTTCTATTTGGTCTGTATCCGTTGTGGTGTCGGGCGCCCTCGCCCGACACAAAAATTGAAAGGGGAGACACAGGGATCTGCCCCTACGGAATAGTCAGAATTAGAAGTGGTTTTTCTCGTAGGGGCAACCCCCCGTGGTTGCCCTCTTTAATTTCGCGCCCGCCCGACCCCCCCAACAGAAAACGCCGATGGATTTTGTGGCTGATGTACGTCCTCGTGCACCAGCTTTGCTTCCGCGAGTGATTGCTAAATCGCCGCAGGCCACCTATTCCCACACTGGACAGGAAACACCCAGCCGTTGGCTGGGCTACCGAAGATCCAAGCGTACTCCCAACCTCGTCATTGCGGGCCCCGATTCTTAGAGGGGTGTGGCAATCTCATGTCTGACATATTCCCTATTTTCTCCTTCTCCCGAGAAATACAATCAGATATGTTTGGCGGGTGAATTCGTCCCCTTCAAGCCACATCACACGTCACACCGCTCGCGATATAACCCTGCTCACCGTGGGAGCCGTGGTCATAAGCCTCTCCCCTATCCTTGTGAAGGCCATCGGACAGAACGCACTCGGCCCGACTGCCATTGGTTTTTGGCGTACCCTCATTGGCGCCCTGGGTTTTTTGGTGTTATCTCTCGCCCTCAAAAAGCAACTCCGCCTTACACCCCGTGCGCTAAAATGGGCTCTCCTTGCCGGCTTCTTTTTTGCCGCCGATATCTTCTTTTGGCACCGAAGCATTATATACACCGGCGCGGGACTCGCAACAATTCTGGGAAACACCCAGGTTTTTGGCTCAGCAATCCTCAGCTATTTTCTGTTTAAGGAAAGATTGACGGTCAGATTCTTTGTTGCGGCGACTGCGGCTCTTCTGAGTGTGGCAATGTTAGTCGGAGTTTTCAGCAAAAATATCAATTTTGACGACCAATACATTCGCGGCATTGTTTTCGGTCTTATTACCGGTGTTGCATATGCGGCCTATATTGTGAGCCTAAAAAAGAGCGGCATGGATCGCAGCAAACCCGATACGCTTGTCTTCATGGGATACAGTTGTGTCGTCACGGCATTTTTTCTGGGGATAATCGCCGCATTTGAGCATTATCCGATGATACCTTCGAACATCTCAAGTTGGCTGTTGCTCTTCGCGCTGGGCGTTGTCGTCCAGATTTTCGGCTGGTGGGCAATAGCTCGAACCCTCAGTAAAATTGAAACCCATAGGGCTTCGCTTATTCTTCTTTTGCAGCCGACTTTGGCTACACTCTTCGGGGCCTTGATTTTCCATGAGCATCTTGACGGAATCCAATCCATAGGTGCCGCCATCACACTCACTGCAATTTACCTCGGCTCAGTCAGAAAATAGATCGTCACGTGGTGCAAAAAGTGAACAGATTTGCAAATTGTGGTCGGTTTAAGTCTCATTGTCCACTTTTTCTGGCTCGGTGACTTTCATACCTAAAGTATGCTTCTTCGGTCGACTTCTACGAAAAACGTCCCGACGCGATTTTCGGAGGCGTCTGGATCGGCACAAACCCATCCCTCAATCGTTCGCTGAGCTGGGCCCATACGCTTCCTGGTGGACTCAACGTCCCCCCGGATGTTGTCACACGAGCCAAGCTTTGGATCGACGGCTATGCCATTGACAATAGCGGAAATACGGTCAGCATTGGCGGCTCATGGGATTGGGATCCGCTGAATCGTACCTTCTTTGATAACACGACTTATAATCTCGCACTTGGGGCCACACCCGGCTTTTGGAACAATGGCTCGCTCGGAGTCTCCGTCTATGGGAACGAATGGTCACTTCGCATCGACCATGCGGTATTGATGATGGACTATACAAAAGGACGTGGTTCTAACGATGCCGATCCTGAACCCGCAACTTTTGCAATCTTCGGACTCGGCCTGCTTGGCGCCGGACTTATCAGCCGCAAGCGTTCTTTCTAAGATTTTTCTGAATTCCTTTTCAGACACCTCACCGGGCGTAATGAACGCCCGGTGTTTTTTTTGTATGCTAATTATTCCTGACTCGGATACAGTTTGGCTGGTATAAGGCCTGAGGGAATGAGCAAACTTTCTATTTGCCCTAAACAATACTTGAAGTATTATCTAACTATGCCTCGCTTGTTCTTTGTTCCACTTGTAAGTGCCAGTTATCTAATTTTTTTAGTTATGGTGGCAAATTTTGCCCATGGGGGAGAGCAGAATATCTCTCCTCCGCCTGCCAGTAGCGAGGAGGCCAACAGGGTGAGGATTTGGGTGCCGATTGACCGGCCAAGCGGCTGTCAGGTAACTATCGATATTTACGCCTACTCTGGTGAAAAAGTAAGACGTCTTCTCGATCGAACTCTCAGCAGGGGATTTCATAACTACTACTGGGATAAACTCGATGATTCCGGTTGTTTTGTCCCACAGGGCAAATACCGCGCAGTGATAAATGACTGTGGGAAGAGCAAGTACGCCGATCTGGTGGCCCAATACGAAGAGGGCGAGCGGGATATGAGATTTATGGAACAGGACACCGCCAAACCATTTGAAATCCCAATTCAAGTCCTGGCTGACTCGATTCTCGTGAGCGCGGAAATTATTGATTATGCCAAACGCATTGTAAGCCGCCCGCTGACCGATTCACTTCTATATAAGGGAGTGCATATCCTAACTTGGTCGCCGCCGGAAAAAACAGAGTCGGCGAGGCATTATATTCACTCTACCGTCAAGAACTGGGTTCATTCTCGAGAGGTCTTATGTCCACAACGATAAAACTGCTTCTGACTGGGATTGTACTGTTTATTCTTTTTGTTCTTTCGGGCTGCGGTGGCCCCGGAGGGTCGAAAAATGAAGATGGCAAAGGGGACTACGAGAAGGTCTGGGTTGATCCGGTGGTTCTTCAATCGGATTCAGTCTATACGCTAATCCAAGCCTCTCGCGTCGACTCTATTCCCAAAGATGAAATGATGCCGTCGAGCACATCGGTTATCTCAATTGATTTTGTTGTAACACGGCCCAACTGTATGACCACGGTGAACATTGTAAACGAAAAACGCGAGGTACTTCGCCCATTGACCATGCAACTTCTTGGAGCAGGCTATTACAAACTGACCCTCAACCCCAATTTCCCCCTTATCAAATCGGCCTCGTACAAACCGGTGTTTCTCTATTCCGAAGTTTGCGGAACTCGTAAATCTGTCAAAATATCAAAATACTAATTACCGCTCTATCTTCTGTCCAAAATTTGCTCATCCTGAGACTATATCACCTCAAAGATATTCCGATATATAAGGCATAAGGCCATCCCGCTATCAAAGCAGGCAGGTCGCGAAGGTGACGATAACGCTCCAAGGAGTACACATGCCGAATATCCTCGTGGTCGACGACAAAGACTCTATGCGTGGGATGTTGACCGAGACCCTCACACGCGAAGGTCATCGGGTAGACAGCGCTCATGACGGGAAAAAAGCCCTCGACCTTATCCGCAATAAATCCTACGATTTAGTGCTGACCGACCTGAAAATGCCGGATATTTCCGGACTTGAAGTGCTAAACTGCATCAAAGAACTCGACTGCGAGACCTCGGTCATTGTCATGACTGCCTACGGCACAATCGAAGATGCTGTCAATGCCATGAAAAGCGGCGCGTATGATTTTATAACTAAACCGTTCGATACTGAACACCTCTGTGTGCTGGTAAATCGCGCGCTCGAAAACCGCCGCATGGTTGCTGAGAACACGTTGCTGCGTCAGGAACTTCTGGCCGACTATGGAATAGATAACATCATCGGCAAAGATGAGAAGATGATCGAGCTATCGCAGATGGTGCAGAAGGTCGCCAAAAGCGATGCCTCGGTTTTGCTCAACGGTGAATCGGGAACTGGAAAAGAGCTTTTTGCGCGGGCCATTCATTCGCTATCAGATAGAAAAGACAAACCGTATATCGCCCTCAACTGCGCCGCAATTCCCCATGAGCTTTTGGAAAATGAATTGTTTGGCTCGGAAAAAGGGGCTTTCACCGGCGCCCATGCCCGTAAGATGGGAAAGTTTGAGATTGCAAACTCCGGAACAATCTTTCTCGATGAAATAGGTGATCTCGATGTTTCGCTCCAGGCAAAACTGCTTCGTGTCCTTCAGCAGAAAAATTTCGAAAGGCTTGGCGGGACGAAGACAGTCGACATCGATGTTCGGATTATTGCGGCATCAAACATGGATCTGGCGGAACTTATCAGAACCAAAAAATTTCGCGAAGATTTATATTACCGCCTTTCAGTCTTTCCGCTCAATATTCCGCCGCTTCGCGAACGTTCGAGTGACATCAGCGCCCTCTCCGATTATTTTATTGCCAAATATTGCCGTGAAATGAAAAAACCGACCAAAGTGCTCACCCGTGAGGCACTCGATCTGCTGACCAAATACCACTGGCCCGGCAACGTGCGCGAATTAGAAAACACCGTCGAGCGCGCGGTGATACTGGCCGAGGGTAAAAAAATCTCGCCTGAATATCTTGCGATTCGACTTCAGCGCATGAATGAGATTCAGTTGCGAGAAGGAGCTGGCCTCAAGGAGATTGGCGCACATGCTCAGATGCGTGCTGAGAAATCAACTATCCTACGCGTTCTAAAACAAGTCCGCGGCAACAAACGGAAATGCGCCGAGATTCTAAAGATAGACTACACGACCCTCTTCGATAAAATCAAAAAATACGAAATCGACAAAGAGCTGGACTAACGGGCTTTGGGCGACCCCATTCGGCACGTTAGTACATCTTCGCGCGGGACGTCCTCCATTGGCGGATTCGAAAATCTTTGGCCCGTACCAGAGAGAAGAGAATATGAGATTGCCACGTTTCACTTAAGAAAGTGAAACTCGCAATGACGTGCTGGGGAATTTGGCCTTGATTCTTCGTGCGGGCTGTCCGCTGTGGCGGATTCTCTTCTCTTGTCATCCCAGTCCGCCACGGCGGAGGAACCATCTTCATCTTCGTACACGCCGTCCTCCATTGGCGGATTCGAAAATCTCTGGCCCGTACCAGAGAGAAGAGAATATGAGATTGCCACGTTTCACTTAAGAAAGTGAAACTCGCAATGACGTGCTGGGGAATTTGGCCTTGATTCTTCGTGCGAGCCGTCCTCCATTGGCGGGGGCGAGACGCCCCAAACGAAAGAAGAAGACGTCAGTCCGCCGCGGCGGGACTGACCTACGAATATCGGAGAACCCGTCACAATGTCATTCCAGCGCACGCTGGAATCCATCTTCATCTTCGTGGAGGGCGCCCGACACCACACTATACTCCATACTCCGTGTCCCCTTGCTACCATAATCCCAATTGACATATCCCTGAAAACCACTATTTTATCTAAGTATATAGATGCACACTCGCTCTGTTAAATCTTTGAAACAGGTTGGGAAAATCATGAATCGTATTCTAATGCTAATATCACTTCTTCTGTGCGGCTTGATTCCAAGTTCTTCGACTGCCTTTGAACCGCTTTTTGACGCTCGATTGGATTACGGGGTGGGGAATGGCCCCGTTTCAGTTACTTCCGCTGACTTTGACGGGGACGGGAAACCTGATCTGGCGGTCGCGAATTACGGTTCCAGCAATGTCTCGATCCTGAAAAACAACGGCAACGGGACCTTTGTGTCAGCGGGCAATTACGGGGCGGGGAGCGGTCCCCGGTCAGTTACATCCGCCGATTTTGACGGGGACGGGAAACCTGATCTGGCGGTCGCGAATTACTCTAACAGTGTCTCGATCCTGAAAAACAACGGCAACGGGACCTTTGCGTCAGCGGTGAATTACGGGGTGGGGAGCTCTCCCCAGTCAGTGACATCCGCCGACTTTGACGGGGACGGGAAACCTGACCTGGCGGTCGCGAATGCAAGCTCCAGCAATGTCTCGTTCCTGAGAAACAACGGCAACGGAACCTTTGCGGCGGCGGTCAATTACGGGGTGGGGAGCAATCCCCAGTCAGTTACATCCACCGACTTTAACGGGGACGGGAAACCTGATCTGGCGGTCGCGAACTATGGTTCCAGCAATGTCTCGATCCTGAAAAACAACGGCAACGGGACCTTTGCGGCGGCGGTGAATTACGGGGTGGGGAGTTTTCCCCGGTCAGTTACCTCCGCCGACTTTGACGGGGACGGGAAACCTGATCTGGCGACTGCGAATTACTCTTACCTCACTGTCTCGATCCTGAAAAACAACGGCAACGGAACCTTTGCGTCAGCGGTGAATTACGGGGGGGGAGTATCCTATTTCAGTTACC